>Ga0209292_1000005_pt1 | contig 403310 bp, 381 predicted proteins | sample GOMGulsemesocosm_2_FD_184634 | JGI IMG/M metagenome (GOLD analysis project Ga0209292, IMG submission 184634) | Methane-oxidizing microbial communities from mesocosms in the Gulf of Mexico - GOM9C Gulf of Mexico (SPAdes) (version 2) | ecosystem: Environmental > Aquatic > Marine > Cold seeps...
ATTTTGTAAAAGATAAATTAAATATGACACTACATATTTCAATGAAGATTAAAGATGGATGGGCTGTACTCCCTAAGCGTTGGGTTGTTGAGCGTACATTTTCTTGGTTAAATAATTTTTGACGACTCGCTAAAGACTTTGAAATTTTACCTGCAACTGCCGAAAATATGATAAGAATTGCCATGATAAAATTAACGGTTGCAAAGTGTGTTTAAAGTTTAACCAAACAGCTTCTTACTTCTCCCTGCTTCATTGGCAAATGTTTTATGCCGCGGAATACGTAAATTTTTACAAACACGAAGAGGGGTTGAGTCAACAAAAGCAATCCCCTTTCCTTGGCCACAACGACTTTGCATAAAACAACTTAAAGGGACTAATATTTCAGGCATAATTTCAATAAATCGGTTGTAAGACAATTGATTAGGAAAAGCATTTGCTAACACTTTACACACGTATTTTTCATAATACCATTTAAAAATACGATAGCCTGATTGATGAAAATGAAGGCTATGTCTGCATTAGCTGTTGGTAATTATAATTAACCCCAACGACTTCTTGTAGGAATTTCTGTGGGTCCAATACTTTTGCGTGTGAATCTAGCCACCTTTGCCAGCCAAGGTAATGATCTAAATACTTGGTTGCAACCTCATGGAATCGAGTAATCCAGCCTTTTAAACGGCTGTCGTAAGCATTTACATTTTGCACATGAAAAGCCTTATCGATCACGCGGCTCCCCGCAGATAGGTTAATTGGCCGATGGCTAATACCTGATTCTCTCGCGAAGGCTTGATAGCTACGATGTCCATCGGAACATAAAATTGCATCGGAATCTAAAAGAGGAATTAATACATCTGCCAGAGCACTAGAGGTAACTCTAGGCAATATTGCTTCAGAGGTAACGCCACTTCTGTCACGAACGATAAGTACAGACACTTGCTCGGAAGAGGTACCTCGTTTCGTCGCCTTGCCACCTCGTTTGCGAGGCGGCCGAGTTAACCCCAATGCCAGTAAGTTAAGCGTAACCAATTAATTACAAAGAGCTTTTATAGGCTGAAAAATGAATATCATTCTTAAGTTTCTTTAATGCTCTCGGCGCAGACCGCCCGACTCTAAGGGCTTCTATAGTGACAGAAATATAGTCAATAGCTTGTTCAATTTTTTGCAAAATGTCCTTGTGCGCATCGATAATAAAAGTAACGAGTCGATGCTTCATTTTTGACAAAGCTTGGGCTGAATTTACTTGGTAATTTAACTCTAAATCATGAGTTCTTTTATCCACTTTTTTTTGTGCGGCTATTTCCATCAAAGCCGTTAAATTTGAGGCAACCATTTTGGCATAAAAATCCTGCTGAACTGACAAAACAGATTTGCCTGAAAAGTTCTCAATTTCTACCCACTGTTTTAGCCGTTTATAATTTTCTTCAATTCCCCAGCGAAGAAAATATAATTCCTTAAATAAGTCCGCTTTATAGACTTCGCAATCCATCAGGTTTGTTATCAAAACTTCCACCTCATTAGGCAAGTCAACACGCACTAATCTGAGCTTAATAGTCTCCGTTGGCAAGCCTCTTTCAATGCACGTTTTAATAGAGGTTTTATTGGGTTCTATTTCAATAATTTCTTCTCTTTTATTGCTTTTTATAAAGGCTTTAATCGCTAATGATTCTTGTGTTTTAGTTCGCATACAAAAGAAATTTTTCTGTTGAATATGAAGTGCATAGAGCCAAAATTCAGGATAACCTCTATCATAAATGACCAGATCATTTTGGGTGGAATGCTGCATGTGTTCGGCAACACAGGCACGTTCTGAATAACCAGTTGGGTGAAGGCAAGAATCAATCACTAAATAATTCAAAACATCATAGAAAACCGATGCCATTCCCATCGTACAATTAGCTTGTCCTTTGCGTCCTTTGTGAACGCCAAAATGTGCGGTAATATCAGGCGTATTTGGGAGGCGAATTGAGCTTCCATCAACGGCACAAAGGCGAAAACCACACCCTGTTTTTAAGTGTTCGGAAGAATTGTAAACAGTGGCTATTATTTGACGATTTAGTTCAATAAATGCAGTGTAAGAAAGCTGCTTTCTGGCTTGAAAAAAAGCGGATTTTGTAATCACTTGAGAGGCTTCTTTTTCTTTATTAATTACCTTAAAAAATTGGTCAAGTTCTGTTTGATTTGAGTGCTTTCTAAGGTTAAGTAAATAGAGAACTAACGCTGGAAAACTGAGGATACGATTGCGACTAAAAGCCGTTTTTGAAAGACGGTATGTATCGATAAATGAAAAGCTGTTTAGGGTGTTATTTAACTCTTCATAAATATTTTTTATTGAATTTCCCACTGCTTTATGCTTACCATTGATTATGCCAATATAAGGACTTATAGTAGCATAATCAATGGGTTAACCTTAACTTACTGGCATTGGCGTGGGTGTTGAGTAAACTCCAATCAAAATATTTTCCAGGGTCGGTTTTTCTATTCGGGGCAATATCGCTATGAGCGGTGATATTGTGTTTGAGAATAGCAGGGTAGTGTTGTTGTAGGCAGAAAATAACTCGATTGAGTTGGGCGTATTGCTCGGATGTATAACTTGAGTTATCGGTTCCTTCTAGTTCGATACCAATAGAAAAGTCATTGCATTTTTCACGCCCTAAATAATTAGAAAGTCCTGCATGCCAAGCGCGTTTATTAAAAGGCACGTATTGGGTGATATTACCTAGGCGGTCAATCAATAGGTGGCTGGATACTTTGAGTTGATGGATTTCCTGAAAGCTTGGATGTTCGCTTGCTTGCAGTTGGTTAGTAAATAACTGGTCGATATACGGGGTTTGGTATTGCCCTTGAGGTAGGCTAATGCAATGAATCACAATTAATGAAATATCTTTTTCATCGGGGCGGTTGTCGTGATTGGGGGATGCTATGTGCTTAGCGGAATTACACCAGTGGTTTTGAATGTTCATCTTGAATTTTTGTTGTGGATTATCACTTAATAAAAAGGCTCACTTTGTGGCTATTATATGGAATAATAGAAATACATAGTATTTTGTATAGTTAATTAAATTTTGAGGAAGGCATTGTGATTGAATTTGTGATTTTTGTAGCAACAGTAATAGGTATTTGGTTTTATGTGAAACTTGATAAAGAAGAAACTGTTGAAGAAGTAGCTGTTGAAGAAGTAGCTGTTGAAGAAGTAGCTGTTGAAGAAGTAGCTGTTGAAGAAGTAGCTGTTGAAGCAGTAGCTGTTGAAGAAGTAGCTGTTGAAGAAGTAGCTGTTGAAGAAGTAGCTGTTGAAGAAGTAGCTGTTGAAGAAGTAGCTGTTGAAGCAGTAGCTGTTGAAGAAGTAGCTGTTGAAGAAGTAGCTGTTGAAGAAGTAGCTGTTGAAGAAGTAGCTGTTACGCCCATCGTTGTAGAGCCTAAGAAAAGTGCTTTTATTGTAAGCCTTCCAGAAGATTCTGCATTAAGAAGACATTATTTACAGCAAGTCGCTGTGAATCAGGCGGCAAGCGTTAGAATCCCTGAAGAATCAACTTTAAGAAGACATTTTGTACAAAACTTAGTGAGTGAAGTGCAAGCACCTTTAGAAAATACACCTACGGATTCAACTTTAAAGCGTCATTATGAATCTGCGGTGGTTATTGCGGTTGTTGAGCAATTGGAATTGCTTAAATAATATGGATTTTCATTATTAAAAAGGAGAAAACTCTCCTTTTTAAGTCACCCCCTTATTTTTATTTTATGAATGATTTACCCCTTATTAATATAAAGCCTTTTCTTGATGAAGATATAGGATCAGGTGATTTAACGGCTGCCATTATTGCTCAATCAAGAACCGCGACTGCGACCGTGATTACCCGTGAGGCAATGCTGTGTTGTGGTCAGGCGTGGTTTAATGCTGTGTTTGCAGAGTTAGATGCGGATGTGCAGGTTGATTGGCAATGCGCTGAAGGTGAATGGGTAGAAGCAGGAACGGTATTATGTGCATTGCAAGGATCTGCCCGCACTCTATTGACTGGAGAGCGGACGGCTCTGAATTTACTGCAAACATTATCGGCGACAGCGACTCAAGCTCATTTCTATGCCGAAGCTGTCTTAGGGACGGGGTGTAAGGTTTTAGATACCCGAAAAACCATTCCAGGATTACGGCTGGCGCAAAAATATGCAGTAGTGTGTGGCGGTTGCTATAACCATCGAGTGGGTTTATTTGATGGTATTTTGATTAAAGAAAATCATATTATGGCGGCGGGTTCGATTGAGCAAGCGGTTGCAAAAGCAAAACAGACTTCTACACCCTTATTGGAAGTGGAAGTGGAATCGATGGAAGAATTAGAACAGGCACTGCTTGCTCAACCGACACGGATTATGTTGGATAACTTTTCATTACAGGATTTACAGCACGCGGTTAAAAAAGTGGCTGGTCAGATTGAGTTAGAAGCCTCGGGAAATATTACCTTGAACTCGATTCGCGCCGTGGCTGAAACCGGTGTGGATTATATTTCTATTGGCGCGTTGACTAAAAATATTCAAGCGGCCGATTTATCGATGCGTATTGATTTGGATGCAGCACAATGACGGATATGCAAACGGCTCTCAAGTATTTGAATACCGGTGTATCGGTGATTGCGGTAAGGGATGGCGACACAGTACACGCTTTTACGGCAGCTTGGGTGATGCCAGTTTCTTTTAATCCCCCTTTAATTGCGATTAGTATTAATCCCAGTCATCAATCATATGCTATTTTTAAGCGCGGTGGCTTATGCAGTGTGAATATTTTAGAGCAATCAGAGATGGCCTTGGCTGACCATTACGGTCAATCGGGCTTAGCCAATAAAATGTCGATGGGAACGTGGATTGAACAAGCGTCCGCCGCCCCTATTTTAAAACAGAGTTTAGCTACTTTTAATTGTCAGTGGCGGAATGAAATGCAGGCAGGAGACCATCAATTGGTGGTTTGTGAGCTACGCTCTGCAACAGTTCAGCATCAAGGTATTGCTATGTTGTATGCGGATACAGAAAATATGGACGGCAGTGCGGAAATTGTTGAGTCAGGTACGGTGAAGAGCTAATTATGGGGGATATGAAACGGCGAGTGTCTGTGCGCATGGATGTAGATTTATTAGCCTACCTGTTGGATGAGCAAGGGCGAGAGATTTTACTGAAAACCCAGAATATATCGGAGGATGGTTTGTCGGTGGAATGCAGTACGGCTCTTCGAGATAGATTAACACCGCACGATGATTTTATTCATGAAGGTAAGCCGTTAGAAATTAAGTTATTGCTTATCATACCGTCCGAACTGGGTTCAAAAATCAGAGAAGAGGGGCATCCATTGAGTGTGGGATGTCATATTATTTATTCTCGTCGAATTTCTCAGAGTAGCTGCCGGTTAGGTTTGAAATTTATTAAAACGACATTGCAAGACTCAGAACATTTTGCACTTTTTATGCAAAAGTTACTGGTGTTTTCATTTTAAGATTTACATGGATATAAAAATCTTAATGACCGAACTTATATAATTTAGTAGAATTGAAGAATTAATTCGATTTCTGGTGAGTCGAATTTAGACATATTTTATTTATAGCGGGGGTTGGTCGTAAGGCTGCTCCCGTTTTGTACATTTAAGAGGCGACAATGCACAAACCTGCATTATTAATGTTAGAAGACGGAACCGTATTTCATGGCGTATCAATAGGTGCGGATGGATGCTCGGCTGGGGAAGTGGTGTTTAATACATCGTTAACAGGGTATCAAGAAATTTTGAGTGACCCTTCCTATGCAAAACAAATTGTCACGCTAACGTATCCGCATGTGGGTAATGTCGGTACGACCGATGAAGATAATGAATCTTCGGGTGTGTTTGCTAGTGGTTTAATCATTCGTGATTTACCTATTATGGCGAGTAATTGGCGGTCAGAGAAAAGCTTATCGACCTATTTGCAAGATAATAATGTGGTGGCGATAGCTGAGATTGATACACGTCAATTAACCCGATTATTACGTGATAAAGGCGCGCAACGCGGCTGTATTATCGCAGGCGATGCAATGAGTGAAGCCGATGCACAAGCGGCAATTAATGGCTTTTCTGGTTTAAAAGGTTTGGATCTGGCTAAAGAAGTCACCACAGCAGAAACCTATGAGTGGACAGAAAATACCTGGAGTCTGGAAAATGGCTATCAACCTGCAAAAAACTTAACCAAGCACGTGGTGGCGTATGATTTTGGTGTTAAACGTAATATTCTGCGTTTATTAGCCAATCGTGGCTGTCGTGTCACCGTGGTTCCTGCAACAACGCCTGCGGCGGATGTTTTAGCAATGAATCCTGATGGGGTGTTTTTATCCAATGGTCCGGGCGATCCTGAACCGTGTACTTATGCGATTGAAGCCATTAAAGTGATTTTAGAACAAAAAATTCCTGTTTTTGGTATTTGTTTAGGGCATCAATTATTAGCTTTAGCCTGTGGTGCTAAAACAGAAAAGATGAAATTTGGTCATCACGGTGCCAATCATCCTGTACAAGAAAAAGCCACGGGTCGGGTAATGATTAGTAGTCAGAATCATGGCTTTGCGGTCGATGCAAGCTCTTTACCTGATAATGTCGAAGCAACCTTTTATTCTTTATTTGATGGCAGTCTGCAAGGCATTAAACGTACGGATATTGCGGCAATGAGCTTCCAAGGACATCCTGAAGCAAGTCCTGGTCCGCAAGATGTAGAATCCTTGTTTGATGATTTTATAAAAATGATGAACCTAGCCAACTAATTACTGCTGAGCGATAGACGACTATGCCAAAAAGAACCGACATAAAATCCATATTATTATTAGGCGCAGGCCCGATTGTTATTGGTCAAGCTTGTGAATTTGATTATTCTGGTACACAAGCTTGTAAAGCCTTAAAAGAAGAAGGCTACCGCGTTATTCTCGTGAATTCTAATCCTGCCACGATTATGACTGACCCTGATATGGCGGATGCAATTTATATTGAACCTATCGATTGGGAAACAGTAGAAAAAATCATCGAAAAAGAACGCCCAGATGCGGTTTTACCGACTATGGGTGGGCAAACGGCATTAAATTGCGCCTTAGATTTAGATAAGCACGGTGTATTAGAAAAATACGGCGTTGAAATGATTGGTGCAACCAAAGAAGCCATTAATATGGCTGAAGATCGTCAGTTGTTTAATGATGCGATGGCTCGTTTGGGTTTTGAGGTGGCTAAATCTAAAACTGCCCATAGCATGGAAGAAGCCTTTGCTGCTCAAGCTGAAGTAGGTTATCCAACAGTGATTCGTCCTTCTTTTACCATGGGTGGAAGTGGTGGCGGTATTGCTTACAATAAAGAAGAATTTATTGAAATTTGTGAGCGTGGATTGTATTTATCCCCTACAAATGAGTTATTAGTCGAAGAGTCGGTACTGGGTTGGAAAGAATACGAAATGGAAGTGGTACGGGATACCAAAGATAATTGTATTATTATCTGTTCCATTGAAAATTTTGACCCGATGGGCGTGCATACAGGAGATTCGATTACCGTTGCACCTGCGCAAACCTTAACAGATAAAGAATATCAAATATTGCGTAATGTTTCGTTAGCTATTTTACGCGAAATTGGCGTAGATACAGGGGGCTCAAACGTACAGGTTGCGATTAATCCTATTGATGGCCGCATGGTGATTATCGAGATGAACCCACGGGTATCGCGTTCATCAGCACTAGCCTCTAAGGCAACAGGTTTTCCAATTGCTAAAGTCGCCGCTAAATTAGCGGTAGGTTACACTTTAGATGAATTGCAAAATGAAATTACGGGAGGAGCCACTCCCGCATCATTTGAGCCAACGATTGATTATGTGGTCACAAAAGTTCCTCGTTTTACCTTTGAAAAATTTCCTAAAGCGGATGACCGTTTAACCACGCAGATGAAATCTGTGGGTGAAGTCATGGCGATTGGGCGTACCTTTCAAGAGTCCTTACAAAAAGCGTTACGTGGCTTAGAAGTGGGCGTAAGTGGTTTAGATGAAATTGTTGATTTATCCGATGCCAATGCAGAAGAGAAAATGCAACGTGAAATGCGTCATCCAGGTCCTCAGCGATTATGGTATGTTGCGGATGCTTTTCGTAGCGGTATGTCATTTGATGATATTCATGAAGCCAGTAAAATTGACCCTTGGTTTTTAGCGCAGATTGAAGATTTAGTGCTGACAGAGAAATCATTAGCCAGTAAAACCTTAGCGACTTTAAAAGAAGGCGAATTATTTCGTTTAAAACAAAAAGGTTTTGCCGATGAGCGTTTAGCTAAGTTGCTGGATGCAAAAGAATCGGAAGTGCGTAAATTACGTCATAAACAAGGGATTCGTCCTGTTTATAAACGCATTGATTCGTGTGCGGCTGAATTTTCATCGGATACCGCGTATCTTTATTCTACCTACGAGCAAGAGTGTGAAGCGCGTGTGACGGATAAAGAAAAAATTGTTATTTTAGGCGGTGGCCCGAACCGAATTGGTCAAGGGATTGAATTTGACTATTGTTGTGTGCATGCGGCTTTAGCGTTACGTGAAGAAGGTTACGAAACCATTATGGTGAATTGTAACCCAGAAACCGTATCAACCGATTATGATACCTCTGACCGTTTATACTTTGAAGGTTTAACCTTTGAAGATGTATTGGAAATTATTCACTTAGAAAAGCCGAAAGGCGTGATTGTGCAATACGGTGGGCAAACACCGCTTAAATTAGCACGTGATTTAGAAGCGGCGGGTGTACCGATTATTGGAACGTCTCCCGATGCCATTGATTTAGCAGAAGATAGAGAGCGATTCCAGAAATTAATTGATAAGTTAGGTTTAAAGCAACCTCCGAATGGTACGGCTTCTTCAACGGAACAAGCGTTAAATGTTGCGAAAGAACTTGGTTATCCATTGGTTGTGCGTCCTTCGTATGTTTTAGGCGGGCGTGGTATGGAAATTGTGTATAACGATGAGGCTTTACAGCGTTATATGAAAGAAGCCATTAGTGTTTCCAATGATTCTCCTGTGCTGCTGGATCGCTTTTTAGATGATGCGATTGAAATGGATGTTGATGCGATTTACGATGGTGAAACATTGTTGATTGGCGGTTTAATGCAGCATGTTGAGCAAGCGGGTGTGCATTCAGGCGATTCAGCCTGTTCTCTACCGCCGTATGATTTGGCCGTGCATTTACAAGATGAATTGCGCGTACAAGTTAAGAAAATGGCGGAAGCTTTAGGCGTGCGTGGCTTAATGAATACGCAGTTTGCTATACAAGGCGAAACTATTTATGTTTTAGAGGTTAATCCTCGTGCCTCACGTACGGCTCCTTTTGTTTCTAAAGCAACAGGCTACCCTCTGGCCAAAATTGCCGCGCTGTGTATGGCGGGTAAGTCACTAAAAGAACAAGGCATTACGGAAGAGCGTATTCCTAGTTATTTTTCTGTGAAAGAAGCGGTTTTTCCTTTTGTTAAATTTCCAGGAGTTGACCCACTGTTAGGCCCTGAAATGAAATCAACGGGTGAAGTAATGGGCGTGGGTAAAACCTTTGGTGAAGCCTTTGCTAAGTCACAACGTGCTTCTGGCGTTACTTTAAGTGCAAGTGGTACGGCTTTAATCAGTATTCGTGAAGTGGATAAGCCGAAGTTAGTGGAGATTGCACGGATATTAATTAGTAACAAGTATAAAATTGTCGCCACTAAAGGAACAGCTAAGGTTTTAAAAGAAGCGAATGTCGCTTGTGACGTAGTGTTTAAAGTGAATGAAGGTCGCCCTAATACGGTGGATATGATTAAGAATGATGAAATTCAACTAATCATTAATACCACAGAAGGCGTGAAAGCGGTTGCCGATTCTTTTACCATGCGTCGTGAGGCTTTACAGCATCATGTAACCTATTACACAACGATGGCGGGTGCGCGTGCGGCCTGTTATGCATTGGATGACTTAAGTGCATCGGGTGTTAGTTGTTTGCAAGAGTTGCATGCTAGCTTAGATTAAGCGAGTACAGGTCAGTTCATTAAAGCAAAGGCTCGCCCTGTGAGTCTTTGTTTTTTTGTATTAATAGCATAGAAAATTAAGTGTTTGGAGTTTGAAATGGATAAAGTACCTTTAACAGTTGTTGGTGCAGAAAAATTACGTGCGGAATTAGACGAGTTAAAATCAGTCGTTCGTCCTAGAATTGTGGCGGATATCGCAACCGCAAGGGAGCATGGTGATTTAAAAGAAAATGCAGAATATCATGCGGCAAGAGAGCAGCAAGGATTTGCAGAAGGGCGTATTAATGAAATTGAAGCTAAGCTATCTAATGCACAAGTGATTGATGTCACAGCGATTGATGCGAAAGGCAAAGTTATTTTTGGCGCTACAGTTGAGATTGAAGATTTGGAAACAGAGAAGACCTTTACCTATCAAATTGTGGGAATGGATGAAGCTGATATTAAACAAGGGCGTATTTCGGTTAGCTCTCCCATTGCTCGTGCTTTAATTGGTAAAGAAGTGGAAGATGTTGTAACTGTGAAAACCCCAGGTGGTAACGTAGAGTACGAAATTTTATCCATTAAGTATATTAAATAAGCTTAAAATTAAGTTCTATTTGGATAAGCAATGGTTTTTTATGGAAGGTTATAAATGCACGGTTTGTAGTTGTTTGATGGGTTTTGCAAAAGCTCTACCCACCCATTAAGCACAATAGTCAGCTAGAAGGATTACATTCTGGTGTGTCTTTTTCGTTGTACTTGCTTTTTCTTTTGTGGCGCAGGCGGCTTCTTACGGTAGATAACAATAACCTGTCCAATGCTCTGAATTTTTTCAGCTTTAGTTTCTATGCAAATTTGTTGAAAGATTGTTTTGCGTTCATCTCTTTCAGCACGTACCTTGATTTTTAATAATTCATGGGTATCGAGCGCACTTTCAATTTCTTTGAGCACCGCCTCTGTTAAGCCAGCTTGACCAATCATAATCACTGGTTTCAGCAAATGTGCTTCGGTTTTTAGGGCTTTTGTTTGTTCAGAATTCACTCTGTCTTTCCTTAAAAATAATTAATTAACACAATTTTACACTAAATATATGGCACGCAGTAAAAGTAGTAACGATTGGATGCAAGAGCATCTTAATGATGAGTATGTTAAAAAAGCGAAGGCTTTAGGCTACCGTTCACGAGCCACCTTTAAGCTGATTGAAGTGGTTGAAAAAGATAAATTAATTAAGCCGAATATGAATGTGGTTGATTTAGGGGCGGCTCCTGGTGGTTGGTCGGAATATGCGCGAAAATTGGTGGGTAAAAAACAGCGGGTGATTGCTTTAGATATTTTGGATATTGACCCGATTACGGGCGTGGATTTTATTCAAGGCGATTTTCGTGAAAACGAAGTGTATGAGCAATTAAATACTTTATTAGAGGGTGCGCCGATTCATGTAGTGTTATCTGATATGGCTCCGAATTTGAGTGGTAATAAAGCGATTGATCAGCCCAGTGCGATGTATTTATGTGAATTAGCACTGGAAACGGCGGAAAATATTTTAGTGGAAGGCGGTTCTTTTTTAGTCAAAGTGTTTCAAGGGGTGGGTTTTGAAGCCTATCAGAAGCAAGTAGAAGCTTCGTTTTCAAAAGTGATTATTAGAAAACCTAAGTCTTCCCGCGCACGCAGTAATGAAGTGTATATTTTAGCGAAAGGCTTTAAAAAGAAATAATTGGCTATATGATAAAGAGTCAACGAATAAAATGTGATATACACCGAAACCCTTTAAAAATTATTAATAGTGGTTTTCATGCGTTAAGGTTTATTTAATATCTGCTTGAGGTTAAGGAAAAAAATTGAACGATATAGTGAAAAATATACTTTTATGGGTCGTTATTGCCGTGGTGTTAATGTCGGTATTTAATAATTTTGGTAATCGAGAAAGTAGCCAAAATACAACGGTTTCTTATTCCCAATTTATTGATTCAGTAAAATCGGGTCAGGTGCAATCGGTTACTTTGGATGATGCAAATGGTATTCGAGGGGAATTACAGGGGGGTAATAAATTTACTTCACATGCGCCAAACGATCCTCACCTTGTGGACGATTTATTGAAAAATGGGGTAGAGATTAAAGCACGAAGCGCAGAAGGCGACTCCATGCTGATGCAGATGTTTATTTCTTGGTTCCCTATGGTGCTATTAATAGGTGTTTGGATTTTCTTTATGCGTCAAATGCAAGGCGGCGGTAAAGGTAATCCGATGAATTTCGGGCGCAGTAAAGCCAAACTGCTCGATGAAGGACAAGTTAAGGTGACTTTTGCCGATGTCGCGGGCTGTGACGAAGCAAAAGAAGAAGTAGAAGAAATGGTCGATTTCTTAAAAGACCCTGCAAAATATCAAAAATTAGGCGCAAAAATTCCACGCGGCGCATTGATGGTAGGTCCTCCTGGAACAGGTAAGACTTTACTGGCACGTGCTATTGCTGGGGAAGCGAAAGTGCCTTTCTTTTCTATTTCGGGTTCTGACTTTGTCGAAATGTTTGTCGGTGTTGGGGCTTCGCGTGTCCGTGATATGTTTGAACAAGCGAAAAGCAATGCCCCTTGTATTATTTTTATTGATGAAATTGATGCAGTAGGTCGCCAACGTGGCGCAGGTGTAGGCGGCGGAAATGATGAGCGCGAACAAACTCTAAATCAACTTTTGGTTGAAATGGATGGATTTTCGGATAATGAAGGCGTGATTGTTATTGCCGCGACCAATCGTCCTGATGTATTGGATGCCGCGTTATTACGCCCAGGTCGTTTTGATCGACAAGTCACTGTGAGCCTTCCTGATGTGAGAGGCCGAGAGCGTATTTTAGGGGTGCATATGGGTAATGTGCCTGCGAATACTGATGTTCAGGTGCAGTACATTGCACAAGGTACACCTGGGTTTTCTGGAGCGGATTTAGCCAATTTAGTGAATGAAGCGGCTCTTTACGCGGCAAGAATGAATAAGCGTACGGTGAGTATGCTTGATTTGGAAAAAGCGAAAGATAAATTGATTATGGGGGCGGAAAAACGCTCGATGGTCATGGATGAAAAAGAGAAAAAAATGACCGCGTATCATGAAGCAGGTCATGCGATTGTAGGAAAATTGGTGCCTGAACATGACCCTGTTTATAAAGTGAGCATTATGCCGCGAGGTCGTGCTTTAGGGGTGACTATGTTCTTACCTGAAAAAGACCAATACAGTGCCAGCAAATGTAAATTAGACAGTATGATTTCCAGTTTATATGGTGGTCGAATTGCTGAAGCGCAAATTTTTGGTTGGGAGCAGGTTTCAACAGGGGCTTCAAATGATATTGAGCGTGCAACAGAATTAGCGCGCAATATGGTGACCAAATGGGGCTTATCTCATCGACTTGGGCCACTGGCTTATAGCGAAGAAGAAGGTGAAGTCTTTTTAGGCCGTTCAGTGACTCAGCATAAAAGTGTTGCAGATGAAACGTCTCATGCTATCGATGAAGAAATTCGCAGTGTGATTGATTCTAATTATGAGCGTGCAGAAATGCTTCTTAAAGAAAATGAAGATATTTTACATGCAATGGCAGAAGCCTTAATGATCTATGAAACCATTGATAAAGAACAAATTAATGATTTAATGGAACGTCGCCCAGTTAAGCCTGCAAAGGGTTGGGATGATGACCAAACACCTCGAGTTGAGAAAAAAGCAGCCCCTACGGTGGTTGATGAAAAGGTGTAGCGGGCAATAATCAAAGTAAATAAAAAAGAAGGGGCTTACAAGCCCCTTTTTTAATCTTATAGAATTAGGCATATTAAATGACAAAGAAATTTTTTGGTACTGATGGTATTCGTGGAGAAGTGGGAAAATACCCTATTACAGCGGATGTGTTTCTTAAGTTAGGGTGGGCCATTGGGCGTGTTTTTGCTGAATCAGGGCAAGGTAAAGTCCTATTGGGTAAAGATACTCGTATTTCTGGTTATATGTTTGAATCGGCTTTAGAAGCGGGTTTATCATCTGCTGGAGTGGATACCCAGTTATTAGGTCCGATGCCGACTCCTGCAATTGCTTATTTAACGCGTACATTACGGGCGCAAGCAGGGATAGTGATTAGTGCCTCACATAATCCATATTATGATAATGGCATTAAGTTTTTTTCGACGGACGGTACCAAATTACCCGATGATTTAGAACATAAAATTGAAGCTTACCTTGAAAAACCAATGACCACAGTGGAGTCAGGTAATTTAGGTAGAGCGACTCGTTTAGTCGATGCCGCAGGTCGCTATATTGAATTCTGTAAGGCAAGTATTGGTTCAGGCATTGATTTTAAAGGTTTACGCATTGTGCTAGATTGTGCGAATGGCGCAACCTATCATATTGCCCCGCATGTATTTACTGAGGTGGGGGCAGAAGTGGTCAGTATCGCTTCCAGCCCTGATGGCATTAACATTAATGAAAATTGTGGGGCAACCCAGCCTGAACAGTTAAAAGAAGCGGTGATTGAGTATCGCGCAGATCTAGGCATTGCCTTAGATGGGGATGGTGACCGTTTAATTATGGTAGATCATAAGGGCGAGGTTGTAGACGGTGATGAATTAATTTTTATTATCGCTAAAGCACGCTTAGAGGCAGGGGAATTAAAAGGGCCTGTGATTGGGACTAAAATGAGTAATTTAGGCATGGAGCACGCTTTAAAATCTTTGGGAATTGATTTTCTGCGAGCGAATGTAGGTGACCGTCATGTAATGGAATTGATGAAACAGCATGGCAGCTTAATTGGTGGTGAAGGGTCGGGGCATATTATTTGTTTAGATAAAACCACCACGGGAGATGGGATTGTTGCGGCATTGCAAGTGCTGTCTGAGGTTCATCGTTCGGGAAAAAGTTTGTATGAATTGAAATCGGGTATGCAAAAATACCCTCAGATATTGATTAATGTCAGAATAGAAAAAAAGATTGCGCTTGAAGAGAATGAAAGCATTCAGGCAGCGGTTAAAAAGATAGAAGAAGCTTTAGGCGATAAGGGGAGGGTTTTATTAAGAGCCTCTGGAACGGAGCCATTGATTCGCGTTATGGTTGAAGGGGTTGATGCGCAGGACGTTAAAAAGTACGCGCAGCAATTAGCGGATGTGGTGAAGACTGCAATTTAAGCTTGAAACAGTAGGTGATAATAGCGTATCATAGTTTGTCTAAGTAGAAGAGAATCAAGGAGAGATGATGCGCCGAGGTTTAGTAATTGGTAATTGGAAAATGAGCGTAAGTCGACAAAGTGCGACCAAGCTGATTGATTCCATTCTTTCTTCTAAAATACCTGAATTAGATGCTGATTTAGTGGTTTGTCCCCCCTATTTATATATTCCTGAAGTGAGCGCGCATTTAGCGGCTGCAGGTTCCTCGTTAGTTTGTGGTGCGCAAAATGTTGCAGCTCATAAAACGGGAGCTTATACGGGTGAAATATCGGCAATTATGCTTAAAGAGTTTAATTGTAAGTATGCCATTGTTGGGCACTCTGAATGTAGAGCTTTTTCAGATTATACTAATGAATCTGTTGCAAAACGTTATTGTTTAGCCGTAGAAGCAGGTATTATCCCGATTCTTAGTACCACAGAGACAAAAGAAGAGCGGGAGCAAGGACGTACTTTTGAGGTGATTGCTGAACAATTGAATGTGGTCATTGATTTAGCAGGGATAGAGAGCTTTCAGAATGCCGTCATTTCTTATGAGCCATTATGGGCTATTGGAACGGGGCATACTGCAACAGATGAGCAAGCACAAGAAGTCCATGCTTTTATTCGGCAGTTAATAGCGAAAAAAAGCAAACAAGTAGCTGATAAGATTCAGATACTTTATGGAGGCAGTGTTAAGCCTGAAAATGCAAAAAAATTATTAGCTATGCCAGATATTGATGGTGTACTTGTCGGTGGAGCTTCGTTAGACGCAGCCTCCTTTTTAAAGATTTATTCTTCATTACAAAAGTAAAAATGTATCAAGTTATTATAATCGGACATGTTTTAGTAGGCTTAGCTGTTATTGGGCTAGTGTTAATACAGCACGGAAAAGGTGCGGATGCAGGGGCAGCTTTTGGTAGTGGCTCTTCAGGTACTGTATTTGGCGCTCAAGGTTCAGCTTCTTTTCTTTCCAGAAGCACCGGTGTTTTGGCCGCTGTGTTTTTTGGCACCAGTCTGGGGCTGGCGGTATTAAGTGGTAATGTAGGCAGCGAGGCTGATATTATGGATACACCTGTTGATATAGTGGCAGAAGAAGTACCGAGTGTAGCAAGTGATATTCCTGCGATTGCAGATGATTTGGTTACACCGAATTAAAAAGAATATGCCGATGTGGTGAAATTGGTAGACACGCCACCTTGAGGGGGTGGTGACTTAGGTTGTGCCGGTTCAACTCCGGCCATCGGCACCAAAAAAATCTTGTACCCTCATAGGCAAGTTAGAAAAGCCCAAATGTTTTCATTTGGGCTTTTTTTATGTCTTTTGTTTTTATACTGGATTGACTTGCAGAGTCTTTGTTTGTTGGTATAAAGTGGTGTTTCTTGGGTTTTTTATTAAGTGGATTTAATTATGTTGAAAAGAATAATAGGCTTATTTTTTATAGCTTGTTACTTTTTATGTTCTGCCCCTGCATTAGCTAATAAGGCGCTCCAAGAGCGATATAGCTTAGAGCCTGTTAGTTTGCAGTTAAAATGGAAACCGCAATTTCAGTTTGCGGGCTATTATGCGGCTTTAGAAAAAGGCTTTTATAGGGAAGAGGGCTTGGATGTTACTATTCGGCCGTTATTATCCAGTATTGATATTGTCAGTCAGGTAGAGAGTGGACAGGTTAATTATGCAATTGGTGGGACGAGTATTTTAACGCACTATGCAAATGGCCAAAAAATTCGAGCATTAGCCGCTATTTTTCAACATACGGCTTTAGTCTTTATTGCTAAGCAATCATCAGGCATTATTAGTCCCTATGAAATGGCGGGTAAGCGGATTATGTTTGATGGTACAACAGGTAATGATGCCCCATTGAAGGCAATGTTGTCTGATGTCGGTATAAAAGGCAATTATATAACCGTTCCTCCCAGCTTTAGTGATAAAGAATTAATCAGTGGCGAGATTGATGTACAGTCGGTATACATTACTGACCAGCCCTTTATACTCAAACAAAAGGGGGTTAAATTTAATATTATTAATCCGCAAAATTATGGTTTTGATTTTTATGGGGATATTTTATATACCAGTTTGAATGAAATTGAAAACTTTCAAGGACGAGCGGAACGTTTTAGGCGTGCTTCTTTAAAGGGCTGGGAATATGCTTTGGCTCACCCTGAAGAGTTGATTCAATTACTTAAGCATAAATATGCCAGTGAATTAAGCATTGAAGCCTTACGCTATGAAGCGAGAGAAACTAAGAAATTAATTTTGCCGGATGCTGTGCCTTTGGGGCAAATGAAGGTTAATCGTTTAATCCGTGTCGCTAATATATACAGTGAGTTAAATGTAGCTCCTCCTCTGAGTGAGCAAGCTTTAGAAGAGTTTGTGGCGCATACTCAGGCGGCTCCGCTGATTTTTACAGAGAAAGAGCAAGCTTGGTTAGCCAAGCATCCTGTTATTCGTGTAGGGGTAGATAAAGATTATGCACCTTATGAATGGGTTGAGAAAGGTGAATACAAGGGGCTTACGGCTAATTACTTAAATTTATTAGAAGAGCGAATTGGCGTTCATTTTGAGATTATTAAAGACCAGCCTTGGAGCGAAGTATTAGCCATGGCAAAGTCTGGAAAGTTGGATATTTTATCTTGTATCAATAGAACGGTTCAGCGTGAAGAATTCCTTTTTTTTACTCGTCCTTATGTTAAAAATCCCATTGTTATTGTTAATGCCAGTCGCCATGGTTATATCGGCTCTTTAAGTAAATTGGCGGGTAAAACTATCGCGGTTGAGAGAGGATACTATACACATGATAATTTAAAATTAAATCATCCAGAGATAAAGGTGTTGGTGGTTGAGTCAACCAAAGAGGCCTTAACTAAAGTCTCTACAGGAGAGGCGGATGCCTATTTAGGGGATGCGGCGGTTGCTGATTATTCCATCAAAAAAAATAATTTATTGGCGTTACAATTTTCAGGTGGCACAGGGGAGTTTACTAAGCATCATATAGGCGTGCTTCAGACGCACCCCGAATTGCTTTCTATTTTAAACAAAGCGTTTAATAATATTACCTATCAAGAACGTCGTGATATTGAAAAAAACTGGATAGGATTGACTGTTACCACAGGTATACAAATAGAGACTCTACTGCTAGTAGGTTTTGTTATTAGCATTTTGTTTTTACTATTCTTATACTGGTATTTTCGATTAAAAAAATCGCATTTAGAACATGAAAAGAGTGTATTAAGATTACAGTCCATTTTGGACTCATCCCCTGTTCCACAGGTATTAAGCGATAATAATTTAATGATTACCCATTTAAATAAATCGTTTGTTAGCTTATTAGGGTATCAACTAGAGGATATTCCAACGGAAAAGGCATTATGGCTACATATTTGCCCAGATTCGAATTATCGTAATGAGATTATATCTATTTGGCAGCAACAGCTTGCGGGCATAAAACAGGCAGTTCAGGTTTTTGAACCTATAGAAGTACAAGTTACTTGCCGTGATAGGTCGATACGTTATGTGCGTATCAGTTTAACCAGTACGTTTGATGCGTTGAATAATGAGCTTCAATTAATTGTATTATATGATATTACCGAGCAAAAGAGAGCAGAGGAACTTAATGCTCAACATCAAACATGTTTGTTATTACGTCAGAAGGTTTTATTAAGCTTAACGAAAGAACATTTTTTAGATAAGAAAAGTGCCTTAAATGCCTTTGTGATAACCTGTGCTACGCAATTAGAGGTTGCGCGTGTGGGGATATGGTTTTTTGAATCTGAGCATACTCAATTAGTGTGTCGTGTTTTTTATAATCAAGGCGAATTATCTGACCCTGAGCAAGTGCTTTGTTTATCTGACTTTCCTGAGTATTTTCAGGCTTTAGAGGACGATGGTTTTATTTCGGCGGATGATGTGTTATTACACCCAGCTACTCGGGAGTTTTCTGAGCAATATTTAATTCCATTAGGGATTAGCTCTATGATGAGCACACCTATTTATAGTAAAGGCTGTCTTGAGGGTATTATTTGTTATGAGCATATAGGTTCTAAAAGAATTTGGCGGGTAGAGGAGGAAGAGTTTTCTCGCTCTGTGTCAGATTTATGTACACAGGCCTTATTAGAAGAAAAACGTCAGCAGGCAGAAAAAGGATTAAAGCTATTGGCGCGGGTATTTAGTGATACTCACGAAGGAATTACCATTACCGATGCCAATAAGGTGATTGTCGATGTTAATCCTGCTTTTTGTGATATTACCGGCTACAGTCGTGAGGAAGTGGTTGGAAAAAATCCAGGTTTATTAAGTTCGGGCAGGCACAATGTTCAGTTTTATACGAATATGTGGCAGACCATTGAGCAGCATGGGTATTGGCAAGGAGAAATGTGGAATCGTCGAAAAAATGGAAAAATATATGCCGAGTTATTATCGATTTCAACGCTTTGGAATGAGACTGGAGACGTTATTAACTATGTGGGCATGTTTTCTGATATTACGCAGAATAAAAAGCAGCAAGAAGAGTTAACCTTAATGGCACATTATGATGTGCTGACGGGCTTACCTAATCGGGCTTTATTTATTGACCGCTTTCATCAAGCCATTGCGCACAGTCAGTATTCCGAAACGCAATTAGCTATTTGTTTTCTGGATTTGGATAAATTCAAGCCCGTCAATGATAATTATGGGCATGATGTAGGCGATCAGCTATTAATACAGGTTTCCGAACGAATTAAAGGGTGTCTGCGTCAGGAAGATACGGTCTCTCGACAAGGGGGCGATGAATTTGCTTTATTACTCGGGGACTTATTATCCGTAGAGGATTGTCATCAGACTCTGGATAAAATTCATCATGCTTTAGTGCAGCCTTTTGTGATTAATAATATAGAACACACTATTTCTGCTTCGAGTGGTTTTACCTTGTATCCTATGGATGATGGAGATATTGATACTCTCTTGCGTCATGCGGATCAAGCCATGTATCAATCCAAACAGCTCGGCCGTAATCAGTATTATTTATTTGATACTGAGCAAGACCAAGCAATTATACATAAGCATCATCGATTAGTGGAAATACAGCAAGCCTTACTGAATAATGAATTTGTTTTATATTACCAACCTAAGATTAATATGCTCACTGGGAAGGTATATGGCGCGGAAGCACTGATTCGTTGGATTAGCCCTGAAAATGGACTTATTCCTCCGAATGATTTTTTACCTCTAATTGATGGCACTCCTTTAGAAGTTCAGGTGGGTAACTGGGTTATTGAACAGGCTTTAATACAGTTGGAATACTGGCGGCAACAAGGGATTAGGCTTGAGGTGAGTGTGAATATCGCCTCTTATCATTTACAGTCCAATGATTTTATTGATTATCTGGAACGTATATTAGAAAAATATCCTTTGGTTGAAACTCGATATTTACAATTAGAAATACTAGAAAGCAGTGCTTTGGGTGACCTTTACAGTATTAATAATATTATAAAAACCGCCCAAAAAGCGTTAGGGGTGAGCATTGCTTTAGACGATTTTGGCACGGGTTACTCCTCTTTAACGCATTTACGCAGTTTATCGGCGAATGTTATTAAAATAGACCAAAGTTTTGTACGAGATATGCTCGATGACCCAGATGATGCGGCGATTATTGGAGGTATTATTGGTCTTTCAGGGTCGTTTAACAGTAAAGTCATTGCAGAAGGCGTAGAAACCACGGAGCATGGGCTTATGTTGTTAATGATGGGTTGTTACTATGCTCAAGGGTATGGCATAGCAAAACCAATGCCAGCCGATAATATGCCTGCTTGGCTAGATAATTATGCTATTAATGCCGCATGGGTGGCTTGTGCTAACCAAACACGCAGTTTAAAAGAAAATAGATTACAGATATTTAGCCTAATCAGTCAGCACTGGCAAAATAGGGTGGTGGAAAATTTAATGAAAACACCGAGCCAAGTGACCTCATGGCCTACTATGAATGTAGGGCAGTCATACTCTACTTATTGGATTGAGCGAGAAAAAGTAGGCGTTCTTTTTATGCTAGAAGAATTAAAATCGTTAGAATGGGCGAATGAAGAGATTCATGCTATTGCCCATCAGCTTAAATTACAGTATCAAAGTGGAGAAAGAGCTTTTTTACTGGAAGAGATCAGTGAGTTACAGCAAGCCTTTAATGATTTGAATCATAGGATTGGAGTGTGCAGTGAGTCGTAAGCAGTCGCGTCCGTTAGTTACTGTGATTGACCGTTTAATTATGAAAGATTTATTCAGAACCATTTTTTCTGTATTAATGGTTTTAGTGATTATTATTGTCAGTCGTCATTTTATAAAAATCTTACAGATGGCGGTGGATGGACTTATTTCAACCGAGGCTGTGGTTAAAATACTGGGGCTTAGAATGTTAATTCTGAGTGCGGATTTTATGGTTCCTGCGGTATTTGTAGCGGTTTTAATGGTTTTAGGAAGAATGTATCGAGATCAAGAAATGTCGGCATTGGCTTCAGCAGGTATGGGCGTGGGCGGTTTATATGTTTCAGTCTTTAAAACCATGATTCCTATACTTGTCTTGGCAGTGAATATGGCCTTTTTTGTATCGCCTTGGGCAAGTAACCAAGTGGATACCTTGTTACATCAAGAAAAGCAAGGCGCGGGTATTCGAGGGATTGCTGCAGGAAAATTCAGTGAATACAGCCAAGGTAATTTAATTTTTTATACTGAAAAAATAAGTGCAAATCATAAAATGCACGATGTCTTTGTACAAGACCGACGTGATGAACAAGTAGGGATTATTACCTCAGCCACGGCAGAATTACGTGAAACACCCAACGGTCTATACATTGTTTTTTTACAGGGGCAGAGAGTGCAGGGCGAGGTGGGAGAATTGGATTATGCCTTTGAAGAATTCTCAGAATATGCCATGCGTATTGAAGCAGCATCAGGCGATTTAGTGATGAGTCAGTATGGATTACCTTCTGGGGATTTGTTTTCTTCACCAGATTTAAAAGATTTACGCGAGTTATTTCGCCGTTCAGCCATACCGATGGGCATTATTTTTTTAACGATTATGGCCGTGCCTTTGGCTCAAGTGAGTCCGCGTGGCGGAGTATATGGCAATATGCTTACCGCCTTTTTAATCTTTTTTAGTTTTTCTAATTTTGAAAAAGTCAGTACCAGTTGGATGTTAAAAGGAGAAATTCCTGTCTGGCTGGGCTTTAGTGCGGTGTACCTATTAAGTTCTCTTATCATTATTGGCTTATTACTTCGCCTTTATGGTATTCGTTGGTTTGTACTTAATTTAAGAGCAAAATTTGCATGAATGCTTTAGACCGCTACATTATTAAAGAAGTATTAAAAGGGACGTTTATTGCGTTACTGCTGCTATACACCTTATTTAATTTATTCACCTTAAATGACGAATTAAAATCACGGGGCGTAGGTAATTACGATTTACAGCATATCTTGATGTATTTAGGTTTCATGATTCCGCATTATATTTATGAGTTGATGCCGTCAGCGGCTTTATTAGGCAGCTTATTTATTCTGGGTAATATGGCCAATCACCGAGAACTGATTGCCATGCGTGTTTCAGGTGTTTCTGTGTTTGGGCTGATTCGCTCAGTTTTAATGGCAGGCCTTTTATTAACCATTTTTTCTTTTGTGATTGGTGAATTTATTGGCCCAGAGGCTGAACGCAAAGCCAAAATTTTAAAAAGTGTAGCAAAAACCAATTTACCCGTGGCGAGAACCCGAAATGGTTTATGGCTGCGCGATGGTAATCGATTTATTAATATTAAAGATATTTATACCGAAGGAAATGTCGCAGGGATGTCTATTTATACTTTAGACGGGCAACGCCACTTACAGCAAGTGACCTATGCTGAGCAAGCTCAATTTTTAGGGGAAGGTCTGTGGCAGCTAAAGGGAGTTAAACAGTCGGAATTATCACTTGAGAAAGTAACGGCTGAAACATGGAAACAGAAAAACTGGTATTCCAGTATTGATGCTGATGTAGTGGATGTGGTGGTACTAGATCCTGAAAACTTGGCTTTAGTGGAATTGTATAAATATATTCAGTTTTTACGCAAGAATAAGCAAGAAGCCGCCAAGTATGAATTGGCTTTTTATGCGCGTTTAATTAATCCCTTCGTGACTTTAGTCATGTTATTAGTTGCGGCTCCCTTTGTGGTAGGGGTTGGACGTGGGATTGCATTAGGTCCTAGAATGGTTATGGGGACTTTGATTGGCATGAGCTTTAATATTATTGATAATGCCGCAGGGCAGATGGGAATTGTCTATGGATTAAATCCTTTGTTTATTGCGGTATTACCCAGTTTTTTAGTTTTATCAGGCGCGCTGTATGCGATTAGCCGTTTACGTTAGAGAGTAAACCAAGAGCGAGAGAATTTCGCTCTTGGTTTAAGCCAATCTTACATATTATCTAAAATAGCTTTTTTAACAGCGTCTAAAGAAGCATCAATAGAAACAGGATGAGTTTCTGTGCATTGACTGATAGCCGTATCAGGGTCTTTAAGACCGTTGCCTGTTAGCGTACAGACAATGGTGCTGCCTTCAGGAATTTTACCTGAAGCAATATCACTAATAGCACCCGCTAATGAAGTCGCAGAGGCTGGCTCACAGAAGATACCTTCATAAGCCGACAGCATTTTTTGTGCGGCTAAGATTTGCTCGTCAGCAAAGCTATCAAACCAACCGCCCGATTGTTTTTGTACATTCCAAGCTAAGTCCCATGATTGAGGGTGTCCGATACGAATCGCTGTAGCGACTGTTTCAGGATTATCAATCATTTTTCCTGCGGTAAACGGCGCTGCGCCAGCCGCTTGGTAACCACACATAATAGGACGGTTATTGCTCACAGCTGCAATACCATTAGTTTCTGTTGAGTATTCGCTGTAACCTTTCCAGTAGGCCGTAATATTACCTGCATTACCAACAGGCAGACAGTGATAATCTGGCGCTTTACCTAATTCATCGACAATTTCAAAAGCCGCTGTTTTTTGACCTTCAATACGAAAAGGATTAATGGAGTTTACAATAGTAACAGGCGCGTGCTCTGCCACTTGTTTTACTAAGCTCATGCCTTCGTCAAAGTTTCCACGGATTTGGATGATTTCAGCCCCGTACATGAGCGTTTGCGCTAATTTTCCTTGGGCAATCTTACCTTCAGGAATCAGTACAAAGGCACGAATTCCAGCACGTACAGCATAAGCTGCCGCCGCTGCTGAAGTATTTCCAGTGGAGGCGCAAATAATGGCTTGGCTGCCATCTTCAACAGCTTTAGTCACTGCCATACTCATGCCGCGATCTTTAAAAGACCCCGTTGGGTTCAGACCTTCGTATTTGACATAGATTTTGACATCTTTACCAATTAAGCGCGGAATATTGTGTAATTCAATCAGTGGAGTATTACCTTCGCCTAAGCTGATAATACGCGTTGAGTCACTGACAGCAAGACGGTCGCGATAGTGTTCAATTAAACCTGTGTAGCGTTTAGAAGTAGCCATAATAATTAACCTAATGTTTCAAGACGGATGCGTGTTACTTGTCCAGTAACAGACGATAAATTTTCAATAGAAGAAATGGCGGTATTCATTTCTTTTTCGATGGTTTTTTGCGTGAGCATAATTACAGAAAGGGGCGTTTCTTCCTGATGCGGCTCTTTTTGAATAATCGCTTCAATACTGATGTTTTGTTTAGCAAGGATATGGGTAATATCAGCAAGCGCACCAGGCTTATCTTCTACAGTTAAGCGTAAGTAATAAGCGGTTTCAATTTGGTCGGAGCTAAGAATGGTGCTGTCGATAATAGCGGTATCCTGAAAACCTAGCGGTGGGATACGATCTGCAGCCTCTAAAGAGAGTGCGCGTACCACATCGACCACATCGGCCACCACAGCAGAGGCGGTTGCTTCTGCGCCTGCGCCTGCGCCGTAATACAGGGTAGGCCCTACGGCATCAGCTTGAACTAAAACAGCATTCATTACGCCATCGACATTGGCAATAAGGCGCCGTTCTGGAATAAGAGTTGGGTGAACACGCAGTTCAATACCTTGTGCTGTTTTACGTGCAATCCCTAAGTGCTTAATACGGTAGCCCAGCTCGCCTGCGTATTCCACATCTTCGCGTGTAATTTGAGTAATACCTTCGGTAAATACTTTTTCAAATTGCAGTGGGATACCAAAGGCAATGGAGGCAAGAATCATTAATTTATGTCCCGCATCAATGCCTTCAACATCAAAGGTTGGATCGGCTTCTGCATAACCAAGAGCTTGTGCTTCGGCTAATACATCGGCAAAATCACGACCTTTATCACGCATTTCGGTAAGGATAAAATTGCCTGTCCCATTAATAATACCTGCGAGCCATTCAATTTGATTTCCAGCCAAGCCTTCACGGATGGATTTAATAATTGGAATGCCACCTGCAACCGCGGCTTCGTAGCTGACGATAACATTGGCTTTTTTGGCTGCGGCAAAGATTTCATTACCATGTAAAGCAATTAAGGCTTTATTGGCGGTAACAATGTGTTTGCCATTTTTGATTGCTTGCAGCACTAAGTCTTTTGCTAAACCGGTTCCACCAATAAGCTCTAAAATAATGTCTATTTCAGGGTCGTTAATGACATCATAGGAATCGGTGCTTAAAGTGATATTTTTGGTATCACAAATGCGCTCGCGCGTTAAATCGCGAGCCGAGGCACGGGTAATAATAATGTCACGTCCAGTACGACGTGTAATTTCTTGTGCATTACGATTTAAGACGTTGACTGTACCGCCGCCGACTGTGCCTAAACCTAAAATGCCTACTTTTACTGGCTTCAAATCAAACTCCTGAGATATTTGAGTAAACTGGGTTGTTTGTCTTCATTCAATACGTTGAATGGAGGATATGTCACTTCTTATTATTCACTGGCCTCTACTCTAAGCGCTGCAAAATCTGTCATTCCTGATCAACAGACCTTGGGAATGAGGGCTTTCATCTACATTTACCTGCTAAGAATGAGAAGTTACGAGGATATTAAATTAAACCGTCTTTTTTGAACATAGCTCGTAACCCGCGAATAGCTTGGCGGGTGCGGTGTTCATTTTCAATTAAACTAAAGCGTACATGGTCATCTCCAAATTGGCCAAAACCAATGCCGGGTGAAACCGCTACGCAGGCTTCTTTAATGAGTTTTTTAGAGAATTCTATTGAGCCCATTTCTTTATAAATATCGGGGATAGGAGCCCAGACAAACATGGTGGCCTTGGGTTTTTCAACATTCCATCCGATTGAATTTAAGCCATCACAAAGCACATCACGTCGCTCTTTATACATAGCACAAATTTCTTCTACACAGTCTTGTGGTCCTTCTAAAGCGGTAATCGCCGCAATTTGTATCGGTGTAAACATACCATAATCGAGGTAGGATTTGATACGAGCCAGAGCTGCCACCAGTTCTTGATTACCACACATAAAGCCGACTCGCCAACCGGGCATATTATAACTTTTAGACAGAGAAAAGAATTCTACAGCGACTTCTTCTGCACCTTCAACTTGTAATATAGAAGGGGCTTTGTAACCATCAAACACAATATCCGCATACGCGAGGTCGTGGACGACCCATATTTTATGTTCTTTAGCCACCGCAATAATACGTTCAAAAAATTCCAAATCCACACATTCTGAAGTCGGATTGCCCGGAAAATTAAGAATGAGCATTTTGGGTTTTGGCCACGATTCAGCAATGGCTTTATGCAATTCTTCGACAAAATCCACGCCAGGAACCATTTTGACATGGCGTAAATCCGCCCCTGCAATAACCACACCGTAAGGATGAATTGGATAAGCAGGGTTCGGAACCATCACGGTATCGCCTGGGCCGAGCGTTGCTAGGGCTAAATGCGCAAGACCTTCTTTAGAGCCAATGGTGACAATCGCTTGAGTCTCATGATCTAAATCAATGTCATAGCGTTTTTTATACCAATTACAAATGGCTTTTCTAAGCCGAGGAATGCCTCGCGAAACCGAATAGCGATGGGTATCTTCACGCTGTGTGGCTTCCACCATTTTATCGACTATATGTTTTGGCGTGGGTTGGTCGGGATTTCCCATGCCAAAATCAATAATATCTTCGCCTTTCGCTCGCGCTTCAGCCTTTAAATCGTTAACGATGTTAAAGACATAAGGGGGGAGGCGACTAATACGGTGAAATTCTTCCATTGCTGACTCAGATGTTAGTATATAAATAGGGTGGATTTAACTTAACCGACTAATTTACTGTTGTTACTCAAAGATGTCAAATTGAGAATGACAACCGTGTCCTAGGCTATCGTAGCTTATAAAACATCCGATGCGTAATCCGCCAAACGAGAACGTTCGCCTCGTTTTAAAGTGATATGCGCCCCATGAGGCCATGATTTAAATTTATCAACCACATAGGTGAGTCCTGAGCTGGTTGCGGTGAGGTAAGGGGTATCTATTTGCGCTAAATTACCAATACAGATAATTTTTGTCCCAGGGCCAGCTCGGGTAATGAGAGTTTTTATTTGCTTAGGTGTGAGATTCTGAGCTTCATCAATAATAAGATAGCGATTTAAAAAGGTTCGTCCACGCATAAAATTCAGAGAGCGAATTTTAACTTTTTCCATAATAATATTATGCGTGGTATCTTTTTCCCACGGTGTTTCTGTTGTCTCTGAATCTTGGTGCGAAAGCAGTTCGAGGTTATCAATCAGTGCGCCCATCCAAGGAGCCATTTTTTCTTCTTCTGTACCCGGCAAAAAGCCAATGTCTTCGCCTACGGCCACAGTTTCGCGAGTCATTATGATTTCATAATAGGCTTTATCTTCTAAAGTTTGCTCTAATCCCGCGGCTAAAGCGAGTAAGGTTTTCCCCGTCCCAGAGGTGCCTAACAGGGTTACAAAATCTATTTCAGGGTCTAGTAAGACATTAAAGGCAAAGTTTTGTTCTCGATTTTTTGCATAAACGCCCCATGCACTAAGATGGCCGGTACGATAGTTTTTAGCCAGCTCCAGTGTGGCTATTCCATTGTCAATGCAACGAACAATGGCTTCAAAATCGGAATTATCTTCTATATAAAGGTATTGATTGGGATACCAATCTTTAATTAAAGGCCCTTCAAGTTTGTAGAAAGTGCGTTCGCCTTCTTTCCACGATTGCATTTTATGGCCATGAGTTTCCCAGAAATCAGAAGGTAATGCACTGGCTCCACGATAAAGCAGATCAATATCATCCAGTGTTTGGTCGCTGTGATAATCTTCCGCTATTAGCTCTAAAGCCGCGGCTTTAATACGCATATTAATATCTTTCGATACTAATATAATGGAGGTATTAGGAAACTTTTTAACCAGTGCAAGCACCACGCTGAGAATTGAATTATCGGCTAAATTTCCCGGCATTGAGGCAGGTAATTCAGAGTCCATGTGTTGGGTTTGAAAATACAGTCGACCTTCTAAAGCTTTTTCTTTATCACCTGAGCTTTGTAGTTGGGATAAAGCTAAGCCTTCTGTGATTTCTTGTTGGTTACTGTCTTGTAATAAATCATCGATAAAACGGCTGACTTGACGTACATTACGTGAGACTTCAGACAGTCCTTTTTTTGCATGATCGAGCTCTTCCAGTACAATCATGGGAATAAAAATATTATGTTCTTGGAAGTGAAATAACGCGGCTGGATCGTGCATTAAAACATTAGTATCCAATACAAATAATTTTTTTGCTGTATCAATATTCATGGGTTATGCCTCTAATTCAGTTAATTTTTTTAATAGGTCATTGATATGGGTTTTAACTTTTACTTTACGCCATTCATGGATAAGCACCCCAGTTGGGTCAATTAAAAAAGTGCTCCGCTCGATACCGCGAACCTGTTTGCCATACAGGGTTTTCATTTTAATAACATCAAACAGAGTACACAGGGATTCGTCTTTATCACTGAGTAAATCAAATGGAAACTCATGCTTGCTTTTAAAGCCTTCATGTACTCGAACACTGTCACGGGAAACACCTAAAATAACACTGTTTAATGAATTAAATTGCTCGATATTATCACGAAAGTCTTGTCCTTCGGTGGTGCAGCCGGGTGTATTATCTCTTGGATAGAAATAGACAATGACATAACGCCCTAAAAAATCTGAGAGCTGTATGGTTTTATCGCCAGTGGCAGGGGCTGAGAAGTTAATAGCAGGTTGATTTATAGTGATTGTGTTCATGCTGCGCCCTTAAAGGTTACTGAGGTATTAGTTTAAGATTATCACAGAGCTTTATAGAAAATGGCAGGCTTTTATGAAAAAATAAAATTGGATTATCATTTTAGTCAGAGAGTAGCAGTTAGTGGTAAAATTTGGAAAATATAGGAAATGTAAGGGAACAGGTAATGGCTGAATTAGAGTCAACAGAAACGAATTTCGAAGCAGATTTAGAGCAAATGCTACAAGAAACAACGGCTCAAATTGAAGAAACAGGCGATGATGACATTATTGAAGAGTTATTGGCGGATGAGGCGGAACCCTCGGATATGGCAATGACTGAGGAAGAGCAGGGCGATTTAGTTGATTCATTGCTAAAAGACACTGAAGAAACGAGTGATGCCCCCATAGAATCCCCCTCCTCTAGTATGAATGAAGAGGATATTAATAAATTACTCGATGGCAGTGATGACTCGATAGAGCTTGAAGTGGATGACTTTGGTTCTGACGAGGAGATTTCTGCAGTAGAGGAAGCAACGCCTGAACCTGAACCTGACCTGAGTCTAAGCGAAGAGTTAAGTTCAGCAGAAAATCCTAAATTAGATGATGCATTAGAGGACCTTTCTTTTGATAATATAGAAGGGATGGATGAGGTTGATGATATGGATGATATGGATGATATGGACGATGCAAGCTCAAGTTTTGAGTTATCTGAAGAAGAGGATGAATTTGATATACCGACCTCCCAACCGGATACTACCCAAGTAATTCCAGAGACTAATGCTCTGGCAATGGATGATATGAATGAGCAGAGTGAGCGGATTCGATTATTGGAAAATGAGGTGACTGAGCTTCGTCGGCGTGGAGATAACGCATCAGAGATAGAAGAAATTGAAAGTCATGTAAAAAAATCTAAGCAGGATGCACAAGAAGGCTTTAAAAAATTAAAGGTATGGATTTATTCTGCTTTAGGCGTGGCAATATTGGCGGTTATTCTGGCTTGTTTGGGTTTCTTTTTTAATTCAGCGGTTGAAGAGGATGTGGTGCAGTTAGAAAGTTCGTTATTAGATATTGAGGATAAGATGGCGGTGCCTTTATTAAATCCGAATGATAGAAAAATAACGGATATACAGGCCCAGATGCAAGGACTAAAAGTAACGGTAGATAAGGCATTGAAAGAGGCTGATTTATTCAATGTCTCGCAAAAACAAATGTCTGGAAGTAATTTAAATGCACAAAAAGAAAGTTTGGTACTTTTGGCTAAGAAAATTATGCAGTTAGAGCAGGAATTGGGTCAGATTAAAAATAATAAAGTAGCCAGAAAAGTCACTAGAAAATCAAAGCCGAAGCGTGTAGTGAAGGTTACTAAGAAAAGACCTACTAGAAAGGCGGTTAAAAAAGTCGAATGGGTCGTAAATTTAGCGGCGTTTAAACAGCGTTGGTATACGGATAAAAAAGTTGAAGATTTTAAAAGTAAAGGCATTCGTGCAGAAGTCTTTGTGATTGATCTTGAGGGTGTTGATTGGTTTAGAATTCGTGTGACCGGCTTTAAAAATAAGGTTGAGGCACGGAATTACGCGAATAAAGTGAAATTAGTCTTGAATTTAAGTTCAGTATGGGTCGCGAAAAAATAGCTGAGATATTTTGTTAGAGAGTCTAGAGCTTAGGCTCTCTTTGATAAATTGCCCCGCGCTGTTTAAAACACCGTTGACTAAATAAAACATCATGCGGGTAATCTTCTAATTGGCAGTGTTGAATAAGCTCTGTTAGTTGTTGTAAAACAGTTCCTTGTGATTTCCCATGAATCATACAGAAAAGATTGTATGGCCAGACCCCTTGATGCCGTGGGCGTTGATAGCATAAATTGACGAAATCAAATTGCCCAATCTGTTGCCCAATCTCATGAATTAATTCATCTGGAATATTAAACACCACCATAGCATTGGCGCTATAGCCGAGTTTCCTATGATTAACAATCACTCCTAGGCGTTTAATTAAACCTTCTTGCTTTAAAAATTGCAGTCGGTCGATCACTTGTTGTTCGTTAAGTTGTAAAGAGTCTGCAATGGTGGCATAAGGACGTGATACAAGAGGTAGACCTTTTTGCACTGCGAGTATTAAGTCTAAATCGGTTGCGTTAATCATCTAAATTGAGTTGAAAGCCAAGGTTAATAAAATAGTCTTTCAGTAAAGGCAATTTGAGGGTTTTAAATTCTGTTTCCTGTTCTATTTGGGTCAGTATTCCATCTAAGTGATTCTGGTCATTGGCCACCAAGACAAACCATAAATTAAAGTGATGGCTGCGTTCGTAGTTATGATTCACCTCGCTAAAGCGGTTGATAATTTCAGCACAGTGCAATAATTGAGGCTCAGGAATGGACATAGCAACCAGACTACTGACCCCAATATAATTGGGTTGAATAATAGGGCCGATACGGTTAATAAAACTCTGTTGTTTTAAGAGACTAAAGGCGCTAATAACCGTTTCTTCAGAAACGCCTAATTCCTTGGCAATACTTAAAAAAGGTTGAGGGGATAGGGGGAAATCTTGCTGATAGTTATTGAGTAGCTTTCTCTGTAATAGGCTGAGTTCCAAATTTATAAACCCATTTTATGTGCGCGTGAGCTAAAGAAAATTCCGCTGGGTTTATTGGCAGGTAAACGGGCAATTTCTTTAAAGGTTTGGGTATCAAAAACCATGACGCGATTATCATCCCGGGCAGAAACCCAAACGTGTTCACCTCGTGGGGTAAATTCCATGTGTAAGATGGCTTTGCCCGCTTGTAAATGTTTCTGGATGCTTAGTTGCTTTACATCAATGATTTGTAGATGAGCATTATTAGGAAAAGCAAAATTGATCCAAACCTGCCGCCCATCGGGTCGTGCCATAACAAATACGGGTTGTCCGATAACAGGGATTCGCTTGATAAGCTGCCATGTATTTTGGTCTATCACTAAAACTTCATGCTGTCCCATAGCAGGGATAAACATTAAATTTCCAGAGGCTGCCCAGCCTTCAAGGTGGGGCATTTTATAGACAGGCAGTTTCTTATCCTGTTTTCCATAGTCGGATAAAATGCGTTTTACCCCTTTTTCAGGTGACCATAAATCAAGCAAGGCCAGTCCTTTTTCACCAAACAATCCTGCAATATAATATCGCCCATTGGGTGACAGTAAAGCATCATAAGGCTGCTTACCTACGGCTTTAAATTTTTGTATTTTAGGTTGTTTGGGGTCTTTTACATCCGCCACCCAAATTTCACCTGCATTGAATAAACTGAAAATAAATTTGTGTTCAGGGGCATCAACCAAGCCAACTACTTTAGAGAGTTTATTCTGTGCATACAGGGCAGGAATATCGGCGATTAAGCTTAAATCCTCGCTGGAGAAAATTTTAACGCCGCCGGGCGTGTAATTAGAGACAGCAATCAGTTTTCCATTTTGAGAAATAGCGCCCCCGATACTATTGCCTGCTTGAATAATACGTTTGCTAATTTTTTGGGTGAGTAAGTCCACCTTAGTAAGCCCGCCATCACGGCCAAAAATATAAGCATAACGCGCATCACGTGAATAGACCACAGAGGCGTGGGAAAGGTCGCCTAAATTTTCAATACGACTCAGGCTGTTTTTTTGAGTGGTGTTAATAATTTGTAAGGCGGCCGGTTCTCTTTCGATAACGACACCTAAATCGCCTGTGCCGCGTAAATCTGTGCAACTGGCTTGTAGTAGGAATAGGCTGCTTAACAGGAGTTTAAAACGCATTATTTAGTCCACGGCATAATGGGTACAGTGGAAATGCTGTTGGCTGGCGCACCATCAATTAGTTTGCGGCTAATTGCTACATAAACAAGGGTATTACGTTTGGCATCAAAAAGCCGTGTGACTCGTGTTTCTTTAAATAGAATGGAAGTATCACTGCTAAAAGCAATTTCTTTTTTCGGAAGATTTTTGTTAAAACGAATTTCGCCTACTTGGCGACACGCAATGGAAAATTTGGCAGGATCTTCGGCTAGGCCAAAGGTACCTTTTAAACCGCCTTTACGGGCTTGACTGATATGACAGCTTACGCCTTGTACTTTTGGATCATCAAAAGCTTGAATGCAGACTTTATGATTGGCTCCAATTAATTTCCATGAGGTAGTAATGCAGTCGATTTCTTCGGCGATGGCTATAGAGCTTAGGCTGGATAGGAAAAGTGCGGTTAGGGAAAGGTATTTTTTCATGATGAAAGTCTCTAAAGATTAAGGTTGTTGCTTGAGGAGGGTACGCACGAGCCAATAGGTCTCATCAATATTTAAAAAGGGTTGCCAAGGGGGCATGGCGGTTCCCTTTCGGCCTTTCTGAATAGTATTAACTAAAAAGTCATCAGAGAAAGAACGCATTTTTTCGGCTAATAAAGCTGGGCCTAAACCGCCTTTTAAAGTCAAACCATGACAGGAACCGCAATCGTGTTTCAGTAGATTAGCAATCTCGGCTTGCCGTGAATGTGAGGGTTCGGCCGCGAGCAATGGAGTGTTAAGTAAGAGGCCAAATAGGAGTGTGCGTATCATGTGATTTCTGAGTTTTAAGGCAGGAGAGCCTGATGTTACGACTGGTAAAATCAGGCTCCTTTTTCCTTACTATTGATATAAGTTAAGGTTTTAAACGGCTGTAATATGCTGCAATATTATTAATATCTCTATCAGATAAACCGGCCGCGATATTATTCATAATATCTGAGCGGCGTGTTTTATTGCGGTATTGTTTTAAGGCGCTTTCTAAATAGAGCTCATCTCTTCCTGCTAAAGCGGGAAAAGGGGCTTCTGAGCTGATAGCACGAATACCATGACATTGAGAACAGGCTTGCGCGGCTTTTGCTTTGCCTGCAAAAGCACTCGCTGCAAAGCTATGAGTGCTCACGCTGAATAATAAGCCTGCGATTGTGTAAGCAAGTAATTTCATGAGTTTTACTCCATTTCATCAGGTGATAAACCGCGTGTCATGTATTTAACACGGCCACGAGAGAAAATACCTGCTGGGCTTTCCATTGGAATGTTGGCCGTTTTCTTGAGTGTTTTAGAATCGTAAACAACTACTTCATCGCCTGCATAGCCTGCACTCACGTAGAGATATTTTCCGTCGGCACTGTACTCAGGAAAATACGCATGTCCTCCAACATCTAAGGTTTTAACAACCTCTAATGATTTTTTATCAATCAATTGAATGGTGCGAGCGCGTCTATCTTTAGTGATAATATCAACCGCCACATAAGGCGCGTTTGCATGAGCGGCAGGAGATTCTGTACCACCAGAAACAGGCACTTGTTTAACGAGCTGCATTTTATCTAAATCCCAAACACTGACCACGGTATTATTTTCACAAGTCCCAAAGTTAGTGCCGAAACCCAAGGTACGACCGTCTACTTTAACTACAGAACCGCCACCTACATGAGGGACACAACCCGCTTTTAATTTTTTGATGATTTTGCGCGTTTCTAAATCAATCGCAATAACAACGCTGTCATCATACGAAGCGACCATTAATTTTTTACCTTTATGGCTTAAGAAAGCATCGTGTAAATGGCGGCCTACATTTTTAATTTTGGTAACAGGGAAGCCTTCTTTTAAATCAACAATCCAAACTTGCCCTGCATTTTCTAAGGCAATCGCAAAGATATCAGCATAAGGCGTACCGATAATCATGCCAGAATCAGAGCTAACCATTTTACCGTCAGGGTCAATACCTTCTAATTCAAACTGTTTTAAAGGTTCTAAGGTTTCAGCGTCTAAAATAACGGCGTTATGCGGTACAAAAGAACCGACCATTAAATATTTACCATCACGCGAAACACCAATGGCAGGGCCGTTTAAGCCTGTTTTAATGCTGCGTGTTGCTTGCATGGTATACAAATCAACTTTATATAATTCAGCCGCATCGGTTTTAACATAAGCCCAACGAGGATTTTCTGGGTTAAATTCAATAATATGTGCTGCGGTATTGGTAGGGACTTTAGCAATGATTTTATGCGTTTTGCTATTAATAAAGACTGCTTCGGAGCCTTGTCCGCGACCATATTTCCCACGCGCTGCCACCCCAATAATATCGTCCATGCTGTCGATGTTAAAGGTGGGTTTATCAGCTAATTTAGACTCATCTTTGACATAGACTTTTAAAGAAGCTTTCATTTCTTTAATGTTCCATGCAGGATTGGCCAATTTAGGGGTGGATTGTAAATGTTTAACCATATCGCGTACTTCGGTATCAGAGAGTTTGCCGAAGAATGGAGGCATTAAGGTCTCAAAGCTGCCGGTCATAATCAAGCTGCGTAATGCAGTAGGACTACGCCCTTTTAGGGTTTCTGAATTTAGTGCAGGTGCTAAATACCCGCCGTGATCAGAACCGTGACAACTAGCGCAATTTTCTTCATATACCTTGTGCATGTCTGATTTTGCTAAAACAGAACCTGCACTAAAGAGAAGGGGAATACTTGCAGCGATTAAGGACTTATTGAATGTTGTTTTTATTGTCATTAAGAGTACCTGATGCTTGTATGGGTAATATTGAATCGATATTTGTTTAAATTAAACCATGAAAATCCGCAGCATGCACCTTGAATTATTCACAGTTTATAAAAATAAATTTTAACACGGCCATGAGAAAAAACCGTACAGAATTAAGCGTTAAGCTATCCGCTATGTTGATTTTGTAAGGTCCTCAGAAATGACACGCTTCCCCTTTCCCCTAAACTCTGTTTAGGTGCCCGCGCTGCACTGTCTCTTTAATAAGCTAAGCCAACATGGCTTATATTGTATCGTTTTCCTGGCGGTATTGATTTTGCAGTGCATTGAGAAAATTTCGTAACACTTGATCTTTACATTCGCGGTAATGTTTATGAGTAGATTTACGGAAAAAGGCACTGAGTTCGTGGCGACTTAGACGGAAATCAACACTCTCTAATAGAGCTAAAATATCATCGTCTTTTAAATCTAACGCAATTTTTATTTTTCGGAAAATAATATTATTAGTCAGCTTTTTTTCGATAGGCGGTTGTACGCCTTCACGTTGTCCACGGTTATTATTAATTAGGCCGTTAAGAAAGTGAGCTAAGGGTTCATCTTGTAATGATTTATAGTCTGCATCATCATCTTTTTTTAACCAATTGCTTATTTCTTCCCGGGTGACGGTTAAGCCGCCTTGAGAAAATAGGTCAATTATTTCATCGTCAGAACAGTTAAAGGTGTATCGGATGCGTCGCAGTATGTCATTGTGTGTCATGGGTTAGCCTCAAATTAAAGTTAAATTATATCATGTTGACTTGTGGTAATTATTGGTCGCTTGGAAAATTTTCAGGGAAAGGCTTGAATATTATGCAAGTAACCCCATCCTATTGTTATCTTTTTAGAGTGCATGAATTGTGGAGCAGTAAGTTAAATGAGTAATGAACAACAATCTACGGAAGCTAAGTCAGACAGTGATTTGATTGATGAAGTACTAGAGCAAATAGACGGTGAAGTAGAAGACTCTACAGAGCCAGAGAGTATCGATAATCAAGAACTATCCATTGAGAATCTACAAAAACAATTAGTAAAATCAGAGCAAAAGGCAAGTGACAATTTAGATAAAGCCTTGCGTGTACAAGCGGATATGGAAAATCTTAAACGTCGTACGCAAAAAGATTTAGACAGTGCGCATAAGTATGGTTTAGAAAAGTTTGCTAAAGAATTATTGTCGGTTATTGATTCTTTGGAATTAGGTATTCAAGCGGCAACCAGTGATGTGCCTGAAGTTTTAAAATTAAAAGAGGGTAGTGAACTCACTATCGCACAATTTGAAGCGGTTTTTGCAAAATTTAATATTGAAGCCATTAACCCTGTCGGGGAAACTTTTAACCCTGAATTTCATCAAGCGATGACGATGGTACCTTCGCCCGATGCGGAACCAAATACAGTAATTAATGTGTTTCAAAAAGGTTATGTATTAAATGGTCGATTGATTCGCCCAGCGATGGTGGTGGTTTCTCAGGCCGTTGATGCTTAGTAGTAAGTAACTTTTATAGCTAAATACATACTCCTCTTCTAGTCGCTTCTCTCTGGAGAAGGCTTTTAGAATTATGTGGATAGCTATACCCTTGATGGAGATGCAGTATAAATTGATACGGGGGCTTGAAAATAAAATATACAACCCTATATCAGATGCAACTTAAATTTTAAATATAAACCTTTTTGGAGCTTTTAATGGCTAAAATGATCGGAATTGATTTAGGAACAACCAACTCTTGTGTTGCTGTTCTGGAAAACGGCACTTCACGTGTAATAGAAAATAGCGAAGGCGCACGTACGACACCTTCTATCATCGCTTTTACCAAAGACGATGAAGTATTAGTAGGACAAGCGGCTAAACGCCAAGCAGTGACTAACCCAGAAAATACATTATTCGCAATTAAGCGTTTAATCGGTCGTCAATTCAAAGATGATGCAGTACAAAAAGACATCAAAATGGTGCCTTATAAAATTGTACCTGCTGAAAACGGCGATGCATGGGTTGAGTGTCATGGTAATAAAATGGCGGCACCTGAAGTTTCATCACGTGTTTTAATGAAATTAAAAAAAGATGCAGAAGCATTTTTAGGTGAAGAAGTAACCGAAGCGGTTATTACTGTTCCTGCTTACTTTAATGATTCACAACGCCAAGCAACAAAAGATGCTGGTCGTGTTGCGGGTCTTGATGTTAAACGTATCATCAACGAGCCAACGGCTGCTGCATTAGCATTCGGTATGGATAAGCCTGAAGGCGATTCTACGATTGCTGTTTATGATTTAGGGGGTGGTACTTTTGATATTTCAATTATTGAAATTTCTGAAGTTGAAGGCGAGCACGCTTTTGAAGTGCTATCAACGAATGGTGATACATTCTTAGGTGGTGAAGATTTTGATTTACGTATTATCGAATTCTTAGTTGCTGAATTTAAAAAAGACAATGGCATTGATTTACATAATGATCCATTGGCACTGCAACGTTTAAAAGAAGCGGCAGAAAAAGCAAAAATTGAGCTTTCTTCAGCAGAAGCGACAGATATTAACTTACCTTATGTGACTGCTGATGCATCTGGCCCTAAACATTTAAATGTTAAATTAACACGTGCTAAATTAGAGTCTTTAGTTGAAGACTTAGTGGAACGTACTAAAGGTCCTTGTGTGACTGCATTAAAAGATTCTGGCTTATCAGCGTCAGAAATTGACCATGTTATTTTGGTAGGTGGTCAATCACGTATGCCAAAAGTACAAGCGATGGTTAAAAGCATCTTTGGTAAAGAAGCACGTAAAGATGTTAACCCTGATGAAGCAGTAGCATTAGGTGCAGCGATTCAAGCGGGTGTGTTAGGTGGTGATGTTACTGACGTTTTATTATTAGATGTAACACCTCTCTCATTAGGTATTGAGACGATGGGTGGTGTAATGACTAAACTGATCGACAAAAATACTACGATCCCTACTAATGCAGCGCAAACTTTTTCAACTGCAGAAGATAATCAAGGCGCAGTAACCGTTCATGTATTACAAGGTGAACGTGAAGTGGCATCAGGAAACAAATCTCTAGGTCGTTTTGACTTATCAGATATTCCACCTGCACCACGTGGCACACCACAAATTGAAGTAGCCTTTGATATTGATGCCAATGGTATCTTAAACGTATCAGCAAAAGATAAAGCAACGGGTAAAGAGCAATCTATTATCATTAAAGCGTCTAGTGGTTTATCAGATGAAGAAGTGGATCGCATGGTAAAAGATGCTGAAGCTCATGCTGAAGAAGATAAAAAAATCACTGAATTAGTTTCTGCTCGTAATACTGCGGAAGGTATGATCAATGCAACTGAAAAATCTATCACTGATCTTGCTGAGCAAGTGACTGATGAAGAAAAAACAGAGATTGAAGCGGCAATTGAAGAGTTAAAAGAAGTTGTTAAAGGCGATGATAAAGATGCAATCGAAGCTAAAACAACGGCTTTAACTGAGTTATCAGGCAAACTAGCTGAACGTGCTTATGCGCAACAAGCTGGTGCAGAAGGTGGCGCTGAGCAAGCAGCACCAGAAGCAGAAGCAGATGATAGCGTTGTTGATGCTGAGTTTGAAGAAGTAAAAGAAGACGATAAAAAATAATTTATCGTTTTAATAAATACAGTGATATAGGACTGTATTTACATAAATAAGCACGCCTCGTCATGGATGAAATCTGTGGTGGGGCGTTGTTGTAAACTATAGTAGTAATCTAAATGGGGCGCAGGTATTTAATTTGTCATATTGACCGCTTAAATACCTGCACCTCATTGAAAAATTAATCAATTTTATCTGAGGGCGACCTCTGAAAAATATTAGGGTGTGAACTGAAAATGGCAAAAGAAGATTTTTATAAATTACTGGATATTGATAAAAATGCCAGCGAAGCAGAGATAAAGAAAAGTTATCGTAAGATGGCAATGAAGTATCATCCTGATAGAAATAAAGAAAAACCTGAAGCGGCTGAAAAGAAATTTAAACAAATTAAAGAGGCGTATGAAATTCTTTCTGACCAGAAGAAACGTTCAGCTTATGATCAATTTGGTCATGCAGGTGTCGATAACTCGATGGGCGGTGGTCATGGTGGATTTGGTGGTGGCGAAGGCTTTGGTGATGCGTTCGGTGATGTTTTTGGTGATATTTTTGGTAGAAGTGGCGGAGGCGGTGGTCGCCAGCGAAGCAGTGTACAGCGCGGAGCAGATTTACGTTATAACTTAGAGCTTACCTTGGAAGAGGCTGTGGCTGGAACTGAGGCAAAAATTAGAGTCCCAGTTTTATCCGAGTGTGATAGCTGTCATGGATCGGGGGCTAAAAAAGGCTCGAAGCCTGTTACTTGTACAACCTGTCAAGGACATGGGCAAGTTCGAATGCAGCAAGGATTCTTTTCTGTGCAGCAAGCCTGTCCAACGTGTCATGGTCAAGGTCAGCAAATTAAAGATCCTTGCCGTAAATGTCATGGCCAAGGGCGAGTACAAGAAAATAAAACCTTATCGGTTAAAGTGCCAGCAGGAGTGGATACAGGTGATCGTATTCGTTTAGGCGGTGAAGGTGAAGCAGGTGTGCATGGTGGCCCAGCAGGGGATTTGTATGTTGAAATACAAGTAAAATCACATAATATTTTTACCCGTGATGGTGCTAATTTATATTGTGAAGTGCCGATTAGCTTTCCAACGGCTTGTTTAGGAGGGGATTTAGAAGTTCCTACTTTAAGCGGTAAAGTGAAGTTAAAAATTCCTGCAGAAACACAAACGGGTAAACTTTTTAGATTACGTGGTAAAGGGGTTAAACCTGTGCGTGGCGGAGGGGTTGGTGATTTGATGTGTAAAGTTCAAATTGAAACGCCAGTTAAATTAACCAAAGAGCAAAAAGCCCTCGTTGAGAAATTTAAAGATTCTCTTTCTGATGGTGGCAAACAGCATAGTCCTCAAGAACATTCTTGGGTGGGTGGCGTAAAGAGCTTTTTTGATAAATTAACAGGGTAATAGCATGATTAGAATTGCGGTTGTTGGTGCTTCAGGACGTATGGGCTTATGTTTAATCAAAGCGGCGGAATTATCAGAAAAAACGGCTTTAACCGTTGCTATTTCGCGTGCTGGCAGTGATGTTATTGCTCGTGATGCGGGTGAGATTGCAGGCATAGGGCGATTGGAGGTTGCGGTACAGGATGATTTATCTGCTGTGATGGATCAATTTGATGCGTTAATCGACTTTACCCGCCCTGATATCTCGATGGAATATATCGAGTTATGCCGTAAAGCAGGAAAAACCGTCATTATTGGCACAACGGGTTATTCTGAAGCGCAAAAGCTGAAAATGGCTGAAGCAGCAAAAGATATTGCTATTGTCTTTGCGCCTAATATGAGCGTTGGCGTTAACTTATCACTTAAGTTATTAGAAATGACAGCAAAAGTGATGGGGGATTATACGGATATTGAAGTGATTGAAGCGCATCATCGTCATAAAGTGGATGCGCCATCAGGAACCGCTTTACGCATGGGCGAAGTTATTGCTGATACTTTAGGTCGTGATTTAAAAGACTGCGCTATTTATGGTCGTGAGGGTGATACGGGAGAGCGTGACCGTAAAACCATTGGTTTTTCTACTATTCGTGCGGGCGATATTGTCGGGGAGCATACAGTTATGTTTGCTGATGAAGGGGAGCGTGTGGAAATTACCCATAAAGCAACCAGTCGTATGACCTTTGCAAATGGGGCTGTGCGTGCCGCTGTATGGTTAAAGTCACAGAAAAATGGCTTGTATGATATGCAGGATGTTTTAGGTTTAAAAAATATGTAAACCTATTGGATTAAGGGGGGGGGATTCCCCCTTAATCGCTGGTGATTTATTTGTCTAAATCAAAGAGATTATGATAGCTGGTGTGTAGGGTTAAGTATTCTTGCCATGGATGCACAGGCTGTACAATAGGTTTGGTTGCCAAAGGAAAGGTGATTAATTCTAATGCCCCCACGCCTGAACGGCCAAGTGTATTAATCATGCCTAAAAAAAGTCCCCCAGTAAAACCATAGATTGCATTGGTATCATTACTGGTTTTAATAATACCTTTAGGTACTTCAATAAGGCTAAGAGAGAGATTTGATAAGCCTCTTGTGGTTTTTTCGGCTATTTTTTCTCCATAAGATTTTTCAGCATAACTGATAGGGGAAAAAATAAGCAGACTGGCTAATATAGAAATAAATAAAGTGTTTTTATAAGTCATGGAAACTACCCGAATGTAAATGAATCAGTTGATAGTTAAAGTATATCAGTCTATTTTATAATCTTATAGCCGTGGTCGGATATTGATAAAGTAAAGATGGTAGAATAATGATTTTTAGTATAATTTAATGCGGTTAATTCGTGGAATTCAACAGTTGCCAGCATTTCCCAAGGGATGTGTCTTAAGTATTGGTAATTTTGATGGGGTGCATACTGGGCATCGTGTTGTTATTAACAAACTGGCAGAAAAAGGTAAATTACTGGGTTTGCCCGTGGTATTAATGGTATTTGAACCACAGCCATTAGAGTTTTTTTTAAAAGATAATGCGCCTTCACGCTTAACACGCTTAAGAGAAAAGATTATTCATCTTCAGTCTGTGCCTGTGGATGATTTAGTTATTGTTAATTTTAATCAGTCGTTTGCTAATTTAGATCCCGAGTATTTTATTCAAGAAGTGCTATTAAAGCAGTTGAATATTAAATATTTAGTTGTGGGGGATGATTTTCACTTTGGTAAAGCGCGGCGTGGTAATTTTGCTTTATTACAAGAATCAGGAAAAAAGCAGGGATTTAAAGTAACAGACACGGCTTCTTTTTTAGTAAAAGGCACGCGGGTCAGCAGTACTCAAATTAGAGATGCACTGAGTAATGGTGATTTAGTTAAAGCAGAATTGATGCTGGGTCGCCCTTATTCGGTTTGTGGCAAAGTGGTTCATGGTGAACAATTAGGTCGACAGATTGGCTTTCCTACGGCTAACATTCAATTATTACGTAAAAATACAGCCATCGAAGGTGTTTTTGCTGTCACCATGACAGGCATTGGCACTCAATCGATTGCTGGAGTGGCTAATGTTGGTACTCGCCCAACGGTTAATGGGGGAACAAGGGTAGTTTTAGAAACACACTTGTTTGATTTTAACCAAGATATTTATGGACAGCAGGTAGAAGTGCACTTCTTATATAAAATAAGAAGTGAAAAACGCTTTCAATCACTGGATGATTTAAAACGGCAGATTCAATTGGATACTGCTCAAGCAAAGACCCTATTGCGATATACAAACTCATGACGATTGACTATAAAAAAACTCTTAACCTTCCTAAAACCTCTTTCCCTATGAAGGGAAATTTGGCGCAACGCGAACCTGAACGCTTGAAAAAGTGGACAGAAGCGGACCTTTATCAAAAAATTCGTACTGAATTTAAAGGAAAGCCGTCATTTATTCTGCATGATGGCCCTCCGTATGCCAATGGAGCCATTCATATTGGTCATGCGGTAAATAAGGTTTTAAAAGATATTATTCTTAAATCCAAAACATTAGCCGGCTATGATGCACCGTACATTCCCGGTTGGGATTGTCATGGCTTGCCAATCGAGTTAATGGTCGAGAAAAAAATAGGTAAAGCAGGGGCTAAAGTATCTGCTGAGGTCTTTCGTAAAGCCTGTCGAGAATACGCGACCAAACAAGTTAAAATGCAGAAAGATGAGTTTATTCGCTTAGGTGTATTGGCTGAGTGGGATAACCCATACTTAACCATGAACTACGAGTATGAAGCGAATACTATTCGTGCTTTAGGAAAAATCAATGCACAAGGACATTTGACCAAAGGCTTTAAGCCTGTGCATTGGTGTACTGACTGTGGTTCTGCCTTAGCGGAAGCGGAAGTTGAGTATGAAGATAAGCATTCGCCCGCGATTGATGTTCGTTTTGAAGTGCTGGATGTGGTTAAGTTTTTTGAAAGCTGTCATTCGGTACCGGGTCATCATGGTGAAGGCCCTTTATCGGTGGTTATTTGGACCACGACACCATGGACATTGCCAGCGAACCAAGCGGTGAGCCTTAATCCAAAATATGAATACGTGGTAGTGCAGTGTTATAAAGACGGTGTAAAGGAGCGATTGGTTTTAGTTAGCCAGTTATGGCAGGATGCTGTTGACCGTTATGGTATGGAAGGTGCTCATGTTATTGCTTATTGTAATGGCGAGGCATTAGAAAATCAGTTGTTAATGCACCCTTTTTATCACCGCAAAGTACCTCTTATTTTAGGCGATCATGTAACGGCTGAAGCAGGAACAGGAGCGGTACATACTGCACCTGGTCATGGTCAAGACGATTATGTAGTGGGTCAGCGTTATGGTTTACCTGTTGATAATCCTGTGGGAGATAACGGTGTCTTTTTGCCAAGTACTGAATTTTTTGCTGGTGAGCATGTTTTTTCTGCGAATGACCATGTTATTGAGGTCTTAACAAAGCAGCATAAATTATTGCATCATGAAGCGTTATTGCATAGTTATCCGCATTGTTGGCGTCATAAAACGCCTATTATTTTCCGAGCAACACCGCAATGGTTTATTGCCATGGAGCAGAATAAGCTGCGTGCAGTGGCCACAGAAGAAGTTAAAAAAGTACAGTGGTTACCTGAGTGGGGTCAAGCACGCATTGAAGGGATGATTGAAAATCGCCCTGATTGGTGTATTTCGCGTCAGCGTACTTGGGGCGTGCCGATTCCATTCTTTATTCATAAAGAAACCGGTGCACTGCATCCGAATACTGAGCAATTTATTGAAGACATTGCTTTAAAAGTTGAGCAGGAAGGGATTGAAGCGTGGTTTGCTTTAGATAAGGCTGAATTCTTAGGCGATGATGCGGAATTTTACGATAAAACTCAAGATACTTTAGATGTTTGGTTTGATTCGGGGGTTTCCCATGAAGCCGTGTTACAACAGCGTGAGTCATTAAATTTTCCTGCAGATTTATATTTAGAAGGCTCTGACCAGCATCGTGGATGGTTTCAATCGTCTTTGCTGACTTCGGTAGCGATTAATGGCGAGGCTCCGTATAAATCGGTCTTAACCCATGGCTTTACGGTGGATGCGGAAGGCAAGAAAATGTCAAAATCTCGGGGTAATGTGGTTGCTCCGCAGTCGGTAATGAAATCTTTAGGGGCGGATGTTTTACGTCTCTGGGTTTCTGGAACCGATTATCGGGGGGAAATGACCGTTTCAGATGAAATTTTAAAGCGTACCTCGGATGTTTATCGCCGCTTAAGAAATACCTCCCGTTTTTTATTATCTAATTTAGATGGCTTTAATCCAGCAGAAGATTGTGTACCACCTGAAGAAATGCTGCCTTTAGATCGTTGGGTGGTTGACCGTGCCTTTGTATTACAAAAAGAGGTGATGCAAGCCTTTGATGAATATCAATTTCATGTGATTAACCAGAAGGTACATCATTTTTGCGCAATGGATTTGGGTGGATTTTACTTAGATATTGTTAAAGACCGCCAATATACCGTTAAAGCAGATACTGTGGCCCGTCGTTCAGCACAAACCGCCATGTATCATGTGATGGAAGCTATGGTACGTTGGTTAGCACCTATTACCTGTTATACTGCGGATGAAATTTGGCAATATATGCCCGGTGAACGTAGTGAGTCGGTTTTATTAGAAACAGAATATACAGGTTTATTTCCACTGGATGCGGATGCCGTGTTATCACGTGATGAGTGGGATAGCATTATGTCAGTACGTGAGTCCGTTAGTAAGCAATTAGAGCAAATGCGTAAATCTGCTGTGATTGGTTCTTCATTGAATGCAGAGCTTACTTTATATTGTTCGGATGTGTATTTTACGCTACTGAATAAAATAGCCGATGAGTTACATTTTGTGTTTATTACGTCGAAAGTCCGTTTAGAAAAGCTGGATGCGGCAATAGACAGTGCGGTGCTGACTGAATTGGATGGATTAAAAGTGAGTGTGGTTGCTTCTGAACATGAAAAATGTGTTCGTTGTTGGCATCATAAAGAAGATGTGGGGCAATCTACAGAGCATCCAGAATTATGTGGGCGTTGTATTGACAATGTTGATGGGGAAGGCGAAGTTAGGCAATACGCGTAATTTTTTAAATCACTGTTATTGAATAGAAAGGAAAGTATGCCATTAGGATGTACTTTCCTTTTTTAGTTTATAGGAAGGCATTATGTTGAAATGGTTATGGCTCTCTGGGCTAATGTTGATATTGGATCAGCTCTCTAAAATTTGGATTGATACACATCTTGAGTTATATCAGTCGATTCCATTAATTTCTGGTTTTAGTATTACCTACGCACATAATTATGGCGCGGCATTTAGCTTTTTAAGTGATGCGGGGGGCTGGCAGCGTTGGTTTTTTGCGGTATTAGCCATTGCTGTAAGTATTGGGATTGTGACTTGGATCACGAAGTTAAAAACGGATGAAAAGTTATTAGCTGTCTCGTTAAGTCTTATTTTGGGTGGAGCGGTTGGGAATATTATTGATCGTGTTATATATGGCTATGTGATTGACTTTTTAGATGTTTATTATCAAAGTTATCATTGGCCTGTGTTTAATATTGCTGATTCGGCCATTACGCTGGGCGTGAGTTTGATGCTGTATGAATCCTTTACAACAAAAGAAGAGCAATAATAAGGATAACAAGGCTGTATTGATACGGCCTTGTTAGTTTATACGGAAATAATAGGAGTGGAAAAGGTGTTGCTGTTGGTGTGTCCATTTTTAGTATAAGTGCTGAGAGAGCTGTTTTTACCTTTTAGAACATCTAAAATACGAGTGCAGTGTTTATTTAATATATACAAACAAGCGCCGTTACTTTCATTTAAAGAACGACATTGTTCCGTTAGTTGAGTAAACTTCTTCCACTGACTGAGTGAAATTGAAGTATCAAGACCAGCAGTTTGAGCGATAGAAAAATATTCTTCCATCCCGCCATCTTTTTCAACGCCTTCTGACATTAATATTTGTTCTACTTGTCTGCTAAACGTGGTCAATTTTTGGATGACTTCATTTTTTTGTGCAGTGATGTTCTCTAATTTTTGATAAGACTTCTTAGTTTTGAATAAATCGGATTCTTGAGTGAGCAATTGATGCAGTTGCGCTACATTTCCAATGGCCTTATCAATGAGTTGTAATGCAATAGGGTGAGTCTGATGAGTTTGATGGGTGGTCATAATTTAAACCTTGTGAGCTAAAGAGTAATAAGTTCTTGTTCCATTTGTATCATGTTCTTCGCTATTGTTTGACTGTCTACTTGGTAAGAGCCGTCTTCGATGGCCAATTTTAATTCTTGAATACGCTCTGCATTGACCGATGGTGTTTGTTTGATTGCCGTAAAGGCGGCATCAATTGATAAACTCACAGAATCACTTTTTTGTACTGTCAGTGATGAGCTATTATCGGTGTTCGGTTGAGCGGTATTGCTGCTTAACCTGCTATTAATCTCAGGTAATGGGGGTTTATTAGTGATTTCGATGCCCATGACAGTCTCCTTAGTGTGTATTATCTTGCTGAATGTAGCGGCTCTTCATAAAGGAACTTTAATTAACTGAGACAACGCCGCGTTTTTTAATTGTCCCTTCAATAACCTTATTTGTTCTACTGTTGCGCACTCGAATTTGATTCCCTAAATGCCCTCCCATCAGTGCATAGCCTGACATTTGTATCGTAAAAGCACTCGACTCCGCAATAATACGGACTTTATCGCCTTTTTTAATCAGCTGGGGGGTAAATAGGTGACTTTCTCGTAAGGCCGTTCCAGATTGTAAATTACGGGTGCTTATTTTACCTTCTATTTGCGCATAATGGGTAAAAAACCCTTGAGATAAGCGTTTAACTCGCCGTTCTAACTGCACATCACTGGCTTGTATAACAGTATGTCGTTTTATATCATGTGTTAAGGTCAGTACCTTGAAAAATAGGCTAATTTTTGCAGGATTATAGAGTGACCAGCTTTGTTTACCTTTACAGCGAATGCCAATAGATAGCGCACCTGATGACAGTTGTTTTTTTTGACTATAGGCTTCTAAGGGTACAGTACATTTCGCTAGTTTTAAGCGCCTATCCAAAGGGTGTATATCAATTTCGAAATCTTGTGTTGTATCTATACGCTCGATAATATATTGGCGAGCCGTTTTTTCTATCTCTATCAGCGATTGATAAGAGCTAGCCGTAGAATGCGTGGTAAAGCCCAATAAAATAAAAAATAGCAGGCTATCTTTTAGAAATGCGTAAGGCAATAATTTTTTTTTAATCATAATAATTAAGCAGCATTTTTTATGCCATGTTTTTTTTATGATGAATTCAAATTGAAAGGTAAATTGTGATGCAATAAAAATAGTATAGTGTGTCAGTGAATTATTAAACATAATTAAGGGGGAGTCATGGCAGGTGTTTTAGAGGGTGTTGATCAAAGAACTCAGTTAGCAGGACATAATCGTTTTGAATTATTATTATTTAAATTAGCAGGTAAGCAGCGATTTGGTATTAATGTATTTAAAGTGCAAGAGGTGATTCAATGCCCTGCTTTAACGCAAATTCCTAATGCCAGTGCTGTTATTTGTGGGGTGGCACACTTAAGAGGTAAAACCATTCCTGTTATGGACTTATCAATGGCCATTGGTATGTATCCTTTGGATAGGAGTGATAATAATTACGTGGTTGTGACTGAATACAACCGGAGTACTCAAGGTTTTTTAGTGGGCTCTGTCGATAGAATTATTAATATTGGTTGGGAACAAGTTAATGCGCCGCCTAAAGGAGCTGGACGAGAAAGTTATTTAACGGCCGTGACTCGATTTGAAGATGAAATGATTGAAGTCATTGATGTTGAAAAAGTGATGAGTGAGGTAATGGGTACAGCAGAGGAAGCCTCGGAAGATGCGTTGGCTGCGAATGTGATAGAGGATAATGTTAACGATCATGTGTTAGTGGTCGATGATTCAAGTGTTGCACGGCATCAGGTGAAAGGTGTTCTAGATCAGTTAGGGGTTCGTAATACTTTATTAAAAGACGGAGAGGATGCGTGGGAACACTTATTGGAATTAAAAGCCGCAGGAGAGGATATTCCTACGTATTACAGTATGATTATTTCGGATGTAGAAATGCCTCATATGGATGGTTATACCCTAGCTTCTAAGATTAAATCCGACCCAGATATTAAAGGAGTTTATTTAATACTACATACGTCTTTAAGTGGTGTATTCAATACTAATATGGTGGAAAAAGTGGGGGCCAATGAATTTATTGCAAAATTTAAACCCGATGCTTTAGCGGCCTCGATTCAAGCGCGTTTACTAAGTTTTCATGCAGAACAAGCCAGTAAGTTGTAAAAGATTTTTTATTGCTTAAAGTGGCAATAAAGTTTTAAAAGCGGTGTATTCTCGCCGCTTCATTCTTACCATTCAGGTATGTCTCTACAATAACTGTGATGTTACTTTATATATCTTACTTATATAGAGGTTAAAAGTAGAGATTTAAAGAGTAAAGTATATTAATATCATAGTCTTATGCTTATAAGCTATTATTTTGTTTATGTTATGGCATGATACCTGCTTTTATTGTTTTAAATTACAAAACAGGAACGACCATGGCGATTAATTTTGATAATGCATTAGGACTTCATCCACAAGCACTCGCTTTACGTGAGCGTCGTAGCGAAATTATTGCAGCCAATTTGGCAAATGCGGATACTCCAGATTATAAAGCGAGAGACTTAGATTTTAAAAGTGTTTTGCAACGAGAAATGGGGGGGAGTCAGAGTAGGTTACAGACAACGCATCATGGACATCTTCAAGCCGCAGGAAATGTATCGGGTGCGGCCGTCTTGTATCGTAATCCACAGCAGCCATCTCTTGATGGGAACACAGTAGAAGCGCATATAGAACAAGGAAAATTTGCAGAAAATGCGATTCAATACCAAGCCAGCTTAACCTTTTTAAACGGTAAGTTTTCAGGTCTTATGTCTGCCATTCGTGGAGAATAATTATGTCTACTTTTAGTGTTTTTGATATTGCCTCTAGCGGAATGAATGCACAAAATTTACGTTTAAATTTAGTGGCGAGTAATATTTCTAATGCCAATAGCATTAGTAGTAGCATTAATGAAGTGTATAAATCCAGACAACCTATTTTTGCTGCTGAACTACAGAACAGTATGGAAAAAAATAAGGCTGCGGTAGGAGTCACCATGAAAGGGGTGGTTGAAAGTGAAGCCGAACCGATTATGGAATATCTTCCGAATCACCCCATGGCCAATAATGACGGTTATATTTTTAAACCAAATATTAATATGGTAGAAGAAATGGCCAATATGATGTCTGCATCACGGTCTTATCAAAATAATGTTGAAGTGTTCAATACTTCAAAACAACTTATTTCCCAGACATTAAGAATGGGACAATAGAGAGTAACCACTATGGCAATTGATGTAGATGCGCTTCAAGCGTTAGGTTTAAGTTCCCCTGTAGCAGAAACAACTCAGAAAAAAGAAGAGCTCGGGCAGGATGATTTTTTACTTTTATTAACCACACAAATGACTCACCAAGATCCGACAAAACCAATGGAAAATGGTGACTTTTTAGCTCAAATGGCGCAATTTGGCACGGTAGAGGGGATTAATGGCTTACAAGATTCATTTCAAGAATTTGCGGGTTCTATTAGCTCTAATCAAGCCTTAGAAGCCTCAAGTTTAATTGGTAAATCGGTTGAATTTACCGGCGATTTGGCCTATCTCGATTTAACAAGACCTCTTTCGGGTAGTGTTTCTTTAGAGAGTTCCGCCAATGATGTTTCAGTGAATATTCTAGGGCAAAATGGTGAGCTGGTTAAAACGATTAATTTAGGCACGCAAGCCGCAGGAAGCACTAAATTTTCTTGGGATGGCCTTAAAGATGATGGCAGTTATGCACCTCCTGGGGTTTATAAAATTCAAGCGCAAGGGCAGGTAGGCGGGGCTAATACCGCTTTAGTGACTTCCGTGGTAGCAAAAGTTGATAGTGTTGATTTAGGTGATAATCAAGCAGGTATTGCGCTCAATTTAGGGCAAGCAGGCCGTGTCGATTTTAATCAAGTTAAACAAATATTAAGTTAAATAACAGAATAGGTAGGGAGTGTAAGTTATGGGTTTTGAAATTGCATTAAGCGGCTTAAATGCTGCCGCAAAAGATTTACAGGTGACGGGAAATAATATTGCCAATGCCAATACCACGGGCTTTAAAGCGTCACGTGCTGAATTTGGTGATGTGTATGCTAATAGTATTTTCAGTGTATCAAAAATACAAGCAGGAGCAGGGGTTAGCACTGCGAGTGTTGCACAGCAATTTGACCAGGGTTCGATAAGTTCTACTAATAACAGTCTTGATTTAGCGATTGCAGGGGCAGGTTTTTTCTCTATGTCCGCCGATCCTACGGCCTCTAGCCCAGATTCTTATACCCGCTCCGGTGAGTTTAAACTGAATAGCGAGGGGTTTGTGGTTAATAATGCGGGTGAACATCTCATGTCCTTTGCTCCTAACGGCGAAACCCTAGCGGAAGGCTTTACTCAGGGTGTTTTTTCTCCTTTAAGAATTAATTCAACACAAGGGGCACCGGTAGCGACCACTGAGATCGTGACTAATGTCAATTTAGATTCTCAAGAAACCGTTCCGCCAGCGCATACAGCTGGTTTTGCAGGAATTGATCCGAATGACCCTGATACCTATAACCATCTTTCATCGGTTACTATTTTTGACTCCCAAGGTGATGCGCATATAGCCAGCACCTATTTTGTGTCTAATTATGTTCCAGCCGTCGCGGCAGATCCTTTAGCCGTCCCTCCTGTTGTAGCTGCTGCTGCCGTTGGACAAAATACATGGGAATCTTATATCTTTATTGATGGTACTGCTTACGATCCAGATGGTACTGTTTCGGCAGTTGTCGCTCCTGCTACTGTGTCTACAGCTCAGACATCGAATAGTCTGCTTTTTAATACAGATGGAACCCTTATTTCGGTTACCGATCCCGCCGCTAATGTATATAATGCGGGTGTACCAGTTCCATTAGGGGCCTTCGATATTTTACCAGGAGGTGTTGATCCTTTATCATTTGACTTTGATTTTGGCGAGACCAGCCAATACAGTGCTAATTTTTCAGTTAAAGATCTTACTCAAGATGGCTTGGCGGTAGGTCAATTAACAGGGATGGATATTACCGACAAAGGTGAAGTGATTGCTAATTTTAGTAATGGCGGGATTGAATTATTAGGTCAGGTGGCCTTAACGCGTTTTTCCAACCCACAAGGCTTACAGAAAAATGGGGATACTTCTTGGTCAGAAAGTATTGCCTCGGGTGTGCCGGTAGCAGGTCAGGCAAAAGAAGGCAGTTTTGGTGCGATACAATCTGGGGCTTTAGAATCCTCTACCGTGGATTTATCGCAACAACTGGTACATTTGATTATTGCCCAACAAGCATACCAAGCCAATGCGCAGAATATCACCACAGAAAAGTCAATCGTACAAACGATTTTAAACGCGTAAATTAACCGTATTAAGAGAGGAGAGTTAGCATGGATCGGAGTTTATATATTGCAATGAGTGGAGCAAAGCAAACCATGCTGGCTCAAACCTCAAATACTAATAATTTAGCGAATTCACAAACCGTAGGCTTTAAATCGGATTTTGAACAATTCCGTAGTATGCCGGTGTTTGGTCCTGGCCATCCAACCCGTGTTTATGCAATGACTGAACGTCCAGGTAGTGATTTTACGCCAGGCCCCATACAAACGACGGGGCGTAGTTTAGATATTGCGATTAATGGGGAAGGTTGGATTGCTATTCAAGATGCAGAAGGCAAAGAAGCCTATACGCGAGCAGGAGATTTTCGTTTAACGCCTGAAGGATTATTGCAGACAGGTCGCGGTGAGCCGGTATTAGGCGACGATGGTCCGATTGCTATTCCTGAAGCGAGTAAAATCGAAATTGGCAGGGATGGTTCGATTAGTATTATTCCTTCGGGTGAAGTCGCCACGACAATCCTGAATGTGGGTCGTATTAAATTAGTTAATCCAGATGTAAGAGATTTGGAAAAACTTAATGATGGCTTAATGCACTTAAAACCAGGTGTAGAAGCGCCTGAAGCCTCTGCTAATGTTACTGTGGCTTCAGGTATGTTAGAAGGCAGTAATGTCAGTGCAGTCGGTGCAATGGTTGAGATGATAGAACTGTCCCGTAACTATGAATTACAAATTAAAGTCATGAAAACAGCGGATGAAAACAGCGCGGCCGCGACTAAATTAATGCAAATTGCTTAATTATCCCCTAAGCTGGATTTGTAGTGGCATAAGTCTTAACGAGCAGGTATTATTAAGACTTACCTTTCGTTGAATGGATGGCTTATGACCCAAAGAAGCAGACCACTTTCTCCACATTTACAAGTTTATCGACTGCCGCTTACGGCGGTTGTTTCAATTTTACATCGCATGACCGGCGTACTCTTAACGTTAGGGCTGATATTGTTTGTTATCAGTTTGGCACAAATTCAAGAGGGCGCTTCTGCTTTTAAGGCCATGCAAAGCCTTATTCAACACCCCCTCGCTGAACTTTCTATTTGGTTAATGATTTACGCAGTATTCTTCCATCTTTGTCATGGTATTCGCCATTTATTTTGGGATATGGGTGAAGGTTATGAAAAAATCTTAATGAATTATTACCTGATACTCGAACTGTTTGGATCTATTGCTTGTACAGGGCTTAGTTACTTATTTGTACATTTACCTGGAGGGGCTTCATGAGTTTTAAAACCCCTTTAGCAAAGGCGCGCGGTTTAGGTTCTGCTCGCTCAGGAACGCGTCATTGGTGGGTGCAACGTGTAACCGCTGTGGCTTTAATTCCACTTTCTTTTTGGCTGATTTTATTTGTTAAACAGTTGTTTCAAAGCAGCTATATAGAGATAAGCCATTGGCTTGCCAGCCCTTTTAATTCAGTGCTTTTATTAGCATGGGCTTTTGTTGGATTTTATCACGGGGCTTTAGGTTTACAGGTGGTGATAGAAGACTATATCAGTTCAGAAGGTCTAAAAATAAGCTTAATATGGTCAATTAAATTGATTTTCTTTACGGCCGCTTTGAGTAGCTTGGTGTTTGTAATGCGTATCGTAGGGTCAGTAGGATGAATATGAAAGAAAAACAGAAGATTATTGAACATGAATACGATGTCATTGTCATAGGTGCAGGCGGTGCGGGTTTACGAGCGACCTTAGGAATGGCAGAGAAAGGCTTGAAAACGGCGTGTATTACTAAGGTATTTCCAACACGCAGTCATACCGTGGCGGCCCAAGGGGGAATCAGTGCGGCTTTAGGTAATAATGGTGAAGATGATTGGCGTTGGCATATGTACGATACCGTTAAAGGTTCGGACTGGTTAGGCGATCAAGATGCCATTGAATATATGTGTCGAGAAGCCGCGCCTGCTGTTTTAGAATTAGAGCATTACGGGGTGCCTTTTTCACGTAATGAAGATGGAAAAATTTATCAACGAGCTTTTGGTGGCATGACCACCCATTTCGGTGAAGGCACGGCTCAACGTACCTGTGCGGCCGCCGATGTAACCGGTCATGCGATTTTACATACGCTGTATCAACAATCACTGAAACATAAGGCCGAGTTTTTTATCGAATACATTGTACTCGATTTAATTATGCAAGACGGTGAATGCCGTGGCGTGTTAGCGTGGTGTTTAGATGATGGCACACTGCATGTTTTTAAAGGACATAGTACGATTTTAGCCACAGGCGGTTATGGTCGTTGTTATCAATCTTGTACTTCCGCACACACTGTGACCGGCGATGGCAGTGCGATGGTGTTGCGTGCAGGTTTGCCATTACAGGATATGGAATTTATCCAATTTCATCCCACCGGTATTTATGGTGCAGGTTGTTTAATTACTGAAGGCGCTCGCGGTGAGGGGGGCTATTTAACCAACTCGAAAGGTGAGCGTTTTATGGAAAACTATGCGCCTCATGCAAAAGATTTAGCCTCGCGGGATGTTGTGAGTCGTGCTATTACTATGGAAGTTAATGCAGGGCGAGGTATTGGTGTAGACGCAGATCATGCCTATTTACACGTTGAACACTTAGACCCTGCAGTGATTCATGAGCGATTGCCTGGGATTTCAGAAACAGCTCGCGTGTTTGCAGGGGTCGATGTCACTAAAGAACCCATTCCTGTGATTCCTACCGTTCATTACAATATGGGCGGTATTCCAACCAATTATAAAGCGGAAGTGGTCACCCTAAAAGACGGTAATCCTGATGCGGTAGTCAAAGGGTTAATGGCCATTGGTGAAACCGCTTGTGTGTCAGTTCATGGAGCCAATCGTTTAGGCTCTAATTCCTTATTAGATATTATTGTCTTTGGTCGTGCGGCGGCTATCCGTTGTGCTGAACTGATTACGCCAGGGCAAGCCCATTCGCCTTTAGCGGAAGGGATTTTAGAGAGAGGTTTACAAAGGTTTGAGCGTATTCGAACAGCTGAAGGGAGCTTAAAAACCTCAGAAATTCGGATAGCGATGCAAAAAACCATGCAAAATCATGCGGCGGTTTTTAGAACAGCGTCTGTATTAAAGGAAGGGTCTCAGAAAATAGCCGAGATTCGAGCCAGTTTTGCGCAGTTAAAACTGGAAGACCGTTCATTAATTTGGAATACGGATTTAGTCGAAGCCTTAGAATTAGATAATTTACTGGATTTATCTCTGGTTACGATTAATGCGGCGGAAAATCGCACCGAAAGCCGTGGTGGTCATGCGCGTGATGATTACCCTGAACGCAATGATACGCAATGGCTTAAGCATTCTTTACTTTGGATAGCAGATAATAAAGTGAAAATTGATTATCGCCCCGTGCATTTACATACTTTAACGGATGACGTTGAGTCTATTCCACCGAAAAAGAGGGTCTACTAATGGTTGAATTTAGCTTACCTAAAAACTCGGTGATTAAAAAAGGCAAGGTTTTTCCTGCGGCAGACGGCGCAACGCGCATTAAAAAGGTCGAAGTCTATCGCTGGAATCCTGATTCGGGTGAAAATCCACGTATTGATAGTTACCATATTGATTTAGACCAGTGTGGGCCGATGGTGTTGGATATTATCGTCAAAATAAAAGATGAAATAGACAGCAGCTTAACCTTTCGGCGCTCTTGTCGAGAAGGTGTATGTGGTTCCTGTTCGATGAATATTAACGGTAAAAATACCTTAGCCTGTATTAAAGCCATTGAGGATTTTAAAGGCACTATTAAAATATTTCCTTTGCCGCACATGGATGTTATTAAAGATTTAGTGGCAGATATGACGCATTTTTATGCACAATATGCTTCGATTAAACCTTGGATAGCAACGCAAACACCTGCGCCTGCGGATACTGAACGCTTACAAAGCCCTGAAGAACGCAAACAATTGGATGGGCTATATGAATGTGTTTTATGTGCCTGTTGCTCGACCAGTTGCCCCAGTTATTGGTGGAACAGTGAACGCTATTTAGGCCCAGCCACTTTATTACAAGCCTCTCGTTGGTTGAATGACAGTCGTGATGAAAACACAGGCGAGCGTTTAGACGAGTTAGAAGATCCGTTTAAGCTTTTCCGCTGTCATACCATTATGAATTGTACCGATACCTGTCCTAAAGGTTTAAATCCAGCGCAAGCCATTTCCGACATTAAGAAAATGTTATTAATACGGCAAGAAGGATAAATGTCTGAGTTGAAACGCTTGCGCTGGCAATGTCGGCGCGGTGCGAAAGAGCTAGATGTTTTATTGTTGGCTTACTTAGATAAGGATTATGCGCTTGCCACTGAGCAAGACCAGCAGAGTTTTCAGCGTTTATTACAGTATGAAGATAATTACTTACTTGCTTATTTTTATGCAAATAAACTGGCTGAACACGCTGATATAAGGAGGCTTATTGCGTGCATCCAGCAGCGTTTTAAGAGTTGAGGTAGAGCAGTCAGGTTATTTATGGCTGTTGGTCGGTTGTACTCATACTCTCGCGATATGCAGTGTTTTATATGCAGCTCTTAGCCTTTGGATTCAGCTGGTGTGCTGCGTTTTGCTGGCGCTGCATTTTGTTTATTTTCTAAGGGGCTATGGGCAGAAAAAATACTGTTTTTGTTTGCAGTATACCGATGAATTTGCATGGCAATTATTGGAAGCCGATAAGCCAATGGATATAGCTATTTTAAAGTCCAGCGTGATTACTTCCGAACTCATTATTTTACATTTAGACACGCCGTTTCGGTGCCGTTTTTTATTGATTTTTTCAGATGCGCTTAAGGCTGAAAGTTATCGCAAGTTACGTGTCTATTTGAAAATAAAGCCCTTAATCAAACAAGAAAGTTTGCTGTAAGGGCTTAGATAGCCGCTTATTTTGCATCAGGATAAAATAATTGTTCTCCGTGTTTTTTATACTGCTGAATAATGGTTTGTCCTTCGGGACTACTGATAAAATGAATGTATTTTTTGGCTAAATCATAACGGACATGAGGGTGCTTTTCTGGATTAACCGCCATAATATGGTAAGGATTGAATAAAATAGCACCCCCTTGATTTACAATCGTTAAATCAATCTTATCTTGAAAAGCAATATAGGTTCCACGGTCGGTCAGTGTATAGGCTTGTTTTTGATTAGCAATGGTTAATACCGCTCCCATGCCTTGACCTACGGCTTGATACCAATCGCTTTTAGGATTTAATTTAGCACTTGCCCATAAAGCCATTTCTTTTTTATGTGTTCCTGAGTCATCGCCGCGTGAAATAAAATTCGACTTTGTGCGCGCGATAAAATTAAGGGATTTTTGGAGGCTAAAATCGGCCTGAATTTGTGCAGGATTCGCTTTAGGTCCCAGTAATACAAAATCATTGTGCATTACGGCGGTTCTATCAATACCAAAGCCTTTGGCTACAAAGTCCAGTTCTGCTTTAGGGGCATGAACAAAGACCACATCCACATCGCCATTTTCCGCTAAACGTAAGGCTTTTCCTGTGCCAACGGCAATCACCTGTAAGTTAATCGCGTATTTTTTTTCAAACACGGGATTGAGTACAGTTAATAGTCCTGAATTTTCGGTGCTGGTGGTTGTGGATAGACGTAATATTTCTGCACTGTAAGCAGTGAGGCTAAAGAGAAATAAGCTAAGAGAAAGTATTTTTTTCATTGTGAATGTATTTTTTATAGGTGCAAAGAAGTTTGTAAGTAGAAATAATCGCTGTCGTTTTTATCGCTGGGAGCTTGCGCTGCATTTTTAGCAAATGAGCCTTTAAAGAAATGCGCCCAGCCAGATTCAATTCGAATACGTTTAGGAATAACATTCCAACGTAAACGAATTTCCATTTGTTGTCCTAGATAGGAGCCACTTTTTCCCGATATATCGCGTATTTTTGCGCCTGTCCAACTGTCCGTTGCTTCCGCTAGCCAGTAAGCACGGTGTGCTAAAAAGGCAGAAATATTTTTCATGGGTTTTAATTTTAAACGGATGCCTGGGGTACTGATATTAGCACGCGCAAAAGGTCCCCAAGTGCTGGTGGGGCCAAAATCAAAACGTCGCGCTCCAAATAAAGTTTCAAAGCGATTATTTTGATTATCATTGGGATTTTTATCCCCGCTGGCATAATCGTATTGAAATAGTAAGCGCGGTTGCCAAGGCGCATCAAAAGAGTAGCCGATTTCCAGATGATTAAAATAGGCGAAATGTTTTAATTGGGTGGTATCACTGGCAGATTTAGAGGCGTAAGAAGAACCATTTTGTAAGACGGATTCAATTTCAAAATCAAATTGATTGGTTTTGGCCTTTTTTCGCCAGCTCATACCATAGGTGACTAATTGCCGGTTTTTGGTTTGGGTGTTTGCGGTATCTTGTTCATCTAAATAATAAACATACGCTTCTCCTCGGGTATTGTAGGGGAGAGTCTTGAGGCTAAAAAAAGTACCAACAAATAAGCGTTCTAAATCTTCTTGGTCAAATTGAGCTTGATTGTTTTTTAGCGAAGCTGAATCACTGGGCAATCGAGAGACAGGAAACATAACAAAGTTCCGCCATTGCCATTGGTCCTGTTTGCCGATACTGATATCTAAGCCTGAAAAGTTATTAATAGTATTACGAAAACGATTACGCGCAATTAGACGGCGACTGCCAAAATCCAAAGTCTGTCGTCCCGCTTTGGCCTTAAAATTTAAGCCACTGTTTAAAAAATCGTTTTCTTGCCAAGCAATATACGCTTGTAATAAATCGGTTTGATTGATTAAGCCGGTGGTGTATTTAGAGTTAGATCCCGTTAAGCTAATACGGGAATCCATAAATTCAGTCGCGACGCTGAATTGTTTATATTTAGCGCCTATAAACAGTTGAGTTCGAAAAGCAAGGGCTTGGTCGCCGCCTGTGTCAGTGCCTTTTTTAAAGGGTTTTGTATAAGCTTCATAGCGTGTTCTATGGCTGGCTTTAATGCTTAACCACTCAGGTAATTTGAGTTGTTCCTGTAGGGTCCAGTGATTTAAGGTATTGGCTTGGCTAATACTGCTTGATGCGACAAACAGTAAGGCGCTGTATTTAAATATTTGTTTGGCTTGCATGACTGTCAATTTAATTATGTAATAGTGTACCTATTAAGTTCTATATAATAAGCTTTTATTGGCTATTAAAGCATTTTTCTATGATTTATAAAATAAGTAACATTTTGCATAATTAAAAAATATGAATATACAGTTAGATTTAAATTGGCACTGTAATGGACAGGCCGTGCCCAAAGATTTATTTGAATTATTGAAAGCGATTGCAGAATTAGGTTCATTACGTGCCGCTGCCGAGCAGTGTCGATTGTCCTATCGGCATGCTTGGGGATTATTACAAATATGGCAAGAACACTTTTCAGCGCCTTTAGCCAGCTTAAAACGAGGGCGAGGCAAAGGAGCCAATTTAACGCTATTGGGGGAAAAGCTATTATGGGAATACCAGAGGATTACAGCCCGATTAGACCCAGAATTAGCCGGTTTGGCTTCGGAGTTATCGGTTGAACTTGAGTCATTGAATCATGAAGGTCAACAAAATAGCTCTTTGCGTATTGTGGCGAGTCATGGCTTAGTTATTGCTAATTTAAGAGCATTGGCGCGAAAAAATTTCGATTTGAATTTAGATATTCAATTTAAGGGCAGTTTAGAGAGCTTACAGCAGTATAAAAAAGGGGGCTGTGATGTGGCTGGATTTCATTTACCTGAGGGACAGCTTGCTAGAAATGTATTGCCTAAACTAAAGCGTTTAATTAATCCTGATACCGATATTTTGTTGTATGCCGTGCGTCGTCAGCAAGGATTAATGATGGCTGAAGGCAACCCAAAGCATATTTTAGGGCTTCAGGATTTGCTGCAATCAGGGGTGCAATTTATTAATCGTCAGCGGCAATCGGGAACACGGCTTAGTTTGGATGAGTTATTAAAATTATCAGGAGTCAAGAGCGAACAGATTGAGGGTTATGATAATGAAGAATTCACGCACAGCGCGATTGCGGCTTTAGTGGCAAGTGGCGCGGCAGATTGTGGTTTTGGTATTGAGGCGGCTGCGGCGCAATTTAATTTGGATTTTATTCCACTTAATTGGGAATCCTATTGGTTTGTTTTACCCAAAGAGCGATTACAGGAACCTTGTTTTAAAGCCTTTATTAGTTTATTGCAAAGTGAGGCTTTTATTTCCAGTGTCTCAGGATTAAAAGGCTATGAAACTCAGCGGTCTGGCCGTGTGCTAGAGCTGGATGAATCATTATCTGCGCTGTTATTTTAATGCGTGATGGTGACAGTGTTTATCAATTAAAGCAGTTACGTTTTTATTACTCAAAAGAGCCGACCTGCGCATTATCTTTAGATGAATTATTCATTGCTGAAGGAAAAACCACGGCCTTAATGGGTGAAAATGGTTCAGGGAAAAGTACCTTATTAAATATTTTGGCTTTTTTAGCCCCTATTAGCCAAGGGGAGCTATGGTATAAACAGCAAAAAGTAGAATCGAAACAGTATAATAATTATCGGCGGCGTATTGGATTTTTGGCTCAAAAGCCTTTTATGTTGCGTGGTACGGTGTATGACAATCTTAATTTCGCTTTAAAAGTGCATGGTAAAAAACAGCGAGCGGCAAGCATCCAACAGGTATTGCGCCAACTGGATATTGTGCATTGTATGGAAAAACAGGCAAAAGTATTATCAGGTGGCGAATTGCAGAAAGCCGCGTTAGCTCGACTTTTGGTGTTAAATCCTGAAGTGTTATTGTTAGATGAGCCTTTTAGTTATTTGGATCAGAGTAGTGCTCAATATTTAGAACAATTTTTAAAAGAGTATGTTCAGAAAACGGGGCGTAGTTTAATTTTTAGTACGCATAATCGTTTGCAAGGAGTGGCTTTAGCCGATAAGGTCATTTCATTGGCAAAAGGTCAGCAAGTTTCGACCCCGCTAATTAATGTGTTTCATGGTGTGTTGCAGAAAAATAAGTTTCTCTCAGCTAAATTATGTATGCAGGTCGCCGAAATAGGTGCTGTTGGGCATCATGCCTCCATTGATCCTTATGATATTACTTTATCGAATGAGGCGATAGTGAACAGCAGTATGCGTAATCATTTTCAAGGGCGTGTTGTACTGATTGCAGATGAAATGGGGCAAGTTCAAGTTGATATTGAAGCAGGGGAGTTATTTAAAGTGATTATTACTTATTCGGCATTAAAGGAATTAAATTTAATGCTAGGTTGTTCAGTCTGGCTAAGTTTTAAAGCCAATGCAGTGGTGGTATTTTGAGTAAAAAAGAAGAAATAGGAAAACCGGCAGATGAGATTGAGCTACCCAGTCCGCTGCGTATTTTATGTGGGGCTTTTGCCTCTTACTGGTTAAGAGATATTATTAATCCCGCGTTTACTTTTATTGCGATTATGATTTTATTAATGATTCCTGTGATTATTGCGGATAAACTAATCCCTAAAAAACGGCTCATTGTGGGGATGGTAAAAAAGAAAGTTACTCAGGAAGGTAAGGAGTTATAGCCCATGGCAAGATATAGTAAGCAACAAAAATCCGCCTCAATAGAAACACAGAATGAAGCGTTAAAGATGGCTAAAGCCACGCAGCGCGTAGGACAAACGAAAGAGCAAACTAAGTTAATTTCTCAGGGCATACAAAAGGGTATTGAGCAGTATAAAAAACAACAAAAAGAAAAGTCGCGTGAATTAAACAAAAAACTTAAAAAAGTGTCAGGGCAGCTCAATCAAGAGAATATTGTAGAGGATGCTATACCAGAAACCATTGAGGTGGTAAGGCAGAGTCGGCTGGCTTGGGTTTTATTGTTGTTGAGCTGGTTGGTTTTTGGGATTTATACTCAAACGACTTGAAGATGCAAGTTCTGTTATTCCCGAGTTTTTAATCGGGAATCCATGTATTGCAAGGTATAGATTCCTGCTAAAAGCATGCAGGAATGACGTGCTAATAATAGCAACTTGATTTCGTTTGGGTATATATACAGCTCTCAAAAAGGGCAAGATTGCTTGCCCTTTTGCAAATTAATTAATAAACATCTCGTACATAGCGTTTATCTTTTTTCATTTGGTTTACATACTCAGCGGCTTGCGCTTCAGAGAGTTTACCGTGGGTTGCAATCACCTCATGCAAGGCTTGGTCGACATCTTTCGCCATGCGGTAAGCATCACCACAAACAAAGAAATAACCGCCTTGCTCTAATTGAGCAAACAGCTCTGTACCTTGTTCGCGCATCCGGTCTTGCACATAGATTTTTTCTTCTTGGTCGCGTGAGAAAGCAAGATCCAGTTTATTGAGTAAGCCGCTTTTTTGCATGGCTGTGATTTCATCTTGGTAGATGTAATCTGTGGCTGCATTACGATCACCAAAAAATAGCCAATTAAGTCCTTTGGCTTGTCTAAATTCGCGTTCTTGTAAGAAGGCACGGAAGGGGGCAATACCTGTTCCAGGGCCAACCATAATCATAGGTAAGTCATTGTTTTCTGGAACGCGGAAAACTTTATTCGGGCTAAAGAAACAACGCACTTCGGTGCTATCGTCGACAATATCCGCTAAATAGGTTGAACAAACCCCTTTATGCTCACGGTCATGGCTGTTGTAGCGCACGCTAGCGATGGTAAGGTGCACTGATTCTGGGTGCGCTTTACCACTGGATGAAATAGAGTAGGCTCTATGTTGCAGTGGTTTTAATAAAGCGATAAATTCAGCGGCTGAAAATTGCATTTCAGGAAATTGTAATAGCAAATCTAAAGTGTCACGTCCCCAAAGGTATTTAGACAGCGCGTCTTTATCAGCTAAGGCAGTGTTCAGCTCTTTATCGCCTGAGTGTTCTGCAATCGCGGAAACTAATTCTTTACTGGGTAATTTAATTTCAAAATGCGTGCGTAATGCGTCGGATAAAGACAGTAATTCACTGTGAACAGGTTCTTGTTCTGTTCCTGTACAGCCGATGGCTTTAAGGATAGCATTCACTAAATCTGGGCAGTTAGTCGGCACAATGTTCAGTGCATCGCCCGCTTCATAATTTAGTTCTGAACCCGTAATAGAAATCTCGTAATGGCGCGTTTCTTTGGAAGAATCGGCACTGGTTAATAAACGATTGCGGGTCAGTGTCGCAGGAAATGGGTTTTTACGGTTGTATTGGCTTGCTACTGGCGTGGTGTCTTCCGCCATCGTAATACTAGCCGCTCCTTCAGCCATCAATGGAATAACATTACTAATCCATGTTTCAGCCGCTTCATCGAAATCCACATCGCAGTCAACGCGCTCAACAAGGCGTTGTGCTTTTAATGTTTCAAGGCGTTCGTCCCAATCAATTCCAGCTTTACAGAAGAGGTCGTAACTGGTGTCACCTAAAGCCAATATAGAATATTTCATTTGGCTTAAATCAATGTTGTCATCTGCAAGCACTTCATTCCATAGCATTTCTGCATTATCGGGCATATCGCCTTCACCATAGGTGCTGGTGATAATAAGCAGATATTCGACTTGGATAAAGTCAGCATAATCGATGGTATCCATGCTGAGCACCATAGGCTTTAAGCCATGAGCTTTTGCTGCATTCGCGGCATCGTGTGCGACAGATTCAGAATTCCCTGTTTGTGAACCGTATAAAATATGAATCAGACGTGCATTGGCACTGTCAGAAGAACCAGTATTTTGGAGCATATGCGAGTGCATACCCGCAAAAAAACCGCCTAACCACGATTGTTGTGTTGGGTTAAATGGGCTATTTTGAGTGTTATTATTTGTTGTCATGGGGCTATTCTTCAAAAATGTCGTGTAATCGCATTGAAGTCAGCGGGACGGTACTCAGTCCCGCTGGGCATAATATTTATACGTCGTTTTTCGCTTTAAGCAGATCTTCAATCACTGCTTGGCTGTTTAAAGCGGCCAAATAAGCATCTACACTTGGAATGTCAGCGAGTGCAATGTTGTTAATGGCTGACTGCTCTATAATCCAATGAGTCGAACCAATCGAGTAAATGCTTTGCACATCACGTAAGCTTAGGGCGCGTTTATAATCATTCAAGCGTTTCTTGGCCAGTAAATTGGCTAATTGAGCTTCATTATAGTTACCATAGGCTTCGCGTGTTTCTTTAACTAACGCATCTTGTAACTTACGCGCTTTGTTAAGAATCAATGCTTTAGCTGCTTGCTCAGTTTGCTCAATATTTTGTACTTGGCTTGCCGCAATCTGTGTGGCTTTATTCAGTACAGCAAAGCTATTAATTAAGCTAAAAGCAAGTGGGCTATCGGACTCCCCAAATTCAGGTGCTTTACCAGCAAATAAGCTATCATTTTTTTGATAGGCTTGTTCGACTAAGCTGATTTGGCTTTGGGCTTCATTAACAGATAATTCCTCTATCATCGCTTTACGGTCCACGCTTTTTGCAATGAAAGCTGCAGTTTGCGTTTTATACAACCATAAAGGAATAGCGAATTTAAAATGCGCGCGTTCTGTTGACCAGTTGGCGAGTAAGTTTTTCGCTAAACTCGATTCAGCGTACTCCGCGTGTTGCTCAAGCATATATAAAACAAATTGCTCATGCGCACGTGCAGTATCCGTATCTTCAGTTAAGTTTCTTAGTTCAATAGAAGACGCATCAAACAGCTGTTCCAGTTTATTTTCAGGGTCATACTGGTAGGCGTTTCCTCCAGACATGCCATTACAAAAACCTTTACCAAAGCTGCCTAAGTTAAGTACCGCTCCGTTAGTCATGTATTCGCAAGCAAAATCGCCTACACCTTCAACAACCGCCATGGCTCCCGAATTTCTAACGGCAAAACGATCTCCTGCTTCGCCATTAATAAAGGTTTTACCCCCCGTTGCACCAAAGAGTGTGAAGTTACCGACTAATACATTTTCACCTTTAATCGCCTGTCCACCGCCCGGTGATTTGATAATAATGGTACCACCACAGGCCGTTTTACCTACGCCATCATTACACGTTCCCGAATGTTCTAAGCGGATGCCGTCATTATTAAATGCGCCGTAACTTTGCCCAGCTGACCCCGTAGTGCGTACGATTAGGCTGTCAGCGGCTAAATAATTGCGCTGATGTTGGTTGGTGTAAATAATAGGGTTGGCGGCAATTTGTTCTGGGCTCAATTCATAAGCTAATAGTCGCTCAATATCAATGGCGGTTTGTCCGCCCACTGTTTTATGGCGGTTATTGAGTTTAAATTCAGGCCCTTCAACAATTACTTGCGTTTGTTGGTCTGTAATAATACCCGCTTTAAATTGTTCGATAATTTTATCGTCAACCGAAAAGTCTGCTTCTAAATACACAGGATTTTCAATTTTAACCACTTCAACCGACTGTAATAGTTTGCTGAAATCCATTTGGCCGACCATGCACGGGTGATTCATTAAGTGCAGTAGCTCGGTTTTTCCACGAATATCACTCAGACTGCTATAGCCTAGAGCCGCTAGAATTTCGCGAACTTCATGGGCTAAGTTCATAAAGTATTGGGCTAAAACCCGTGGGTCGCCTTTAAATTCTTCATGAATGGTGGTTAAACCTGCTGGACAGCGTACATTACAGTTTTTAGCCATCACACAACGCAGCATCATTAATGCGGTTGTACCAAATTCAAAGGAATCGGCGCCTAAAATAGCCGATTTGATAACATCTGAGCCATTCTGGTGTGCCGCACTGCAACGTAATACCACTTTATCGCGTAAGCCATTAACAGAGAGAGCTTGGTGTACTTCAGAAATACCAATTTCAGGAGAGCGCCCTGTATTTTTTAAACTGGTCACCGCGGCAGCACCTGTGCCTCCTGTATTTCCAGCAACGTTAATAACATCCGCTCCCGCTTTTGCTACGCCGACCGCAATCGTTCCAATGCCTTCAGAAGAAACCAATTTAACCACGACTTTAACGCGTGCGGCTTTGGCATCATGAATTAGCTGCCCTAAATCTTCAATAGAGTAGGTGTCATGATGAGGCGGTGGACTGATAAGCTCCACTTGAGGTGTACCACCCCGTGCTGCGGCAATTTCTACCGAGACTTTCATAGCAGGTAACTGACCGCCTTCACCAGGTTTTGCCCCTTGGGCAATTTTAATTTCAATTTCTTCAATATTAGCATCGGCTAAATAGCCTGCCCATACGCCGAAACGGCCTGAAGCAAATTGTTTAATTTTGCTGGATTTAAGGGTATTAAAACGGCTAGAGTGTTCGCCGCCTTCACCTGAGTTACTAATGGCTCCCGCAATGTTTGTACCTTGAGCCACCGCTTCATGCGCTTCGGCTAATAAAGCCCCGTGACTCATTGCGCCTGTTGCCAGTGTCGCGGTGATTTCATGAGCGGCTTGTACTTTATTTAAGCTAATCGCTTCACGAGCAGGGGTAATTTTACTTAGGTAGCTGCATAAGGCGCAGTCATCATGGTGATTGAGTTCTAAACCTTTCTCAGTCACCGTCAGTTTTGCCGTGGCAAAGCGATTTTTAAAATGGTTGGCTAATTGCTCTAAACGGGCGGTTGTATTGTCATTGCTGAGGCTAATACGGAAGCTATTTTCGTGTTGCTCAACCTGTAAGCCTCGAATGCTAAAGCTGTTATTTCCTATGAGGTCTTGTTTGCCTAAAATAGCATCAAAGTCTGTGCTGTTTTTAGCGCGAGAGATATCCGCAGGGTAGCTCATCACATCACGCAATGCCGCAGGACGTGTTTCGCGTTCTGTGGTTAAGATGCCGCTGAAATTACGATACGCTGGAGTAATACCAAACGCATCAATTTGTTCTGGAGTACGTTTTTCATAACCAAAATCATTGAACGCATCATCAGCAATAACCGGTGATTTTTCGGTGTTGACATATAAAATGTCTTCATCGGTCATGGCGATGTATTCACGTACCGAGGCATTACCAAAAGTATGACCTGCGCCTTCATTACGTTCTTTAAACAGACCTAAGAAGGGAATATCCGCTTCAGAATGAATGCTTAATGATTTTTCATGCCATTCACTTGCGCTGGCGGCAATATCTGCAAACTGAATACCCCCCACAGAGGAGTTGATATTAGGAAAGTATTCTTTTAAACGCGGCTCGTCAGTATCAATGTAGTTGGATTCAAAAAACTCACCGCCAATATAACTTTCTGCAGTACATAAGCCAAATTTCCCCATGGTTTTCATCAGGGATTTTTCTACGGCCTTTTGGTAGCGATTCAGTGAATTTTGTTGTTCATCGGCACTGTATTCACTTAATACACGGTTATGAACACTTAGAGGGCAAACGCCTGAAGCCCCAAAGCCTAAGATAGTAGCAACATCATGCGCACTGACCGCTTGGCCTGTTTCTGAAAGCAAAGACGAATTAAAGCGTAAGCCAGATTTTACCAGAGCTTGGTTGGCTGCAGAAATAAGCAGTAACGCAGGAATAGCGGCTTGTTCTATGCTGATATTTTTATCACTTAGAATAATAATGCCGGTATTATCGCTGGCTGCTTGGATAACTTGCTCACAAACGGCATGTAATGCGCTTTGTAAGTTGGCTTCATTTTGCTCAATATTGCTGGTATCAGCCGTATATAAGGCATCCAAAGTCACTACGCTGATAGACTTTTGTTGACGAATTTGCTCAAGTTGAGTGCGTTGTAATACCGGTGACTGGATCACTAATTGCTGTGAAGCATCATCTGAGAAATTAGGTTTTGCACCCAGTGAAACGCGTAAGGTCATGCCATCACTTTCACGCAAGGAATCTAACGGTGGGTTAGTCACTTGGGCAAAGCGTTGGCTAAAGTAACGGGACATCCCGCCTTCAGAGCCTGACAGTGCATTAGGGGCTAATCCGTAACCCATTGCTGAAATTTTCTCTAGCCCTGTATTAAGCATAGGGTCGAGCAAAAATTTAAAGCTTTCTTGATTCAGTGAATAGGCTGTATGTTGTTGCTCAATGCTAAAGCTATGTTCTGTAGCCACTGCCTTGAATTCAATGGCCGCTAAATCTTCTAAATGAATGGCTTTGGCTTTCAGTAAGGCTTTGTAGTCGGTTGCTTTTGCTAGGCGTTCCATGACTTGATGGCTATCGTAAGATTGCCCTGTTTCATGGTCAAAATAGAGCATCCCGCCTGCTTCAATACGGCCACGTTTTAGAACGTCTTTAGAAGGAAAGTCAATTTGACCTGCTTCCGACATAACGGCTAAATAATCGTTGGTTTCAACGGAGCGTAATGGACGTAAACCTAAGCGATCTAAACGAGCGCCAACACGAATACCGTCATTAAAAATAATCGCCGCAGGGCCATCATTTTTTTCTTCATACAGGCTGAAATATTCCAACATGGCGCGAACATCTTCGTTCAGTGTGCTGTCGTTTTCCCATGCAGGCGGCATCATGGCTAAGATAGCGGTCACAATATCCAAGCTATCTTCATGAATGCGGCGTGATAGAGTTTGATCTAAACGACTCGAATCCGATTGCCCTAAAGGAAAGACCAGATTTTTTCCATTTTGGCGGGCAATGGCTTTTTCACTGAGACGATTTTTCTTATCGGTGTTCAGTTCGCCATTATGCGCCATATAACGAAATGGCTGTGCCATCATAGTCGCAGGGGCGGTATTGGTTGAAAAACGCGTATGGAAAAATAAGGTGCTAATTTTGTGTTCTTTATCGTATAAATCTACGAAGTAAGGAATCACTTCAAATGAATTTAAGCGACCTTTATACACTTGGGTGCGTGAACTCATTGAGAGCGGATAAAAACCATCCAGCTCGTGGCGAGTAAAGCCTTCTTCTTCAATGGTTAGCAAAACATCCTGAATATAGTGTTCAAATTCTGCATGAGTTGCGTCCTTTAATGTCTCTGGGCGACCGAAAACAACTTGTTTAATAGGTAGCTGAGCCTTAATAGAGGCTTCGTTGAGTACACTGTTATCAACTGGAATTTCACGCCATTTGATAATGGGTAAATCGAATTGTTTTAGATGCTCATCCACTAAATTATGCGCTGCAGAATCATAATGGCTATGATCTTCAGGAAAGAAGAAATTAGCCACACCAAATTGCCCTAATTCTAGCGCAGGGTTTTCCGTGATTTTACGGAAAAAATTCAGTGATAAATCAATATTAACCCCTGCACCATCACCAATACCTTCTGCACTCATTCCACCGCGATGTGGAATCGTACATAAGGCTTCATGTGATTTATTGAGTAAGTCGTGCGTTTGTTCGCTGCGCTTATGGGTAATAAAACCAACGCCACAACTGTCCGTTGATGTATCGGCATCATAAAGCATAGGGCTTTTGTTATTTGGTAGGGAGTTTTTGTTCATTCATTCAACTCATTTAGAATCAAGGTATAAGAGTTTATGTAGCGCATTATTATTCTGGCTTATGCTTAAGACAGTGATTATCGTTAGATATAGAGCACATAAAATCGTCAGTAAATTCTTTCAATTTTAGCATGGATATAATAGCTTGTCATTTGGCGCACAAAGCTATTTATTCGGAGCATTGACATCCTCCCCCACCTAAAGGAAGGGGATTCCAACACCTCACGATATTGGTTACTGCCCTGAGTGTCCAAATTCAACTACTCATATCTGACAGTCGTTAATTCCCGATAGCCCATCGGTATTTTAAATACTAAATTATTATGTGTTACACAATCCAACAGTGTTTATGTTGATAGCGGCGTTAATATCCCTATCATGGATTACTCGACATTCTGAACATTCCCACTCTCTAACGCTTAACGTTTTTTTACTTCCACGGTGTCCACAAGCCGAACAAATCTGACTTGATGGAAACCAACGACTTACTTTAGTGAATGTCCTGCCATACCATACGGATTTATATTCAAGCATCCTACTAAACTCACTCCAGCTTGCATCACTTATTGACTTGGCTAGATTGTGGTTTTTCAGCATTCCAGACACGTTCAAATCTTCAACAATTATCACTTGGTTTTCGTGAATTATCTTAGTTGACAATTTATTCAAAAAGTCTTTTCTGCTATCTGCAACAGCGGCGTGGTGACGAGCTACTTTTAGTCTTGCTTTATTGCGGTTATTACTGCCTTTTACCTTGCGTGATAGTCTTCTTTGCAAGGTCTTTAATCGTTTTTCTCCCTTTCTATACAGCTTTGGATTATCAATTTTTTCACCCTTACTGGTCGTCAAGAAGTGAGTTAATCCGACATCTAAGCCTATTGAATTATTAATTGTCGGTAATGGTTCTATGTATTTTTCACCTTGAAAAGATGCAAAGTATCTTCCCGCACAATCTTTGCTTATGGTTAAGCTATTAACTGAATCAGGAAGAGGTCTTGATAGCGACATTTTCAAGGGATTCTTTGATTTGGCAATAGACAAGCCGTTGTCTTTAATTTTAAAGCCGCTGGCAGTTAATCTAAAGGATTGCTTGCCATGCTTGCTTTTGAAATTAGGGTACTTAGCCCGTTTTGCAAAGAAGTTGCTAAATGCAGTATCTTGGCTTCTAAGGGCTTGTTGCAAGGCGATACTACTCACTTCATTTAGCCAAGTAAATTCTTCTAGCTGCTTAATAGTAGTGAGTTGTTTTGATGATGCGCAATAGTTTATTTTGACGGCGTTTAGCGTGTATTCTTTTGAACGCCAGTCTAAAATATTATTCCATACAACACGCACACAGCCGAACGTCTTAGTAAGCAATTCAACTTGTTCAGTGTCCGGATAGATGCGGTATTTATGAGCTATTTGTTTCATACTGCTATCTTACAAAATTAACCAATATTTGTAAATATATTTAAGTCAAGAGCATCCTTACATCCCCGCCCTAAAGAGACGGGGTTTTACGGACAAAGCAATAAAGTCTTTTGGCGCATCAATCACATAGTTTGTCAGTGTGCCAATGCTTTCTATTTCTATTTTCACCGTTTGCCCTGCTTTTAAGTAGCCACGAGGCTTCATAGAAACTCCAACGCCACTCGGTGTGCCTGTGGAAATAACATCCCCTGGTTCTAGGGTCATGGCTTGTGTTAAGTAGGCAATCATTTCGTAGCAATTAAAAATCATGTGCTGTGTATTGGAGGATTGGCGCAATTCATCTTCTACCCATGTTTTTATAGTGAGTTGATGTGGGTCGCTAATTTCATCTTTGGTAACAATCCAAGGCCCCATAGGTCCATGGGTATCAAAAGATTTTCCCAGCGTCCATGTTGGGGTGCGCATTTGCCAGTCGCGCATGGTGACATCATTCACAATGGTATAACCCGCAATCACTTGATGGGCATCCTCAAGAGAAACATTACGACAGCGCGTACCAATCACAAAAGCCAGTTCTGCTTCGTAATCCAGTTTTTCCGAAACAGTGGGTAAATGAATGGCTTCGCCATCAGCAATAACACAGGAGTTTTGTTTGGTGAAAAAGGTTGGGTAGTCGGGTTTATCTAACACGGTTTCTGCAATATGGTCGGCATAATTTAAGCCCACGCCTAAAAATTTATTGGGGCGCGGAACAGGGGCGAGTAAGGTGACTTCGCTTAAAGGAATACGTGCTTGATTAGATGCAATTAAACTTTGTAATGCTTCTAAAGCGGGCTGTCCTGCTTCTAAGAAATCTAACATAGACGAAGGAATGTTGGCTTGGTTGAGGCTATCGACTACCTGTGTATCGACCAGTGCGCCCATGCGGCAAATATGATTATGAGTGAAACTAATTAATTTCATGGTTATTGACTCAGAAAGTGTTAATAAAAGGGCTATTATAACGGGGTCAATTGGATGTGTATGCTGAGTAAAAATAAGGCAATAAAAAACCCGCGGAAGCGGGTTTTAGTGTTTGTTGCTTTATTATTTTTATTATTAAATGCGCTCTTTACTTCCTTAAAGTATAAACTTATTTATTTTTTTTATTAGTTAAGTTTATTGGTTTCTTATCCTTGTTTTTATAGCCTTAAATCCCTCAAGTGCTGCAAATTCTATATTGAAAATAGGGTACGTGTCTATCAAAAAAAATGATTTTATATAAAAAATAGTATCGTGTCGAAAACATAAAGGTAAAACAACCACTTATTTATGGGAATAATTCATTTTATTTTCAGAGTGGGGCAGTGATGACCCCTAAGAAAAAACTCTTTTTAAGCGTTAAATTAGAGAGTCTTGTTGGTACAGTTGAATAAGCGTGGCGGGGTCTTGTTCTAAAAATCCCTGACTGCCATGCAGTTGCATTAATTGTGTGGCCAGTGCAGACATTGGCGTGGCTGTGCCGTGTTTTTGAGCAATACTGCCTGCCATCTGTAAATCTTTGAGTAAGGTTTTGACTCGCCATTTTACAGGGGTATATTGAGCGGCGGCCATTTCTGGTGCAAGGATTTGTAAGGGTTTGGAATCGGCAAAACCGCCTGCTAATGCGCCGGCTATTTTATGGGTATCCACGCCTGATTTTTCTGCGAGAGCCATCATTTCAGCAATCACTAAGGCATTGCAGCTAACAATCATTTGATTGCATATCTTGGTGACTTGACCGCTGCCAATTTCACCCATGTGGGTCAGTTGGCTGTATAAAGGCGATAAAATATCACGAACACGAGCAATCGACTCTGTATTGCCTCCTGCCATAATCGCTAAATTCCCTGCGCTCGCACCCGCTACACCTCCTGAAACAGGGGCATCGACCCATTGTATATTACGTTCTTTATATAATAGGCCGGCTAGTTTTTGGGTTATCTCAGGATGGGTGCTGGATAAATCAATGATTAAACTGTTTGTTTTTGCATGAGTTAACAGCTGTTCTGTAACAATCTGTTCAACAATAGGGCTATCGGCTAAGCAAAGTAGAATAATATCCGTTTGTTGGGCTAAATCTTGCAGAGAATCACAGGCAATGGCTCCCGATTCAAGCACTGTCTTTAGTTTTTCAGGGGTTCGATTCCAGACAAGCACGTCATAGTTGGCGGCAAGTAAGCGTTGGGTCATCGGTTCGCCCATTAGCCCAATCCCAATAAATCCTAAACGATATTTTTTTTGCATAATTATAGATTTTCTAAATGTTTAAGGGCTGTTATTTCAGCTTTAAAGAACTGCAGTCGGTCTTCTAAAATCGCCGCCAGATAAAAATTATTGCCTTTTGCCTGTTGTGCGAGTTTTATTTGCATAATGGCGGTGCTGGTTTGCCCTGTTACATAATAGTATTCAGCCATATAACGATGTAAATAGGCGGTTTTTTTCAGCAGCCCATAACTTTGTGCCAGTAATAGGTAATACTGCGAGTGATGTTGGAAGGCATAGGGAATGGCTTTTAACTGTTGTAAGGCGCGTTGCGCTTTTTTAGCTTTGATTAAATTGGCTATGCCTTCTCGTTTGAAGGATTGATTCTCAGGATAGTCTGTTTGTAAACTTTGGTAATAAGAGTCCGCTACGGTGAAATCACCATTCAGACTGCTTATACGAGCAAGGCTACTTAGATAAAGTGTTTGTTGTGGGTCGGATTGATGTAGTTTTTTGAGTAATGTACTGGCTTGTTCCGTGTTTTGTTTTTTGGCATAACTCAGCGCGAGTCCATATTGCATTGCTTCGCGTTGTTTTTGTGTACCGATGGAGAGGCGTTTTTCAAAAAAAACAATTAAGTCATCCGCACTGCTGGGGCCGAGCGTGCGTAACTTAGCTTTAATAAGGCGGTACATTTGTGAGTCAGCCGATTGTCGGTAAGGGTAGGTTTCTGCTCGTCCTCGTGTATCGGCAATACGCGAACTAGTGATTGGATGAGTGCGTAAAAATTCGGGTGCACCTGTTCCATAATAGCGGCTGGCTTGTTGTAATTTTTCAAAAAAAGCGGGCATACTGCGTGGATCAAAGTTTGCTCTTGCCAGTGATTGCAGTCCCACTCGGTCGGCTTCTTGTTCGTTATCTCGGGTAAAATTAATTTGCATTTGTGCGCTGCCTGCTTGGATAGCCGATACGGCTCCAATACCCATTTCAGGCGCTTGGGTAGCGACAATAATGGCGGCAATCATGGCGGCGGCCGCAGGCAAAGTCATGCGGTTAGCGGCTTCATACGCGCGATAAATATGCCGTTGTGTGACATGGGCAATTTCATGAGCGATAACGGAGGCCAGTTCGCTTTCAGATTCGCTGTTTAAAATCAGTCCTGAATTAATCCCGATAAACCCACCCGGCCCTGCAAAGGCGTTAATATCTTGCGAGAGGACTACAAAAAAGTAAAACGCTTGTTGGGGGTTATCGCTGTGGCTTGCAATATGTTGACCAATGGACTGGATATACTGCTGAATATCAGGGTCATTGCTAATTGGAAGCTGGCTTTGAATATTTCTAAAAAAAGATTCACCTAGGGCTTTTTCTTGCAGAGGGGAAATAAGCGTGCCTGTGGAATCGCCCATATCAGGTAGTTTGATATCGTTAGCTGAGTAAGCTAGAGAGGAAACAGATAAAGCCAATAGAGCGGCAATTAATTTCATGGGCGGCAAAACACAAAATAAGAAGAATAGGCTATTGTACGTAATCTTTCTATTATTCATCTGTTATTTTAGTTTGAAATACGCTATGTAAATTAACTGATGTTACGCACAATGAATAATGGATATAACTCATTTTAAAGCCATTCAGAAATAATGCGTTAGCTTCGTGCGTGGCTAAAGCATCGTTTCTATCGGAATAGAGCTTAATCATTACTCATGATCTCTTAAGTCCTCTCCAGCAAGAGAGGGCTTAAAAGCACACGGCTTATCAATTTATTAAAGCGATGTTGGAAACGCATCGCTTTTTGGAAGTTTGGTTTTATTTTTTAGCGGAGTATTTTTTTCCAGGCAAAAATGCAATCAATAAATAAATCGCAATAGGGAAGGCGGCAAGGTGTTGAGGTAAGTCTAAAATAAATAGCATGGTTAGAATGCCAGATAAGTCAATTAGGACGGTCGTTAAACAGCCAATCATTGGAATAAATGAAAAGGGTAAAGCAATGACCGCTGTTATTACAAAGCTGATTAGCCCATCTCCCCCCATTGGCCGCTCTATTGCCTGAGAAATAAAAAATAAATAGTATAAGTTCTTCAAATAGATAAGAAATAAGATTCTACACATTTCATCATCAGGGAAATTACTCGGTTTTTGTTTGTTGAAAATTTTAAATATTTTATCCATTTTTCACTGATTCAGTATAAACGAGAATTATGACACTGGAGTATCAAGGCTACATTCCTTCTCTGGCGCGATGGGAGCGATGAAATTTCATCGGCGGCAAAAACAAAAAATAAGAAGGGTATGCTATTGTACGTAATCTTTCTATTGCCTATCCGATATTTATGAAATACGCCCTCCAAATTAATGCCAGCCCTTATCAGTCGAATAGCGGTGAAACGGCTTATCAATTTATTAAAGCAGCTCTTGAGTTGGGTCATGAAATCACTCGTGTCTTTTTTTATAAAGAAGGGGTGTATCACGCGTTTCGTTATGCTACTCCGCCCGATGATGAGCTAAATACCACGCAACGCTGGAGTGCCTTAGCGAGTGAGCATTCAGTGGATTTGGTAGTGTGTATTTCTGCGGCTCAACGGCGGGGTTTATTGGAAGAGAGGGAGGCGAGGCATCAAGGCAAGCAAGATAATGATGTTGCAGAAGGGTTTCGGATTGCAGGTTTAGGCTTATGGGTCGAGGCGGTATTAGAGGCGGATCGATTTTTAGAATTTGGTTAAGCGATGAGTCACGTAGAGTAACTAACTGATGTTACGCAAAACAAGGAATAATAAGAGACTCCTGTTTTTAAGTCCTCTCTATAAAGAGAGCTCTCATTCTTAATCAGGCTTCCCAGCTCTTTTCTTTTATCTTCAACCGCTAAAGCACATTCTTAATCGATTACTATTCTAAGCGCTTATTGTTCTTTATTTGGAACAAGACAACACCCCTCACCCAACCCTCTCCCCCAGGAGAGGGCTTTAAAAGCACTGCGTAACATCAGTAACTCATCATTATTCTTGTTCGGATTGCGCGCTAGAGTGACAAACAACGCAATTCCGCCCAGATTCTTTCGCTTCATACAGTAGAGTGTCGGCTGTATTTAATAGTTGTGCGTAGGTTTTTTCAGAAGTAGGCACTGTGCAACTGACCCCTAAACTAATGGTCACATGCGGGGCTGTGCTGGATTTTTCATGTGGTAAATTTAATGAATTCACGGCGACATTTAATTTTTTGGCAATGTGGCGTGCGCCTTCTAAAGGGGTCGCTGGTAATATACAGACAAATTCCTCACCACCATAACGGGCTAATAAATCGGTTGGGCGCGTGATCGCTTTTTTCATTGCGGTAGCCACTTGATACAGACATTCATCTCCTCCCGCATGACCGTAATAATCGTTATACGGCTTGAAATAATCAATATCAATCATAATCAAACTCAGGGGCTGGGCAAGCCGTTGCATATTTTGCCATTCTTGAATTAAAAATTCGTCAAAGCGGCGGCGATTGGCAAGCTGAGTCAGTGCGTCTCGTGTAGCTTGTTGTTTAAGTTGGTCGAGTGCATGTTTTAATTTGAGCTGATTATTAATGCGTGACTTTACAATGGCGGGCTTCATGGGTTTGTAAATATAATCAATGGCTCCGTATTGTAAGCCTTTTTCTTCGTCCTCATTATCGGTTAATGAGGTAATAAAGATAATAGGAATATCGCGTGTACTGTCTTGTGATTTTAATATTTGACAGCTTTGGTAGCCTGTTTGTATGGGCATTAAAATATCTAATAAAATGAGGTCAGGTTGATATTTTTCCGCCAGTTGACAGGCTTTTTCCCCTGTTAAGGCGAATAATATTTCATATTGGTTGGCTAACATACCGATTAATAATTTAATATTTAAAGGGTCATCATCGACAATTAAAATAACACTGTGATTATCAGGCATGGTTTTGGCTGTTATCTTGTTTTAAATCTTGAATTATGCGGTCTACTATTTGTCTGGCAGGGTCATAGTCTAATTGAAAAATAGCGTGTTGAATGCTGTGTACAGTCTTTAGATTTTCAGGGTCGCTTTGAAAATAAGATTCAAGTTCTTGGGCGCTATCACTGGCTTTATGACTCTGACGCTGTAATTGTTGTGTGAGTTGGTAAATAAGGGCATCAGGTGAAGCTGAATTGTTTTTTATTGCTAAAGAGTCTAAGGCTGGAGTATTTTCTGTAGAGTGTAAGGGTTGTAAAATCAGCATTAACTTTTGAGTGTGCTGGCACAATTGTATAAATTGTGCCGACTGAAGTAGGTTTTTGTTGCTTTGTTTGAGTTGTTTATCTATCTCAGTGCCTAAATCAAAAAGGGCTTGAAAGCCTAGATTTCCTGCGGTGCCTTTAAATCGATGTAGAATATCTTTCGTTGATTGATAATCTTGTTGCTCAAGTGTGTGGCTTAATTGAGGGATAATATTTTGATATTGCAGATAAAAATCGTGCAGTAGACTTTTTATATTTTGCGGTTCAAAATTTAAAATTTGTGCATGTTTTTCAATCAGTGATTGCAAGCTATAAGGGGTTTCTTGATCGGGGGTTACTAAAGTTTTTTCCGTATGAAGAGTAGGCACGACTTGTTGTAAATGCGCACTAAGCCAAGTATGTAAAATGGCGGTGACGAATTTTTGTTGAATGGGTTTAGCAAGGTAGTCATCCATTCCGGCAAGGATACATTGCTCACGGTCGCCCTTTAAAACATTGGCGGTCATGGCAATAATAGGTAAGCGCGGTAAATTATTTTCATCTTCCCAGCGGCGAATCGTTTCAGTGGCTTGATAACCGTCCATGATCGGCATGTGACAATCCATAAACACAATGTCGTAGTCATTTTGGTTAATAGACTCTAAAGCACTTTTACCATTATCACAGTAATCTATTTTAAGCCCTAAACGCTGTAAAAAAGTGCCTGCGACTTTTTGGTTAATATTATTATCATCCACAAGTAGGGCATGAGCATTAAATTGGACGCTTGGCGTTTTTTCAGTGGCTTGTTCGCTTGCTATCGGCTTAGGTAAAATCAGTTTAGCGAGGCTTTTAAATAATAAGGTTTGCCGTGCGGGTTTGAGCAAGCAAATATCAATGTTGGGCATAGTATTTGAAACATTAGAGGAACTAAGCATCAATAAGGGCAGCTTGGCATAGTGCGAATGTTGGCGTATTTTTTCCGCCAATTGTAAACCGTCCATTTCAGGCATGTGAAAGTCAATAATGGCACAGTCAATATGGGGTAAATCGTTGGGCTTATTGAGTGCACTAAGAGCCTCTTTTGCACTGGCATAACTTAAATAGCTCAGCCCCCAGTTATGACAATAATTTTCTAAAATCAGCCGATTGGTGTGGTTGTCATCAACAATAATAATATGCTTGTTTTGAATATTATGCAGCGGTTGGATTTCAGGCGCGTTAGAGGCTACTTTCAGAGGTAATTCAAAATAAAAGGTTGAACCTTGATTAAGTTCACTGTCAATTAAGATTTCCCCGCCCATCAATTCGGTTAGTTGCTTACTAATGGAAAGGCCTAGTCCCGTACCGCCAAATTTACGAGTAGTTGAGGCATCGGCTTGGGTGAAAGCACTGAATAATTTAGTTTGTTGCTCTTTGGAAATACCAATGCCGGTATCTTTAATAGAAAATTTAAGCCGCTGGTTGTTAGTCACGGAAACTTGTAAAGAGACTTCACCTGACTCGGTAAATTTTATGGCATTACCGATTAAATTAAGCAGTATTTGTCGTAGTCGAGTGGGATCGCAGATAATATAATGTGGAACATCAGAGCAAACAAAACAGGTTAATTCTATATTTTTTTCATGGGCTTTGTCTGAGAGTAAAGCGGACACATCTTCACAGAGCGGCAGTAATTCCATGTCTATATTTTCAATATCCAGTTTGCCGGCTTCAATTTTTGAAAAATCAAGAATATCATTAATCACATCGAGTAAGGCAAACCCAGAATTACGCGCGGTACGGGCAAATTCATATTGCTCGTCATTAAGCGGTGTATCGGCTAACAGTTCCAGCATACCTAAGACACCATTCATTGGTGTGCGTATTTCATGGCTCATATTGGCTAAAAAACTACTTTTTGCATCAGAGGCATTGAGGGCGGTTTGTTTAGCGATGGAAAGTTCTTTATTGTTGTTCTGTAAAATATCATCACGTAGCTGAATTTCAGCCATCATGTGATTAAAACCATCAATGAGCGTGCCAATTTCATCACGGGCTGTTTTAGAGGCGCGTTGACTAAAATCATTTGATTGACTGACTTTTTTAGTTAGCCGAGTTAAGTTGATAATAGGGCGCGTAATAATCGCTTGTAAACGAATACTGACCCCCATCACGATAAATAAAATCGAGCTACTAATGCTCAGTAGAATATATAAAAGCTGTTGACTAAATTCATTTAGACGGCTTAAATCAGACTCTAAATAAATGCCGCCCACCTGTTCATTATCAATAATGATCGCTTGTACAATACGAATGGAATTTTGGGTGATTTGATTGCTAATACGAGGCAAGTGATGGGGAGGGATTGAATTACTCTTTTCGCGCACATAGTAGCTTAATAATTCGCCATCGACTTTATAGAGCGCGGCACTCATAATACTATGATCGCTTTGTAAATTCGCGAGCATTTTTCCTGCGCCTTTTTGCTCTTCAAACATAATAGCCGCTGCGCTATTCATGGCTGTGAGTTCAGCCAATATTGACATATCTTTCTGTAAGCGAATGACAAATAATGCTCGACTATTATAGATAATAGCAGCACTGGCTAATAATAATGCGCAGGCTGTAATAGCTGTAATCAACAATACTATTTTTTTACGAATAGAGAGGTCTCTAGCTTTCAATCACGTGTCTCGCAAGTGAAAGTAATTGAAAACCTATGTTTAAACTTTGTTGTTTGCTGGCGGGTACATTAATAGAAAAAGCTAAGCGGTTATTGTAATCATTAAGTTCAATTATGCCGCCTTGTTCAATAAAACCTGTTTGCCCACTGATGGTTAAGGTATTTTTAAAGTCCGCTAGACTTTTACTAGCATCCTCTGTCGTATTGTTAAGGTAAACAGCATGGCAGCGGAGTAATTGAGTTGTTTTGTTAATGAGTAGTACTTTAATGTTTTTACCGCCTATGGTTCGGCTTTCAAAGGGTTGAAAGGCGCTGTCTTCCTGTTGTAAGCACATATTAAAGTGGCTTGCTTGTGCTGTGTTTGGGGTTTCCCAATCGATAAATTTAATAAATTTAAAAATAGCGGCAGCAACCACTTTTTGTTTTTGTGTGCTATTAGTCGCAATGCTAGGCTGGATAAGACTCATTAACAGCAGTGGCAGCAGCAATAATCGTGCGCGGTTTTTTAGAATGTCCATTGCCACCCTCCTGAAATACTCCAATCCATTTCTAGTTGGGGACCCTCTAAGTATTGAAAGACTGGCACGCCAATTTCAATGCCTAAATGCTGACCTTTAAGCTTGCCTTCAGGAGCGTAGAGATCAATAGAAAATAATAAATCCAAGCGTGTGCCACCGCGTATTTGGGTATTGGCAGTGGGAATCATATTGGCATTAACCTGTGGATCAGCCCCATGAATATTGCCCCACCATTGACCTTGCAGGCGAACCGATTGGCTAATCCAATTATCCCAAATTCGAGATAACCAAAGCGAACCTTCTAAGCTATTGCTCAGGCGGTAATGATGTTTATTTTTACCTGTGCGGATGGTACCCATTAATTGGCTACCCCAGCCCCAGTCTGGGGTCAGCCCTTTATAGCTGGCTCCGACTAAAATATCATAAGTACCTGATCCCAGTTGCATGGGGTAGGGTAATTTTTGATTTAAGCCCATTGGCGTTGTATCGCGCTCATCAATAGAGCCAGTGGGAAAACTCATTCCTGCTTTTAAACTTAAAATATGTTTATCCCACCGTGTTCGAAAGCCTGAAAAATTAGCCATCAATTTCAAATCGCCTACACCTTCGGAGCGGGTGGTGAAGTTTTGCCCCATGCGTGTTGTATGAGACATAGAGTATATTTTATAAGGTAACATGGCCATAAAGGTTAAATCGTCGCTTGGGGCGTACATTAATGACCCCATGTGCATTTGCATACTCATGGCTAACGGTGTGGCGTTATAGTCCTTTAATACATCGGCCGCACTAAGGCTTTGTTCCCCTATGCGATTACCACTCATGCTCATACTCATATAGCGATAACCTACCATCCAGTCATCTTTTTTATGAATATGGCTTTCTAAAATATTAACAGAATTGACATCCAAAGGGATGGTCAAAATATCATCTAAACTCATATCTAAAAAATGATACTCTTGGTCATTGGCTGACACCGATAAGCCTAAACACAGTAGCAGGCTGGTAGGCCAAAAATAAGGGTTAGTCGGACGTTTACTAAGTAATGACATAGAGTTCAGAGTGATTTGGCATAAAAATTTCGAAGAGTGGTGGGAAGGGAATTTATTGACTAAAAATACCTATCCAGAGTCATTGTGTCGTTGTTTGAATAATGGTAGTGCCGCTTTAATAATGGTGAATGTCCCTTATAAAATAAAGGTTTATTTTGAGTCAATCCATTGAAAATTGTTTCAACAACTAATCCATACCAAAGTCTGTCATATCGATCATCTAAAAAAACTATAAGTAAACACTGATTACCTTTAAAAATCTTATAAAGGGTATTAACCATAAATTTAAAGTATGAATCTAGTTTAAGGCGGAGGGGAGTTTATGAAAATGCGACAAATTGCCGCGCGACAATTTGTCGTATTAGTTGGCATGAATATTGACTGTTTTAACGGTTTGTTTGTTGAATAAACAGGTGCTTAGGATGTTTTCTAGTCTTGAACTAAGGCATTTCACTTAGTTTTATATAAAAAATAAGTGAAATGCCCTAGGGGATATTCACAATTAAAAATTATTTGAAATAAAGTATCATACTGTTATGTTAATTAATCGTATGGAACGCCGTAAAACATGGAAAATAAGCAATGCTAGAAATTTCTAATAATATTGTTATCCCTGATAATGAAATTGAGATTTCAGCCATTCGAGCGCAGGGAGCGGGAGGGCAAAATGTCAATAAAGTCTCGTCGGCCATTCATTTGCGTTTTGATATTAATGCCTCCTCACTTCCTGAGTTTTATAAACAACGCCTGTTAAATTTACGTGATAAACGCATCACTAAAGAGGGTGTAATCATTATTAAAGCTCAGAAATATCGCACCCAAGAAAAAAATAGGGAAGACAGTCTTGATCGTCTAAAGGAAATGATTAAACAGGTAACTGCTGTGCAAAAAGTAAGGCGAGCGACTAAACCCACGAGAGGGTCGCAGAAAAGAAGAATGGACAGTAAAACGAAGCACAGCAAAACAAAAGCGTTGCGAGGTAAGGTATTGGAATAATGGGGCATTTAAGACTTTAGGTTTCGTTTCCTGTATTGCTCCCAAGATTAGAATAAAGTTTCACATCCCCATACTTTTAAGAGGTTTTTGATTTACCGTGATGGAAAAAACAAGCATTCATTTTGCCAACGAATTGGCGGAATTATTAAAAGCATTTGAGCAACCCTTAAAGCTAATCATTCATGTGGGTACGCCAAAAACAGGGACAACGAGTTTACAAACCTACTTGGATAAAAAGCAACGCAAGCTCAGAGGTAAAGGCATTCTTTACCCGCATAATCTTGAAAGATTGCAAAATTCCAGCGCACCCAAACACCAATGGTTTGAGAAAAACTTAGTCACAACCCACACGGAAAACTTCTTAGAAAACTTTAAGAACATAATCTCTCAGGTTAAAGAAGACACCCACACCATTATCTTGTCCTCTGAAGGGATTTATAATTACTGGTGGGACTTTCCTGAGCAATCAAAAGAGTTTTTATTTGAGCTGGGTAAACTCTTTGATATTGAAATTTGGGTGTGGTTTCGTGAACCCCTTGAGTTTATTGAAAGCTATTACAAACAATGTATTCGCAACCCACAAATTGAAAATAATCCCTGTTATGGCAAAGACTTATCCTTTGCTGAAATGTTAGATATCGAATGGTTTGCTCAACATTTAAACTATCAAGGTTTCGTCACTGAATGCCAAGTACTGTTTGGTAAAAATAAGGTTTTAGCATTTCAATACGAGGGCGATGTGGTACAAGAAGTCATTCAGAAATTAGGCTTAGCCACGCCTCACGACAATCCGACTCCAAGGAAAAATCAAAGTTTAAACAGTGCAGCAATCGCATTATTAAGAACTATAAATCACTATGATATTAAAGCAAAAGACAAAGAGCTTTTAATACCTTATTTAAAAGAAATCAATGGGATTCTTGAGGATTACGCAGAGGATAGCTTGATTGATGAGGTATCCAGAAAAAGAGTGCTAAAGCTTTTTAATGCTATAAACGTCTAATCTTCCTAGACGTTTGAAATCCAGCGGTACGAAAAGCCGCGTTAGCCGATATAAATACTACCCCCCCCCCGTGGCCTAGTTATGAATTTGTTTGATAGGTGGAATTAAATATGTCCTCAGATAATCATGGCTCTGCACGTAAACGAATAAAAACAGCAAAGCGTGGAATTCCTCTGTCGGTTAGGCCTTGGTAGCGAAAAGTAACGGTGCTACCAAGAGCGGGTGGATTGTCTCGTTCTTGATGACTAAAACCACTACCGATAAAAAACACTTTACCTGCTTTACTTTTAACTTGAATCGCACCCATTTTTCCTGAAAATTGTCCTTTTCCTGCACGATAACCAGTAACTACCGCTTCAGCATCGGTAAATTTCTTTAGTTTTAATAAATGATGACTGCGGCCACTTTGATAAATACCCGCTTTATGATGTAGCATTAAACCCTCAGCTCCTTGTTCTGTCATGCTATCTAAGTGTTGCATTAAACCTGCGTTAGAAGGTAACTGAAATTGAGTAATCATTTGTAAATAAGGGGCGTTATTATGTTGCATCATCTTACGCATTTCTGCGACCCTTTCATTAAAACTTCCATGATGATTGGGCAAATCAAATAGCATAAATTTTACTTTTTTCCAGCCTAGCTGCGATTTTTTTGTTTTGATAATAGAAACGGTTTGCTGATATGCACCTCTAGCAATCCAAAGTTCACCATCGAGTAGTGTGTCTGGAAATCCTTGGGTAAACCAAGCGGGTGCATTTAATGGGTTGCCACCTCGTGAAATAAGTTGCTGTCCATTCCAACGTGCGCGTACGCCATCAAGTTTTTCACTAATCCAGTAATTTGTAATCTGTCTATCAGACTGAAAAACTTTTGCCAGCATGAGAGCAGGTTTATCGGCGGCTTGTAGTAAAGAGCAGGGGAGTATTAATAACAGTATGAGATAACAGGCGCGTTGATGTGGGGTTGCTAACATAACTTAAACTTTATTGATGAGATAAATAACGTCAGTGTACATGAGGTTTCCTAGTTAGAAGCTGATGTTACGCAGAACAAGGAATAAGTAATACCTTCCTATTTTTAAGTCCTCTCCAAAGGGTATAGGTATCTACACGACTTTATTTTAAAAATAAACTCATTATAAAGTGAGCTCTCATTCTTAATCAGACTTCCCACCTCTTTGTTTTTAGCTCCTTCTCCCTTGGGGAGAGGGCTTTAAAAGCACTGCGTAACATCAGTTAAATATAACGAAAAAAACACCAGATATTCACTAAGTTCTATACCTAAGCCACTTGAAGATACGGGATTTCTCCTGCCCGCCACTTTCGAGTAATCTAATTGTTTGGCAAGATTCCAGCTAAAAGCAGTCTGGGATGACGAGATATAAACCAAGCATCTTTAAGTCTTATGCGTAATCTACTTGGGAAAATTGTGCGGAGGGTGGGATAAAGAAAGGTATAATTTATTGTATGCACCTTTCCAAGGTAATCTAAAAATAAGTTGAGATTTAGAAAATTATTATGATTGAAATAACCGATTACGCATCCTTGTTAGCTGTTGGAAAACAACAAAATGAACCGCAACGTTTTTTATTTGTTTTTTTACAAGCCTTATTACCTGAGGACCATACCGATGAAAATAAAGCACAATTTCAGGCAGGGAAAGGAGGTGAGTTAAAAGCTATCATTTGTGTAGATAAAGATTTAGCAGAATTAACCAATTTTACTGATTTAGTTGCTGAGTCAAAACAAATGGAGCAAGAGTGGGATATAGTTTTAGTGGCTTGTCTTTCGGGTAGAAATTCGATTCCACCGACTAGCGAAGAAGCTGAACAGCCTTTAAAAATGATGGTGAAGATAGTTCAAGATGGGGGGGATTTATCGAAATACTTAGCTTTTGATAAGCAAGGTGATCTACTTAATTTTTCGTGAAAGGAATTATCAGTCCAATTTTTAAAACCAAGGCAATAGCCCTTGAATGCTCATAGATAGAAGGAATACGCCATGTTCGACTTAATTAAAAATTAACACATTGATAAATAAGTAACTTTTATTTTTTCCTCTAATTTTTTAGAAAAATTGAAGAGGAAATTAGCAAAAACACGAAAAAATCACCATTAATTTTGTATTAAAAAGTAACTGATTTTATATAAATCAATTACTTAAAAAGTCGAACATGGCGTAGGGAATAGAAAATTACCGTATAAGTGACCAGTAGTTTTTCCATTCCCTCGCTGTGGTTTAAAGTTTAATTGGAATTATGCATATCAATAATGGCTGTTTCTACGCTTTGTTCGTGTTGTGCGGTGTCATTGCGTAAGTCTTCTATCGCCTGTAAATACTGACTATCAATATCACCTGTAATGTATTGATGGTCAAAGCAGGAGGTATCAAAATGTTGAATATCAGGGTTACCTTTACGTACGGCATCAATCAAATCTTCTAAATCTTGATAAATCATTTTATCTGCTCCAATGGCCTGACAGATTTCATCTTCTGTTCGATTATGGGCAATCAGTTCATGAGCCGAAGGCATATCAATCCCATAGACATTTGGATAGCGTACCGCTGGGGCGGCTGAGGCAAAATAGACTTTTTTAGCGCCTGCTTCACGAGCCATTTGAATGATTTGTTCTGAGGTGGTGCCGCGAACAATAGAATCATCCACTAATAGAACATTTTTTCCTTCAAATTCAAGCTCAATGGCATTGAGTTTTTGGCGCACGGATTTTTTGCGTAATTGTTGCCCTGGCATAATAAAAGTTCGCCCGATATAGCGATTTTTAATAAAGCCTTCGCGGTATTTAACCCCTAAAGTATTGGCCATTTGTAGGGCAGACGTGCGGCTGGTATCAGGAATGGGCATAATGACATCAATATCATGGTCGGGCCATTCTTTAAGCACTTTTTCAGCGAGTTTATCACCCATGCGTAAGCGAGCTTTGTAAACTGAAATATTATCAATAATAGAGTCAGGGCGGGCAAAATAAACGTATTCAAAGATACACGGGCAATGGTCGGTTTTTTCTGCACATTGTTTTGTATGTAACTGTCCCGATTCAGAGATAAAAATTGCTTCGCCGGGTGATAAATCACGGGTGAGTTTAAAATCAAGGGTATCCAGAGCGACACTTTCAGAAGCAATCATAAATTCCATCCCTTGCTCTGTTTTACGCTCACCAAAGACAATCGGGCGAATGCCGTTGGGGTCTCTAAAACCGACAATACCAATATTAGGAATCATAACCACGACGGCATAAGCGCCTTTACAGCGACGATGTACGCCTTCGACCGCTTTAAAAATATCTTCTTTTTCCAGCTTTAATTTTCCCAGTTGATGTAGCTCATGGGCAAAAATATTTAATAGGACTTCTGAATCCGAGTTGGTATTTAAATGACGTTGGTCTTCAATAAACAACTCTTTTTTAAGCTGTGCGGTATTGGTTAAATTACCGTTATGAGCGAGAGTAATACCGAATGGGGAATTAACATAAAAAGGCTGTGCTTCAGAGGAGCTAGAGCTGCCTGCTGTTGGGTAACGAGCGTGAGCAATGCCCATTTTACCTTTGAGTTTAACCATTTGTTCGGTACTGAATACATCGCGTGTTAAGCCGTTATCTTTTCGTAAATGTAATCGGCCTTGTGGGTCACAGGTGACAATGCCTGCGGCATCTTGTCCGCGATGCTGTAGTACGGTGAGCGCATCGTATAGGTCTTGATTTACATTTTGATGGGAGACAATCCCGGCAATACCACACATTTTATTTCCTAGGGTTAAGATTATTTAATTTGGGTTGAGCTAAATGAGGTCAATGTTGTTTGTTCGACCGTTAGGTTATCAGGCAAATGAGAGCGTAACCAAATAGCCATTGATTGAAAATGAGGTATCAAAAGGGATTGTTTCCACCAAGTTTCTTTTGGAAGAGGAGTGAGTCCCGCGAGCATTACCAGTAAGGTAATAATAATGCCGCCTCGTGCAATACCAAACAATAGACCCAGCATACGGTCTGTACCGGTTAAGCCTGTTTTATCGACTAAGGCACCGAGTAAATAATTGATAAGCGCCCCGATTACCAGTATACAAATAAAGATAAGCAGGCCCGCCAGTGCAATGCGTAAACTTTGTTCAGCAATAACATCAATGAATAAATCAGAAAGTTCGCTACTAAAGCTAAAACTTGCCCAAACGGCGATTGCCCAAATAGTTAAAGCCAAGGCTTCTTTAATAAACCCTCTAAATAAGCCAACAATCAGTGAAATGCTAATAATTCCTATAATGATGTAATCTATCCAAAGCATGGGCATTCCTTATTGAGAGCTAAGTTGTGTTTTGGTATCAAAGAGTGTCTGTAGGCGCTGTTGCTCATTTTTAGCCCGAGTATAATCAAGCTCTGGGCCCACCAGTAACTGAAACAGTGTTCTTGAATTTCTTTGTACTGGCTTGATATAGGCTGTGAATTTTTGTTTGCGTAATCGTTTTTGAAATTCCTCGGCATTTTTTCTGGTAGCAAAACTGCCTACTTGCATAACCCATTTCTTCATAGGTAGATCTTGATTGTAGGCCGGGGTATTCATAGCAGTGAGTTGTATGGAAACTGGCTTTTTAGCGCTCAGTACCTCTTGCTGGGAGTTTGGAAGGCTTTGAATACTCTCTTGCAGGGTATTACTGGGTTGTGTGGGCAGAGCCAGTGTATAGCGATAGCTATCCGCATTGCTAATTGGTTCATCAAACAGCATAGGGATAAAAATAGCGGCAAGGGCGGTAATGACCATAATGCCGACGATACGTTGTTTTAATTGTTCATCCATAGCTTTTCTGCATGATAAATAAGAGGCGGTTATTAGAAGGAAACGGTGTTTTCTTGATAGTGATTTAAGTATTCAGAGACTAGGAAGAAAGAGCCAAAAATAAGGATTAAACCGTGGTCACGCTCGGCATTGATTTTTGCTTGTTGGAAAGCATCAGAGAAATGCTGAAATCCTGTATGAATATTGGTAATCTGGCTGCGTTGAAAGACGGTTTTAATATCGGATTCTTTACTGGTTCGTGGATTATCTAAAGGAGAAATATACCATTGATGTACTTTTTCTTTCATTAGATTAATCACAGACTGCATATCCTTATCGCTCATCATAGTGAAAATAGCATGAACCGTCAGTTTGGGAAATTCGGCTTCCAGATAGGCTAATAACGCGCTTGCCGCCTGTGGGTTATGGCTGACATCTAATAAAATAGGCACGCTATTGTCGGGGGTAATCAGTTGAAAGCGTCCCGCAATATAGGCGTGAGCGATGCCTTGTTTTATTGCTTTTTCAGACACTGGGAGTTTGTTCTGTAAACTTTCTACAGCCATAAGCACGGCTGAGGCATTGCGATATTGATGCTCGCCTTTTAGGTTGGGCTGAGGCAATGCTTTTATCTGTTTATTCTGGGATTGCCATGACCAGTCTTCGGGGGAGCGGGTATAAGAAAATTCTGTATTAATACGCAGCAGTTGGGCATTAATATTTCTTGCACATTGCGTGAGCGTCGTAGGCGGCTGTGGGTCGCCAATAATCGCGGGACACTGCGCGCGTAATACGCCTGCTTTTTCAATGGCAATCGCTTCCCGTGTATCACCAAGCCAATCAGTATGGTCAATGCTAATACTGGTGATAATACTGGCATCGGCATCAATAATATTCACCGCATCTAATCGCCCTCCAAGTCCTACTTCAAGGAGTTGAATATCTAAATCTGCGCGGGAAAAAATATCTAAGGCGGCTAAGGTGCTGAACTCAAAATAACTTAATGAGGTGTCTTCTCTTACCGCTTCGATACGTTCAAAGGCTTGGCAAATACAGACATCGTCTACTGGTATGCCATTAATTTTAATACGTTCATTGTAGCGAATAATGTGTGGGGAAGTATAAGAGCCAACTTTTAAGCCTTGTGCACGATAAATGGCTTCTAAAAAAGCAATGCTAGAGCCTTTACCATTGGTGCCTGCTACCGTAATGGTAAGCGGAGATTTTTTCTTAGGATTGAGCGCGTGAAATACTTTTGCTGCTCTGTGCAAGCCGAGGTCAATGCTTTTGGGGTGCAGACCTTCCTGCCATTGTAGCCAATCTTTTAGGGTGTCAAAGTGCATAAAAAGTTAAGGTAGCAGAGAGGCGAATAGGAAAAAACTGTTAATGAAAAAGTTTAGTTTTTCGGATTAACAGTTTTATTTCTTATCTGTGTATAAAAAACTAAGCGGCTTTATTAGCCATTAGTATAGCTAAAACAGAACTAATTTGCTCACGCATTTCACGGCGGTCAATAATCATATCAATTGCTCCGTGTTCTTGTAAGAATTCACTGCGCTGAAACCCTTCGGGAAGTGTTTCTCGTACGGTTTGCTCAATAACACGAGGGCCTGCAAAACCAATTAAGGCTTTCGGCTCTGCCACATTAAGATCGCCTAACATGGCTAAACTTGCTGAGACACCGCCCATGGTTGGGTCGGTCATAAAGGAAATATAAGGCAAGCGAGCCGCCGTCAGTTTGGTTAATGCCGCACTGGTTTTAGTCATTTGAAATAAGGAAAATAGCGATTCCTGCATCCGCGCTCCGCCACTTGCGGTAAAGACAATAAAAGGTACACCCAGTTGAATGCTTTTATTAACACCACGAACAAAACGTTCTCCGACAACCGAACCCATGGATCCGCCCATAAAACTGAAATTAAAAGCCGCTACCACAACAGGTTTGCCAAGTAAGGTACCGCTCATAACCACAAGCGCATCATTTTCTTTGGTTTTCTTTTGTGCCTGACTGATACGGTCTTTGTATTTTTTACTGTCTTTAAATTTTAAAGGGTCAGTAGGTTTTAGATTTTTAGCAATTTCCACACGTCCTTCGGCATCAAGAAATAAATCCAAGCGGCGGCGTGCATCTATGCGCATGTGATGGTCGCATTTTGGGCAGACGTTAAAATTCTTTTCCAGTTCGCTGGTGTAGAGAATGGAATTACAGCTTGGACATTTATGCCATAAGCCTTCAGGAATCGCATTTTTCTTGTCGTCGGCCTCTTTTTTAATAATAGTAGAGGGAACTAATTTTTCAAACCAACTCATGATTGACTCCGTGTTTAAAGCTGTTCATCCATTGCATGACGCATGGATTGTAATAGTGCAATAATTTCTTGTTGAGCGACTTCCGGTTGATCTAAATTGGCTTCTATTTTGCTAATTAAGGCACTACCAACCACCACTGCATCGCCAAACTGAGCAATCGTTTGTGCGGTATCCGCATCTTTAATACCAAAGCCTATGCCCACGGGAATGTTGGTATTGGCGCGAATCAGTTGTAATTTCTTTTCGACCTCGGCAGTATCTAAATGTCCTGCACCTGTAATACCTTTAACGGAGACATAATAAAGAAAGCCACTGCCAATCGCATCCATTTTTTTAATTCTTGCTTCGCTGCTGTTCGGTGCAAGTAAGAAAATTTGGTCGATATTTTTACTATTAAGCAGTGCAGCACATTCTGTGGCTTCTTCAGGGGGTAAATCGACCGTTAATACGCCATCAATACCTGCTTTTTCTGCCGCTTCTGCAAAGGCTTGATAGCCCATGGCTTCAACAGGATTGGCATAGCCCATTAACACAACGGGTGTGTTTTGATTGCTTTGTCTAAATTCAGCCGCTATTTCCAGAGTGCGACGTAAGCTCATTTTATGATCTAAAGCGCGTTCACTGGCACGTTGAATAACAGGGCCATCCGCCATTGGGTCGGAAAAAGGTACGCCCAACTCAATAATATCAACGCCTGCTTCAACCATTGCGTGCATCATCGGCACGGTAAAGGCTGGATTTGGATCTCCCGCAGTAATAAAAGGGATTAAGGCTTTGCGTCCCGTTTTTTTATTGTGTGCAAAAACAGTTTCTAAACGGCTCATATTTTGATTCCTTCACGTTCTGCCATGGTGTGCATGTCTTTATCGCCACGCCCTGAGAGATTAACAATGATAATTTCATCGCTTTTCATTGTGGGGGCTAATTTTAAAGTGTAAGCCATTGCATGGCTGGATTCTAAGGCAGGGATAATGCCTTCCATTTTAGTGAGGGCATGAAAACCTTCCAGTGCTTCTGTATCGGTAACACTGACATAGTTTGCGCGGCCAATATCATGTAACCAAGCATGTTCAGGCCCCACGCCAGGATAATCGAGCCCTGCTGAAATGGAATGGGTTTCAATAATTTCGCCATCATCATCTTCAATAAGGTAGGTACGATTACCATGTAATACGCCTGGTCGTCCTGCACAAATAGCGGCTGAATGTCGTCCTGTTTCGATGCCATCGCCTGCCGCTTCAACACCAAACATTTTTACATCTGCATCTTCAATAAAGGGATGGAATAAACCAATCGCATTTGAGCCGCCGCCAATACAAGCGACCAAAGCATTAGGCAGTTTTCCTGCTTGGGTTAAGCATTGTTCACGTGCTTCACGACCAATAATCGCTTGAAATTCTCGTACCATTTCAGGGTAGGGAGCCGGGCCTGCAACAGTACCAATAATATAAAAGGTATTATCAACATTAGTTACCCAATCGCGAATGGCTTCATTCAGCGCATCTTTTAAGGTTTTTGAGCCCGATTCCACAGCAACGACTTTAGCACCGAGTAATTGCATACGGTAGACATTTAAGGCTTGGCGAGCAATGTCAACGGCGCCCATGTAAACTACACACTCTAAACCAAGGCGCGCACAAACGGTTGCAGTTGCAACACCGTGTTGCCCTGCGCCTGTTTCAGCAATAATACGCGTTTTACCCATGCGTTTAGCCAGTAAAATCTGACCAATGGTATTATTAATTTTATGCGCACCCGTGTGGTTCAAATCCTCCCGTTTAAGGTAGATTTGCGCTCCGCCTAATTCTTTACTCCAGCGTTCTGCATGATATAAAGGCGATGGACGACCGACATAGTGCTGAAAATCCTTATCCAGTTCTGCCATAAACTCAGGGTCAGTCATGTACTGATCATAAGCTGTTTGTAGCTCTTCTACCGCAGGAATTAAGGTTTCCGCAATAAATATTCCCCCATAAGGGCCGAAATGTCCCCGATCATCGGGCATATTGTATGAATTAGTTGTTTCTGTCACTGTGGTAAACCTCGGTTAAAAATTCTGATACTTTATTATTGTTTTTAATGCCTTTTTCCGATTCCACGCCACTGCTTACATCTAATGCGTAAGGCTGAACAGAGTGTATGGCATCGGCCGCGTTATGCACATCGAGCCCCCCTGCTAAGATTAGGGGTAAATCACATTGTTTAGGAATCAATTTCCAGTTAAATTTTTCGCCTGTGCCACCTTTTGTTTGTGGGTGGTAAGCATCTAATAATAAAGCACTGGCATCATTATATTGCTGGCTGAGTGCTTTAATATCGGTGTGTTCTTGCATGCGTATCGCTTTCATATACGGCTTGTTGTAGAGTCGGCATTCATCGGGACTTTCATCACCGTGAAATTGCAGTACATCTATTGGGACTTGCTCAATTACCTTACGAATTTCTTGCTCGCTGGCATTGACAAATAAAGCCACCACGCTGGTAAAGGCAGGTAATGCGTCTGTAATTTCTTGTGCGACTGCGATAGAAACATATCGAGGGCTAGGAGGATAAAAAACTAAACCTATCGCATCGACACCCGCATACGCGGCGTGTACTGCTTGTTCAGCCGAAGTAAATCCACAAATCTTAACGCGTGTTCGATTCATCTAAAATCTATAAATTAAGCCATAAAACCGACTAGAATACCACATAGAAACAATGGCTAGAAGAGGGGAAGCTATGCTTTCTATAATCTTTACTTGGAAAGAGCTATATTCTATTTTCAATGTGCATGAGCTGCATGATCGTGCGTATGTGCATGAGGAGTGGGTGAAATTATGGTGGCTGTTTTCTTAACCGCTACACCATATTGATAGACCATGAGTCCGCCTAAATCGGCTCCAAAGGTCAGTAATAGCATTAATAATGCAGATAAAATAAATTGAACATAGGTTTTTTCCTCTAAAAAACGAGAGTCCGCTAAACAGCGGTAAATAAGTAAGCCTATGGCGATAACAGTCAGACTAATCCCAAATAGCTGATGGCGTAGCATAATCACATGGGTGGCATCATTATGTGGAACAGAATAGGCCGCTTGAAAGCCTGCTGCAATGGTTAATAGTGCAGTTAAGGTGCCGATGAATAAGCTAAAGGTTGCAAATTGTCGCCATTGAATTTTGTTAAAAAAACAGCCTAATAAGTCACTGATAAAATAAACACTTAAGAATGCAATCGGGAAATGCACTAACAGCGGGTGAATATTATCCAGCGCAGCAATACCCGGTAGGAACGCGGCAAATATTTGCTCGGCACTCATACTGGTTAGGGATTCTAAAAAGGTTAAAAAGGCTGCTAAGCCTTTAACCGCACCGATACCTTCATGACCACCGCCATGAAGAGTAGGAAGTACATTAAAGATTAAATTTAGCATTTTTTTCCTCCGGATTAGTCGGCTGTGATTGTTCCAGCATTATACGGTGATTGTATAAGATTGTTTGGGAGAAATATTTATGCTGGATTATGCCTAGGGATTGGCAATGTTTGTTAAAATGGCGGTATTATTTTACTGAACTTAACGCTATAAACACATGACAGATTTTGATTGGAATGATTATTCAATAGAAACCCAAGCTATTCGGGCAGGCCACCAGCGCACAGAAGAAGGTGAGCACAGTATGCCTATTTTTATGACCTCCAGTTATGTGTTTGACAGTGCAGAGGACGCTGCGCAACGTTTTAAAGGGCAAAAACCTGGACATATTTATTCCCGCTTTACCAATCCGACCGTGAATGCGTTTCAAGAAAGATTAGCTCTTATGGAACAGGGTGAGCGATGCCTTGCGTTTGCTTCGGGTATGGCTGCGATTATGGCGGTCGGCATGGGCTTATTAAAAGCAGGCGACCACGTTCTGTGTTCGCGCAGTGTGTTTGGCAATACCATCTTAACCTTTGAAAATTATTTTGCGAAATTTGGCGTAGAAACGACCTTTGTTGAACTGTCTAATTTACAGGCATGGGATGAGGCGATCCAAGAAAACACCCGTTTTCTGTTTGTGGAAACCCCCTCTAATCCGTTAATGGAATTGGTGGATATTCAAGCGTTGGCGGATATTGCGCATAAGAAGGACAGTTTATTGGTAGTGGATAATGTGTTTTGTACACCGATTATGCAAAAGCCTTTAACCTTGGGTGCAGATATTGTGGTGCATTCTGCGACTAAATACATTGATGGCCAAGGTCGTTGTGTGGGCGGTGCGGTGGTTGCCAGTGAAGAGATTATTGAAAAATATATTTATCCCTACTTGCGCACAGGCGGTGCTACTTTAAGTGCTTTTAATGCGTGGGTGTTTCTCTCTGGATTAGAAACTTTAGCGATTCGTATGAAAGCGCATTGTGACAATGCCTTTGAGTTAGCTAAATGGTTAGAGTCTCAGCCTACGGTTGAGAAAGTATATTACCCTGGTTTAGTCTCACATCCTCAGCATGAATTGGCAAAACAGCAACAAAGTCATTTTGGCGCGGTAGTTAGTTTTGAATTAAAAGCAGGACAGGCAGGGGCGTGGGCATTAATTGATGCTACAGAAATGCTTTCTATTACCGCTAATTTAGGCGATGTAAAAACGACTATTACCCATCCTGCCACAACAACGCATGGACGTTTAGCGCCTGATGTACGCTTAGAGGCAGGCATTAAAGATAGCTTAGTGCGTATTTCGGTGGGTTTGGAAAATGTCGAGGATATAAAAAGGGATTTGGCGCGAGGTCTAACTATTTAAAACGGTTTATCAACAGTCGATAAATTTATAAAGAGATTTATTGCGGCATACTGGCTTAGCAAAGCTTAAATAGTATGCCGCAAGAGTTTTAATGTAATACCTTATATTGATTGACCATGCTGTTTAAAGAGGCGGCTATTTTACTTAGATCTTCATTACTGTCAGTAATAGAAGTCACACCGTCCACCGTATTATCGTTACTACGTTTAATGTCTGAAATATTACTTGAGATATTTTCGGTCGCTTCTTGTTGCATTTTTATCGCATCAACAAAGCCCGTGTTAATTTTTCTAATGGCTTTAACTGAATTACTAATTTCATCAAAGGCGACCGAGGTCATTTTAAGTTTTTGATTACTGTTATCGGCTGTATTTTTACCATCATCAATGGTTAGTTTTGCTTCGGAAAGCGCTAACTGCATGGTTTGGATTAATGATTCAATTTCTATGGTTGATTCATTGGTTCTATTCGCTAAGGAGCGGACTTCATCAGCCACTACTGCAAATCCACGCCCCGCATCTCCTGCTCTTGCGGCTTCAATAGAGGCATTTAAAGCCAGTAAATTGGTTTGCTCTGAGATTGCCTTGATGACATCGGTTGTTTTTCCTACATTTTTAGAGTGTTGTTCCACTTGTTCCATGATAATAGCCGACTTATTAATAATATCGGTTAATTGATTTACCGCAAATTCAGACATAGAAAGAACTTGTTGTAAGCTGTTCATTTCAGCATCGGCTTGTGATGATGAGTTAGCCACTTCATTGACATCCCCCATTAAGTCAGAGACTTGTTGATTTAAATCATAAATGGCATCACCTATCATAACGGTACTGCTTTGTTGTTGCTTTACATCGGTTGTGGTATTGGAAGAAACGCCATGAATCGTTGCTATGGTATTATTAATTTGGTTAATAGCTTGTTTCATTTGAGATATATTGATTTCAAACTGCACCATCATTTGATTAAAACAAGCCGCAATAGCGCCTGCTTCTGTGCCATTTTCTTCTTGTACTCGTTGGGTTAAATCGCCTGTTGCTAAGGTGTTTTGCATTGCTTGTAAGGTTTCTAGCCACACTGTTTTTGCCCCATGTTCGGTAATATTAAGACCTTCAAGTTCATGTTGTTCAGGCACGCGTAAAAAACCGAACAGTTTGACAATAGCAAAGAGCAGTAAACCTGAAAGAAAAGACCAAATCGCAACAGACATGATGCCGGTTAATTGTACGCCTAGCTGAGCCAAATGCCCGCCTGCTGGCAAATGTTCTACAGGTGCAAAGACAGCTAAGGCTAAAGTTCCCCATGCGCCCCCGCCAAGATGTACCGCAATGGCCCCGACGGGATCATCCAGTCGACTTTGAATTAATAGCCATTCGATAAAATAAACCACAAGCCCTGCAATGGCTCCAATAATAACGGCACTGCTTGGACTAACAATGGCACAGCCCGCGGTGATACCGACTAAGCCTCCTAGAACACCGTTTAAGATACGTTCAATACGGATAACAGGGTGAAATGCTTTCTCAACGATAAGATTAATAACCCCACCGGCTGCAGCGGCGAGTGAGGTATTAATAAGAATAAGCCCAATACTGCTGTCCATGGCTAAGGTGCTACCGCCATTAAAGCCAAACCAACCAAACCAAAGGAGAAATACCCCAATAGTGGTTAATAATAAATCATGACCTAAAATATCATTAACACTACCATCTTCATTAAAGCGTCCAATACGAGGACCTAAGACAATAATGCCCGCTAAAGCCACCCATCCCCCCACAGAATGTACAGCTGTTGAGCCTGCAAAGTCGATAAAGCCTTTATCGGCTAACCATCCTCCTGTCCCCCAAATCCAATGCCCACTAATCGGATAGATAAACACTGAAATAATGACAGAAATAAGAATATAAGCAGAGAATTGCATTCTTTCCGCCACAGCTCCTGCGACAATAGTAGCGGCGGTGCCGACAAATAAAGCTTGAAATAGAAAGAAAATATAATCAAAGCCGCTGTCTTTACCTTCTAAAAAGAAATTTCCCCAACCAATGAGTCCAGAGTTGGATTCACCAAACATAAAAGCGTAGCCGACAGCCCAAAAACATAAAATAGCAATAATAAGGTCAGTGACATTTTTAACCGCGACATTAATAGTATTTTTCTTACGAATCATCCCTGCTTCAAGAAAAGTAAAGCCTGCTTGCATCACAAAGACTAAACTGGCGGCGATTGCTATCCAAGCTATATCCAGTGTTTCTTGTAAATTAACAGTTTCTGCTTCTGCATTTACCACGTTGGGTAAGAGTAGCATGGCTAAAAGAGCTATATTTTTCAAAATATTTCCTATCAGTTTGTATATTTCTAAGTAGCATAGTCGTGTCGTTAAGCTATAGTTTAATGCTTTGCAAGTGAAATATAGTAAGTTATTTGAATACGTTATTTGTGGGGGGAATATGCATTACTTTTTAAGTAATGACTGTGGGAGCGGTTCGTTTTGTGCGTTTTTTAACTTCACAGAATTGTTCAGCCAGCTCTATTAAATTCGCCAGTGCCGTTTGAGTTTCTTGTTGTTGCTGTTGAGTATCAGGCTCATATTTTTCGATATAAATGCGTAATGTTGCGCCTACTGTGCCTGTTCCTGATAAACGAAAGACGATGCGAGAGCCGTCGGTAAACCCGATGCGTATACCTTGATGTTGGCTAATACTTTGGTCGACAGAATCATGGTAGGTAAATTCATCGGCATAATTGACGGTATAGTCTTTAAAATTTTTCTGGGGTAAGTGAGTAAGTTGGTTACGTAAATGTTGCATGATGTCATTCGCAATTTTACTATCAACTGCTTCATAATCATGGCGGCAGTAAATATCACGCCCGTAGGTTTTCCAATGGTCTGTGACAATTTCTTGAACCGATTGTTCCCGTTTGGCTAAAATATTCAGCCAGAATAACACCGCCCATAAACCATCTTTTTCTCGCACATGATTGGAGCTAGTACCAAAACTTTCTTCACCACAAAGGGTGATTTTTCCTGCATCCAGTAAATTGCCAAAAAACTTCCATCCTGTCGGGGTTTCAAAAGCAGGGATATTCAGTGCTTGTGCCACGCGGTCAACCGCTTGGCTGGTTGGCATAGAACGAGCTACGCCCGAAATACCCTGTGCATACGCAGGAATTAGGGTTGCATTGGCGGCCATAATCGCAAGGCTGTCGCTGGGAGTGACAAAGATATTATTTCCTAGAATCATATTTCTATCGCCATCGCCATCCGAAGCAGCGGCAAAGTCAGGAGCCTCCGTGCTAAACATAAGTTTTGCCAATACCTTGGCATGGCTTAGATTGGGGTCGGGATGAAGTCCGCCAAAATCTTCTAGTGGAATACCATGAATGACCGTGCCTTCTGCTGCGCCAAGCATTTCTTCAAGTATCCGCTTGGCATAAGGCCCGGTTACTGCGTGCATGGCATCAAAGCAAAGGCTTATATCGCCTGCGCTGATTTTTTGTTTGATTAAGTCAAAGTCAAAAATGGATTGCATCAGCTGTGCATAATCATCCACTGAATCGATAATTTGCACAGTGAGTCCTGCTGGTTGGTAATGCCCACAGGTTTTTGTATCAATAAAAGGCAGTTCGGCTATTTTGTAATGAGTAATGCTTTGGCTGTAGCTAAAAAAAGCATCGGTATTTTGTTCAGTGGCGGGGCCGCCGTTACTGACATTAAATTTAATACCAAAATCTTCGTCCGCTCCGCCTGCATTATGGCTGGCGGATAATATAAAGCCACCAAAGGCTTTATATTTTCGGATTAAATGTGATACCGCAGGGGTGGATAGAATGCCATTTTGTCCGATAATAAAATGCTGATAACCGTTTGCGGCGGCGATGTTAACAATGATTTGGATGGCTTGGTTATTAAAGTAGCGTCCATCCCCTCCAATAATAAGGGTTTTATTATCACTTTCAGGTAAACAGGAAAGAACCGATTGGGTGAAGTTTTCTAAATAATGGGGCTGTTGAAACACTTTTACTTTTTTTCGTAGCCCTGATGTTCCTGGTTTTTGGTCAGAATAAGCTTGTGTCGAGATGGTATTTATTTGCATAATAAAGTTTTCCTCCAGTCAGTTTTTTCTGATAATAACATTATTGTGGCTATGCGCTATTTTCTATTTTTATTTTTTCTATTTTTCACTGGTTTAAGTATGGCACAATCGGCTGCTTGGTTATTGGTTGATACAGATAAGAAGTGGATACAAGTTAGACAAGGAGGGCGTATTATGGCGCATTTTCCACACATTGCTTTAGGGCGAAACGGGGTGGGCTATAAGCAAAAAAAAGGCGATAATATTACGCCTTTAGGCAGTTATAGAGTGTCGCGTAAAAATAAGCAAAGTCATTTTAAAGAGTTTATTGGTTTAAATTACCCTTCGATTGAGGATGCCCAGAGGGGGGTGCGGGCCAATTATATTTCTAAAAAGGAATATGCCGCGATTCTTGCTGCCCATCGAACGAATAAGCTACCTCCGCAGAATACACGTTTAGGAGGTCAAATAGGGATTCATGGTTTGGGTGCAGCAAGCCCTAAGATACACCGTATGTTTGATTGGACTCATGGATGCGTGGCTGTATCCAATCCACAAATCGAACAATTATCTAAGTGGGTATATATTGGAATGCCTGTGCTAATAAAATAAAATTGGCATCATAATTAAAAAACGCTAAAATTGAAGGCATCAAATATATATACCTGAAGGCTTGCTTTCTTCTATGTTTGGGTCTCTATTGATTTTAATTAATCAGTGGCTTTTTAGTGTTTTATTTTAGGATGATTAAAGATGATTAAATTATTAAAAGTATCTGCGGTTTTAGTTATTGCTGGCCTTGCATCTGCTTGTGCAACTACCAATGCAGTTGAAGAGTTAAGAACTGAGTTAAGAACTGAGATTAATGCAGTTCAATCACAAGTAACGACAGCAACAAGTCAAGCTTCAGTTTCCGCAAATAATGCAGCGGCTTCAGCGGCAACAGCAACAGCAGAAGCGTCACGTGCAGCAGATGCAGCTGAAGCAACCAATGCAAAATTAGACCGTTTATTAAATAAAACAATGATGAAATAATTAACAATTATTGCATCATTTATGCTATAAGTGATAAAGCCCGTTAATAATATTAATTATTGATGGGTTTTTTTTTGTGTATATCAATGTGTTATTGTTCAGATATTAGAGATGTTTTTATAGACAAAAAAATAGATTTTAACGGTTTTTAAATTGGAATTAAATAAATAAATATATGAGAGAAAATTTACCTGTTACTCAGAGAGAAATTAAGTTAAAACAGATTGATTCCATTGTTTCTAAAACAGACTTGAATGGAAATATAACCTATATCAATGAATTATTCATTGAAATTAGTGGTTTTACTGAGGCAGAGTTAATTGGTCAGCCGCATAATATTGTGCGCCATCCAGATATGCCGCCCGCGGCGTATCAAGATTTATGGAAAACGGTTAAATCGGGTTCTACATGGACAGGAACGGTTAAAAATCGTTGCAAAAATGGCGATTTTTATTGGGTGACGGCGAATGTGACCCCTTTAATAGAAAATGGAAAAATAACAGGCTATATGTCGGTTCGTTCTAAGCCATCAAGCAAGCAAGTACGCGATGCAGGGCTTATTTATAGCAAGGTGAAGGCGGGTAAAGCCTCGTTAGCGACATTATTAGCAAGCAAACAAAACAGCTCTCTTTCTTATTGGTTGTTCGGGGAGTTTGATACGGCGCGATTATTGGTGGGGGCTATGTTTCTATTAGGGGTATTGCCTTTAGTATTAATCAGTTTTTGGCTATACCAGTCGATTGATGAACTGCTGTTGGGGGCTATTGAGAAGCCGTTAACGGAGCAACATATAGCACAGATTTTAAATGATTTTAAACAGCAATTGTGGATGATGTTAGCGGGAAGTGCTGTGGTGATTCTCTTTATCGCCCGCTGGTTAGTGAAAGAGTTAATTAGTCATTTGAATCATATTTTGAGTAGTATGCAAAGTATTGCTAATGGCCAGTTGACGACAAAAATAACCACGAAATATGCAGGTGTTTTGGGCGATATGTCAGAAAATATCAACCTGACAGGAGCCAAGCTTTTAGGTATTATTTCTGAGATTTCCAATAATATAGAATATTTGAGTGATACATCCAGCCATATTGATGCCACGAGTGAGAGTTTAACGCAAGCCGCGAATGAACAAGCGGGGAGCGTGGAAAATACCCATGCTTCTTTAAATTCCATGGAGGAGGCGATTCATAATACCGAAGAAAGTGCTCATACGACTAATGAAGTGGCCTTGAAATGTTCAGAAATGGCAAAAAAAGGCGGGGAATCGGTGGGTGAGACACTTTCGGCAATGAAGAAAATTGCGGATACGGTGGTTATTGTTGAAGATATTGCTTATCAGATTAATATTTTATCCTTAAATGCAGCTATTGAAGCGGCACGGGCAGGAAAATATGGAAAGGGTTTTGCAGTGGTTGCCGATGAGGTAAGAAAGCTGGCTGAGCGTAGTTCTGAGGCTGCGGCTGAGATTACTAAGATGACCGATGCAGGCGTGCTGTGTGCAGAAATGGGCGGTGAGGTCATTCAAGAGATTATTCCTAATATAGAACGTACAGTGACACTCATTGGAGAAATATCAGGGCAAGCGAATGAGCAAGCGACTGGTATTGTTAAAATTAACGAAGCAATGAAGGTGATTGACGGGGGAACGCAGCAAAATGCTTCGGCTTCGACAGAACTGGCCGCCACAGTGACAGAGCTGAGAAAAGAAGCAGAAGACTTACATGAGATGATGGGTTTTTTCAGACTCCAGTAGCGGAGTATATACCTTGATAGGCAGGCCTTTTTTTTCCGTTAGAATTTTTTTGAGTAATTTCCCATCCAGTAAAGGCAAGAGCCCCTTATTATGTTGTTCGATTAAATCAAGGCTGATAGTGAGTAAATCATCAAATTGATGCTCTTCTAAGGGCGGATGCACTTCAATATATAAACTGCCTTGAAACCAGCTAACTTTAACGGGTTGATTGACAATGCTGACGGGTGTGCCTACAGGCACCAGTGGAAATAATTTTTCTATATCTTCGGGGTACATCCGAATACAACCATGACTCACGCGTAATCCTACGCCAAACGGTTTATTAGTACTGTGTATTAAATAGCCAGGAATACCAAGGCGCATTGCAAACAGCCCTAAAGGGTTATCAGGGCCTGCTGGAACGACATCGGGTAAAGGATCACCCATTTCAGCGTGCTCTTTTTTAATCGATTCAGGAGGTCGCCATTGTGGATTTTCTTTTTTTGCAATAATACGCGTTTCACCTAAAGGCGTTTCCCAATCTTGACGACCGACACTAATCGGGTAAGTGTAGATGTGTGTGCGGGGTGTGCCTTTTTTACTTGCAGGGTAATAGTACATCCTGAATTCGGGTAAATTAAGCACCAAGCCTTTTGATTTTGTTTCAGGAAGCAGTCTTTGGCTCTGTAGCTGAATAGGTATTTCAAGGCTGGGTAACCAGCGGTCAACTTGGGGATTTAGGCGCACAATTTCATTTTGTCCTAAATTAAATCGGCGGGCTATATCCAGTAAGTCGTCTTCTTTTTTAGCAAAGGTACTGCTGTTGTTTTGTATATCTTCCGCTTGAACTAAACGTTCATTTGGGTTGTCGGGTAACAAAAACAGGGTAGTGGCTGAGCCCCCACTACTTGCTAATAGTCCAGCAAGTAATGAGATAATTTGAATAAAAGCTGGCATTAACGCAGTGTTTCCCCGCCGAATAAATTCAATAAGCGCGGTAAGAATTTGCTGAATTCTTGAGTCATAATAGTAAAATCCACATCAAATTGAGCTTGCTCATCATCCGTGTCGGTGGCATCGACTTGCTCTTGAACCAGTTCTAAAAATTTCAAACGTTTTACCGCTAAATTTTCATCAAGGACAAAAGACAGACGTTCAGACCAACTAAGTGCCAATTTAATGGCTTGCTTACCTGCATCTAAATGATTTTTTACTTCGGGAGCTGCTAAGTTTTGGCGTTTACAGCGAATAATACCGCCGGCTTCTTCAGGGGCGCGTAATTCACATTCGTCTTCCACTAAAATATCGGAAGGCGATTCATTATTAATCAGCCATTGGGTCATAACAGTCACTGGTTTTTCTTTGCTGCTGACTGGAATAAGTGGCAATGAACCTAAGTTTTTACGCAAGAAGCTGATTAATTCTTCTGCTTTTTTCGCAGAAGCGGCATCGACAACCAGCCATCCGCCTTTAGGGTCAATATAAGCAAAGGTACGTTTAGAAAAAGAAAAGGCACGCGGTAAAAGGTCAAAGATAATTTCTTCTTTAATGTCAGCGCGTTCTTTTTTAGATAATTTACGGGCTTCCTGTTCTTCTTTCTCTGTGACTTTATCAGCAACCATTTCATTGATAACACTGGCTGGGAGTACTTTTTCTTCTTTGGTGGCGCAGAGCATAATCATGCCATTTGCGCTATGCGTAAGCTGTTCAGAGTTTCGCCCTAAAGGGGCTGTCCAGCCATAGCTAAACTGAGAGCCACCCGCACAGGGAGTAAAGCGCATACTGTCGAGTTTTTCTTCTAATTCACTGGAGGATAATTGAAAAGGTTCGGTTAAACGGTAAATAGCAAGATTTTTAAACCACATAATTGTAAGGCGAGTGAGTTGGTAAAAGGTTCGGCATTATCGCAAATAATAGGTCTGAAATCAGTAAAAATGTGCTTAATAGGGAGGGGCTTGAGTCTGTGTTAGAATATTTTTCTTAAAAATCCTTTGAAAGAGTAGAGTGATGAAAATTAGTTTTTTAGCCTCGCACAGTGGGAGTTCTGCTCGTGCGATTATTTCTGCGATTAAAGCGGAGCAATTACAGGGATTTGAGATTGGTATTTTAATTACCAATAATAAAACCACGGCTATTTATCCATGGTGTTTGGAAAATGGCATTGAAGTGTTACATATTAGTGCTAAAACGCACACTGATAATGAGGATGAAGCGATTAAGGCGGCTTTACAGGCGGTGAATACGGATATTATTGTTTTATCAGGCTATATGAAGAAAATTGGAGCGCAGACGCTGGCGGCTTTTAGTGATAGAATTTTAAATATTCATCCTTCTTTATTACCAAGACATGGCGGACATAAAATGTACGGTGATTTTGTACATGCAGCGGTATTAGCCTCTGGGGATTCAGTCAGTGGCGCGTCGGTGCATTTTATCAATGAAGTCTATGATGACGGTCCAGTGTTATTACAAAAACAAGTGCCGGTTTTATCTGGAGATACTGTTGCAACGCTAGGTATAAGAGTGCGTTCTGAAGAAGCAGAGCTGTATCTTAATGCGCTTAAGCAGTGGCAAAAAAATGGCTTTTCGGTATCATGAGTGATGAGCAAAGGCGAGTCAGTGTGCAAAGTTTTGATGGGATTGTGCAGTTAGGCAAGAGTAAACGTTTATCCGCCATGCGTTCAGAGTTGCCCGCGAAAGTGAGCAAACCAGTAACAGTAAAAGCTGAAAAAAAATTAACCGAATTGGAACGCGCTCGATTATTGATTGAGCAAAAAATTCAGGCGATTAAAGCAAGTTATCCTAAAGGTAAGTGTCATAAATTATTTGTTTTAAGATATACCTCAGAGGAAAAATTACAGCAAATGAACATTGGCGAGGTGTTAGGTTTATTGCATTTAGAGCGTGATACATTTAAACGGGTTTTGGATTTTGCATATTGTGAATTATAAAAAAATAGGTATTCAACTTTTATGAGCATAAATAAATCCAAAACTATCCTTATTATTGATGATATTAGAATTAATGTCATGTTATTAGAAAGCATTTTATCTGAAGAGTATCAGGTAATTTCAGCCACCGATGGGCATATGGGGTTAATGCTGGCCTCAGAGAAAAAACCGGATTTGATTCTGCTGGATATTGTAATGCCTGAAATGGATGGTTATGAAATATGCAAGCAATTAAAATCAAATCCAGAGACTCAAGCGATTCCTGTTATTTTTGTTTCTGCGAAAGATAAAATTGATGATGAAATGAAAGGGCTGGAATTTGGTGCGGTGGATTATATTGCTAAGCCTTTAGCCGAAGAGCTTGTTAAGCTACGAGTCGCGATTCATTTAGGGATTGCGGAAGATAAAAAGATACATGCTCAACTGACTGAAGAGAAGTCGCAAGCCGAAATTGTAAGTCGTACCACGGTGGATATTTTATCTCGCATCAGTCATGAATTTCGTACTCCGCTTAATGCTATTTTAGGCTTTGCTCAGTTATTACAAATGGATGATGATTTGTTAATAGAGCAGGCAGAGAGTGTAGAGGAAATTTATAAAGCAGGGGGACATTTATTAAATTTAATTTCAGGGGTTTTGGAGTTAAATGATTTTCATTTTCCTGAAGAAATACCACTCAATTTAAGTACGGTCTCGTTACAGGACTTAATTAAGACGGTACTTGCAGGCTATGAGCCGCTTGCCTCTGAGCGACATATTGAAATAAATAATCTTATCGCCCTGAGTGAAGATATTACCTTAAGAGTCGATGCTTCACGACTAAATCGATCTCTTGAAAATCTTATCAGCAATGCAGTGTTATATAACCGAGAGTATGGCAAGATTATATTGAGTTATGAGATTCAAGGAGATAACTTAAAAATTTGTATTCAAGATTCGGGTGAGGGCTTGACTGAAGCGGAGATTGAGCAAGTTTTTCATCCTTTTGATAGATTGCATAAGCACGCTACAATTGAAGGCGCAGGCCTGGGTTTATTAATTACTCGGAATTTAATGGCTTCTCTTGAAGGAAAGTTAGGCGTGGAAAGTACGCCTAATGAAGGCAGCACTTTTTGGCTTGAGTTCCCTTATGATAGAGAGGATTCCTGAAGATTATTCAATTGCTGCATGGTGTTATCGAAAGTGTTTTTCCACTGCAGTAGCATTTCTTCAGTAGGAGGTGTCGCTGTTTTAAGTGTGCTTTCTAAATGAACGCTGGCTTGTTGCAGTTTTGTTGCGCCTATATTACTGGCGGTTCCTTTTAGGGAGTGCAGTTTTGTTAAGGCTTCTGGGATTTCATTAGCTTGAATGTTAGCCAGAATGTTCGTGGCTTCATCCATATATTGTTCTTGAAATTCGGCGAGTATTTTTCGGACTCTTTGTTCATTTCCTCGCAGTATGCGTATTAATTCACTGAGATCGAAACTGGGTAATTGGTTTTCTATACTATTGATTTTTTTAGATCCTATATTAGATTGACTGGCTGATATGACTGTTTTTTGTGTTCGGGGTTTTATCCAGTAGCTAAGCGTTTTTAAGAAGGCAGCCCACTCTATAGGCTTGCTAATGGAGTCATTCATCCCGCTGGATAAACAGCGTTGTTTGTCTTCTTCTGAGGTATTAGCGGTTAATGCAATAATGGGTAGCTCTTCGAGTTTAAAGCGTGTTCGAATAATTCGAGTGGCAGAAAATCCATCCATAACAGGCATTTGACAGTCCATTAAAATAAGGTCGTAATGATTTTTTTGGGTAAGTCTAATGGCTTCAGCTCCATGAATGGCTGTATCTAAACGCACACTGGAATCACTAAAAGCTTCTATAATTATTTCACGGTTCACTGAATTATCTTCAACTAATAATAAGTGGGTATTATGTAGCATGGGATAATCGGCTATTTCAGTGGAGTTAGAGGGTGTTTCAACCTTGATTTCACTTGTGTCCGTTACAATACTAAAGGGCAGTGTGAAGTAAAAGGTGCTGCCTTGATTAATTTCACTATGGCATTGTATTTCCCCGCCCATGGCATTGACTAAGTGATAACTGATGCTCAAGCCCAAGCCCGTGCCGCCATATTTTCGAGTGGTTGATTGATCTGCTTGTTTAAATGCTTCAAATAGGTGTTTTTGTTGTTCTGAGGTGATGCCTATGCCTGTATCTGTCACACTAAAGGTAATTTGGCTCTTTTGTTGTTGCGTTTCTGCCTGTATATCTAAAGTAACCCCTCCTGATTCAGTAAATTTAATGGCATTACTTAAGAGGTTAAGCAGGACTTGCCCTAAGCGCAGGGAATCGCCTATTAAGTACTGGGGTATATTGTCACTTTGATGGATGGTTAAGCTAATATTTTTTTTACCTAAAAGGGGTTCGGATATATCGGCAAGATAGTCTAGAGCCTCTTGTAATTTGAAAGCTTGAGGGTCTAAAGTGAATTTTCCAGATTCGAGTTTAGAGAAGTCTAAAATATCATTGATAATCCGTAGTAACCACTTAGAGGATGTGTGTACTTTTTTCTGGTAGTTGTGTTGCTTTTCAGTTAAATCTGTTTTTAGCAGCAGTTCACTCATACCAATAATAGCATTCATCGGTGTACGAATTTCATGACTGATATTGGCAATAAATTGTGATTTAGCCATAGATAACGCCACGGCCTCATCTTTTGCTTGTGCCAGTTCGGCGGTTCTTTGCTCAACTTTAAATTCTAATTGTTGATTATATTCTTGTAGGTTTTTTCGTGCGACTTCTCGTTCATTAATGGTACGGCAGATATGCTCTAGTAATAGATTGAAAGCAAAAGAGAGTCGGTTTATTTCTGTGTAACTGGATTGCGTATAGCGCAAGTCAAAATCATTAGTGTGCGTGACTTGGGTGACAAACTGTATTAGTTCTGTGAACGGCTTGCTGATGAAACGCTGTAATAGATAGGCAAGGATTAGGGCCACGAAAAAACTCAGCAAGCAGACAATAACGACTATCAATGCATAGTTTTTTAATAACAGATAGAATTGAGAAAAATCTGCATACAATACAATGTAGCCAATTGGCTTTCCATTCAAGGAGATAGGGGTGGTATGTGCAATATACTCATCGTATTCATAGTTTGCGGTGGTATGGCGTAATAAACTGGAATAGTGAGGACTGATTTTAATAGAGGCTCCTGACCTATTATATTCTGCCAAGACAGTCGGCCCTTGCTCTTCTGTGTTAATTAATAAGGCTTTAAAAATCACCTGGTCATATTGTAAGGCATTGAGTAAATGTTGCGCATTACGTGCATCATCAAACATCAAAGCTGCTTGGGTATTATCGGCAAGAATATGCCCTTGTATGGATAAATTACTGTAGATATTTTTTTTAAATTGAACCGCTTGGTATAAGTAGAATAGCGTTCCACTAATGAGAAGCACTGTGATACTAAGCAAGGTTAGAATAGTAAAGAGCTGTTTTTTAAGTGAACTGTTTTGATAGGCCATGTATGTTCCTTTAGGAGACTTATTGCTCAATAATTTCCATTAATGCTAATAATTGAGAGCTAAGGATAAGTCCTTTTCTTTTGGCCGCTTTAAGATTGATTTTCATGCGTATTTTATTATTTTTAATATAAAAACGAATGATGCCACCCTGTTGAATGAGCGATTCATGGTGGCCAACGATTAAGGCGCTGGAGTGTATGTCAGCTGCTGTAGGGGTATTAGTGTACAGGATATAACAATTGTGGCTTGTGTTTTGTTGATGAGTATTAATGAGTTGTAATGTTTTGCCTTTGATTTTATATTCGTGCTGAGCAATTTCTTCTAAATAGGGATAGATAGGGGCATCGAATGCAATACATATAGTGAATTTTTCTTGAGTTTCCAAAGATTTAGGCCACTGGATAAACTCCCCTAAACGGACTAAATAAACGGCTTTTAGTTTATCCTCTAAGGTCTGATTTTCTTCTGCATAGCTTATAGATGGAAAAGTGCCTGCAATAGTTGACAAGGCGCTTAAGAGTAAGAAAACTATGGTTTTTTTTATAAAGAAAGCAGATGAATTCATGTTAAGCGTATTACCATGAGTAGCGAATACCAAAGCGAATGTGGCGACCAGAGTATTGGTTATCAAAGTTAGCGGGCTTATCCGAATTGGGGGGAGTAAGGGCTTGAGTGTAATAATGCTGGTCTAATACATTGTGTATACTTAATGATAAATCTAACGCCTGTCGTTTGTCTATTGGAATTTGGTAATTAAAAATACTATTCCATACCACAAAAGCGGCATTAAAATTCTTCTGACGATTTGGGTAGCGTTGTACCTGCCCTAAATCCCATAGTTCACTGGACCAATCCCGTCGTTGCCCATAAGTAACTAGGTGGTTATTCAGCTGTATTTGACCGAAGCCTAAAGTGTAGCGCCATTCTAATCCGGTTGTTATTGTCCAGTCAGCTAATAAAGGCAACGCTTTATTGGCGCGTAGGCTTTTCGCAACACTCCAGCTTGCATTAACAAAGCTGCTCCAGTGTTGATTAATAATATATTTAGATTCAACTTCTAGGCCAGTGACCACTTGGTTATCAATATTAGCAAACACCCCTGCATCTAAGTTTTGCGCACTTTCATGAAAGCTATTTTTTCGAGAAATGAAATTATCATATTGATTATGAAAAACCGTGAGTCCTGTCTGTAAGGTTTTTGTATGATAGTTAAGGTGCGCTTCAAAAGTACGCATGGTTTCTACTTTAGGTAAAGCAGAACCTACAGGGGAGCGGGAAAATTCTAAAAGGCTGGGGGAACGGTATGCCGTGCCATAGAGAAGTTTTGCGGAAATAGTAGGTGTAAAGGCATGCGTTAAGCCGATTCGATAGCTTATTTGATTCTCGAATAATTCCAGTATATCGAAACGTAAACCCAGCGTCAGTTGGGTTTTATTATCCCAAAAAGACTGTCTATCTTGAATAAAAAGACCGGTATCGAATAGAGATAATTTTGCATAGCTTGGTTGTACAAAGCTGCTGGTAATCCCTGTTTGCTTGTTGATAAATTCGCTGTTTAATAAACGCTCATTTTTAATATCGACCCCTGCGGTCAATTGATTGTTCTCCGTTACAGTGTAGTTCAGAGCTGAATAGAAACCGACAAGTTCTGTACTGTCAATGAAATCGAAGTGCTCGTTTATTTGAGTACTGAAAGCCTGATATTTAAGTTCTTCTTCAAATCGCTGTGTTTGGGTGTAGTAACTGTTCGCTTCAATGCCCCAATTAGAAAATTGATGCGCATAAGCAATAGAAAAACGCATGGCATCATGCTTTCTATCATTTTCAGTGGGGTAGGCTTTATCAACACGGGTATTTTGGAAATTACTATAACTGGCACTGAAATGTAAATCATTTTCTAAGGCAGAGAGCTTAAAGCGTACATAGCCAAGCTGTTGCTGTGCATCTCGGGTATTGATTTCACCATTAAGTGAATAGTCAGGGTGTCGGCCATCGGTTGTTAGTCCTTTGCCTTCTAATAGAACATTGGCTAGATTTTCAAATTCCTTTTCGACCGAAAAATAGCCAAGATGTGTATTGGCTTCGCCAACACTGTATTGAATGGTATTTTTTTTCCGCTCACCTGGCTGGAAGGTAAAGACATTAATAACGGCTGCAAAGGCATTCGCTCCATATAAGGCAGAACCAGGGCCACGAATGATTTCTATTTTTTTCACACTTTCAATCGGAAAATCTTCATCAATTGAAAATTCATTAAAGGCATTACGCACTGGAATATTATCAATATACAGGGCAATTTTATTATTAAATTCCGATTGAATACCGCGTACCCAGAGTTTTTTCCGGTTATTGCCTTTTACCTGTACTTGAATGCCAGGGACTAAAACGAAAATATCACTTAAGGTTCGTGCGCCTAGGGCTTTGATATCCTGATAGTCATAAGAGCTGACACTGCTAGGGGCAATGCTGAGTTTTACGGCTTGTTTCGTTGCAGAAACCACCTCGATATCAACCAATTTATCGAAAGGAAGTTGCAATAAACTATCGATACTATGCGGATTTTCTGCCTGTGCATTATGTGCGCTTAACAGGATAGCACTACAGAAAAGAAATTTATGGGTCATAGAGGAAGATAGGCTTGAGTCGTTATTACTTGATTAGTTTAGCATTATTTTTACGCTGGACGATAAAAAATAGCTTGTTGTCTGATTCTTTAATCGAATAAATGGTAAAGCGAGACTGAATCGATTAGAATTTTGCTTTGTTTACTGAAGGTGCGCCTACGACTTTAAGTCAGTTGCTAGGCTTTTTATGTATCAAAGCGCCTGCTTTCAGTTTCCCCTTTTGGGTAAAAATAAATTTTAAAGGAATTTTTATGCAACATTTTCGTCTTTCTTTTTTGGTCGCTCTTATTTGTATAGGGCTTTCGTATCTTTGGGCAGGACTCTACGGAGCCTTTATTGCCGCGATATTAGGTGTATTAGAGGTGAGTTTGTCCTTTGATAATGCCGTGGTGAATGCCTCTATTTTGAAGCGTATGGATGAAAAATGGCAACAATATTTCCTAACATGGGGGATTTTAGTGGCTGTTTTTGGTATGCGTTTATTATTCCCTATTGTGATTGTGGCGGTTGCAACAGGTATGGGCTTTATTGATGTGACCGATATGGCATTAAATGATACAGAAACCTATGCCCAGCATTTAATGGCCTCGCATTTACAAATTTCTGCGTTTGGTGGTATGTTTTTATTGATGGTGTTTTTCTCTTTTATCTTTAACGAAGAAAAAGAATTGCATTGGTTAGGTTCTACAGAAGAAAAATTGGCTTCATGGGGTAAGTTGGAATCCATTGAAATTATGATTGCCTTGATTATTTTATTTATAGCACAAAGTGTTTTACCTGAAGTAGAACGATTAGATGCTTTGGTTGCGGGTATTTTTGGATTGATTCTTTTTGTGGCTGTAGACAGTCTTGCTGCTTTATTTGAAGATGGGGAAGAAGGCGAAGCGGTCAGTGGTGCGATTAAAAAAGCAGGGATGATGAGCTTTCTGTATTTAGAAGTTTTAGATGCCTCTTTTTCTTTTGATGGTGTGATTGGTGCTTTTGCCATTACTCAAGATGTGGTGATTATCATGTTAGGTCTTGCGATGGGGGCAATGTTTGTGCGAAGCTTAACCGTCTACTTAGTGCGTCAAGGCACATTAGATGAGTATGTTTTCTTAGAGCATGGCGCGCATTACGCGATTGGGACTTTAGCCGCGATTATGTTAATCAGTATGAATATCCATGTGCCAGAAGTGATAACAGGTTTAGCAGGCGCGGCATTGATTGGGCTTTCAGTGTTTTCTTCTATTAAATACAAGGAAAATACCGTATTGAGTAACCCTTTTAGTGCGACTAAGTTTAAATAAGGCGCTATAGGATAGGTATTCTATTTCAGTTTAATTTCATTATTCAACCTTGAATTAAGGGTTGAATATTTTTTTAATATTAAGGAAGCAACATGGCAATTTCATTACAAAAAGGGCAACGTATTAGCTTGGAAAAAACGGGCGGCGGTACGTTAAATTCGCTTTGTGTCGGGGCTAACTGGGGCGCGATTGAGAAAAAAGGTTTATTGGGTGGCAAGAAAATGGTTGCGGTCGATTTGGATTTATCGGTGGCATTATTTGATAGCAAAAAAACACTGGTTGATTTAATTTACTTTGGACAATTACAAGCCAAAAAAGGCGGTATTAAACATTCAGGTGATGATACCGAAGGGGATATTGGCGGAGATGATGGTTTAGATAATGAAATCGTCAGTATTGATTTAAATACGGTTGATAGCAATGCGGAACAGATGGTTTTTATCTTGAATTCTTATAAAAATCAAGATTTTAAAGACATTCCTTTTGCCAGTGTGCGTATTTATGAAGGCACCCCAACACGTGTTGATAATATTACTGCCACCTATGATATCGCCAATGATGCAAAATTTGCAGGGTCGGTTTCGATGATTATGGGTAGAATGTATAGACACAATGGCGCGTGGAAATTTTCGGCTATTGGTGATGCAACAAAAGACAGTAAATTAGAACAGATTGTAAAAACAGTTCAACAACAATATTTGTAGTTTATAGTTAATCTAACGAGGAAATAAAAATGGCAGTTTCATTAAGTAAAGGCGGTAATGTTAACTTAAGCAAAGAAGCACCTGGTTTAGCAAAAGTTGCATTGGGTTTAGGTTGGGATAATCGCTCAACTGACGGTGCAGAATTTGATTTGGATGCAGTGGCTTTTTTAGTGGGTGCAGATGGTAAAGTAACGGCGGATAGCGATTTTATTTTTTATAATAATTTAAAATCAGCTTGTGGTGCGGTTGAGCATAAAGGCGACAATACTACTGGAGAAGGCGACGGTGATGATGAAGTGGTAGAAATTACTCTTGCTCCTCTTCCTGAAACTATTCAGCGTGTGGTTATCGCAGTGACTATTCATGATGCGGAGTCACGCAGTCAGAATTTTGGCCAAGTGAGTAATGCGTTTATCCGTGTGCTTAATGCAAGTAATGATAATGAAATTGCTCGTTATGACTTATCAGAAGATGCCAGTATTGAGACGGCGATGATTTTTGGTGAATTATACCGTCATAATGGTGATTGGAAATTCAAAGCAGTTGGTCAAGGTTTTGCAGGTGGCTTAGGTCCTTTAGCCGCTAGTTTTGGTGTGAATATCTAATTAGTTGATTGTTATTTCAGTTGCCTTATTTTAGGGTGGCTGAAATAGTGTCAAACGGGAGCGAGTTTTGTCTAAAATAACGGTTTCTCTACCAACAGGGAAATTAAATCTTAATGTTTCTTCCAGTGATTTTCAGTTAGATGATTTAACCGAATATGCCGCCCGTCAGAATCCTAAGCGAGGCTTTTTATTTGTTAGTAAATTATTAGCCAAGTATTGGCCTTCAGAGCCTCAAGCTATGTTAGCCATGCACCAGTATTTGGCACAGGCTTTGAGTGATAAAGTTCAAGGAACGAGTGTTTTTATTGGCATGGCGGAAGCTGCGGCCGGTTTAGGGCAGGGCGTTTATGAAACGTATTTACAGCAGCAACCAGCCACTCAGGATGACACGCTATTTCTTCACAGTTCGCGTTACTTTTTAAAGGACAGTCATTATTTAGATTTCCAAGAACAGCACAGTCATGCCAGCCAGTTTTATGTGTATGTGCCGCCTGAAAATCCTTTAAAGTCTCTTTTTTTGCATGCACAAACCTTGGTATTGATTGATGATGAAGTAACCACAGGCACAACTTTTGTCAATCTGATTACTGCGTATCAGAAAGTGAATCCAGAGTTACAGCGTGTGTTAATTGTAAGTATTTTAAATTTTGTGGATGTAGCCCGACAGCGAGAAATTCAAGAGCTAGTGGGTTGTGAACTTTTGTTTATTAATGCCTTGGCGGCTGAAATTGATTTTCAAAAGCAGATGGATTATCGCTATACCGACATTCCCAATGTGAAAAGCTCAATTGCTTGTAAGCGTGAAAAGCTCTCTTTGAGTGGTGGGCGTTTAGGTATTCAAGGGGAATTAGCTTGGGATGAGAGTATATTACAGTCGTTAATGCAGCATTGGCGTGCGGGACAGCGTGTATTACTTTTAGGTACAGGCGAGTTTATGCACCTCGCTTTTTTGATTGCTTTGTCTCTTGATAAGCAGGGCTGGAATGTTAGAGTTCAATCAACGGCGCGTTCGCCTTTATTAAAAGGGGAGGCGATACAGGAAAAGTTAGAATTTATAGATAATTATGCCGATAATATCCCAAATTATTTATATAACGTCCGCGTAGGACAATACGATCAGGTGGTGATTTGTCATGAAACGCCTTTATGTGCGGCTTTAACCAAGACGGCACAGCATTTAAACGCTCAATTACTTTATTATGTCGATGGAAAAATTTCTCTTTCTTGATTTAGACGATACAATTTTTCAAACAGGGCGCAAATGTGTAAGCCTTGAACAGGCGGAACCTGCCAGTTATAACTTACAGGGGGAGCCGAGCTCGTATTTTTTACCTAAGCAACGCCGTTTACTGAAGGATTTAAGTGAACAATGGCGTATTATTCCCACAACTGCACGAACACAAGCCTCTTATGCACGGGTGGATTTAGATATACCTTGTTTGGATGGTGCTATCTTAAATCATGGCGCAACGATTATGGGTGATGATGGTATAGAGGATAGACAGTGGCGTGATAAAATAGCGGCTTCTTTAACGTGTTTAGCGCCGTTACTGGCTCAGATAAAACAACAGATTGAGCAGTATGCTCATGTGCATAATCTGGCTATTTTAGTGCGTATTACCACAGAATCCGAGTTAGATTATTATGTCGAAGTCCGTCATCATAAGGCGGAGTATGATGCCTTACAGCAGTTATTACAGGAATATATTCAGCCGTTATTAGCAGATTATCCTGATTTTCAGGTGTATTTAAACAGTAATTCTTTAACGATTTTACCGCGCTGTGTGAATAAATATCATGCTGTGGCATATCGTATGCAAGCCTTAGCAGCAGAATATGGTGAGATTTTAACCATGGGTATGGGCGATAGCCTCAGTGATATGCCTTTTATGGCGTTATGTGATTATGTGATGACCCCGAAACATACCCAGTTATATGGGCAATTAGTATCATGAATGAGTTAATGTTTACTGGCAGTTATAGCGCAGAAGATGTGCAGTTTTTATTAAAGGTGATTGAGGTACCCGATACCCCTGTTGCTGAAAAGGAACGAAAAATTCAGCAGGAAAATCGACATTACAGTGAAATGTTAAGCCGTGAAAGTTTGCCTTCTGAGCAATATATCGCCTTGTTTCATCAAGCTATGCAAGAAAACCAACAGCAGATGGCGCGAGATTGTTATTGTTTGGCGGCGAAAATTGTAGAGTGTCGGCAGGGTGAGATTGTTTTAGTTTCACTTGCACGTGCTGGAACGCCTGTAGGTGTGATTTTAAAACATACTTTGGAGCAATATTTTCAGCGGCAAGTGAGCCATTATTCGGTTTCTATTATTCGTGACCGAGGAATTGATGAAAATGCCTTACAGTATATTTTAAAGCGTCATGCGGATACGTCTTTAGTCTTTGTCGATGGTTGGACGGGCAAGGGGGTTATTGCTCAGGAATTACAAACCAGTATTGAGAGCTTTAATCAAAGCTATGATTTAGCCATTGATGCGGGGCTGTATGTTTTAGTCGATTTAGCAGGTGTGGCGGCGGTAGCGGCTAGTTGTGAGGATTATCTGATTCCTTCTTCTATTTTAAATGCGACTTTATCGGGTTTAATTAGCCGCTCTATTTTAAATGCAGAGTATACCGATGAAGAAGATTTTCATGGTTGTGTGTTTTATCAAGAATTTTCTGGACAGGATTTATCACAATGGTTTGTGGCTGAACTTTTAAAAGCGATTGCGGCATTAGATTTTACCTGCGTTAAGAATCAAGAGATTGATAGGCAAGTCTTACGTCAGACATCTCAAAACTTTATGAGAAAAACGCAGCAACAGTATAATATTAGTGATGCTAATCGTATTAAGCCAGGCATTGGGGAGTCAACGCGGGTCTTATTGCGTCGTGTACCTGATATAATTTTACTCAGGGATAAGCAAGACAGTGCAGTGGCGCATTTACAGGCTTTAGCGGCCGAAAAACAAGTGCGTTGCCTGTATCAAGAGGATTTACCTTACCGAGCCGTCGCACTAATTAAAGATGTGACTTTATAATGAGAACAACGAGGAGAATAGTATGAGTTTTGGTAATTTTATGAATGAGCTAAAAGAAAAAGCCAGTGAATTAAAAAATGAAGCATTAAAATTCAAGAATAAGAATTTTTTACAGGCCGCGATGGCGGGTTCCGCTTTATTAGCACTTGCAGATGGGGTTATTTCAGCCGATGAGAAGAAGAAAATGCTGAAATTTATTGAAAATTACGAGCCATTATCGGTGTTTAAAACGCCTGATATTATCAATACTTTTAGTGATTTTGTGACTCAGTTAGAATTTGATGCGGATTTAGGAGAAGCAAAAGCCTTTGAAGCTTTAGCTAAAATGAAATCTAATGATGCAGCAGGACGTTTAATTATGCGTTTAGTGATTGCAATTGGTGCGTCGGACGGCGATTTTGATGAAGATGAAAAAGTAATGGCACGTCGTATTGCGAATGAATTAGGGGTTAATGCATCCGAATTTGAATTGTAAGTTTATGATGTAAGATAAAAAAAATAGCGTCTTTAGTTCATGGTCTAAAGGCGCTATTTGATATAAAGCAAATTTAATACAGATTTTGATTAGTACTTGCTTTTCTATGACTTAATAAAAGTCATTTTTTTCTGCTATTCTTTTTTCATTCGCAGCTTCAAAAGCTTGCTGAGTTGAAGCAGTCGATGCGCCTGCGTCTAAATGTTCCATTTCTCTACCTTTTAAGATAGATACACCTATAACCGTTACTAAAATGATACCGCCAATGATTTTTGTTAGGTTGTCTTTTTCTGCTACTTGTTCTACAGCCATGCTCTTTTCCTCGTTATTATTTTTATAAGAATTTAGGTGCATATAGGTTAGCTATTTTATTGTTATTATTAGTATAAGCTAATTAGGCTTTGATGTAAGTCATTCCTCTAAAGCACGGATGTATTTTTATCATGGCAAATGGTTTCGTGTCAAAACTATTTTTTTATTAAGGTTAATATAAATTATAAGATATTGAATATTAAGATTTTTATAAAATAGAGAATAATTTGAATTCGGCAGTTCTGATGTAGGCATCAATAAAATTGATGTTGTAGGGCTATTAGGCTTTACTTCGATGTAAGTATTTATTTTTATTGGTAAAATAGGCAGATGTAGGTGAATTCACACCTGCCCAGTTTTTTAAGCCAATGTTAAACCCGGAGGTAAGGCCTCTCCAAAGATTTGTTTTTCTTCTGCGGCATCGAGTTCTTTAACGGATACCACCATATCAATCCATGACTCTGGATTTTTAGACGATTTTAATTTAGTTAAAACCTGCTGTTGTACTTCATGAGAAATATCTCTAGCTCTATCGCCGCTCATACGAGCAATCAGGGTTGCGGCAAAGCCAGCTTGTGGAATTTTTCTCCAGTCGACGGTCAGTAGTTGCTGTAACCACAGTTCAACTGTTTCTGCGGGAATCACAAAATGCGTACTGGCATGGAAGGGGACGCGAGCACCAATACGGCCAACGGCCCACCATGTTTGTGCAGGCTCACTGTTTTTTTCCAGGCGTTTTAGCATCCATGTGCCTAATTGCTGTTTTTTATCGACTGGGAGTCGCTCTAAGACCGCTGATAGACGTATCATATCGTCGTAGCTGCGCTGTTTTCCTTGTTTTGCCACCGTTCCTTGGCGGGCTGAAGCAGGATTGATGTATTTAGCTATATCATTAAAAATCATTTCTTGAGCCTCGGTATCCAAGCCCCCTGAAATTCGTCGCCAGAGTGTCCACCATTCACTCCAGTTTTGCGTTTCATTCACAAACTGAATTTTATTACTGTAGGCTTTCCATAATTGCTCTACTCGCCAATTATCCAGTTGATAACCAAAGCCAGGACGTAAACAATAGCCCACTAAGCTGAGCCAAACGCGTTCGTGATTGGCTGAACGGCGATAATTTTTCCGCACTTCCAATAAGGCGTTAAAGAGTTCGCGCAGGATAAGGCTGGACCATTCATTGCGCAGACCTAAGAGTTTTTCGAGATCCACTCGTAAACTTTTGACGGATTTTGGGTTAATGTCTTTGGATTTAGAGCCAAAAATAGATTCAATTTTCTCAATCGCTTTATTAAAGTTTTCAGGTAGTTCGTTAGAAAAACTGGCTTTATTTTTTTTGCGAATTTGAAACTGTACATCCCAGCGTTGTTGCTTTTCTTCTGTGGAAATACATTGAATATGTAAAGTACCTACCTCTGATAAAGTTGCAGATAATTGCACATTGACTTCGGTATTTTGACTTTGTTCGTTACTATCAAAGGCAACAGCTAAGGGGGGTAGAGGATGGAAATCTTCAGTAACAGTGACTAAATCGCCCGCTTTGTAATTTTTTCCACCCGTTAGTGAGACCAGATGGAAACTGACAGGTTGGCCTAAGCGTAATAAGAATTTTTGTGCTTTTAAAATGATTTCATCACCTTCTTCGCTGCCCCGAGGCAAAATACAAATGCCTTGTTGTTCTTGCTCTGAGCCAACTAAAAGAAAATAACTGCGTGAAGCCCCGCCGCCAATATTAGTTTTTTTATGTTCACGCGCAAGCCCATAACTCACGGCTCCATAGGCGACCGATAATTCGGGGTGTTGGTTTTCGAGTAATAAGGGGCTGTTTTCTTGCCATGAACTCAGTAGGTCGATGGTGCGTTGAGTGATTTGTTTACTGCGGAAAACCCCACCATTGAGCAGTAGCGCGTCAGGGACTGTATTTTCGCCTCCCAGTGCATTATTGGCGGCTTGTTGGTGGGTGTTTAGAAAGGCGGCAATGTGTTTACTAACGGCTGGTTCGGCTGCATAAGGCAGGCCAAATTCCACCACGCCACTGCGTTTTTTATCAGGAAATTCATCTAACTTAGATAATGGAAAGAAGCCGTCTAAAGCAATGGCTTGCACTTCTTCTCGTGTTAATTTTGCCGAGCGTGCTCCACCAATCAGTTTAGAGCCGCCTCCGAGTAAGGTGACGTTTAAAGAGTCAGGTGCATTATCAGCTAATAATTGTTCTTTGGTAATACGACACTGTTCCAGTAAGTGCGATAAATCCGCCGCAGAGAGTTTTTTGCTTTCGGTATTAATGCGCGATTCGGCAAGGTGTGCTAGAGCTAAATCAATATTATCTCCACCGAGCATTAGGTGGTCGCCCACTGCCACGCGCGAAAGTGTAGGCTCTTCTTCGCTATGGTCAATTTTAATCAGGGTTAAATCGGTAGTTCCCCCACCCACATCACAAACTAAGAGTAATTTACTGGCGTGTAGGCTGTCTTTGAGTTTGTCATTATGACGGCGCAGCCAATCGTAACAAACCGCTTGAGGTTCTTCTAGTAAGCGTGTTTGATTTAGACCTGCTGTACGTGCGGCTTCTAAAGTTAAAGAGCGTGCGGACTCATCGAAAGAGGCAGGCACGGTAATAACAATATTTTGTGCTTCAAATAAATCATTGGGGTGCTGATGGTTCCAAACTTGGCGCACATGTTGTAAATAACTGGCACTGGCATCTAAAGGAGAGATTTTATTGACTTCATCAGGGCTGCCCCAAGGCAAAATGGCCGCTGTATGGTCGATAGAGGGGTGTGATAGCCAGCTTTTGGCACTGCTGACAAATCGTCCCTGAGTTTTTGCGCTAAGAACACGAGCCGCTTGTCCAATAATAGCCAGTTCGCCCGAAGGGGAGAAGGTGGTATCGGATTCTGATAGCTCGCCTTTGGCTGGGTGGTAGCGTACAGAAGGCAGTAACGGTAGGGCGGCTACTTCACCGGGTGCTACCAGTTGTTCTATTTCAAATATATGAATCGGGGCATTTTTTTGACGTGTTTGGGCGTAAGCCACCACAGTATGGGTAGTACCTAAATCGATACCAATATGATATTTCGCAGTTTTTTTATTCACGATAGTAGCTGGGTAATAGGATGGATTTGATTCCTAAAACTATTGAATTGTTTGGATAGAGAAGGTTCGTAATAGGAATGACAGTGAAGCAATAGCAAGACTGAGAGCGCATAAAATATACACGCCCTTAGTCTGTTTTTTAAGAGTTAGTCCTCGCTTGAACGCACATCAAATTCAATTTTCCAATGAGTATCATCTTGATTAGAAATGGCTTGAAGCTCAAGGGTGCCTGTTTCGGTAACAGCAGAGCTTAAATGCACAGAAACGATTTCACCAATAGTACGATTTTCTTCGGCTAGGGTGATTTCTATTTCATCAAGCTCTTCGAGTTCATCGTCTTCCCAGTATTCTAAGCGAGTACCCACGGTATCTTCACGACGTGTTTTAGAGCCAAAGAAACGGAAGCGTACCGGTTCACCGACAATTAAACCAAACTCATCGTTAGGCAGTTCTTCATTAGAGCCTTCTTCCATCCCAAAAGGGGCGAGGCAAAGGGCTTGAACTTCTGGAGCCATACCAGGAACGGCAGGCATAGAACTTTCGACCCCAACGTAATAAGAAGCGGCGGTGCCTCCTTTGATGCGTACGCCTTTACCTTGACGCACATAGCCGTAGTAAGCGGCTCCACGAGCCACGGCAAGATCAAGGTCAAGACCTGTTAGTAACCGCGCTTCAGGTGCATTTTCAGTGGCGAGCCATTCATTTAAAACATCCATTAAGCGGCTTGCAAAACGAGGCGCTTTAAGGACACCACCATTGAATAAAACCGCAGAAGGGTGAATAAAGCTGGCATTCTCTGCTAAATTAACGCCTTCAATGTCATTGACTGCATTCACTTGACGTGTCAGGAAGGCTGCGAGATGACGTGTAATAGCCGCATCCTGTGCGTAAGGTAAACCTTTGGTTCTTAGAGCGGTACGTGAATTCATCACGGGATGCTCATTACTTTCAATAGAGGGTAAGAAACCTTGTAATAGCACGGAATCGACTTCATCACGCGTAAGCTCTGTGCGTAATGTTCCGCCAATCAGTGAAGAGCCACGATTAGGGACAACAATGGCAATATTATCTGCGGCCTCATCGCTAAGAATAGTTTCTTTTGCTGAACGACACGCGTGCGTTAAGGCTTGTATTTGCCAAGGAGCTAAGCGTTTGCCTTCTTTTTCAATTTTAGCTTTGAGCGTGTAAGCTAAGGCTAAATCCATATTATCCCCACCGAGCAGGATATGGTCGCCAACTGCGATACGCGTTAGTCCTAAGTTACCTTGTTCTTCTGTGACCGCAATTAAGGATAAATCGGTTGTTCCTCCACCGACATCGATAACAAGAATAATATCGCCAATATTGGCATGATTACGCCAGTCGCCTTCACTTTTCTCAATCCAACTGTATAAAGCGGCTTGAGGTTCTTCAAGCAAGATAGCATTTTTTAAACCTACGCTGCGAGCGGCTTCTGCCGTTAGTTCGCGTGCAGCAGGGTCAAAGGAAGCGGGCACGGTGAGGGTGATTTCTTGTTCAGAAATAGGTGCATTCGGGTGTTGTTTATTCCAAGCGGAACATAAATGTTCTAAATAGGCGGCACTGGCTTGAAAAGGCGACACTTGGTCTACTTCTTCAGGGGCATCGCTAGGAAGAATGGGCGATTTACAATCAACCCCCGCATGGCAAAGCCAACTTTTTGCACTGGAAACTAAGCGCATTGGAGTTTTTTCGCCCAGTTTGCGCGCAATTTCACCGACAAGGTATTCAGGTTCTGCAGTCCATGGTAAAACGCTTTCGCCTTCAGGAAGCTCTGATTCGTGGGCTTGGTATAAGAAGGAAGGCAGTTGAGGTTTGTCTTCAATCACGCCAGGCGCACTTAATTGAGGTATTTGCAGCACTTCTTGAACGATTTCTTCATTTTCTGGGTCAGAAATGTCCACATAAGATAGAACGCAGTGGGTGGTTCCTAAATCAATCCCGATGGAGTAATGCGTGCCTTGCAGCGGGTTAATTTTTTCTTCTGTTGTTTCAGTGCTAGATTCTGAGCTGCTCTCTGTGGGAATTTCAGCCTCGGTTTCTGTTTCTACTAAATCCACTTCTGTTGTTTGAGTATCTGTATCGTCTGATTCTGTTTTGTTTGCTTCAAATAAGCTACCGAATGATTTCTGGCTCATAGCTCTACCTCTGCGGTTGCGATAATTTCTGCTTGATGGTCTTCGGTTAATTTGGGCAATTTAACGTCTGTGACTTTCCAGCCTTTATGAATTAGTGTGCCTTTGAAAGGCGCTTCACCGACAATATTACCTGTTAAACGAACTTCTGAGGCATTGAATCCTGCGGCTAAGGTGATTTGGCTGCCTTCTTCTTCACTACGAACAGGAGAAACATTAAAATATTGGTTAATAGTTTTACTACAGCCTGTCAGCATAACGCGTGCCGCTGCGCCAATATCCGCATCGCTATGAGCGGCCATGTCTTCTTTAATAAAATCAATAAAACGCGCTTCAGATTGCAACAGTGTTAAAAGTTGTAACGCGGCATCAGGAGTGGATTCTTTTAAGATAATCGGTTCAGGCGCAGGCGCTTGAATGATTTTTTCGATTTCAACAATTTTCTCAACTTCGACAATTTTTTCTACGATTTTAACTTGAGGTTCGCGTTTAGGAATGGAAGTTGAAATGGCTTGTTCTTTGTTGTCGCTGGGTTTTGTTTGTTTATTTTCTTTGGCGCGACGCATCATGCCCATTAATAAAGCAAATAATAGGATAATAACGGTGAGTGCTAAACCAAAAACCGTGGCGGCTAAGTAGGCATGAATAGCATCAAACGTGCTGGGTATAAGCTCTAAATCAATATTAAATTGTGTGTTGTTCATAGTCTCTTTGTGTATAAATGAATATTGAATGTTTTTAGTAAACGCCTGCTTTGCGCGAGGCTTCGGCAAACATCAGTGATTTTAGTATTTTTCGAGTAAGAGTGATTCGGGTTTTCTTTAAAAATCGCCCAATAATCACATCGGGTACACCCGCTTCAGTGAAAATAGAATGAATTTTACTTAATTGAGGTTCGCATTGTTTAATGACGGCATCTGTTGCAACGCGGGTGTCAATTTTTGTATAGCCTTTTTTCTGTGCTTCTGTATAGACACAGTGTCTATAATCTTGTTTGGCTTTTTGTACTTGGGCAATAACGCTATCAGATAGTATGGAGCCGTTCCATGTTGTTTTCTTGGAGTCTGTCAGTGGCTTGCTTGTGTCAGTTGCTGCTGCGCAAGCAGAAAGAGGGAGTAAGAAAAATAAGCAAAAAAGGATTTTTTTCATATAAATTTAAGCTGTCAATAAGTGTGAGCTTCGATTTTACGCGAATGACAGAGAATGAACAATTATTGTGCCAGAAGAGGGTCTGTTTATTGATGCTAGGGTAGGCGGGGATGTATTTATTATATTCGTATGCTGTTATATTCGTATGTTGTTATTTATGATTATTATCGAAGGAAAGAGAAATGAAAAAGTTAAAAAAACAGCTGATTATGGGTGGGATTTGTTTTATGTTTTTGGGGGTTGCTGTTGCAGAGGATAATAGCTCATTGGTTTTGCGTAAAATAATGCAGTCTATGCAGGTGAATATACAGCAGATTGATACCGCTATTCAGGCTAAGAATTGGCAGGAAGTGACTCAAAAGGCCTTATTAATTGCCGATCATCCAGCTCCGCCTTTAATGGAGAAAATAAGAATTTTGGCTTATATGAATGTTGATATGTTGCAGTTTAAGCAGTTGGATGCACAAACTCATGATATGGCAAGAATATTAGCTGATTTGGCAGAACAGAAGCAAGCCCAAGCCAGTGAGCTAGAGTTTACTTTTGAGCGATTAAAGTCGAGTTGTACTGCGTGTCATCAGGTGTTTAGAAAAGATTTTCAAATGTATTTTTATGGTGAGCCGTCTGCTCTTTAGCGAGCGCCAAAGACCACAATCGTTTTTCCGTGAGCGGAAATGAGCTCTTTGTTTTCCATTTCTTTTAAAATTCGGCCGACCATTTCACGTGAACAGCCGACAATGCGGCCGATTTCTTGGCGAGTAATATGCAATTGCATGCCGTCGGGATGTGTTATTGCATCCGGTTCTTTGGTTAAATCCAGTAAGGCATGTGCAATGCGGCCTTCCACATCGATAAAGGCCAGATTGGAATATTTGCGGCTAGTGGTTAATAGTCGCTGGGACAGTTGTTCACCAAATAAGTAAAGCAGTGGCAGGGCGTATTCCGCTAGTTCGTTTTTTAAACCAAGGTGTAAGCGTTGGTAACTAATTTCAGCTAGTTTACATTTAGCTTTGGTTTTAACGGTGACTTGGCGTATTTCTTCGCCTTTGAAAACCCCAATTTCACCAATAAAGTCGTCTTTATTGAGGTAGGCTAGTATGAGTTCATGGCCACTATCGTCTTCTGTGATAACACTCACAGAGCCTTCAATTATATAGTGTAAACAGTTACCTAAGTCGCCAGGCCGAATAATAGTGGTTTTAGTCGGGTAGCTACGCGTATGGCATAAACGCAGTAAGGCGTTGATGGCATCTTGGCGTTCTGAGGCGGTAGGCGATAAATTCATGACTGTTTTTTAGGGTAGGCAGATTTAGAGGTGTTTCTATGAAAAGCAGTTATTCGTGGATTAGAGTTGGTCATAAGCCGGGTTTTGTCTAGGACAGTCATTCATCTAGGCCATAAGTCACCTTATGGCTCAAGCAATCTACCCAGAAGCCGCGCGGGCAGCGCGTCTGCTTCTCTATTTGATCTTGCTCCAGATAGGGTTTACCATGCCGCTCCTGTTACCAGTCACGCGGTGCGCTCTTACCGCACCATTTCACCCTTACCAACTGCCCGAAGGCAATGGCGGTTTATTTTCTGCTGCACTTTCCGTAGGTTCGCACCTCCCAGACGTTATCTGGTATCTTGCCCTGCGGAGCCCGGACTTTCCTCTGTATCACTTGCAAGCAAGTAATAAAGCGACTGCCTGACCAACTCTAGTCGGCTATTATAGCGGAATTGAGCTGTCAGGCTAGGATTGATTGTCTTTAGCAAGTTCTAAAGCGGTTTGATACAGTGTTTTTTTGCGTACGCCAGTTATTTTTACGGCTAAATCAACGGATGTTTTAATGCTGCATTCTTTGAGTAAAGTGGTTAAAACATGAAGTTGTTGTTCGGATAGGGCTTCTGTTTTTTTCTCTTCTATTTTGGGAGCCACCATGACCACAAATTCCCCTCGGCGCATATTACTGTCATTTTGTATTTTTTGTTGTATATCGGCTACGCTGGATTTTAGGATGGTTTCGTGCAATTTAGTTATTTCACGAGCAATGGCTATTTCATGTTCTGGTTCAAGTATCATCGCTAAATCGTTAATACAGGCTTCAATGCGATGACAGGATTCGTAAAAGACCCACGTACCTTGATTCTCGAGTTGTTCTTGGAAAAGTTTTTGTCGTGCGCTCGATGTGCGAGGCACAAATCCAAGGAAAGAAAACTGGCTTACAGGCAATCCAGAGGCCGATAATGCGGCAATCACTGCGCAAGCTCCTGGGATGGGAGATACTTTAATGCCTTCTTGTTGAGCTAAGGCCACTAAAGGCATTCCAGGGTCGCTAATTAAAGGGGTTCCTGCATCGGATATAATGGCGATGGAGCTTCCTGTTTTTATTTTCTCAATTAAACCCGCGGCAGCGTGGACTTCATTGTGTTGGTGTAATGCGATGCAGTGGGTGGTAATGCCATAGTGTTGGAGTAATGTGCGCGCATGACGGGTATCTTCCGCACCGATTATATCGACCTGTTTTAAGGTTTCTATGGCGCGTAAACTGAAGTCGGCTAGATTTCCAATGGGGGTAGCAACCACGTAAAGTGTGCCGTATTGGTCAGGCATATTAATCCTAGGGTGTAAGTGATAGACGGATGATAGTATCATTATACGTCGCGCAGTGATGAAATGCGTAGAGTCTGAAATTAATTAACCTCTTAATAGGAAAGGGTGTATTTGGCGTGTTATTTATTAAGCGATGTACGGAGCGATTGGTTTTTCTGCTTGTTTTTCTAGTGACAAGTTGTGCTTCACATATGGGGGCAAATTACCCGATGGAAAAAGTGGTGGTTCCTGCCGGTTATGAGGCGGAGCAATTATTTGCGGCCGGGAAGTATGAACAAGCGGCTCATACGTATTTGCTTTTAGCCGAATCACCTTCGCAGTTACAAAGTTTTTTTAGGTTGCAAGCGGCTCAGTCGTTTCTATATTTAGCTCAAGAGCAGAAAGCTCACCAATTAACGGATTTGGTATTTATTAATGAATTAACTGAGCAACAGCGGCATCAGTTATATTTATTACGCACACAATTATTTTTGAGGTCAAATAATATTGAAGGGGCTGTTGACTCCTTGGATTTAGTGTCGCCGAGTCATCTCGCGTATCAATATAAACGGATTTATTATGAAACCAGTGCCTTAATTTATTCTTTAAAAGGTCGGTTTATTGATAGTGTATATGAGCGTATTGTATTAAGTGTTTATTTACCTGAAGTAGAGGAGCAAGTGGCTAATCAGCAGGCCATTTTAAGTGCGCTGGCAGAAGTTCCTTTGGATACTTTGGAAACGCAATTAATCTATATGCAGCAGGATGAAATCTATGCCGGATGGCTGGAGTTAGCGATTTTATTACATCTGCATCAAAAAGGTTCTGATGGGTTTAATCAGGCTTTACATCGCTGGGAAACGCGTTATTTATTTCATACGGCTAATGGTTTAATTGCTTCAGGGAACTTGTTGGGTAAAAAAATAAATAGAGAGATTGGTAATATTCGCCAATTAGCTGTTTTATTACCTGAGTCGGGAGTGTATGCATATTATGCAAAGGTTATTAAAGCCGGCTTTATGCGTGCGTATCAACAGCAACCTTCTGAGTTGCAAGTTGATATACGTTTTTATGATACAGAAAGTGGTGAAATAGGCGGGTTATATCGTCAGGCGGTCGCCGATGGCGCGCAATTAGTTATCGGACCTCTTAATAAAATACATTTACAGGCTTTAGTGGATTTAGAAAATTTAACGGTGCCTTTATTGGCATTGAACCATATTGATGGATTGGAAAAATCAAATTTATATCAATTTTCATTAAGCCCATTGGATGAGGTGCAAAAAATTGTTGAGCAAGCCAGCATAAAGGGCTATAAAAATGCGCTGGTATTAGTGCCAGAAACCAAAAAAGGTAAACGCATTGCGGATTATATAAGAGAGTCGTGGAGTACTGCGGGTGGAAATTTAATTGATATACAAACGTTTAATGGTTCCAGTAAAGACTTTAGTGCACCAGTTAAAGGCATGCTTAATATACAAGAAAGTCAGAATCGTTATAAAAGCTTACGCAATCAGCTTGGGCGATTAGACTATAATCCGCGTCGAAGACAAGATGTGGATGTGGTGTTTATGGCGGCTTCTCATAAAGAGGCGCGTTTGATTTATCCGCAGTTTTATCATAATAGAGCGGCTGATATTCCTATCTATAGTTTGGCAAATGTGTATTCCGGACAGCAAGATTTAACGGCTAATGTGGATTTAAATGGCATTCATTTTTGTACCTTACCTTGGTTATTTGATAACGCGTATCAAGGTCATTTGAGTCAGAAAGTGATTATTAATACGCAGAAATTAAGTGAAAAGCCCTTACGTCTGATTGCATTTGGAGTAGATGCTTATCAACTGGTGCAGCATTTAGGCGATTTAGCGGATATTCCATACCAAGGAGCCACGGGAGTTTTAAGTCTGGATGAGAGTAACCGAGTGGTGCGTGATTTGGTCTGTGCAAAATTTGAGCAAGGAGAGGCGAAATTAGACGAAGGATTCAAAAAAACCTTTCTGGAGCCAGCGAGTGAAAAGGTTGAATAATGGCAATAACCGCCGCTCGTGACCGTGGAAACTATTATGAAGATTTAGCTTTAGACTATCTTTTAGAGCAAGGTCTTGTGTTATTAGAGCGAAATTACCTCTGCAAGCTAGGTGAGTTGGATTTGATTATGCGAGATAAGCGCTGTCTTGTAGTGGTTGAGGTCAGGTATCGAAAAAACAATCGCTATGGCAGTGCCGCAGAAAGTATTTCTGATAGTAAGCAGAAAAAAATAATTGCAGCGACGAAACATTATGTGGGAAAAATGAAAATACAGAGTTCAGTGCGTTTTGATGTGATTGCGATAACAGGAACAGCCCCTCTTCAGTGGGTTCAGCATGCGTTTTTAACGGCAGGGTAAAGATGAAAAGAATCGTCATATTTTTTTTAATTATTCAGAGTTTAAGTGGCTGTAGCCAGATTGGGTATGGCTTATCTGAAATAACGGGCATCTCATCACTGCATGATAGGCGTACGGCTGAAGCGATTATGATTGATGAGCGTATTGAGAATAATGCCATCTTTGAATTACATAGCTTAGAGGGTGTCAAAGAGAAGTCTCATTTTAATATTACTTCTTATAATGGTAAGGTACTATTAACAGGGGAAGCAGAGACTCGCACTGTACAAGAAAAAATTCTGGCGAATGTGCGTATCATTAAAGGCGTTAAGCAAGTACACAATGAAATGGTGATCGCTGCTTTATCGAGTTTGAAATTACGAGGAGTTGATACGTTGTTAACTCTAAAAATAAAGGATACACTGACAGAGATTGATACGATTCCAGGTTTTGATACCACACGCGTTAAAGTAGTCACCGAAAGGAAAGTGGTGTACCTAATGGGGTTAGTGCATAAAACAGAAGCTATTGCGGCTTCTAAAAAGGTTCAAGAAGTAGAAGGCGTTCAGAAAATTATTACGATTTTTGAGTATATAAAGTAATCATTATGGCGGTTATTTTAGAGTGAATAGTACAAGATTAAGAGCAACCCTTTATGGGTTTTAGAAGTGTTTTGTCTTGTTTAAAAAACAGTTGATTGTTGTTTTTAGTTTTTCTGTTATCACGAGCAAGTTTGTAGAAAAGAGTCTGAATAGAACAAAATAAGCGAGTGTAAATGCCAATTGAGTTTGACATTAACCTGCTTTCTGATTTAAAGTTCTGTTCGCATAAAAATAAAAGTATGTCACAAAATTATAACTAAATTGGAGTATTAACATGGCAACACCATTAATTCAAATGGCATTAGATTCATTAGATTTCGACGCAACAGTAGCACTTGCTGAGCAAGTTGCAGAATCAGTTGATATCTTCGAAATCGGTACACCATGTATCAAACACAATGGCATTAACTTAGTAAAAGAATTAAAAGCTAGATTCCCTGAGAAACTACTTCTAGTTGACCTTAAAACAATGGATGCAGGTGGCTACGAAGCGACTCCTTTCTATGAAGCAGGTGCTGATATCTGTACTGTATTAGGTGTTTCTGGTTTAGCAACATGTGAAGGTGTTATCGGTGCAGCAAATGCAAGCGGTGCAGAAGCACAAATTGATTTAATCAACGTTGCTGATAAAGCAGCTGTTTCAAGAGACTGTGTTGCTGCTGGCGCACAAATCGTTGGTGTACACACAGGTCTTGACGCACAAGCGGCTGGCCACACACCTTTTGATGACTTAGCATTAATTACTGAGTTAGGTCTAAATGTACGTGTTTCTGTTGCGGGTGGTATTAACCAATCTACAGTTCAAGACGTTGTTCGCGCAGGTGCAGACATCATCGTTGTTGGTGCAGCTATCTACGGTGCAGCATCTCCTGCTGAAGCAGCACGTGAAATTCGTGAATTAGTAGACGCTGCATAAGGGTATTATTATGCATCAACAACTTATCGTAGATAAACTATCAAGTATCCTTGAAGCAACTGATGATTCGTATGATCAAAAGTTGACGACAATGCTTGATAATGCAAACCGCATTGTTTTGGCTGGTGCTGGACGTTCTAAACTTGTCGGCAACTTTTTTGCTATGAGATTAGTTCACAGTGGCTATGATGTCAGTGTCGTTGGCGAAGTTGTCACGCCAAGCATCAAAAAAGGTGATTTACTCATCATCATTTCTGGTTCAGGTGAAACCGAGCAATTGGTTGCCTTTACTAAGAAAGCGAAATCTGTTGGTGCTGATATTATGTTGATCTCGACGAACAGTGATTCAACCATTGCGGATTTAGCGGATGGTGTTTTCCAAATTGGTACTCCTGAGATGTACAGTAAAGTTAAGGGAATGCCAATGGGAACTGTATTTGAATTATCGACATTATTATTTTTGGAAGCAACCGTTTCCCATCTTATTCATGAGAAGGGTATTCCAGAAGAAATAATGAGAGAGCGACACGCTAACCTAGAATAGCAGAAAAAACGAGCGGCGTTTGCCGCTCGTTTTTTTTCAAACAACTAGAAAGAATCATATAAATAGATAGGATCTTATCCTGTCTTTTTTACGTTTACTAATTTATAAAATTCAGGAGAAGAATATGTCTTCGCGCAGAGAACTTGCGAACGCCATACGCGCTTTAAGCATGGATGCCGTACAAAAAGCTAAATCAGGTCACCCAGGTGCACCAATGGGAATGGCTGATATAGCAGAAGTATTATGGAATGATCATTTACAACATAACCCAACGAACCCTGATTGGGCTGATCGTGATAGATTCGTTCTATCAAACGGTCATGGGTCTATGTTAATTTACTCATTATTACATTTGTCAGGTTATGACCTGCCTATGGATGAGTTAAAAACATTCCGTCAATTACATTCTAAATGTGCGGGACATCCAGAGTATGGCTATGCTCCTGGTATTGAAACAACAACCGGTCCTTTAGGTCAAGGTATTACTAATGGCGTTGGTTTTGCAATGGCTGAAAAGCTATTAGCAGACGAATTTAACCGTCCAGGCCATAACATTGTTGACCATAATACTTATGTATTTATGGGTGATGGTTGTTTAATGGAAGGTATCTCTCATGAAGCCTGTTCTTTAGCGGGTACATGGGGTTTAGGTAATTTAATTGCTTTCTGGGATGACAACAATATTTCTATTGATGGACATATTGATGGCTGGTACACAGACGATACAGTAAGACGTTTTGAGTCTTACGGTTGGCATGTTATTTCAGTTGATGGACACGATGCAGAGTCTATTAATGCAGCGATTATTCTTGCGAAAGCAGTAACTGATAAACCTTCACTTATCTGTTGTAAAACAATTATTGGCTTTGGTTCACCAAACAAAAGCGGTAGCCATGACTGTCATGGAGCTGCATTAGGTGATGAAGAAGTTGCATTAACACGTAAGCAATTGGGTTGGACTGCTGCTCCTTTTGAAATTCCTGCTGATGTTTATGCAGGTTGGGATGCTAAATCATCAGGTGCTGATAAAGAAGCCGCTTGGGATGTTAAATTTGCAGCCTATACAAAAGAATTTCCAGAATTAGCAAAAGAATTCACACGTCGTATGGCGAATGAATTACCAGCTAACTGGAAAGAAGCAACTGATGCAATTATTGCTGATACTAATGAGAAAGCAGAAAGCTTAGCTTCTCGTCAAGCATCACAAAAAATGATTGCCGCATTAGCACCTGTATTACCTGAATTTTTAGGTGGATCTGCGGATTTAACTGGTTCTAACTTAACAAGCTGTGCAGACTTCAAACACGTAAGCGGTAAAGAAAATGGTAACTACATTTCTTACGGTGTACGTGAATTTGGTATGTACGCAATCATGAACGGTATGTCGTTACACGGTGGTTTACTACCATTCGGTGGCACATTCCACATGTTCTCTGATTACGCGAAAAGTGCATTCCGTATGGCTGCATTGATGAAAATTCGTACGGTTGCTGTCTTAACACATGACTCTATTGGTCAAGGTGAAGATGGTCCTACTCATCAGCCTATTGAAAATACGTCAGCAATGCGCCTAATTCCTAATATGGATGTATGGCGTCCTTCGGATTCAGTCGAAGTTGCAGTAGCATGGACAGCAGCAGTTGAACGTTTAGATGGTCCTTCAAGCTTAGTATTAAGTCGCCAAGGTATTCCAGGACGTAAACATGATGCGGCTGATTTTGATGCTATGCGTAAAGGCGCTTATGTCTTGTCAGAAGCTAAAGGCGATGCACAAGCGACATTAATCGCAACAGGTTCTGAAGTTGATTTAGCTGTTAAAGCACAAGAAGCTCTTGCAGCTGAAGGTGTTAACGTAAGTGTTGTATCTATGCCATCAACTAATGTATTTGATCGTCAAGATCAAGCTTACAAAGATAGCGTATTAGTTCCAGGTATCAAACGTGTTGCTATTGAAGCGGGTGTTACTGATTTCTGGCGTAAATATGTTGGCCTAGAAGGCGGTGTTGTTGGTATTGATACTTTTGGTGAATCAGCACCAGGTGGTGTACTAATGCAACATTTTGGATTTACAGTAGAAAACGTTGTTAAAACGGTTAAAGAAGTACTGTAATCTAAGTTAAGCGTGAAAGGAGAAGAGCACTTCTTTCTCCGTTTACGAAGAACCATCAATTCGTTATACTGAATTGATGGTTTTATTCGTTTCTTACGACAAATAGGTGAATTGCGTGAAAAAAAATAATTTAAAAAAAGGCATATTTACTGCCTTGTTGCTTGCTAGTCCTCTTGTGACGGCAGGAACTCAATACCCTGCATCCGATTTCCAACCAAAAGTTGTTTATCAAGATGCTAACTACCAGCATCAAAGTTCAGGCTCGACTTCAACTGCATCATTCGGTGATAAAGCAAAAGCAGATAGTAACTATCCTGCGGCTACTTTCCAGCCTGAAGTTTTGTTTGTTGATAAAGAGTACAAACACAATACAAAAGTAGCTAATAAGTCTTATACGGCAACTTCATCGGCTTCAGAGCCTGTGTCTGAGAATTCTTCAGTTGCTCAAGAGACAGAAGAATCCAGTGATGAGGGATTAAATCCTTTATTTGGTCTTGTTATTTTAGCGGCGGCTGCATTTTTATACCGTAAAAAATCTTCAGGTGCTTCGAAAGCAAGCATTGCAAATAACCCAGAAGGTTTAACGGGTGTTGCTAAATATTTAGCAAATAAAACACCTAAATTATCAGGTGTTGCGAAATACTTAGAAGCAAATCAACCCGCTCCAAAATCAGGAGTAGCGAAATATGTTGCTAAAAAAGTTGTTGAAAATAAAAAATCAGCAGCGGGTAAGGCAACAGGTGTAGAGAAATACATGCGTAATCAAAACCGAGGATAATTATGTTTGGCTTTTTATCAAGTATTATTTCAGGTGGAGCATCAACCAAAGAAAATGTTTATGTCACTGAAAATACAAAAACAGAAGATGGTTTAACAGGTGTTGAAAAATATTTAAAGACACAGAAAACAATTGCAAAAGGGTCTAGTGGGGTGGATAAATACCTTAAAGCTCATGCGCAGTTGGAAAAAAGTGGTGTGGCTAAATATGTTGCGCGACGCGCAATTGAAGCGAAGAAAGCTAAAGAAAATCAACCTTCTGTAACAGGTGTCGCTAAATATCTAGAAAATAATATTGATATAAGGCCCGTAAAAAGTGGTGTTTCTAAGTACTTATCTACTCGCAAGACAAAACAAGTCAGCAGCGTTAGTAAATATGTATTGAAACAGTCTTTGATTACGAAAGAAAACCCTGTTGCTGTTGTTTCGCAAACAGGGGTTGCTAAATATTTAGCAAGCAAACCGACAACGACTACAAGTCGTGTCGCTAAATATCTTGCCCAGCAAGTGATTGCCGCTAAAAATGCAGAAGTGAATAGAATCACTGAAGTTGAGTCTGAAGCTTTAAGTGCTCCATTGACAGGTGTTGAAAAATATTTAAGCCAACAATCGGCTTAAGGTATGTAAATAGAATTAGAGGTGAGGGGGTATGTTACTCTCAACTCTAATTTACATGCTTACTTTCTATTTCCAAGAACATTCCATTTATTTGCAATAAATTAGTATATTTTTCGTATATTAATTTATTTCATTTTATTTTTAATTCAAAAGGTATTTAATTATGGCTAATTTTTTAGACCAACTTAAAGCAGTGACAGTGGCTGTTGCAGATACAGGTGATATTGCTGCAATTGAAAAATTTACTCCACGTGATGCAACAACAAACCCATCTTTAATTACTGCTGCCGCACAAATGCCACAGTATCAAGGTATTGTTGATGATACATTAAAAGCGTCTCGTGAAACATTAGGTGCATCTGCTTCTGCATCTGATGTTACAGGTCTTGCATTTGACCGTTTAGCGGTTTCTTTTGGTCTTAAGATTCTAGAAATCGTGCCACAACGTGTTTCTACAGAAGTTGATGCTCGTTTATCTTATGATACAGAAGCAACTGTAGCAAAAGGTCGCGACCTTATTGCTCAATATAAAGCGGCTGGTGTTGATAGTGACCGTATTTTAATTAAAATTGCAGCGACTTGGGAAGGTATCCAAGCAGCCAAAATTTTAGAAGAAGAAGGTATACACACAAACTTAACTTTAGTATTTGGTTTACATCAAGCCATTGCTTGTGCTGAAAATGGTATTACGCTGATTTCTCCTTTTGTAGGTCGTATTCTTGACTGGCACAAAAAAGATACAGGTCGTGATTCTTATGAGCCAGCTGAAGATCCAGGTGTTGTATCTGTTACAGCAATTTACAATTACTACAAAAAATTTGGTTTTACAACTGAAGTAATGGGCGCAAGTTTCCGTAACTTAGGTGAAATCACTGAATTAGCGGGTTGTGATTTACTAACCATTGCTCCTGCTTTATTAGCTGAGTTACAAGCAACAGAAGGCGATTTACCACGTAAATTGGATCCTGAAGCGGCTAAAATAATGGATATTGCTGAAATCAATGTTGATAAAGCAACCTTTGATGCAATGCATACAGCTGATCGTATGGCAACAGAAAAACTTGCTGAAGGTATTAAAGGCTTTGAAAAAGCATTAGAATCTTTAGAAGAATTACTTGCTAATCGTTTAGCTGAGCTAGAAGCTTAATAATTTAGTTTATTACGCTGTTGAAAAAGGCCTACTATTTAGTAGGCCTTTTTTTGTCTGATGAAAAATATCGGCATTAATGATAATGATGAAATTTTCAGCTTACCTTTAGCTTTAAGGTAAGCTTATAAGGTCTGAGACATTTAACAAATAAGAAAGTGAGCCGATTACTTATTAACCTCCTACTCATGTTTATGATGCTTGTATAGGAATTTAGAATTACGAAAGTATGTCAATCTGTTAAAATTCTCTATAATCTTCTGAATTGCGTGTATTAAAAAATTCAGTTATTTTAATGTCTAATAAGATATTTGTCATTAGATGTCCATCCTGTTCTTAAGGATTTCGTTTAAACTTTATAATTAAGGTACTTTCATGCGTAGTTATGTCGTAATAATTTTAAGTGCAGTATTGTTATCATCTTGCTCAGCTAATAAGCATAAAAAAGTTTTTATAAAGCATATAACTCACCATGAATTAGATAAAGCTAGTGCGTATTATGAGGAGCACAAAAATGATATGCGGGATGAGGATACAGTAGAGACTGTGAAAATGGTTTCTAGTCAATTAGATGATTTATATGCATCTGAAGCTGAATTACTATCAGATGTATTGTTGCATTTAAATAATACATTTAAAAAACCAGAGAACTGGGCCTTTTTGAAAGAAAAAATTGATTATAGTCATCAGCTTATTGATAATTATAATAAGATGCCTTTGTTGAAAATACAGAGAGAAAAACAAGACAGAGTTAATGAATTAAATAACACTTTGAGTCGGTTGGAAAAAAATTATCAAAAGGCTATGTCTGAAATTTTTGAAAGATTTAATCATTTTTCGGATAAAAACTTTTTTTCTCTGATTCCAAGCACTGTAGAAGACAAGGAAAGTTTGCTAATCAATAGCTCTATACATCAAAAAATAAAAGTAGTTAATTTAACGGATGCCTCTAGCTTTTATCGTGTTTATCATAATGATTTGCAAGGTAATTATATGGAAGTTTTGAGAAAATCCATTATTGATAGGCATGTTAAGGGTTTTTTGGCAACACATAGAACATTGACGATTTTTGAGCTTGAATTGTTTGAATCTTATTTGAATGCATTAGCGATGAATTCAGCATTATTGAAAATACAGACTACTCCTAGTATTTATATTATAAATAATGAAAAAGAGGCTATTTTAGGGATTGATGAAGAAAATACAACTTTTAAGCTATCTAACCGACCTATTAAATCTATTTTTTCACACCCAGAAGAAAATGATTCCCCATATTCAATAGTCATGGTGCCTAAAAGTAGCAATATTAAAGTGCTAGATGAAAAGATAAGTTATAGTCCTTCAAAATATCCCGAAGGATTTAAAATGGTTGTTAATCCAAAGTATAACGAAAATCAATTAGCTAAGCAGGAAGCGCAGAGACAAGTATCTATAGCAGAACAAGCACTTGATAAGGTTAAGCAACAAATTTATAAGATAACTCAAGCCTCAGCCTTAGAGATGAATGCGCTTGTGACAGGACAAGCCTCAAATGTTAATGTAGTTACAATTCCTGTAGAGTTGTTAGATAAAAAAAATAAATTAATAAAGTCACTTAAGGAAAAAAAATCTCAATTAGAATTAGCCGATATAACATTATTAAAGACAGATAAAAAAATGTCAGTCGTTGATTATAAAGATTATAAAGTAAAGGTTAAGGAAGTAGAGCTTCAAAAGACAGTGGGTGTTGGTATCTATGTGAAAAGTTCTTTTCAGAAAAGATATTATAAATATGATACTTTTTTTATAGAAAAAAATAAATTTCAACTGTTTAGCGAGATTAATATAAAAGATGAGGATATGCTACAAACACAGAAGGATGCTCGAATTAGTTTTGAACAGTATCAAAAGCAAAATATTGCTATTAAAAAAGACTTATTAGATATTAAAGATAAGTATAAGAAAGATAAAACCTATCTTTTAGTTGATGGCCATTTTACATTATTAAAATAAGTGAAAAACGAAAAAATATAGTATATAAACAGTATGAAGCATTGCAATAAAAAATTTATCTTTATTTTTTTAGTATTAAATTTACTTTCGGGTAAGGGGTATGCCGCTACAAAGATGGCCTTATTAATTGGTAATCAGAACTATGAAAATAGTACAGCCTTGAAAAATACCATTAATGATGTAGAAATGATTGGTGAGCAATTAAATAAGTTAGGTTTTTTTGTTATACAAGCTAAAAATAAAAATAAAACCGAACTTAGAGAAGAGCTTCGCTTATTTCATTCAAAATTAAGAAAAGGCGACACTGGGCTTGTTTATTATTCAGGGCATGGCTTACAGTATCAAGGAGATAATTATTTAGTTCCTATTGGTGCGGATATTGAAGTTGCTACAGAAATACCCAGTGAAACTATAAGTTCTAGTGAATTATTGGATTATATGAAGAGTGCAAGTGTAAAAATTGTTATTTTAGATGCTTGTCGTAATAATCCATTTAAAACAGGATCTAAGAGTATTGGAAAAGGCTTGCATAGAAAAGATTTAACCAATCAAAATAACACGTTAATTGCTTTTGCAGCGGCTCCTAACCAAGAAGCATCTGATGGCTCGGGAGATAATAGTCCCTATGCTTTAGCATTAAGAAATGCTTTACAAGTAGAAGGTAAAACATTAGAGCAGATTTTTAAATCTGTTAGAAAACAAGTAAGCTCTTTAACGTCAGGCAAGCAAACACCTTGGTATAATGCTTCATTAATTGATGATATTTATTTAAATGGCAATCGCTCAAGTCGTATAGAGGATGTTATTGAAAAAACTCCGCAGCAAGAAATACCTGTAAGTGATGTAGAAATTTCTTTTTGGAAGGAGGTCAAAAAGAAACATAAAGTGATTTATTATTCAGGTTATCTAGAAAAGTATGGAGAGAATGGTCGATTTTCAGAGGAAGCACGAAAAAATATAAAGCTCTTGGAGCAAAACGTTACAGATAATAAAAGCGAAAGCGAAGACTCTAATAATAATGAAGTCAATGCGCTTGAATTCTTTAATGCCATTTAATAAATATATGATGAAAATTTTTTTTATTCTTTTTAGTTTATCCCTCGTTGCATGTAGTAGTGGAGGTAAAAAACTAACACAAACGGATCAACTAAGAATAGAGGGGCTTGCTAATTTACCCAAAAAGCAAGCGATTAAATTTATAGATACAAATTTTAAATTTTATAATTTGAAATATGTAGGTAAAGATTTTGTAATGCCCTTTGGTATGACAACCTGTAAGTTTGGTGAGAATGCAGTAAAATTCCCTACAACGGTGACTGGGAAGTTGAAGTATGTTTCCGTTAACTATGGTTTTACTAATTTAGTAGGCTACGTAGGTTCAGGTTATTATAAAGGCAGCAATATTGGAAAAATACGAATATTAACGATTCGTGGGCTGACTAGCGAATCTTATTTAGTCAGTTGTGCTATTAAATTAAGAGAAGTTGATAATTTAAAAAAAGTCGGAAGTGCCTTATATGCTATGGGCATAAGAACTAAACAAGAATATAATTTATTGACAGAAAAATAATCGTAATTTCTTTCTTTTTATAATTAATAATGAGGTATAGCAGTATGTTACATAAAATAATATTGACTTTAATTTTAGGTGCGACCTTAAGTGCCTGTTCTCATATATCTGGTGGAATTGCCTCATCGACAAAGCCACTAGATAGTGATAGTTATTATCCATTAGGAAAAGTAGAGGGAAAGGATTGTAGTTATGCATTGTTTGGGTTAATTCCCTTGTCTGGTGGTAATGAAACAAAGGATGCTTTAGAAAATGCTTTATCTATACTTCCTAATACAACGGCTTTAGTTCAAGTAACGTCAGATACTTATTCTCAGTACTGGATATTATGGAGTAACACATGTACTCAAGTATATGGTACGGCAGTGACCACTAAATAGATTTTAGCGTTTGTTGAAAATCAGGGAAAAGTAGCTTGTGTGGAAACGACAGTCATCCGGTTAAGTTCACAGCTACAGAGGGTTTATATTTGAAATAATGTGTATCATTGCTAATGATACACATTAATAAAGTATTACTTAACCCGCATTCCAGCCACTGCACCATCATCAGGATGTAGTACCCATAAATCTTCACCGCCTGGTCCTGCGGCAAGTACCATACCTTCAGACAGTCCGAATTTCATTTTGCGTGGTTTAAGATTGGCTACCACCACGGTTAATTTACCTTCTAAATCTTCAGGTGCATAGGCAGATTTAATGCCTGCAAAGACATTTTTAGTTTCATCACCAATATCAACCGTTAATTGTAGTAATTTATTTGCACCTTTAACGTGTTCTGCTTTAACGATTTTAGCAATGCGTAAATCAATCTTAGCAAAATCATCAAATTCAATTTCAGGTGCAATAGGCTCGAATTTTTTGGCTATAGGCTCTGCGATTTTTTCTAAGTTTTCTTTTGATTCCTCAAGAATTATTTCGATTTTAGTTTCATCAACACGAGTCATAAGGGCTTTAAATGTTTTTATATCGTGGCTTAATAAAGGTGTTGTTTGTTCAGAAATCCATTGTTGAGTATCAATATTTAAGAAATCTTCACTGTTAGCAGCAAGTTCTGGAAGTACAGGTTTTAAATAGGCAACTAACAAGCGGAATAAGTTAACACCCATAGAGCATATATCATGTAGTTCCTGTTCTTTACCTTCTTCTTTGGCTAATAACCACGGTTTCTTTTCATCAATATATTGGTTGGCTTTGTCTGCTAAAGCCATGATTTCACGCATGGCTTTGCCGTATTCACGTGACTCATATAAAGCGGCAATATCTTCGCTTACTTGGGTGAACTGTGCAAATAATTCAGGCTCTGAGCAATGGGCTGATAATTGACCATCAAAGCGTTTTTTAATAAAACCACTGCAACGGCTGGCAATATTGACCACTTTACCGACTAAATCAGAATTTACCCGTTGAGTGAAATCTTCAAAACTTAAATCAATGTCATCTATGCCAGCACTGAGTTTAGCAGCGAAGTAATAGCGTAAATATTCAGGGTCTAGGTGATCTAAATAAGTGCGGGCTTTAATAAACGTCCCCCTTGATTTAGACATTTTCTCGCCATTGACGGTTAAGAAACCATGAGCGAAAACAGCACTGGGTGTTCTAAAGTTGGCACCTGTGAGCATGGCAGGCCAGAACAGTGCATGGAAATAAATAATGTCTTTACCAATAAAATGATACAGCTCTGTTTTGCTGTTCTCTGCCCAATATTCATCAAAATCTAAGTTTTGTTTATCGCAGAGATTTTTAAAGCTCGCCATATAGCCCACGGGGGCATCGAGCCAAACATAAAAATATTTACCAGGAGCATCAGGAATTTCAAAGCCAAAATAAGGTGCATCCCGTGAAATATCCCAATCTTGCAAGCCACTTTCGAGCCATTCAGCTAATTTATTGCTGACTTCGGGCTGTAAATGACCGTCTGTGGTCCATGTTTTCAACATATCGTTGAAATGAGCTAAATTAAAGAAGTAATGTTCCGAATCTTTTTCAATGGGTTTTTCCCCTGAAACAGCTGATACGGCATTTTTTAGTTCAATGGGGGAATACGTTGCACCACAGGCTTCGCAACTGTCACCGTATTGGTCTTTTGCATTACATTTAGGGCAGTCTCCTTTAATAAAGCGATCGGGTAAGAACATTTCTTTAACAGGATCGTATGCCTGCGTAATACGGCGAGAGCTAATGTGTCCATCATCACGCAGGCGCTCATAAATAAGGGTGGAGAAATATTTATTTTCTTCGGAATGCGTGCTGTGGTAATTATCAAAAGCAACGCCAAAGGCCGTAAAATCGGCTAAATGCTCTTTACCTACTTGTTCAATGAGTGCTTCGGGTGTGATGCCTTCACGATCCGCTTTGAGCATAATAGGTGTGCCATGCGTATCATCCGCACAGATATAATGACATTGATTGCCTCGTAGTTTTTGGAAACGAGACCAAATATCGGTTTGGATGTATTCGACTAAATGACCTAAATGGATAGGGCCATTAGCATAAGGAAGTGCGCTGGTAATAAGGATTTTTCGTTGGGACATAAAGGCAGCTGTAAAGAAGATAAAGGAGAATAAAATATTCGCATATTATGGCATAAAATACGTTATTATTTCGACTGTAACGGGGTATTTACTGCTAAAAGTAGAATACCCGATAATAACCAAGTAAAATACTTGGTTATTATAAATTTTAAGTAACTACGATTGAGTAGGGTGATAGCAATGATTGAAAAACAAGATATAGAAAATGTATTAAAGACTCTTATTGATCCTAATGTTAATACAGATTTAGTGACCGCAAAGTCTGTAAAATCGTTAAGTGTTGATAACGGACAGGTAAAGCTAAAAATTGAGTTAGGGTATCCTGCTAAAAGTTTTATAGAGGGTTTTAAACAAACAATCTCTGACAAAATCGCGGCCTTGGATGGGGTCGTTGCTGTTGAGCTGGATATGAGTGTCAATATTGTTGCGCATGGCGTACAAAACTCATTAAAACCAATTGATAATATTAAAAATATTATTGCAGTGGCTTCTGGTAAAGGTGGGGTGGGGAAATCAACCACTTCAGTTAATTTAGCCTTAGCTTTGGCCTCTGAAGGCGCTAGAGTGGGTATTTTGGATGCGGATATTTATGGGCCGAGTATTCCTACAATGCTGGGTTTGTCGGGTTATCCTGAAAGCCAAGATAATAAAACCATGATGCCGAAAGTATCTTATGGTATTCAAACTATTTCTATTGGTTATTTGATTGATGCGGATCAACCGATGATTTGGCGAGGCCCTATGGTGACAACGGCCTTACAGCAATTATTAAAAGATACCAATTGGGATAATTTAGATTATTTAGTGGTCGATTTACCACCAGGTACAGGCGATATCCAATTGACTTTATCACAACAAATTCCTGTCAGTGGCGCGGTGATTGTGACCACACCACAAGATATTGCATTAATTGATGCCCAGAGAGGCTTGGGGATGTTCGATAAAGTGAGCGTTCCTGTATTGGGAATTATAGAAAATATGAGTATGCATATTTGTAGTAATTGTGGACATGAAGAGGCCATTTTTGGTGAAGGTGGCGGTGAAGCCATGGCAGAGAAAAATAAATTAGAGTTATTAGGATCTTTGCCTTTGGATAAGCAGATTCGTGAATTTGCAGATTGCGGCCGTCCTACTGTGGTCGCTGCACCAGATAGCCGTCCTGCAGAAATTTATCGTGAAATTGCCCGTAAAATGTCCGCTAAATTAGCTTTGAAGAATAAAGACTTTAGTAATAGATTTCCTAAAATTGTAGTGCAGAATACTTAAAATTAATGAGCATGATGGGGATTTATTGATAGTAAATAAGCCCCTCATGCTTTTATGCTAGACTGGTCGGTTATTAATGCAATAATTTTTATTACCGATATTATGACCAAAGTTAATCCTCTTTTTTTTGTCTCTATTATCATTTTATTACTACTGACTGCCTGTACTCAGAAAACCAAAATAACTTTATTAGAGCCTGCTTTAATTGATATTAAGGCAAAGAATATTGCTGTATTACCCTTTAAAAATGATACTCAGATAGGAATGTCAGGTGAGATTGAGTCTAATTTAAATGCGGTGCGCTTTAATGCTCAGCCTTATTTTAAGATGGTTGACCGTAAGGTACTTAATAAAGTGCTCAATGAGCAAAAACGCCAGCAAAGTGGTTTATTTGATGAAGGTATGGCGGCTGAAATGGGCGCTTTAATAGGAGCAGAAGTATTAGTTTCTGGGGATATTGTTTCACTTGAACTGTCGTATGCTGAAACAAAGGAAAAGCGAAGAGAGTGCCGCAAAAAAAAATGTAGAAAGAAAGAGGATTATCACTATTACACAGTGCCTTGCTTATCACGACGTGTGAATTTAGTGACCAATATTCGCGTGATACAGGTTAGTTCTGCAGAGGTGTTGCACAGTGAGAAATTAAAAGAGGCTCGTGTTAATAAACAGTGCGAGGATAGTGGAGCCAGTTTTATCTCCAAAGTGGGCGCAGGCCAGTCCATGTCCAAAAGTATGGCCAAAGCGTTTGTTAAAAAATTAGTGCCTTATTACAGTAGTAGTCAGGTAAGTTTATTAGATGATGAAGATATTGAGTATACAGAGCGAGAACAGGCATTATTGAAAAATGCCTTGCTTTTTATAAAGCAGAATCGCTTAGATAAAGCTGAACCCTTACTCATGGATTTACTTAAGCATACCGGTTTTAAATCGTATGTAGCGGCTTATAATTTAGGAGTGGTCAAGGAGGCTCAAGCTGACTTAACTAAAGCAGCCGAGTATTATCAATTAGCGGATCAGTTACAAATTGAACCAGTGGAAGAAATTAATGCGGCAATTAATCGCATTAAAGTATCCAAGTTCAAGAGTAACAAGGCTAAAGCCCAGTTATATAGAAATTTAGCCCGTTAAAATGCAGGTTTTTTTAATAATACTCTTTAGTAGTTTATTGATGGCTTGTTCAAGCAAGAGTCGGGTTGAACGGCCATCGACCTTGATGCCGCCAATTAAAGTGATTCTTCCGTCTTGGGTGTTAGATGTGCCGCCCGATACGACTCAATTTTTATATGGCATTGGGTCGGGTGTCAGTCAGAAAAGAGCTAAGCAAGAAGCCTTAGTGGATTTAAGTTCTAAATTAGGCGTGTATGTTAAGGCTGAAACAGAAATAAATGTACGGGTTAAAAATAGAGGATATGAATGGATTGAGAAACAGTCATCCAGACAAATATCTACTAAAGTGCTAGGCTTAACTATTAATCAATATCAAATTGAAGCAAGTTATCACCCTACACCGATGCAGTTTCATGTTTTGTTAAAAACAGATAAACACTTGTTATTAAAAGCTTATCAAGATGAGTTAAAGCAAGCGATTAAGCAGTATAGGGTGGAACAATCATTTTGGCGTACTTTAGGGCAATATGAGCGGTATCAAAAGGCCTGTGCGGAAATTGTAGTGACCCAGAAATTACAAAGAAAAGTCGCAGTTATTAAAGTGCTGAATGCTACAGTGGATTTATCCAAATTTCAGCAATACCGTCAACAAGTGCAGTCGCAATATCTTGCAGCCAAGCAGCAATTAAAATTTCAAGTTTCTACAAAGAATCCTTTGAGCCAGTCTTTTTCTCAGCCTTTAAGGGGCTTATTAGCGAAACAAGGATTATCGGCGAGCCCAAAAAAAGCATTAAAAATACAATTATCAACTTCCGTACGTTTTAGCCAATCGTATGGTTTTTATATCGGACGTTATTTGATTAAGCTTGATGTGTATCAAGGAAAAAAATTGCTTGGCAATAAGCAGTTTACTGTGAAAGGTGTCAGCGCACAGAATAAAGCGGATGCTAAGCAGCAGGCCATTAAAAAGTTTACTCAATTACTTAATGCAAATCGCTTACAAGAAAGTTTAGGCTTGCCGCTAACTTCGTGTGATTTAGGTTCGCCTTATATTCAATAAGTATAGCTCTATAATGGGCTAGAACTCATTATTCAAAATTATTTCTTTCAAGATAGCCCCTCATTTTTATTGGCGGCTCCGTTAATCGTTACTATTTGTGAGGATATCGGGTGTAAATTCATTTTTTTATGGCACAATAAGCAAGTTTTAAACCAATTGACAATAGACTGATGGAATACTTAGCTTTAGTGGTCGCTTTATGCTTATTACTGTTTTCAGCCAATTACTTTGTTGATGGCGCTGTGGCTGTTGCGCAGCATTTAGGTGTATCACCGCTATTGATTGGTCTTACTATTGTTGGCTTTGGCACGTCAGTTCCAGAAATTTTAGTAGCTCTGGTCGCCTCTTTACAAGGGAATGTAGGTTTAGCGGTGGGTAATGCTTTGGGGTCTAATATTGCTAATATTGGTCTTATTTTGGGTGCTACCGCGTTAGTGGCTCCTGTGATGTTTCATTCCCGATTATTACGGCGTGAATTGCCTGTGTTACTGTTGATAACCATTTTTTGTTACCTTCTTGCTTGGAATGGCTTGAGTTTGGTGGATGGTTTTGCAATGCTGCTGCTCTTACTGGTATTTTTTTATTGGGTGATACAGACTGCTTTGCATGAAAAGCCAGCCTTAGAAGTAGAAGCGCCAAATCCAGAAAAAACGCTCTCAAAAATTCGAGCAGGAAGTTATTTAGCGATCGGTTTAGTGGGCTTAGTACTGAGCTCTAAATTATTGGTTTGGGCGGCGGTGACGATTGCAGTGGCTTTTGGGGTCAGTGATTTAGTGATTGGTTTAACTGTGGTGGCGGTGGGCACGAGCTTACCTGAGTTAGCCGCGGCGATAAGCAGTGTTTTAAAAGGAAAAAATGATTTAGCGGTCGGTAATGTGATTGGTTCGAATGTTTATAATTTATTAGCTGTGTATTCTATACCTGCATTTGTGGGTGTAGGGCAGGTAGAACATAGCGTATTGGAACGGGACTTTCCTGTTTTAATTGGCTTTACTGCGGTGCTGTTTTTATTGGGTTGGGGGCGCAAGTCAGAAGGTCTTATTAGTCGCTGGAAAGGGGGTGGTTTATTGGCGGTTTATTTATACTACCAATGGATTGTTTACCAAAGCAGTGTTTAGAGTAAGTGATAATGAAATAGGGAGCGATAATAAGGCTGCCTTTTAATGTAAGTAGGAATAATTGAATGCAAGATCGAGTAGAAAAAGCCAAAAAGATTAAGGTACTGATTTTAGATGTGGACGGTGTTTTAACGGACGGTACTTTGTTTTTTGATAATGAAGGCAAGGAGTACAAAGGGTTTAATGTACAGGATGGCTTGGGTATTAAGTTAATGCAGCGCGCAGGTATTCGAGTTGCGGTTATTTCGGGGCGAGCCTCGAAGCCCGTTGCTTTGCGCATGGAAATGTTAGGCGTTGAGTTGGTGTATTTAGGACAGTTAGATAAAGGCATAGCCTTACAGGATATTTTTGCAAAAGTGGGCTGCTCTGCGGATGAAGTGGCGCATGTAGGGGATGATTTGATTGATTTACCTGTTTTTATGCAAGTAGGATTGGCTATCGCTGTGCGTAATGCGAATACGCAGGTATTACCGTATGTGGATTGGCAAACGCAATTGTCAGGCGGTCAAGGTGCAGTGCGAGAAGTGTGTGATTTTATTTTACAGGCTCAAGGGAAATTAGAGGGGCTGGTTAATTCCTTTAAGCCAGATTAATGAAAGCATACCAAGGTTTTATGGGCTTGTTTACACTAAGTGCGCTGTCTTTTTGGGCATTACAGTCAGCCCCGCAAGAGCTGCTTGATGTGGTAAAGACAGAACCGAAACAGGTGATCGATTATTTCTCATTGGACTATACGAAAGTACAGATGAACTCTGAGGGAATCCTCGATAATAAATTGCAGTCAGAGTATGTAATGCATTATCAGGAGAAAGATGAAATACACCTGACACGTCCTATTATTTTTACCTATAAACCTTTAACTCCTGAGTGGGTCACGCATTCAGAAACGGGCTTGGTGACAGAAGGCGGTGAGCATTTGTTTTTACAAGGGAAAGTCACGATTGATCGAGTGGCTGATACTACGCACCGTGCAGTGACTATTGTCACGCGTGATTTACACGTGCAGCCTAATAGCTCCTATGCTGAAACAGATCAAAGAGCCGAATTAGTCACAGGGCTTGATAGAATGGCGGGTGTCGGAGTACAATTTTTTTATAAAGAGCCTATGGTTATTAAATTACTATCTCAGGTAAGAGGTCAACATGCGTATTAAAAGTAAGGGCTTGCTCGCTTTATTTGTTTATTTACTTGCAGTATTCCCTGTTTTTGCTTTAGAAGGCGATACTAAAGAGCCGATGACATTAGAGTCTAATTCAGGCTTCTTTGATGACCAAAAAGGGCTAAGTGTGTATACAGGGGATGTCATTATCATTCAGGGAAGTATGCGCATGGAGGCGGATAAAGTGATTGTTTACATGGATAAACAGCGAGAGATTACTAAAATGGTGGCGACAGGAAATTTTGTCACCTTTCAGCAAACACCCGAGGATGGAAAGGATATTGTGCATGGAAAATCTTTGAAGGCTGATTATTTTCCTGCGACTAAATTATTGGTATTAAAAAAACAAGCGGTTATGTGGCAGGGAGATAATAGCACCGCGAGTGAATATATTGAGTATGACCGAGCCAATGAGCTGATTAAGGCAGGGGATGTCAGCGTTAGCAATAAACGTGTCCATGTTATTTTGCAACCGAATAGCGAAGAAGGAAAGTAATGGCTCAATTAAGTGCACATAATATTGGCAAAGTCTATGGAAAGCGAACCGTTGTTAATCAAGTTTCTTTAACGGTTCAGAGTAATGAAATTGTAGGCTTATTAGGGCCGAATGGGGCTGGAAAAACCACCAGTTTTTATATGTTGGTCGGCTTGGTTCGTGCAGACAGTGGACAGATTTTTTATAATGAGCAGGATATTACCCAGTATCCTATGCACAAACGCGCACAAATGGGTGTGGGTTATTTGCCGCAAGAGGCTTCTGTTTTCCGTAAATTAAGTGTTGCCGATAATTTGCGCGCAGTTTTAGAGTTGCGTAAAGACTTAACGAAAGGACAGCGTGAGCATACAATTGATGCCTTATTGGATGAATTTAGTATTACTCATATACGTCATAATATGGGCATGAGTTTATCGGGTGGTGAGCGCAGGCGCGTAGAAATAGCGCGGGCGTTGGCGAATAACCCTGAATTTATTTTATTGGATGAGCCTTTTGCTGGGGTTGATCCGATTTCTGTTTTGGAAATTCAAGGCATTATTACGCATTTAAAAGAACGAAATATTGGGGTGTTGATTACCGAACATAATGTGCGTGAAACCTTGGGGATTTGTGATAGAGCTTATATTTTAAGTGCTGGGCAAGTCATTTCTGAAGGCTTGCCCACGGATATTGTGGCTAATGAAGAAGTGCGTCGAGTGTATTTAGGCGAAAATTTTAGTTTATAAGGGATTTAAGATTAAATGAAACAGTCATTACAGCTTCGTATGGGTCAGCAACTTTCGATGACCCCGCAATTACAGCAAGCCATTAAGTTATTGCAGTTATCAACCTTAGATTTACAACAAGAAATTCAGCAAGCTTTGGATTCAAATATGATGCTGGAGCTTGCAGAGAATGAGCTGTCTTTTTTGGAAGGCGATAAAGTGGTTGAAAATAAGGTGGATATCAGTGACCAAATGAAAAGTGAAGGCTCACAAACGGATTTACCTGATGAGTTGCCGACAGACAGTTCTTGGGAAGATGTGTTTGATTCCGTACAAATGGGAGAAGCCGCCGCTCCTATAAAAGAAGTTCCTGATTTTGAAGTGCAGCGCAGTAAAGCAGTCAGTTTACAAGAACATTTATTATGGCAAATGGATATGATTTCTTTTTCCGAACGAGATCATGCGTTGGCGTTAGCGATTATTGATGCCATTGATATTTCAGGGTATTTAAGTATTGATATTCAAGAAATTTATCAAGGGCTGTTGGAGCAACTTGATGAATTGGTTATTGAAGAAGTGTATGTGGTATTGCATCGCGTGCAGCAGTTTGACCCAGTGGGTGTTGCTGCGGAAAATTTACAGGATTGTTTGCGCTTACAATTATTGCAACTGCCTGCGGTAACGCCTTATAAAAAAGAAGCCTTGGAGTTGGTAACGCGTTATTTGGATTTATTAGCAGAACAAGAATTAGCTAAGTTGATGCGTCGGATGAATGTTTCAGAGGAAACTTTAGCCAAAATTGTGGCATTAATTCGTTCTTTAGACCCAAGACCGGGTGATTCGGTTGCTGTGAATACTTCAGAATACGTGGTACCTGATGTATTTGTGAATAAAATTGATGGTCGTTGGCGAGTTGAATTGAATCCAGATATTTCTCCACGATTACGGGTTAATTCAATGTATGCTGGCTTGATTAAGCGTGCCGATAACAGCAAAGATAATGTCAATATGAAGGAGCATTTACAAGAGGCACGCTGGTTTATTAAGAGCTTACACAGTCGCAACGATACCTTATTACGGGTTGCAAAAAGTATTGTTGAGAAACAAACGGAATTTCTTGAGCATGGAGCCATAGCCATGAAACCTATGGTGTTACGTGATGTAGCGGAAGAACTTGAATTGCATGAGTCCACTATCTCACGGGTAACCACTCAGAAATACATGCACTTACCGAATGGTATTATTGAGTTTAAGTATTTTTTCTCCAGCCACGTTTCTACGGCGGGGGGAGGAGAATGTTCTGCAATTGCCATTCGAGCGTTTATAAAAGAACTGGTTGCCAGTGAAAATCCTGCAAAACCATTAAGTGATAATAAAATAGCGGAATTATTGAAAGATAAGGGAATTAATGTCGCGCGGCGCACGATTGCCAAGTATCGTGAAGCTATTTCTATACCGACATCAAGTCAAAGAAAGCGACTTTTGTAAGAAAGTAGTACAATAAGTGTTGAATATTAATTTTTAAGTAGTCATTTCAGGAGCAAATCATGCAAATTAGCATAACAGGTCATCATGTTGAAGTAACAGAAGCAATGAAGCAGCATGTTGAAGAAAAAATTGGAAAATTAAAACGTCATTTTGATAATGTAGTGGACGTTCATGTTATTTTAACCGTTGAAAAATTAGAGCAAAAAGCAGAAGCAACCGTGCAAATTAGTGGTGCTAAATTATTTGCTGATGATACTCAAGAAGATATGTATGTTGCTATTGACCATATGGTCGATAAATTAGATCGTCAAATTATTAAGCATAAAGAAAAAACTCAAGCCCATCGTGGTTAGAATTTAGCTTAATTATTATATGCTTCGTATCTTTGGTGCGGAGCATATAAGCTAAGATACTGTAAGTATGCCTTTTTTAAATATTTAGAACGCATACTTACACTCTTTTAGTTTTTATTAAAGCTTCTTAAATAAGGATAGATATGACAGCCAGTACGCCTCAAGAACGGTCGGATCTCCATTTAGCACACATTATGACTGACCTCGATAAAGAGGCATTATATGATGCAAGAGCTCATTTGAATGGCTTATCACCTGCTGATATTGCTTTATTATTAAGTTCGTTGCCTATTGATTATCGGAATAAGATTTGGGATTTACTGGCCTATGAAATGATGGGAGAAGTGCTGGTTATTTTGCAAGGTGAAGTGCGATTTGGCTTAATTGAGAAAGCGTCTGCCCAGCAATTAATTTATGCGGCGCATGACCTGAGTATTAATGGTTTATCTAATTTAGTGAATGATTTTCCTGCTGATGTGCGTGAGAAAATTTTATTAAAAAAAGGTGATAGCCGACTTGAAACGGCGCTGGGTTATGACGGTAATACGGCTGCGGGTGTTATGAATTTAGATTTTTTAACCGTACCTGCTCATTTAACGGTAGAAGCTGTTTTAGCTTATTTGCGTGAGCAAAAGAAAATTTCTGCCACTATGGACAGTTTGGTGGTAGTCAATAATGAAGCACAGTATCAAGGCATGATTACCATTGCTACCTTACTGACCAGTGATACCCATTTAAAAGTAGCGGCTTTAATGACCGAAATGGAAGCGATTCCTTTAAATATGCCGGTTTCGGATGTGGCGTTATTGTTTGACAGTAAAGGGCGACATTCAGCGGCTGTGGTGGATGACTCCAATCGAATTAAAGGGCAAGTTTCAATTGATGATGTTTTAGATATTGTTCGCGATGAAGCGGAGCATGTAGTTTTAAGCTCTGCCGGATTGGATGAGGAGCATGATTTATTTTCTCCTGTTTTAGTTAGCGCAAGGCGCAGAGCTGTTTGGCTTGCGGTTAATTTATTTACCGCCTTTTTAGCTTCTTGGGTTATTGGCTTATTTGAAGCAACCATTGAAGAAATTGTAGCCTTAGCGGTCTTAATGCCGATTGTTGCCAGTATGGGAGGTATTGCTGGAAGTCAGACCTTGACTTTGGTTATTCGTGGCTTGGCCTTACATCAGATTAGCCCCTCTAATACCATGAAATTCTTGAGCAAAGAATTGGCCATTGGCTTGGTGAATGGTGTGGTTTGGTCTATAGTGGTTGCCGCTCTCGCAGGAGCATGGTTTTCTAATATGTTGTTAGGATTTATGTTGGGTGGAGGTATGATTATTACTTTATGCTGCGCCTCATTAGCGGGTGTTTTAATTCCTTTATTTTTACAAAAACGCGGTATTGATCCTGCATTAGCAGGCGGCGTATTATTAACAACCGTGACTGATGTGATTGGTTTTATGTCATTCTTAGGTTTAGCAACAATATTTTTAACGAATTAAATCTGGCTTTAGATAAAAGGAAACACGATGAGTATAAAAAAAGTACCCTTAGCAATGGCAGTAAGCAGTACATTAGTCGCTGGACTTACGATGAATGTTGCTCAAGCTGATGTAACGAACCCTTTTGAAATAAATGAATTGCAGTCTGGCTATATGCAGCTTGCCAAAGCAGACAGCAAGCAAAAAGACAGTTCAAAAATGGAAGAAGGCGCTTGCGGTGAAGGAAAGTGTGGCGCAAGTATGCTTCCTAAAGGGGCGTTAGAAAAAACGGCAGAAGGAAAGTGTGCCGGTAATAAGCCTATGCCTACGATGAAAAAATCACAAGATAAAGCAATGGAAGGAAAATGTGGCGAAGGGAAATGCGGTAGCGCTATGTAAGCGTTTTACTTTCTTGGCATAATGTATTTAAAAACCCATAAGGTGAAAGTCTTATGGGTTTTTTTATTGCCGATTAGCGATAGGCTAATGGTAAAATGCGGCACAGGCTCTTTTATCCTTAGATGGCTTAGAAAGAGTATTCATTGCAGGTTTGTTAGTATTGTAATGAGATGATTATTTTAATAAGGAAACATAATGCACTTGCCCGTACTTTATCATGAAGTGTTACAGGAATTATCGATTAAACCCAATGGTATTTATATCGATTGTACTTTTGGTCGCGGTGGCCATAGTCGGGGAATATTACAGCAGTTAGGTTCAGAAGGACGTTTATTAGCCTTAGATAGAGATTTAGAAGCGATTCAGTCTGATTATGCACAAGAAATGCAGCAAGATGAGCGTTTTAGCTTAGAGCATTGTTGTTTCTCTCAATTAGAGGAAATAGTTGAACGCTATGGCTGGCAGGGAAAGGTTGACGGTATTTTGATGGATTTTGGGGTTTCTTCTCCGCAATTAGATAATGCAGAACGAGGCTTTAGTTTTATGCACGATGGCCCTTTAGATATGCGTATGGATACCAGTGCAGGGGTTTCGGCGGCTGAATGGTTGGCGACTGTTTCGGAAGACGATTTAATGCATGTTTTATTTGACTATGGTGAAGAAAAATTTGCACGGCGTATCGCTAGGGCTGTGGTCACTCAGCGTATAGAATCACCCTTAGTAACCACTAAGCAGTTTTCTGATTTAGTGGTGGACGCGATTCCATTTAGAGAAAAACATAAGCATCCTGCAACCCGAAGTTTTCAAGCGGTTAGAATAGCCGTCAATCGTGAATTAGAAGAAATTACCTTGGTGTTAGATCAAGCGGTTAATGTGCTTAATTATCAAGGGCGCTTAGCGGTGATTTCATTTCATTCTTTGGAAGATAGAATTGTGAAACGCTTTATTCGAGATGAGTCGCGGGGTAAATATACAGATTCAAAATTACCTTTATTACCCGATGAAGAGGCGAAAATTCGTTTGAAAAAGTGCAGTAAAGCATTAAAAGCGGGTAAAGACGAATTAGCGGATAATCCTAGGGCGCGTAGTGCGGTATTGCGTATTGCAGAGCGTAAATAAAACCTAGAATGAAACGTCTTATTGCTTTGTTACTGCTTATTTTTATGCTTTCAGGTTTGGCTGTTATTTATAGTAAATATAAAGTCAGAGTCACGTTTATTGCCATGCAAAAAGCCACTCATATACTAGACCAGCTGGAAGTAGAGTGGGAGCGATTAACTTTAGAGGAAAGGATGCTTTCTGAGCATAATCGGGTGGAAAAAGTGGTTAGAAAAGAAATGGGTTTGATTTTTTTAGACCGAAAGGACATTATCTATATCAAGTTATAAGCCTATGTTTAAATCAAAGATTGCTTCTTTAGCGGTAAAAAAAACCTTTTTATCCAGAAGAAAAATGTTATATGGCCTCATGCTGTTTGCCTTATTAGCTTTAGTTTCTAAAGCCCTGTACCTACAAATTATTGAGACTTCTTTTTTACAGAAGGAAGCCCGTAGTCGCCATATAGGCCATATTAAATTACCCGCATATAGAGGAGTGATTAAAGACCGCTTAGGTGAAAATCTTGCGGTGAGTGCCCCCGTGGAAACCATTTCAGTGAATCCACAATATTGTCGACTAGATAAAGACGATAAGATAACATCGAGAGATAGACGGCGGATTGAAGCCCGCTGTACTAAATTAAATGCGTCGATGAAAAAGAAAGTTGCGAGCTTATTAAATATTACGCAGAAGCGGGTTGATGCGGCCTTTAATAAGCAAAGCAGTCGAGGGTTTATTTATCTAAAAAGGCGGGAGACACCAGAAATAGCTCAAAAAATAAAGGCTTTAGATTTGCCCGGCGTTGGTTTTATGCGGGAATTTAAACGCTATTATCCGATGGGCGAAGTGAGTGGGCATTTGTTGGGTTTTACCAATATTGATGATCAAGGCCAAGAGGGTTTAGAGTTTTTTTATAATGATACCTTGCAAGGTGTTTCAGGTAGTAAGCGAGTCATTCGTGATGGTAAGCGGCGTATTATTGAGGAGCAAGGGCCTGAAAATATTAAAGACCCTGAAGCGGGTACAGATATTACTTTAACCATTGATCAACGTTTGCAGTATTTAGCTTACCGAGAGCTAAAAGCAGGGGTAGTAAAGCACGGAGCTAAGTCGGCTTCTTTAGTAATTTTAGAGGCCAAAACAGGGGATATTTTAGCGGTGGTTAATCAGCCTGCTTTTAATCCCAATACGCGTAAGAATCTTACTATTAAACGTTACCGTAACCGTGCTATAACGGATATTTTTGAACCCGGTTCTACTTTAAAGCCTTTAGTGGCCGCGGCGGCCTTAGAGGGTGAGTTTATTCGGCCGTATCAGTTGTTTTCAACTAAAAATTATAAGATTGGCAGAAATTGGGTGCGCGATGGGCATGATTACGGTATTTTAAGTTTAGGGAATGTACTTAAAAAATCCAGTAATGTCGGAGCAAGTAAAATTGCTTTGTCGATGCCACCTGAGACTTTATGGCGTTTTTATCATGATTTAGGTTTTGGTATGTCAGCTTCTGTAGGTTTTCCGGGTGAAGCGGATGGATATTTACCCGAATATATAGGCTGGAGTCGATTTGAACAGGCCACTTTATCGTTTGGATATCATCTATCAATGTCGGTATTGCAGTTGGCGCGAGCTTATACCGTTTTAGCCGATGATGGCATTTTACATTCGGTTAGCTTAATCAAGAGGGACTCGGATCTATATGCACAGCGTGTGCTTTCCAAGGAAACGGCAGTTAAAGTGCGTAAAATGATTGAAAGAGTGGTGCATAAAGACGGTACAGCCTATAGGGCACATATTGATGGTTATCGGGTTGCGGGTAAAACAGGGACGGTTAAAAAAGCTTCAAAAGGCGGTTATGGGCATGAGTATTTATCTGTTTTTGTCGGCATGGCTCCTGCAAGCAATCCTAAATTTGTGATTGCAGTAATGGTCGATAGTCCACAGGTCGGTGGGTATTATGGCGGCTTAGTCGCGGCTCCTATTTTTTCTAAGGTTATGGCGGGTGCTTTACGCTTACTCAATATTCCCCCTGATGAAGAAAAAACAATGTCAGTTTTATTAAAGTAATAGGCGCGTATGTGGTTATCTGAATTATTAGAGAATAGACATGAGTTAGAGCAGGATGTCTGGGTGTTAGATATTGCGTTAGACAGCCGAGAGGTTCAATCTGGCAGTGTTTTTTTTGCCTTGGCTGGGCATGAACAGCACGGTTTGCAATTTTCTTTAGCGGTAGAAGCGCAAGGGGCGGTTGCGATTGTGTATGATCCAAAGCAAGCTCCCCTAGAAAAAGTGCAGGCCGTGCAAGGAATTCCTGTGCTTGTAGTAGAAAATTTAGGTGAAAAATTGGGTTCCATTGCGGCCTGTTTTTATGGCAACCCTTCTGAAAAATTAGCGGTTATTGGGATTACAGGCACGAATGGTAAAACGTCTTGTAGTCAGTTTTTAGCACAGATGCTGGAATCCACTGCCGTGATTGGTACTTTGGGTAATGGATTAATAAGTGATTTACAGCCCAGTAAAAATACCACCCCAGATGCTTTTGTATTGCAGAAATTATTAGCGGATTTTCGAATCAAAAAGATTAAACAGGTAGCTATGGAGGTTTCTTCTCATGCTTTGGTGCAAGGGCGAGTTAATGCTATCCAATTTAAGGGGGCGGTGTTTAATAACTTGAGTCGTGACCATTTAGATTATCACGGGGATATGGAACACTATTTGCAAGCTAAAATGTATTTATTGCGTACAAAAGGTTTGGAATTTGCGGTTGTAAATTTTGATGATGCGTATGCAGAGCAAGTATTATCAGGGATTGATGAAACTGTGCGGGTTTTAACATACAGTTTAGGAAAAAATCCTTATAGTAAGGGCTCTTTTCATCTAGGCACGAGTCAGATTCACTATACGATGACTGGTATTGAATGTTTGCTTAACTGGCAAGGGCAGTCCTTACCATTAAGCGTGGCGGTTTTAGGCGATTTTAATTTACAAAATGTTTTGGCTGCTCTAGGGGTGTTGTTAATGCAAGGCTTTAGCTTGGTGGAAGTTAGTCGCTTAGCAGAAAAAATTCGACCAATTAATGGGCGTATGCAGTGCTTTAGTGCAACAGAGAATCAGCCTATGATTGTGGTGGATTATGCACATACGCCCGATGCGTTAGCAAAAGCATTGACCACTTTGAGAGTGCATTGTATAGGGCAATTAACCGTAGTATTTGGCTGTGGTGGTAATCGAGATATAGGAAAACGTGCGTTAATGGGGGACGTAGCTTGCCACTTGGCGGATAATGTCATTATTACTGACGATAACCCGCGGTTTGAATCGGCTCAGAAAATTATCGAGGACATAATGAGTGGGATATCAGGGAAAGTCGTTCGTTGTATTCATGACCGGAAAAGAGCGATTGCTGAGGCGATAAGGGAAAGTAAGCAAGGGGATGTGGTGTTAATTGCTGGCAAAGGGCATGAAGACTATCAAGAAGTACAAGGTGTTCGTGCTTATTTTAGTGACCAAGACTGTGTTAGGGAGCAGTTGAATAAATTATGATTCAATTAAGATTAAAAGCAATTGCAGATTTTTTGGGTGGACGGCTGATAGGCGTGGATGCTGTGATTGAGAGTGTGGGTATTGATACGCGTTGCTTGGCTGAGGGCGCGCTGTATATTGCCATTCAGGGTGAACGCTTGGATGGACATGATTTGGTATTGCAAGCAGAACAAGCTGGAGCAAGCGCACTGATTGTCAATCGAGAGCTTGATAGTGCTTTATCTCAAATTATAGTCAAGAATACTAAGCAGGCTTTGGCAGATTTATCGGGCTTGGTACGCGATATAGTGAATCCTCGCGTCTGTGCAGTGACTGGAAGTAATGGTAAAACCACCATTAAGGAAATGCTTGCCAGTATATTAAGTCAGCAGTATTCGGTTTTAGCCACACAAGGTAATTTTAATAATGAGATTGGCGTGCCTTTAACTTTATTACGGCTAGAGCCAGATCATCGCTTTGCAGTGGTAGAAATGGGGGCAAATCATGAGGATGAAATTGCCTATACCTGTCGATATGCAAAACCCGATGTGGCAATTATTAGTAATGTAGGCTTGGCACATATCGAAGGCTTTGGTTGTATTGAAGGGGTTGCTTCAGCGAAAGCGGAGATTATTGAATCTTTGGCCGATGATGGCGTGGCTATTTTAAATGCAGATGATGATTTTTTTAATTTATGGCGTGCAATTGCAGGTCAAAGAGAATGTCTTTCTTTTGGCTTAGAAGAATGTGCCGATGTGCAGGCAGAAGCTATTAGTACGGATATTGTTAATCAGCAGTTTGTCACTCAATTTAGCTTAAAGGTGAATCAACAAAGCTATCCTGTCAGCCTACCATTAGCAGGGAGGCATAATGTAATGAACGCTTTAGCAGCAACCGCGGCGAGCCTTGCTTTAGGGGTTGAGCTAAAAACGATTATTCAAGGTTTAGAGTGCCTGTCTGCGGTTCAAGGGCGGATGCAATTATTACGCAGTTATTTAGGTTTTTATATTATTAATGACAGTTACAATGCAAATCCCTCCTCATTGCAAGCAGCTTTAGAGGTTGTCTCTGAGGTATCGGGCGAGGTGTGGTTAGCATTAGGCGCTTTTGGTGAGTTGGGCGCAGAGAGTTGTGCATTACATAAGGAAATGGGAAAGCAGATTAAACAAGCAGGCGTCACCCGTTTGTTTGCAGTAGGTGCGCTAACGCAGTATGCCGTGACTGAATTTGGAGAGGGCGCTTATTATTATGAGCAGCAAGAGGATTTAGTGAAAGCCATTCAAGAAGACATGCCAACCGATGGAATATTACTGGTGAAAGGGTCAAGGTCGCAGAAGATGGAATATGTGGTTAATCAATTATTAGACAGAGAGAAGACGTAGACATGTTATTGTATTTATTTGACTATTTAACACAATTTGATGCAGGATTTGGTGTGGTTCAATACCTCACTTTACGTGCAATTCTAAGCGCATTAACCGCCTTATTAATTTCATTTTTAGTAGGCCCAACGATGATTCGTCGTTTAAGCAATAAAAATATTGGTCAAAGTGTGCGTGCAGATGGACCTGAAAGTCATTATGAAAAAGCAGGTACACCCACAATGGGTGGGACTTTAATTCTAGTGGCTATTGCCGTCAGTGTCTTATTATGGGCGGATTTGAGTAATCGTTATATTTGGGTCGCTTTGTTAGTCACTTTAAGTTTTGGGGTGGTGGGCTTTATTGATGATTATAAAAAAATAAAGCTGGGTAACAGTGATGGACTTTCTGCGCGAGCTAAATATCTTTGGCAGTCGATTATTGCCTTAACGGCTTCCTTGGTTTTATTTAATACAGCTGAAGTTCCAGCAGAAACTCAGTTTATTGTGCCTTTCTTTAAAGAAGTGGTACTGGATATGGGCTGGACTTATGTTGTTTTGAGCTATTTTGTAATAGTAGGCACCAGTAATGCGGTTAATTTAACCGATGGCTTGGATGGTTTGGCTATTTTACCGACGGTAATGGTGGCAGGGGCCTTTGTGGTATTTGCCTACTTAACGGGGCATATTAAATTTGCTGAATATTTGACCATTCCTTACATTCCTTTAGCGGGTGAATTGGTTGTTTTCTGTGCGGCTCTAGTGGGCGCTGGCTTAGGATTTCTTTGGTTCAATGCCTATCCTGCGATGGTGTTTATGGGCGATGTTGGTGCGCTGGCATTGGGCGCTGCTTTAGGTATTGTGGCTGTTTTAGTCCGTCAAGAAATCGTACTGTTGATTATGGGAGGCGTATTTGTGATGGAAACGGTCTCGGTTATTTTACAGGTCGCTTCTTTTAAAATGACAGGTAAACGAGTTTTTAAGATGGCTCCGATACATCACCACTTTGAGCTAAAAGGCTGGCCTGAGCCGCATGTAATTGTAAGATTTTGGATTATTACCTTTATTTTGGTATTGATTGGTTTATCAACTTTGAAATTGAGATAAATCATGAACAATACCGAGGTTTTACAAAACTTACAGCAGAAATTTTCCATTGAGCAGGAGCACGCCAAGATTTTAGTGGTAGGTTTAGGAAAAACAGGCATGTCGGTGGCTTCTTATTTGCGTAATCTAGGATTAGATTTTGCCTTGGTCGATAGCCGAAAAAAACCACCTTTTAATGAGCAGTTATTAGCAAATATGCCAGATGTTCCGGTATTTACAGGGCGATTTGAACCGTCCGTGTTTGCTTTAGCGACTCATTTAGTGGTTAGTCCTGGTATTTCAATGCAAGAGCCAGTGATTCAACAGGCTTTGGCGCGGGGCGTGATTGCGTTAAGTGATATTGATTTATTTGCCTGCTCGACCCATAAGCCGATTATTGCGATTACAGGTTCTAATGGCAAAAGTACCGTGACTACTTTGTTAGGTGTGATGGCGAAAGAGCAAGGTGTATCCGTGGGGGTTGGAGGGAATTTAGGTACTCCTGCGTTAGATTTACTGGATAAATCAGTGCAACTGTACATATTAGAGTTATCAAGCTTTCAGTTAGAACGAACCACGCAATTAAATGCGGTGGCCAGTACCGTGCTCAATATTTCAGAAGACCACTTAGATCGCTATGCTGGGATGGATGCCTATATACAGCAAAAATATAAAGTGTTTGCTGGGGATGGTGTGATGGTAATTAATTTGGATGACGCGGTTGTTTTAGCAATGAATAATGCCGAGCGCGAAGTGAAAACCTTTAGCTTATTAGATGAGCAAGCGGATTATCATTTAATGAATGTTGGGCAGGAACGTTATTTAGCCGTGAATCATCAGCCTATTTTATCTGTGAAAGAGATGAAGTTATTGGGGCGGCATAATCAAGCGAATGCATTAGCTGCATTGGCTTTAGGTCAGGCAGTTAACTTTTCTGATGCGGCTATGTGCTCGGCTCTTAAGCAGTATAGTGGCTTGCAGCATCGGATGCAGTTTATCGCCGATATTAAGGGTGTGCGCTGGGTCAATGACTCTAAAGCAACCAATGTCGGAGCGTGTATTGCGGCTTTAGAAGGTATTGATGGGCAGGATATTATTTTAATTGCAGGAGGCGATGCTAAAGGCGCGGATATGCAGCCTTTAGTGCCTCTATTGAAGTCTAAGGTAAAGCAGTTAGTTTTAATTGGTAAAGATAGTGCCTTAATTAAGCAGGCGGTTAAGACAGATTTACCTGTGATTGAAGCTGTAACCTTAGATAAGGCGATAGAATTAAGCTATCAATTATCGCAAGCAGGGGATACGGTTTTATTATCCCCCGCGTGTGCGAGTTTAGACCAATTTGTTAATTATCAAGAAAGAGGACGAAGTTTTTCCCTTGCCGTAAAAGCATTGGAACAATGAACGGCGCTGTATTAAAGCAATTTTTCACTTCGGCTTTTCAAGCAGAACAACTGTATCTGGATAAGGTCTTAGTCTTTTCTAGTATTAGTTTGTTATGTATTGGCTATTTGATGGTGTGCTCTGCTTCTTTGCATTTAGGCGGGGTGAATATGGGCAATATCTGGCATTACCCTGTTAGGCAGTTGATTCATATTGTGCTTGGTCTTTTCTGTGCTTGCTTGTGTTATTGCGTGCCTTTACGCACTTGGGAGCAATACAGTAAACCACTATTGCTAATGTCTACATTGGCTTTGTTATTGGTTTTTATACCAGGTCTAGGGGTCACGGTGAATGGTAGTACGCGCTGGCTTAACTTGCCCGGTTTTCGATTACAAGTCTCAGAAATAGTTAAATTTGCCGTAGCTGTTTATATTGCGGGATTTGTTACGCAGCATCATCGCTCTGTCATTGAATCATTTTATGATTTAGTACAACCTTTTTTATTGCTATCCGTAGCGTGTGCTTTATTGCTGTTTGAACCCGATTTAGGTTCTGTGGTTGTGATTGTGGTTATTTCCATGGGTGGCATGTTTTTGGGTGGCTTATGGTTAAGGCAGTTTCCTGTGTTAATGCTGGGTATTATCTTAATGACAGTGGTCGCGGTGGTGTCTTCAGATTATCGGCTGAGGCGTATTGATAGTTTTTTCGACCCATTCAAAGACCCGTTTGGCGCAGGTTTTCAATTGGTGCAGTCTTTAATATCCTTTGGACAAGGAGAATGGTCTGGGGTTGGTTTGGGAGCGGGCGTGCAGAAATTATTTTATATCCCTGAAGCGCACACCGATTTTTTATTTTCGGTGATTGCTGAGGAATTAGGTTTTATGGGGGTATTGTTGGTGATTTTATTGTTTGCCAGTATTGTTTGGCGTGCCTTTGTTATTGGTGTGTTGGCTGAACGGCTGGAAAAACAGTTTGCGGCGTTTCTTGCGTATGGTTTAGGTATTTGGTTTGGCTTTCAGTCGTTTGTTAATATGGGCGTTAATATGGGTTTATTGCCCACAAAAGGTTTGACCTTGCCATTAATGAGTTACGGTGGCAGTAGTATGATTGTTATGTGCTGTGCGCTAAGTTTATTGTTTCGAGTAAACAGTGAAGTGCAGTTAGCAGCGATAGTGGAAGGTGTGAGGAAATAAGATGAAGAAGCGAATTGTTATTATGGCAGGTGGGACTGGCGGCCATGTTTTTCCTGCACTCGCGGTGGCAAAAGAATTTCGTCAGCAGGGCTGGGATGTCAGCTGGGTTGGCACTAAAAAAGGCTTGGAAAGCCGAGTGGTTCCTGAAAATAATTTTGCAATAGATTGGCTCAGTGTCAATGGCTTACGAGGTAAAGGTTTTTTATCATTATTAAAAATGCCTTTTATGCTGTTGAAAGCCTGTATGGAAGCACGAGCGATTTTACAGTTAAGACAGCCGAATGTGGTACTAGGAATGGGAGGTTTTGTTGCAGGGCCGGCAGGTGTCTTAGCTAAGTGTTTAGGCATTCCTTTGGTGATTCATGAGCAAAATCGGATTCCAGGAACAACTAATCGATTGTTATCCAAGGTGGCGACAACGGTTTTAGAGGCATTTCCTGATAGCTTCCCCGTAAGTCAGCAAGCGCAGTTTACAGGAAATCCCTTAAGAGCAGGATTTAGTCAAAACCTAGTTAAACCCTTGCGTAAAGAAAACGATAAAAGTGTGCATGTTCTTGTTTTGGGGGGCAGTTTAGGCGCGCAGCGATTAAATGAAGTATTACCCGAGGCTTTGGGTTTTATGGAGAGTTTAGAGGTCTGGCATCAAACGGGGCTAAAAATGCAAGCGACCGTAGAGCAACACTATAAGGAAAAGCAGATAAAAGCGCGAGTAACCGCTTTTATTGATGATATGGTAGCAGCTTACCAATGGGCGGATATCGTGATTTGTCGTGCAGGCGCAATGACGGTGAGTGAATTAACTGCGGCTGGGCTTCCTGCGATTTTAGTGCCGTACCCTTATGCGATTGATGACCATCAAACGGCGAATGCGCAGTACCTAGTGGAATCGGGCGCCGGGATTATGATTGCTCAGTCCCTGTTTAATGAGCTTGTTTTGGCAGAAAAAATACAAATGCTATTAGAAAATAAAGTAGAGATGAGTAAAGCAGCAAAGCAGCTTGCCCAGTTAGAGGCGACGAAACAAGTCGTTAATTTTTGTAAAAAGGTAGCCTTATGAGACATCCACACGAACCCCCATTCCGCCAGCCTTTAGGCGATATTCAGAGGATTCATTTTGTTGGTGTGGGTGGTACAGGCATGAGTGGTATCGCTGAGGTATTATCTAATTTAGGCTATCAGGTATCGGGTTCTGATATTAAAGAAAGTACCGTGACGGCTGGGCTACGTCTTTCGGGCGTGACGGTTTTTATTGGCCATGATAAAAATAATGTAGCCGATGTGGATGTGGTGGTGACTTCAACGGCGGTCAAAACCGTTAATATTGAAGTGCAACAGGCTCTTGAACAACGTATTCCTGTGATTCCTCGTGCCGAGATGTTGGCGGAATTAATGCGATTTCGTTTTGGTATTGCGGTCGCTGGAACACATGGAAAAACTACCACAACCAGTTTGATGGCCAGTATGTTGGCAGAAGCGGGCTTAGACCCAACCTTTGTTATTGGGGGGCGACTTAACAGTGTAGGCGCGAATGCTCAGTTAGGGAAAGGACATTATTTGGTAGCAGAAGCGGATGAAAGCGATGCGTCTTTTTTACATCTTCAGCCGATGATTTCTATTGTGACCAATATTGACCATGACCACATGGAAACCTATGAGGGCAGTTTTTCTCGCTTAAAAGATACTTTTGTGGAGTTTTTACATCATGTACCTTTTTATGGGTTAGCGGTGGTTTGTTTGGATGATGAAGGAGTGCGCAGTATTTTGTCACGTGTGACTCGTCCTGTACGAACCTATGGAATACACGCTGAGGCAGATATTAGGGCGGTGGATATTCATCAAGAGGGCTTACAAACTACTTTTACTGTTTTGCGTTGGGATGGACATAAAGATTTACAGGTTACATTGAATATGCCTGGCGAGCATAATATGCTGAATGCTCTGGCCGCGATTGCCGTTGCCACAGAGCTAAAAGTGGCTGATACAGCGATTGTTAAAAGTTTATTAGAATTTAGTGGCGTAGGTCGCCGTTTTCAATTAAACGGTGAGGTATTATTACCTCAAGGGGGGATTACTTTGGTGGATGATTATGCGCATCACCCAACGGAAGTAAAAGCCACTTTGCAAGCATTGCAGCAGGCATGGCCTAATAAGCGTTCGGTGGTTGTGTTCCAACCGCATCGTTATTCTAGGACGCGTGATTTATTTGAAGATTTTGTAAAAGTTTTATCGACTGCCGATGTGTTGGTTTTACTGGATGTATATGCGGCAGGTGAGCAGCGGGTCATTGAAGCAGATGGTCGTGCGTTAACCCGTGCCATTCGTATGCGTAGCCAAGTCGAGCCTATTTTTGTAGAAGACAGTGGCGAGTTAGCGAAAATATTGGCTGGTATTTTACAAGCCGATGATGTCTTGCTAACGATGGGGGCGGGTAATGTTGGGCATATTGCGACTGAATTGCCACAGCAGCTAGTCGATATTTGTTATCATGCAAATGAGTGATAAGGCATTGAGAGGCAAGTTTTCCTACCAAGAGAATTTAGCTAAATATACTGGATGGCGTGTCGGTGGTGCGGCTGAGCGTTTATATGCCCCCGCGGATAAGGAAGATTTACAGCAGTTTATTCGTTTATTATCGCCAGAAGAACCTATTGTGTGGTTGGGATTAGGCAGTAATCTTTTGATTCGAGATGGCGGATTAACAGGAACGGTTATCAATACACGGAATAAAGTGAAGCAAATGACTTTGCTTGATGAGCAAACGCTGTATGTTGAATGTGGCGTGCCCTGCGCGCATGTGGCGCGTTTTTGCGCGGAAAAACAATTAACAGGGGCTGAATTTCTGGCGGGTATTCCAGGAACGATGGGTGGCGCGTTAAAAATGAACGCGGGCGCATTTGGCTCTGAAACATGGGATTTAGTCAGGCAAGTTGAGTTACAGTCTGCTGGAGAGGAAGCCGTTCAGCGTGATGCGGCTGACTTTGAGGTAGGCTATCGTTCCGTTAAAGGCGCAGGCGGAGCTTGTTTTTTGTCGGCCTTATTGGGTTTAAAAAGAGATACCCAAGCGTTGGGACAAGCGGCAATTAAAGAATTATTAGCAAAACGTCAAGAGCAGCAACCGACTAATGTACCTAATTGTGGTTCTGTTTTTAGGAATCCCGAAAAGGATTATGCCGCTAGACTCATTGAAGTCAGTGGTTTAAAGGGATATAAAATAGGGGGAGCTGAGGTGTCTACCAAGCATGCTAATTTTATTCTTAATAGTGATGGAGCCACTGCCTTAGATATTGAACAGTTAATTAAATATGTTCAAGCGGAAGTTTATCGCCAACAAGGCATACAGTTACAGGTAGAAGTTTGTATAATAGGAGATTCCTTAGCATGAAGGCAGTGGCTGAGTTTGGGTGTGTTGCAGTATTAATGGGCGGTAATGCAGCCGAAAGAGAGGTCTCGTTAAAAAGTGGACTGGCGGTGTATGAGTCATTAATTCGCAGTGGCATTAATGCAGTACCTGTCGATGTTAAGAGTGATTTTTTTACTGCCTTACAGTGTCAAAAATTTGACCGTGTCATGAATATGATGCACGGTCGAGGTGGAGAGGACGGTGTATTACAGGCGATTCTGGAAAATTTATCATTGCCTTATACAGGAAGCGGTGTGTTAGCGTCGGCTTTAAGTATGGATAAGATGCGCAGTAAACTTTGTTGGCAGGGAGCTGGCTTGGTGACACCGAAATGGCAGTTATTACAATCTGAAAAGGATGTAGAGCGTTGCGCTGATATATTGGGTTTTCCCGTGATAGTAAAGCCTGCACAGGAAGGTTCCAGTCTTGGTATGAGTCGAGCTGATGATAAGCAGGCACTTTATAAGGCTTGGAAGGTCGCAGCGGAATACCAATGTGATGTCTATGCAGAAGCATGGGTGCAGGGGCAGGAATATACCGTGGGTATTTTATCGGGTCAGGCATTACCTATTATTCGGCTAGAAACTCCGCATGTTTTTTACGATTTTGATGCAAAATACAGAGCTAATACCACGCAGTATCATTGTCCTTCGGGATTAAGTGCAGCGGATGAGCAGGCCTTGTCTACGTTATCACTGGAGGCGTGTGCGGTATTGGGCGTAAAGGGTTGGGGGCGTGTGGATGTCTTTATTGATGAGCAAGGACAAAGCCAATTGATTGAGGTAAATACCGTACCTGGTATGACCAATCATAGTTTAGTGCCTATAGCTGCAAAGCAGGCAGGGTTTGATTTTGATGCGTTGGTATTAAAGATATTGGCAACGAGCCTACATGCTTGAACATGTATTACGAGGAGCGGTAGGCTGTTGTGTCGGTTTATTGTTGGTCAGCTTGTTATTGGCTCAGAGTGGATTGATAAACTATCAAGTCATTCAGCATGTGCGAGTGGAAGGCGAATTTCAACATATTAAGAAATCGTTTGTTCAGGAAAAAGTTAGCCCCTTGTTGAATAAGGGGTATTTTTTTGCCGATTTATTGGCAATTCAGAGAGCTATTAAACAACTTGCGTGGGTCGATAGGGTGATCGTTCAGCGTATATGGCCAGATAAAATTAGTATTAGAATTTATGAACAAAAACCCATTGCACGATGGCAAGGACAGTACTTATTAAATGGGCGTGCAGAGGTATTTTACCCTGAAAATAAGGAGGATTTTCAGTTACTTCCTAACCTAAATGTTCCCTTGGGTGAGCAGAAAAGGTTTTTAAAAATTATGCAAGAGAGTAGCTCGGCATTAAAATTGCATAATTTAAAGGTAGTAGAGTTTATTGTAACTCCTAGACAGTCTTGGAAGGTTATTTTAGATAACGGGTTGCATATTCAATTAGGCAGGCATAATCCTCAGAAACGCTTTTTACAGTTAATAGAGACACTGTCCCTATTAGGTCAAAAAAGATTAATGAAGGCGGCGCGTATTGATATGCGTTATCCGAATGGGTATACCATTGCTTGGCGAGAAGATGTAAAGAAAGAGTGAGTGCTTATTACGATGAGTATAGATTTAGGTGTTCATTTTGCAGTTGATAGGGATGAATTGAAGGCGGAAAGCAATGGTGAAACAAGTGGATCGTAATTTAATTGTAGGCTTAGATATTGGAACCTCTAAAGTTGCAGCTATCGTTGGAGAGCTTAACGCTAATGATGAAATTGAAGTTATTGGTGTTGGCTTTACACCCTCACGGGGTTTAAAGAAAGGCGTTGTTATTAATTTAGAGGCCACTGTTACTTCGATTCAAAGAGCGATTGAAGAAGCCGAATTAATGGCGGGCTGTGAAATTACTTCTGTGTACGCAGGTATTGCGGGCAGTCACGTAAAGAGCTTAAATTCTCATGGTATTGTCGCTATACGTGATAAAGAAGTAACTCAGTATGATATTGATAGGGTCATTGACTCGGCAAGAGCGGTTGCGATTCCTGCTGATCAAAAAATATTACATATTTTACCGCAAGAATTTATTATTGATATGCAGGAAGGGATTAAAGAACCTATTGGTATGTCAGGCATTCGTCTCGAAGCGAAAGTGCATATGGTGACAGGGAGTGTTAGTGCTTCACAAAATATTATGAAGTGTATTCGCCGTTGTGGATTAGAGGTGGATGATATTGTTTTAGAACAATTAGCCTCGTGTTCTTCTGTATTAACAGAAGATGAAAAAGAATTAGGCGTTTGTTTAATTGATATTGGCGGTGGCACAACGGATATTGCGGTTTATTCGCAAGGTGCAATTAAGCATACAGGGGTAATTCCTATTGCTGGAGACCAAGTCACCAATGATGTGGCGGTGGCATTACGCACACCAACACAGAGTGCAGAAGAAATTAAAAAATCCTATGCCTGTGCTTTAACACAGTTAGCTGATGCAGAGGAAATGATAGATGTACAAAGCATTGGTGATAGACCGATTCGGCAAATATCGCAACAAAATTTAGCTGAAATTATTGAGCCGCGGTACGAAGAGTTAATGTTATTGGTACAGGCGGAATTACGTCGCAGTGGCTATGAAGGACTGATGGCGGCAGGCATTATTTTAACCGGTGGTAGTTCAAAGGTGAAAGGATTAGTGGAGTTGGCAGAAGAAATTTTCCATATGCCGGTTCGCTTAGGCATCCCTCAGCATATCATTGGTTTAACGGATGTAGTAGCAAATCCAATACATTCAACAGGGGTAGGTCTGTTACTGTATGGTAGAGACCACTTAATTGGTGGCGAATCGATAGCAGAGGCGAGGAATGAATCTCACTCTAAACTGGGCGGCTGGTTTAAAAAGCTTTTTAAGTAATATGTATTAAATAAATTAAGGCGTAGATCATGGGATATGAATTATTAGATTTAGGAGCAGAAAACGCTGTCATCAAAGTGATGGGGGTGGGCGGCGGCGGCGGCAATGCGGTTAATTATATGCAGAATAAGAATATTGAAGGTGTCGAGTTTATTTGTGCTAATACAGATGCTCAAGCCTTGCGTCGCTTAAATGTTACCAATATTATTCAGTTAGGCGTGGAATTAACGGCGGGCTTAGGTGCTGGAACAGACCCTGTTATTGGCAGACAAGCGGCTGAGGAAAATAAAGACTTAATTCGAGATGTATTAGAAGGCGGTCATATGTTATTTTTAGCGGCTGGAATGGGCGGTGGTACAGGGACGGGTGCTATTCCTGTGATTGCTGAAATTGCTAAAGAATTAGGTATTTTAACCGTTGCTGTGGTTACTAAACCGTTTGATTTTGAAGGCAATAAAAAGCAAGAAGTGGCTGACGAAGGCATTAAAGAATTAGAAGAGCATGTGGATTCATTAATTACCATTCCTAACCAAAAGTTATTACCTGTGTTAGGGGAAAATGCCTCAATGACGCAGGCTTTTGATGCAGTTAATGATGTTTTATTGGATGCTGTGCAAGGGATTACAGAATTAATTACCCACCCAGGTTTAATTAATCTTGATTTTGCAGATGTGAAAAAAGCCATGTCGAATATGGGTGCCGCTATTATGGGTACGGGTATCGCAAATGGCGATGACCGTGCAGAATTGGCGGCAAAAAAAGCTATCTCTTGTCCTTTATTGGAAGATATTGATTTGAGTGGTGCAAAAGGTATTTTGGTTAATATTGCTGCGGCTAATTTAGGGATGATGGAATATAACAAAGTCGGTAATATGGTGCATGAACTTGCTTCACCTGATGCGGTTATTAAAATTGGAACAGCATTAGATGAATCTTTGGGCGACGATATTAAAGTGACAGTGGTAGTCACAGGTATGGGCGGCCATGCAGTGGTTAAGCCAACCGTAAAATTAGTTTCGCCTTCGGTTGCAACGGCTGGAAATAATGATTATTCTGGTTTTGACTCGCCTACCGTCAATCGAAATAAATCGGCAGAGAGTCGAGAAACACGTTTTGGTGTACAGCCTAAAAATACAGATATGGATTATTTAGAAGTACCCGCTTTTTTAAGAAGACAGGCAGATTAAATTATTAATTGATTTGTTGTTCTCATAGTGCCCTAATACTAAGAGGAGTGACGAGATTTTTCCCACTTTTATCTCATTTTAGGTTAGGCATATAGGATTAGTAAGGTAGATGATAAAGCAAAGAACATTAAAAAATACCATTAGAGCCACTGGAGTAGGATTGCATACGGGGGATAAAGTCTATTTAACCCTGCATCCTGCTGAGCAAAATACCGGAATTAAATTTCGGCGTATTGATTTAGAAGAGCCTCTAGTGATTGATGCTACGCCTTATTATGTGGGTGAAACTGTTTTATCGACTACCCTAGTCAAAGACGGTGTGAAAATTTCTACCATTGAACATTTACTTTCTGCTATGGCGGGCTTAGGCATTGATAATGCCTTAGTGGATGTGACAGCTGCAGAAGTTCCTATTATGGACGGCAGTGCCGCTCCTTTTGTTTTTTTACTGCAATCTGCAGGCGTGATTGAGCAAGAAGCCGCAAAGCAATATATAAAAATAAAACGTGAAATCAAAGTCAGTGATGGCGATAAGTGGGCGGCCTTTGTACCCATGGATGGCTTTAAGGTGACTTTTACCATTGATTTTGAACATCCTGCTTTTCAAGATGATGTGAAAACAGCGACCATGGATTTTTCTTCCACGACTTTTGTGCGTGAAGTAAGTCGGGCGCGTACTTTTGGGTTTATGAAGGATATTGAGTTTTTAAGAGAAAATAATTTAGCATTAGGTGGTAGTTTAGAGAATGCGATTGTTATTGATGACGATAAAATTCTTAATGAAGGCGGTCTGCGTTATGCCGATGAATTTGTTAAGCATAAAATGTTAGATGCAATTGGGGATTTATATTTACTCGGCCACAGTTTAATTGGCGAGTATCAGGGATATAAATCCGGTCATGGTTTAAATAATCAATTGTTACGTGCCTTATTAGCTGATACTGAGGCTTGGGAAATGGTCACTTTTGATAATGAAGAGGATGCTCCCATTCCTTTTATGCGTTCAGCGGCCACTCGGTCAGCCGAATAATTAAGTTTTATGTTGTTGCTCTAAGGTCTGACTTAAGCTGATTAACGCCCGTTTTAATCGGCTGTCAGGGCTGGCATTCGCTTCCGCTCTCATTGCTTCAATATTCTTGCTAGAAGGAAGTTCTTTAGCTTCTTTTGGTCTAGTATCAACCCAGTCTTCCATCATTGCTTTGATTTGTATTTTCTGTATTTTCTCATTGCCTTGCGAATTAATAATGTTTTTAATATGCGGGCTTAAAAAACGTAATTGAGAGGCCCAAACGGCTGAACTTGCATACAGTATTAAGTGATGTTGATTAAGCACACAGTCACGTATATGTACAGATAAGTATTCTGGAACCGATTTTCTGATGATCTTTAGAAGGCGTTGGTGGTGATTTATTTTTGCATTGATTGAGGGTAGGCGTAGATAGGCGGCTGGACGCTGAAAACTCATAAGCTGTTTGGGGTGTAAAAACGGCGAATGCAGCTAAGGTAAATAGCAGTTGATAAGCCTGAAGAGCCAAAGACCATAGCCATCACCATAATTTGGTAGCGAGCGGCAATAAAAGGCTCGGTTCCTGAAAGAATTTGCCCCGTCATCATGCCGGGAAGAGATACTAAACCGACCGCAAATAAAGAATTAATAACAGGAATCATTGCAGCTTGAAACGCTTTATTTCGAGCTTTTATAAAATGAGCCTGATGGTCTATTTCTGCTTGCAAGCGTTCCGCGGCCAAACTAATACTGTTCATCGAGTTGGCAAAAATCATGCCTGCAATAGGAACCATGTATTGCGGTGTATACCACGGAGTGAGCTGTAAAGTACCCTGAGTAATAAGCAGTAAAGTCAGTCCGCCTCCTAGACTAATCGCCAATAAGGCATATTGATAGAGTTTTATTCGATTTTCTGCAACAGTCCCTAAAGCAATCCAGCTCGATGCAAGGCACATAAAGCATAAGATAGCTAAAATAAGAGAGCTACTTTCTGTCTCAAAAATAAACGCTAAAGCGTATCCAATCAGTAATAATTGAGAAAACATTCTGAGTAATGCGTATACCGCTTGTTTTATACTGAGTGACCAACGTATAAAAATAAGTAACACACATAAGACAGGAATGAAGGCTAGTGATAACTGGGAGAAGCTAATAATACCGATGGCTTGGTTCATAAATCTAGCTTATTGAAGGCTTGCTTGAGTTGTGGAAAAAAATACCAGATTAAAAAAGCCAGTGCTGCTGAACTAAGCACTGGAATAGCTATTTCCGGATTGGTGCGTAAAGTGACCTTAGCCATAGCGAGTAATAAGAGGACGCTAATGATTTTGACTAGCATTTCAATCCAGCTGAATATTTCGGTGATGATTTTTTTAAAAATGTGCATGATTGTGTTTAGAAAGAATCTTTTCGGTGTCTGAGTTCAGTAAATACGGCTAATTCTGAGCTGTTTGGCATATTGAGTATCTTGCGTATTTCAGGACTATTAACCCTTAAAAAAGGGTTGGTTAAACACTCTTGTTTGAGAGTGGTGGGAACAGTGGCTTTTTGTTGCTTGCGCAGTGTTTGTATTTTTAGATAGGTTTTTTGTAATTGTGGGTTATTAGGTTCAACCGATAAAGCAAAGCGTGCATTAGCGAGGCTGTATTCATGAGCACAATAAACAAGCGTACTTTCAGGTAATTGCATAAACTGCTGTAAAGAATGCCACATCTGATCAGCAGAGCCTTCAAATAATCGTCCGCAGCCCATAGAAAATAAGGTATCCCCACAAAACAGTGCCTTGGCTTCGGGGATATAAAAAGCAATATGCCCTAAAGTATGTCCAAAACATTCTATGACTTGAATCGCGTAATCCCCTAGATACAAGGTATCGTTATGCTTTAAGGGGCTATCTATTTCTGGAATACGTTGTGCGTCATGTACTGCCCCAAAAATTTCACAGCGTGTAGTCGCCTTTAGTTGCTGATTTCCGCCGACATGATCTGAGTGGTGGTGGGTGTTTAAAATGAATTTAAGCGACCACTGATTGCGTTCCAGTTGGGTTAACACGGATTCAGATTCGGCTGGGTCAACCACAGCCGTTTCACCCGATTCTGTTTCATGAATTAAATAAATATAGTTATCCTGTAAAACAGGAATTTGTTGGATTTGTATCATTGTTTATGAGGAAGATGGATATCTGCGATAACACCTGCTTCAGGATTATTAAAGATGGTGTCATCCAACGTATTTTCTCCACGTGCCACAATGCAGGTTACGGTAGCATCGCCGGTAATATTGACCATCGTGCGCATCATATCCAGTAAACGGTCAACGCCTATAATCAAGCCAATGCCTTCAACGGGTAAACCCACTTGGTTAAAGACCATCGCCAGCATGATTAAACCTACGCCCGGAACACCTGCTGTGCCAATGGAGGCGAGAATAGACATGCCTATAATAGTGAGGTATTGAAATAATTCCAGTTCAATATGATAGACATTGGCAATAAATACGGTGGCCACGCCTTGCATAATGGCGGTGCCATCCATATTAATGGTGGCTCCTAAAGGGACAGTAAACGCGGCGGTTGAATTATGCACACCAATACGTTTTTCGACGGCGTGTAAGGTAACAGGAATCGTAGCATTAGAACTTGCGGTACTAAAGGCGAAAATATGTGCTGCGCGCATCTTTTTGATAAAGATGAGTGGATTGAGTTTCGCAAAGAAAAATAGCAGTAACGAAAAAGTACCAAACGCATGCAGAAGAAGGCAAAGCACCACAACAGAGAAATAGCCTATCATCGGCAGTAATAATCCGAGACCTTGTTCAGAAAAGGTTTTTGCCATAAGAAAGAAAATTCCAATGGGTGCAAAATCCATCACTAAAGTGACTACTTTCATCATCACTTCATTTAATTTTTCGGCGGTTTCAGCTAATTGCTTGCCAATATCCCCTGTCATTAGCATGGCAATCGCAAATAAAATGACAAAAAATATAATTTGTAACATATTGCCTTCAGCAAAGGCTTGGATAGGGTTGCTGGGAATAATATTAATGAATACATCGCTGATAGGCGGACTGGTTTTAGCAATGAACTCACTGGCTGTAGTGCTTTGTTCAAAGTTTTCACCGGGTGCTAGGCTAATGGCAATAAGCAGTGCCAGAGAAATAGCTAGTCCCGTGGTGAATAAATACAGTAGAAAAGATTTTAGCCCAACCCGTCCTAAGGTATTGATGTCGCCAATGCCACAAACGCCACAAATTAGAGAGAAGGTTACTAGAGGGACTACCAGCATTTTTAAGGCGTTAATAAAGGCGGAACCTATGACGTGAAACAGTCCTTGAACCAGATAATCCTGAATAAAAGCCTGCTCTGCGGCGTAGATATTGATAATGCTGCCTAGTAGCAGCCCTAAACTCATTGCGATGAGAATTTTATGGGTCAGGGAGAGTTTTTTTTGCATGAGGGTTAACCGAAATTAATTTTAGCTTCTAAATCGTTTTGTGAATCCGCATTTTTAAGTGCTTCTTTTAAAGTAATGCGCTCTGCTTTGTAAAGTGCGAGTAAGGCATCATCAAAGGCTTGCATGCCTTTACTGCCACTGCTTTTCATAGCTTCTTTAATTTCATAGAGTTCGCCTTTTAAAATTAAGTTAGCAATATGTGGCGTGTTAATCATCACTTCAATGGCGGCACAGCGTTTGCCGAAATTATCAGGAATCAGGCGTTGTGAAATTACTGCATTCAGGTTGCCTGATAAGTCCATAAACAGTTGTTTATGTTGCACATGAGGGAACATATTAATAATCCGCTCCATGGCTTGATTGGCATTATTAGCATGTAAAGTGGAAATACAGAGATGCCCCGTATTGGCTAATTCGAGCGCGGCTTGCATGGTTTCTTTATCGCGTATTTCCCCCACGAGAATAACATCAGGCGCTTCCCGTAAACTGGCTTTTAAGGCGCGCGCATACGAAGCGGTATCTATTCCAACTTCACGTTGATTGACAATGGATTTTAGGTTGGGATGTGAAAACTCAATAGGGTCTTCAATGGTTAGAATATGCCCAGAAATACTTTGATTGCGGTGGTTAATCATCGCAGCGAGGGAGGTGGATTTTCCTGACCCTGTTCCGCCGACCATCAATAATAAGCCTCGTTTTGCCATAATCAGTTCAGGCAGTATTTCAGGTAAGTTTAAATCGGCGACTGTGGGAATAATCGAAGGTATAAGACGTAGCACTAAGCCAATTGTTTTGCGCTGATAAAAAGCATTTACCCGAAAACGGGCGCTGTCATCGGGTAAACTAATGGCGAAATCAAGGTCTTTATGCTCTTCAAATTCGGCAATTTGCTCGGTATTCATAATGCCGTAAGCTGCGGATTTTGTCAGCTCAGGCGTTAATAAAAAGCTATCAAGAGGTTTTGCGGAACCATGAATTTTAGTTTTTACGGGGGAGCCTGAGGTAATAAATAAATCCGAAGCCTCAAGCCCTATCATTTTATAAAGGTAAGGAAGAATATCTAATTGCTCTGTGGGAGCTTGCTTAAGTACTTGAATATCAGATATATCCATTACTTCTTGTTCCTTCTCTTGTTCTTGTTCTGGTTTTATTTCTGTTGCCGATGTTTCTTCTATTTGTAAGGGACTAATAAGAATAGCTAATTCATTATCTTTTTGTACTACATCAATGGAAAAGCTTGAATTATCAATCAGTTGAGATGAAAAGAGTATTTTATTATCAATAGAAAACTGCAGTTTTTGGGAGTCACTGGTGAGGCTATCAAAAATGCTTTCTAGCATTTCTTGAGTAAAAATAGTGCTGCCAACGCCTTTTTCTTGATTCGCTAAACGTAATTTAGGGGCTGAATTTGGAGTGATAGATAAGCAATCGGCTTTTTTATCAACCATTAATTTAATGTAAGGGGTAATATCCATAATAGAGTTAACTCGCTAGCAGAAAGGCATCGCTCACTCTTATTAGAGTGAGCGTTTATATAAAAGGAGAATAGGCGAATCTATTAATTAGCCTTCATGGTCGTCTGTTTCTTGTAGGGATAGGCTACTTTCGGTTTCTTGTACGCCGCCTGCTAGTTTAATGGCTAGACGTAGCTCATTTGCAGAATCGGCATTTTTAATAGCTTCTTCGTAACTAATTTTGCCCTCATTAAATAAATTTAGAATGGCTTGGTCAAAAGTCTGCATCCCTAAATCAACGGATTTGGCCATAATAGGCTTAATGCCAGCGACATCGCCTTTGGCAATTAAGTCCGAGATGAGCGGAGTATTGATAAGAATTTCAATGGCTGCGCAGCGTCCTCCATCGACTGTTTTAATCAGGCGTTGTGAAATAACGGCTTTAATATTTAACGACATATCTTGTTTTAATTTTTCTTGTGTTTCTATTGGGAAAAATCCTAAAACGCGGTCAATGGCTTGATTGGCATTATTAGCATGTAAGGTTGCCATCGCTAGATGCCCCGTTTGCGCGAATTCTAAACCGAAAGTCATAATTTGTTTATCGCGGATTTCACCTAAGACAATCACATCGGGTGCTTGGCGTAAGGTGTTATGTAAGGCGATTTCCCAGCCATCGGTATCTACGCCGACTTCGCGCTGCATAATGACACAGTTTTTATGCGCATGAACATATTCAATGGGGTCTTCAATGGTAATAATATGCCCATGACTGGTGGCATTACGATGGTCAATCATAGCGGCCATGGTGGTTGATTTACCAGAGCCTGTGCCTCCAACCATAATAATTAAGCCATTTTTCTCGCTAATAATATCTTTTAATATAACAGGGAGTTTTAGGGCTTCTAAAGAGGGGATTTCAGAGGCAATGGTTCTCATCACCAAGCCTTGCATTCCTTGTTGTACATAGGCGTTGACCCTAAAGCGGCACAGCCCAGCAGGCGCAATGGCGAAATTACACTCTTTAGTTTCTTCAAATTCTTTGAGCTGTTTGTCATTCATAATGCATTGTGTCAATGCTTTAGAATCATTAGCCGATAATTTATTTTTCGAAACGGGGGATAAAACACCTTTAACTTTCATGGCTGGAGGAAATCCAGCGGTAATAAATAAATCGGATCCACCCTTTTCGATCATGAGTTTCAATAACTTCAGGATAAAGGACATTGCTTCATTTCTTTCCATGATAACCTCTTGATTAAATAAGAATAGTTTTAAAAATTAAATCGGTTGAACCAGTACCCAAGGTTTAACTACCACTGCCCATAAAATAGCTTCTTTTTCTATCCATTGGCTGGCTTGCTGGTCTGATACAAGGTGAACCTGTTTACTTGCCATCCATTCAGAGACTTGTGCTTTATTATCCTGAGAAAAGGCGTCGGCCGCGGTGACTAAATCTACGTCGGGCGCTACATAAACAGCCAGTCCACTGGCAAAAAAACGCTGTAAAGCAGACCATTCAATTTTTGAGGTTTCTTGGTGTATTTTTTCTTTCGCAATTAGATCGTCTTGATTCATAGTGTAAACTGGGTAAGAGGGTATTATAGTTGACAGTGAGCACAATACACGGTGGTTCGATTGGCTTGTTTTATACTGATAAGGGGTTGTTGACATTGTTTGCAAGGCAGGCCAGAGCGTCCATAAACATCGAGTTCTTGTTTAAAATAGCCTGGTTTACCGTCGCTGCCGACAAAATCACGTAAGCTGGTGCCGCCTTGTTCAATGGCTTGGCTGAGTATGGTTTTTATATGGCTAATCAGTAATTGAAATTCATGCTCGCTTAGGCTATTTGCTGCGCGTTGCGGGAGAATTCGGCTTTTAAACAGTACTTCAGTGCAGTAAATGTTACCCACTCCAGTGACTATTTTTTGATTCATTAAAAACTGTTTAATACTGACTTTTTTATTGTTTGCTTTGAGCTGCAAATAGTCGGCTGTAAATGTATCGCTTAGAGGTTCGGGGCCAAGTGAACTGAGTAAATGATGATTACTGGGATCTTGTCCGAGCCAAAGCACAGAACCAAAACGGCGTGGATCGGTTAAGCGGATGCCTTGTTGGTTGTGAAACTGAATTTCAAAGTGTTCGTGTTTTTTGACTTCAGTGTCAGGGGAGACAATACGAATGCTCCCCGACATACCAAGATGAATCAGCAGTGTACCTGTTTCAAAATGCAGTAACAGGTATTTAGCGCGACGACTGAGAGAATGTAAAGGCTGTTGTTCAATCAGTTGTGGCAAATCGGTAGGAATTGGCCAGCGTAATGTCGGGAAGCGAATAATAACCTGTTTGACGGTTTGATTTTTTATATGCGGAGTAATCCCGCGTAAGGTGGTTTCAACTTCAGGGAGTTCAGGCATTGGATTGAAAAGTCAGCAATTAATAATGAAGTAAAGAGTGAATCTCGTAGTTATTTAATTGTTGTTTACCCTTTAAAAAATCCAGTTCGATAACAAAGGCTAAGGCTTCTACTTGTGCGCCAAGTTGTTCGATTAATTCACAGCTTGCTTTGGCTGTTCCACCGGTTGCGAGTAAATCATCAATCAATAGTACGCGGTCGTTTTTATCTAATGCATCGGAATGTATCTCAAGGCTGGCAGAACCATATTCTAAATCATAGGAGATACTTTGTGCATCGTAAGGCAGTTTCCCTGGTTTTCTAAGAGGTATAAACGGCAGATTCATTTCCCATGCAACCAAAGAGCCAAAGATAAAGCCACGAGCTTCCATGCCTGCCACTGCGGTAATATCTCGCCCTAAGAAAGGCTGTACCAGTTGGTGTACTGCTAAGCGCAAAGCGGCAGGGTCTTTGACTAAAGGCGTAATGTCTTTGAAAATGATGCCTTCTTTTGGGAAATCAGGAATATCACGTATTTTATCTTTAAGTCGTTGCATTTTAATGTTGGGTATTTTTTTTATAGAAAGAGCTTAAACGTATTTCATTGAAGGCAAGAGGCCAGATAATACAAAAGGCATCCTTGATAACACGAAATATTTTTAAGGCATTGAATCCTTGTGATTGAAAAAGTTGTTTAATGCAAAGAAAAGCAACGCTTATAAAGTGTTTAATTAGGATGGTTGGGTTTCTATTTAATCCCGCTAAAAGTGAAATAGGACCCCCTGAGTTTTCTCCTCCTTTGCGTAAGTATTCAAAGACGGCCGTTTTTAGTTCATTATTAGACATAACGCCATATAAGGCATTTGCCATAATATTGACATTGGTATTAGCATGATAGCGGTCACTGTAATAAGCCTGTAATTTATCATGCAGTAACTCAGGATTATTAAAATCAGGCATTGCCAATAGATGTTGGCTAAGTAAGCGTACATCATTAAATACTGCGGTTAAGCCGCCGCCTGTAATGGGATGGCGCATATTTAGTGCGTCGCCCAGTAAAACAGCTCCTTCTTTAAAAATAGGTTTGGCCGGCATGTAATGATTAGGCATAATTTTATAGTCATTCTTTTCTAATGAAAGACTAACGCATTCGATAAACTCTTTAGGTAGAAAAGGCATGACTTTATCGTGAATGTGTTTTATGACCGCCTCTTTTTTAGGTGGGGTATCACCTGGGTAATCAATGAGTAAGCGCGTTTCTGTGCTGGAAATAGGGTAGCAAATAAACGGGGTTGGGGCGGATAAAAAGACATGTCCATGACTGGGGTAAGGCAGTTGGCAATTATTTAACACGACACCAATAAAGTAAGAGGTAATGGTTTTGACATTATTACTCAGGTCTTTACGAAAGCTAGAGAAAAAGCCATCACTCATAATAGTGAGCTTTGCGGATATGCTTTTTATCTCACGGGTATGCTTTTCACGGTAGCTGATACCTGTAATGACTTGGTTCTTATCCTCAATTAACTCTAAGGCGGTTCCATGGAGCTGAGTTAAGTTGGTATAAGTTAGAGCTTCATTGCGAATCTTTTGTAAAAAACGTCCATTATGTAGCCCAATACCTTGAAACGATGTTTTGTCTGTCTGGTTATAAGCAATGGTGAATTTTTTCTCGTCTTGAAAGAGTGCGTAACCTTGAACCGCTTGTGCATCGAATCCTTCAAGCAAATGAGATAAGTTCATTTTTTTTAAGGTTTCTACTGCGCCAGGTTGCAGTAGCTCACCCACGATACGTTCTTTTTCTGAATAATCACGGTCAATGAGGGCAATTTTCATACCTTTAGGGGCTAAATAGGCGGCAATGGTTGCTCCTGCCATTCCTGCGCCAACGATACAAATATCATAGAGGTCGTTTTGTGCCATATTATCTACTGTATTCATGTGTGTGTCTTAGGCAATCATGCTAATGTTTATCTGTTAGAGAGAGTTTATAAAAGCGGTTAAGAGCCCAAATCGGAAAGATATTCCGGTAAGAACTATAGGTAATCATGCAGTTATAATTAAAAACTCCCGAGATATTTTCTTGAGCCCAGTCACCATTATCGAGTTGCCGTTGCTGTAATAAATCAATGCCTTGTTGAATGGCGGACTTATTATCTGTGTTAGCGGCTTGCAATCCGAGTAATGCCCACGCGGTATTAATCACTTGTGATGTTTCTGACTGAGTATAGGTCATTTTAGCACAGGATTGATAAGTTTCTCCCCATCCTCCGTCGACCATTTGTTTACTTAGTAAAAAGTGGCAGGCTTTCTCTATGGAATCTTTTTGGAGCTTAGGCTCTAAGTAGAGCTTACCTTGGGTTAAGGCTTCTATGGCAAACCAAGTGGCATAAGTAAAACAAACAGCCCAGCCCCCGTACCATGAGCCATCTTCTTTTTGTTTGTTCAGTATATAGTGCAGTCCGCTGGTGATTGCCTTATCGATTAACTGTGTTTTATAGTTAGGAAAGCGTTCTTTTGCATCCAGTAGGGCGATTGCACAAGCCGCACTGCATTCTGTCCATGAATAATCAGCCATAATATCTGCAAAAATCTCTGAAGGATTGAGTTTTTCCAGCCATTTTGGTGCGCGCTGTAATTCATAAGTAGGCCATCCACCGTCTTTATTTTGGTAGGATAAAATAATATCAATGGCCGATTTTAAACGCTCATCACTGATATCCTGCTTAAATAAACTGGTTTTTTGCACGGCTAAGGTCGCACTTAAGCCCTCAGAGGTGCAATCTGAGACAGGCCAACCTTGTTCGGCGGTCGAAAATGGCCAGCTACCAATCATAGGATGACGAAAAAATTCTTTATGGCTGGGGTGTTCGGCTTGAATTTGCATTTTATCGATAAAATCCACCCCTTTTTGCAGTGTTTCAGGGAATAATAAACCCAAATCACTTTCTAGCATGGCGCGTAAGGTAAAGGCGGTATCCCAAAGTTGTGAGCCATTGTAGCCGCTCATTTTCATGCCATCTTCAGCGACCCAGAGGTAATCATACCAACGAGCTACGTGTTTTTTAAACGGCTCGGAATCTTTACCTTCTGCATGCCAAATACAAATGGAATTAATAGCTTTATTCACGGGGCCTATATCTAAATAGTCAGTTTGTGCATCTTCCGCATGAATGTATTTTAAAAGATAGGCAACGGTTTTCTTTCTTAACCCCTGCAATTTGATTTTTTCGTAACTGTTATTAAACAGATTGGTCCACTTTAAGACGGGGGATTGTACGGTATACATATCTTTTGCACAGACTGTATTTCGATGTTGAGTCCATTGAATACTATCAAAATCTTCGCAGTATATTTCCGTTCTTAAAGCACGAATTAAGTCATTTTCTGGGGCTTGAATTCGCTCTGCATAACAGTATGCCATAGGCAAATACACCATGCGGCTATGACACCAATAGCGAGAAGGATGAAAGGGCAACCACGTGGGTAATAACCACATTTCAGGTAATAGGCTATTAAAACCCTCCCAGTCGTATAAATTGAGCAGAGATAAATAAAACTTACCCCATGAAGGAATACCGATTGCACCGCCGTTATTTTGTATCCATGTGTGTGCTTTTTTTAGTCGATTATCCTCTGCTTGCACGCCGAGTAAGCGTAACGAAATATACTGCATGACCGTGCCAAACATGGTTGGCTCGCCTTCAATGTGCATTCCCCAGCCACCATCATCCTGTTGGTGGTTAAATAAATACACCTGCATCATGGCTTGATGGGGTTTGGGAAAGGGCGTATTAGAAAGGTAGGAGGCAATCAGTAAACCTGGAAGCAAAAATAAAGGGCCACCATAATCGCCCGCCCAATGCCCTTCGTCACTTTGCAGTTGGCTAAAGTAACTGATGCCATTGAGAATGCTATCAATGAGTTGTTGTTCTTCAGGGAATTTGGCAGGGGGCGCTTTATTGGCTTGGGCGCGTATATTTTCTGCTGCTTTTTGGCTTCTAAAAACTTGGTCACTGGCAGAAGGGTTAGCATTGCGGTTAAAACTAAAATCTTCTGCAAAAGCCGCTAATTCTTGTTCAGAAAAGCTATCTGCTTGCTCAAGGTGTTGTTCAATCTGTGCTGATTTAGGCTTGTAAGCCCATATTTGTCGGCCATTTTCAGTAAGAAGTTGCCAAAGTTTCCAGCTATTTTTTTGTTGCGCCATAAAAATGCCAAATTGAAGAGTAGGAAGATAAGTTGTAATTATACAACAAGACGCTAGCAATGTGATGATATACCTTATGATAAACATTTAACTTTTTATGGTTATTATCTAGTTTATTTATAATCAGTTGGTTATAGTTATTAGTTAGAAATTACTTTAATTTTATAGAGTGAAAAACTTGAATTGTAAATGGCTGTTTACTATAATCAGTATATGAAGAAATTAATATTTGTTGTTTTTTTGCTACTTTTTTCCAATGCTCTGTTTGCTGAGCAGGTGGATGAGCGTGTCTCAGAAATTGAATCGGTTTGGATGGAAGTGGATGAAACAGAAAAAGATGAAGCCCGTACCTATCATTTTTTACAATTAGTTAAAGATATCACTGCGGTTGTTTTAGATTTTCCTGCTCATGCCGAACCTTTGATTTTAAAATCTGCGATTCTATTAACCATGGCACAAGATGCTTCAAATTTTTCCGCTTTAGGGCTGGTCAATCAGGCAAAAGATTTATTGCAAAAAGCAGTAGGTATTAACCCTAAAGCCAGTGAAGGCTCTGCTTTGGTCACTTTAGGCGTACTTTATTATAAAGTGCCTGCTTGGCCGATAGCCTTTGGAGATAATGATAAAGCGGAAGAATATTTATTAGCGGCTTTAAAAATCAACCCTGTGGGCATTGATAGTAATTATTATTATGCTGAATTTTTATTAGAACAGGGCGAGAAAGATAAGGCGGTTGCTTATTTGAATAAGGCGATTGCGGTTAAGATTGAGAAAAATGACCCTGAGTTAAGAATAAAACTCAAAGAGCAAGCGAAAGCACGGATAACATTAGAAAAAATGAGTTAATTAGGCTATATAAGAATTATCTATTATAGAGTGGTAATTGCTCTATAATAATTGCTGGATTAAATGAATTGCCTTTATTATACAGTTTGTTATGCCTAGATATTTTTCCTTGAGCTGAGTGAGTTAATTAAATTGAAAATTGTTTTTATTGCCGATAATGTAGACGGTGAAAAATCTGGTGGTGTGGTTTCCACCAAACGTTTTATAGAATATTTAAATAAAACCGATGAATTAACGGTGGTAAGTACTGGAAAAGAAGCGGCTAATAAGGTTGTTTTTTCTGCGTTTTACCTGCCTTTTGCTAAAAAGCAAATGCAAGAAATGGATTTTTTATTTGCATGGCCGAATAAAAAAGTTTTAAGAGCAATTATTCAAAAAGCCGATATTGTACATATTCAATTCCCTTTCTTTTTAGGCTATCAGGCTCTGAAAATAGCGAGAGAACTTAATAAGCCGGTTGTATTTGGTTTTCATGTCCAGCCAGAAAATCTGATGTGGAATATTGGTTTGGATTTTGATTGGTTGAATACTTTTTTATATCGATTTTTTATTCGAACGTTTTATAGTAAAGCCGACTTGGTTTTTTCACCGAGTGCCTTTGGCAAGCAAATGCTAGAGAAATTTAAGCTACAAACGCCGATTGAAATTGTGTCTAATGGCTTACCAGAGCAATTTACGCCTAAAGACTGTGTAAGAGATGCCCGATTTAAAGATAAGTTTGTTATTTTAATGGTGGGACGATTAGCGAAAGAAAAACGTCATACTTTGGTGATGAATGCAATTAAACAATCACAATATAAAGACCAGATTCAGTTATTTGTAACGGGTGATGGCGCTTTAAAAGAAGAGTTAGAAACGCTGGGCAAGACATTGCCTAATCCGGCTATTTTTGAATATGTGAGCCAAGAAAAACTGATTGAACTGTTTAATACTGCGGATTTATTTCTTCATGCTTCAGATATTGAATTGGAAGGCATGGCAGTTTTAGAAGCCATTGGCTGTGGCTTACCCGCCTTAATCAGCGATTCGAAGCAAAGTGCCTCCGCGCAGTTTGCTTTAAATGAGGATTTCTTATTTAAAGCAGGCGATAGTGCTGATGTTTTAGCCAAAATGGACTATTGGATTGCACATCAAGAACAGCTAACAGCCGCGAAATCTTTATACCGTGAGAAAGCAAAAACGTATGCGTTTGGAGCGTGTGTTGAAAGTGCGCGTAGCCATTACCAGCACGTTATAGAGCAAAAATAAATGGAAGCCATACTGCGCTTGAGTGCTTCACTAGGTATTTTTTTACTAATGATTGGCTGGGAATTCTTTTCCCCTCGGCGTGTATTGAGTTTATCACGTAGACAACGATGGCCTGTTAATCTGGGCTTGGCTTTATTCAATATGTTACTTGTGCGCTTTAGTGTTGGAGGAATTGCGTATCTAGCGGCACAGCATGCCTTAGAGCAGCAGTGGGGTTTACTGAATCTTATTACTTTGCCGCATTGGAGCGTTATTGCTCTTACCTTGCTCTGTTTAGACTGTTTGATTTATATACAGCATCGTATTGCCCATCGTTGGAATCCTCTGTGGCGATTACATCAAGTACACCATACCGATATAGAGTTCGATGCCAGCACGGCTGTGCGCTTTCACCCTCTGGAAATTCTGTTTTCCTTGTGCATTAAAGTACTGGCTGTTTATGCTTTAGGCGCAGACCCAATGGCAGTGATTGCCTTTGAAATTCTATTAAATGGTTCAGCCACCTTTAATCATGCGAATATTAAACTGCCTGTAAAATTAGATGCTATTTTACGCTGGCTAATAGTGACCCCTGATATGCACAGAATTCACCATTCTTGCGTACAGCAAGAGCGCGATAGTAATTATGGATTTTCTATTTCTCTTTGGGATAGGCTATTTAAAACCTATACTAAAAACCCCCAGCAACCGCAAGAAACGTTTGATATAGGCTTACCAACTTACAGAAAAGCAAGCCAAGTGGATTTTAAGCAGTGCTTAATTCAACCCTTTAAAGCGATAAAATAAAAAGGCGTTTAGAGTTTTTCTCCCTCTTTTAACTTTTGCAATAAGATAATAATCAGCATGATTAGAAAGCCTAGCGCGGTAAAAATTAGCAGCTTAATAATAGGGTAGCCCACTAAAAATAGAACGCGTTTCTGGTTATTAATGCTGGGTTCTAAAGCTGTAGAAGGTAAAGTAATATCCAGTGCATATAGACCCGCTTGAGCAAAAGAATGCTCTATGCGTAAGCTATTGTTTTCTGTTGTGATGGTTTGATTAAAGGCATTGTCATAATCAAACAGTAAATCCCAGTAAGAGCTTGCGGCCAGAAATTGTAAATTTAAGCGTTTATTTTTTAAATGGTTTTCGGCGGCTTCATCAAAAGTAAAAATGACCGTACCAGTGGCTGGAAAAATATGACAATAATGTTTTCCTCCTCCAATTTTATCTTCCGATTGAAACCCGCCCAAACTGAGTTCAAAACCACTAAGAGTTACTTTGCAATTATCGCCGTGGTCAACGCCTGCATGGGCAAAAGCGGATGAAGAGAGAGCAAGGCTGCTAATAAAAGTGAAGATAGATAGAAATAATAAGCGAATAAGCATGAGTTTAGCGAGTTAAATTAAAAAGGCTATTTTAGCTTAATAATAAAGTAAAAGCGCATAGTAGTATAAGCTGTGGGCTGTGATAAAATACCGGCATGAACCAATATTTATCTCAACTCCACCCATACCCTTTTGAAAAACTCGCTCAGTTAAAAATGGGGCTGGTTCCAGCAAAAGAAAAATTCCCGATAGCCTTATCCATTGGTGAACCCAAACACGCTACGCCTTCGATTATTCAGCAAGCTTTATTGGATAATATGCAGGCTTTAGGTAAGTATCCAAGCACCAAAGGGCTGCCTGAATTACGAGCCAGTATCAGTGCTTGGCTGGATCGCCGTTTTCAAGCAAAAGTGAATCCTGATACGCAAGTACTTCCTGTTAATGGAACGCGCGAGGCTTTATTTGCCTTTGCACAATGTATTATTGATAATCGTAAACAGGCCTTAGTTTTAATGCCTAACCCATTTTATCAAATTTATGAAGGGGCGGCTTTATTGGCTGGAGCCACGCCTTATTATCTGAATACCGTGGAAGAAAATGGCTATTTACCCGATTTTGAGGCTGTTAGCGAAGCAACGTGGCAACAATGCCAATTACTGTATGTTTGCTCACCAGGTAATCCAACGGGCGCGGTCATTGAGCAAGCAAGCTATGAAAAGCTGATTCATTTAGCGTTGAAATACGATTTTATTATTGCTTCAGATGAATGTTACAGTGAAATTTATGCGGATGAAGCGAATCCACCGCAAGGTTTATTGCAAACGGCACAAGCAATGGGACATCATGATTTTAAAAACTGTGTGATTTTTCATAGCCTTTCTAAACGCTCGAATGCACCGGGTTTACGCTCAGGATTTGTTGCAGGGGATGCGGCTATTATAGAGAAATTTTTCCAATACCGTACCTATCATGGTTGTGCCATGCCTGTGCCGACACAATACGCGAGTATAGCGGCTTGGGGTGATGAGCAACACGTTTTAGAGAATCGTGTGTTATATCGAGAAAAGTTTGCCGCAGTGACACAAATATTATCTGAGGTCTGTGAGGTTAAACAGCCAGAAGCGAGTTTTTATTTGTGGTTAAAAACGGACATAGATGAACAACTGTTTGCCCAGCAATTATTCGTGCAAGAAAATATTACCGTGTTACCGGGTAGTTTCTTATCGCGAGAGGTGAACGGAATGAATCCAGGACACTATCATGTGCGTATGGCCTTAGTGGCTACACTGGCAGAATGTGTTGAAGCCGCCCAGCGGATTAAACAGTTTATTAAAAATTTACATTAAGCATAGAGAAAAAAATGAACGAATTAGAAAAAATCATTAACCAAGCCTTTGAAAATCGCGCTGAGATTTCACCTACTACTGTATCCGATGAAGTTCGTAATGCAGTGAAAGAATCGATTAACTTATTAGATTCTGGTAAAGCACGTGTTGCAGATAAAGCAAGCGGCGAATGGGTGGTTAACCAATGGCTTAAAAAAGCGGTTTTATTATCTTTTAGAATTAATGAAAATCGCGTAATGGAAGGTGGTGCATCGCGTTACTACGATAAAGTAGAAACTAAATTTGCTTCCTATACGCCTGAAGATTTCGCAGAAGCGGGTGTGCGTGTTGTACCTAATGCCGTTGCGCGTCAAGGGTCTTATATTGCTCCCGGTGCTATTTTAATGCCTTCTTACGTGAATATTGGTGCGTATGTTGGTGAAGGTACTATGGTTGATACATGGGTTACTGTGGGTTCTTGTGCACAAATTGGTAAAAATGTACATTTATCAGGTGGTGTGGGTATTGGTGGTGTTTTAGAGCCTTTACAAGCTGGCCCAACGATTATTGAAGATAACTGTTTCATTGGTGCGCGTTCGGAAATTGTTGAAGGCGTAGTGGTTGAGGAAGGTTCTGTTATTTCTATGGGCGTTTACATTGGCCAAAGTACCAAAATTTTCAACCGTATGACCGGTGAAATTACTTATGGGCGTGTTCCAGCAGGCTCTGTCGTGGTATCAGGAAATTTACCGTCTAAAGATGGTAGCCATAGCCTGTATTGTGCGGTTATTATTAAGCATGTTGATGAAAGAACACGCAGCAAAACAAGCTTAAATGAATTATTACGTGATTAATTTATAAGTTTTTTTGTTTTATAGGCCGAGTTAAATTCATTTTAACTCGGCCTTTTTTATGATTAGGAGTTAAGAATATGTCAGAATCTTTATCCAGTAATGCCATTATTTACGCAATACTTTCTTTAAACAGCGAGATTACTTTGCAGAAAGACTACTTAGATTCTTCGGATGTTAGTAAGGCGGAACGCGATAATGAAGAGGGTATTTTAGAAGATTTAGAACAAGCGTTTATGGAATTTGTAAACTGTTATAAATCTTACCGTCATGAGGATAGTAGCTTGCCAGAAATTGGGGAATTATTAACAACAGAGTTATAGTCTAATGATTACTGTGTACGGTATAAAAAACTGTGATAGCGTTAAAAAAGCGCGTAAATGGTTAACGGAGAATCATTTAGAATATCAATTCCATGATTTTCGTAGCGATGGTTTAAGTGCAGAGCTTATTCAAGGCTTTATGGCACGAGGTGATTGGGAAAAATTACTTAATAAACGCAGTACCAGTTGGAAACAATTAGAGGCCGCGCAAAAAGAGAATCTAACAGAAGCAAGTGTCATGGCTTTAATGTTAGAAACGCCTACTTTAATTAAACGTCCTGTACTGGTCACAGAGTCCCATTTTTTTATTGGCTTTAACTTAGAACACTATCAAAAATTATTATGAGTGAAACCTTAGCCCTGCTTAAAGATTTAATAAGTCGCCAATCAATTACTCCAGAAGATGGAGGATGTCAGAAATTACTCAGTCAGCGATTAGAAAAGATTGGTTTTATTACAGAAGAAATGAATTTTTCGGATACGAAAAATATTTGGTTAAAACGAGGAACTGAAAAACCCTTATTTGTTTTTTTAGGGCATACCGATGTAGTGCCAACAGGAGCTTTAGAGCGTTGGGATTCTCCTCCTTTTGAACCAACGATTCGTGAGGGTCATTTGTATGGGCGCGGTGCGGCCGATATGAAGGGTGGGATTGCTTGTTTTGTGACCGCGGTTGAGCGATTTGTGGCGAAATACCCTGAGCATCAGGGTGCGATTGCCTTAATGATTACCAGTGATGAAGAAGGCCCTGCAACGCACGGCGTGGTAAAAATGGTTGAGGTATTAGAGCAGCGTAATGAAAAAATTGATTGCTGCTTGGTGGGTGAGCCTTCAAGTGATAAGCAGATTGCTGATGTGATTCGTGTAGGTCGTCGGGGTTCTCTCTGTGCTAAATTAATTGTGAAAGGCGTGCAAGGGCATGTTGCATATCCTAATATTGCAGATAATCCGATTCACCGTTTTATTCCTGCTTTAAAAGCTTTAACCGATGAAGTATGGGATGCAGGGAATGATTTCTTTCCGCCGACCAGCTTACAAGTGTCTAATATTAATTCAGGCACAGGCGCGGAAAATATCATTCCAGGAGAGTTAGAAGCTCAGTTTAATTTGCGATTTTGTACCGAATTAGATGAGGCCACCATTAAACAGCGTGTAGCCGATATTTTTGCACCCTTTTCATTAGATTATGAAATTATTTGGCGACTTTCGGGCAATCCCTTTTTAACTTCGGGCGGGGCTTTAATTGAAGCGACGCACTCTGCGATTAAAAAAATCACCGGGCGAGAAACGAGAGATGATACCGGTGGTGGTACTTCAGATGGTCGATTTATTGCGCCGACGGGGGCAGAAATCATTGAATTAGGCCCTTTAAATGAAAGTATTCATAAAATTAATGAAAATGTCAGTGTTGATGATTTAGAGGTTTTATCTGATATTTATGAACAAATCTTGATTGAACTATTAACAGGAGAATAACGATGCGTTGCCATGAAGTAGATTATGAGATTATCGGCCATGATATTCAGATGGTTGAGGTGGAATTAGATCCAAATGAAACTGTGATTGCGGAAGCAGGCGCGATGACTTATTTGGAGCAAGATATAGATTTTGATGCCAAAATGGGGGACGGCTCCAGTCAAGGTTTGTTGGGTGGTTTACTAGGGATTGGCAAGCGTATGCTCACGGGCGAATCGGTTTTTCTCACGCACTTTACCAATGAAGGTGGGCAAAAACGTAAGGTTGCGTTTTCAGCGCCGTATCCAGGGTCAATTATTCCGCTGAATTTAGCAGAATTGGGAGAAGAAATTACCTGTCAGAAAGATGCTTTTTTAGCGGCTGCTTTAGGCACGGAAGTGGATATTGCGTTTCAACGCCGTTTAGGCAGTGGATTTTTTGGTGGGGAAGGCTTTATTTTACAACGTTTACGTGGCGATGGCATGGCGTTTATTCATGCTGGCGGTACGGTGGTACAGAAGGAATTAAATAATGAAACCTTACGTCTTGATACGGGTTGTTTAGTGGGTTTTAGTGGTGATATTGATTACGATATTCAATTATCAGGCGGACTAAAAAGTATGTTTTTTGGCGGTGAGGGTTTATTTTTAGCCACACTAAAAGGCACAGGAACCATTTGGGTGCAAAGTATGCCTTTTTCTCGTTTAGCAGAACGTATATTAAGCCATTCGGTTCAATCCACTCAAGGTGAACAGTAGTTGTATTGATGAATACAGAAGAACTTGCGGCTATATTTAAAGCGCTTTCAGAACCGATTCGTTTGCGTATTTTGCGTCTTTTATTGGTAAAAGACGCACTGTGTGTTTGTGAATTGGTGAGTGTCTTGGGTATTTCGCAAAGTGTTATTTCTCGGCATTTAGCTTACTTGCGCAATCAGGAGCTGGTCAGTTCAAGGCGGGAGGGGGTTTGGATGTATTATCAGATAACGGAAAAAGCAAGCTCAGAATTATCTTCTGTCTTGCTTTTAATTCAGGATACGCAGAGCTGCCCTAATATGCAGACAGATTTAGAACGGCTAGAGCAGGTAAACGAAGGCTGTAATTAGGCGAATAATGAGAAGTTATCTAACTTATCAGGGGATTAGCCCTCTCCCGGGGGGTGAGGAGGGGTGTTTTGTAATAACCTATTTTCACTCCAATAGAAAAACCACTACCTTATTTATTTCCCCCCCCCCCTTTTTTTTGATGTTTTTTCCTTACCAATAAAAATACCCCTCACCCCAGACCTTTACCCTTGGAGAGGGAGCTAAACACCTTTCACTTCAGCTACCTAATAATTTAATACTAGGAAAAGCTAATACATTATAATATCCGCTTAAACGTATATACAGTTGGAGTAAGTAATGACTATTAAAGTCGGTATTAATGGTTTTGGTCGTATGGGCCGCTTGGCTTTTAAAGCAGCATGGCAGTGGCCTGAATTTGAGATTGTGCATATTAATGAAATTGCAGGCGATGCAGCGAGCGCGGCACATTTATTAAATTTTGATTCTGTACATGGTCGCTGGGAGTTTGCAGCGCAAGCGAATGAACAGGGAATCATGATTGAGGGTAAGCAAGTCGGCTACAGTCAAAATAAGGCCATAGAAGAGACACCATGGGGCGATTTGGGTGTGGATATTGTGGTGGAATGCACTGGAAAGTTTAAATCTCAACAGTCTCTTGCAGCGTATTTTGTACAGGGGGTTAAAAAGGTGGTGGTTTCAGCTCCGATTAAAGATGGTACGTTAAATGTTGTGATGGGGGTGAATGATGGGCTTTATGATGCCGCTCAGCCTAATATTGTAACGGCCGCTTCTTGTACGACGAATTGTATTGCGCCTGTGGTGAAAGTGATTCATGAAAGCTTTGGTATTAAGCACGGTTCGATTACCACGATGCATGATATTACCAATACGCAGAGTGTGTTGGATGAATATCATAAAGATTTACGTCGAGCGCGAGCCAGTGGCTTGTCGCTTATTCCGACTACCACAGGTTCAGCGAGCGCAATTACTGAGATATTTCCTGAATTAGCTGGAAAGTTAAATGGAATAGCGGTACGCGTACCTTTAGCCAATGCTTCGTTAACGGATTGTGTATTTGAGCTGGAAACAGCGGTGACTAAAGAAGAGGTCAATCAGGCGCTAGAAAATGCAGCGCAAGGAGAGTTAAAAGGGGTCTTAGGATTTGAAATACGTCCTTTGGTTTCGGCGGATTATACTAATGATACTCATTCGAGCACCATTGATGCGCTCTCAACTATGGTGATTAATGGTACGCAAGTGAAGTTATTGGCTTGGTACGATAATGAAATAGGTTATGTGGCACGGATGATGGAATTAACCAAAAAAGTGGCGCAGAGTTTGTAATATGTCTTCGCCTATACAGCAATACAGTTTGATTACCGCAAATTATTGGGTGTTTACGCTAACAGATGGTGCGTTGCGTATGTTGGTGGTGCTTTATTTTCACCAATTAGGCTATAGCCCTTTAGAGGTTGCCAGTTTATTTTTACTGTATGAGCTGTGTGGGGTAATTACCAATCTTCTAGGCGGCTGGTTGGCGGCGCGTTTAGGGCTTAATCAAACCATGCACTTGGGATTGCTTTTGCAAATTGTGGCCTTATCTTTGTTATTGGTAGAGCTTGAGCAATTAACCTTGGGCTATGTGATGTTCGCGCAAGCTTTATCAGGGGTTGCGAAAGATTTGAATAAGATGAGCGCGAAGAGCAGTATTAAATTATTGGTTTCTTCTGAGGCACAAGGAAAATTGTATCAATGGGTGGCTTTATTAACAGGGTCTAAGAATACTTTAAAAGGCGTGGGTTTCTTTTTAGGCGGGGTGTTATTAAGCTTGTTTGGATTTACTCAGGCCATTGCGCTGATGGTGGTCGCTTTATGTGCTGTTTTGTTGCTCAGTATGCTGTTTTTAGAAAAGCAGTTAGGAAAAACACAGTATAAGCCGAAATTTACAGATATTTTTTCTAAAAGTCAGGCGATTAATCGATTATCAGCGGCGCGACTTTTTTTATTTGGCGCGCGTGATATTTGGTTTGTGATCGCTTTGCCTGTTTTTTTACAAGAGCAATTGCAGTGGACTTATACTGAAGTCGGCAGTTTATTGGCTTTATGGGTGATTGCTTATGGAGTGGTTCAAGCCATCGCCCCTTATATAACAGGAATAAGGCAGGGTAAGCTGCCCAGTGGAAAAACGGCATGGCACTGGGCGGGTGCTTTATTGTTTGTTGCTAGTAGCCTTACGGTACTTTTTCTATTGCAATGGCAAGTAGAGCGGGTGTTGATTATTGGCTTATTAGTCTTTGGAGCTTTATTTGCAGTGAACTCTTCTGTGCATTCGTATTTAATTGTCGCTTATGCCTCTGAAGAGGGTGTTTCATTGGATATAGGCTTTTATTATATGGCCAATGCATTAGGGCGATTAATAGGCACTTTATTGTCGGGTTGGATTTATCAAGCGGCTGGGATGGCCGCCTGTTTATTGGCTACGTCGGTGTTTATTTTTATTACTTTAGTTATCTCCGCCGCCTTACCTAGGCAGGTACAGACTTAGGTAGACGGCTGGGTAATATCAATTTTTACAATAAGCCTCTGACCGGGTTGCAGGTATTTATGCAGCGTATGTTTATTCCATTTTCGTAGATCCTTAATGTGTACATTAAATTTCTCTGAAATGGTGGAAAGGGAATCGCCAGACCTAACGGTATAGCGTATGGATTGATTGGTTGCTGCGCGGCTGATTTTTATCGCTTTAGCCGATTTGATAATCAGTTTTTGTCCTAGGTATAAAGGCGTATGCAGTCCTATTCTATTCCAGCGGGCAATGTCTTTACTGTGTAGGTTTAATTGCTTGGCAATACGCCATAAGCTGTCGCCAGTTTTCACTGTATAGCGCGGGTAATTCGCTTTATTAAGCGCCTCTCTTTGACTGTACTGAGTTTTTAGAGCGGTTTTAGAAATCGGAATAAAAAGGTATTTTCCTGCTCGAATGGTATTATTTTTCAGATGATTAACATTACGCAGCACTTGAGCGGTGATGTGGTATTGATGAGCTATGGTGCTGAGACTTTGCCCCGATTTTATTTTATGTCGCTGCCATTGCACGCGTTGTGAGGCAGGTAATAAAGCCAGATTTTTTTTAAATTGTTTGGCTTTAGCCACAGGAATTAATAAGCGGTGAGGGCCTTGTGGCGGTGTATAACCTCGATTAAAGCCTGGATTCAGGTGAAATAATTCATCTAAAGTCATATTGGAGAGTTCGGCGGCTTTTCTTAAGTCGAGCTGTGAACCAATATTAATAACAGAATAATGCGGTTTATGTTCTAAGGTTTTTAATTTGATACCGTAATGCTTGGCATTTGCGAAAAGTTTAGCAAGGGCTAATAATTTAGGGACATAGCGTTGTGTTTCTTTAGGTAGTTTTAAATTCCAATATTGAGTGGCTTTATTTCTTTTGATATTAAATTGAATCGACCGATTTACCTTGCCACGCCCTGCATTATAAGAGGCAAGGGCTAATAACCAGTCATTATCAAAATGTTGTCCTAAAGAGTGCAAGTAGTCGGTTGCAGCTTGAGTTGAGGAATAGACATCACGGCGACCGTCGTACCACCAGTTTTGTTTGAGGCCAAACATTCGACCCGTTGAGGGAATAAACTGCCATAAACCAGAGGCTTGTGCATGAGAGTAGGCGTGCGCTTTAAAGGCACTTTCTACGGCTGGGAGTAAGGCCAATTCACCTGGAAGTCCTTTTTCTTTGACGGCTTCAATAATATTGTAGAGATAGGGTTCAGCGCGTAACTGAATCATTTCTATATAGTGTGGATTTTTTAACAGTGTTTGCAGCTCTTTTTCAATGCGTGGATTATCTTGAGGGGGAATGGCAAACAATGAAACAAGGTGTTGCCAGCTATCCAGTGTTTTTTTTGTTTTTATAAACTTGGGTTGCTGAAGGTGCACTTCTTGTTTGGGGACAACTTTAATGATAGCAGGGCTAATAGGCTGCGGTTTTGTGTGTGTACTACAGGCTGAGAGGAAAAAAAGGCTAAAGGTAAGTAGTCCAAAGAAGGAAGCTGGGAATGTCATGTAAGGGCTGATTTGATAAGGTAAAAAAGTGTATTAAACAAAAACAACATCTAAGTGGTTATTCTGCATAATATATAAATTGAATCCCATTCGTTCTATGTTCTTACAGAATAGAGAGTATTCTTTGTAGTGTTCGGCGCGCACAAGGCGATATGTTTCACGGTCTTCGTTATGGATTCCAATAAGGCTGCCCTTACCCATAAAGCTTACAGGCTTTAATTTATAGGCTTGCATTTCTTCTTCGGATAAAGCCAATTGCTTATTAATATGTTGAATCAGTTTGACAATCTGTTCGTCATCGGGGTGCTTGGTGTTGCCCAATAATACCGTTGTTACCGCTTGGAAGGGTGTTTTTGGGTTGTAATTGATGCGACTAAGGTGACTAATGTTATATAAAATATCTTTGCTAGAGGGATTCATTGATGAGGCTTATAGTCATAGTAAAGAGGAGTAAGTAAGCATTTGCAGTTAGGTTCGGAGTTTTTTTAATTTTAGCATGAATAAAATTACCTTATAATACGATGCTCTGTTTTTAACAATGCTTTACTTGCGTTGTGAATGTGAATTTTATAGTAAATTAGTTTTTATCGCTAGAATACTCACCTATGGTATGGGAATTTTTCTTATTATGATGCGTGAAATATAGGATGATAGGGAAAGATTATGCTTAGAAAGCCACAATTATAGCGGTATAAAGTTGATAATTTAGGATGTAAATATGAAAAAATTTTCTTTAGCAGCAATTTTGTTGTTTTTATTTAGTGCTGTTTCTTATGCGCATGGTCCTGTACGTGGAAAAATGACCGCTACAATGGACATCGAAGCCCCTGCAGATAAAGTCTGGGCTATAATTAAAAATTTTGAGGATATGTCTTGGCATCCTGGTATTAAAAGTACAGTAGGAACAGGCGGTAATGAAAAAGGGGCGACGCGCGTTTTAACTTTAGTTAATGGCGGAGAAATTACCGAAAAATTGAAAAAGTATGATGCGGCTAAAATGTCATACACTTATAAAATTACTGAGATGAGCACTGTTAAAACCATTGAACATTCAGGAAAAAAAGAAGATATTCCTGTGTTACCGGTTGATAATTACCAAGGTAAAATTACCGTTAAAGCAAAAGGTAACTCAACTGTGATTACTTGGGTGGCAACTTACTACCGTGCTTACATGAATAATTACCCACCTGTAGAATTAAATGAAGCAACTGCTGATGAGCATGTAACAGCTGTATTAACAGACGGTTTAACAAATTTATTACATAAATTTGAGCCAAATACTTTATCTTCTGCGATTACTTTTACTATGAAAAGATAAATAAAAAATTGGTTTTTATTTTTTGATAAGGCGGGCTTAATGTCCGCCTTATTTTTTCCCCCGTTGTTTTTTAACCACTGTATGTCTATGAAATTTATTGTTAACTTTTTATTATCAACCAGTCTTTTATTTCAAGGGGGAAATGTTTTTGCACAGCCGTATGCCTATATTACCAATCAGTTAGATAATACAGTTTCTGTGCTTGATACAGCGACTCAGCAAGTCATTAAAACAATAGCCATTACAGGTAAGCCTGTAGGGGTCGCTATAAATCACCAGCAACAGCAGGTTTATATAAGTACACCCGAAGGGCAAGGTTTTAGTGTTATTGATATAAAAACACTGGAAAAAATAAATCAGGTAAAAGTTGGCGGTGCTTCAGTGGGTATTGCTACCAGTCCTGATGGAAAGCGTATTATGGTGGCGGATTGGTATGAAAATACTGTATCTATTTTTAATAGCCAAAGCTTGCAGCTAGAACAAAAAATCACCGTGGGTCAATCGCCTTCAGGTTTATATGTCAGTCCTGACAGTCAATGGCTGTATGTGGCAAACCGCATGGATGATACGGTGTCACAAATTAAATTAAGTACGGGGCGTATTTGGAATACCACAAAAGTAGGGGCGCATCCTTTTGGTATTTTACTCAATAAAAAAGGGGATACTTTATACACTGCTAATGTAGAAAGTAATGATATTTCGATTTTAAAGACTGATAACCTTAAGCGCGTGGCGCGTGTTAAAGTTGGGGAAAGGCCTTATGCACTGGCTTTAGCGTTAAATGAGTCTCTATTATTTGTGACTAATCAGGATGATAGTTCTGTTTCAGTGATTGATACTCAGGCCTTTAAAGAACTTAAAAAGATAGAGGTCGGGGATAAGCCTGAAGGGATTAGCACATCATTGGATGGTCGTTATGTCTATGTCGCTAACTGGTTTGATGGAACGGTATCTGTGATTGATGCTAAAACATTAACCGTGATTAATACTATTACGACAGGTGAAGGCAGTCGTGCTTTCGGTGATTTTATTAATTAAATTTGCATATTTGTTTTTAGATATTTGATTTAAAGAACCATTAAGGGAGTTCGGTATGTTAAATAAAGTCACATTAATTGGAAATTTAGGAGCAGACCCTGAAGTACGGTATATGCCAAAAGGTGGAGCAGTCACGAATATTAGTCTTGCAACAACCCGCCGCTGGAAAGATCGTGATTCCGGTGAGCGGCGTGATGCAACTGAATGGCACCGTATTGTTTTCTTTAATCGTTTAGCAGAAGTTGCGGGGGAATATTTAAAAAAAGGCAGTCAAGTTTATATTGAAGGACGATTGCAAACCCGTAAATGGAAAGGTCAAGATGGGCAAGACCGATATACTACCGAGATAGTGGCTTCTGAAATGCAAATGTTAGGCAGTCGTACCGGTGGAACCGCTACCATGAGTTCTGGAGATAGTTTGCCAGTGACTGAAGAATCAAGCGTAGCCTCTTCTGCTAGTAGCGTACCAGTAACACCTTCCCCTGCAGCTTATGAGAATTTTGATGATGATATTCCTTTTTGAATGATATGAAATTGTTTATGTAAAGTGTAACGTAAAACTATATTAAATTTATAAAAAGATAAGGTAATAAATTGAATTTCAATCAAATATTAAAAATAGATAATTCTATTATTTCAAAAGACTCTCCCACCTTCATTATTGCTGAAGCAGGCGTTAATCATGGTGGGGATATTAAGGTTGCAAAAGAATTAATTGATTTGGCGGTTTTATCTGGAGTTAATGCGGTTAAATTTCAGATGTTTAAAACAGAAAATTTGATTTTAAAAAATGTTAGTAAAGCACCTTATCAGAAAAAAATAGATAATAAAGTTGAAACGCAATTTGATATGCTTAAAAAACTTGAGTTATCGAAAGATGAAAGTTTTGAATTAAAAAAATACTGTGAAAAAAAAGGGATTATTTTTCTGACGACCCCATTTGATGAGTTTAGTTTAGATGAATTAGATGATCTTGCTTTGCCTGCTTATAAAATTGCATCAACGGATATAACAAATTTACCCTTTCTAAAAAAAGTGGCTTTAAAAAATAAGCCAATACTATTGTCTACAGGAATGAGTTATTTAGCAGAAATTCAGTTGGCTCTTGAAGTTATTTATAAATACAACCAAGACGTGGTTTTGCTGCATTGTACAGCGAATTATCCAACGCGGGATTTTGAGGTTAATTTAGCGGTATTAGAAACCTTTAAAAAGAATTTTAATATGTTACTGGGCTATTCGGATCATACGGAAGGCTTAGGTGCTGCTGCTTTTGCAATTCCTATGGGGGTGAAGATAGTGGAGAAACATTTTACAATTGATAAGGATTATTCTGGTCCAGATCATAGCGCCTCTTTATCGCCGAGCGAATTAACTGAGTTTGTTAATTTGATTAGAAAGGTGGATAGTTTTATGGGAAGTGATATAAAAAAGCCTACTTTATCAGAAATTAAAACCAGAGAATCCTTGCAGAAATGTTTAGTGGCTAAATGCAATATTAAAAAAGGCAGTGTCTTTTCAGAAGAAAATATAATAGGAAAAAGAACGGGCGGAAAGGGGATCTCTCCCATTTATTATCAAGAGCTTATTGGAAAGGTAGCACATAAAGAGTACTTTGTAGACGATATTATTCTTAATGAATAATATCTCAATTATTGGAGCAGGTGGACATACGAGGTCTTCAATAAAAATTCTACAGAATTATTTTCATGATTCTATGTTTCATATATATGACGACTCTTTTGTTGAAAACCGAAGGGAAAATATATTAGGAATAGAGCTTGTTGGTAATATTCAACAGGTAGACAGTCATTCTAAGGTTTTTCTATCGATTGGAGATAATGCAAAGCGAGAATTACTTTTTCATAAGTTTAATAACCAGGTAATAAAGGATAATTTATTTCATGGGACTGCGATTATTGAAAATGATGTAGTCCTTGGAGAATCTAATCAGTTTTTTGCAAACAGCTATATTAATACCCTGTCTATTATTGGCAATAATAATATAATAAATACAAATGCCTTAATAGAGCACGAAACAAAAATAGGAAATAATAACCATATTTCTGTAGGAGTTAAAATTTGTGGAAGAGTAGTTATAGGAAATAACTGTATGATCGGTGCAGGTGTGGTTATTATTGATAAAATTAGTATTTGTAATGATGTGATAATAGGTGCAGGGGCTGTTGTGATACAGGATATATTAGTAAGTGGTACTTATGTTGGCAATCCGGCAAGGAAAGTAAAATGATTTATATTTCATCATCCTGTTTAAAGCATATAAAGATAAGAGATTCAATTCAAGAGCTTGTTGATAATGGATATAAAAATATAGAGTTGTCTGGAGGAACAGAATATTATAAAAATATGGAAGATGATATTTTATATTTACAAGAAAAGTATAATCTAAATTATATGTGCCATAATTATTTTCCTCCGCCTAAAGAGCCTCTAGTATTAAATTTAGCTTCATTAAATGATGATATTTATGAGCGAACATTTTCGCACCTAAAAGAGTCTATTGAATTGTCAAAAAGACTTGGAAGTCATCGGTTTTCCTTTCATGCAGGATTTTTTTTAGATATTTCACTGCTTGAAATAGGCCGAAATATCAGTAAATGTGAAATGTTTGATCGGCATAAAAGTATGCAGAGATTTTATGATGGATTTAATGAATTAAAAAGCCTTTCTGGGGATATTTCTCTTTACATAGAGAATAATGTTTATTCATTTAATAATTCAGTCACATATAATAATGAAGATATATTTATGTTGACTCATTATGACGATTTTTTAAACTTAAAAGAGCAGATAGATTTTAAATTTCTTCTGGATGTAGCTCATTTGAAAGTAAGTAGCGCTACTTTGAAGCTAGACTTTGAAAAACAATTATCAAAGTTGGTGGAGTGTTCTGATTATATTCATATAAGTGATAATGATTCCTTATCTGATTCAAATCAGCCTCTACAGAAAGATTCAGAATTAGTCAGAAATTTAAAAAAGTATGATTTAAAAAATAAAGATTTTACCCTAGAAATTTATGATGGAATAGAAAGTATAGACAACACATATAAAACTCTAGAGGGCATCATTAATGATTAATAAAATGTTATCAAAAAAACAGGATAGCTTTATTTCTGTAATGAAAGTTATCAATGATAATGCTTTGGGAGTTGCCTTTATTGTCGATGAAGAAAAAAAATTGTGTGGCGTTGTCACTGATGGGGATATAAGAAGAGGGTTATTGGATGATTTTAGTTTGGATACTAAAGTAGAAAAAATAATTTCTCCAAATTTTGTATTTGGTCATCAAGGTGAAAGCTATGAGTCACTTATAGTTAAGCTTTCTAGCCATATAAAGATTATTCCATTGGTTGATGAAAAGAATAGGGTCGTTGGTTTTTTTAAGGATAAACAGGCGGGATATTTTCCAGTTGCTGTTCCTAATTTAAATGGCAATGAGTTTAAGTATCTTACTGATGCGTTTATGAGTACATGGATTTCCAGTAGCGGTAACTATATAGGTCGGTTTGAGCGCGAGTTCTCTATGTATTCGGATTGTAAATATGGTGTTTCTGTATCAAATGGAACTTCTGCATTACATTTAGCCTTAGTTGTATTGGGTATAGGTCAGGGGGATGAGGTAATAATTCCTGACCTTACTTTTGCAGCAACTATTAATACAGTTTTACATGCGAATGCTACACCAGTAATTGTTGATGTAGATAAAGACAATTGGTGTATTAGCCCTGAAGCAATAGAAAAAGCAATTACAGTAAAAACCAAAGCCATTATTCCTGTACATCTTTATGGGCAACCATGTGATATGGAGGCTATTATGGCAATAGCTAGAAAATATAATTTGAAAGTTATTGAAGATTGTGCAGAAGCTCATGGTGCAATGTTTAATAATAAGAAAGTGGGTAGTTTTGGTGATATTGGTTGTTTTTCATTTTATGCTAATAAAGTGATTACAACCGGAGAGGGCGGAATGTGTGTTACTAATAGTCTTGAATTAGATAATACAATGCGCCTGTACCGTGATCACGGAATGAGTAAGAGTAAAAGATATTGGCATGAGGTGGTTGGCTATAATTACCGCATGACAAATTTGCAAGCTGCAATAGGCTTGGCTCAACTGGAAAGAATAGAAAGTATACATAATAATCGCCGTTCTTATGAATGCGCCTATAAATCTATACTAGAGGATAAAAGCTTTTTATTTCAGGAGGATATGTTAAATAGTAAACGAATTACATGGCTAGTGAGTGTGTTAATTAATAGCGTAATAGACCGAGATAAATTAATTGATAAGCTAAAAGAAAATGGCTTAGACGCAAGGCCCTTTTTTTATCCACTCAGCGATATGGATATTTATAAAAATTACTCTAAAGGAGGGACCCCTATTTCTCATAATCTTTCTCAAAAAGGCTTAAATTTACCTACCTATGAAAGTTTAAAAAGTATTAATGAGATTAAGGCTATTTTAGTTAATATTGAGATGGAATATGTATAATAATAAACGTTTTTTGGCTGTTATTCTTGCTAGAGGTGGGAGCAAAAGGTTGCCGCAAAAGAATATATTAGATCTTAATGGCAAAGAATTAATAGGTTGGACAATTGAGGCAGGGTTAAAAAGTAAGTACATTGATACTGTATTGGTAAGCAGTGATAATTTAGAAATATTAGAAATATCTGCAAGATTCGGTGCTGAAATTATTAAAAGACCCAAAGAACTATCAAGTGATATGTCAACAAGTTCTGATGCAATGGAACATGCAGTGATGAGCTATGGAGAAAGCTATGATTTTATTATTTTATTACAGCCAACATCACCATTAAGAACTGAAAAGCATATAGATGAAGCGATAGAATTATTGAATACTAAACAGGCTTCTGCCATTATTTCTGTGTGTGAAATGGATCATAGCCCACTTTGGAGTAATGTTTTACCTGATAATAGAAGTATGGTTGGCTTTTTAAGTGAAGAGGTGATAAATAAAAGGAGTCAAGATTTAGAGAAATATTATAGACTTAATGGAGCTATTTATATTTGTGATAAAAAAGTTTTTTTAGAGCAAAAAAGTTTTTTTATCAAAAAAAATATTTACTCATATATTATGGATAGGGAGTGTTCTGTGGATATTGATGAAGAGATAGATTTAAAATATGCGCGAACGTACATGCTAAAGTAATTGTTTTTTTATAATATAATTTTTATTAATAGTAGAGACATAAGTATCATGAAAGATATATATATTCATATTGGGGCGCATAAAACAGGTTCGACTATGCTGCAAAGTATTTTGAATCAAATACAGAATGATCTTGTGACATTATCTGTTTCTTATGAATCTGTGGGGCATACGTTAGGGGTATTTTTACAGAGAAATTCTCCATTACCGACAGATAAAATTCAATCTACCAGAGATAGCATGAAGGAAATGCTTGATGCAAAGCAAGAACAATCATTCATTTTTTCTAATGAGAGTTATTGTGGAGATTTTCAAGATGCATACTCAAAGGTTGGAGATATTTCTGCAGATTTATATGCAATATTTGATGGAATTGCGAATATAAAAATACTTATGTATGTGAGATCGCAGGATAAGTTCCTTGAGTCCAGCTATATTCAGTCAATTAAACAGGGTGAAACCCATACATTTGAAAAATTTTTAATAGAATATCCAGTAGATAAACTGCATTGGGATTCCATTATTGAACAGTATGCGACTGTTTTTGGAAAGGAAAATATAACTGTCTTGCCCTTTGAAATGATTAAAGATCCTACGGATAATTTTTTTGATGCTTTTTTGAAAAATATGGGAATAAATGTTCAACTTGATATGCCTAATAGTGAATTACCTAAATTTAATGAGTCTTATTCGGAAACAGGCTTAGAAATAGCGTTACGGTGCAATCCGATATTAGAGCCTAAAGAGCGAGTAAGACTTAGATTGTTTATAGAGAAAAATTTCTTTTCTACCCCTGAAAATAAGCCAATATTATTTTCTAAGCAAGATAGAAGAGAATTTATGGAAATGTATCAAGAAAGCAATGAAAGGCTCTATAGTACATATTTGCAGGATTTTAATAAACCTATATATAGGAAGCAATACGGATTAAGTTAGCCCGTTATTTTTAATTACAGACCTTAGAGAATTACTTACTATATGACATCTATAAATTTACCTCAAATAGCATCTGCATTCATTAAGACTAATATATTTAATGAACGATTTTTATACGATATTAATCGTGAGAATTTTTCCAAGATTAGTTCAACTGAAATATTCAATGAAAGCTTTAAAGAAAAAATATTTAATGAAAATTCACTGTATATAATCATTGGAACAGATTCAGGGCTACTCCCTAGATATATAAAAAAAAATGGTGTTCCTATAGGAACGCGCTATTTATTTATAGAAACGGACTATATATTAAATCAATTACATAAATATAAATTAATCAATGAATTAAGTGATGAAATTAGATGTGTAAGCTATGATCAGTGGGAGACGGTTGCTGCGGAATTAAAAATAGCACAATACATTTATATTAATTCAGTTGTTTTACTGAGTTCTATTAGTGCGCAAGGTAATACCTTAGAGGATTATTCAGAGCTTAATTGGACTGTTACTGAAAATTTAAGAAATATTCAGTGGCAATGTGGAATGCAATTGGCATCCGAGTCGTTTATCACGAGACAAATTGAAAATGTAGCAGAAAATCATACTCCTGCTAGTGTACTGGAAGGTGCATTTAAAGGTGAAACGGCCATTATATTAGCCGGAGGACCCTCGTTAACAAGTATTCTTCCATGGGTAAAACAAAATAGAACTAAATTAGTAGTTTTATCAGTCGCTCGTATTTCTAAGCAGCTAATTAAAGAAGGTATTACACCTGATTTTGTATTCTCAGTAGATCCTTATAAGCTTAGCTTTAACAACAGTTATGATATGTTGTCTTTTGGTGATAAGCCGGTATTAATTCATACGAACCATATTTATCCTGGGCTATTAAACCAATGGCAAGGGAAAAGTTTATATTTAAGTCGCCGTTTACCATGGGATTCGGATTTGAATGTTGAAAATTTAAGTGGTTCAGGCCCTACGGTAACCAATACCGCTTTGTGGGCCGCTTATAATTTTGGTTTTGACCGAATCTTGTTGGCGGGTGTAGATTTATGTTACAGCAAGTCTGGCATTACACATGCAGAAGGCAGTGCAGAACAATTGGCGGGTGCTAAATACAATACCACGACTTTGCAGGTAGAAACGTACTCAGGAGAGTATCGAGGTACGGGTGAGGATTTCTTGAGTGCATTAAGGAGTTTAGGTGTTGTTGCTAAGTTAGTGATAGATAAAGATAGAGAAGTCATTAATTTATCGGAAGATGCCGCGATTATAGATCATGTTGTGTTTAGAAAGGCATCCAAAGTGCCTTTGCATGAGTGTAAAGCAAATGTAGAGGCTATGCTGTTAGGTAAATATTCAGCCGATGAAGAGAGTAATAGAAAATATTATAAAGCCCTGCTTGAAGAGTTATCTATTGCATTAACGAATATGAATGATATTAGTTGCTTAGCTAAAAAAGCACATACTATGAATGCTGAGATGTATAACAGTGACGGTGTTATTAGTAACTATAAAGACAAAAAGAAGCTTGATAAGCTAGAAAAAACATTACAAAAAAAATACGGCAGTTACAGTAAATTAGTGCAAAATTTTGGAATTAGAGAGCTGGTTAAAATCAATGTGACTCATGATGAACACTTATTAAGTTCTGACCATGTTAAAGAGTTAGGTGCCATTTATTATGATGCGTATCAGGATGGGGCTAAAAAGCTTTCGGATCTTTTAAGCAGTGCGATTGATAGAATAAAATCTAGGCAAGAAGAAAGTAAGGCCTCTCCCGATTTTGAGTCTTTAGTTAAGCAATGGAGAAAAGATGATAGTTATCGACGTGCTGATATGTGGGTGGTTAAACACGGAGATAAAAACTTATCAGCAAAAGAAAAGAATAAATTTTTAGAGTTATCGAATGAATTTATTGAGTATAAAAAGCAAGCAGATCAAGAATTGTATGCTGGTATGCAGCAGGAGCGCTCCAATATTTTTTATTTTAAAAATAAAGCTAAAATTTTATTTAAACATAAAAAATTAGAGGAATTGGATGATTTAAAACAGAATTTTTTACAGGATTCTAAAAACAGTGAAAAAAAGGATTATTTATCTTTAATCTCTGCGTATATTGCTGAATTAAATTTAGATGCTAGTTTAGCAGAGCAATATTATCATGAGATTCTTGAGCTGGAAGGGTCAGAATTACTGGAAGATGCACTCAATGGAATTGTAAATATTAGTATAGAGAAAAATAATTATCAAAATATTTTTATGGCATTAGAGTGTTTATCACAGATCTCCCCTGTTTATTTACCTTATTATGCGGAATCTGCGCGTATTTTAGGAAAAATACAGATTGCAACTGACAGTTATATGGCCTATATCGAAATTTTTCCTGAAGATAAGGTGACGCAGTTAAAATTAGTATCACTTTATATGGAAAATGACATGAGTAATGTCGCAGAAGTGATGCTTGATTATATGTTGAGTCAAGACTCTACTTTAGAGTCAGCAATCCTCTTAAAGCAGAAAATTTTAAAAGGCTAAAGACTTCAAGTTTGGGATAAAGCTACTTTTGCTTATATCTCGTCATTCTTAAAAGCTTTCCAGTCAAGCGTGGATATAAGCTTTAGTAGAATTTTGTGAATATCTATCCTCGCTAAAACACTGCGGAGGGTGGTGAAATTTTGAAGATTCCTCCTATATCAGGTTTAGGTTAAATAGGTATAGCTTGGTTAAAATCCGGATGCTACTCCTATTAGTATGAGTGAGTAGCTTCAGTGTTTAAGGGGCGTAACATCAGAAGATCATTTATTTTTTAGATTAAAGCTAAAGAAAATAAAATGCAAGTCGATAGCTATTGTAAGTTTAGATTATGATGTTTTTATAAATACTTTCTCATCTTTATGAGAAATCTTGGAGGGTAGTATCATGGCAATGGTTATCAATACAAACGTAGCGTCGATTAATAGTCAACGTAGATTAAATGACACGTCTAATGCTTTAAATACCACAATGGAGCGGTTGTCTTCAGGAATGCGTATTAATTCAGCAAAGGATGATGCGGCAGGTCTTGCAATTGCAGATAGAATGACTTCGCAAATTAGGGGGATGGGTGTTGCGGTCAGAAATGCAAATGATGGTATTTCTTTAGCACAAACTGCTGAAACTGCAATGGGTGAGCTATCTGACACTATGCAGCGTATGCGTGATTTAAGTGTGCAAGCAGCTAATACAGGATCTGTTACACCAGCTGACCGTATTATGATGAACGATGAATTTGTTGAGTTGCAAAAGGAATTAGCTCGAGTTGTTACAAGCACAGAATTCAATGGTAAAAAAATTCTTGCAGGTTCTCTCTCTGCTGGTGGAACATTCCAAGTAGGAGCAAATACTGCGGCTGATAATCAGATAAAAGTCAGTATCAATAATTTGTCTATTGGTGGGGCGGCTCTGATTACAAGCGTAATGGTAGGTGGGGTTTCTTTATTAGGAAGTGCAGCTTCAGTCGCTTTAGATGTTGTTGATAAGCTTGATCTTGCGATCTCAGAGATTGATACAGCGCGTGCTAAATTAGGGGCGACACAAAACCGTTTTACTAGTGCCATTTCTAATTTACAATCAGGGATTGAAAATCAATCAGCTGCTCGTGGACGTATTATGGATACAGATTTTGCTGCTGAAACAGCTCAGTTAAGTCGTAATCAAATATTACAACAAGCTGGAACTGCGATGTTATCACAAGCCAATCAAGCTCCAAATGCAGTGATGGGATTATTAAGATAAATATCATAAGACCAATCAGTATCTACTGGTGTAAGATATTGATTGGTTGATTATTTATTTGCAGGAGAGGAAAGATGACTAGTGATAGTAATAATATGATCACAGGGCCTGTAAAAATGCAGTCCCCTCTCAATTTATCTGATAAGAAAGTACACTTAAACACGGAAGACAAAAATATATCGTCTGAGCGGGCTGAGCAGAGCTTAGAGATTGAAAGTAAAGATAAAATGAGTAAAAGCAGTCCATCGTTAAAAGAGATAGCAGATGTGACTGTGGCGGTGAATAAATTTTTTAATGTAACGCAACGTAATTTAGAGTTTAGTGTTGATGATTCAACGGATGAAGTTGTCATGAGTCTAGTAGATAAAACAACAGGTGAAGTCATTCGACAATTTCCTTCAGAAGAAGCTTTAGATATGTTACAAAGACTACAAGAATTACAAAGCAATACTGGAGTTTTTGTGCAAGAGAAAGCTTAAAATTTTTGGGTTTTATATTAGTTAGGAGAAAGTCATGGCAATTGCATCTGCATTAGGTATTGGTAGTGGTATGGATATCGGCGGTATCGTTCGGCAACTGGTTGAAGCAGATGGTGGGCCAGCACTTAATTCTATTCAGCGTAAAGAGGATGCAGCTAACGCACAAGTGAGTGCATTTGGGCGATTGAAAAGTTCTTTGTCGGATTTTCGAAACGCAACTGGAAAATTACAAGACCTTGGTGTTTTTAGTGAGCACACAGTGACATCAGGTGATGAAGATAAGTTAACAGCCACTGCAAGCCTAGGTGCTGCGGCAGGTTCTTATTCTTTAGAGGTTCAACAGTTAGCTGAAGCGGATAAGTTAATGTCTACTGGTTATACTGGTTACAGTGATGTAGTTGGCAGTGGTACATTAACCTTGGATGTGGGGGGGAGCAGTTTTTCTGTGGCCCTAGATGCAACCAATAATACGGTAGAAGGCATTCGAGATGCAATCAATACAGCCTCAGATAATTCGGGGGTGAATGCGAGTATTATTAATGTCGATGATGGTCTTGGCGGTACAGTTTCTAAATTAGTATTTACGGCTAAAGAGACAGGAACAGCGAATACAATTACGGTAACCTCTGGGGATGCAGCATTATCTGATTTAACCAGTATGACAGTGCAAAATGCTGCACAAGATGCGGTTATTTTGGTTGATGGACAAGCTGCCACTCGTAGCTCTAATTCTATTGATGACGTGATTCAAGGGGTCACTTTAGATTTAAAAGCGGCGGAGCTTGGAGTCAGCTTTAATGTCGATGTCGCACTGGATGAAGAGAGTATTAAAGAAGTAGCAGCTGGTTTTGTTTCTGCTTACAATGCCCTGATGGGAGTTGTTAAAGATTTAAGTAAGTTTGGTGGTGAAGAGGGAGAGTCCGGTGCTTTAATCGGTGATTCTATGTTACGCTCAGTACAATCAAAAATGAGACAAACCGTCGCTGAGCCTGTGAGTAGTATTGCAAGTGGCTTTAATTCATTGGCCATGATTGGAATTACCATTGATCGTGATGGCATCATGGCATTGGATAGTACTGAATTTTCGGATGCGCTCAAAGAAGATTCTAATGCGGTGAGTAATGTATTTTCGGCGGGTGATGGAGTGGCCGAAAGGCTTGATACGCAATTAGATAATTATTTGCAATCCGGAGGATCACTTGATGTTAAAACTAAATCTTTAACTGAGCAATTAAGTCGTTTTTCGGATGATCGTGATACGGTGCAAATTCGATTAGATAATTTAGAAAGAACGATGATGAAGCAATTTATTGCCATGGATATTTCAGTGGGGCAATTTCAATCCACTGGGGCTTATTTGGCGCAGCAGTTATCTAATTTACAAAGATTTTAATGGGAATGGACAATGAAACCTAATTTATATAGAGCTAATGCAAATAAATACGCATTGGTTCATACCGATTCTGTTGCTGAAGAGGCATCTCCTCATAAACTTATTCAGATGTTGATAAGTGGCTTTTTAATGCGAGTGAATTTAGCAAAAGGGGCTATTCTTAGGAAAGACCATGAAGAAAAAAGCATTCAAATATCGAAAGCCATTGGTATTGTGGGTGGATTGATTGATGGTTTGGATTTTGAACAAGGCGGGGAAATATCGACCAATTTAAAAAGTTTATATGATTATATAAATATACGCTTATATCAGGCGAGTTCTGAGAACGATGCTGAAATTTTAGATGAAGTCAGTAACCTGATGAAAGAAATACAGACCGCTTGGGATGCTATTCCCAATTTATTACAGTAAAAAGATGAGTTTTATTGATACCGTTAGTTTAATAAAAGAATTTTCTGAAAAAATTGAAACTTTAGTTTCTGAGGCCGATTGGGAATTGTTAAACACAGTATTACTCCAACGTCAGCGGGTATTAGAGCAATTTTTTTCTTCAGTAGATCAGTCAGAAATTAGACCAGTTAATATTATTAATTTGATTGAACAAATCCAAGTTAAAGATGAATTGCTTTTAGCCAATATTAAGGGTCAAAAAAAAGAGCTAGAAAAACAATGTCTTATTCTAAAAAAAGGTCGCCAATCCGTTAAATCTTATCAATAGTGCTTGTAAAATAATATTGTTATTATTAAGCACAGGGTTATAGCTGTGCTTAATATTTAGGGTTTATTATTAAACACAGAGTGATAGCTGTGCTTAATATTGATTTATTTTTATTGTAATAACTGCATAACAGCATTAGGAGCTTGATTGGCTTGTGATAGCATCGCAGTTCCAGCTTGTTGTAATATTTGAGTACGACTTAAGTTAGCTGTTTCGGAAGCAAAATCTGCATCCATTATTCTTGAACGCGCGGCAGATTGGTTTTCAACCCCCGACTGTAAATTAGAAATGGCACTGGTAAAACGATTTTGTGTCGCTCCTAATTTAGCACGAGCTGAGTCAATCTCTGAGAGCGCAAGATCAAGCTTATCAACAACATCTAAAGCGACTGAAGCTGCACTTCCTAATAAAGAAACCCCACCTGACATGACGCTTGTAATCAGAGCCGCACCACCAATAGAGAAATTAGCGATACTGATTTTTATCTGATTATCAACCTCAGTATTGGCTCCTACTTGAAATGTTCCACCTGCTGAGAGAGACCCTGCAAGAATTTTTTTACCATTAAATTCTGTGCTTGTAACAATTCGAGCTAATTCCTTTTGCAACTGAACAAACTCATCGTTCATCATAGTACGATCATCTGCTGTAACAGCCCCTGTATTAGCTGCTTGCACACTTAAATCACGCATTCGCTGCATGACACCAGTTAATTCACCCATTGCAGTTTCAGCAGTTTGTGCCATGGAAATTCCATCATTTGCATTTCTGACTGCAACGCCCATACCTCGGATTTGCGACGTCATTCTATCTGCAATGGCAAGACCTGCAGCATCATCTTTTGCTGAATTAATACGCATACCAGAAGCAAGACGCTGCATGGTGGTATTGAGTGAATTAGTCGATTTAGTCAGTTGACGTTGTGAATTAATAGAACTGATATTGGTGTTAATGACCATTCCGCTAGACATAATAGGTACCTCGGGTAGATATGAATTTAAAATGTAATTATAAAAATTAAAGCAGGCACTGTGCCAAAGCTAATTATTTACTTGTAGTTAATCATTTATCTTGTTGAATTTTATATAAAAATATTTTATTTTTTTTTCTGAAAACAGGATTTAGAGAATGAAGATATGAATTTGAAGGTCAGTTTCTAGATAGCTGGAGTAAAACCGGCAAAGATATTCCGTTATCAATTTGTGTGATTGCGATCACAAATTACTGTTTTATCAGTTAAGTCTTTATGCCATTGGCCGACAATATAAAGGCTATTAATATAAACAGGAGAAATATTATGGTTGGCTCAGTAAATGGGGGCGATGCCCCAGGTTTAGCGACTGCAATTATGAATCAAAAAACAGCAGGGGAAGAGTTTGCTGTCAAGGTGGTTAAGAAAGAGCAAGATATTGAGCGTGCTGAGGGAGAAGCCGCAGTTAAATTAATTGAAGATGTTGCACCCGCGGTGGTTAATGGGCGATTAGATACTCATGCCTAAATGAGTCGCTTTTAGGGGTTTTAGTTTAGGCTAAAGCCCTTATGGATCTGTGTCGGGAAAAAGTCCTGTATTTTTCATGGGATGTGCAGATTACAATTGTCTTATATTTAAAATAATCTTTTTTATAAGTCATGATGCAGAAAAAAATACTATCAGTGAGTTTACTCTCACTCCTTTCTTCAGCTAGCATTCAAGCGGCCGAAAATTCAGAAGCCCCTATCAAGTTAGAACCCTTGAGAATTGTCAATACAACGCCTTTAGGCGCAGGGATTTCTGCGGATAAAATTTCAGCCAATGTCCAAATCATGAGCGCTCAAGAATTAGCAGCGGCGCAAAGTCTGTCTGTTGCAGAGTATATGAATCAATACATGGGCAGTGTCACGGTGAATGATGCACAAAATAATCCTATGCAGCCTGATATTCAATATCGTGGTTTTACCGTATCGCCTTTGATGGGCTTACCACAAGGTTTATCCATTTATATGAATGGCATCCGCTTTAATGAGCCGTTTGGCGATACTATGCATTGGGATTTAATTCCTAAAGGGGCTATTGATACGATGAGCCTGCAATCAGGTTCAAATCCGGCTTATGGCTTAAACAGTTTGGGGGGGGCGATTGCCTTAAAAACAAAAACAGGTTTTACCGCCCCAGAACATACTCTAACCGTTAGTGGTGGTTCGTGGGGAAGGCATACTGAAGAACTGAGCAGCGGTTGGAATAACGGTGAATTTGCTTATTTTTTAGATTTACAACACTTTCAGGAAGATGGCTGGCGTGACCATTCCAATAGTCAAGTGTTTAATGGCTTAGGTACTTTGAGTTGGCGGGGCGATGATGGCCAGTTAAATCTAACCTTAGCAGGGGCAGAAAGCAGTTTAATAGGCAATGGGGCGATTCCTATTGAGCTAGAGGAAATAGATAGAAAAAGCGTGTTTACTAAACCCGATAAAACCAGTAACGCCTTTTTTTTAGCGGCTTTGGATGGAAATCTTTGGCTTAACAAGGATGTGGAGCTGTCCAGTAATGTCTATTATCGACAAAATACGGTATCCACTTTAAATGGGGATGGCAGTGAGTTAGATGATTGTGAGGGTGTTGGCTTAACAGGCTATTTATGTGAAGAGGGAGAGGATGAAGCAGTAACCGATATACAGGGGAATATTATTGCCGCCACGGATGCGGTTGAGGGTGGCACACTCAATACTTCTGCAACTGAGCAGTGGTCGTTTGGATTTGGTTTGCAGTCGGCTTTTAATCAAACGCTTTGGCAGCATGAAAATCAGTTTGTGATTGGCGCGAGCTATGATATGAGTCAATCTGGGTATCAAGCAGATACCGAACTCGGTTCTTTAACCGCGGATAGAGGGGTTAATGCTTCTGGTATTTTGTTGGAAGAATCTCGTGTACGTTTGGATACTGACATTCAGTCTTTTGGTTTGTTTTTCAGTGACGTTTTAAATGTGACTGATAAGTTGGCGGTGAATTTCTCAGGGCGGTATAACCACGTAGAAATTGATATGCGCGATGTGGGAGGTAATAACCCTAAATTAACGGGTAAGCATATATTTGACCGCTTTAATCCTGCGACAGGCTTTACTTATGCCGTGATGCCAGAACTAACTGTTTATGGGGGTTACAGTGAAGGTTCACGAGTTCCCACCCCTATGGAATTAAGCTGTGCAGATCCAGAAGATCCGTGTAAATTGCCCAATGCATTTATTGCGGATCCACCGTTAGATCAAGTGGTGTCTAAAACATGGGAAACAGGATTTAGAGGTCGGTTTAATCAGGTTTTAGGTGGCCATGTACAATGGAATCTAGGCTATTTTAATAGTACAAACCACAATGATATTATTTTCCAAAGTACAGGTAATGGTAATAGTGCTGGTTTTTTTGATAATGTCGGTAAAACACAGCGTCAAGGAGTCGAATTAGGCTTATCCAGTCAGTTCTTTGACCGCTGGCGCATGTCGGCAAATTATAGCTTTATTGATGCCCGCTACTTAACCGCTTTTACGGTACAAAGTGCGAATAATCCTTATGCTGATGCGAATGGCGATATGCAGGTAAAAAAAGGTAATCATATCCCAAGTATTCCACAGCATATTGTGAAATTTTCCACCGATGTCGATGTATTGGAACAATGGACCGTTGGCGTAAATGTGATGTTTAACGGTGAGCAATTTTTACGCGGGGATGAAGCGAATTTAGATACGCCTTTAAGTGCGTATGCGGTGGTCAATTTAAACACAGAATACCGATTTAATGAGCATGTGACTGTATTTGGGCGTTTAGATAATGTCTTTGGTGAAACGTACCATAATTTTGGGCTTTATGGTGAAGCAGGTGAAGTTTTTGATGGGATGGATAATACCCGTTTTGTCGGTGTTAGCGCCCCAAGAATGGGTTGGGTTGGGATTAAATTGAAGTTATAATGTAAATTCTAGGCCATGTTTTACTTTATTTTTGGCTCTGTCACCGTTAAGTATTGAAAATATAACTCATAAGCTTTGAAAGCCTGATTTAGCTAACTTTGAGCGGTATTTCAGTACATTCAAGCCCATGAAAAATAAAGATATTTTAAAATCCCACACTTAACGGTGACAGAGCCTTATTTTTTAATCATAATAAATTGATAAATAAGTTAATTAATATTTATCAGCTATTTTTAGGGCTATTATATAGAGGATGAATTTTAAAATAAAACCTAAAAGAAGTTTATTTTTGTATTCAAGTACCATTGATAGTATGAAAATCAATGAGTTAAAAAGTGTAACATGGCATAAATTCTAGGTGTTTTTTCATTGAAAAAAGGCATTTCAGGTACCATTATGAGAAAAAAGATTTTTTTATTAGGGGTTGGGGCTCAGAAAGCGGGAACAACATGGTTACATAATCAGCTTGTGCAGAATTCAAATGTTGATATGGGATTTAGAAAAGAATACCATGTATTTGATGCTATTTTTTCTGAGGAGTGTATTTCTTTTAGAAATGAACTAATTAATAATGTGTTTGAAAAAGTTCAAAAAGGAGAGTTAGGTAAGAATTCTAACGAATCTTCTGGTATAGCCAGAAGATTATCTTTCATTGATAATACAGAAAATTATTTTGATTATTTTGATTACTTGTATTTAAAAAACCCATTTATAGAGATGGTGGGTGATATTACGCCCTCTTATTCCATGTTAAATGCAAATGTTTATCAACATATTAAACAAGGTCTTGAGTCTAGAGGCTTTAGTGTGAAAGTTGTTTTTATAACGAGAGATCCTATTGATAGGATTTGGTCTATGCTTCGTATGGGGCGTAGAGATAAGGTTAATGGAGGAGGGATTTTATTGAAAACTGAAGAGGAACTTTTAAAAATTTGGTATAAGCTTCCTGAAGTACAGGTAAGAACAAGATATGAGCATACTATGCTGAATTTAGAAAAGGTTTTTTATTCAGAAGATATTTATTATGGTTTTTATGAAAGCTTTTTTACAAAGCATAGTTTTTTATCCTTAAAGTCTTTTTTGGGGGTAAATTTAATAGAACCTGATTTTGAGGAGAAGGTAAATTCATCTCCTAAAAATGAAGCTGTGAGTGAAGATTTAATGAGCGAAATTGCTCATTATTATTCAGAAACATATAATTATTCTTTTGAAAAGTTTGGTCTAGCAGTGAAAGATATTTGGTTAGGCTATAATTATTTATAAACAATAAGTTAAATTACCTTGAGTTTTACATACTCTTCAATCATATACTGGGTAATTTTTCTGACTAATTTATCATCCACATGTATATTATCATCTATAAAACCTGATGGTCCTGCTGAAGTAACCATCTCATAGCTTGGAAAATAATCTACATTATCAAATGTATTACAAATTCTTTCAGCACACACCCTTAAAACAGATTTTGAAAAAGAATTAGACACAACGCAATCTTGCGTGGTGAATGTTACACCTAAAGGAACGGGGGAAACGGTTAGAATTATTTTTAACGAATTGTTTCTATTGGTTAAATTTTTAATCATACTTTCTAATAAAGGCATAATGTCAAAAACATCAAGACGCATAAATTTAAACCTTCCAGGGAACTGCTTTAAAAAAATTGGCCGTATCATATTTAGATAGCATTGTGTTTGTGTATCAAACCAACATTCTGTTAGCCCTAAAGTAATCACAAGACAATCTGAATCAAATAAATCCTGATATAGTGTACAAATTTCTTTTCTTCTTTCTAGCGCGCGTTCTAAAGAATCCTCTGAAAAACAAGCTAATAATAAATCTTGATAGCTACCCTTTGTATTGGTCGCTATAAGAGTTTCAATCGGCGGTAATTCTCCAGTTAATGCCCACATAATATTCTGGTACATGGTTCCTGGATTATATTGATTTAAAATTCCATTAGGTCTAGTAAGCGATTCTTCTTCAAGAACTTTAAACGATTTTGTGGGAAGATTTATATCGTAGTCATCTAGAGCATCTTCAATATTTCTAGCAAAACAAGATCCCATAGTGAATACTTTTGAAGGAATATTGATTGAAAATTTAGGGGATATATGAGGGAAAATTATATTATCCCTAACTCTATTATCTGTCTTGCTAGGGTATTTCCTAAATTTATTTTCTTTACTATGTAGAAGTGTATTATTCATTATATATTGATATAGGTTTTGCTAAGGAAAAAGAAAATGGAAAAATTGTCCGAAGTGTTAATATTATGAGGATTATCAAATGAAAAATATTGATAGTTCTATAATATAGACCATTTATAGATTAGTTTTTAATTTGGTACTGCGTATATGTTCTTTATTTTATATATTCTTCAATCATATACTGGGTTATTTTTCTGACTAATATATCATCAACATGTATATTATCATCTATAAAACCTGATGGCCCTGCTGAAGTAACCATTTCATAGCTTGGAAAATAATCTACATTACTAAACGTATTACAAATCCTTTCAGCACAGACTCTTAAAACAGATTTTGAAAAAGAATTAGACACAACGCAATCTTGCGTGGTGAATGTTACACCTAAAGGAACGGGGGAAACTGTTAGGATTATTTTTAACGAATTATTTCTATCGGTTAAATTTTTAATCATATTTTCCAATAAAGGCATAATATCAAAAACATCAAGACGCATAAACTTAAACCTTCCAGGGAACTGTTTTAACAGAATGGGCGGCATCATATTTAGATAGCATTGTGTTTGTGTATCAAACCAACACTCTGTTAGCCCCAAAGTAATCACAAGACAATCTGAATCAAATAAATCTTGATATAGTGCATATATTTCTTTTCTTCTTTCTAGAGCACGCTCTAAAGAAACCTCTGAGAAACTAGCTAATAATAAATCAAGATAGTATATATTTTTATTGGTCGATATAATTGTTTCAACAGGCGGTAATTGTCCATTTAATGCCCACATAATATTCTGATACATGGTTCCTGGATTATATTGATTTAAAACACCATTGGCTCTAGTGAGCCATTCTTCTTCAGGAACTTCAAACGATCTTGTGGGAAGATTTATATCGTAGTCATCTAGAGCATCTTCAATGTTTCTAGCAAAACAAGATCCCATAGTGAATACTTTTGAAGGAATATTGATTGAAAATTTAGGGGATATATTAGGAAAAATTATATTATCCCTAACTCTGCTATCTGTTTTGCTAGGGTATTTCCTAAATTTGTTTTCTTTACCATGTAGAAGGGCATTATTCATCTTAAGCGTTCCATTAAGCCTCGTCCTTTAAGGCGAGGAGAGTGTTAAATTATTCACAAAGTAGGGCAGCCTAACAGGCTGCCCGTACTTGTGATAAAAAATTAGTTTGTAATACCCGAATGCCTTAGTAAAGCATCAATGTTGGGTTCGCGTCCGCGAAATTTAACAAATAAATCCATAGCATTTTCACTGCCGCCTGCTTCTAGGATGTGGGTTAAAAAAGCCCGTCCAGCGGTTTGGTCAAAAATTCCTTGTTCTTCAAATAAAGAATAAGCATCACTGGATAGGACTTCTGCCCATTTATAGCTGTAATATCCTGCTGCATAACCGCCTGCGAAAATATGTGAGAAGCTGTGTGCAAAGCGGTTAAAGTCAGGAGGGACCATCACGGATACTTGTTGACGGATACTGTCTAAGACTTCATAAACACGTGCGCCGTTTTCTGGGTCGTACTCTTGGTGCAGTCTAAAATCAAACAGGCTGAACTCTAATTGACGTACCATAATCATGCCAGCTTGGAAGTTTTTTGCCGCCAGCATTTTATTAAACAGTGCATTAGGTAAGGCTTCCCCTGTTTGGTAGTGACCTGAGATTAAATCTAAGGCTTCTTTTTCCCAGCACCAGTTTTCCATAAATTGGCTCGGAAGCTCTACCGCATCCCATTCCACGCCATTAATACCAGAAACTCCTAAATAATCTACTTGAGTGAGCATATGCTGTAAGCCGTGGCCAAATTCATGGAATAGGGTCAGCACTTCATCATGTGTTAGTAGAGCTGGGTCGTTGCCTGTGGGTGGGGTAAAGTTACAGGTTAAATAAGCCACAGGAATTTGCAGGCCCTCGGCTGTTTTTTTACGTCCTACACAGTCATCCATCCATGCGCCCCCGCGCTTCTGTGCGCGTGCATACAGGTCGATATAAAATTTTCCGCGTAAGTCACCGGCTTTATCGTGGATTTGAAAAAAGCGTACATCTTGATGCCATGTATCAATATCTTGTAGTTCAGTGATGTGTAAACCGTAGAGTTTTTCAACGACTTTAAATAATCCTGATAAGACTTTAGGCGCAGGAAAGTATTGTTTTACTTCTTCTTGAGATAAATCGTAAGCCTGTTGGCGCATTTTTTCAGAAAAATAGCCGACATCCCAAGCAAACAGTTTGGTAATGCCGTAGTGTTTGCTGGTAAAAGCGGTGAGTTCTGCTAGGTCTTGTTTGGCTTGTGGTAATGATTTTTCAGCAAGCTCTTCTAAAAAGTCGGTGACTTGTTTTGGGGTATCTGCCATTTTAGTGGCCAGCGAGAGTTCGGCATAATTTTCAAAGCCCAGTAGTTGCGCTTTTTGATGGCGTAAGGCAATTAGGTTATCCATTATCTCGGTATTATCCCATTCAGGATGATTGCCGAATTCAGAGGCGCGGGTTGAGAAGGCTTTATACATATCCGCACGTAATTGACGGTCTTCTGCATAGGTTAGAACAGCAAGATAGGAAGGGAATTGCAAAGTGAGCATCCAGCCTTTTTTATCTTCCATTTCAGCGGTTTGTTTGGCTTGTTGTAAGGCCGATTCAGGTAACCCCGCTAAGTCTGATTTTTTCTTAATCAGCTTGCTCCAGTCGTTAGTGGCATCGAGTAAATTTTCTTCGTAACGGCTGGTGAGTTGTGAGAGTTCGAGGTTTATTTCTTTGTAGAGATTTTTTTTCTCATCATCTAAGGCAATGCCTGAAAGGCGAAAGCTGCGTAATGAATTTTGAATGATTTTTTTCTGTGCCGTGGATAAATCGGCATAAGCAGTGCTTTCAGCAAGGGCGGTATAGGCTTGAAATAAAGCATCATGCTGCCCCATTTCGGTAGAGTATTCGCTGAGTTTAGGTAAGCAGGTGTTATAAGCATCACGTAATTCATCGTTATTGGTCACAGAATTCATGTGGCTTACAGGTGACCAAGCACGGGTGATTTTATCTTCTGCTTCCTCAATTGGGGTAATCAGGTTATCCCATGTATACAGGCTATTATTGGCTAAGGTTTGTTTGACGGTAGTACGCGCTGATTCTAAGAGTTGCTCCATGGCTGGCACGATATGTTCTGCTTTTATTTGTGAGAATAAAGGCAACTCTGACTGGCTTAATAAAGGGTTATTGCTCATAAGAATTTAGTCGGTTGATGAGAAAATAAGGTAAATTTTAACTAAAATTGGCGATGGCTGCTGATTCAATTTTTCATTATCCACATAATTTCGTATCATGCAGGATTGTATTGACGAATAAAGGAAAAAAACAAGATGGCATTAAGAGCATTTAAAGGTAAGCAACCACGCGTTGGAGAACGTAATTATATTGATGAGAGTGCCGTAGTGATTGGCGATGTGAGTTTTGCGGATGATGTGTCGGTGTGGCCCATGGTGGTCATTCGCGGAGATGTTGCCCCGATTAGCATAGGCAAAGGCACTAATATTCAGGATGGATCGGTCTTGCACGTTTCTCACGCAGGAAAATATGCGCCTAAAGCGGCTCCCTTAACCATAGGAAAAGGCGTTACGGTCGGACATAAAGCGGTGGTACATGCGTGTACGGTTGGGGATTATTGTTTGGTAGGGATTGGCGCGATTATTATGGATAATGCGGTGTTGGAAGACTATGTGATGTTAGGGGCAGGGAGCCTTGTTCCATCAGGCAAGGTATTGGAAAGTGGCTATTTGTATTTGGGCTCGCCTGCTAAGAAAATCAGGGAGTTAAAAGCGGAAGAAAGGGAGTTTTTAGAATATTCAGCCAATCATTATGTGAGCTTAAAGGATGACTATTGTTAGCAGGAAGGATACGTAAGATTAAAAGCCTTCTCCAGAGGGAGAAGGCGATTGACAGCATGGACTTATCTTTCTAATAAGGCCAATTTACCCGGTTTACCATCCCAATCGGCAGCATCAGGCAGTGCGTCTTCAACATCTGTAATCACAGGCCATGATTTGGCTAGTTCTGCGTTAAGTTCAATGAAGTGCTCTTGACCTTCAGGAAGCTCATCTTCAGAGAAAATGGCTTCAGCAGGACATTCAGGCTCACATAAAGTACAGTCAATACATTCGTCAGGGTCAATAACGAGGAAGTTAGGGCCTACATGAAAGCAATCAACAGGACAAACATCAACACAATCAGTAAATTTACATTTGATGCAGTTTTCGGTAACGACAAAAGTCATTTTAAATACCTACTTGTTTAGTGTGTTCAGAACACGGTGGTTTTATGTTAGCGACTTATTTTATCAGAAAGAAAAACGATATTCAGCCCTTCTTTGATAAAAACAAGGTCTTCACAGGGCTAATTTCACACCCATTGCGAATAATAAGCAGGCAATCGCCAGTTTTAAATAGTGGTCGGGAATATAGCGACCGAATAAGCTACCTAAATAAATGGCAGGAATTCCTCCCAGTAATAAGCCGACTAATAAATCAAAATCCACGGAACCAAAATGCAAATGGCCTAGGCCAGCAATAGCCGTTAAGGGAACCGCATGGGCAATGTCTGTGCCGACAATTTGTATGGGTCTTTTGCTGGGGTAGAGTAAAAACAAAATAGCGGAACCAATAGCACCCGCTCCAACGGATGAAATAGTGACTAAAATACCTAAGCAAGCCCCAGAGAGTACAGTAATATGTGGGCGGTAGGCTTTTAGTATTCTGATGAAGTTAGAGTCTCCGTGGCGATGATTCATATAAGAGACCAATCGCTCTTTAATCAGGATAATAAATGAGGTTAAAATTAACATGACACTTAAAGTTAACATCATCAAGCGGTCAGAATTCAGCCCAGCCGCTTTAAGTTCTTCTAATAGGGAAACGGTTATTAAGGCGCTGGGAACACTGCCTGCGGCTAATAAGCCAACGACTCGCCAATCGATATTCTTTTGTTTATGATGAAAAAATATACCACTGGCTTTAGTCAGGGAGGCATAAAATAAATCAGTGCCTACGGCAATGGCAGGAGAAATACCAAAGCCTAACACTAAGATGGGAGTCATTAATGACCCCCCGCCAACGCCTGTTAAGCCAATAACAAAACCGACTAAGCTGCCTGCCGCGATATGAATGAGCTCAAAACCGACTAATCTATCTGCGATGATATGAATGAGTTCAAAATTAAAAAACTCTAGAAATTCTAACAAGTTCATAAATTATTTTTTAACAAAAAATCGGTGGCTAAAAAATCCAGCATAGATAGAAATAACCATAATAAGGGCTTCCATTGAAAACAGACCTAAACTTGCAAAGGCAGGCCCTGGGCAGTAGCCGGTCATGCCCCATCCGATACCAAAAATGGCCGCGCCCATAAGTAACGGTTTATCAATGTGTATTTTTTTAGAAACATGAAAGGCTTCATCGAACAGGGGGGCGGGACGTTTTAGGATAAAGCGAAAGCTGAGTATACCCACCGCTAAAGCCCCGATCATAACAAAGGCAAGGCTTGGGTCCCAATTGCCTGTTATATCTAAGAAATTTAACACTTTATTAGGGTTCATCATTTGTGATATAGCCAGCCCTAAGCCAAATAAAATGCCAGAAATTAAAGCGACAAGGTTATTTTTCATGATAGAAAACCTGTTAAATGTTTCAGTACATAGACAGTGATAATGCCACTTGCCATAAAGGTGAGCGTTGCGCTAATCGAACGTATGGAGAAGTTAGAAATACCACAGATTCCATGGCCACTGGTACAGCCACTGCCCATGCGTGTACCGATACCCACTAGGAACCCACCGATAATAATGGCCCACATCGGGTAGTCTTGTCTTATAGGAATGCCAGACTCGCTGAAGGTTTGATAGCCAATAGCGCCTAAAACAAGACCTAATAGAAATAATCCACGCCACATTTCTTCTTTAATAGGTGAGCTGAATAAACCGTTCATAATGCCGCTGATACCTGCCATACGACCATTAAGCAGTAGTAATAAACTGGCACTGAGGCCAATTAAAGCCCCGCCTAATAGGGCGGTAATAGGGGTGAAGTTTTCCACGATTTTTCTCAATATAATTATTGTATCAACTGTCTATTATAAGGTGACTCATGGTAAGGTAGCAAAATTCCTCTAGTGAATTGATATGATGTACGCTTAAAGAGGAAATGTCGTGGATGAAAACGGTGATTTTCTCTACTTTTTGTCATTATTTTATCGTAGGGTTTTTATGTTTGAAGTCGCTGAGCTAGGTCATAAAATAAGTAAGTCCGAATATAACGAAAAAGTACCTACATTGCGTACGCAATTATTAACATTACAGCAATCAATTTCAAAGGAAGATTTCTCTGTTATTGTGTTAATTTCTGGTGTCGATGGTGGAGGAAAAGGGGAGGTTATTAATCATCTCAATGAGTGGTTAGATCCGCGTTTTATGCGGACTAATGCGTATGATTCTCCAAGTGATGAAGAGCGAGAGCGCCCTGAGTTTTGGCGTTTTTGGCGTACCATGCCAGAAAAAGGCACCATTGGTTTATATGTAGGCTCATGGTACAGCGAACCGATTGCCCAGCATTTGGTTAAGAAAAGTACAGAAGAGCAATTGCAAAAGAAATTAAGGCATATTAATCAGCTCGAACAAGAACTGACTATGGATGGCACTTTAGTCATTAAATGTTGGCTGCATTTGGGTAAAAAGCAACAACAGAAACGCTTAAAGCAATTAGAATCCAATGAAGAAACCGCATGGCAGGTGACGGAGCGGGATAAAAAACATCTAAAAATGTATGATGGCTTTGTGGAAGTGGCTGAAAAGGTATTACAAACGACTAGCAGCGCACAAACTCCGTGGTTGATTATTGAGGGCAGTGACAGTCGTTATAGTAGCTTGACGGTGGGGCAGTATTTACTCGATAAAATAAGTAATCATCGTGACAGTCGTCAAAAAAAGGATCTCAAACAGCAGTCAATTCAAGCCGCTTTCACTTGTTATGGCAATCAACACAATATATTGGATTCATTGGACCTATCCAGTTCTCTGACTAAAAAAGCCTACAATGAGCAGCTTAATTATTACCAAGGGCGCTTGAATATATTGGCGCGACAGGCACATGAAAAGAAAATATCCAGTGTTTTAGTGTTTGAAGGTTGGGATGCTGGAGGAAAAGGCGGTGCGATTCGTCGATTAACCCATGCTTTGGATGCTCGAAATTTCCAAGTGATTTCTATTGCAGCTCCAACCGATGAAGAGCGCCGCCAACATTATTTATGGCGTTTTTGGCGACACATGCCCCGCTCTGGCAATGTCACTATTTATGACCGCAGTTGGTATGGTCGGACTTTAGTAGAGCGTGTCGAAGGTTTTGCAGATGAAGAGGAATGGAAGCGAGCCTATTCTGAAATTAACCACTTTGAGGAATCGTTGCAGGAACATGGCATTGTTTTATTAAAATTCTGGTTGCATATTGACCCAGAAGAGCAGCTAAAGCGATTTAAAGAGCGTGAACAAATCAGTTATAAGCAGCATAAAATCACAGAAGAAGACTATCGAAACCGAGATCAATGGGAGGCGTATCAATCTGCGGTTAATGATATGGTCACACGAACCAGTACGCAACGAGCCGCTTGGACGTTAGTAGAAGCCAATGATAAACGCTTTGCGCGTATTAAAGTATTGAAAACCTATTGTGAGCAGTTAGAAAAAGCCTTAGATATCGCCCCAGTAGTAACTGATAAATAATGCAGTCGAGAGAGATAATTGATTTATTTACCGATGCGCTGTGGGTCGAAAACGGCCTAAGTGAAAATACGCTGAGTGCGTATGCCAGTGATTTACGGATATTTAAAAAAAGTTTGCCTAAAAAAGAGTTACACGAGGTTGTAAGGCTGGATGTCACTGATTTTTTGGCGCAACGCTATGATGAAGGCATTAGTACACGTTCATCGGCGCGTATCTTATCCAGTTTGCGGCGTTTTTATACCTATCTTATTCGAGAAAAACAGCTTGAGTTAGATCCCACCGCTTTAATTGAACTGCCGCGTATTGGGCGGCCTTTGCCCGATTCCTTATCTGAAGCGGATATTAATACCTTACTGGAGGCTCCTGAAACCAGTTCTGTGTTAGGCGCGCGTGATAAAGCGATGATTGAATTGATGTATGCCACGGGCTTGCGTGTTTCTGAGTTAGTCGGTTTAACCATGAATCAAGTAAATTTACGTTTAGGCGTACTGCGCGTGGTGGGTAAAGGTAATAAAGAACGCTTAACGCCGATTGGTGAAGAAGCGGCTTTTTATTTAGACGTGTATTTGCAAGACAGTCGCAGAGCCTTATTATCCGAAAGACCGTGTGAACACGTCTTTGTAACCAATAGAGCGGCAGGTATGACGCGGCAGGCTTTTTGGCATATTATTAAGCGGTACGCGAAAAAAACGGATATTACAGTGCATTTATCACCGCATACTTTACGTCATGCCTTTGCCACACATCTATTGAATCATGGAGCTGATTTACGCGTGGTACAGCTTTTATTAGGGCACAGTGATTTATCTACCACACAGATTTATACACATATTGCGAATGAGCGATTAAAAGAAGTACATTCCACCTTTCATCCACGAGGATAAGTTTCAATGAGTTCCACTATTCACCCCAGCGCTATTATTTCCGAATCGGCCATTATTGGAGAGCAGGTTACGATTGGTGCTTTTACGGTTATTGAAGACCATGTTGAAATAGGCGATCACTGCCATATTGGTGCGCAGGTGTTGATTCGTCCTTATACCAAAATGGGAGTAGGCAATAAAATCCATGCTCAGGTGGTTTTAGGCGATATGCCGCAAGATACCAGTTTTGATGAAGCGATTATTTCTTATTTAGTGATTGGAGATAATAATACCTTTAGAGAAGGATTTACTGCGCACCGAGGCTCGGAAGCTGAGGCGAGTACACAGATTGGTTCGGATTGTTTTTTTATGAATAATAGCCATGTGGCACACGATTGCCAGATTGGAAATCATACTATCTTTGCCAATAATGTCGCGGTGGGCGGCTTTGTACAAGTGGATGACCGTGTTTTTATGGGCGGTAGTGTGGTTGCGCATCAATTTTGCCGTATTGGTTCCTATGCGATTGTGCAGGGGACAACAGGGCTGAATAAAGATGTAATTCCTTTTTGTTTGATTGCAGGTTATCCCGCGAAACATTATCGTTTAAATACCATCGGCTTGAAGCGCGCAGGTATTACAGGTGAGCGTTATAAAGTCATTAATAGCGCATTTCGTTTATTACGCAATAATGAAAGTATTGAACATCTAAAGGAAACTGAAGAAATTCAGTATTTAAAAGCGTGGCTAGCCGTGAAATCAAAACGCGGTGTGCATAGCTTTATGGCATTGGATAAGAAATAGCCCCTTTAAAATTTCTTTCTTAGGGGAGAGGGCTGGAGTGAGGGGGAATAGGTTTTGAATTTATGTTTCTTTTAACGAGTCACTAAAAAACTGTACATTATTCCGCCCCTGATTTTTAGAGTGATACATCGCAATATCGGCATTTTTCGATAAATCTATCGCTGTGAGGCCATGTTCGGGGTATAACGCCACTCCAAGGCTGGAAGAAATATTGAGAGTATTATGTGCACATTGAAAGCTTCGATTCAGGGCTGCCCGAATTTTTTCGGCCATATTGGTCGCGTTGTGTTGATTCTGAATATTCGCTAATAAAATAATAAACTCATCTCCTCCAACACGGGCGACGGTATCCGACTCACGAAGACAGGTTTTAATACGTTTAGCGACTTCTTGTAATAATAAGTCGCCAACATCATGGCCAAAAGTATCGTTAACCGGTTTAAATTTATCGAGGTCCAAGAATATTAGGGCTAAGATGCCTCTCTCGCGTTTAGATGCTTTTAGAGCTTGGTTAAGGCGGTCATTGAGGAGTAATCGGTTGGGTAAGCCTGTTAATGTATCGTGTTCTGAGATATGTTTGAGTTTATTTTCAATACGTTTACGTTCGGTAATATCATTTTTAACCGCTAGAAAATGTTTAATTTCACCTTTATTATTGATAACAGGCGAAATATACAACTCTTCATCGTATAAACTACCATCTTTACGGCGGTTCACTAACTCTCCTTTCCATGGCTTGCCTGATAAGACAGTACTCCATAAGGTGTCATAAAAATATTGATTTTGTTTACCTGAAGACAGTAAATGAGAAGGCGTATGACCAATCGCTTCTGATTTAGTATAGCCTGTTAGAAGCTCAAAGGCAGGATTTACCCACTCAATTGATGCCTGAGGGCTGGTAATGATAATACCCGTTTGAGAGGCTTCTAAAGCGGTTATGAGCATTTGATTGTGTTCGAGTATTTTCTTCTCAAGGCTCATATCTTTAAAGGTAATCACTGCTTTTTGCGTGTGATTAGGCGTAGAGGGTAAGCTGACAATATTAAGTTGTACGGGAAAAGAGCTGCCGTCTTCACGTTGAAAGATATCTTCAAAATGACGGGTTTTACCGTCGACTAAGGTTTCTTGAATGGGGTTTGCAATGGCTTCATCTGGTTTTTGCAGAAAAATTTGGCAGATAGAGCTGCCTAATAGTTCGGAATGAGAATAGCCTAATAACTTCAGTGCTGCAGGATTGACAAAGATACATATTCCTTGGTTATCAATACCATAAACACCTTCACTTAAACTGGATAATAACGCAATATGTTTCGCGGAACTGTCTGATATTTCTTGATTTTTATGTTTTAAGCGCTTAATTAAGCGCATTAAAAATAAACTTAATAAGAGAATACAGGCAACCAATATTAATAAGGTTGAAATGTACAGGGAATAGCGTTGCCAAATATCTTTTAGGGTAAAGTTAGGGGCTTTATCAAAAGGCGGGAAACGGAGTGTACGTAGGACATTTTCAACTGGTAGGTAATCCGTAGGGATATCAAAGCCCTTGATATGCAGTTTATCTTTGACAGGATGTTCATGTAATAGTAATAGAGCGGCGGCAAAATGACGGGCTAGTTTGCTATCAACATGGGATAAAGCGGCAAATGGCCATTCGGGGTAGAGGCGTGTGGAGTGAATAAGGGGAAAGGTCGGGTGCTGTTGCTGGTTGATGATTTTTAGACGAGTTAAGTCGAGTTTTTGTTGTTGCTGTAAGGATTCTAAAACCCCTGAGCGAATAAATCCGACATCAGCTTTCCCATTAAGTACTGCATTAACAACCTTATCATGAGGCATGCCTGTTAGGTGCAGTTGATTATTTTTGGGGGTGGATAAATTTGCTTCATGCAGTGCATAACTTTGCATTTGATAGCCACCAAGAGAGGCGGTTTTAGTGGCTGCAATACGCAGTGTCTTTAAATCACTAAGTTGATTAATATCATGACGTGAAGCCAGCGTAAAAATAACGCCTGCAAACTGAGAGAGACTATGATTGGCTGTATTTTTAATCAGGCTCGCAAGCGGTGAAGATAAGTAATAATTTGCTTTTAATTGAATATAATGACCGGGATTGGTTAGAATAAAATCAACCTTTTTTTGTTGTACCGCATCATCCAGTTCATCATAGGCTAAAGCTTCAACAATAAAGTGTCGCTCAGGAATATAGTGGTGAAAAAATTGTTCAAGAGGTTGCCAGCGTTTTAAAGTGCTTTCTTTGGAGCGATACGCTAAAACCCCAATTTTAATGGATTTATTTGAAGCGGGAATTTGTGCAAGGCTAGGGGAAGTGAATAAGAGTAAATGGATAAAAAAAAGTAATAAGACAATCGAATAGTGTGTTTTTAGATAAACCATTAATTTTTAAAATCCTGATAAGCAATCTAAAATTCTAGCATTATTCCAATATTTTTTCATATACAGCCCAGACAGAATCCGTGCCATTTGTATTTTTTAGGCATTAGCTCACTTCTAGAGCTTGATGTATTTTAAACTAATAGCCTGTTTATTCTAGTGAAATTTTCTGGATATTCTTCTTTTTGGGATTTTCTCCTTTTATTCATTGTTGGTGGGTAGCATAATGCTACCCACCGAATGCAAGTTAGTGCGCTTTAGGTTTTAATTGTTGCAAATTATCATGGTGATTGAAATCAACCCCGACACTGACAATAAAGCTGGTGGCTTCTTCTATCGTCATTTTAGATTTAACAATTTTAGATTCATGCACAATCACAGTAAATCCTGAAGTAGGATTGGGTGAAGTGGGAATGAATAAAATGTACATATCCTTTTCTTTATTGGTGACATAGGCAGGAACCCAAACATCTTCTTTAGGATATTCTGTAAAAACGACTTCACGGGCTTCTTTTTGCTCATGGCCTGAAAAAAGGTTCACGATTTTTTTAGTGACGCGATAAATAGTGTTCAATAAGGGCAGTTTATTCACAGCCGCATCAATTAAACCAATAATCCATGTGCCACCCATTCTATTTAAACGATAGCCCACATAGACGAACAATGAAAAACTGAGTAAAAAGATAAGCGCGGTGACTAGATAATTATCCCAGTAGCCGTAAACCAGTTGTACTGAACTGGTCATCATATCTTTCATAAATAAGAGAATTTGCAGAATAACCACTACAGGGATAAAGGCAAAAATACCAATAAGAAAGTAGTTCGCAATGCGTTTTAATTGTTCATTCATATTATTCACCGTATTATTTTTATTTTAAGAATTTAATGATTTGAAAAGTAATAAAATTCCAGACAGTGCAAGGAAAATTGCAAAAATCTGGGTATATTTTTGGTTGTCTATTTTCTTGTAGAGCATTTCTTCTGAGATTAAAAAGACGACTATGGAAATCTGTAATAAGTGGATAAAGCTAGAGTAATCTAAACTGGATTCAAAGCCAATAAAGTAGAGTGTCAGTAATTGGAATATTGCAAAACTGGCATAACATAAGGCAATGGTCACGCGGGTATTATCTTTAGGTAAGTGTTGTTCGTGGACTAAAGCAGTTAATAAAGAGCCGCCTAAATTACTAACGCCATGCACAATGCCTGTAATAACCAGAAAAGTACGTTGATACTGAACCCATGAGGAAATGCGTTTCTCAAGACTGGGTAGGCTGTTTTTTAAGGCAACCAATATCAAAAATACCCCAATAATGAGACCAATATTAAGGGACACATGAGTGACCACTAATAGAAAAAAGACCACAAAAGGAATGCTATACAGTAGCGTGTTTTTATAGAGTTTTAAATCCAGAAATTGATAATGTTTTATCACTTGTAATAGATTAATAGCAATGGAAATAGGCAGTAAAACAGCAAGGGCATCACTAAAGCTGTAGTCAAGTAATAACAGAATAGGCGTGCCAAACAGTAAAATTCCAACACCAAAAAGTGATTGAATGAGGGTGGTGAACACAAGCGTGAGTAGAATATCAACAGGCATAATTTTTGGGGGGCTTATGGTAGAGGGTTGAGTTTAAAAACTTTCAGGGTATCGCTTGATTGATAGTCTGAAATTATTATTTTAACCGTGATTGGGTAGCTTTTCATCATTCCTGCACGTTTTTAGCAGGAATCCATGCTTAACGTGGATTCCCGATCAACAGACCTCGGGAATGACGGCTTTCATCTGCATTTACCCGTGAATAATGAGAGTTTACTGATTGGCTGGATTAAATCGCCCGTATTTAAGTAGCATAAGCGGCAGTAACAGTAGATTTAAAAATGTTGAGGAGATTAAGCCTCCAATAATAATAGCAGCCATTGGCCCCATAATTTCTAGGCCTGAGTTGTCGCTATTAAAAGCAATCGGAGCCATCGCCAAGGCGGTGACTAAAGCGGTCATTAAAATAGAGGGAAGCCGCTCGGTTGCCCCTTTAAGGGAAGTGTGTTTATTCCAAGGTAAACCTTCTATTTCCACTAAATATTGATAGTGTGAAAGCAGCATAATACTATTGCGCACGGTAATACCAAAGAGGGTAATAAAGCCAATCACAGAACCGACCGATAAGGTTTGTTCTAAGAGAATAACCGCTAGAATACCACCAATTAAAGAAAAAGGAACATTCAGTAAGGTAATGGCTACGTGGCGTAAATTATCTATGGCTATATAAATAAGCAAGAGCACGCCGATGCTGGCAAGCAAAGAGTGCAAAATAAGATCGTGTTTTGCCTGGGCTTGTTCAATCGCTGCTCCTGTGAATTCAGGGTAAATAGCCCCATCAAAGTGAATATTTTGTTTTATTTGCTGTTTTAAGTCGTGCATAAAGGAATCTATATCGCGTCCTGTGACATTACAGGTGATACTTTGTCGTCTTTGGGCATTCTGATGCAAGATATTATAACGACCTGAATGTTGACCAATCGTGGCAATATCACCTAGAGTAATCAGTTGACCTGCTAGTGTTCTAATGGGCAGTTGTTTGATGCTATCCAGTTGCTTGCGTAATTCAGGTTTTAAGGTGACGGCAATCGTATGTTGGCGATTGGAGTTTATATGTTTTCCTACAGGGTAGCCTTCATAAGCGGTTTGTACCGCTTGTAACGCTTTGCTTTCTTGTACGCCCCAGAAGTTGAGTTTTTCTTGCTCTAAGTGGATTTGAATTAAAGGGGTTGCTGGGGGAGAGCGTAATTGAATATCTGTTGCCCCTGTAATACTTTGCATTAAGCTGGCGACTTCTTGAGCTTTTTTATCGAGGGCGTTTAAATCCTTGCCATAGAGATTAACCACAATAGGAGAGGTGTAGCCTGAAATGGTTTCATCTACCCGTTCGGTTAAAAAGGTATTGGCTTCGTATAAAATACCCGGAAAATCATCCAAAATGGCGCGTAATTGCTCTAAAACGTGCTGTTGTTTTGCGCCTGATAAGGGTTTTAAGCGTACTTCAAATTCACTGTAATGACTGCCATAAGTATCGGCTCCGCGTTCGGCTCGTCCAGCCCATTGCGAAATGGATTCAATACTGTCGAGTTGTTTGAATTTGTCAGTGAGCAGTTTTCCTTGGCGAATTGACTCTTGTAAAGACGTTCCAGGAATACTGGTGGTATGCACAATATAATGCCCTTCGCGTAATTCAGGCAGGAATTTATGCCCCAGTGTGGCAAATTGCGCTAAGGCGGCTAAGGAAATAAGCAGACAGAATACAGCGATACTGCGCCCGTGTTGCGTTATGTTGTCCATTAGTGTTTGGTAGCGCGGGCTAAGATATTGAATAACAGGTGGCGTGCTGCTGTCTAAATGAATGGATTGCTTGAATAATAGATAGCAGAGGGCAGGGGTCAGCGTTAAGGCAACGATTAAGGACATTAAGATGGCTAAAATATAAGAATAGCCTAAAGGGGCAAATAATCGACCCGCGACCCCGCTTAGAGTTAACAAAGGCACAAATACTAAGGCAACAATAAAGCTGGCATAGACTACGGAGCTGCGTACTTCCATAGAGGCGCGGTAAACCACTTCATGAGCCGCTTTAGGCGAGTCTAAGAGTCTATTTTCGCGTAACCGTCGAAAGATGTTTTCGGTATCAATAATAGCATCATCCACGACTTCACCTAAAGCAATGGCTAAACCACCTAACACCATAATATTTAGATTAATGCCCATTTCTAAAAGCAGTAATACCGCACTAATTAATGAGATAGGAATGGCTACGGCTGAAATAAAGGCGGTGCGTAGATTGTAGAGGAAAAGATAAAGAATAATAATGACAAACAATCCACCCAATAATAAGTGACTGGAAAGGTTATTCAGCGAGTGAGTAATGTAATCGGCAGGACGAAACAGGTGTGAGTAAAAATCAACTTTTTGTGCGGCAAATAACGGTGAAAATTCTTCTAAAGCGGCTTCCACCGCATTGGATACGGTGAGTGTATTGGCTCCATACTGACCAATTACCATCATGACAATGCCCGATTTACCCATAATTTGTGCAGCGCCAATCGCGGGTTCTGCTGCAAATTTCACTTCCGCAATATCACTTAATAGCAGGCTTTGTTCGTCCTTAAATCTTATTGATTTCTGACGGAGTGCGACGGGGCTGGTGGCTGTTCCTGTGACTTGTAAGGTGAAACGTTGATTGGTATTTTCTATAAATCCGCCTGCTTGCCGTGGTTGTTGTAGGGCAGAAATAACTTCGTCAATGGAAATATTATGTTGCTGTAGCTTAAAAGGGTCGAGTTGGATTTGCACTTGGCGAATATCGCCACCAAAGATATTAACATCGGCAACACCTGACACAGCAAGCAAACGTGGGACGAGTAAGTTATCCACTAAATCACGCAGCTGCATTAGGTTTTTCTCATCCGAATTAAGACCAATGGTTAAAACCGTGGCAGAGGAGGAAGTGAGAGGCACAGGAATAGGCGACTGTACACCTTTAGGCAGCTGGGATTCTAAGCTAGAAAGCCGTTCGGTGACTAATTGACGGTTACGGTAATTGTCAGTGTTTTCGTTAAATACCGCGGTAATAATAGAAAGGCCTTGGATGGATTCAGAGCGTATCGACTGTATGCCTATTAGGCCACGGAGCGAAGTTTCTATCGGTTGGGTGACTAATATTTCTACTTGTTCAGCGGAAAATCCTGCCGATTCTGTTTGGATACTAATTTGTTTGGGAGCAAATTCTGGAAAAATATCCAGCCCTGCCTGACTAAATCGGTAGCTGCCATATAAAAAGATAAGCAAAGCGAGCGTAATAACAAGACCGTAAAAACGGATGGAAAACCGAACAAGGTAGGAAAGCATCTGTGTATTTTAAGCGTTAGGAAAATTAATCATCATCGTCGTCATCGTCTTCCGCTGGAATTTGACTGCGAAATTCTTCTGACAATAACAGTTGTGCGCCCGTGGCGACCAGTTTTTGTCCTGTTTGTAAATCTGAGACAAAATAGGATTGTGTATCAATGGCGTGGGGCTTTTGAATTCTGAGGCGTTGAAAATATTCTGCATCGGTATCACTTTGTAGATAGACATAGCTGTCACCTAAGTGCCAGACAATCGCAGAGCTTGGAATAATAACGCCTGTTTGTTGTTTTGCTAACGGTAGCCAAGTGTGAACACGAACGGATTGCAGAGTGGGCTGCTCGCTAAGGTAGAAAAAAGCAGGTTTAGCGATGCTGGTATTCGGTGCGCTGGAAATAAAATGCGCGCTGTGAGCTTGTGCACGAATCGCTTGTGCATTGATATGGATTGTTTGGGGTGCGCTATGCTGTTCGCTGGATGTATAAATTTTATACAGTGTATTGGAAGCATTGCTAAGTTTTTGCACGATAGGATTATTTTCGCTTAAAAACCAGTCTGTGACCTGAGCTCCCCAACGTAAAGTGGATTGTTGATAAAGGTTTTCTTGTTTTTGCTGTTTTTGTTTTAGTTCGGTTTGGTACAGTGCTTTTTGAGTTTGCTGTTCTTGTAATTGACGTGGTGAAATAATTTTATTGCGTTGCAGTTTCTTTAGCCGTTGGATTGTATAGTCTGTTTGCTGTAATTGAATGGCGAGGGCTATTTTTTCAGATAAGACAGATAAATAGAGCTGCCGCTGTTGCAGTAAAGGCAGGATATTAACCTTACTGGCCATACTATGCTGTTCTATGGCTTGTTGGCTACTTTGCAGTGGGATGATGTGTAAATAGTCGCGTGCTTGTTCTTCAATGTGCAGGGTAAAATCTGGATGTAGATTTTGCTCGGCTAAAAGCGGCGCACTGTAGGCAAGCAGAAGTAAAATAAAATAAAGTTTAGACGCTATTAATGTTTGCACAGAATGAGAGCAGGATGAGTTTATTGAAGTAAGCCTATTATAACGAGCTGTAAAGGGTAGGGCGTAGGTTTCAAACCGACTCCCAGCATAAAAAAATATGCTGGGATGATACGTCATAGGAATGCGCTTTAGTTAGGGCTAAAATTTCTCAAAATCTGCAAAATCAATATCACCTTTTGCATTGCTTATTTGAGGCTCAGAAACAGCGGCTACAGGCGCTCTGGCAGTAGGTTTGACTTTGGCTGTTTTTGTAGTTTTCGGTTTATTAGGTGTTGATTTAGCGGGTTTTTTGGGTTGACTTATTATTGTTATTGCTTTGGCAGGAGCAATCGTAGGCGCTCTATGGGAGGATAGCGCCTTATCGAGAGTAAAGAACTCAACGGCGTGTTGCATTTGTGCTGCTTGGCCACTCATTTCTTCTGCGGTTGCCGCTAATTCTTCTGATGCCGAGGCATTTTGTTGAGTTGCGGTATCCAGTTGGGTCATTGCATCATTGATTTGTGCAATACCACTGGATTGTTCCTGTGAAGCCGAGGTAATTTCCTCGACTAAATCGGAAGTTTTCTTGATGTTGGGCACAACCGATTCTAATAAATTGCCTGCTTCTTCAGCAATACTCACGCTATTAATCGCGAGGGTATTGATTTCTTGTGCAGTGAGACTGCTATTTTCTGCTAATTTTCGTACTTCGGCTGCAACAACAGTAAAGCCTTTACCATGTTCACCCGCTCTTGCGGCTTCAATCGCGGCATTGAGAGACAGTAAGTTGGTTTTATAGGCAATATCTTCAATCAGACTGATCTTTTTCGCAATATCTTTCATTGCATCGACTGTACGTTTAACAGCCTGTCCGCCTGTTTCGGCATCGGTTGCAGAGGCTGAGGAAATGTCATTGGTTACTTTGGCATTTTCTGTATTTTGCTGTACTGAAGTATTGAGTTCTTCAACAGAGGCTGAGGTAACTTCAACGCCGGAGGCTTGCTCAATGGCAGATTGGCTTAATGCTTGTGCGGTGGCACTAATTTCTTGTGAAGCACTGGCAAGACCATCTGCGCCAAGGCGAACCGAGCCAATTACTTCACGCATTTTAATAATGTAATCGCCTATCGATTGTTGCAGTTGACCAATTTCATCCTTACCATCGGAATGTATCTCAATACTTAAATCCCCTTGAGAGAGCGCATGAGTAATTGAGACAGCTTCATTAATAGGGCGTGTAATTGAGCGAGCAAAGAGGTAGGCGCTAATAATAATTAATACTAAAAACACGATGGCTAATAGACTGATATTCAAAATGAGCTGATTCACTGGAATCATAACTTCTGCTTCATCTATTTCTGCAATGACCACCCATTTGGTATTTCCAACTGTAATTGCTTGAAAGGAAGAGAGTACTGAATTTCCATTGTAATCTGTAATAATACGCGTATCTTTTTGACCTTTGAGTGCGCTCCTTGTGGCTTCTGTATCAACACCATTCTTTTTAATAGAGCCAGCAAAAGAGCTTTTGATATTATGCCCTTTTGGATCTAGAAAAGAATCTGAACGCATGCGTTTATCGCTACCGACTAAATAGGTTTCACCGGTTTTGCCCATACCTTCGCGTTGCTGCATAATATCATTGATAACTTCAGATGAAAGTTGCATAGCAACGACCATTTCAACTCGGTTATTTTTAATAATTGGGAAAGCAGAGAATGCGGCGGGTTCATTATTACTGGCTGCATAAGGTGCAAAATCGGAAATCGCAAATTGTCCTGTACTAAAAACTCGTTGGACAAGATTCCCTAAGTGACTGCTACTATATTTTCCATTAAGAATATTGGTTTGGTAATCCGATTCTTTGGCAACGCTATAGAATATTTCCCCTTGTTTATCAATGATAAATAAATCGTAGTAGCCATAGGTCTTCATGAAATCATTCAGAAAAGCATCTTGGCTAGAATTTACGGTCGGATTTTCACTGGAATCGGTAAAAAAAGTGCTGACTGTTTGACTTAAAATTTGATTGTCTTTTTCAAATCCATCAATGACATTTTGGATTTGTGTGGATTTAATGGCCCGTAATGCGGTTAATTGAGAGAATGTGGAACTGACTAAGGCGTTACTGGACTGTTGACTGGCCCAATAAACAATACTGGTCAGTGGAATAAGGCTAAGAATTAACATTAAGCCAATAAGTTTGGGTTGCATCTTTATGTCTTGTAAACGCATGAAGTATTTTTCCTTATGTAGAAAGGCTGTCTGAAACTTGGCGTAACTGTGCTAATTCAGAAACAGACAGTACGCGATTAATGGCTAGTAAAATAATAAAATCTTCCCCAACTTGTCCCATGGCTTGGATGAACTCAGTACGAATATCAGACCCAAAATCCGGTGCGGGTTTAATGCTTTCTTCTGGAATTTCCAGTATTTCATTCACTTGATCAACCAGCATGCCTATAATTTGTGCCTCTTCGTGTGCTTCGACTTCCACTAGAACAATACAGCTTCGTTTACTAATTTCACTGGTTTGATGTCCTAGTCGGGCGGATAAGTCGATGACAGGAACGACATTGCCTCGTAGGTTAATGACCCCTCGAATATAATCAGGTGTCATAGGGACACGAGTCACATTATTGATTTCTATAATTTCATTAACATCTAAAATTCCGATGGCTAATTTTTCTTTACCAACTTGAAAAGTTAAATACTGTTGTAGTTGCTCATCTTTAGCCGCGGTAAGGGCAGTTTGTGTTGGTGCTTGTGTATTAGATATTAAATCGCTCATAAAGCGGTCTCCTCAACTGGGGTATGGTGCAAAATAGATTGCATCTATTTTGTAAAGTAGACTGGATTAAGAATCCACTATGACAGTTATAAGGGAATATTAAGTCGATGTATTGTTATCATCATAGTATCAGTTTTCCCTTATTGTAAATATGCGATTAGATTGGAACATCTGATACTTGTGAATGAATACAGGTATCAGATGACTGATCTCGCTTATTAGTTTAGCTGGTTTTAAAAAAGGAAACGGCTTCTTGAAGCTGTGCGGCTTGACCACTCATTTCTTCTGAAGTGGCGGCTAATTCTTCAGAGGCTGAGGCATTTTGTTGTGTGGCTGTATCCAGTTGAGTCATTGCTTCGTTAATTTGTGAAATACCGGAAGATTGTTCAGCAGAGGCGGCACTAATTTCTTGGACTAAGTCGGCTGTTTTTGAAATTTCAGGCACGACATTGGTAATCAGTCCCCCTGCTTTTTCAGCAATAGAAACACTTTCTGTGGCTAAGACATTAATTTCTTCGGCGGTCACTCGACTGCTTTCGGCTAATTTTCTGACTTCTGCTGCAACAACCGCAAAGCCTTTCCCATGTTCACCTGCTGAGGCCGCTTCGATGGCTGCATTCAGTGAAAGTAGGTTAGTTTTATAAGCAATATCTTCAATTAAGCTAATTTTCTGTGCAATATTTTTCATAGCGGCCACGGTTTCGATAACCGCGTTTCCGCCTTGCTCTGCTTCTGTTGCTGATTTTGTGGCCATTTGCTCAGTGACTTTGGCATTTTCTGTGTTTTGTTGTACCGAAGCATTAAGCTCCTCTACTGAAGAGGAAGTGACTTCAACACCAGACGCTTGTTCAATGGCTGATTGACTAATAGCTTGAGCGGTTGCGCTAATTTCTTGCGAAGCACTTGCTAGTGTATCGGCATTCGATCTAACATTATCGACCACACTACCCACTTTATCACGCATATTTACTAAGGCCGCCGCTAATTGACCAATCTCATCTTTTTGATCAATATCTAGTACAGCGGTTAGATCTCCGTCAGCGAGTTTTTGCGCAAAAATAACACCTTTATTAACCGGCTTAGTAATAAGTGAAGCTAAAAATAAGGCAATCATAATACCAAGAATAACCGCAACAACAATGGTTATGATAATAATAGTATTGGCTTCAGCAATTAATTTTTCTGCATCAGAACGAGCAACATCAAGTTGGCTATAGCCTGCATTTTCTGCATCTTGAGCTTGCTTAATGACGTTATCTCCCAGTGATTTCATTTGAGTTAAAATGCCTTTTAATTCATCGTCATTTTTAATCCAATTTTGAGCAGAAGTTTGATAGTCTTTAGTGGCTTGTCTTGCTTGTGTAATAAGTTGTAGTTCTGTTGGGTTTGAAGTGACAACTTGTAATGTATCGTAAAGCTTCATTAAGTTAGGCAGTAAGATGTTCATTTTTTTCCATGCCACACGGTCTTTATAATTTACCTCTTCTTTTTCTGCGCGCATGATTTTTAAAGCATGAGCATAGATATTAGTGGTAATAATATAGCGTTGTACATAGCCATCGAGTTGCTCTGAACTAGCACCTGATTTCATTGCTTCAGTGTAAGCTTTTACTTGTAGTTTCAAAAAGGTATCTGCGGCATTACCTACAATGCTGCCTTTTTCAACCATTTCAGAGACCATTTGTTTATTTTGTTTTAAACTCGCTACCCCAGCACGATATTTATCGGCATATTTGTTGGTTTCTGTGCGGGCCACTCGTGACTGCTCTAATAAGCTGTCATTATTGTATTCAGCGGCGATAGTATCTACTTTATCTAAGTAACCAAAGAGTTCTTTTACATTATCTTCCGCTTGCTGGTGGATTTCAGATTTTTCAAATAGAAGGTAGTTTTTTTCTTCCATAATGGTCGCTAAGGCCATTCGTTCGACCCCTGTCGCATATTCGACTGCTTTGGCATTGTTATCGGTTATGCCAAATAAAGCATCGGATACTTTGCCCATATAAAGCTGGGTCAATCCGCCAAAGCTGACGGTAATTAATACCAGTAGCATTGCGCCACTGAGTATTTTTGTTTTTACACTTAAGTCATTTATATTCATAGTTGTTTCCTTATTATTGTTATTTTTATGCTGTTAATAGTGTTGAATGAGAATCTCGATCTTTAATGGCGACTTGCATAAGCCCCTGCACATCTAATATGAGAGCCACATTACCATCTCCTAAAACGGTTGCGCCTGTAATACCTTTTAAAGATTCAAATACTTTGCCTAATGGTTTAATTACGGTTTGATGTTCACCGTGTAGGTTATCAACTACAAAGCCGACTTTACTTTGTCCAAAGCTTACTACGACAAGGCTTTCTCGATTAGTGGATTTTACAGCTTGCCCACGTCCATTATGAAAATACTCACCTAAATGCAGATAAGGTAGAACTTCGCCGCGTAAATTAACGTAATGTTGTTGGCTATCAATTTCCCATTCTTTACTGTTCATTTCAACGCATTCATCCACCATACTCAGAGGAATGATGTAGCGTTCTTGTTCGGTTTCGACCATAAAGCCATCAATGATGGCTAAGGTGAGTGGTAGTTGAATGGTAATGGTCGTGCCTAAGCCTTCTTGGCTGCTAATGCTGACGGAACCGCGTAAGGCTTCAATATTTCTTTTGACCACATCCATACCGACACCACGGCCCGATAAACTACTGGCCTGCTGTTTAGTGCTTAAACCGGCTTCAAAAATAAGGTTAAATATTTCTTGTTGAGAGAGGGTGTCTTCTTCTGAAACCAAGCCATTAGCAATGGCTTTGGCTAAGATTTTTTCGCTGTTTAGACCGCCGCCATCATCAACAATTTGTATGACGATGTGTCCTGAGTCATGATAGGCATTAAGTTGAATATTTCCTTGTGCTTCTTTACCTACTGCAAGACGTTCTTCGGGGGATTCTATGCCATGATCCAATGAATTACGAATAAGGTGAGTGAGAGGGTCATTGATTTTTTCCACCACGGTTTTATCAAGCTCTGTTTCTCCTCCGGTAATGGATAGGGCAATATTTTTGTTGAGTTCTTTACTGACATCACGCACGACGCGTTTAAAACGGGAAAAGGTTTCACCAATAGGAACCATTCGCAGTTCGAGTGCGGTATCTCTTATATCACTGACTAAAGTGTTCATACTGACCGCGACTTCTTCTACATCGCTTAAGCCATGGCGTTCAACCATAAGGTTCATTGCGGCCCCTGAAATAACCAGCTCACCGACTAGGTTGATAAGTTGGCCTAACTTATTCGAGTCGACTCGAATATAAGTGGATTCTGAGGCAACTTTTTGTTTTGTTTGTTGTTGTTTTTTTAGGGCTTCATCGACTATCTCTGGAGAGACGACTTTTTGTTCAATGAGAATTTCACCTAGGGGTTTAGGTTTATCGTCATCATTTTTATGTTCTGTTTGGTTTTTAATCGCTTTTTTAACATCATTAACGGTTAAGGCCCCAATTTTTATTAAGATATCTCCGAGACGTTCAACATTATCTTCAGGAAGGTCTTCAAGCAGCTCGGTGTAGTGTTCTACTTTTGAGTTAGGGGGTAATATTTTTATATCACAATCATCAGCAGCAAACTCAAATACATCTTCAATCATTTGTTTGCTGGCATCACTCTTAAAAACAATTTTAAATTGTAAATAACAGCTTTCTGGGTCCATTGCTTCACCTGAAGGTAAATCCGTGGCGGTACTGATAATTTGTTCTATATCTCCTAGGGTTTTTAAGTAGCGAATAAAAGACAGAGGATCCATGCCATTACGGAAAGCATCGGTTTTAAATTCCAGAGAAATTAACCAATTATCCGCTGATATTTCACTGCTTTCTTTTTCTATATGCAGATCATCATGATTAGCTGTGAGCTGCTGTTCAGTTTTTCCAGTGAGTTGGCTAATCAGCTTAAGGCTGATGGCTTGCAGTTCCGCAGGTAACTCTGCGCTATTATCATTAAAACAATGTTCTAATAATTTTATTGTATGATCTTTGCAGTCGAGCAATGCAGAAATTAACTCATTGTTAATATGGCGTTCGCCATTGCGTACTTGGTCGAGTACGGTTTCGGCTTCGTGGGTAAAGGCAACAATAATATTAAAACCAAATAATCCTGAGGAGCCTTTAATAGTATGCATAGCTCGAAAAACACTGTTAATGGTTTCGCTATCATCAGGGGTATCCTCTAATATCAGTAGAGAATTTTCCATATCCAGTAGTAATTCTTCAGCTTCTTGTGCAAAGGTTTCTAGTGCGGCATCCATATCACTCATGATTTTCCCCAATCGGCTGAAATAACAATAGGGTCGCCAAAATGGCTGCCTAAATTCAGTAACTCCAATACTTCTACAACCGCTTGGCTGTGTTCTATTAAAGATAATTTAAAATTTAATGTACTGGATTCTTGTTTTAAAAATAATAAGATTTGTAAACCAGCACTGTCTATATCACTAACTTTGGATAAATTTATTTGTAAATGCACGTCAGGCTGACAATAGGGAGATAACTCATTTTTTTGTTCGAGTGCGGTATAGATGGTCATTTCATCCTCTATAGTGACTTCTGTCACACCTTCTTTAACGAGTGATTGTATAGGCATTGATTTTCCTGTGAGAGAGAAGTTACAATTTTTTTGCTGTTTTACTAAGAGCAAAAATTAAGGAATGAATAAGCACTCTTTAAACTAGGCTAGTCACGAAGGTAGAGAGTGAATGATAGCAAACATAAAATGACTTATGTTCCAAAATTGAATGATTAGGAAAACCTCCCTACTATTAATAGGGAGGTGACTGAGCTTATATTAAGGTAGGACTAATTTAGCAACAGCGGCCATTAAGGTGGGTGGCTGAAACGGCTTGGTGAGCCATGCTTTAGCGCCAGCCGCTTTTCCTTGTTGTTTTTTATCAGCGCCTGCCTCGGTTGTGAGCATCATCATCGGGGTGAATTTATAAGCAGGTAGTTTTTTTGCTTCTTGTACAAAGGTAATGCCATCCATATTAGGCATATTAACATCGGTAATAATAAGATGAATTTTTACACCGGTTAATTTACTCAAGGCATCCACGCCATCAAAGGCTTCGATAACATTATATCCAGCGCTTTTGAGTGCAATAGTGACAACTTGTCTAATAGAAGGGGAATCATCAACAATGAGAATTGTTTTTGCCATTTTATCTTTCCTTATTTTATTTTTATTTTTTAAAAAAAAGTTAACTCTTCATCGGAGTTAGATGCTATTTCATGAGTGATTTTGCCTGTATGACTTTGTAATTCTTCGGGCATGGTGTAGCTCAATTCCATTGTTTTTAAGATTTTTTCTACATTAATCATACTCGCATGACGGTATTCGTTGGTATTATTTTTTCCTTGTTCCACGGTATTTTGCAGTTCCTGTAAGTTTTCCTCTACATGCTCTAGCATTTGGGTCACTCTATCTTGAAACTGCAGTGCGGTTAGCACAGAGTAAATTTCAGAGCGTATTGTTTCACTGCCTGCAATCAGTTTCGCTTCACTGTCTTTAAAGGTATTTAGGGTGTCGCAAATATCCGATAATACTTTTTGAATAGAACCTTGTGATAAATGAATACTTTTTTCATCGCTTTGACTGGTTACTTCAGCCGCTTGCAAGGCAATATTCATTGCTCCATTGATAGCATCGATGGCATCGCTAATACGAGTCCCTGTTTCAGATGAACTGCCTGCAAGTTTGCGAATTTCATCCGCCACTACCGCAAAGCCTCGACCATGCTCACCCGCTCTTGCGGCTTCAATGGCCGCATTTAATGCAACTAAGTTTATTTGATCGGCAATGTAACGTACATCTTTAGCCATGGTATTTAATTTTTCAGTATGCTCGGATAATTTTTGGATTTCCTCAATCATACCTTGCTCTGCTTCATTTAAGCAGGAGAGGTTTTCGATAACACCTTCTAATAAGGCTTGCGCCCCTTCATATAAGGAGTTTATTAAATAGGTCTTATCTTCTTCTTGCTCTGCTTGGCCTGACTGCCCCAGTAATTGATTGATGGAGTCGGTCATATTGGCAAATTGTCGGCTTAATTGAGTTATCTCTGATTCAGTATGCTCTCGAGACAGCTTGACTTGACGGTTAATAATCGGAATAACTTCCATGCACAGCCGTTCTAACTCAGTTGCATAAGCATTGGTATCATCCAGTTTTATCTTTTCGTCCTCGCCCCAATAGTCCTGCAATGCTTTTAAGTTTGTTTTTTGAATGTGCAATAAAAAGAAGCCAATTAAAAGACCGACAAGGCTTAAAGCGAGCCAGATAATAAGAGAATGTAGAGTGAATTCTGTTTGCCATGCAATGAGGCTGCCTGCAATAAAACCCAAGGCTAAAGGGAGTGCGATAAAGGGAGTATTTTTCGTTACTTTGGGTTGGTTGTTAGGCTGAGCAAATGATGGCATAAGGAATCCCAAGGGCTAGGAAGAGGAGGGGATAAAATGAGTTCTTCTTTTTCTTATTTTCACAGTTAAGGTATTTTTTTAAAAAAAGAAAGGGTAGTTAAACTAGGGGTGTTTTCTATGTTTATAATTCGCTGTGCCTATAAATAGCTTTAAAAGTGAGAGACGATTAGAATTTAATTTACATTAAAGCCTAATATGATATACAGTTATATAGCGTGTTTCTAACACGAAATTTCTTGTCGCGATTCTATTTTCAATAAATCTATGCGCGACAAATAGTTTGTTATTTTATTTTCATCATTTTTTATATCGAACGAATTGAGTTTATTTTAAGCTAAAAATAATAAACGGTCTTCATCATTTTTTTTGGTATTGGTGAAATATAATTTTATATTACAGTGATTTATTGTTCTAGTTTAGTGTCATTACGTTCTTATAGGGAGGTTATTATTAGTATTTCTGCAATCACTGTCGGTGAATTCGAGCAATTCCAGAAATTGATTTATGAGCACGCTGGTATTGCTTTAGCAGCTGGCAAAAAGGTTATGGTCGCAAGTCGCTTAGCTAAACGATTGTCTCATTATGGTTTATCAACCTACGGCGATTATTTTAGGTTAGCGACAAATCCTGCATACCCAAATGAATTTCAGATGTTGGTTAATTTATTAACCACCAATGAAACTTATTTTTTTAGAGAGCCGAAACACTTTGATTTTTTAAGGGATGAAGTGCTAAAAACATGGCGTGGAGATAACTTTAGAGTTTGGAGTGCCGCGAGTTCGACAGGCGAAGAGGCCTATTCGTTGGCAATGACCCTAGCTGAAACTTTAAGGGATCGGAAGTGGGAAGTGTTTGGCTCTGATTTAAGTACGCGTGTTTTAGAGTCGGCACGAAACGGTGTTTATTCTATGGATAGGTTGGATCAGATGGACACTAATTTTCTAAAAAAATATTGTTTACAAGGCGTGCGCTCCCAGCAGGGTTCTTTTCGTGTCGACCAAAAACTAAGGAATCGTGTTAGCTTTGATCAAGTGAATTTAATGAAACCGATTCCAAGTGCTATTGGTAAATTTGATGTGATTTTTTTACGTAATGTTTTAATTTATTTTGATAATGACACTAAAAAAGAAGTGGTTGAACGCTTGGCCAGTTCTTTAAAGCCCGATGGTTACTTTGTGATTAGTCATTCAGAAACTATTAGCCGATTAACCAATCATTTGGTTGCTATTAAACCTTCTATTTTTAAAAAAACGCATAAATGAAAAAAACAGTTTTTAAACATACGCATCGTATTATTATTGATCCTGGTGAATTTTATGTAAGTAGCAAACAGGAAGTGATTTCTACTTTATTAGGTTCTTGTGTTGCCGCTTGCTTATACGACCCTGTGAATAAAATTATTGGTATGAATCATTTCTTATTAGCTCAACAGCATGCGGGACATAACGGCAGTATCATTTCTTCGGAAGAAGGGCGTTATGGTATGTATGCAATGGAGCTGTTAATTAATGAAATGACCAAAAAAGGGGCTAATAAAATGAACCTTAAAGCAAAATGTTTTGGCGGCGGAAATGTTTTGCAATTAAATCGAGGGCAGGAAGGTAAAAAAACAGTCGGTGAGGTTAATATTGAATTTATTAAAGAGTATTTAATGCAAGAAAAAATTCCGATGATCGGGTCGCAATTAGGCGGAAATTTAGGGCGTAATGTGCATTTTGTGGGCGATGATTTTGCGGTTTATGTCAAAGTGATTGACGATGCAAGGAAACGTATACTGGAAAAAGAAGAGCGAAAATATTGGACGAAAACACAAGCAGATCATAAGAAAGCAAAATCCTCAGAGGTGGATTTTTTTTAAAGGAGCTGTATTTTTTGATATTCTGTAGCCTGTATTCAATGTGAGGAAAAATAAAAAAATGGATGATATAAATGTTTTTATTGTAGATGATTCGGCGGTTGTACGTCAGGTGTTAACCAGTGTTATTAATAGTATTCAAGGTTTAACCGTGATGGCTTCGGCTTCTGATCCTATTTTTGCGCAAAAGAAAATGGAAAAAGCATGGCCAGATGTGATTGTGTTAGATATAGAAATGCCGCGTATGGATGGCATTACTTTTCTTAAAAAACTGATGCAAGAGCACCCAACGCCGGTGGTTATTTGCTCTACTTTGACAGCTAAAGGAGCGGATGTCACTATGCAAGCTATGTCTGCTGGCGCGGTAGATATTATTACCAAACCCACAGTCAATCTTAAAAATTTTTTGCAAGATTCTAAGGTATTGATGGCGAATGCCATTAAAGGAGCTGCAAGAGCCAAAATGCAATCTTTAAAACTTGCTACGACACACAGGCCTGTCGTAAAAGCAGCGATTGTAAATCAAGGCAGTGGAGGGGCAAAATCAATGTACGATTCAACCGATAAAGTGATTGCGATAGGAACCTCCACAGGCGGTACGGTTGCTTTAGAGTCGGTGTTAACGCGATTACCTAAAACAGCGCCGGGTATTGTTGTGGTGCAGCACATGCCAGAAGCGTTTACCGCGGCCTTTTCTCAGCGTTTAAACAGTGTTTGTGATGTGACAGTAAAAGAGGCAGTCTCTAATGACAGAGTGATGCCAGGCTTGGTGTTAATTGCACCTGGAGGTAAGCATATGTTATTAAGACGCAGTGGAGCGCAGTACCGTGTTGAAGTAAAGGATGGGCCTTTGGTCAGTCGTCATCGACCTTCGGTGGATATTTTATTTCGCTCAACGTCACAAGCGGCGGGTAAAAATGCGATTGGGATTATTATGACGGGTATGGGCGACGATGGCGCCAAAGGCTTGCTAGAATTGCATAAAGTAGGTGCGCTTACCGTTGCTCAAGATGAAGCATCTTGTGTGGTGTACGGTATGCCTAAAGAAGCAGTTAAGTTAGGCGGAGTGGATGGGCAGTTATCTCTGTCGGAAATTCCTGATTTAATTGTTAATTCCCCCACAAGAGAAAGTTTTACACGGTAATGTATTGGTGATAGCTTTGTTTAGGCGACGAGAATAATAATTAGTGTAAGGGGGGAAGTCAATATGTCTATTGTTGTGTATGTACTGTCATTTTTATTATTTTCTGGTCCTGTGTTTTCTACAGATATACCCACTGAAACACACTTTCGATTACCATCAGCGGAGTCCCAGCCATTTCAATTTCAATTTTCAGAATATGCTGCAAATAAAAAATATCGTGCGGCTTTGCAGTGTGAAGTAAACCCAGTTAAAGACTTTATAACGTCAAATGATTTTTTTCTTGGTTTTTTATCAGAGGAATCCTTAGAGAGTCTGGCGACTAGTTTACAAAAGGTGGGAATTGGAGAGAATAATAATACTTTAAAAGGCGATTTATTGATCGCCGATTTGATTAATGAATTAACCCAGAAAATACCCAGTGATCTAGGGGAGCACCAGATAGGGGAATATCAGATAGAGGAATATCAAAAAATATATTCTTCGGCGGATCAAATTGAACTGCTATTTATTTATAGTATGGCGTTTTTTTTAGTGGTTCTGCTTGCCTTGTATTTTATTTTTATTCAATTTTTTTCCTCAAAGCGGCTGGCTTCTTTATTTCAGTCATCCCGATTTTATATCATCGTTTTTATTGTACTGACACTGATTGTTGGCTCTACTTTAGTCTTTACACGTGATATTTTAAAGTTTAATAAGCAGTACGCATTAACCACTGCACAGGTTAATTTAGAGCGACAGTTAAGCTCTAAAATTGAATCGTTTGATTTTTTTATGAATGAGCATAAAACACATTTACTGGCATTGAGCCAAGACAATCAATTATTACAGATAACTCAGGCTTTATTAGCATTGCCCGCACAGTATGAGGCGTTACATCAATCGGCTGCTTTAGCACAAGCGAGAGTGTTTTTTAAGCAACGGAAAGTCCTCTTTGGTGAGTTAGGTTTTTTTATTATTGATGCTGATAACAAGAGTATTGCCTCGCAGCGTAATAGCAATTTAGGGCTAGAAAATTTTATTACTCAATATTACCCTAAACGCATTCAGAAGGCATGGCAGGGAGAGGTGGTTTTTATTCCTCCTGTTCGTTCGGATGTCAATTTATTAGCAAAAGGTGCTGGGAGGGCCAGATATCTGTTTTTTGTGGCTCCTATTAGGAATGCTAAGGGGAAGGTCATTGCTTTACTTACGCAACGCTTAGAGACAAAAGATCTGTATTTTAAAATACCATCCTATAAAACATTATCGAAGCTGCTGGATGGTTATATTTTAGATGCAACGGGGCGTATTATCTCTGATAAGAGTAAAGTCTTTGAGTGGGGACAAACAAAGGAAATAGCAGAAAAGGCATTAGATGACTTGCCGCCTGTGACTAAAATGACCCAAGAAATAATTAAATTGAGTCAGCAAGCTGTTGAATGGGATAGCAGTAAAAAGCCAACAATATTTATAGATTTACAAGGATACCCTAATGCTTTAGGGATGGAAGTGATAGGTGCGTGGGCTTGGAGTGAAGAATTAGGGGTGGGTTTTGCATTTGAAATGAGTGTTGAGCAGGCTTTAAATAATTATTTTGAATTACGTCAAAAGTTGTTAATTATTATTTTCTTTAGCTTATTGGTACTACTGACCGCTATTATTTTAATGCTTAGCTTTGGGAAAAAAGCAGCGGGTGTCTTGTTAGGAAAGCAGGCGGATTTAGAGCAGGAAATTGCGCAACAAATAAAAGAGTTAAAAAAATTAACCGTTATTGTAGAGCAGAGTCCAATGAGTATTGTGATGACCAATTTAGATGCGCAGATTGAATATGTAAATCCCGAATTCTGTCGAGTAACCGGTTATCAATTTAATGAGGTGGTTGGTCAAAATCCCAATATTTTACAATCTCCTATATCTGATAAATTAATTTACAATAAAATGTGGGAAATTTTAAAGAGGGGGAAAATTTGGCGCGGCGAGTTAATTAATCAGCGCAAAAATGGACAGGTGTATTGGGAAAATACTATTATTGCGCCTATTCGTGGTGCGGACAATAAGATTGAATCCTATGTTGCTGTTAAAGAAGATATTACTGAGCGTAAATTAGCAGAAGAGCAGAATATGCGCCTTGGGCGTATTTTGGAAAACTCCTTAAATGAAATTTATATTTTTGATGCGAAGAGTTTACTTTTTATTCAGGCTAACAAAGGAGCGCTAGATAATATTGGCTATTCAATGCAGGAGTTAGAGAAATTAACCCCTGTTGATATTAAACCCAGCTTTAATTGGGACTCATTTATAAAGGTCATAGAGCCCTTACGTAAGGGCAAAGTCCCCATTTTATCTTTTAATACCATTCATCAGCGTAAAAATGGCTCAATATACCCTATTGAAGTGCATTTACAGTTGGCTGTTGCGGAGCTTTCTTCTGTTTTTGTGGCCACGGTACAGGATATTACAGTGCGTCAGGAAAGAGAACAGGAGTTAAAGATAGCAAAGGAAGACGCTGAACAGGCTAATCAAGCCAAAAGTAAATTTTTGGCGAATATGAGTCATGAATTGCGTACGCCCTTAAATGCTATTTTAGGGTTTGCACAAGTGATGGAAGCGGATGAGTCTTTAACTGAGAGGCATCAGGAAAATTTGCGAATTATTAATCAAAGCGGAGCCCATTTGTTGAATTTGATTAATGATATTTTAGATTTATCTAAAATTGAAGCAGAGGAAGTAGAAATCGTCCTTGGAAGTGTTAATATAATAAAGCTGTGTGATAGTTTAGAATCGCTGTTTAAGCAAGAGCTAATAAAGAAAAAATTGACCTTAAGCTTTGATATTATGCCCGCCAATTTAGTTAGTGTCATGACTGATAAAACGAAATTATGGCAAATTTTAGTTAATCTAATGAATAATGCCATTAAATTTACTCAAGTGGGTGGCGTGGTTGTGCGAGTGCATAGCACTGAGCCATTAAATAATAAGCTCAATTTACAAGTTGAGGTTGAAGATACAGGTTGCGGGATAGCTGAGCAAGATTTGAAGAGTATTTTTGGTGATTTCGTTCAACTGGAAAATGATTTACCCAAACAACAAGGCACGGGTTTAGGTTTAGCTATTTGCCATAATATGGTTGCGAAAATGGGTGGACAGTTGCTAGTTGAGAGTGTTGTGGGACAAGGAGCTTGTTTTAAATTTACTTTAGAGTGTCAGCAGGCCAAGGATTCTTTGCATGTAATAGAAAAGTCTGTTTTACTGCCTGTAAGTGGTAAAGCCCCTAGTTATTTTCGCATTTTAGTGGTTGATGATAATTTAGTGAATCGTTTATTATTAATTAAAATATTAAAGCCTCTGGGTTTTATCTGTAAGGAAACGATTAATGGTGCTGAGGCTGTGGAAGTGTGTAAAGTTTGGCAGCCACATTTAGTGTTAATGGATATTCGTATGCCTATTATGGATGGTTACGAAGCCACTCGACAGATTAAAGCCTTTAAAAAAGACATTATTATTTTTGCTGTGACAGCCTCTGTTTTTAAGGATAAATATCAGTGTATTAAAGATTCTGGGGCAGATGATATTATCACTAAGCCCTTTAATGTAACAGAATTATTATCCACAATAGAACAATACTTGAATGTTACTTATCGGAGCATTACAGGGTGTGCCGATGAAGTACCCTTTAATCTTGAAAAAGCGTCATTTAAGGTGCTTGATAGTGCATTGCAAGAGCAATTGAAACAGGCCATTACCTACGTTGATATTCAAGAAATGATGTGTTTATTAGGACAAATTAGTGAAATCGATACGGTATTAGCAGAGGCTATCCAATCAAAAATGGATGTTTTTGCTTATGATGAGTTATTAAATCTATTAGAATAGGGCGGAATAGTGAACGATAAACCCAATATATTAGTTGTAGACGACGTACCTGAAAATCTTAAATTATTAGTTAAGATGATGAGTCACCTTTATTATATTCGCCCTGTGACCAGTGGTAAGTTAGCCTTATCTGCTGCTCAGGCTTTGCCGCCTGATTTGGTTTTATTAGATATTAATATGCCAGAGATGGATGGCTTTGAAACATGCCGTCAATTAAAGGCGGATGAGCGTACAAAAGACGTTCCTATTATCTTTTTATCAGCTAATACCGATAAAGAGGGTGTTGTTAAAGGATTTCAACTCGGTGCGGTTGATTATATTACTAAGCCATTTAACGCATTTGAGGTGATGGCGCGGGTTGAAACGCAAGTAAACCTGAAGTTAAGCCAAAAAATTATTCTTAAACAAAATCAGACACAGCAAGAGTTATTGCATATTTTATGTCATGATTTAATGAATTCAGTTGGGGTAGTGCAGTCTTTTTTAAATTTAAAAGCCTATGATGAGGAATTAACGGAAGAAGATGATTATATGCTGATGGCGATTAATAACGCGGTCGATGTGATTACTTTGGTTAGGCAATTAAGAAGTATCGAAGAAAAAAAGGTAAAGATAAAATTAGAGTTGCTGGATTTGCGGGAAATGATTGATACTTCTTGTTCTATGGTACGAGAAAAAGCGGCGCATAAAAATATTGAATTACTTATTGAAGTAGATAAGTCATGTCATGTGCTCGTAGAAAAAACATCTTTTGTGAATTCGGTGTTAAATAATTTACTCACCAATGCTATTAAGTTTTCTCATGTGGGTGGAAAAATTATTATTGCTGCGCATTCGAATACCGCGAATCATAGCCTTATTTTATCAGTTCAAGATTTTGGTGTGGGAATGCCCGAGGCATTAGCCAATGCGGTATTTGATGTTGAAAAGCAAACCAGTCGCCCAGGCACTGAGGGTGAGCAAGGGACAGGGTTTGGTATGCCATTAGTGAAGCGATTTATTGAGTCTTACGGCGGAGTCATTGAGTTAAAAACTCAAGAAGCCAGCTCAGAAAAAAGTGACAGTGGTACTGAATTAATAATGTCTTTGAAAACTCAACTTCCTAAAGGGTAAGCGGTTGAAGTTATTTTTTTATGTAAAACAAGGTGTGAGAAATGAGTGAGTGTCCTGAGAGCTTAAAATATGCTGCAAGTCATGAGTGGGTAAAGCTAGAAGAAGATAATATTATCAGTATTGGTATTACCGATTATGCTCAAAGCGAATTAGGGGATTTAGTGTATTTAGATTTACCTGAAGTAGGGCGGAAATTAGCGGCTAAAGAGCAATGTGCTGTCATTGAATCGGTAAAAACTGCTTCGGATTTATTCAGTCCTGTTTCGGGTGAAGTGCTTGAGGTGAATGAAGCTTTAGCGGATGAGCCTGAGCAAGTGAATGAAGAGCCTTATACTACGTGGTTGTTTCGTTTAAAAATGAATAATCCTGCGGAATTAGATGTTCTATTCGCCGCGACGGATTACGAGGCTTTGTTGGATTAATTTAAGGTGATGGGGTATTGGTAGAATATTGAAATGGCAAATCAAAATATAACAGGTCTGCAACGAATTTTTAATGCAACGCGGTTTTCTATGGCGGGTTTTCAGGCTGTTTGGAAACATGAGGCGGCTTTTCGGCAAGAGCTTGTTTTACTGGTCGTGGCTGTGCCTTTAGTTTTTTGGCTAAGTCAGGATAAGATTGAACGGCTACTATTAATTGCTAGTGTATTATTAGTGCTCTTGGTAGAATTAATAAATTCTGCGATAGAAGCCGTGGTTGATAGAATTGGTGTGGAACAGCATCTACTTTCTGGGCGAGCGAAGGATATTGGCTCGGCGGCTGTGATGCTTGCATTAGTAATGGCGTTCATCACTTGGACAATGATTTTAATTTAATAAGGTAAAGAGCGAATGAGTGCATTAATCTGTGGGTCTATGGCTTACGATACAATTATGGTTTTTCATGATAAATTTAAAAACCATATTCTTCCTGAAAAAGTACATATGCTGAATGTGTGTTTTTTAGTTCCGACAATACGTCGTGAATTTGGAGGCTGTGCAGGTAATATCGCTTATAACCTAAATCTTTTAGGGGAAGAAGCTCAGATTATGGCCACGGTTGGTCACGATTTTGAACCGTATGCACAATGGTTAAGTTCTTGTCATATTTCAGGTAAATACATTACTAAGTTAGATGGTGAATTTACCGGCCAAGCCTATATCACAACCGATGAAGATGATAATCAGATTACCGCTTTTCATCCAGGCGCGATGAATGAGTCACATTGTAATTCAGTGCCTCTGAATACAGAGATTACAATTGGTATTGTCTCACCTGATGGCAAGCAAGGGATGCAGCAACATGCGCAAGAATTTGTAGATGCTGAAATTCCTTTTATTTTTGACCCAGGTCAAGGTATGCCGATGTTTAATGGCGAGGAATTATTAGAATTATTAGAATTATCCACTTGGGCGACTTTTAATGACTATGAGTCCGCATTAATGCAAGAGGTTACGGGCTTAACATTAGAACAAATTGCTGAGAAAGTAGAGGCTTTAGTGATTACTTTAGGTGGAAGTGGTTCTAAGATTTATACAAAAGGCGAGTGTATTGAAATTCCTTCTGCACAAGCAAAGCAATTAAATGATCCGACAGGGTGTGGTGATGCGTACCGCGCGGGCTTATTGTTTGGCATTATGAATGATTATGATTGGGCAGAAACAGGGCGTATTGCTTCGTTATTAGGGGCGATAAAAATTGAGCATCATGGAACGCAAAACCATACGTTTACCATGGAGCAATTTAAAGCACGCTATCAAGAGAGTTTTGGGCAGTCATTTTAAAGATAGACTTTTGTAAGCCTGTATTGCAGGTATTTTAATAAAATAACCGCAATACAATCCACTCTCGCTATTTTCTGTTTTTTTAGTGTCCGTAATGAAATACTCTTTAGTTGTTTTTTGTGTTGTAGTGTTCTCTTCTTTGTCCGGAACGGTATGGGCGCATGGAGTGGATAGTCAGGCACAATATTTTTTAGAAAATATAACAGGAACGGCATTAGGGCCGTTTTTTTATATGGGTGCAAAGCACATGGTAACAGGCTATGATCACCTGTTATTTTTATTGGGCGTTATTTTTTTCTTATTTAAAACGCGTGATATTGTTGTGTATGTTAGTTTATTTACTTTAGGCCATAGCATTACCTTACTGTTGGGAGTTTTAGAAAATATTCAGGTAAATGCGTATTTAATTGATGCTATTATTGGCTTATCCGTTGTTTATAAAGGATTTGATAATTTAGGTGGCTTTAAGTGTTGTTTCGGTTTTCAACCGAATACAAAATGGGCGGTACTGATTTTTGGTTTATTTCATGGCTTTGGCTTAGCAACAAAATTACAAGAATTTTCTATACCTGAACAAGGGCTATGGCAGAATTTATTAGCGTTTAATCTTGGCGTAGAAGCAGGACAATGTGTCGCTTTATTTTGTGTCTGGCTGTTATTGAGTTTTTGGCGGAGATTTAAGAGCTATTTTACTTTTGCTGTGCTGAGCAATACCTTTGTCATGTTGGCGGGTTTTTTATTGTTTGGCTATCAGATGCTAGGTTTTAGTGTGGTTATTTGAAGTGGGTCGATATGGACAGGTCGGTTTTTGGATGCGTGGAAAATAAGGTAGTGGAGGTATTGTGGATATAGAACAAGAAATCTTTCAGGCGAATATACTCATTGTTGATGACGAGCCTGCTAATGTGAAATTATTACAGAAAGTATTAGAGCGTAATGGCTATGTCAACATTCAGGTGACAACCGACCCTAGAACAGTAGAATCCCTGTGTGCGGAAACAGATTTTGATGCTTTTTTACTTGATATTCGTATGCCCTATCTTGATGGTTATGGGGTAATGGCCATGTTAGCAGAGCGATTTAAGAATGATTATTTGCCTGTTTTAGTCTTAACCGCACAGACCGATCGTGAAACACGGTTAAAAGCCTTAGAAAGTGGGGCAAAAGATTTTTTAACCAAACCGTTTGATCAGTTAGAAGCCTTAACGCGTATTCATAATTTATTAGAAGTACGCTTAATGCATAAACAAATACGCAACCAAAATCAAATATTAGAAGGGATTGTTAAACAAAGAACGGAAGAATTGTATGAAACACGCAGGGAAGTCATTAATCGCCTTGGACTGGCCGCGGAATATCGTGATAATGAAACAGGGAATCATATTATTCGAATGAGCCGTTATGCGCAGTTGCTGGCTTTAGAGATTGGTCTAAGTGCTGAGAAGGCTGAAATAATTTTAAATGCAGCTCCTATGCATGATATTGGTAAAATTGGTATCCCAGACAGTGTGTTATTAAAACCAGGGAAATTGGATAAAGATGAATGGAATATTATGCAATCTCATGTGGCGATTGGAGGGGAAATTTTGTCAGGCCATGCCTCTGATTTAATGGAAACTGCAAAACTGATTGCTTTACATCATCATGAAAAATGGGATGGCTCTGGTTACCCAGAGGGATTAAAAGGCGAGGAAATTTCGATTGAAGGGCGTATTTGTGCTGTTGCGGATGTTTTTGATGCTTTATTATCTGAGCGGCCGTATAAAAAACCTTGGACAGTAGAACAGGCTTTATCACTGATTGAGGAAGAAGCGGGTAAGCATTTTGACCCACAATTATCCCCCTTAATGCGTAAAATATTACCCGAAGCTTTAAAAATTAAAGAACAGTATTCTGATGTGATAAAACCTGCAGGCGAGTAAAAAATTAACACTATGTTAGAAAAGCAAAAAATATTAATTATTGAAGATGACCCTATTTTTCAAACAATATTAGGGGCGATTTTTTCAGATTATAGCGTCTCCACCTCGGAGAGTGCAGAGGACGGTATTCAGCTGATTGAGGTATTTTTACCTGATTTAATCATTATGGATATTAATCTCCCTGGCATCGATGGGTATGAGGCTTGTAAACAGTTAAGAGAGCTGGATTGTGCGCGGGAAATACCGGTGTTATTTATCTCTGAATATCAAGGTCTGGATGATAGGCTAAAGGCGTATGGGGTTGGCGGGAATGATTATTTCACCAAGCCCATTAATAATCAGGAAGTGATTCTAAAAGTAGAAAAACTTTTATCGGTCAAAAAAGAAAAGCAAGTGCTTGAGCAGCAGCTTAATGAATCTTATTCCATTGTGATGGATATGCAGACGACAGCAGGGTATTTGCAGGTGATTAGCCGCTTTTTAATTAATATGTTGTATTGTCACGATATGGATAGAGTGGCGGATATATTTTTTCGTGCAGCAAAAGGGATGAATATGAATTGTGTTCTCTATTTGCATACGGAAGATAAAGAGATATTACAATCCACAACAGGTACTATTTCTCGCTTGGAAGAAGAAATTATTCAGCTGTCGGGTCAGTTAGATCGTATTTATTCGTTTGGTAATAATCGAGTTATTTTTAACTGGAAATATGCCAGTGTACTGGTTAGAAATCTTGATGATAAAATTGATATTGGCGCGATTTTAATGGACGGTATGGAAGCGGGTATTCGAGCGGTGACGCAGCAGCAAGAGCTACTAAAAATGGTCTCGGAAGTCGACTCTGAAAATCAGATGATAGGCCAAAGGATTACCAATTTATGTGGTGAAATGGGTCAGCATTTACAAAGTACCTTTTTATCTCTGGGGATGGTCGTTTCCTTAGATATAGAAGAGGAAGATCGTCTTAATGAAGATGTGAATGTTTATACGGAAAAAATTTCGGAAGAATTAAGTCAATTAAAGGGAAATAACGAAAAAATTGCTTATCTTATTAATGAACTGAGTGAGTTGTCCGGTGAGGAGGACGATGCTTTAGAGTTGGATGATGAGGTGGATGATGGGCTGGACTTTTTTTAAGGCAGGGTTATGGCGTTAGGCAAAAAAGTATTAGTAGCTGAAGATAATATTATTAGCCAACATTTAATAAAAAAGATGTTAGCAGTGCTTCGATATGATGTATTTATCGCTTCGAATGGACGAGAGGCTCTTGATTATTATCAAAAAAATTTTGCACAGATTGGTTTGATACTGATGGATGGAGATATGCCTGTTTTGAATGGGCATGAGGCAGCAAAAGCGATTAAACAATGGGAAGTGGATAATAAATTAGTTGATGTTGTGCCTATTGTTGCTTGGACGGCTCATTCGGGTATTGGCTTAAATCGAGAAAGTTGGAATGCAGTGGGTGTGTTGGATTTTTTATCTAAGCCTTTTGTCATCGATGAATTTAAAAACCTGCTGCTAAAATACTTTCCTGATGCTCAGTTTTCTTCCCCTAAAGAGACACTCAAAAAAATAGCGGTTCAAGCAGAGAGTAAAGCATCATTGATTTTAGATGCCAGCGCCTTAGAGCAACTATTGATGTTGGATAAAAAGAATGTAGGCTTATTTCAAAATCTCATCACACATTATCAAATGGAAGGTCGTCGCTTATTAGCTGAGATTGCATTGCATTTAAAGGATAAACAAGCCGAACCCCTACGCAAAGCCGCGCATACCTTAAAATCTTCGAGTGCCAGTTTTGGGGCAACGGATTTAGCCCAGCTTTGTAAAGAGATGGAATATCATTCGGATGATTTTCCAGCCATCACCGTTTGGTTGGATAAGGCGATCAAATTATTTGAACAGAGTTTAGAGGCGCTTGAAAAGGTCGTGCCATAATTAAATTATGGCACTGCATTTATTGTAATTATTCAGAGTCAAATACACTGACTTCATGACTGGTATCAGTTAATGTAATGCTTTGCTCAACTTTAGGCAATACTTTTTGCATGGCCATTTTACTTTTGGTGTTAATGATTAAAGGCGATGTAATAGAGCCTTTAATGGCAGGTTTTTCCGCTTCATCTTCACTTTTTTGTAAAATAATGAATAACAGTAAATCCTCTATATTTTCCACCTCAAGTAGTTTCTCTTCTGCATCAGTGAGCAAAAAATTATAATTGATTTTGAAACGCTCAGGCAGAGCTACAGAAAATAATAAGTCATCATTATCAAGCGATTGCATCCAATAAATCAGATCATTGCCTTCTTCGTGAAAGAATTTAAAGCGCGTTTGATCTTCAAACCCAGGAATGCCGTTTGGAAAAGTAATGACAGAATCGGCATCAACCGACTGCGTACCAAGAAATGTAGATTTTATATCCATGATGAAACACCTTTAATTAGAGTATGCAATAGAAACCTATCATTATAGAATAGGAGCAATAAAACGTATCGAAAAGAGTGTAAACGGCCTAAAAAGAATCCAGCCGCGTTTAATATTATCTAACGATAAAGATACGTTCTTCTTAGAAGTGTAACCTAATAATAAACGGATTAAAATATGCAAATACATTTAATTTCTGTTGGGCAAAAAATGCCGCAATGGGTGAAGCAAGGCTATGAAGAGTATGCTAAGCGCCTTCCCCGTGAATGTGAATTGGTTTTAAAAGAAATTCCTGCGGGGAAGCGTGGAAAAAACAGCGACTTAGAGCGTATTAGGCGCGATGAAGGCGAACGTATGCTGGCTGCATTACCTAAAAATTGCCATATTGTGACTTTAGATATTCCTGGTAAACATTGGACGACGGAAAATCTTGCCACTTCCATGACTTCTTGGTTGGAAGGAGGGCAAGATGTGGCTTTACTTGTGGGAGGGCCAGAAGGGTTAGCCGACTCAGTAAAATCCTTAGCGAGAGAGTCGTGGAGTTTATCCAAACTCACCTTTCCGCATCCTTTGGTGCGTATTGTGGTTGCTGAGCAAATTTATCGTGCATGGAGCATTATCCATAATCATCCTTACCATCGTTAAATATAATTATTACAGTCTATGAGTCAACTAATTTTAGCTTCCGCTTCTCCGCGTAGAAGTGAACTGCTTACCCAAATCAATATAGCTCATCGTATTCAGGTGGCTGATATTGATGAAACCCCTTATAAAAACGAAAATCCTAAAGAGTATGTTATTCGAGTGGCGCAAGCCAAAGCCAAAAAAGTACAGCAAACAGTCAGTGATGCCTCGGTGGTATTGGCCGCCGATACCAGTGTAGTTTTAGGCAATCATATTATGGGAAAACCCAATGACTTACCTGATGCGCTGGCAATGTTAACTGCTTTATCGGGAAAACGTCATGAAGTGTACAGTGCTGTTGCACTTTATGGTCAAACAGAGCAAATAAAACTGTGTATATCACATGTTAATTTTCGAGTTATATCAGAGCAAGAAATTGTGAATTATTGGCATACAGGGGAACCTGTTGGTAAAGCAGGTTCGTATGCGATACAAGGATTAGGCAGTCTTTTTATTGAATCAATAGCAGGCAGTTATTCAGGTATTATGGGGCTGCCTTTATTTGAAACCGCTCAATTATTAGCCAATGAAGGGATTAAGGTTTTCAATGACTGAAGAAATATTAATTAATATTACACCGCCTGAAACCCGCGTGGCGATTGTTGAAAATGGTATTATCCAAGAAATTATTATAGAGCGTACTCGACAATTAGGCTTGGTGGGTAATATTTATAAAGGGGTAGTGTGTCGGGTTTTACCCGGTATGCAAGCCGCCTTTGTGGAAATAGGCTTGGAGCGCGCGGCTTTTTTGCATCTTTCGGATTTATCCAGTTTGGTTTTAGAGCAAAAAAAATCGGAAAATATCGAAGATTATTTAACAGAAAAGCAGAGCCTTATTGTACAGGTCACTAAAGACCCTTTGGGCAGTAAAGGGGCGCGACTCAGTACCGAACTTTCTATTCCATCCCGCTATCAAGTGTATATGCCGTATACGGATAAAGGTGGTGTATCACAACGCATTGAAGGGGATGTAGAGCGTTTACGTTTGCGTAATTTCCAAGAAAATTTTCAAAAAGAACATCAATCTGGGGCTTTTATTGCCCGTACCGCGGCAGAATCCGTGAGTGAAGGCATATTAGAATCGGATATGCTGTTTTTATTAAAATTATGGGCTTCTATTCAAGAAAAAATGGACAAGGCAGAGCCGTGTTCGTTAGTCCACAGCGATTTACCTTTAAGTGTGCGCACCGTCCGTGATTTATACAATGAAAATATAGAAAAAATTAAAGTCGATTCCCGTAAAACCTATCAATTATTGGTGGCTTTTGCAGAAGAATTTGTGCCTGAAATTGTGCCTATGATTGAGCATTACACCCGTGAACGGCCTTTATTTGATATTTATAATATTGAAGAAGAAATTGAAAAAGCGTTAAATCATAAAGTAAAACTGAAATCCGGTGGGCATTTAGTATTCGATCAAACGGAAGCCATGACCACGGTGGATGTGAATACAGGGGGCTATGTCGGTGGGAAAAACTTAGAAGAAACCATTTTCAAAACCAATCTTGAGGCCGCTCAAGCGATTTCTCGTCAGTTAAGATTGCGTAATCTCGGTGGTATTATTATTATCGATTTTATCGATATGCAAAGCACAGAACACAAAGAAACGGTGTTAAAAGCCTTTGAACGGACCTTAGAAAAATGTCATGCCAAAACGAAAATAACGGAAGTTTCGGTCTTAGGTTTAGTGGAAATGACCCGTAAACGCACGCGTGAGAGTTTGGCGCATATTTTATGTGAGCCCTGCTCAACCTGCGGCGGTAAAGGGGAAATTAAATCGGCTGAAACCATTTGTTTAGAAATTTTTCGAGAAGTTATTCGTGAAGTTCGCCAGTACGATGTTGAAAAAGTGTTGGTATTAGCCTCCAATGCGGTGGTTGAAAAGCTATTGGATGAAGAGGCTGATGTCTTATCTGAATTAGAAGATTTCTTAAATATTCGTATTAAATTTAGAGCGGAAATTGAGTACACACAAGAGCAGTATGATGTGGTGCCATTATAATTAAACGCATTAAGGGGCATACATTACGAGTAGCTTTTATGAGCTTACTTTTGATGGCTCTGAGTTTAAGTGCTGTGCGTTGGGGCTTATACCAAATACCGCTGTATAAAACAGAAATAGAAGCTCAATTAAGTGCGTTATTAGAGACTGAGGTGCATATTGAAGCGGTTGATACCGTACTGGATGGCTTGATTCCTAAACTGGCTTTGCAAGGTATTAAGGTTCATTCAGAAGGTGTGGATGATTTACAGTTAACACAAATTTATATTAGTCTTTCTCTTTTAAAACTGATTTATAAACCGTGGTTGGAATCGTTAAATGTCACCTTGGTGGGGGCGAAATTATCGGTAAAGCGTCTTGTTTCAGGAGAGATAGCGGTTACAGGCTTACCAAGTGCCAAAGAAGAGACAGACGAACAGCCCACTTGGTTATTGCAAGGCAATCAATATACCTTAGTGAATAGTGATATTCTTTGGGAAGACCAAAAGCGCCATGCGCCAGCTGTACAGCTGAAGAAAGTGAATATTGTCATTGATAATGCAGGTGAACAGCATCGTATTTTTATTAAGACCGATTTACTGCCGCCTTTAGGGGAGTCTTTGCAGTTATCTATGCAATTTACGGGTAATATGTTTGAGCCTGCAACAGTGAATGCTCGCTTATATGCACAGGGGCGAAATATTAATTTTGCTGCATTATTAGGGGGGGATTTACCTTTTAATTTACAGGCAAAAAAAGGTCGTGCTGATTTTTCTTTATGGAGTACTTGGCGCGCAAATCAAATGCAAGAAATAACAGGCAGGGTGCAGTTACACGATGCCTTATTACGCGACAGACAAATAGAATGGAAATCTTTTCGGCTCGATGCCTGTGACATCCTGTTTAAATTACACCAGAAGAACGCAGGTCATTGGCAATTAGCGATAGAAAATAGTTACTTACGCTCACGAAAAATTAAATTAAATTTTCCTAAAGTAGCCATCAGCAGTCAAAAGAATACGGATGGGCTTTGGACTCAACTGAGCAGTCATATAACAGGCTTAAATTTAGGTCAGTTAAATAAAATTATTCTTAAAAATCCTTTATTTCCTTATACATGGCGTAAGCCTTTAGAAAAAATAGCGCTACAAGGAAAGTTAGAGAAGTTTGTATTGTATGCGGACTTGGTAAACGAACATTTTGCATTTGATACACAGGTAAAAAATTTAAGCTTTAAGGCATTAAATACTCGCTGGCCTAATGTGATGAATACCTCTTTTCAGGCTCAAGGTACAGAACAGGAAGGCTTACTGGCTTTAAACTCTCATCAAGTAAAAGTAGATTTTAAACAGCTATTTAGAAAAGAATTACTCTTTGAGCAGATGCAAGGGACAGTTCACTGGGAGCAGCAAGCGGCGCAATGGCTGATAGATATTGATAAACTGCACTTAAACACACCAGATATTAAAACTCAAAGTCACCTATCCTTAGTTTTACCAAAGCAAGGTAAGCGCGCTTTAATGGAATTACACACTCGTTTTTATGATGGCAAGGATGCGCGGCAGGTACCGAATTATTTGCCTGTAGGTATTATGGCTAAGCCTTTAGTAAATTGGATAGATAACGCTTTTTTGTCCGGTCATGTTCCACAAGGCGGGTTATTGTTTCGTGGAGCATTACAGGATTTTCCTTTTATTGAGCAGCAGGGTGTTTTTGAAGTACTCTTTGATGTGCGCCAATTAGATTTACATTATTCGGAGGGTTGGCCTGATATTCAGGATATCAATGCCGAAGTTCGGTTTTTTGAAAACAGCTTAGTGGTGGCTATGGAACAAGGTTTGGTTAATGGTGCAACCCTTCAGTCTGCCAAGATAGCCATTGATTCCTTTTGGTACAGTGAGTATTTAAACATTGAAGGGAAAGTAACAGGCGAACTAGGACAGGCGATTGACTTTTTACAGGCCAGTCCTTTTGCATCAGAAGTGCGGCGATTGACTGAACAACTGCATTTACAAGGTGAATTATCCATTGATATGGGCTTAAAAATCCCTTTGCGTGAGATTCCTCTTAAACTTGCTATCGAGGCTGAAATTCGCCAAGCACAAGTAGATATTCTGTCGGCGGGTTTGACTGTGCAGCAACTTAATGCCGATTTACATATCACAGAGCAAGGGATTGTTAGTGATAGTTTAACAGCTCGGTTATTTGATTTTCCTTTAACGGGGCAGATAGCAACACAGGATGAGTTTATTCAGTTGTCGGCTCAAGGGGCAACCGATATTGCTCATTTATCTGCGTATCAACCGAGCCTTTGGTGGGATTTCACGCAAGGGAAAACAGACTTCCAGTTTCAATTAAATTTATCTAAAGTCCGAGGCGCGGAAAGTCAATTACAGATTCGTTCCGATTTGGTCGGTATTGCTGTTGAATTTCCCTCGTTTAACAAAGAACAGCAGCAAGCCCAGCCGCTTGCTTTATCACTGACCTTAAGTGAACAAGGGATTGATGGTCTGCATTTTATATTAGATAATTCAGCTCTGATTGCACGGGGTGCAGGTGTGAATATAAGACATTCAGAGGGTTACTGGCAGGGTTTATTTTCCAGTCCTTTTGCCCTTGGACGGTTTTGGGTTCCTAGAGAATGGAATACTCAGTCGGTATTAAATATCCAGTTACAACATCTTGATTTGTCCGTTTTTTCAGCCATACAGAGACCTGAAAAAAAATCTGCACCCGCAGAAGCCTTGCTTAATTTTCCAATGGTGTTTTTAGAAAGTAAGTCGCTGTATTATCAAGGTCTCAATTGGGGGACTGTGAGTTTACAGGCACAGCCTAAAGCAGAGCGTTTACATATAAAACAGTTGGATTTAGTCACCGAAGAGGGGGCTTTAAATGTCTCAGGTGATTGGTTCTGGCAGGGAGAGGAAAAGACCCAAGTCGTCGGTCGATTGACGCATCAAGATTTCGGGCAATTTTTAAAAGAAAGGCAGTTATCTTCGAGCCTTGTCGGGAGTCAGGCACAGCTTGATTTTAATGTAGCTTGGGAGGGTTCTCCACCCTCTTTGTTAGCTAAAAAATCCAGTCTTTCTGGCTATGTTGATACCGAGTTAAAAAAAGGCCGTATATTAGGAGTTGAACCGGGTTTGGGACGTATATTAGGTGGGCTGGATGTTTGGAAATTGAGAGACCGTTTAAGCCTTGATTTTTCAGATATAACCACAGAAGGACTTAGCTTTAGTGAGCTGCACGGTCGATTAAATATAGAGCGAGGGCTTGTGAGTACCACTGGATTAGAAATTGATGCCATGCCCGCTAAAATACAGATGTCTGGGGAAGTCGATTTAAGCACGAAAGCAGTTAAACTACAGGCAACGGTACTGCCTAAGTTTCCTATTGCTGGTACAATTATTGGCAATATTGCTAATTCTGTGACGAAAACTTTCGTCGGAGATGAGTATGCAGGTGGCTTATTTTTAAGCTTATTGTATGAAATAAAAGGGACGTGGGATAAGGTTGAGATGACCCGCTTGTTTACACCTTTTTCTTCAGCGCCTGAACCTGAACCTGAACCGATCAAAAATAATTAAATCTTTTTAGAGAGTATTGATATGAGCCTATGTGCCGCTATTCAAATGGCCTCGAGTCCGAATGTTAATTCAAATTTAATAGAAGCCGAACGGCTGATTGCAGAAGCCGCCAAAGCGGGAGCTAAGCTGGTGGCTTTACCAGAAAACTTTGCCTTAATGGGGCATGATGAATTTGATAAAATTAAACAAAAAGAATCGGATGGTGAGGGACTTATTCAAAATTTTTTAGCCAGTACGGCCAAGAAATATTCAGTCTGGATTTTTGCCGGCACGATGCCTATTGCAGATCCGAATAATGAGCAAAAAGTAATTGCTGCTTGTTTGGTCTATAACGCAGAAGGCGAGCGAGTGGCGCGCTATGATAAAATTCATTTATTTGATGTTAAAGTCCCTGATAGTGATGAAGAATACCGTGAATCGAATACCATTACCAAAGGTGAAAAACCTTTAGTTTTGGACACTCCTTTTGGAAAAATTGGCATTGCGATTTGTTATGATTTGCGTTTTCCTGAATTATTCCGCTCTATGCTTAAAGAAGGGGTAGAAATTTTTATTATCCCTGCGGCGTTTACTGAAAAAACGGGCGCGGCACATTGGGAATTACTTTTACGTGCACGGGCGGTTGAAAACTTATGTTATGTGATTGCACCCAATCAAGGGGGCTATCATGTGAATGGTCGTCAAACCTTTGGGCATAGCATGGTAATTGACCCGTGGGGTAAGATTTTAGATTGCCATAAACACAATGCAGGGGTTGCGCTGGCTGATATAGATTTAGTACGCTTACATAAAACGCGAGGCTCTTTCCCCGTACTTGAACACCGACAACTTGGTTTGTAAATAAATGACAGATAATACGCTTTTACACTTAGCAAAAAACGCTCTACTCTTGCCCACTGCTTTGCAAGAACAGGATATTCATAAGGTAATGGATCAATTAGTGACGGGAGCCATTGATGACGGAGATATTTATTTTCAGTCCAGTCATTTTGAATCATGGGTCTTAGAAGATGGCATTATCAAAGGCGGAAGCCATAGTATTGAACAAGGCGCTGGAGTACGGGCTTGTTCGGGTGAAAAAACAGGTTTTGCTTACAGCGATAAAATAGAGCTCGCAGAATTAATGTCTGCTGCGAAAAGTGTTCGGGCGATTGCTCGGCACGGGCAGCAAGTGAAAGTAGCCGTATCGCCAAAAGTACCGGCCTATGCACAATTATATGCCCCACTGAATCCATTAAATTCTTTAACGGCTTCAGAAAAAGTGGATTTTTTACGGCGTATTGATGCTGAAACTCGAAAACTGGATACTCGAATTGAGCAGGTTATTATTAGCTTGGTCGGTGTGCAAGAGCATATTTTAGTGGCAAATATCGGGGGGCGTTTACAAGGCGATGTTAGGCCGCTGGTACGGATGAATATCAGTGTGATTGTGGAAGAAAAAGGCGAACGTGAACAAGGTAACATGGGCGGTGGCGCTCGTTCAGATTACAGTTATTTTTTAGATGAAGACAAAGCTATGTCGTATGCGCGCGAAGCGGTGCGCCAAGCCTTAGTTAATTTAGAAGCCGTTCCTGCGCCAGCAGGCAGTATGACCGTGGTGTTGGGTTCAGGTTGGCCAGGTATTTTATTGCATGAAGCGATTGGTCATGGTTTAGAAGGTGATTTCAACCGCAAAGGCACGTCGGCGTTTAGCGATAAAATGGGCGAACGTGTGGCTTCGTCTTTATGTACTATTGTTGATGATGGGACGTTACAGGGACGCAGAGGTTCACTTTCGATTGATGATGAAGGAACACCTTCACAATGTACGACTCTGATTGAAAAGGGAATTTTAAAATCCTATATGCAGGATAAAATGAATGCGCGCTTAATGGGCACTCATTCCACAGGCAATGGACGGCGTGAGTCTTATGCGCATACCCCAATGCCGCGTATGACCAATACCTATATGTTAGCAGGCGAAAGTGATCCAGAAGAAATTTTGGCTTCGGTACAAAATGGCTTATATGCTAAGAATTTTGGCGGCGGACAAGTGGATATTACATCAGGAAAGTTTGTATTCTCAGCCAGTGAAGCCTATCTGATAAAAAATGGAAAAATTACCCAACCCGTGAAAGGGGCAACCTTAATTGGTAATGGCCCTGAAGTATTAACACGAGTCAGTATGGTGGGTAATGACTTATCTTTAGACAGTGGTGTCGGAACCTGTGGCAAAGAAGGACAAAGTGTCCCTGTAGGCGTAGGACAACCGACGTTAAAGATAGATAGCTTAACCGTAGGCGGCACTGCCGTTGAGTCGTATTGATAGATAAAGACATTATGCAAATTAAACAAGAAATTACCCAGTTAGAATCCACGATAGACACTTTACTGCAAGAAGCGAAAGCACAGGGAGCCAGCTCCGCCAGTGCAGGCTTAACGGTAGATACAGGCTTATCGGTGAATGTACGCTTAGGTGAGGTAGAAACGATAGAGCATCATTGTTCGCAAGGCTTAGGAGTGACCGTGTATTTTGGTCAGCAACAAGGCTCGGCGAGTAGTACCGATTTATCGATAAACTCGCTAAAAGAAACCGTGACCGCCGCGTGTAATATTGCGCGTTATGCGAGTGAAGATTCGTACACTGGTTTACCTGATAAAGAACGTTTAGCTACGGATTGTAGAGATTTAGATCTGTATCATCCTTGGGATGTTGAAGCGGATGAGGCTATCGAGTTAGCCTTAGATTGTGAGCAAACTGCCTTGGATTACGATGCTGAAATCAATAATTCTGAAGGGGCTGCTATAGACAGTTTTCAAGGGATTCATATCTTTGGCAATAGCTTGGGTTTTTTACAGGGCTATGCGAGTACCCGTCATTCCATGAGCTGTTCGGTATTAGGAGAGCGTGATGGCAATATGGAGCGAGATTATTGGTATTCGGTGGCGCGCAATAAAGATAATTTAGAAGCGGCTTCTGTGATTGGCAAAAAAGCGGCAGAAAGAACCATTAAACGTCTTGGCGCGCGCAGTTTAAGTACACGTAAAACGCCTGTTGTCTATGCACCTGAAGTAGCAGGTAGTTTAATTGGTTCATTATTGGGCGCGATTAGTGGGAGCAGTTTATATCGTAAATCTTCCTTTCTACTGGATAGCCTTGGTCAACAAATATTCCCTGATTTCATGAATATTTATGAGCAACCGCATTTATTGGGTGCTTTAGGCAGTGCGATGTACGATTCAGAAGGGGTCGCGACAAAAGCGCATGATATTATTAAAGACGGTGTACTGAATACCTATTTATTAGGCAGTTACTCAGCGCGTAAATTAGGTTTGGAAAGTACAGGTCACGCAGGGGGTGTACATAATTTATGTGTGCAGACAGGTGAGCAAAATTTAAGCGAATTGTTACGCACAATGGGCACGGGTTTATTGGTGACTGAATTGATGGGGCAGGGTGTTAATCCTGTTACGGGAGATTACTCAAGAGGTGCTTCTGGTTTTTGGGTAGAGCAAGGTATTATCCAATACCCTGTCGAAGAAATTACCATTGCAGGAAATTTAAAAGATATGTATCGCACAATTGTCGCTGTAGGAAATGACATTGATTATCGAGGTAATGTACGCATTGGCTCGGTGTTAATGGAAGAAATGGCGATTGCAGGTACAGGTGAATAATTCATTTTTAGGAGAAAAATATGGCGTATACAATTTATTTATCGGGTGAAATTCACAGTGACTGGCGTGAACAAATCAAACAAGGTATTGAGGATGCTCAATTAGAGATAGAGGTGTTAAGCCCGATTACCGATCATGATAGCAGTGATAATGTGGGTGTGGAAATTTTAGGGGCAGAAGAACAGCCTTTCTGGAAAGACCATAAAGCGGCAAAGATTAATGCGTTGCGTACAGAAAGTTATATTCAGCGTGCAGATATTGTAGTGGTGCGTTTTGGTGATAAGTACCGTCAATGGAATGCCGCATTTGATGCGGGGTTAGCATATGGTCTCGGTATTCCCGTAATTTTGATGCACTCTGAGGAATTAAGCCATCCATTAAAAGAAGTGGATGCAGGGGCGTATGCTGTTACTCAAACACCGCAACAAGTGGTAGAAATTTTAAGTTATATTTCCCAGCCTTAAAACAAGGCGTATCAAAATAAGCTGAAGATTATCCAGTATGCCTTGAATGGCATACTGGATGGAATTAACTTATTCTTGCTCCTCTTCTTTATTGTTGGCAAAGTTTAAGATAAATACTAGAAATATGCCCAACATTCCGCCTGTAATCGTACCCACGACCGCAATTAGCGCACGTTTAGGTTTGCTTTTTTCCTCAGGCACCACGGCTGGGTCAATCACTTTAAAGACATATTCATCGTCTAATTTAGCCAGCATTTTGGTTTTCATTTGCTCTTCAATCAAGCTGAAAAACACATTCTGCATATCCGTAATAGCGGTTTGTTCTAACTTTCGTGTTAAATAATCAATATTTTCAGTGGCTTTTTTATAGTCCTTTTCTTGGTACAGTTGATTAATATCTTGTACCAGCCAGTCCAACCATTGTTTTGTCATGATAGGGGAAAGAAACTCAATTGAGACGGTAATCAAACCGCTTTTTTTATCTTCACTGACCGAGAGCATAGGAGAAAATGCTTTGAAATTCTCCCAATCACTAGGCTCTGGTTTTTTAGGTGGATCGACTTCTCGTAGCCATTTTTTGGTAGTGACATCGTATATTTCAGTATTAAGCGTAAGTTCTCCCGTTTCCTGTTGCCATTTTTCTCCTGCAAAGACAGGCACCGCCAGTTGGTGGCGATTAATAAAGCGGGTGAGAAATTGGCGTGACTGTAAGGTGGCCAAGGCGAGTTGAGATTTATCAGCTCCACCGCCTCCTCCAATATTAATACCTGCCATGGCAGCTAATCCCGCCATTTGTCCCATTGAATTAGCTTCACCTGAACTTGCTGCTAATAGCACTTCCGATTTATACAAGTTAGGTTGTAACACGGCATAAGTGACAGAGGCGACGGCAAAGAAAAAAGTGACCGCGACAATGGTCCATTTACCTTTCCAAATAACATCCCACAGTTCACGTAAGTCAATTTCATCTTCTTCTATAGGAGGATAAAAGTTTTGTTGTTCATTTTGCATATTCATTTTGTTATCACTCATCGGTACGGTTAGCGACTGATTGCAGTGTAAGCAACCCCTAATTGATAGAGAATTTGTGTGCCAGCCGTTAGTGTATCCAGAGGATCAGAGTAATTTGTATCAATCGGCACGATAATAGTATCGCCAGCTTCTAATTGCTTATCATTACGACTAAACCACGCAGAGGTATTAGGTAGCATCACTGAGCCATTGGCACGAACGACATAAATCCGATCATCATCCGATTGTTGTAATGTTCCACCTGATTGATCAATATAGTCATCGACAGTAAGGGAAGTATCAAAGACAAATGCACTAGGGACTTGTACATGCCCCATAACAGAAACAACCTTACTTAACGCGGGAATAAATAATTCATCCTGATTTTCAATCATGACATCTTGCGTGCTATTGCCCGCTAATACTTGCTCAAGATTAATAATCATACGCCCTAAAGGTTTGGCATTGTTAAGTTGCTCTATAACGTCCATTGCCTTTGTTGGGTCACTTGCACTTAAAGGGTTGGTGGAGGATTGTTTTCTAAACGCCATATTGGCCACTTCAGTTTTTAAACGCTCTTTTATTTTAGCAATATTTAAAGCTTCTTTTTGGCGTAATAATTCACGTGAAAAAATGGCACCTTTAGGGTTGGCAAATTTTGTGATTCCACCTGCACGCTGAATGACTTGTGTAAGTGTTTCTCCTCTATCTACAGTATAAGTTCCTGGAAATTTAACTTCCCCTTTTAGCGTTAAAGTATAGCGTTCTAGCCATGAAGGCGAGGTAAAGATGTGAATGGTATCGCGCGTCTGAATGAGAATATTCTGAGCTTCACTGTCTTGATTAAGCCTCTCTAAATTGATTGGGATATGCTTTAAAGAGGTTGATTGGTCTGTTAAAGTTATATAGCGACTGATTTCGGCCTTTAAAGTATAGGCGGACTCTTGTAATCCTCCTGCTATTTCTAATACATCAGCTAATTTAGCATTTCTAGGTAATGGGTATTTACCTGGGAATTTTACGGCCCCATTAATATTAAATAAATGTATTGGGGATTGTAAACTTGATAAAGCAGTCATTTTATTAATGAGCGGTGTGAGTAGGGACTTTCTCTTTTCAGCCGATAAGCTATTAAAAACTAATACTTCATCATGGTTTTTAAGTAATATATTGTCTTTATTTTGATTGTCGTTATCTATGGTTGATAAGTTAAATTTAATAGCTTCAATACCATCGGTAATACGGAAAAGCAGTGAATATTCTTGGTTGGCTGAAAAGTCATTAGTCAGTGAATTTATTTGCCCTTTCTCTAGGGTATTGGTGGTGATAGATTCATTAGAAATAGAGGCTATCGAGTTTGTATCGCCTGAATCTTGAGTAGGTGCATCAGCATTTATTTCATTTTGAGTTATTAATAAATTAGATAAAGAAAAAGAAGATTCTTTATATCCACCAGCGGCATTAATTAAATCATTGATCTTATCACCAGAAAATAAGGGGTATTTTCCAGGGAACCTAACAGCTCCTCTTGCTAAACCATAAAGAAAAGGCTTATTTAAGGTAGCATATTGATTTAGTTGAGACATAATTGGATTTAAAATAGCCTGCCTTTTTTTACCTGATTCTGAATCAAAAATGATTACTTGGTCATGGTTGTTTAAGCTGATATTTTCTTCTGAATTAGGGTTTATAAGAACATCCCCTAAATTAAATTTGATAAGTTTAATTTCAGGATCTACACGAAAAACCAAGGCATATTTTAAGTCAGTTTGGGGTAAAAGGTCTGTATCTGCATCACTGATTAAATCAGAAATACGCATCTCTTTTTTCCTTTGGAAAATTCCTGGGCGTACAACATTACCAACAACGGTAATTTCATGTTGAAAATGCTTGGGAATAGTTCTAATAGTGATTTTATCCCCTGATATTAAGTAAAACTGCTTTGCTTTTCGGCTGTTTAAAGCAATATCAATTGCTTGTATTCCTTTGTCAGTTGGTCGCTCAATTAATACGGATTGAGATGCTGCAATTTTTGTTTGTATACCACCTGCAATAGCTATTGCTGCTGTAAGGGCAGTTTTTTCTTTTAGCTCATAGATAGCAGGTCGCTTTACTTCTCCTGTAATGCTAATTTCATTACCTTTTATTGGAATGAAGATTGTATCGCCATTGTGTAATCTAAAATCATCTGAGGTATTACCTTTAATAAGCCAATCATATAAATCAATATGACCAATTACTTTATTACGGCGTTTAATTTGAATATTTCTTAAAGAACCGCTTTGTTTGATGCCACCTGCTGCTTTTAGTGTTTGGGTAATGGTACTAAGTGAACTAATAACATAAGCGCCTGGTTTGTAGGCTTCACCTAAAACCAATATTTGCATAGAGCGCAATTTACCCATAGTGACATTGGCTTCGACACCAATCATTTTTTTAGAGACGTAATGATTGATTTTTTCTCTTAATTCATCAAAGCGTAAACCCGCTACATTAATGGGACCTAAGTTATCAAATTCAATTTCTCCTTCACGGTTAATAGTGAAGTTATAGCGTTTATTTTCTTTGCCATAAAAATGCACATTAACCTGGTCACCTGGAGCCAATACGTAATCAGAAGGAACTGGCAAATCATTTACAGGGGAGGTAGTGAGTGGTTTTCCTGCAAAAAGGTCATAACCAAAGTGAATTAAAGAGGCTTTGACTAATTTTATATCTTTTTTATTTATGTCTTCTTCTTTACTTTTGACCGGATTATTTTCTCTTTCTTTGATAGATGGTTTTAGCTCATTATTCGATAAAGGTTCTGCTGTATTGGCTAATTTTGATTTAACTTGATTTAAATCCATCCCAGCTTTTTGAGCAAGAGCCTGTTGTTGGCTAGCAGGCATGGCTTTAAATTGATTTATCTGAGCGGCACTGGGTGCCGTTGCAAAAGGCAATGCAGCTTGGGCTTGTCCAAAAAAAGTACAAAAGAGGGTGATTAAAAAAATCAGAGGTTTATTTTTAAAGAGTGGCATAAGTATTAAGTTAGATAGGTAGATAATTAAAATCGGTATTCCCAATAAACGCCGCCTTGAAAATGTTCTTTTTCCCAGGCGGCATTGGTGTAATTAAGCGAACAATTCAGCATGCCTAAAAATAAAGGCAGACGGTAACTGGCGTTAATACGCATGGCATCGGATTGCATTTTTTCGTGATGAATAAAGAAAGTCAGTTGGTGGTCATTTTTAAATTGAATATACGAGCCGAGAGAAAATGTATCTCCAAACATCATGCTTTCATTGCCCGCTTGATCGGCACGAGTCAGCCACTGAATCCATTGACTGTTACCCGAATTACTTTTTTTATATTCGGCAACAAATCGCACTTGTTGCTCTAATATATCACCTGCTAAGTCAAAGCCAAAAATAAAGCTATCTTGTATGTTATTAAGGCTATCTTGCTGCCATTGTCCATATAATGCAGGCTGAAATTCATTAAGTGTTATGGGAAGACTAATACGGAAATCGGCAGCTATTTGCTGGCGATTTGCTTGTTTACTTCCTATTCTTGAATTCCATGCGTCTTTTAATTGCCAATGATGGGTATAGGTTGCAGCCACTTCTAACCATTGAACAGGACGGAAGCTGATGCGGTTTGACCATTTTCGGGAATAGGCGCTGTTACCATCGACAATAGCTACGAAGCTTTCAACAAATAAGTTATCTATTAAAGGAAGGTTGGTATCGGCATAATTGAGGGCTATGGCGGGCATAGGTCGCGCATTTTGTCCTTGGCTTAGGGTGCTTTGCCATGACGGACCCCACCAGCGTTCTAAACGCCCCATATTTAAGCTGAAAGATTTAAAATTGAGGGCGAAATAACTGCCATCTTCAGAAAATTTAGCTTTATCACCATGAAATTGAGCAAAGTTAGCATTCGCTCGAAAAGCAAAATAATCAGAAACATATTCCGCGCTGCTAAAAATACCCCACTGAGCATGATTGGTTTGTCCAAAGGCCGCAGATGATGCAGAATTTTCACCAATCACTTTAATCTGAGCATTAAAACGCTTCCCTTCGGCACGTTGTAATTTGAAGCGTACATGGTAATACGCTGTTTTAAGATAGCTGGGAAGTTGATCGGGTTGTATTGTTTTTATTTCATCTGCAATAAGCGCCCAAGGGAGAGGGTAACTATTAACGGGGGCCTGTAGAACTCCAGAATCAGCGAGTAGTTGGATATTAGAACGAAAATAAACATCATCGGCCTCTATCCACGGGGATGCAAAGGCTGGATAGGTAAAGGTAAATAAAAAAAGTAGTAGGAATTTTAGTCGCACAGAGTTTTAAAATGAATAAAGGCGGCTGTTAATTATAATAGAGAATGCTTGGAAACACTATGCGCAATTAGATTTTTATAATGGCAGGAGTGTTATTCTTTTTTAGGAAAATTAAGTAATATTAATTGTTTCTTTTTTGGAAACAAGTTAGCAATAATTTCATGTATTGTTAATTTTTAATGCGGCTGTATACTAAGCATCAATTACTTATACATCGATTCTTACAGAAAAAGGAAAACACCATGACTGATTTACAAAAAGATATTTTAGTAGGTTTATTATTTGTTACAGGCATTTTTGGTTTTATCTCAGGTGCTTTTATTGTATCTGCGGTTGTTTTTGCTATTTCAGCACTTTTAAGTAATGTGCATTTAACAGGTCGATTACAGCAAAATTAAGTTATTTCTTACCCTTTATTCTCCTTGTTGTTTTAATAAATTAGATTTCTCCTCGTTATTTAATTTTATTACTTAACGCCTTTGACCTTCCTATAGGTCTTAGGCGTTTTTTTTTGCTTTAAAGGTTTATAAAATGGATGCTAGAAAAAATTCACTGACCAGTAGTGGATGTTGATTGAGTGAATAAATGGTGCGTCTTCCCCATAGGTCTTGATGAATATCCGCTTTTTTCTGGGTTTCAGGATGCCAATGTTGTTGAGGAATATGGCTGACTTCTAAGGAGGTACGGGTCAATTTTGGATAGGAGAAAATAACTTCGCCCAGTGGACGATTACCTAGATGAGATAATTGTTGTTGTGCACTCAGGAGTGTTTTTTTAGGGATAATGGTGCGTGCTAAAACAAGAGGGGTCTCATCCACAGAGAGTAAAACTTCACGAGTTAAATGGTAAAGTTTAGGCTGGGTATTCAATAACCGACTTTCAGATAAAAAGGATTTTTGCCACTGACTGTGTAAAACCTGAACCCGTACATTATTGCCGTATTGTTTTCTTAATCGTTGGGTAATAGAGCCAGTTTCATTAATCCAAGAGGCGGCTTGATTAGAGATTGTTAAGCGGCTATGTAATTGTTGGCTGAACCAAAGAGGGTCGTTTGGGTAGAGACAGCTTTTAGTATTCAAAGAGTGTAAACCTCGATATATTTTGTGGGAGTGCCTCATTAAGTTAAGTGATGTTGTGTTAAATAACAAAATATTACCGTGTAGTTTGGGTTATAAAAACAGTAACGTTTAACTTAATGGCAGTGATTTTTAGGCTGGAGAGAGAGGCAATGAACAGGCGGTTATTATAGCAGTCTTCTCCTTTTTACTTATTTGTCCTTGATTTATTTTTTAAATGTAATAATATAACATTTCATTTTTGTGGGGTCGTTGATTGAATATGTGGGTTTTATGATAGGTTTTCGGTTTTTATCTGTGCTGGTTTTAAGTATTTCTTTTCCTGTGTTGGCCAGTGAATCAGAGGCGTTAGAGGTTTTAATTATCACAGCTCCATTGCATTCCAAAGTATCTAATACTGCGCATCCTGTGAATGTGTTAGCGGGAGATGATTTACTGTATAAGCAGGCTTCGACCCTAGGGGAAACATTACAGCAAGAGTTGGGCATACATAATATGTCCTTTGGTTCAAGTGTTGGGCAGGTGGTGATTCGAGGGCAAATGGGCAATCGAGTACAGGTTTTACAAAATGGTCTGAGCAGTTTGGATGTATCAGGAATTAGCCCAGATCATGCAAACAGTACCGAAGCGGCTTTAGCAGAACAAATAGAAGTTATTCGCGGTCCAGCTAGTTTATTATATGGAAGTGGTGCGATTGGTGGGGTAGTTAATGTGATTGATAATCGTATTCCTCTGTCTCTGGTTGAAAAATCTTCATTTACCTTTGAGCAGCGTTATGATTCTGCGGCTCAACAGTGGAATAGTGTGCTTAAGCAAGAAGGCAGTTATCAGAAGTTTGCTTGGCATCTGGATGGTTTTTTTAGACGCAATGACGATTATTCTGTGCCAAGAAGTACTTTAAACCCCTTGGCTAAGGTGAGTAATACCGATGCCCAAAGTTGGAGTGGTACGCTTGGAGGTTCATGGATAGAAGATTGGGGGGTGATTGGTTTTTCAGTGAATCATTTAGATAATAACTACGGTGTACCTCCCGTGGATGAAACCGTACGTATTGATATGCAGCAGACGCGCTATGATTTGCGTGCGGAACTGTATCAGCCTTTTTCATGGATAGAAACGCTAAAATTACGTTTTGCTTATAATGATTATCAGCATACTGAATTAGAAGATGGGGTGACGGCAGGAACACAGTTTGATAATCAAGGGATGGAAGGACGAATTGAAGCGGTGCATACGGCATTGGGTATGATTGATCATGGTGTATTAGGTTTTCAAGCTCATTCGAAAGAGTTTATTGCCACAGGTGCTGAGGCCTTTTTACCGCCTTCTAGTTTGCAAAGTTATGGAGTCTTTTTATTAGAGGAAATTAACCAAGGTGGTTTTACGTATGAATTGGGTTTACGAGTGGAGCATCAGGATATTGAGGTTTTAGGGGGAGTCAATACACAGCATACTCCAGTGAATGCGTCATTTTCTGTGTTATGGGGTGCTGATGAACCGGTCTTTTTGAGTTTGGCATTTACACACGCGCAACGTGCCCCCGATGCACAGGAACTGTTTGCTGATGGTGTGCATTTTGCCTCGCAAAGTTACGAGTTGGGAGCTGCAGATTTATCAGTAGAAACGTCCTATAATTTGGAGTTAGGTTTTAGAACGGAATTTGACTGGATTCGTACGGAACTTAATGTATTTCATAATTGGAGTAAGCAATATATCAGCCAACAACAAACGGGAGAGATACGCGAAGGTTTAGCTGTGTATCAAGCGATGCAAGGCGATGCCCGTTTTTATGGATTTGAAGCGCAAGTAACCTTACCTGTCTGGCAAGAAGAAAATCATCAATTTGATCTGACTTTATTCAGTGATTATGTGCGTGGGGAATTGATTGGCCTAGGTAATGTACCAAGAATCCCGCCATTACGTTATGGTTTTCAGTTGGATTATTCAGGGTATGATGTTTTTACGGCGGATTTACGCTTAACGCGCGCTGAAAATCAAGCGTACGCAGGAGAGTTTGATACTGAAACCTCTGGCTATCTTTTATTGGATGCTAAAGTAGCCTATAAAATGAATGCAGAAGAGGATTATGATTTGTTGGTCTTTATAAAAGCAAATAACTTGTTGAATGAAACCATTCGCAATTCAAGTTCTTTTTTAAAGGATATTGCACCTGAAAAGGGTCGCGGTGTTGAGCTAGGAATTCGAGTTGGATTTTAAATATAAAAAGGAGCTTGGATATGCCATTACAAACTATACATGATCATAAAGGTTGTATGAATGATGCCTTAAAGACGGCAGAAAAAGTATGTGTCGAGAAAGGGGTGCGTCTAACAGCCCTTAGAAAACGTATTTTAGAAATTATTTGTACCAGTCATAAGGCGGTTGGAGCTTATGCCTTGTTGGATATTTTTAAGCAAGAAGATCCGAAAGCCAAACCTGTGACCATTTATCGCGCGCTAGACTTTTTAATGGATGCGGGCTTGGTGCATAAAATTGAATCATTGAATGCGTATATTGCTTGTATGCAGGCGGGAAATCAGCATAAGACCGCTATTTTAATTTGCGATGAGTGTAGTAATGCTTATGAAATTGAGGCAAGTTCTTTTTATGAGGGCTTATTTCAGGCGAGCAAGGAACAGAATTTTTCGCCAGATTACTTAATTGTGGAATTACATGGTCGTTGTGCTAAATGTCATTAAAAAAGGCTATGTCTGCATTAGCTGTTGGTTAGACTTAAGCGCCAATGATTACGGGCATTTAATGATTGCTATGTGTTTTTTAAAAACAATAACCTAGATTATTAGCAACACTTAATGAGTACATAGCCTTAAAAAATACAATAGCGTACCTGAAAGGAAATATCTTTGCTTGTTTGTTTGGCGCGGTCTAATTTTAATTCTGGAGTCATAAATCGCGTGGTGACTCGGTGTTTTCCACCACTGATTTCAGCATAATAGGGAATAGAGGCATCAACCGATAAAATAACCAGCTGATAGGGCTGTATAGGGTCGAGAGTATGCTGGTAAAAACCTTTTTTAGCTGTTTCTAAATAGGAATTTCCACTTAATCGGAGAAACTGTAAGATAAGTTCAATCGCGGTGCGAATATTAGAAAACTGTTCCATCCAAAGGTTAAGTTCTTGTTCTTGGATTGCGGCAGGTTGCTGCAGCCAATAATGATACGCGGGCAAGTCAAAGGAATAAGCCCCGCCTGGAATACTACTTCTTTGGGTAATGGAATGGAATAAGTGGCTTTTGATGCTGGAAAGGTCAATCTTACCATTTTTAGCATAGAGTGCTTTACTGACAACCGTTAAGTCGTCTAATACTTGACGTAATAATTGAGTATCAACATTTTCATCGTTGGAAAGTTGATGCAAGCGATTCGAGTGCCGTTCTAATTCTTTTAGAGTTTCAGCTTTTAAGTCGTGCCGACTGAATATTTGTAAAATATCAACCAAAGTATTAATCGTCGCGCGCTTATCCCAAACCTGTTGACTGGCTCTAAAGTGGTCAAGCTGCAAGAATAATTGCTCTAAACGAATAAAAAGGCGCATACGTTCATTAAGCGGAAATTCGTAGGTAATATAGTCTGTAGTCACGTTACTCTGTATTTAAAAGATTGGTGTAAAGTGTTCACTTGGTTTATTAGAGCAGACTTATTTTCTGTGTTATGAATAACACTGTCTGCTTGTGCAAGTCGATTCTGTTGTGTTGTCTGGCTATTTATAATGGTCGTTATTTTCTGAGTATCCAGACCATCACGTGCTCTAACCCGTTTTATTTGTTGTTCTCTTGTACAGTCTATCACTAAAATATGATTTACAAGTGATTGCATATTGGTTTCTATTAATAACGGAATGGCAATAATACAGTAGTCTGCTTGAAGGCTTTGAATTTTATTCTCGATTTCAGCATAAATAAGAGGGTGCATAATTTTTTCAAGCTGTTGTTTTTTTTTGGGATTACCAAAAATTAAATCACGTAGCTTACTGCGGTTTAAGGCTCCTTCTGAGGTTAAACAGCCTTTAAAGGACTTATTAATCAGCTCTAAAGCGGGTTTCCCTATGGAAACTAAGGAGTGAGCAATCTCATCCGCATCAATAATAGGTACATTATGCTGTTTAAATAAATTAGAAACCGTTGATTTCCCACAGCCAATCCCGCCTGTTAAACCGACTTTATACATATCTTTATAAGCCAATACTAGATAAATAAAGCTGATTAATGGGTTCGCCCCAGACTAAAACAATCCAGCCTGCAAGGGCTAAATAAGGGCCAAAAGGAATGGGAATATTTTTATCACGTCCCAGTATAACAACCATTGAAATACCGATAATCGCCCCGACAAGAGACGAGAGTAAGACAATAATCATGAGATATTGCCAACCGAACCATGCGCCAAACAGGGCTAATAACTTAAAATCGCCATAACCCATTCCCTCTTTACCTGTGAGGAGTTTAAATAAGTGATAAATACTCCACAAACTTAAATAACCTGCTATAGCACCTATAATACTAGAAACAGGATCGGTAAAAATTTCAAATACACTGAGAAAAAGCCCTAGCCATAAGACGGGTAAAGTCATGCTATCGGGTAGGAGTTGATGGTCTATATCAATACCACTGAGGGCAATCAGAGTCCACGTTAGAAAAAGAGCATACAAAGTTTCAATCTGCGCTCCCATATAGAAAGCGACTGTTGCAGATAAAATACCTGTGAGAGCTTCTACAAAGGGATAGCGCAGAGATATTTTATTCTGACAATGCGCGCATTTTCCTTTTAAAAAGATATAGCTGATAACAGGGATATTTTGATAACCTTTAATGCCTGTATTGCAATTTGGACAGCGCGAAGCAGGTAAGCATAAGTTAAAGGTTTCGGGTTGATCTTCCGTTATAGGCAGCTCTAAAAACTCATGACATTCTTTTTTCCATTCCCGTTGCATCATAACGGGCAGCCGATAAATGAGTACATTGAGAAAGCTACCAATTAATAAGCCTAAAATACCTGTAAAAAAGCTAAGTAATAAAGGGTTGTTTAAAATAAGGCTATAAGTCGACATAAGAGCACTGAGCAGTAGGTAATAGAAGGTAAGGCATTATAAACGACACCTTATTGATTGTATTTTGAAACGTAATTATAAAAATCTTTAGTTTTAACCTACAGCCGCCCCTAACTTAAAGATAGGTAGGTACATGGCGACAATTAAGCCACCCACTAAAACACCTAGAACAGACATAATAAGCGGTTCCATTAAACTGCTTAAATTATCAACTAAATTATCCACTTCTTCTTCAAAGAAATCGGCGACTTTATCCAGCATTTTATCAATAGAACCTGACTCTTCACCAATGGCCAGCATTTGGATGACCATGTGAGGAAAAAGTTTAGTTTGTTGCATGGCATATTGTAAGCGTTGCCCCGTGGAAACTTCTTCGCGCATGTGCATCACGGCGTTGTAATAAACAATGTTTCCTGTTGCTCCTGCGACGGATTCAAGTGCTTCAACTAAGGGAACCCCCGCGGCTGACATGGTTGATAGGGTTCGGGCAAAACGGGCAATGGCGGATTTATGTAGAATTATCCCTACAATGGGCAGTTTTAACATGGTTCTGTCGAGAAAGTAGTTAAATTCTTTGGAGCGTTTTTTAAAGTAGCCAAAGGTGTAAACGGTGGCCATAACACCGCCGACCACATAATACCAATAGGCGACCATCCAGTCAGAAAGTCCCATGACCCAAAGGGTGAAACTTGGGAGTTCGGCTCCAAAGCTATCAAATAAATCTTTAAAAACGGGGACAACAAAGATAAGCAGAATGGCGGTCACGACAAAGGCGACCACTAAGACTGCGATAGGATAGGTGAGTGCTTTTTTTACTTTGGCTTTGATGGATTCGGATTTTTCTTTATAGGTGGCAATTTTATCCAATAAGGTTTCCAATACCCCGGCCTGCTCACCTGCTTCCACTAAGTTGCAAAAGAGTTCATCAAAATAGATTGGGCGCTTTGCAAGGGCTTGATGCAGTGTATCACCGCTTTCTATATCTACTTTGATATCAAGTAACATGCTAGCCATAGTTGGATTATCATGTCCTTTTCCCACAATATCAAAGGATTGCACTAAGGGAACCCCAGCTTGCAGCATGGTGGCAAGTTGTCGTGCAAAAATCGCAATATCTTTGGTGGTAACTGGGGCGGTAGCTTTAGAAAATAACGCTTTAGGTTTTTTCTTAATGCTAATGGCGCGAATAGTACGGCTGCGTAATTCTGCTTTTACGGCGGCCTCATTGAGAGCGGATGATTCGCCAGTAATCACTTTTCCTGATTTGTCTTTTCCTTTCCAAAGGAAGTCTGTTTGTTCTGTCGATTCAGCCATGATTATCCTTGTGTAATACGGTCAATTTCTTCAATTGAGGTAATGCCTTGCATGATTTTAAGTAATCCAGAGCGCCTTAAGTCATTAATGCCTTCAAGTTCTGCTTGTTCACCGAGTTCCATGGCGTTACAGTTCTCTAAAATTTTTGTACGCATGGCTTCGCTAATAGGCATAACTTGATAGATACCGACTCGCCCCTTATAACCACTGTTGCATTGGTCGCAGCCCACCGCTTTATAGGCCGTAAAGGTTCCGATTTCTTCAGGTTTAAATCCGATTTCTAGCAGGGTATTATCGGGTAATTTATCTTCTTCTTTGCAAAATTGGCAGAGTCGCCGTCCAAGTCTTTGCGCCATAATCAAGAGGACAGAGGAGACGATATTAAACGCTGGAATGCCCATTTGTAATAAACGGTTTAAGGTTTGTGGGGCATCATTGGTATGTAAGGTGGATAAAACTAAGTGACCGGTTTGTGCTGCTTTTACGGCAATTTGGGCGGTTTCTAAATCACGAATCTCCCCAACCATAATAATATCAGGATCTTGTCGTAAGAAGGCTTTAAGTGCTGTTGAAAAGTCGAGTCCTGCTTTTACATTCATGTTGACTTGGTTAATACCTTCAACGGTAATTTCGACAGGATCTTCAGCGGTTGATATATTACGTTCTACGGTATTTAGAATATTCAGCCCTGTATAAAGGGAGACTGTTTTACCACTCCCAGTAGGCCCCGTAACTAACACCATACCATAGGGTTTATGAATGGCTTCGAGAAATAATGCTTGTTGTTCCGGTTCAAAGCCGAGCTTTTCAACCCCTAGTTGCGCACTGGTAGGGTCTAAAATACGCAATACCACTTTTTCGCCAAACAGTGTCGGACAGGTATTAACTCGAAAATCAATGGCACGATTTTTTGAGAGCTTCATTTTTATACGCCCATCTTGTGGGACGCGGCGTTCTGCAATATCCATTTTTGACATCACTTTAATACGCGAAATAATGCGATTAGAGATATTGGCAGGGGGTTTAGCAACTTCATGCAGCATACCATCACTGCGAAAACGGATACGAAAGGTTTTTTCAAAGGGTTCTAGGTGAATATCAGAAGCCCCTTTTTTAATCGCATCGAGTAATATTTTATTAACAAATCGAACGATAGGGGCATCATCAATATCTTTATCTTTAGAGATGTCTTTATTTTCTTCTTCTCCGGATGAGATTTCGATATTATCTAAATCTTCATCCAGTAAATCAGTCATGGAGGTATCAGAGGCATCAAAAAAAGCGTCGATAGCTACAGTGAGCTTGTCTTCTTCAACAATAATGGTTTCTGTTTTTAGGCGTGTATTGAATTTTATTTCATCCAGCGCCTTAAAATTAGTTGGGTCGGAAAAGGCAATATAGAGTTTTGTTCCCCGCTTAAACAAAGGCAGTACATGGTGTTTTTGAATCAGCTCTTCGCCCATAATATCGCTCGGAAGGTTGCCGGCATCAATAACAGAGAGATCGAAAAAAGGTAAGCCAAATTCTATGGAAGCGCAGGTGGCAAGTTTTTTAGCTGAGATATGTTTGTTTTTTACTAGAAAACTAACGAGATTGGATTTTTCTTTTTTTGCAGTTTGAGAGTATTCTTGGATTTGTTCGAGAGAGATTAATTTGTTTTTTACCAAGCATTTTTCCAAGCTATTTAAGGGTGGCTTTGGGGGTGTTGTTTGGGAGGGCTTGAATTGCTGGGTCATTATCTAAACCGATGAGGTGGATTCTAGTCTTTAGGTTGTTTCAATATAGACTAAATAATTGGGTTATCCAAGTAGTTAGGCTATTTTTTAAAGATTTGATGCCAGACCCATGTAGCTGTGATTGAACTAATCAGTATGTAGGCATACTGAGCGAAATAATACAGTAAGCTATTATTGGGACTATGTAAAAGACTATCTTTTAGGCTGGGGGTAACAAAGTATGTCCAAAGGAGTGCAGGAATAAAAAAAGCACAGAATCCAATAAGGCCTGCAGTGATAGGATTTCTTTTAATGCTTAAGGCGCGACGGATAAAGAGTACGGTGATAATCAGAGAGGCGATAGTACCAAGCATAATTTAAATCTATAAAGCGGTTGAGTTTGATGAAAGTGCGCAGTAAAGCTCCTTTGGTATAAAGGAGCTTTACACTTCTGTTTTGTTTTACGGGACGGGTGTTACCGGCACTTTCCAGCAACGGTTGCATCAGGTACTTCAATAAGTGACCCTGATTTTACATCATAGATATAGCCATACACAGGAATATCATTAGGAACTAGTGGGTGATTTCTGATGCGTGTTACATCATCAAGTACACTTTGTGTTTGCTCTTCTATAGTAAGCCAGTCAATATATTGACCTTCATTGGAGCCGTTACCTTCACAGCAATCATGCCAGCCGGTATCATCTACAGAAGCTGTTTTTAAACTGGTTGATAGTAAATCACGGATAATGGAGTCGGTAAAGGTTTCCATGCCGCAATCGGTGTGGTGAATTACAAACCATTCTTTTGTGCCCAGTAATTTGTAAGAAATAACCAGTGAACGAATGGCATCATCGCTCGCTCGTCCGCCTGCATTTCGAATAACGTGGGCATCACCTTCTGCAAGACCTGCGTATTTAGCTGGATCTAAGCGGGCATCCATACAAGTTAAGATGGCAAATCCACGAGCAGGAGGCATGGCTAAGTCGCCTTTATCAAAAGATGCGCTGTATTCGCGATTAGCTAATAGAACTTCGTTTAATATTTTGCTCATAATTTTATCTCATTAGACCGTAAGTAGACTGGAAAGCTAAAATATTTAGCTTTCCAGAAAAAGTATTTTCTTATTATCTCCAAGATTGATTGTAGGAGTAGTATGAGTTTATTCATAGTAGGTAAAAGGTTTATGATGGATAAACTAAAAGTTTATAGGTGTGTGTATGAGTAAGTTTAAAGATATGCAGGTTTTTTGTCGGATTGTTGAGTTAGGAACTTTTGTGGCGGTGGCGCGTGAAAAAGGAATTTCTCCGATGATGATTACCAAATATATGCAACGCTTAGAGGAATCTTTAGGGGTGACATTAATTAATCGGCAGTCACGTAAATTACAAGTAACTGATATTGGGCAAAACTATTATAGGCAGTGCAAATTAATTTTAGAGGAGGTCGAGGCTTTAGAGTGCTCCATTTCTCAACTAGGAAGTGAGGTTAAAGGGGTCTTAAGGCTGAATGCACCGATTGATTTTGGGGGGCTTTATATGGTGCCTGTTATTGAGGGCTATCAGAGGCAGTATCCGAATGTTAATGTTTTAATGTCTTTGGATAATACGCCTGTTATTTTAAATTCGGGAATGTTTGATATTTCAATAGTGGTAACTGATGTGTTAGACCCGAATGTGGTGGCGCGAAAAATAGCCAAAACCTCACTTTGTAGCTATGCTTCTCCGAGTTATTTGGATAAGTATGGGCGGCCTGAATATCTGGAGGATTTACATCAGCATCGTTGTTTGCATTATTTTGGAACCCCTCATGCAGATGCTTGGGTATTTTATGAGCAAGGAAAGCGGATTGAAATAAGACCTAAATGGGTGTTTGCTTCAAATAATGGCAGGGCATTATGTCAGGCGGCTTCACTGGGTATGGGTGTGCTTAGATCGCCCGCCTTATCAGTTAAGTCGTATGTGCAATCGGGTGAATTAGTGGAGATTTTAGAGGATTATCGTATGCCTAATTTATCTATTTATGCGACCTATCTTCAGCAACAATATTATCCAGCGAAAATGAGTACCTTTTTAGATTTCTTAGTGCTGTATTTTTCAGAATAGAAACCTTTTATTTTTAGGTTATTATATTTATGAATACATTGAGGGTAGTCTACTATTATGGGATAATAGCAAGGTTTTATTATTGAAGTGCCTCTTGTTTTTCAGCTTGTTGAAGAGCGGGGGGGGTGACCTCAACTCGTCTGGACAACAGGCTATTTACTATGCAATTTACAATTAAAGAAGGTTTGGATCTTCCTATTACAGGAGCACCCAAGCAAACCATTGAAGAGGGTAACAAGGTTTCATCTGTTGCTATCTTAGGAGTGGATTATGCGGGCATGAAGCCTAAAATGCTGGTCGCTGAAGGTGATAAGGTGAAATTAGGGCAGGCTCTTTTTGAAGACAAACAGACCCCTGGCGTAATTTTTACCGCACCTGGCGCGGGTACAGTGAGCAAGATTAATCGTGGCGAACGTCGTGCCTTGCAATCCGTTGTGATTGAATTGGATAAGGCAGAGGAAGAAGTATCTTTTGATGCGTATCCTGTGACTGAACTATCTAAATTAACGGCAGAGCAAGTTAAAAAGAATTTAGTGGCTTCGGGTTTATGGACTGCATTTAAAACGCGTCCTTATGGCAAGATTCCTGCCATTGAAACAACCCCAAGTTCTATTTTTGTAACGGCAATGGATACACGTCCATTAGCGGCTGATCCTGCTGTTATTATTAAAGAACGTGCGGAAGATTTTGCCAATGGTTTAGCGATTGTGGCTAAATTAACGGAAGGTAAAGTTTACCTTTGTAAAGCAACAGGGGCAGATATTGCGGCGGTTGATGTAGAAACGGCAGAATTTTCAGGAGCGCATCCTGCAGGTTTAGCTAGTACACATATTCATTTCGTTGACCCTGTGCATTTAGATAAAGTGGTGTGGCATTTAGATTACCAAACCATTATTGCGATGGGTGCTTTATTTATATCGGGTCGCTTAAATGTAGATCGTGTTATTTCATTGGCAGGTCCTGCTGTGAAAGAGCCGCGTTTGGTGCGTACTCGTGTGGGTGCGAGTACTGCGGATATTGTTAAAGACCAGCTTAATGACGATGAAAATCGTGTGATTTCAGGTTCAGTATTATTTGGGCATGAAGCAGCCGGTAGTTTAGCTTACTTGGGGTGTTACGCTAACCAAGTGTCTGTATTACGTGAAGGCCGTGAACGTGAATTATTTGGTTGGATTGTGGCAGGTAAAGATAAGTATTCAGCGATGAATGTTTATACTTCAAGTCGTGACCGTGCTGATAACCGTTTATTCCCATTAACAACGGATAAAAATGGCTCGAATAGAGCGGTTGTCCCTGTGGGGGTTTATGAAACCGTTATGCCATTAGATATTTTACCAACGCCTTTAGTGAAGGCTTTGGTGGTAGGTGATACGGACCAAGCGCAGTTGTTGGGTGCTTTGGAGTTAGATGAAGAAGATATGTCTTTATTAACATTCGTTGATCCAGGTAAGCATGATTTTGCACCTGTATTACGTGCTAATTTAACTAAAATTGAGAAGGAAGGCTAATGTCGGCTAGAGATTTTTTAGACAGTATTGAGCCTACTTTTACAAAAGGCGGCAAGTTAGAAAAGTATTACGGTCTCTATGAGATGGTAGATACTTTTATCTATACGCCGTCTGATGTAACACGTGGCACAACGCATGTACGCGATGGTAATGACCTGAAACGTACGATGACTTTTGTAGTCATTGCAACCCTATTTTGCATTCTAATGGCCATGTATAACTCAGGTTATCAGGCTAATTTGGCAATGGAAGCAATGGGCTTAGAGGAAACATCAGGGTGGCGTAGTATTCCTATGATGATGTTTGGCTATAACCCCATGAATCCTATTTCTAATATGGTGCATGGCGCTTTATTTTTCTTACCTATCTATATCGTTACCTTAGCGGTGGGTGGTGTATGGGAAGTTTTATTTTCTACGGTTCGTGGTCATGAAGTGAATGAGGGTTTCCTTGTTTCTTCTATGTTATATACCTTAATTCTTCCACCTGATATGCCTTTATGGCAAGTTGCCTTGGGTATTTCTTTCGGTATTGTTATCGGTAAAGAAGTCTTTGGTGGTACAGGTAAAAACTTTTTAAACCCTGCTTTAACAGGTCGTGCCTTTTTATTCTTCGCATACCCTGCGGCGATTTCAGGTGATTCTGTTTGGGTTGGTGTTGATGGTTTTACAGCGGCTACGCCTTTAGGTTTAGCGGCAACCGGTGGGCTTGATGCAGTGCATGCAGCAGGTTATAGCTGGATTCAAACCTTTTTAGGTTTTATTCCAGGTTCTATTGGTGAAACATCAACTTTAGCTATTTTAATCGGTGCAGCTTTCTTACTGTACACGCGCATTGCTTCTTATAGAATCATGGGTGGCGTATTAGCTGGAATGGTACTCACTTCAGTTATGTTTAATATGATTGGTAGCGATACGAATCCAATGTTTGCAATGCCTTTTTACTGGCATTTAACCCTTGGTGGATTTGCTTTCGGTATGGTGTATATGGCAACCGATCCAGTGGGCGCATGTATGACAAATACAGGTCGTTGGATTTTTGGTGCTGTGATTGGAATTATGGTGGTATTAGTACGTGTAGTGAATCCTGCCTTCCCTGAAGGTATGATGCTGTCTATCTTATTTGCTAATATGTTTGCACCTGTTATTGATTATTTTGTCGTTCAGGCAAATATTAAGAGAAGGATGAAACGTCATGTCTAATGAGAAAAAGACCTGCAAGTATGCAGAAAAACTGAACGAAAAATTGGCGGGCTGTGAGCACTACCAAAAATTCGCAAAGTATAGAGATCATATCTTATCTTTAGGTAATGATAGCTTAGAAAAAACTATTGCGATTGCATTATCACTTTGTTTTGTTTGTGCGATTTTAGTTTCAATTGCGGCGGTGGCTTTACGCCCGCTTCAAATTGAAAATAAAGCGATGGACATGAAGAAAAATATTCTTGATGTTGCGGGCTTATTGCAAGAAGGAACGGATATTCACGAAGCTTTTGCTGAGAAAATTGAAGCGAAATTAGTGGATGTTGCAACGGGTGATTATGTTGACGGTGACGTTATTGCTTATGATCAACGTAAAGCAGCAAAAGATTCTGCTCAAAATGTTGTTTTAACAAAAGCACAAGATTTAGCTAGTATCAGGACTCGCGCAAAAATTGCAAAAGTTTACCTAGTTAAAGACGGTGAAACGGTTAAATCTATCATTTTACCTGTTCATGGTTATGGCTTATGGTCAACTATGTATGGCTTCTTAGCATTAGATGCTGATGGCCAAACAGTGCAAAGCATTAACTTTTATGATCAAGGTGAAACACCTGGATTAGGTGCTGAGGTGGTTAACCCTAACTGGCGCGCATTATGGAAAGGTAAAAAAGTCTATGATGAGTCAGGTAACGTATCTTTAGGTTTAATTAAAGGCATCGTAGATAATTCTAAAGCAGGATCTGAATTTCAGGTTGATGGTTTAGCTGGGGCAACACTTACCAGTGTTGGTGTAACTAATCTTGTTAAATACTGGATGAGCCAAGAAGGTTTTGCGGCTTATTTAGCAAAAATAAGAACTAAAGGTTAGGTGACTTATGAGTGATACAAAAAAAGTACTGACCGAACCATTGGTCGCTAATAACCCAATTACGCTACAAGTATTGGGTATCTGTTCTGCCTTAGCGGTAACATCACAGATGTCTACTTCGCTAATTATGGCGGTGGCATTAACGTCTGTAACAGCGTGTTCAAGTGCAGCCATTAGTTCTATTCGTAATCATATTCCAAGCAGCATTCGTATCATTGTACAAATGACGATTATTGCTTCTTTGGTTATCGTGGTGGATCAAGTTTTAAAAGCGTTTGCTTATGATGTTAGTAAGCAATTATCCGTTTTTGTTGGCTTGATTATTACTAACTGTATTGTAATGGGCCGTGCTGAAGCTTATGCAATGAAAAACCCGCCAATGGCGAGCTTTATGGATGGTATCGGTAATGGATTAGGTTACAGCTTAATCTTAGTTATCGTTGCATTTTTTAGAGAGCTTTTAGGCTCAGGTAAATTATTGGGGATTGAAGTTTTCCCATTAATTAAAGATGGTGGATGGTACGAGCCTAACGGCATGATGTTATTACCACCAAGTGCATTCTTTTTAATTGGCTTAATTATTTGGGTTTTCCGTCAATGGAAACCTGATCAAAATGAAGCGGCTGATTTTAAAATTATGGATATTTCTCACGGTGAAGGAGGACATCACTAATGAATGAATATTTAAGTTTATTTATTAAAGCGGTTTTCGTAGAGAATTTAGCTTTAGCATTCTTCTTAGGAATGTGTACCTTCCTTGCGGTGTCGAAAAAGATTTCGACAGCAATAGGTTTGGGTGTTGCAGTAATGGTCGTTCAGATCATTACAGTTCCAGTTAATAATGTGATTTATCATACTTTATTAAAAGAAGATGCTTTATCTTGGATGGGCATCACAGGTGTTGATCTTAGCTTTTTAGCATTATTAAGTTGTATCGGTATGATTGCAGCTTTAGTACAAATCTTGGAAATGGTTTTAGATAAATTTTTTCCTGCTTTGTTTCATGCTTTAGGCGTATTTTTACCCTTAATCACTGTAAACTGTGCGATTTTAGGTGGTAGTTTGTTCATGATTGAACGTGACTATGACTTTACGCAATCAGTTGTTTATGGTGTGGGTAGTGGTTTTGGTTGGGCATTAGCTATCACTGTGATGGCGGGTGTTCGTGAAAAACTAAAATACAGTGATATTCCAAAAGGCTTAGAAGGCTTAGGAATTACTTTTATTAGCGCGGGTCTGATGTCACTTGGCTTCATGGCTTTCTCTGGAATCCAACTTTAGGAAGGTATCATAATGCTAGAAATTGCATTAGGGATTATTATTTTCACGGGAATCGTGATTGCATTGGTGTTTATCATCATTGGTGCAAAAAATAAACTGGTTGCCTCTGGAGATGTTGAAATTCTTATCAATGGTGAGAAAAAGATTCATGTTCCAGTCGGTGGTAAATTATTAACAGCGCTGGCAGACAGTGATTTGTTTGTCCCGTCAGCTTGTGGTGGTGGTGGTACTTGTGCTCAGTGTAAAGTCAAAATTCATTCAGGTGGTGGGGAAATTCTACCAACAGAATTAGGGCATATTACTAAGCGTGAAGCGGCAGAAGGCGAGCGTTTAGCTTGTCAGGTTGCGATTAAGCATGACATGAACATTGAAGTTGAAGACAGCGTCTTCGGCGTTAAAAAATGGGAATGTACGGTTAAATCCAACAACAACGTGGCTACTTTTATTAAAGAATTAGTTTTAGAGCTACCTAATGGCGAAGAAATTAATTATGAGGCGGGTGGTTATATTCAAATTGAATGTCCACCGCATGTTGCAGATTACAAGAACTTCGAAATTGAAGATAGATTTCGTGGTGATTGGGATAAATATAATCTATGGCAATATAAGTCTGTTGTTAAAGAAGATGCCTTACGTGCTTATTCAATGGCTTCTTTCCCTGAAGAGAAAGAAATCATGCTTAATGTACGGATTGCGACACCGCCTCCAGGGGCTGATGCATCAATACCGCCAGGTATTATGTCGTCGTATATTTTTGACCTAAAACCCGGTGATAAATGTACCGTTTCAGGTCCTTACGGAGAGTTCTACGCTAAAAAGACTGATGCTGAAATGGTCTTTATTGGTGGTGGAGCAGGTATGGCACCGATGCGTTCGCATATCTTTAACCAGTTACGTACTTTAAAGACTAATCGTAAAATGTCTTTCTGGTATGGTGCGCGTTCTAAGAATGAAATGTTCTATGTAGAAGATTTCGATATGCTAGCCAAAGAGAACGATAACTTTGAATGGCATGTTGGTTTATCTGATCCTTTACCAGAAGATAACTGGGAAGGTTACACGGGTTATATTCATAATATTCTGTTGGAAGAATTTATTAATAATCATCCAGCACCAGAAGATTGTGAGTTCTACATGTGTGGGCCGCCAATGATGAATGACGCAGTGATCAATATGCTGATTGAAAGTGGTGTAGAGCCAGAAAATATCATGCTAGATGACTTCGGTGGTTAATATAAAGTAGTTTTTTACTTTATAGTTTAAAAGGGCGGGTGTAGCGAAAGTTATGTCCGCCTTTTTAGTTTTTATCATTTTATTATGTCTCTGTATTGTTTAGAGATTGTTGTGACTAACGAGTAATATGTATAAAAGAATAAAAAAATTAAATATATGTGCCATGTTTTGGCTGTTGTTTATATTACCAGCTTGTGAAAGCCAAGTACCTAAGAGCTACCCTTTTAGTTATCAAGGGAATAGTATGGGAACTAGCTTCTCTATTAAGGCTAGTCAGTTACCGAAAGATAAAACAGTGCTTCAAGTACAGCAGTTAATTAAGCGTCGTTTGTCTGATATTAATCAAGCTATGTCGACTTATATTGAAGAGTCGGAATTGTCTCAACTGAATAACAAGCACTCAATACAAGCTCAAACGGTTTCGTCTGAATTATTTAAAGTATTACAAACGGCAGAGAAAATCAGTCAGTTATCAAAGGGAGCTTTTGATATTACCGTTGCTCCTTTAGTGAATTTATGGGGTTTTGGCCCTGATGTGATGCTGTATCAAGCGCCTAAATTAGAAAAAATTTCTGCTTTATTGGCACAAAGTGGTTATCAAAAACTGCGTCTAAATGCAGAACAGAATACAGTGCAAAAGCAAGTGCCTGAATTATCTATGGATTTATCCGCCTTAGCGAAAGGCTATGCGGTGGATGAGGTGGCTCTGGTTTTAGAACAACAGGGAATAAAGGATTATTTGGTCGAAATAGGCGGTGAAATTCGACTTAAAGGACTTAACTTGCAAGCTAATAAATGGCGTATTGCGATTGAAAAACCCAATATTCATCAACGTGAATTACAAAAAGTATTACCCATTAGCAATATTGCGCTGGCGACTTCAGGAGATTATCGTAATTTTTTTGAGCAAGATGGGCAGCGGTTTTCGCATACGATTGACCCCCGCACAGGTTCGCCAATTACTCATAAATTAGCGTCTGTGACTGTACTGCATGAATGGAGTATGTATGCCGATGCATGGGCTACGGCCTTAATGGTATTGGGCGAAGATTTAGGTTATAAAATAGCAGTAGAGCAAAAGCTTGCTGCATTTTTTATTATTAAAACAGAACAAGGTTTTGCTGAACGGGCAACGCCGTTATTTACAGATTATATAAAGGATTCAAAATGATTTATTTTTTAGTGACATTCGCATTTATGTTAATTGTTATTGTAGTTATGGCCGTGGGTGTTATTTTTGGGCGTAATGCAATTAAAGGCTCTTGTGGCGGTACAGGCACCGATTGTGTTTGTACAGACAAGTGCGACAAACGCAAAGAAAGCGATGCCAAAGAAGCCGCAGCATTAAGTTAAAAAAGTAAGGTCTTAGAGGCTTTTCCAGCTTCTTCCTTTACTAATTTAGGCACTAAATACCCTGACAACTGCTCTTGTAATTGTTGATGTAAATCAATAGCGTTTTGTTGGGGAATATCAAAATGTGCTGTCCCTTGGGCTTTATCGAGTACGTGCAGATAATACGGAAGTACACCACAGGCAAAGAGTTGTTCGCTTAAGGTCTTTAAGGTATTAACGTGATTATTAATACCTTTTAATAATACGCTTTGATTTAATAGGCTGATATTGGTTTGTTTTAGGCTTAGGCATGCCGCCTTAACAGCAGGACTTAATTCATTTGGGTGATTGCAATGGGTCACTAGAACGATAGGTAGGGCGGCTTTGCTGAATATGGAAATTAATTGTGCATCAATACGCGAAGGTAAGACAATGGGCAGCCGAGTATGAAAGCGAATACGCTGAATATGCGGTATCTCGCTTAAAGCGTTAATAAGTTGCTGGATACGTTGATTACTCAGTAATAAAGGATCTCCACCACTGAAAATGACCTCGTGTATTTCGGAGTTGTCTCGTAAATATTGTAAGGCTTGTTGTTCTTTTTCTTTCGTGAGCTGTACTTCAGAATAGGGGAAGTTGCGCCGAAAGCAAAAACGACAATTAATAGCACAGCCTCCTGTGGTGATTAGTAAGATGCGACCCTGATATTTATGAATTAATCCACTATGGGTTAATGAGTCTAAATCGCCTACAGGGTCTTTTAAATAGCCCTGTGTTGTTACCAGCTCTTGGCTAAAAGGTAAAACTTGTTGTAATAAAGGGTCATTAATATTACCTTTTTCCATACATTCTGCATAAGCACGTGGGACACGCATAGCAAAGTCTTTAATTGCTTGTGAGCAAGCCATTTTAGAATCTAAATTTAAGTAATCGAGTAATGTGCTGGGCTGAGTAAAAGCTTGCGCAAGTTCTTTTTGCCAAAGGCTTGTATGTGTATTCATATAAGGTCAGTTTTAACAGAAAACGTGAGGATATTATGCAGATATTCTCTGAGGCAGGCTATAATAGCAAAGTTTTTAATCACACAGAGCAGTAGAGGCAAAAATGGCAACGTATAGTACGAATGAGTTTAAGGCAGGAATGAAGCTAATGCTGGACTCAGATCCTTGTGCAATTATCGAGAATGAGTTTGTTAAGCCAGGAAAAGGCCAAGCTTTTAGTCGCGTTAAAATTAGAAATTTAAAGAATGGTCGTGTGATTGAACGTACATTTAAATCGGGTGAATCGGTTGAAGCCGCGGATGTCGTCGATTTGGACATGCAGTACTTATATAATGATGGTGAATTTTTTCACTTTATGGATCCAGAAAGTTTTGAACAGTATCAAGCCGATGCAAGTGCAGTCAATGATGCAAAGTTATGGCTAAAAGATCAAGATATGTGTGTTGTAACCTTGTGGAACGATGCTCCAATTAGTGTTACCCCTCCTAATTTTGTGGATTTATCGGTTGCAGAGACTGACCCTGGTTTGAAGGGCGATACTTCAGGTGGCGGTGGTAAACCTGCTACTTTAGAAACAGGTGCGGTGGTACGTGTGCCTTTATTTGTACAAATTGGTGAGTTACTAAAAATTGATACGCGTACAGGTGAATATGTATCGAGAGCGAAAACTTAAGTGATGACGGCATGGAAGCCTAGTTGTTCATTGGAATTATTACAGCTCCGTGCCACTGTTTTACATACGATTCGGGATTATTTTTATAAACAGCAAGTGCTGGAAGTAGAAACTCCCGTATTGTGCCAGGCTATAGGCACTGACCCGTATATTGATTTTTTTAGCACTCAGAGCTTCGATTCCAGCCCTTTATATTTACAAACTTCCCCTGAATTTTCGATGAAGAGGCTGCTTGCTGCGCATTCAGAATCTATTTATCAGATTACCAAATCATTTCGTCAAGGGGAGTCAGGTCGTTACCATAATCCTGAATTTACTATATTGGAATGGTATCGAGTGGGTTTTGATTTAACGCAATTAATGGATGATGTTGCGAGCCTACTAAAGTTGTTTTTAAAGGAAACTCGGTTTTCTGCAACGGCAGAGCGTTTAAGTTATGTTGACGTTTTTGAGCGCTATACTGGTTTAGATGCACTGGTGTTTTCATTGTCTGAGTATCAAGAAGTAGCTCAAGCCCATGAACTACCTGATGCTGTAACGCTTTGTGGGGATGACCACGGCGCATGGCTGGATTTTTTATTTAGTGAATGCGTGCAAAAACATTTAGGCAATAAGGGTTTATGTATGATTTATCATTACCCTTGTATATTGCCTTCGTTGGCTCGTAAAGTAGAAAGTAATTCTTTGCTGGTTGAGCGAGTCGAGCTATTTGTTTCAGGAATTGAACTAGGGAATGGTTATTTTGAATTAAGCGATGTCTTGGAGCAGGAAGCTCGGTTTGCTCAAGATATTGTACTAAGAGAAAAGAACAACTCGGTTAAGGTGGCTAAAGATCAACGATTTTTAGCGGCCTTACACAATGGTTTACCTGATTGCTCAGGGATTGCCATAGGTTTAGACCGATTATTAATGTTAATAGCTCAGAAAGAAAGTATTGATGAGGTGTTAGCTTTTCCTGTTAACAAAGCGTAGTCACGTATTTGTTAAGTGGCTTATTTTATTAATGTTATAACTTACATGAAATTTAAATTTTTTGTCTCTCTATTGTGTCTTTGTGTGTTTATTTCGCCAGTTGTTTCGGGTGAGAGCAGAGAATTTGTTGTACAAGATATTAAAGTGGTTGGTTTACAACGCATATCAGTTGGAACTGTGTTTAATTATCTGCCCATTAATATTGGTGATACTTTACAACAGAAAAATATTGCACCTGCAATAAGAGCCTTATTTAAAACAGGATTTTTTAAAAATATTGATTTACAGCGCGATGGAAATACTTTAATTGTTGGCGTGAAGGAGCGGGCATCTATTGCTGAGATTGAGTTTGAAGGGAATGATGATTTAAGTACCGATGATTTATTGAAAGCATTAAATACTATTGGGCTTTCAAAAGGTAAAGTATTTAATCGTCAAATTTTGGATAAAGTAGAGCAAGAATTACGTCGCCAATATTTTAGTCACGGTAAATACGGTTTAAAAATTAAGACAGACGTTACACCGCTGCCAAGAAACAGAGTTAAGGTAGGGATTAATATTTCGGAAGGGGTAGTCGCCAAAATAAAATCTATTAATGTGATTGGCGCTTCGGCTTTTGAAGACAAAGAGGTATTGAAAAATTTTGAACTGAGTGTGTCCAATTGGATGTCTTTTTATACTAAAGATGACCAGTATTCTAAGCAAAAATTAGCGGCGGATTTAGAACGTTTACGCTCTCATTACTTAGATAGGGGCTATATTAATTTTTTGATAAAATCGACGCAAGTCTCGATTACACCTGATAAAAAACACATATATATAACAGTCAATATTAATGAAGGCGATTTATTTACTTTGGCGAAAGTGAAGTTAAGTGGTAATTTAATTGTGCCTCCTGATGAATTAATTGCTTTATTGCAAGTAGGACCCGGAGAAACTTTTTCCCGTATTAATGCCACTCGTAGCTCTAAAGCGATTTCAGATAGATTAGGTGAAGAAGGTTATGCATTTGCGAATGTGAACATGGTGCCTGATATTCATAAAGAAACGAAAACCGTGGATATGACCTTTTTTATTGATCCAGCTAACCGTGTGTATGTAAGACGTATTGAAATGCAAGGTAATACAAAAACACGGGATGTGGTTTTACGTCGTGAAATGCGGCAAATGGAAAATGCGTGGGCTTCATCGGTGCGTATAGAACGATCTAAAGCACGGTTAAATCGCTTAGGATATTTTGAAAATGTGGGTATAGCAACGCCTTTAGTCGCTGGTACACGCGATCAAATGGATTTGTTGTATTCGGTTTCTGAGAAATCATCGGGTAATTTATCGGCAGGTTTAGGGTACTCGCAAACTCAAGGTATTATTTATAATGCCAGTGTCACCCAAGATAATATGTTTGGTTCTGGTAAACGAGTGAGCTTAAGTTTTAATCGCAGTGATGTGTCCACGATGTATAATTTCGCTTATACCAATCCTTATTTTACAAGGGATGGCGTGAGTTTAGGCTATAACATGCTGTATAGACAAACGGATGCACAACAGGCGAATATTTCAAATTATTTGACTGATGTTGCTAGTGCAGGGATTAACCTTGGATTTCCTATTAATGAGAATCAGCGATTTAATTTAGGGATGGATGTAAAGCAAACCACAGTAAAAGCAGGTTCTTTTTCACCCAGTGAGGTGAGTAATTGGATTAATCTGAATGGTGATAGTTTTTTAACCTTCCCTTTTTCAATGGGTTGGGTTCGAGATACGTTGGATAAGCCTGTTTTTTCTACGGAAGGAAGTCAGCAACGTATTTCGGGGATGATTACTTTACCGGGTAGTGATTTGGAATTTTTTAAAGTCAGCGTGAAAGACAGGCATTATTTTTCTTTAGCCAAAGATTTAACCTTGAAAGTGATGGGCTCAGTTTCCTATGGTAAAGGCTATGGAGCAAGTAAGGACTTACCGTTTTTTGAGAATTACTTTGCGGGTGGGGTGAATTCTGTTCGTGGGTTTCGAGATAATACCTTGGGACCGAAAGATTCTGGCGTGGATTCACGGCCTTTTGGGGGGAATCTTAAAATTTTAGGAAATGCAGAATTACTATTTCCTATTCCTTTTATGAGTGACGTTGAATCGGTGCGCTTAGGACTATTCTTTGATGTAGGAACCTTACAGGGGCCTCAACAGTTGAATGGGGTGATGGTTAGTTCTGATTTTAAAGTCTCAGATTTTAAATATTCAACTGGAATGTCCGCACAATGGTTATCGCCTTTTGGGGCGTTGCAAGTCAGTTATGCCATGCCATTAAATGATGATGTGAATGATGAAGTACAGATGTTTCAATTTAGCTTTGGCTCTCAGTTTTGAATGTGTTGAGCCGGATGAAAAATAATAAAAAGCCCACAGTAGTTTATTGGGTATCGTATAATACGCGATTCATTCGTGTATCTTATTGAAGAGAGAATAGGAAAAATAATGCTTAAAAAATTAATGCTTTTACTTGGTTTATTGGTGCTGGCGCAAGCTGCAATGGCTGAAACAAAGATAGGGGTGGTGAATATTCCTTTATTGATGGCGAGTGCGCCACAAGCTGCGGAAGCAAAAAAACGTTTAGAGCAAGAATTTTCACCTAAAGATAAGCAGTTGGTTGCTTTAGGTAAAGCTATTAGTAAATTAGAAACAAAATTATCGCGTGATGCGGTCACTATGTCGGATAAAGAAAAGCGTGAATTAGAGCGGGATATTATTTCTAAACGTCGTGAAGCGCAGCGTGCTCAGCAGGAATTCAAAGAGGATTTCAGTATTCGCCGTAACGAAGAGCTTGGTAAAATGCAGAATCGCATAAGAGAAGCTGTTAAGGCGTTAGCTAAAGAAGGGCAGTACGATTTGTTATTAACAGAAGGTGTCATTCATGCTAGTGAAAAAATAGATGTTACCAGTAAAGTGCAAGAAAAATTAGCAAAAATGCCTTAACACTCGTGTCAATACATGGTATTTGCCTGTATTAAAATTTTATAAAAGTTAAAAAAGGTTGTTACATTGGAAACATTATTGGATATAAAAGCAATTCAAGATTTCTTACCTCATCGCTACCCATTTTTATTGATTGATAAAGTAGTTGAGTGTGAGCCAGGTGTTCGTTTATTAGCGGTGAAAAATGTAACCTATAATGAGCCTATTTTTCAGGGACATTTTCCACACATGGCTATTTTTCCTGGCGTGTTGATTTTAGAGGCTTTGGCTCAAGCAACAGGGTTATTGGCTTCAGAAACATCACCAGAGGAATTGGGGCATGGGATGACCTATTTCTTAACGGGGATTGATAAAGCAAGATTTAAGCGTCCTGTTGTTCCAGGTGATCAAATGATGTTAGAAGCGGTATTTGAACGCAGCAAACGTAATATTTGGTCCTTTAACTGTACCGCTACAGTGGATGGTGAATTTGTTGCAAGTGCCAATATCCGTTGTGCGGCTGTCGGGGATAAGCTTGATTGATAGCACAGCTATTGTCGATATCAATGCTGAGATAGCGCCCGATGTTAAGATCGGTGCTTTTTCAGTGATTGGTGCGGATGTCAGTATTGAATCGGGTACGGTGATTGGTCCACATGTGGTTATTAAAGGGCCAGTTAGCATTGGTAAAGACAATCATATTTATCAGTTCACTTCGATAGGTGAGGATCCGCAAGATAAAAAATATGCCGATGAAGAAACGCGCTTAGTGATTGGCGATAGAAATGTGGTGCGTGAATTTTCGTCTATGCACCGAGGCACTTTACAAGATAGAGGGCTGACTGAAGTAGGTGATGATAATTTATTTATGGCCTATACCCATGTGGCACACGATTGTATGATTGGTAATAATGTGATTATGGCGAACGGGGCTTCATTGGCAGGGCATGTACACCTAGGCGATAATGCTATTTTGGGTGGATTTACTTTGGTACATCAATTTACTCAAATTGGTACCTTTAGTTTTTCGGCCATGGGCAGTGCAATTACCAAAGATGTTCCGCCTTATGTGATGGTCGGAGGCAGGCCTACTTGTCCGCATGGCATTAATTCGGTCGGTATGGAACGCGCGGGTTGTTTGCCAGAATCCACACGGTTAGTTCGTAAGGCGTATAAAATTTTGTACAAGAATAATTTACGTATGGAAGATGCAATAGAAGAAATGGAAGATTTAGCCGGCGATTGCGATGAAATTTCTAAAATGGTTAATTTTCTGCGTAATGTTACTCGTGGTATTTTAAGGTAATCGTATGAGTAAGCAGATTGTTGCAGGCGTAGATGAAGTCGGTCGTGGCTGTTTGGTGGGGTCTGTGGTTGCCGCGGCGGTTATTTTAGATGCGAATCAGCCTATTATTGGCCTAACGGATTCTAAAAAGCTAAGTGAAAAAAAACGTAATATTTTAGCGAAAGAGATTAAATCGAAGGCATTAGCATGGTCGGTTGCGCGTGCAGAGCCAAGTGAGATTGATGAAATTAATATATTGCAAGCCTCTTTATTGGCAATGAAGCGAGCGGTTAATGCTTTAGATATAGCACCCACATGGCTGAAAGTGGATGGTAATCAATACCCTGATATAGAGTGTGCAGGCGAAACCATTGTACAAGGGGATTTATTGGTTGCTGAAATTTCGGCGGCTTCTATTTTAGCTAAAGTCTATCGAGATCAAGAAATGCAAGTATTAGATGCTTTATATTCAGGATATGGATTTGCAAAACATAAAGGCTATCCAACGAAAGCGCATAAAGAGAAGTTGGTTCAACTGGGATTAACTGTGCACCATAGACAGTCTTTTGCTCCTGTAAAAGCCATACTTCAAGCGCAAAGCCGATAAACGACTTTGCTTAAGTAGGATTATTTTACAAAACAAAGGCTTTCGGCACGTTTTTCTGCTTCTTTTAGGCGAGTACGTAAGCTTTTAGCGTGTTTAGGATCACGAAATGCCGCCCCATTTTCTCCAGGTGTACTGCGCAGCATGGTAAAAGTACTAGCTGCTTCATATTCAGAAAAACTCATCTTTTCAGCAATTTTATCGATTTTACAGCCACAAGCATACTGGGAAACATAATCGAGTTTACCGCCGTGTTTGGCGATGCAATTAAACACATACTCTACGCGGTCACGAGTAGGGTAGTTATTAATTGTTATTGCCGTTTCAGATAATTGGTTTTCTGTGGCGGGTGTTTCTGTTAGCAGAGCGCAGCCAGAAGTGAATGTGCTGGCGAATAAAAGCGCGCTTAAAGAAAAAACTTTTTTATTCATAAGAGTCTCGGGTTAGTGGTAAGAGCTAGTAAATGACTTATATTATCACTTTTTTTGCTTTAAATTTGTAGGTAGGTAGTTTTGATGGATATTTTCCAAGCAATAGCATTAGCTATATTACAAGGGTTGACTGAATTTCTACCTATTTCCAGTTCTGCGCATTTAATTTTATTACCTGTACTTGTTGGCTGGGAAGATCAGGGTTTAGCCTTTGATGTCGCGGTACACGTAGGAACATTGGCGGCGGTTATTATTTTTTATCGTAAGATTCTGGTGAAAATAATTGCCGCATGGTTCGCTTCCTTATTGGGGAGAGGTTTTACGGATGATGCAAAGTTAGCATGGTATGTTGGTTTAGGCACTATTCCTGTTGGTTTGGTGGGCATTAGTTTAACGGATAGCATGCAATTAGCCTTACGCAATCCGCTGGTGATTGCTGCAGCGACTATCGTTTTTGGCTTATTATTATGGTGGGCTGAAAAGCGAGCGCAAGAGCAAAGAAAGTCGGTGACACTAATAGATGCGATTGTTGTGGGTATATTACAGGCTTTGGCTTTAATTCCTGGAACCTCGCGTTCAGGTATTACCATTACCGCAGGTTTATTATTGGGCTTAAAGCGAGACCATGCGGCGATGTTTTCTTTTTTATTGTCGATTCCTGTGATTGCGCTTGCAGGAGGGTTAAAAGCAGCAGAGTTATATCAATCGGATATTGTGGTTAATTGGAATTTTATGTTGATTGGCGCATTGGTTTCTTCTGTGGTGGCGTATTTAAGTATTACTTTTTTTCTAAAGTTATTACATAAGGTGGGTATGTTACCTTTTGTTGCTTACCGTTTAGTACTCGGCGTTATTTTGTTCGCTGTATTTGCTGGACAAGCGTAGTAGAACTACGACAGCTCCTGTCCCGCCATCTCTTTGAGAGGCGGAGCAAAAGGCTTGTACCTCTTGATGTTGCCTTAACCAAAGATTCAATTCATTTTTTAATACGGGTAGATTATGTTCAGAACGATAACCTTTACCGTGAATAATACGTACACAATGTAAGCCATCCTGTAGACAGAAGTGCAGGAATTTAATGAGCTCATGCTTGGCTTGTTGGCTGGTTAATCCATGTAAGTCCAGCTCTGCATCTAAGCCATAATGCCCTTTACGCATTTTTTTCAAGACTTTGTTTTGTACCCCATCGGCTGTATATTGAATGCTTTCTTCTGCTTGGACAGTATGTAGTGAGCTTTCTGATTTTGAGTTAAGCACACCTTTAGAGTCTATGATTTCGGTGTTCTTTTTTGGGTAAGGCTTTGGCTTTGTGCTACTTAAGCTGTGTTTATCGGATTTAATTGGGGTTACTTTTCCGACGGTAGTTAGGAATAAATTTTGCTCTTCTTCTTGTAGAGTGTCAGTCACGTTAGCTGTTTTTTTGTATGATGAATGGCTAATAAAGTTAATTTTATAGAGTTTAAAAGAAAAATGCATATTCTACTTAGTAATGATGATGGGTATTTAGCTAAAGGATTGGTTATGTTGGCTGAAAATCTTGCGCAATTTGCGGATATTTCAGTGGTTGCGCCCGATAAAAATCGGAGTGCCGCAAGTAATTCTCTTACTTTGGAAATGCCTTTAAGGGCAGAAGAAATGGCGAATGGCTTTATTAAGGTCGATGGCACGCCAACAGACTGTGTACATTTGGCGGTTACGGGGCTTTTAAAGCAAGAACCGGATATGGTAGTTGCTGGTATTAACCATGGGGCGAATTTAGGCGATGATGTTTTGTACTCAGGGACAGTGGCCGCTGCGACAGAAGGTCGATTTTTGGGTTTGCCTGCGGTGGCTATTTCAATGACCAGCAGTGAGCCAAAACATTTAGAGTCGGCGGTTAAAGTGGCTGAAATAATTGTGCAGCAATTGCAAGAGAAGCCACTTGCAAAAGATATGGTATTGAATATTAATGTACCTGATCTGCCTTGGGAAGATATTAAGGGCATGAAATCCACTCGCTTAGGTCAGCGACATAAAGCCGAACCTGTTATTCAAAGTAAAGACCCAAGAGGTCGTATTATTTATTGGGTGGGGCCACCGGGAAAGGAGCAGGATGCGGGTGAAGGTACTGATTTTCATGCTATCAGTCAAGGTTTTGTCTCTATTACGCCATTACAATTAGATTTAACACGCTATGAGGCGCTGGATTTAATTGAGGAGTGGCTGCCTAAATGACAGCTCTACATACGGAAGGAATAGGGATGACTTCTCGCCGAACCCGAGAAAGAATGATTCGGCGTTTGCTTGAGCAAGGCATTGAGAATGAGGATGTATTAGATGCAATGCGCAATGTACCGAGGCATTTATTTGTTGATGATGCTTTGGCTAGTCGTTCGTATGAGGATACGGCGCTGCCTATTGGTTATGGGCAAACCATTTCTCAGCCTTATATTGTTGCCAAAATGCTTGAATTATTAATAGGCGATACAGAATTAAAAACAGTCTTAGAGGTTGGGACGGGTTGTGGGTATCAGGCGGCGGTTTTGTCGCAGTTAACTCAACAAGTTTATACAGTAGAGCGTATTGAGCCTTTATATAAGCAAGCAAAGAAACGTTTAAGGCAGCTAGAAATTAAGAATATCCAATATTTACACAGCGATGGGGCTTGGGGTTGGTCTGAGAGTTCTTTATTTGATGGAATTATTGTCGCGGCAGCTCCTGCTGAAATTCCTCAAAGTTTGTTAAATCAAATGGCTGTAGGCGGGGTGATGTTAATCCCTGTGGGAGATGGGCGAAGAAATCAAGTGTTGAAACGTATTACGCGTACGGTGTCAGGCTATGACACGGAAGTGTTGGAGCCTGTGAGTTTTGTACCTTTTTTACAAGGTGTGAGCTAGCTGTATTTATTCACTCTATTATAAAATTAATTTATTATTCTATTTTTATGTTTAAAAAACTCTACGACAAAGTTATTCAATGGTCTAAGCACCGACATGCAGAGCGGTATTTATTTTTATTAAGTTTTGCAGAATCCTCTTTTTTTCCTATTCCCCCTGATGTGATGTTGGCACCTATGGTGTTGGCAGATCAAAAAAAAGCATGGCATTTGGCTTTTTTCACCACGATTGCTTCGGTATTAGGTGGCATGCTGGGATATGCCATTGGTTTTTTTGCGTTCGATATGATTCAGCCGTGGCTATCTGAAACACATTATTGGTCTAAATATCAATTAGCAGAACAATGGTTCTCTGATTGGGGGTTTTGGGCAATTTTTATTGCTGGATTTTCTCCTATACCTTATAAGGTGTTTACGATAGCAGCGGGGGCGCTGTCTATGTTCTTTTTACCCTTCGTTTTAGCTTCCTTTGTTGGTCGTGGTTTGCGTTTCTTTTTGGTGGCAGGCTTGCTGGCTTGGGGAGGAGAGAAATTTGAAGAAAAACTGCGCCATTATATGGATATTATCGGTTGGTCAGTAGTGATACTCCTATTGGTGGGTATTACATGGTATAAATTCATTTATTCTGCGGTATAAAAAGGGAGTTATCGCATGCCTGTATCAGAATTTGGCTTAATTAAGCAATTTTTTACTCGTCCTGCCCATAATCGATGTACAAGTTTATCCGTTGGCGATGATTGCGCCTTATTATCGGTTCCTGAAGGCTATGAACTAGCAATAACAACGGATACCATGGTAGAAAATATTCATTTTTTTCCAGATGTAAATCCAGAACAGCTTGCTTATAAATTATTGGCGGTAAACCTCAGTGATTTAGCGAGTATGGGGGCTGAACCGATTGCGGTGACTTTAGCATTGACCTTACCTTATGTGGATGAAGCGTGGTTATTGGCTTTTTCAAAAGGCTTATTTGCTTTAGCAGACCAGTACGGGGTTGATTTGGTGGGAGGCGATACGACTTCAGGCCCTCTTACTTTAAGTATTCAGGCTATGGGATTGGTTAAAAAAGGCAAGGCATTAAAGCGTTCTGGTGCAAAGGTTGGAGATTTAATCTGTGTTACAGGGAGTTTGGGTGATGCGGCTTTAGGTTTGAAAATAAAACAAGGCTATAATTCTGATTATGCCAGTGATGCATTACATCGTTTCAATATGCCGAGTCCAAAAGTTGAGCAGGGTTTATTATTGCAGGGGGGTGCGAATGCGTGTATTGATATATCGGATGGCTTGGCCGCCGATTTAGGGCATATTTTAGAGTCCAGTCAGCTTGGGGCGCTGTTAAATTATAGTGACTTACCTTTATCAAAAGGAGTTCGAGACTATATAAAGAAGCAGGATGAGCCATTTTTTCCATTAAGTGCGGGAGAGGATTATCAGCTTTGTTTTACAATTTCTCCTGAAAGAATGATGATATTATCAATGGAATATACTTGTATTGGTGTGATAGAGCAGCAGCAAGGCTTAAGGTTAAAGCATAAATCAGGAGAAATACTTGATTTTAAAATACAAGGGTATGACCATTTTAAAAAGGAAACGAGTAAATGAGAAAAATAGGTAACAATCAGTTAACAGTAAGAGAGATTTTATTAGACCCCGTACTTTGTTTGGCATTTGGATTTGGTTCGGGTTTAGCTAAGAAAGCACCTGGAACCTTTGGTACCTTGGCGGCGGTGCCAATTTACTTACTTTTAGTTCAGAGTAATATATGGGTTTATGTTGGCTTTACGGTCGCGGCCTCTATAGTAGGGATATGGATTTGTGGTTATGCGGCTGATAAATTAGGAGAGCATGATTTTGGTGGTATTGTCTGGGATGAAATTGCAGGATACTTGATTACTATGGGTTTTGTAGGATTTTCTTGGGAAAATATCATACTAGGCTTTACTTTATTTAGAATCTTTGATATTATTAAACCTTGGCCAATTCAATGGATTGACCAAAAAGTTTCAGGAGGTTTTGGCATTATGTTTGATGATGTGATTGCTGGGGTTTTTGCAGGATTTATTCTTCTTGCGTTAAATTAGTTTTTAATTAATTTAAAAAAGACTTGCTACTTCTTAAAACTTGTATATAATATATCAAATCAATCGCGGGGTGGAGCAGCTTGGTAGCTCGTCGGGCTCATAACCCGAAGGTCGTAGGTTCAAATCCTGCCCCCGCTACCAGATATTTTAAAGGCCCCTTCTTGGGGTTTTTATGTTTCTAGCGACTGGAAAAGTTTAGAGACAAAATAATAGATTTTCAAATGGAAGAGGCTTTTGCCTCTTTTTTTATGTGCGTAAGAAAGTGAGGTCTGATGAAACAAGCCCCTGAACATTTGTTGAAATTAATAGAACCTGTGGTGGAAGGTCTGGGTTTTGAATGCGTTGGTGTGGAATACAGTTCACATCCTAAAAATGGATTCTTACGTATATATATAGATAGTGCTAATGGCGTACTGGTCGAAGATTGTACTAGCGTCAGTCATCAAGTAAGCGGAGTACTTGATGTGGAAGATCCAATTGTTGGAGAATATAAGCTAGAAGTTTCATCTCCTGGAATGGATAGACCGATATTTAAAGTAAAGCAATTCGAACGATTGATCGGACAAACCGTAAAAGTTCATTTGTTTAAGCCTGTTGAGGGAAGACGGAATATAACAGGCGTCATCGAAAAAGTTGAAGGCGATGATATTTATCTTCAGCAAGACGAACAAGTCTATAAGGTTGCTTTTCAGGCTATGTCAAAAGCACGACTTGAACCAGACTATTCAATTTAAGGAACCTAAATGTCGAATAAAGAAATTTTATTGGTTGTAGATGTTTTTTCTAATGAAAGAGATATTGAAAAAGGAATTATTTTTGAAGCGATGGAATCGGCTTTAGAAAGTGCAACCATTGCAAGATATAATTTTCCTATCAAGGCGCGTGTCGTCATTGATAGAGTAACCGGTGATTATAAAACCTATAGATGCTGGGAAGTTGTAGAAGATAGTTCTGAAATAAATAGCGGTATTGAATTTCCAACGATGCAAATTTCATTAATGGCGGCTCAAATAGATGAACCTGAGATTGAAAAAGGTGATTTTATTGAAGATGAGATAGAGTCAGTTGAATTTGGTCGTATTTCAGCACAAATGGCCAAGCAAGTAATTATCCATAAGGTTCGCGAAGCAGAGCGTAAAAAAGTAGCCGATGCTTATCGTGATAGAGTGGGTGAGTTGGTTACTGGGGTGATTAAGCGTATTGAAAAGGGCAGTATTTATATGGATTTAGGGGGAAATGCCGATGCGTATATCCCACGAGATCAAATGATTCCTAGAGAAGCTGTTCGTGTAGGTGATAGAATTCGTGGGTACTTAAAAGAAGTACGCGCTGAAGCGAGAGGACCTCAATTATTTGTCAGTCGTACAGCACCTGAATTATTAATCGCGCTTTTTAAATTGGAAGTGCCTGAAATCGCTGAAGAGTTAATTGATGTAATGGGCGCAGCACGTGATTCGGGTTCAAGAGCAAAAATTGCGGTAAAAAGTAATGATCCACGGATAGATCCTGTTGGTGCTTGTGTAGGAATGCGAGGATCACGAGTACAAACCATTTCTAATGAATTGAATGGTGAGCGTGTCGATATTATTTTATGGGATGATAACGATGCACAGTTTGTTATTAATGCCATGTCACCCGCAGAAATTGAATCCATTGAAGTCGATGAAGATAAGCATATTATGGATGTGGCTGTTTCCAGTGATAGTTTATCGCAAGCGATTGGGCGAGGAGGGCAGAATGTTCGTTTAGCTACGGAATTAACTGGCTGGGAATTGAATGTTTTAGACGCTGATGAAGTGAATAAAGACACGCAAGAAGAATTAGGCAAGTTAATACAAACGTTTGTTGAAAAGCTTAATATTGATCAAGATGTTGCAACGGTTCTAGTGGAAGTAGGATTTAATTCAGTCGAAGAGATTGCTTATGTTCCTGCCAGTGAAATGTTGGAAATTGAAGGCTTTGATGAAGCTTTAGTTGAAACATTAAGATCTAGAGCAAAAGACATGTTATTAATTAGTGCGATTGCTGTAGAAGAAAAAATTGAGGTAGCAGAACCTGCGCAAGATTTATTAGAAATGGAAGGAATTTCTAAAGAATTGGCTTATGAATTGGCCGCTGCAGGGGTGATTACCATGGATGATTTAGCAGAGCAAGCTGTTGACGATTTATTGGAGGTTTCAGGAATCAATGAAGCAATAGCAGCTCAATTGATTATGAAAGCACGCGAACCTTGGTTTGCTAATGAGAATAGCGAGGTTGAAAAATGAGTGATAAATCAGTAATAGAATTAGCGGAATTGGTAAAGATACCTCTTGATCGTTTGCTAGAGCAAATGAAAGAGGCTGGAATTGCTGGGCATGTCGGTACAGATATTATTAATGAAGCAGATAAAATGACTTTATTAGCTCATTTACGTAAATCTCATGGCAAAGAGGATGATGCGGCGGCAAAGAAAGTGATATTAAAACGCCGTACAGTGACTTCTTTAAAGCAGGGCGCGAACTCAGGTAAAGACTCCAAGTCGATCAATGTTCAAGTCACGAAAAAGAAAACGTATGTAAAGCGTGAGGATGCTATTTCTCCTGAAGAAAAAGGCGAATTAGAACAAGTTAAAAATGACTTAGAAGAAAGAACTAAGGCACAAGAAGTGGAAGAGCAGTTGCATAGAGATAAAGAAGCAAGAGAAAATTCAGAAGTCGCAGCTCAGGATGCGGCGGAAAAACAAAAAGAAGAGATGGAACAAGCTGAAAAGCAAAAGGTGACTGATGAAGAGCGGCTTGCTGCAGAAAAAGCAAAACGCCTTGAAGCTTCTTTAGAGCGAAATGCTGAAAAAGTTAGAAAAATGGCTGCGGCTAAAAAAGCCGCTGCAGCCCGTAAAGCTGCGCCACCAAAACGTAAACCTGTTGCGAATAATACAGGTGGTGGGGCTAATAAAGCATCTGATAAAAAATCGGCTCCAGTTCATAGAAGAGCCGATAAACCTGCCGCTGGTAAAGCGTCTTATGGGAAAAAAGGACGTAAAAAGGATCATGGGAGACAAGAGCAGCAATTTATTCAAGACTCAAAACATGCTTTTGAAATGCCAACCGAAGTGCTTAAAAAAGATGTAAAAATTCCAGAAAATATTATTGTGTCTGAGTTAGCTCAGCAGATGAGTATTAAAGCGGCTGAAGTCATTAAGCATTTAATGAAGCTGGGAATTATGTCGACTATTAATCAAAGTATTGATCAAGATACTGCGGTTATTTTGGTAGAAGAATTAGGTCATAATCCAATTATCACCAGTGATAATGACCATGAAACCGTTATGTTGGCGGAACATACAGAAGATACCGATGAGCGTGAAGAATTTGCTCGTGCACCGATTGTAACAATTATGGGTCATGTAGATCATGGTAAGACCTCTTTATTAGATTATATTCGTGAAACACGCGTAGCATCTGGTGAGGCGGGAGGTATTACTCAGCATATTGGTGCGTATCAAGTTGATACAGGGCATGGAGCGGTTACCTTTTTAGATACACCAGGGCATGCTGCTTTTACAGCGATGCGTGCACGGGGTGCGGATGTAACGGATGTGGTTATTGTCGTAGTTGCAGCGGATGATGGTGTGATGCCACAAACAAAAGAAGCGATTGATCATGCTCGTGCAGCTAATGTACCTTTGATTATTGCCATGAATAAGATGGATAAGGTAGAAGCAAATCCTGATAAAGTGATGCAAGAGTTGGCAGCTATCAATGTTGTGCCTGAAGAATGGGGTGGCGATGTTCAATTCTTAAAAGTCTCTGCGAAAACAGGAGAGGGTGTAGATGCATTGATTGAAGCGCTTATTCTGCAAGCTGAAATTCTTGAGTTAAAAGCACCGAAAGAAGGTAAAGCTTCGGGTCTTGTGATTGAAGCGCGATTAGATAAAGGTCGTGGTGCTGTTGCAACTCTAATGGTTCAAAAAGGAACGATAGAGCAAGGCCAAATTGTTTTGTGTGGTCATGAGTACGGTCGTGTAAGAGCGATGTTTAATGAAGCTGGAATTAAGCAAAAAACAGCCGGCCCTTCTGTTCCAGTAGAAATTTTAGGCTTATCAGGAACGCCTATTGCTGGAGATGACTTTATTGTTGTGACGAATGAACGTGCTGCAAGAGAGCTTGCTTCGCATCGAGAAGATAAAAATAAATTACTAAGAGTTGCTGCACAGCAAGCTTCTAAATTAGACGAAGTATTCTCTAAAATGGCGGCAGGTGAAACATCTAACTTAAATCTTGTAATTAAAACAGATGTACAAGGAAGTTTAGAGGCCTTACGTGATTCCCTTGTTAATTTATCAACCGATGAAGTCTTTGTGAAGATTGTTTCTGCTGGTGTAGGGGGCATTAATGAAGGGGATGCTAATTTAGCCTTAGCTTCTGGTGCCACTTTAATCGGTTTTAATGTGCGAGCTGATGCAACGGCTAGAAAGTTAATTTCTGAGCAAAATATTGATTTACATTATTACAGTGTCATTTATGATGCGATTGATGAAGTGAAAAAATCGCTTAGTGGTATGTTGTCTCCAGAAATCAAAGAAAATATTGTTGGACTTGCAGAAGTTCGCGATGTATTCCGTTCACCGAAGTTTGGTTCTATTGCTGGTTGTATGGTAACTGAAGGCTTTGTTAAGCGTAACTTACCTATTCGTGTTTTACGTGATAACGTGGTTATTTATGAAGGTCAGTTGGAATCATTGCGTCGCTTTAAAGACGATGCCAATGAAGTCAAAATGGGCATGGAATGTGGTATCGGTGTGAAGAATTATAACGATGTCAAAAGCGGTGACCAAATTGAGGTTTTTGAACGCATTGAAGTGCAAAGAGAACTGTAATGGCCAGAGAGTTTAAACGTAGCTCTAGAGTAGCTTCACAAATACAGAAGGAGCTTGCTCTTATTTTGCAGCAAGGGGTTAAAGACCCTCGGATTGGCTTTGTAACAGTGAATGAAGTGGATCTAAGTAAGGATTTAACGGCCGCAAAAGTATATGTGACGGTATTGGGTACTGATGAAGCAGGGCAGATTAAAAGTTTGTCCTACCTCAATGATGCCGTACCTTATATCCGCTCAGAGGTTGGTAAGCGTATGCGTTTACGCTGTGTGCCTTATATTAAGTTTCTTTATGATAGTTCATTTGAACGTGGAATGCGTGTTTCTGAGTTATTGGCGGAAGATGAGCCATTTATAGCAAATGACTCGGAATCAGAAGCAAATAATCAATAATGGCACGGCGTAAAAAAGGGCTGGATATACACGGTATCGTTTTATTAGATAAACGTGGAGGCATTAGTTCTAATAAGGCTTTGCAGGAAGTTAAACGACTTTATAATGCGAATAAAGCAGGGCATACAGGCAGTTTAGATCCTTTAGCAACAGGCTTATTGCCTATTTGCTTAGGAGAAGGGACAAAAGTTTCAGCCTATATGCTTGCTGATGATAAGCGTTATCAAACGGTTATTCAATTAGGCGTAATGACTGAAACGGGGGATGTTGAAGGGGCTGTTTTGGAAACCAAAATTGTTCCTGATATTAGCCCAGAACAGCTATCTACATGCTTACAATCCTTTGTGGGTGAAATTGAACAAGTCCCCCCGATGTATTCTGCTTTAAAACATAACGGCAGAAAATTATATGAGCTTGCGCGTGAGGGGATTACTGTAGAGCGTAAAGCTCGTAAAATCACTATTTATGCAATTGAGTGTTTGGCTTTTTCGGGCGAATTATTAACGCTGGATGTACGTTGCTCTAAAGGCACTTATATTAGAACCTTGGCTGAAGATATTGGTCATTTGATAGGTTGTGGCGGAACAGTAAAAGAGTTACGCCGGACAGAGGCTGGCGAGTTTGAGTTAGAAAATGCGTTAACGATAGAGCAGCTTCAAGCATTAGAAACCGAAAAATCTTTGCAAGATATATTAATTCCCGTTGATAAACCATTAACTGCAATGCCTGCTATTGATGTGAATGCATTCGAGGCGGATTTAATTAGTCAGGGTCAGCAAATATCAAGACCTAACGTGGAAATTAAGTTGGGAATGTGCCGCTTATATCACGAACAAATTTTTTTAGGCTTGGGCGAAATGTTAATGGATGCTAAAATACAGCCTAAGAGATTATTTAAATTAAACTAATTTCTCATATTTCTACACCCTATCGTGGAAATATTAATCCAGAGCTTTTGCTCTTAACACTCTAATTCATAGGGAATAAAATGCCATTTACAGCAGAACAAAAAAAAGCAGTTGTTGAAGAATACCGTCAATCAGATACAGATACTGGTTCTTCAGAAGTTCAAGTTGCTTTATTAACAGCACATATTTTACATTTAGCACCGCATTTTGCTGAGCATAAAAAAGATAATCACTCACGTCGTGGACTATTAAGAATGGTTAATCAGCGTCGTAAATTACTTGATTACTTAAAAAGAAAAGATGTAGAACGTTACAAATCTTTAATTGCTCGTTTAGGCTTACGTAAATAAAGAAAAAGAGAAACGGCAACTTTTAGTTGCCGTTTTTTATTTATCCAAGGGTTAGCTTTGTAAGTTAATTCCACCTCCTTTAAAACGCAGGAAAATCAATAGTGAATCTGAATCCGATCAGAAAAGAATTTCAATTTGGCGAACAACTCGTTAGCATTGAAACGGGTGAAATTGCACGCCAAACAAGCGGTGCAGTTATGATTGATGTCGATGGTACATCGCTTTTAGTATCCGTTGTTGGAAAAAAAGAAGCCAATGGTGGTGATTTCTTTCCATTAACAGTTAATTACCAAGAAAAAGCGTATGCTGCTGGTAAAATTCCAGGTGGTTTTTTTAAACGTGAAGGCCGTCCATCGGAAACGGAAACTTTAACATCACGTTTAATTGATAGACCTATTCGTCCATTATTTCCTAATGGATACACTAACGAAGTTCAAATTATTATCACAGTGGTTTCTTTAAACCCTGATGTAGACCCAGAAATTCCTGCTTTATTAGGTGCTTCAGCTGCGTTGGCTGTGTCAGGCTTACCTTTTAATGGTCCTATTGGTGCAGCACGAGTGGGTTATATTGATGGTGCTTATACATTAAATCCAAGTAAAGAAGCTTTACAAAGTTCTTTATTAGATTTGGTTGTTGCTGGTACGGATCAAGCTGTTTTAATGGTGGAATCAGAAGCTGATAACTTAGCAGAAGAAGTCATGCTAGGGGCGGTTTTATTTGGCCATGAACAAATGCAAGTTGCTATTTCTGCAATTAAAGAATTTGGTAAAGAAGTCAATACACCGCTTTATAATTGGGTAGCTCCTGTTATAGATGTAGAATTAGAATCTTTAGTGGCTACTGAAACTGAAGAGTCTATTAAAGTAGCGTATCAAATTGCGGTTAAACTTGATCGTCAAGATGTCTTAAGTGATATTAGAGCGGCCGTTGTTGCAAAGTTAACAGCTGATGATAAATATGCAGAATCAGATATTCGCGATATTATCGAAGAAATTGAAAAAAGAGTCGTTCGTACGGCTATTTTAAGTGATAAAAAACGTATTGATGGTCGTGATTTAGATGTAGTAAGACCGATTGCTGTACGCACAGGCGTTTTACCTCGCACACACGGTTCTGCCTTGTTTACACGTGGTGAAACACAAGCTTTAGTGGTAGCGACATTAGGTACCGAACGTGATGCACAAACGATTGATGCCTTAGCAGGTGAGTATAAAGAACCTTTTATGCTGCATTACAATTTTCCTCCATACAGTGTTGGAGAAACAGGTTTTGTTGGTTCGCCTAAGCGTCGTGAAATTGGCCATGGCCGATTAGCGAAACGTGGTGTTGCTGCGGTTCTACCTAATATGGAAGAATTTCCATATACGATTCGTGTGGTATCTGAAATTACAGAATCTAATGGTTCAAGTTCGATGGCCTCTGTATGTGGTACGAGTTTAGCCTTAATGGATGCGGGTGTTCCACTGAAGGCTCCAGTTGCAGGTATTGCAATGGGCTTAATTAAGGAAGGCGAGAGTTTTGCTGTTCTTTCTGATATTGTTGGTGATGAAGATCATTTAGGCGATATGGATTTCAAAGTTGCAGGTTCTGAAAATGGAATTACAGCTTTGCAAATGGATATCAAAATTGACGGCATCACTGCTGAAATTATGCAAGCGGCATTAGGACAAGCGAAAGCAGGCCGTCTACATATTTTAGCTGAAATGAATAAAATCTTATCAGATACACGTGATGAGATGTCTGATTTTGCTCCTCGTATTATTACCTTTAAAATTGACCCAAGCAAAATTCGTGAAGTAATTGGTAAAGGCGGCGCAACCATTCGCAGCATTACTGAGCAAACGGGTGCAACGGTTGATTTAACGGATGATGGTATCGTTAAAGTAGCTTCTGTTGATAAAGCCGCTGGAGATGCAGCGAAGAAAATTATCGAAGAAATTACAGCGGAAGTGGAAGTAGGCAAAATTTACGAAGGTAAAGTAGCTCGATTAATGGACTTTGGAGCTTTTGTAACTATTCTTCCAGGTAAAGATGGTTTAGTACATATTTCACAAATTACGAATGAACATGTTGATAAAGTGAGTGATAAACTTTCTGAAGGCGATGTGGTTAAAGTGAAAGTCTTAGAAATTGACCGTCAAGGCCGCGTAAGATTAAGTATGAAAGAAGTAGAGAGCGAAGAAGCCTAAGTGTTTTTTGGTTAACTTAAGAAAAGGGTCGTAAGGCCCTTTTTTTATGCCTTATTATTAATGCTGAGGTTTTTATCAACCTTAAAATAGACGATAACTAATGGATATTATCGAGGATACGCCTGATAAATTTAATCTAGATACCTTTTTGCAGTGCCTGACTTCATTGCCTGGCATTTATAAAATGTTGAATGAGCAGGGCGATATTATTTATATCGGTAAGGCTAAAAATCTAAAAAAACGGATATCCAGTTATTTTAGAAAAAATGCTGGCCTAGCTAAACAGCAGGTGATGGTGGCTAAAATTGCTCGTATAGAAATAGCAGTGACTCATACAGAAGCTGAAGCCTTATTATTAGAAAGTCAGCTGATTAAACAATATAAGCCGCGTTATAATATTTGTTTAAGAGATGATAAATCATACCCTTATATTTTTATCTCTACTGAACAGGATTTTCCTCAAGTTAGCTTATACCGAGGCGCGAAGCGGAAGAAAGGCAGCTACTATGGTCCGTACCCAAGTGTACAGTCTGTACGTGAAACCTTAAAATTATTACAAAAGATATTCCCTGTCAGGCAGTGCGAAGATTCGTATTACAATCATCGGTCTCGCCCTTGTTTGCAATATCAAATAGAGCGATGTACTGCCCCTTGTGTTAATTTAATTAGTGCGTCTGATTATGCGAAAGATGTGCATCATACAGAGCTTTTTTTATCAGGAAAAGCAGAGCTAGTGGTTGATACATTAATTTCGGACATGGAACAATGCGCATTAAATTTAGACTTTGAACAAGCTGCAATAATCCGCGATAAAATTAGTCAATTACGTGTTATTTTAGAAAAGAGTTATGTGAATGGGGCTCAGGGGGATGCAGATGTTATTGCCTGTGCCAGCCAGTCTAATGTCGCGTGTATACAGGTATTTTTTATTCGTCATGGGCGGAATTTAGGCAATAAGACATTTTTCCCTAAAGTAGACACAACGTATACACCAGAAAGTATTTTATCCGCATTTATTCCTCAGTATTATTTAGATAAGACGATTCCTAATGAGTTAATTGTCAGTCATATACCTGATGAATACACGCTTTTGACTGAAGGGCTAGAAAATCACGCACAACATCGGGTGAGAATTGTAGCAGAGGTCAGGAAGGAGAGATTGAAATGGCTTCGTTTGGCATCAATGAATGCAGAGAATGCATTGTTGGCAAAATTATCTGCGCAGCAGAGTATATATGCCCGTTATATAAGTCTGCAAGAACAGCTAGGCTGCAAAGAATTACCTAAACGTTTAGAGTGCTTTGATATTAGTCACACCCAAGGTGAATTTACAGTTGCCTCCTGTGTAGTATTTGATAGAGAAGGGCCTGTTAAATCCGATTATAGACGTTTTAATATAGAAGGAATCACGCCTGGAGATGATTGTGCGGCTATTTATCAAGCTGTTTTTCGCCGTTTTAAACGCTTAGTAAAAGCAGAGAATAACCTGCCTGATATTGTATTTATTGATGGCGGTAAAGGCCAAGTACATAACGCAGAAAAGGCATTAGCGGCATTACAAGTAAATAATGTTATGATAGTGGGCGTATCTAAAGGGGTTGATAGAAAGGCTGGTATGGAAAAAATTATTTTACCCGGTAAGGAATACGCTGTTGATATAAGGGTTGGGGCAAGTGCTCTTTTATTAATTCAGCATATTAGGGATGAAGCTCATCGCTTTGCTATTACATCTCATAGAGGACGAAGAGCTAAGGAAAAAAAGGAATCGGTGTTAGAAACTATAGAAGGGATCGGCCCCAAAAGACGACAGAATTTATTAAAGCAATTGGGAGGAATACAAGGAATCTCGCGCGCAGGTGTAGAAGGGCTTTGTAGTATAAATGGCATTAGCCTCCCATTAGCACAACGCATATACGACAGATTCCATCAGTAAGATGATTAATACATTAAATATACCCACACTACTCACGCTATTACGCGTCGCATTAATTCCAGTTTTAGCGATTTTTTTCTATTTACCTTGGGAGCATGCACATAAAGCCACGACCTTTATTTTCTTTATTGCTGGGGTAACCGATTGGTTAGATGGCTATTTAGCGCGAAAAATGGGTGTTGAAACAAAGTTTGGGGCTTTTTTAGACCCTGTTGCTGATAAAATTATGGTGGCTTTTGTTTTAGTACTGTTGGTTGAGGCTGAAGCGAATATGTGGATGACACTTCCCGCAGCTATTATTATTGGTAGAGAAATTACTATTTCATCTTTAAGAGAGTGGATGGCAGAACTAGGTCAGCGCGCTACGGTTAAAGTATCCAGCATTGGTAAGTGGAAGACGACAGCTCAAATGCTAGCCATTGCTGGTTTATTATATAGAGAAGATATTTTTGGTGTATCAATGCAAACATCGGGTCTCGTGATGCTGTATATCGCCGCAATTTTAACCTTATGGTCAATGATAAGTTATTTGAAGGCTGCATTTGTTTCAATGAATGATTAGCCGTATTTTAGAATAGTTAATAATAAAAAAAGTGTAAGTAAGGACAATATGGTTCAGGAAATACAAAAAGAAGAAACAACAGAAAAAGACGAGTTAAGTAACGAAATTTTAGTTGCTGCTTTAAAATTATTTGCAGATAAAGGGTATTTTAATACGTCATTAAATGATATTGCAAAGGCATCAGGCCTTAAAAATGCAGCTGGTATTTACAAGCATTTTAAAAACAAACAAGAGATTGCCATTGCCTTGTATGCTTGGATTACAAACCTACTCAGTGTCTCAATTGATGATATTCGCCGTAGAAATAAAAAATCGCCTGAACAATTACGTGAAATTGTAGATTTATGGTTTCGTCTGGCTGAGGATGCACCAGAGGTAATGAAATTTATTTTTGTGTTAAATATTAATGAATTTTTGCCTGATGAAAAACCCATGATGGAAAGCGCCCCTTTTATTAAAATTTTACGAATTTTACATGGGGGAATTCGCGCGGGAGAAATTAATGCCATTGATTCTCAACGAGCTTACTGTCATTTTTTTGGTATTATTGAAAATATCTTAAAGCAGGTGCTAACCGGCACATTATTAAAAAATGCAGACTTCTATCAAGCTGATGCTTGGTCAACCGCTTGGGCTACGATTGTAAAAAAATAAGTTGTATTGCCTTTATTTTTCTCGAAAATAAAGGCAAGCTTGAATATTTTTATAAATTTTGTGTGGCTAGGATGGCTTTGTTTAGATTGAGTTTTCCATCGCCAATTTTATCTGTATTGTTGTGTAAAATGCTGCTGATTTATTGGCTGCTGAGTCTGGGAGCTATTTCCATTGGCGTATTAAGTTTTGTGGGATGGTAATATGTATGGTTCTACCATTACGTAATAAAGCCGCTTCTATTTTATTTTCTTGTAGAAGGGTATCTAAAAGATTAGGATCTGATTCTAAATCTGCCAATGTGTAGCCATTGACTGAGGTGATAATATCATTGGCTTGTAATCCTGAAGGGAGTTTACCTTTTTTAGTGCTTAGCTTGATGCCTTGTGCGGTTTTCTGTAAACCCATTTTATTAAGTAACTGAGGTGCATTGGCTTTATAACTGCTTTTAATTTCTGTCAAACTCATGTTTTTAGAGCGTGCTGAATATTTAAAGGCTGCTTTTTTGAGTGGCTGAGTATTTTTTTCTTTGATGAGTTCCAGTTTTTCTAAACGTCCATTACGTTTAATCTGTACTTGAGATTCTAGAATTAAATACACGGTTCCTCCTTGATTAGGCAATGTATCGCCTTGCTTATACGGTAAGGCTGGTTCTTTTTTATTATGTGAAATCAGTGCAATAGAGTCTTCAGCTAGCGAGGAACTAATAATGCCGTATAAAAATAATGAGAGCTTAGTTTTAGGAATAGGTTGTGTCGTAATATATTTAGGGGCTATTTTTTTACTTTGCTGGTTAAATAAATTAGCACTTAAAATATCGCGTATATCGGTATTTAATGGAGGTCTCTTAGATACTTTTTTTCTATAGGCCGTTTTTGTGTCTATTGGCGGCGTGTGTATCTGTACTGTTGTTTCAGGGTACAACTCAGGCCAAAGCCATATAGCAGTATAAATAGCACTGAGTATGCACAAGAGTATCGCGCAAAAATGTAAAGTTTTTTTCGGGAGTGATAATTGCATGATACTGAGATTAAAAAGTAAGTTGTTCGGTGAATCGGATAACAAATTCGTCTTCATTATCCGATAATTTTCCTTGGTTTAGGAGGCTAAGTAAGCGTTGGCTTACATTAATATCAGCTTGTTTATTTTGATGGGCGGATATTAAAATCAGTTGCTTCTGATTACTGGCTTCGAAGACCTGATTGATGAGTATTTCCTGCTTTTTCTGGCTGCGTAATTGTAATGCAGGTAAAGAGCTGTTTTTATTATTCGCTGATATTTGTCCACCTGCCCAGTGTATATCAGCCTGTTTTAGGTAATAAGGAGGAGTATTATTGAACAGTAGCTGTTTAATGATAATATTTCCTGTCATATTAGCGTGTTGGGGTAAAGTCAGTTTACGACTGATTTCTTGGCTATTAAGGTTGCCTACTAGTTTTAGTTGTGGATTAAGGCCATCAAAGTCCGATTTAAGGGTAATCTGTGATTTAGGGGTTTTTAATTGTAGATTAAGTACCGATTTATCACTGAATACATGGCTAGGATGGATAGCCCATTGAACCTGAGTTTTTAGTTTTTGATAGCGTAACTGTAAGCTTCCTTGCCATAAATTGCCTTGAATTTTCTGTAGAGTGACCCCCTTTAGCTGAGCAAGAGGCAACGTACTTATAATCAATTTCATTGGGGTGAGAACCGCTAAAGCGATAACAAAACTCAGTAGATAAAGAGCCAAATAGCGAAATAGGTTGTGTTTCATGGCTAGTAGGTTCAATAGCTTAAAGTAATTTGCATATCAGTGAGTGTTTTATTCTCTTGAGTCGCTAATTTTTCGACTTGTATGCCTTTTGTTCTTTGTAGTGTATTAAGCCAGCGAATACAGTCATTAAAGAGAACTTCCTCCAGCCGAATCTGTACACGATTTTTGCTGAGTGGTTTAATCTGAGCAATAGATAAGTGTTGCTGTTTGGATGTTTTTTCGATGATAGACATAATTTGCGTGCTGTCTGTTTCTGGATTTTGGGTTTTCTGGCCAAAAGCCCGCAGTTGTTGTGCCATGCTCTGCATATCGGTTAAGTCTGCTTGATGGCGGATAATATAGGATTGGCTGCTTTGTTTAGCTCGGGTTATCGGTAAGTACGTAAACGCATAGAGAAAAATTAAGCCAATCAATACACCAGCAATAAAGAGTATTTTTTGTTCTTGAACTGTTTTTTGTAAGAACCACGCTTTCATTAAATCGCTCCTTTAATGGTAAGTTGGGCTAAAACGCGGTTATTTTCTTTATTAATATCCGATAGAGTAACCTGTAAGTCATTCTGATTGAGCGTATTTTTAAGCGCCTCCAGTTGCGATAAATTATCCGTTTCGAGGCGTATGGTTAAATTGTTTGTTTGATAGTCAAGGCTCATCAGTTGCAGCTTGGCTTGCTTGCGTAATACACGAGAAACTTTAGCTAAGAGTGGAATAAAGTCGCCTTGATTTCCGAGTGTGCTTTGTCGTTGTTTGAGCTGGGTACGCATTTGGCTGACAGGATTGATAATGCGCCGTGCTTTAGGAAAGGTTTTTTTATACAGTGTGTTAATTTGTTGCTTTAAATCACTATCTTGTTGTTGTAGAAGATGACTTTGGTAGCCTTGATAAGCCGTTATTGCTAATAATAAAGCCAAACTGATAATAGCCGAGCCGATTAATAGTCGCCACGATTTTGGTGTTTTGACTTGAAAAGAACCTTGTAATAGGTTCAGTACGGGCGTATCCGAGGAGTAATATTGGCATAGCTGTGTTAAACAGTGTGGTTGTATTTGGTAATTAAACTGCGTTTGATTGCTGGTTAAGCTCAATTTTTTTGTACTATACACAGGGATGCTGGTAGGAATATCTTGTTTTAAACAGGATAGGCTGAGATCTAAGTTTTCGCTATCAATGGCATAAGTATTTTGTTCTGCTTTGAGTAATAATTGCTGTTCATTTGCAATAATTAACCATGTTTTGGGCGCTTGTTTGAGTAAAGAGGTTTCACTGACTAAGCTTTGAGGTGTAATAGAGTGCTCAAGCAGAAAGTGCAATATAGATTCTAAATACTGTCGGTTAATAACGCTGACTTCTAGCGTCTTGTCAGCCGTAGCTTGATACGCAAAGTGCAAATCGTCTACTTCGGTGGCTAGTTGCTCTTCTAAATCATACCGTAGAGCTTGTTCCAGTTGTTTGCGGTTTTTAATTTTGAGTTCAGACTGTGTTTCAAATACTTTTGTGCCTGATACTACCGCTATAAAATGGCTTTCAGAGCATAATGCTTTTAAGTCGCTAAGGGTATCATAACCGTAACTGCTTTTACTGTCCGTGTGCTTTACCCAATGAAAATGCGTACTTTCTTCTAGTACTGGGTCAGTGGGTATAGCGATAAAAAATAATGCATCCATAAGGGCGTTATAGGGGGGCTAAATATTAATAAAATTGCGTATGATAGAGCGTATGAATTTCTTCTGCTGAACGACGATATAATAAACTTCGGTATTGTTGCTCTAAATGGTGAATTTTTCCTGTATATTCCAAGATAAAAAAATCACTGCGGGTACTTAAAAGGCTTGCATCCAATGTGCTACTGAGTTTAGGTGATTGTTCATTATCTGCATCCAGTTGCTCTAAAAATTCCTGTACCGATTCAAATGCAGGGCCGTCTTTTTGTCTTTGCAGGACTGTCTGTAGCTCTGCATTGAGCATTTTATCCGATAAAGACTGTAAAAGGGCTTGATTGGCGGTATTAATATTAATCAGTGTCTGACTTTGTTGTCCCGCAGAACGACCTGCTGACGTGAACTCAGGCGCAGCAGGTAAGACACAAATACCCCTTAAATTATCTATTTCTATTTGATTCCAGTATTGTACCGCATAGAGTTCATTTATTTCAGTGAGTGCTTGATTAGCTGCTTGATAGGGGGAAGCTAATTGATTGTAAGTTTCCCATTCTGCTCCAAATTCTTTAGGTTCATCATTTGAGTCTAGCCAGTCAATTAAGCTATCAATCAGTTGATTAATTAAGAATTCATCTATGTTTTGGTTTGGTTGGTTTTTCAATAGACGGCGTAAAATCGCTACTTGCGTATCTTGAGTTTTATCTGCAATCACTAAATTATTCAGGTTAAAACAGTTTTGCGCATCTTTAATACGTGCTTGGAAAAATCCTGTTTCTGTTTTGCTGTAATCTAGACTGGCTCCCATAAGCATATCATTGGCGGTCTCAATTTGCTCCCGTGAGTCATAGGAATTATCCTTTAGGTCTTCGCTTAACATGACTTTAACAAAGGTTTCCATATTGACTAAAGAGAGATAAATTTTATCCGCTTGTAATTGATTACTGGTACGGCGTAAATTAATTTGTTGCTGGTAAAAAATTTGCGTGGCTAAGACAGAGGCTAATGCGACTACTAGCATGGCGGTAATAAGAGCAATGCCTTGTTGAGTCTGTTTCATCGTGGCAACTCAATAAACTGCATAAAAGGCTCTTTATCAGTTTGTGTCAGTGTGATTTTAATAGCGCGTGGCAATAAAGTGAGCTGCTTGTTTTCTTCGGTCAGCTCAGGTGGCCATAGACTGTGCCATTGTTGATTATCAGATAAGGCTTCAAAGCGAATTTGAGAGATATTTTCCAACAAGATACTGTCGCGATACCGATTGTTATCCGTGCCATCCATGGTTAGCCAAGTGCGTTTTTTAAATTTGGTATCATCTAAAAAATATTCAATTCTTTGCAAGGAACTGCGCGGTAAATACGTGGGATTAGGGCGGCCTAAGATAGTAAAGCGAATAAATTGTGGCGCAAGAGAAAGAGCGGCTTGTTGGGTGCTATAAGCATCGCGCACAGGTCTAGGAATAATCCGATGCAGTTCGGTGTGTAATCGGGTAAAGGTTTGATTAAACTGTTTAAAGTGTTCTTGCTGAACAGAAAGCAGGGCATGGTTTTTTAGCACTGAATTCAGTCCGGCATAGGAAAGGCTTAATAAGATAGCCAGAATACTAATCGCAATCAGTAACTCAATTAAGGTAAATCCTTTTTTCATAGAGCAGGCTTTCTTAAGTAAATACTTTGTTCGAGTGTTGGGTCGGATTTTATCTTCGTTAATTGAGGAGCCATACGAATAATCACTCGACGAATATTTGGATTGGCGGTTTTTTCTGTTTTTGTATTCCAGTACCATGTTTGTGTAAACAGTGTACTGGTGCCTTTGAGTTGGCGGGTAGCTGGCCACGGAGTATTAATGCGTATTTCAGATATTTTATTTTTCATCAACCAGTAGGCAGACATTGTTTCTTGGCTTAATATCGCTGTTTTGGTTTCTTGATTTGCTGCATTTAAACAGGCCAACAAGCCAATAGAAACCACCGCTAAAGCGACCATGACTTCGATCAATGTAAAGCCTTGTGCTTTATTACTGTGCATCTTCAGGACGGCGGATTAGTATTTTATTATTTTCGGTGTACACACTATAAATTTCACTGGAATTTTTTAATTGAATATCAAGGTTAAAATCTTCAAAACTGCCATCGGGCATAAAAATAATCTGTGGGTCATCTTGTGTGGTGAGTGGGACGGCTAATTGTTCAATGCTTAAACTGAGTTCCAGCAGGGAATCAATAGGGTAGCGTCGCAATACAGAGTCGTTGGCTAATGTTTGCCAAGACTTATTATTATAATATAAAAAAATATGCGCTTCTTTGGTTAACTTCCAGCCCATAATACGCCCTTTTAAAATAGCTTCATCCGAGGCCAGTTTAAAAAGTTGCTGTATTTGCTGGGCGGATTGTTTCACTGGAGAAGGGCGTGAGCCGACACTAAGAGCGGCAAAGGAAAAAAGAATACCCACGATAATCATAACAACAAGCAGTTCAATCAGCGTGAATCCTAGAGTATTCTTTTTTAATAGCATATTTTATAAATTTAAAAAGGTATCTTGCTCATGCTCTGCACTTGGGGATTGAGTATTAAAGCTATTATTCAAGGATTGCACCAAGCCTTTTGCGCGCGTTAAAATCATATCTAAGGTTTCACGCACTTCGCTGGTCCATGCCACAGGCTGGGTAATGGGTAATAGCATCCGCCAGACGGTTAAATTACCTGCAAACAGCGCTGCGAGATTTTCTGTTAGTCCGAGTTCTGTTTGACGCCTATGTAAGTGTTTAATAATAAATTTAGCGTGGAATTTACTGCTGTAAATATGAAAAGGAATTAAGAAAATCAGCAAAATAAAGAAACTGGTTGAGGCAATAAAAGGGTCAAGTAAGACCGCCACTAATCCAAATTGAATTTCGCCAGCGACTAAGGTTAAGGCAATTAAACTGAGTAACAATGTTAAGGTGAAATGGGTCCTTTCTTTCCAAAGTTTAAGTCCTCGGGTCACTTCTTTAATCACCACATCTTCAACATCCATAATATGAACTTCTAAGGTGCTTAAAATACGATAGGCACTTTCAATATCAATGTTGGAGAGGCGTTGCTCTAATATTTGTTGGACATTGCTATTACCTTCTGAAGATAGGCCAATAAACTGCCCAGCTTGTAAGCCAAGATTGGTTAATTGGTGCTTCCAGTTGGAGATAGTTTCTACTGAGGCCGCTTGTCCTGCTTCAGTAATAATATAAATAAATTTACTAGGATTATGACTATTGGCCGCGTGTTTAAGGAATGGCGGTAAAGTAATTTTAAAGTCTTCTAATATAAATTGATTGGCATCAAAGAAAACAAAGACTAAATCGGACAGTTCAGCGACATGCTCACGTAATAAATTAATACCTTCTTGACGGTCATGTAATGAAAATCCAGGTGCGGTGATAAGGGTTTTATCTTTTAGTTGCGGACTTTTACTGGTTTTTAAATCCAAATAAATATTAATATTACGACTTTCGCCTTTCTTAACTTGCTCTAACTGTTCACTAATATGATAAAAAGGAAAGCGCGGATCACCATCGACCGCTGTACCAGGTAAGGACATACTGGTTTCAGATTCTCGATAGCTTAAAACATTAAATTGTGCGCCAAGACTATCCGAACTTATTTGAGCGGATGGGTCGACTAAATAACGATTAATAAATTCATTACGTCCTGAAGAAGGCTCACCAATCACCGTAATTACAGGAGACCATGATGTTTTATTGGCCAGAGAATCATCCATGCCAATAAGCCCCATTTCATAAGCGACTTGATCCAGCTCATGGTATAGGCGAAAGGCTTGTAATAAAGCAGGATTTTTATCTGCTAATTGTTGTTCAATTTGATGGAGTGATGAACTCACTGTTTTTTCAGGTCGACTCATAATATAAATCCAAGATTAGGCGTTATTATTAGTGTCAGTTGCTTTCATTCAAAGAGCTGACTTTATTATAGGAGAAATACAGTATTATAAGGGTGGCATCCGATATCAGTAGTCTGCCACCCTTTTATTTAACCATTAAGCACTGTAAGTGCGCTCAATATAGTTTTCAACAATAGTTTGAAATTCTTCAGCGATATGATCGCCTTTTAAGGTGACGGTTTTTTCGCCATCTTCATATACCGGCGCAACAGGATTTTCGCCTGTGCCAGGTAAGCTAATACCAATATTGGCATTTTTACTTTCGCCTGGACCGTTGACAACACAACCCATAACAGCGACTTCCATGTTTTCAACGCCTTGATATTTAGTGCGCCATACAGGCATTTGGTCGCGTAAGAAGGATTGAATATTCATGGCTAAATGCTGAAAATAATCGCTGGATGTACGGCCACAACCAGGGCAAGCAATAACCATCGGAGTAAAGGCGCGAAAACCCATAGTTTGTAAGATTTCTTGAGCTACAACGACTTCTTTGGTACGTGCTGTCCCTGGTTCAGGCGTTAGAGAAATACGAATGGTATCACCGATGCCTTGTTGCATTAACACAGATAAAGCGGCTGAAGAGGCAACAATACCTTTGGAGCCAATGCCTGCTTCTGTTAAACCTAAATGCAGGGCATAATCACAACGGCTGGATAAGTCTTGATAAATACTAATTAACTCTTGAACATTGCTTATTTTGCAAGAAAGTAAGATTTTATCTTTGTTTAAGCCATAAGACTCAGCGGCCGCGGCACTTTCTAAGGCAGAAATAATAATGGCTTCACGAGTAATCGCAGAAAGGGATTCAGGTTGCTCTTTGACACGATTTTCATCAAGTAAACGCGTTAAAACCGATTGGTCTAAGCTTCCACCATTAACACCAATACGCACAGGTTTATCATATTTCACTGCACATTCAATCATTTGTTGGAATTGGGTATCCCTTTTCGCCCCTTTGCCGACATTACCTGGATTAATACGAAATTTTCCTAAAGCTTTAGCGCATTCAGGGAAATTTTCTAATAATTTATGGCCATTAAAATGAAAATCACCGACGAGAGGCACAGAATAGCCTTTAGCATCCAGTTGTTTGCGAATTTCAGGAACGGCTTTTGCTGCTTCTTCATTATTAACCGTAATGCGTACTAGCTCCGAACCTGCGTCGGATAATTCCATAACCTGTTGAACTGTACCAGAAATATTGGCTGTATCGGTATTGGTCATTGACTGCACCACAATAGGCGCACCGCCCCCAACTTTTACATTTCCAATAAGAACTTGCTGGGTGTTTTTTCTAGAGCTAATCGACATTTGAGTGATTTTTTACCGTAATTACAATTGTATGCAAGTATATAGGAAGCCTGATAAAAAAAACAGAGAGAGCCCTGTGCGGTGCGGCCATTTTTCGTTGTTTTTATTTTGTTGCTAAACCGTGTTTTTGAATACGATATAGTAAGGTATCTCTTGATAAACCCAGTAAACGAGCGGATTTAGCACGGTTACCATTGGTTCGTGTTAACGCTTGATGAATGAGGTCAGCCTCCAAACTATCTAAATTAACTCCGAGTTCAGGTAAATGAAACTCTAATGTCTCTTGAGTTTTATGGGTTTGATAGGAAAAGAATTCATGCGGAAAGTTCTCTGCATTAATTTCTTGTCCTGCTAATAAAATAGAGGTACGTTCACATAAATTACGCAATTCGCGAATATTTCCAGGCCAAGTATAGTTATGTAAAATTTTGAGCGCTTGTTTAGAAAAACGCGGGGGAAGCATGGTATGTGTTTGAGAGAAATGAATTTGAAAATGTTTAATTAAATGCTCAATATCTTCAATACGCTCTCTTAAAGCAGGAATTTCTAAAGGAATCACATTGAGTCGAAAATATAAATCTTCACGAAACGCTTTATTAGCTATTTGTTCTTGTAAATCGCTGTTGGTTGCAGAAATAATACGCACATCGACTTTATAAGGTGCGATTTCTCCAACCGCTAAACATTCACCATTTTCTAAAAAGCGCAATAATTTAGCTTGTACGCTTAAGGAAAGGGAGTTAATTTCATCTAAAAATAAAGTGCCGCCATCCGCCGCTTGAAAAATACCTTCTTTAGAGCTAGTCGCTCCAGTAAAAGCGCCTTTTTTATGCCCAAATAATTCGGATTCAATAAGCGATTCAGGTAAGGCGGCACAATTTAAAGTAATAAAGGGTTTATTGGCGCGTGTGCTGTCTTTTTGTATTGCACAGGCTAAAACTTCTTTTCCTGTTCCTGTTTCACCTTTAATTAAAACGGTGACATCTGTTGCGGCCACCATTCTTGCGCTGCGTAACACGTTATCAAAAACAGGGGTGTGGCTAATAATATGATCGAACTGGCTCATACGCTAAGAATTGCAATAAAAACTAATAACATACCCACAATACGCTTGGTGACTTGTAAGGTGGATAATTGACTGATAAAACGGCTAAATAAGCCGACACCCATTACGGCAGGCAAAGTACCTAGCCCAAAAGCGCCCATTACTAAAATACTGGTGCTGATATCCCCCGTGGTTGCCGCTAAAGCCAATGCCGTATAGACCAGACCACAAGGAATCCATCCCCATACCATGCCAAAGAGAAAGGCTTGATTAAGTGTGGCAACAGGAATGAGCTTTCTGCCATAAGGCTCGATAAATTTCCAAAATCGAGACCCCGTTTTTTCAATATAAGCAAAATTTGGGAACCAACCGGCAATATAAAATCCAGCGCCCGTGATAATTAATGAGGACAGTATTTGTAAAAATCGGTGGCCGTGTTCATCGCCGAAGGGCAGGCTTAAAAGGGATTCGATTAAGCCAATAATAAGGCCGGCGAACATATAACTGGAAATACGACCAAAATTATAGCTAAAAATAAACGCGCTCATTTTGGTTTTATCGGCGCGAATTTCAGGTTTGAGGCTAAAAGAAAGTGTGCCAATAATGGAGCCACACATAGAAACACAGTGTAGGCTACTAAAAAGTCCAATAAAAAAGGCGACAAAAATGGGAGAGCTAATCAATTCAGTAGTATTCATGCGGGATATAGTAGCATAAGCAATTTAATTGGGTACAGAGAGACCATAGAGAAAAAAATAACTAAGGCATATAACGCCATTAAATAAGTTATATAACATAGTTTAATTTTAAAGAAGAGGTGTTGTATTCTTTATGATCATGAAATTATTGAATAATTTTATATTGGATTAGATGTTGCTAATACACTTATGAAATATTATTTAAGGGGATAATCATTGAAAACGAAACTTAGTATTGCGATAGCAACGGCTTTATCATTACCAGTTTATGTACAAGCAGAAACCGAACAACTGACAACAGTGGTTATTGAAGGAAATGCCAGTCGTCCAGGGGCAATGGCTATGGCACCTGACGCATCAGGCTTAAAAGACAGTGCGTCTTTATTAGAGCATGTTCCGGGTGCGAATGTGAATCGTAATGGGGCATTGACGGGTATTCCTCAGTATCGAGGCATGGCGGGTGGGCGTATTAATGTATCCATTGATGGCGCGAATATGAAAGAAGTCGGCCCTAATTCAATGGATCCTTCATTAAGTCATGTCCCTGCGGCTTTAACAGAGTCATTAACAGTGTATCGTGGTATTGCTCCAGTGAGCAGTGGGATTGATACCATTGGTGGCTCGATGAAAATGACTTCAAAAAAAGGCCATTTTGCGGAAGGCGAAGGGGAAATTGAATCTGACGGTGTGCTATCCAGTGGTTACAGTTCTGTTGATAATGGTTATTATGTTGCAGGGTTTACTTCCATTGCTAATGAAAATCATAAGCTGCATTTAGGGGTCACTAAAGAAGAAGGCGGTGATTATAAATACAGTGGCAATAAAAAAGTAAGCCCAAGCAGTTATGATCGCCAAGCTTTAAGTGTAGGCTATGCCTATCAACGTGAAAACCATCATTTACAGTTTAATTTTACCGATAATAATACCCTTGATGCGGGTACGCCTGCATTGCCTATGGATATTCGCTACGTTGAGGGGGGCTTGTATAATTTGAACTATACATGGGATTTAGCAGCAGGCTATGAGTTAGATACCAAATTTTATTATCAAAATATGAAGCATTATATGGATAATGCGACTTTGCGTGATCCAGCTAGAATAATGAATGGCGCACCGATGTTAATGGATAATACAACGCATGTTGAAGGCGGTGGGTGGGATATTGCTTTAACCATGCCGATGGGCACTGGGGATTTAAAAGTGGGTTTTACAGGCGATAAATCCAATCATGAAGCGGATATGCATATGAATATGAATATGATGATGCCTGTTCCCCATAATATGGATGTGTATACCAGTTTATTTAATAAGATAGAGCGTTCGCGTTATAGTTTTTTCGGAGAATGGAAAGGGGATATTACAGAAAAATTATCCACTGAATTAGGTTTGCGTTATACCTATACATTAGCGGATTCAGGGGATGTAACGACCAACTCGATGGATGCAATGATGCAGACGGCCGCGACGACTTTTAATAATAAGCAGCATGATAAAGATTTTCATGGCGTGGATTTAGTCGCTATGTTGCGTTATGAAATGAATTCGGAGCTGGATTTTGAATTAGGGTTTGCTCGTAAAACCCGCGCACCTTCTTATCAAGAACTGTATTTATGGATGCCTTCAGAAGCTTCTGGTGGTTTAGCGGATGGCCGTACCTATGTGGGTAATTTAGACTTAGATTTAGAAACCGCTTATCAATTTGAATTTGGTTTTGATTGGCACACCGATAAAGCCTATATTTCTCCACGGGTGTTTTATCATTATGTGAATGATTATATTCAGGGTACAGAACATGCTACTTTAATAGCGACACAAGGTAACTGCCCCACAAGTTCTGCTTGTTCCGTTATGCAATTTAACAATATTGAAGCACAATTATTTGGTGTAGATGTTGAAGGGGGCTTGGTGTTAAATGAATATTTTCGTTTAGATGCGGGATTAAATTATGTTGAAGGTCAAAGACTTGATGGGGATAAAAGCCATTTATACCGTATAGCCCCTTTAAATGGACGGACTCAATTAACCTTTGAACACTCAGGGTTTATGGCTTCTATTGAAGGTGTTTATTACGCGGCTCAAAATAAAGTATCTACTTATAATAACGAGAAAACCACGCGAGCTTATAATATTCTGAATTTACGTGCAAACTACGAACCTTTTGAAGGATTTTTAGTGGGTACTGGGATTGAAAATGTAATTGATACAGTAAATTACAATCATTTAGGCGGCTATAATCGCGTAAAAGGGAATGCTGATTTAGCAACGAATAGCCGTATTCCCTTACAAGGTCGTAATTATTATGTAACCTTATCGTACCAATGGTAAAACGGAGTTAATTTGAGTGGCTGCTACATTGCATATGCAATTATGTGTAATGGCTGTACCTGTAATAAATGGGTCATATCCCCTGTTTTTATTTAAAAATAGGGGATATGCCGCAGTTTAAGAGTGTAAAATCACGAATATTTATAGTGTTTTAAGTTAAGTTCTTTGCTTGTTATTGTTTTTATAGGAAAATTAACTAAGTGGCATATCCTCTGCTTATATTATAAATTCTTACTACTATAATGAGACTTATAATAATGAAAAAAACACTACTTAGTTTAGCAATGGCTGGCGCATTTTTAGCACCTCAAGTGGTTTCTGCACATTCTTCTATTTTAGAAAAAGAAGTGACTGCCAGTGTGATGACCGATCACAGTTCAAGCTATTTAACTATTCAAGTTCCTCATGGTTGTAAAGATGAAGCAGAAAATGAGTATCCAACAAAAGCTTTAATTATTAAATTTCCTAATAGCCAAGCGGATATAGACAGTGGGAATTTCTTTGCAAATGTTGCACCAGTAGCCTCTTATTATGGTGTACGTACTAAAACAGAAAAACGTACGATTAATGGCGAAGAGTCAGATCAAGTAACTGAAATTGCGATTACAGGACTTAATGTCCCTTATAAATCAACGTTTAAAGCGGAATTGTTCAGAGGAAAACCTATTTTGAAAGAAGGGTTGGAAGAAGCTGAATTAAATTTTGATATTATTCAGTACTGTCCTAATGGCACAACGGCAGCGTGGACGGTAGAAAATGGAAAAGCTGGACATGTAACGGTTAAAAAGGCTGAGGTTAGCGAGCACGCTGATCATTAATTTAACTATTAATCGTGACATAAATTGAACATCAATTAATATTGATTGTTTTGTTTTATGTTGGTGTTCTTTTTTCGATAGGAATAGTAATTCATATGAAAAAACCAAATTTGATGTCGAGTACATCTATATTAAAAAAGTCTATAGCACTTGCTTTAGCTCTCGGGATAACAGCCTGTAGTAATAGCGATAATAATGACTCCAACTTAACGACGGTATCGGGTGCGGTCGTTGATGGTTATTTAAGCAATGCAGAAGTGTGTTTAGATACCAATAATGATAAAGACTGTACGACAGCGGATAAATACGCGTCTGTTCGTACTAATGAGCAAGGTGAATACAGCTTACCTGAAATGGATCCGAATGATATTGCACAGTACAATATTATTGCTAAAATTATTCCAGGAGAGACAACGGATTCAGACTTTTCAGAACAGGAATTAGACGCAGCAACGTATTCAACGCCTAAAGGCCGCTCTTTTATTAGTCCTTTAACTTCATTAATTGTGTTTGAAATAGAGGAATCGGATGTTTCAGTAACGGATGCTGAAACTAAAGTTAAAACAGAATTAAATCTTGTTGATGTGAGTTTATTTGAGAATCATGTCAAGCGTAGAGAAGAGGGTGATACGAAGTACATAGCAGTGCATGAAAAAGCACAAACTGTTGCTAAGTCTATTGCTGCCGCCAATACTGCAGCAAAGCAACAAGGTATTAGTGGTCAAAAATCTATTCATACTTTTGTTCAGCAAGAATTATCTGGGGCTAATTTAGGTGTGTTATCTGCAATGGCTGATTTTAATGCTGCTCCACAAAAGTATCATGATGAGCTGGTACATTTTTCTCAAGTGTTAGAGAGTTTTGATGCAGCAGTAGAGCACCAACATCAAATGATGCCTTTATTTCATACGGCATTAACAGGTTTTGCGGATTCTTATGGCTGTGTTATGCCTGAAAAATGGCATGAAGAAATGCAGCATTGCATGGTGATGAGTCATATGGATTCTAAAGTGAATTCGGTGGCTCAGTCTTGTCCAGAAGGTCAAGCATGGCATGCAGAAATGGGTCACTGTATGGCGATGGCTGCAGAGAGTACAGAGACAGTTGCGAGCAATGATGAACAGTCTTGTCCAGAAGGTCAAGCTTGGCATGCAGGGATGGGTCACTGTATGGTGATGACTGCAGAGAGTACAGAGACAGTCGCGAGCAATGACGAGCAGTCTTGTCCAGAAGGTCAAGCGTGGCATGCAGGAATGGGGCACTGTATGGCGATGGCTGTAGAGATTGATTCAATTGTGAAAACTGGTGATGAAGCGGTTGATGGTGCTATGGAACATACGCATAGTGATGCAGAAGAATTAGTAGCTGAAGCTGAGGCTGAAGTAGATGAATACGGTTGTGTAGCTCCTCAAAAATGGCATGAAGCAGGAAATCATTGTATGGTTTTCTAACGAGTGTATTCTTGTTTAAAATAGTTGCCAGTAACACTATATAGGTTGCTGGTAACTGTTTAATACGCTATTAAGAAATAGATGTTCTGTATTTTTTTGTGCTTATAATTAAGCAGTATGATCAATAAGGCTTCCCAATGGACTGGGGTTATTTTTGTCAGGATTCTCATTATCTTGGTTTGCTGTTAATAATTCTAACCGTGCTTTATTGGCCATGTTCGTGGCTTTAGCTGCAACTTTAATATCTTGAGAAGAAGGGTTTGCTGGCGCTAATGCCGCCCGTTTAATCGTATCTGCTTTTCTTAATGTTTCTTCAGGTGTTGAACCGCCGGAAGTATCAATACCCACTTCACCACCAATGGCGTAACGCTTGCCATTTGGGCCTGTTTGATAACTAAAGCTAGCACCTCCTGTGGCGAGTCCGCCTGCCGCACTAAGATGTGCTTGTTCATGCGCTTTAACTTCAGTATCACGTTGTTTTAATTTACTAATAACTGCTTGCTCTTCATGATTTAGCTCACTATCATCATTGTTATTTTTCTCAGAAGCTGTTTTATCTAAATCCTTCCCTTGTTTTAAAGAAGCCTTATCCGCATCCTCAACAGGATGTAAGGTTTCAGCGGCTGTGAGAGTATTTACTGTTTTAGCCGCTTTATTTTCTAAGGGTGTTTCCTGTGCATGGGAAGAGGCATAGACAGAGGAATGTGCTGAAATAGGAGAGATACTGGATAACATGATGCCACCTGTTTTATATGATATTGTTTTAGCAGTAAAAATAACATACTATTTAGCCACGCTGTTAATTTTCTTTATGATTTTTTAATGCGCTTGATATTAAAGTCGAAAAATTAAGTAACCGATGTTACGCAGTGCTTTTAAGTCTTCTCTTGCTTGATAGGGTTTAAGAGAGCCTAAGTAATGCCTTCTTTGTTTTGCATAACATTAGTTAAGTAAGGTTTTGCTTAAATGAATAGCAAATTATGCTATTATTAAGCTAACTTTATAAGTTAGAGTCATGATAAGCACAAGGCTGACACTCTATTACACTAAGCGTTGCATAATATACCAAGGAATAGATGATTGATGAATGATTTAAGTAGTTTAATGAATGGGCATATAGAGATCGATGAGCCAATTGAAGTAGTTGAGCCAAGTACAAAACAACGGCTTGGCAATCGTTATCTAAATCAGCCAGCAGAAGGTTTACGCTTATGTGCGTCGCTTATCTCTAATTCAGAACAAAACGATAGCCATACAAAACGCAAGCAGGAAATTAAGCGCATTATTGAGCATGAATTTTTAGTTCACGCGGAACATGATGATAATACAACGGGAGCCAGAACCTATGCTGACCTACTTAATTGGCAAGAGAAACTTGCGGAAGCAATTAGCTTTCCTCAATTAGAGAAAAGCTATACAGTTGCTGTCGGTGGTTCATTTAGCGCAGGAAAAACACGGTTTTTAACGACAGTATTAGGCTGTCCTTCTCTATTGCCTACCGATACAACCCCGACAACCTCTATTCCTACTTATCTGTTTAAAGGGGTAGAAAATAGTATTGATGCACTGAATTTTTATGGTAAGAAAACACCTATCGATGAGGAAGCATTAAAAGCTATTTGTCATGCGTTTAATAAGCAATATGGGGTTACTTTTAGTCATTTATTGCAAATGATTGCGGTGGAACGCCAAAATTTTAGCTATTCTAATTTAATATTTTTAGATACGCCTGGGTATAGCAAAGCCGATAATATTGGTGATAGCAGCCAAAATACGGATGAGAATATAGCGCGAACCCATTTACGCAGTGCAGATTATTTAATTTGGCTGGTTGACCAACAAAATGGTACTGTACCAAAGCCTGATATTGACTTCATTCAGAGCCTCGATTTACAACAGCCTGTATTGGTAGTGATCAGTAAGGCTGATAAACGCCCTGAGAATTTAATTCGAGAGGTAATTGCCACGGCCAAGACAGATCTAGAGAGAGCAGAGGTTAATTATTTAGATGTGATTGCGTATTCCGCACAAAATGCACAAGAAATTTCAGCAACGGGTCAACGTTTAACGGATTTTTTAGAGGAAATTAACCAAGGAAAAAATGGTTCCACCTTGCTTTGGGAGTTAGAGCAAATATTCAAGAAATATGACCATAATTATGACTCAAAGCACCAAATGCTGAGCTTAACGCACAAAACTATTAATGAGCTTATTTTTGATGAAAGCATTAGCCAAAATAACCGCAGTTATTTAACTGATATTAAACAAAAAACCAATAGTCAACTTAATAACTTACGCAACCAGAAAACAGAAACAAAACTAATACATACAAAGCTGCTTGATGTACTTATGCTGCTATGTAAAGATTTAGCTATTTCTTTGGCGACAATGCCTAGCGTGATTCAGCTACAAGGAATAGTAAAAGAAGAAAATATAGATGCATTATATTTTAATGCCTTGCTACAAGGAGATCTAAAAAGCTTATCTCATTTTCCATCACTAAATAAAATACCAGGGTATATTAAAAAAATAAGTTCCGTTGGCTTAATAATAGAGATCAATGAGGTAAAAGGAATTGACATTATTATTATGAAAAATCAATTTCGAATTCCGTCTAAATCATTTAATAATGATGTTTTTAAACAGGGAGTACCTGTAGAAGTACAGATACTGAATAATAAAAAATGCATTGTGAAATTTAACATTCGATAAACAAATTATGAGTATTTTAAATAAAATTGATAATGCTTTAATTGGAAATAAGAATTTTAAAGGTCATCCTGTTTCATCTCTTTTATTGGAGGATAAAATATTATATTTACAAGCACTAGCATTAATAATGAATACTAATGGAATAATAGATGATAGCGAGAAACTCTATATGGCTCTTTTAGTTCGTTCATTTAAAATTGATTTTTCTTTATTAAATATGCTTGTTGATTTTTCAAACGACCCCGATGAGAAAGTTATTTCTGATTTTTTTGATTCTTTTAGTGAAAGTTATATTAAACAAAACTTTTTATTTGATGCGTTGATGATGTTTACTAAAATGACAGAGTCAAATGAAATATCCATTGATTTAAAGATATTAACCATCAAAAAAATGGCTGATGGCCTAAAAATATCTACAGAAACTAGAGCTGCTATTAAATATTTATTAAAAACAGTAAATTCAAATGATTCAGAAATGTTTTTTATAGCATTAAAAGATAAAGACTTGTCTACAAATCAATTTTCTTATTTGAACTCTTTCTATAAATTTTAATGTTAAAAAATTACAGGTAATTTAATGACTAAAAAAAATAAAGATTATACAATTTTACACAGTAGCGCATATAAACTAATCGAAGAAAAATCAATTAACAATACCTTTATTCAAGGTGCTGGTGGTTTATTAGGTACAGTAATGACATTAAGTGCAGATATTTACGCATTTAAAATTTACTCTAATTTATGGGATGAGATTAGGGAATTATATGGCCACGAACCATTTAAAGCAGAAGAAATATCTTCAATTATTCCTAAATTAGGAGAAGAAATTATTTCTGATATTGCTTTAGATAAGGTTCTTGGTTACATTCCAATTATTGGTGTTTTTACTAATAGTATCTGTGCAAAAGCAATGACCTGGAGGCTTGGTATACTATTTGCTTTTCTTAGTTCTCGAGGAAGTGATTTGCCAGAAGATGAAGAGGTAATTAAAGCAGTCTGTCTTATTCGGGAAATTTATCCGCATAAGGATATGCTTACCTTTTCTACACCAGATAAAGCTTCAGTTTTACATATTTTATCAGGTGTAGAAAATAACACTGCTAAAGCATTTAAAGATAAGATAGATGAGGCTCTTGCTGCTTTTAAATAGGTGTATGCCTTAATAAATATTTGAGAAGCCTTATTATAATTGAGTCTTTTAGCGAATCAATAATTATTAGCATAACTGATGGAAATGCTACATTTAAGAAATAAAATATATGACCAATACACAGCAAAACCAACTACTCACCACGTTTGAGTCGCTCGGCCGTATTAACGATACTCTAAGCCAAGATGAGGCTATCACAAAAGACCTAAACTACCTCTCTGAAAAAGTGCGAGATTTTAAGGTGATTGTGCCAATTATCGGGAAATTTTCATCGGGTAAAAGTACCTTACTTAATCGGTATTTAGGTGAAAATTATTTAAAAACCGATATAGCCCCCGAAACCGCGATTGCAACCGAACTGTGTTATGCGGAAGAAGAGCGTTTATTGATTCATTATTTAGATGGCTCAACACCAACACAACAAACACTAAGCTCTTTAGATAGCTTGGTCATTGATGAAAGCATGGCGTTTATTCAAGTGTTTTTAAAGAATGCAATTTTACAAGCGCATGAAAATATTATCTTAGTGGATATGCCGGGCTTTGATGCGCGTAATCAGGCACACCATAAAGCCATTGCTTGTTATTTAGAGCGCGGAGATTATTTTATTAGTTTGATGCCAATCGATATTCCATTTGACCACTCTATTATTGAGCGTTTGGCAGAGATTTATTTTGATTATGGCAAGCAAGTGAGTTGTTTGTTATCAAAGGCGGCGCGTAAGTCGGCAACTCAGCGTGAAGAAAACAAACAGCAGTTAGCTAAAACACTACGAGAGACCTTGCAAACGGAGGTTGAGGTTGGCTATATAGAAACGCAGGTTACGAATGATTTAAATATGGGCGATTTTGAACGCCAATTAGATAAGGCGGGTAATAATTTTGATGCCTTATTAGCAGACCGTTATCATCCCTTGGTACTCAAAACACTAGAGCGTATTGAAAATACTTTACAGCGTATTAAGCATTTATCCGAAGCAGGGGATATTGAATTAAAAGAACAAATTGTTGCGGCTCAAGCAGAATTTAAACGTATTGAAGCCACTTTACAGAGTGATATTTCGATGTTTGAAAATAAACTGTGTAATATTGGTAAAGAAACCTTAATAGGGCAAGCGCAAAGTGCTTTAAATGGTGCGTTACCGCAATTAGTCTCTGCTGCAAAGTCAAATAGCCTGAATAATGCCATTGCTGAGATATTACGTCCTATTTTACAAGGGCAACTCACGCAATTAATTCAAACAGAATTAGCCAGTTTAGAGATGAAAATAGGCCAAATAAACGCATCCGATGAGTTAAATTTAAATCTCTCCATTCAAATTCCACCTGCGGAAAAAGACCAATTTATGAATGAAGCCGCCTCGTTGGTGTCAGCGGTGGCTACGTTATTTTTTCCACAACATAAAATTGGACAAATGATTTTAACGGCGATTAGCCTATTGTTTGGTATGCAGTCCAATAGCGAGCCTGAAAATCAAGATGCGTTGATTGAAGCAAAAGTATGTAATGAGATTATTCCACAAGCGATTAATCAAGCAATGGTGCATATTGACACAGAAATTACCAAGGCGGCACAGCATTTAAAACAGCAATTTATGCAATCGTTTGAGCAAGAGCGACAGAACTATCAAACCTTAATTACCGACTTGCAGTCCGAGCAAGGTGAAAAGCAACGAGATTATCAAGCCAAATGCCAAGAATACACACAGGCATTGGCGGAATTAACCCATTTAAAAACCACATTATAAGAGAAGCACAATGGATGTATTTGATATATTAAGTGAAGCCACGACAGAAGCCACGGCCTTTGAAAGTCATGCGGCAAAAGTATTGCCCTTAGAGGAGCGCATATTGTATTTACAAGGGCTTGCCTTAGTGATGAATGCGGATAGCAATGTGCATGATGAGGAAAAAGAATATCTGCGTATTTTGATTAAATCCTTTGATATGGATGAGTCCATTTTAGAGGAGTGTATTGCCTTTTCTTTAGCTCCCGATAAAGATAATATTCAAGCTTTTTTTCGTGCGTTTCGTCGTAAGCCGATTGCACAATTATTTTTATTTGATGCCTTTGTAGTATCGCGTCGCGATGGTTTAGCGCACGACAAGAAAACTAATGTCATTAATAAAATGGCGGAACACTTAGAAATTCCTGTTGGCTTACAAATCGATATTTATCACTTGTTTTGCTATATCGAGAACCGTGATTGGCCAGAAACAGCGGTGTATTTTGATTCTTTTTTATTAAATGTCGAGTATTTTAAGCATTTATTGGCGTACTATGAGGTGGATTATGATGAGCTGATGGCATCCACAGCCGAGATGCGCCAAGGTCGTTTGTTAGAAATATTAGCAGGAAAAAGCAAGTTGGATTTACAGTGGGAGCCTGTACGTTATGATTGTGAAAAAGTTTTACCTAAAGAAACCAGTATTACCACCGATTTTATGAATGTGAAGCAGGTTTTAATGAATGCGGAGGTGATTGTTCCTTATTTACAGTCACGTTTAAATCGTGGGGAATTACGCATTTATCAACAACAAGTTTCTTTTACTGAGGCAGCAAAGGAAACTGAAGGCCAGTTTTTTAATTTGCAAGGTACAGGTTTGAGTTATGACGAATACACGGAAGTTTTATCTTTAGGTTCTATTGAGGGGTTTACCGTACCAGATAATGTGATTGAGTCTTTATTGGTGTTTATTTTACCTGAGTTAAGGGTATTATCTAAGCCAGAAAGTATTCAGATAATATTGAAAGCTTTATGTGGTGCGGAAATAGCGACAGCATCAACTATAGATAGTGCTAATGGTAGATATAATTTTCCTGATGTAAAAAAATGTGAGGAAAAAGTTTTTATATGTAACAACGTAGGTTTTATTAAGAAAAAAATATTCTCCTCAGGTATTGGCGTAGCAGGTGCTTTTAGTGCAATGTCTGAACCAAACTCTATAGAATTAGAGTTACCTCCTTTACGTGTTTTATTGCATGAACAATTTCATCTTATGCGCTAAATTATTTACTTTATAAAATACCCTAGGGGCGCAGACTTCAGTCTGATTTTAAAAAGGTAGGCTAAAAAGCCTGCGCCTCACTCTACCGCCCCATTCCTAAGTAGCCATGACTGAAAAATCCAATATAGAGCAACAACAAGCCAAAATTATAACTTTAGGCGAAAAATATACCGCCTATCCTGAGAGTATCGAACAAACAATTGTAAATGAAATACGTGCATTAGCAGAGGATTTCCAAAAAAATGCGCATCATGCCTTAGAAACAAACCGTTTATTGCAAATTGGTATTGTTGGGCAGATTAAGCGTGGTAAATCATCTTTTTTAAATAGTTTATTATTTAATGGCGAGGATGTGTTACCTAAAGCCGCGACTCCGATGACGGCGGCTTTAACCAAAATAAAATATGCAGAAACGCCCAGTGCTTCTGTGGAATTTTATACACGCGAGGAATGGCAGAAAGTTGTTACTCAAGCGGAGTCCATTAAAAAGTCTGAGGCCGAGTATCAATCCGCATTAGCTCAGTATCAAATCGATAGCCGTCAAAAATCAGGGCGTGGAATGCGCCCACCAACTAAGCCACAACATTCGGAAGAGGCAAAATCTTGTTTTGAGTTGTGTGCGATGGTGGCTAAAAGTGGATTGGATGTTCAGGCGTATTTAGAGAGCACCCAAGATATTACAGGGACGGCGTCAAATGCAGAATTGGTGAATACTTTAAATGAGTATGTCGGAGCGGGAGGTAAGTTTACTCCCATCGTGAAAAGTACCGAACTTTCTTTAGCGATTGAAGGCTTAAAAGGCATTCAAGTCGTGGATACACCAGGGATGAATGACCCGATTATTTCACGCGGGAGGCGGACGCAAGAGTTTTTAGGGCAATGTGATGTTATCTTTTTGCTCAGTTATTGCGGCCAATTCTTAGATATGCATGATATGGGCTTATTGGCGCAAAATATTCCGAACAAAGGCATTGAAGAGATTGTGTTAATTGGTTCGTTATTTGATAGCGTCTTACTGGATGAATACCATAATTATGCGACGATTGGTGAAGCTTTACCGCATTTAACTCAGAAACTAAATCAGTTAGCGAAGTCTAATGTGGCGATGGTGTGTCAGCAGGAATCGCAGGGGCAGAGTAATCAAACAGGTTTAATGGCGACCTTACAAAAAGCTTTACCACCTATTTTTATTTCTTCTCGCTGTTTAGACTTATCGCGTAAAACAGGGAATTTAACCGAAGAAGAACAGTACAGTTTAAATCTCCTTAATGGTATGTTTTCGGGCTTTACATGGGATGCAAATACCTTAAAGCAAATTGCTAATTTTGCGAAAGTCGAAGAAAAATTAAGCAGCGTGCGAGTAAAGAAAGATACGATTTTATCCGAACGCTTTGATAATTTAATGTCAGGTGTTCAACGTGAACTTATCCAGAAACTAGAGCAAATTAAAACAGATGTGAGTAGTAAGCGAAAACGCTTGTTAGAGGGCAATGTTGAAGAACAAGAAGCCCAGCAGCAGGCTTTAGTTCAGCGTATTGAAGCAGGTAAGGTACGTGTTAATGGCGTTTTTGAAAAATATCGCCTACAAGCGGAAAAAAACCTTTCTGTGGCAGAGCAAAGTATTCAGCAAGATGCCCTCAGAGCGAAACAAGTAAATTCACAAACAGGCTCAAGGCAGGAGGAGTATGAAACCTCAAGAGAGGTGAGTGATTCTGATTGGTATAATCCTTTTTCATGGGGGTCAACAAAAACAGAATATACTACGCATACGCGCACAGTAAACTACACGTATGCTAATACCCAAGAGGCAGTAAATACCTTAGAAGAATTTGTGTTAGAAACAGGTCAGAGTTTATATGATTCTAGTCTGAAAGCAGTGAATTTGAGTTTATTTCGAGATGAAATAAAAAATGCGGTTAAAGATTTATTTGATTTTTCGGATGACAGTTTTGATCCTGAAAGTGTCTTATTACCATTAAATAATGCGGTTGAGAGAATTACCATTCCAGGAGTGCATTTAGATTTAGAGCATCATATTAATACCATTCGTCAGCAGTTTACTTCTAACGAAGTACAAGGTGATGAAATTAATGCGTTACGCAATGAACAGGCACGTATTGTCAGTTTATTATTGAATGATATTGCGACGGAAATGAATCGCTGTAAAAATGTCATTTTAACTCAACTGGCAGAAGAAGAACTCAAGTTTATTCCTAATTTAACTAAAGATTTAAGCGATAAAGTAGAGCAGTTGAAAAGGGATTTAGAAAATAGTGAGCAGTCTTTGGCAAGGTACCAAGAAATCTTAGAGCAGGTGGCATTAGATTTAAATGAGAGTATAGGAGGAAGTTGAGTATGGAAGTCGAAACCATTTATTTTAGAAAGGATAATTTGTTATCTCATAGAAATAGGCTATTTTTATTTAGAAATTCAAAACTTTTTCAATACTCAACGACACTTATTATTATTTGTTATAGTTTGCTATTAGGAATAAAAACACATCATGATAGTATATATTACTTACATTTTCTTAATGTTATGGATAGTATTGTTACTATATATTTTCTTTTTGAAATATGTGTAAAGATATATGCAGAGAAAGTTAAGTTAAACTTTTTCAAAGATGGCTGGAATTTATTTGATTTCGTGGTCGTTTTTATCTCAATTATTCCTGATGAACTATTTGGCTCTATCATTGTCGCTAGATTGGTAAGGGTGTTTAGAGTACTCAGAATTATTACGGTGAATCAAAATATAAAGAAATTAATATCTACATTAGAAGGGGCAATTCCTTCTATTTTGAATATAGTATTCCTTATGTTTATAATATTTTATATTTATGCAATTTTAGGAAATCAGTTGTTTGTATCACTTGAAAGTGGTTTGTGGACTAACTCTTCAATTGCCATGCTAACATTATTTAGAGTCTTTACATTTGAAGATTGGACGGATGTGATGTATGAGGCAATGGAACTGTATCCTTATTCATGGATATATTTTATTAGTTTCATTATAATGAACTCATTTGTTATCTTTAATTTATTCATTGCTATTATTATTACGGAATTTTCAAGGATAAAAGATAATGATATAAAAAATGAATTAGAAAATAATGATCAAAGTATTGATTTAATTATCAATGAATTGAATAAAGTCCAACTAAAGCTAGATATTTTAGAAAAGAGAAATGAGATTAAATAATTACAAAGAAGTCAGATTAACCCCGCAAATAATATTTGCCATTTCACTTATGTATATGGCAAGTGCAGATGGACATATAGATAATAAAGAAATGGCCTATTTATCGACTATCATGAGGGAAGATATTTCAATACTTAATCAGGCTAATAAATATATAAAAAAATCGATTACTAATGGTATGTCATTTAATGACTTTATTAAGAAAAGTAATGATTTGTTATCACTTGAGCAAAAGGAATGTATATTAATTAATATGATTGATTTAATGCTTTCTGATGGGGAAAATGCAAAGAATCAGGAAATATTAATATCCATTATTTTAATGGAATTTTCATTGGATTCTAAGGATTATGAAGATTACAGAAATGTGATATCTAAAAAGAATGATCATACTATTTTTAAAAAAATATGAGAATAACCCAACAACAGCATAATATGATTAATGATGTGGTTCATCAATGGATAACAGGCGAGCCTGAGATTATTTTATTTGGTTCACGCGCAGATGATGCACAAAAAGGCGGCGATGTTGATTTGTTCATCTGTTCTGAAAACCCTATTGAGCATCCTGCGCTTTTATCCGCAAAGATTGGCGCGCGCTTAGGGCGTGCTTTTCAGGGGCGAAAAGTAGATATAGTATTAGCTGCTCCCAATTTAAAGCAGCAAGCGATTCACCGTATTGCAAGGGAACAAGGGGTTTTGTTATGATGATTGATGATGATAAGCAGCAGCGGGTATTGTTTTTAAGCTGTGTGGTGCGTAAAGAAATTAAACATTTACGTTATTCTGCCAATAAATTTTTTCAGCAGCCCTTTACTTTGGTAAGGGCGGAGCAATTAAGTAAGGATGAAGTGCTGGCAGAGCAGTTAGAAGCCTTTAGCAGTCGGTTTTGTCGCTTGCAAGATACGATTGGTGATAAATTATTACCTGCTTGGTTAGCCATGCTAAATGAGAAAGCCAAGGTTTCGATTGATAATTTTGATAAGGCAGAGAAAATAGGGTTTTTGCCTTCAGTGGACACATGGCTGGAGCTGCGGCAATTAAGAAATCAAATGATTCATGAGTATATTGAAGATGTGGCTGTGTTGGTGGATGCTTTGCAGACCTGTTACCAGCATTTGGATTTTATTATTTTGGTCGGTGAGTCGATTATTCAGGACTTGGAACAGCGGCAGTTGATTTAAGCCGCCTCAAAACAGCCCAGAAAATAATTGTACATTTACCCAATCCCCTTGTTGTATAGATTCGCGCTCATGCTCTAGAACAATAAAGGCATTTGCGGCGCTGATAGAACTGAGTATGCCTGAGCCTTGTTTTCCTGTGGTTTTAACTTGCCATTCACCTTCGGTAGATTGGCTGACAATACCGCGTTGTATTTCTGTTCGTCCCGCGCGTTTACGAATAGCTTCTAAACTACGGGCTTTAATGTGTGGCGCGATAGGTTTATCGGTGATACCCAGTATTGCTTCTAAAGCAGGTAAGACAAATTGATAGAAAGTGACCAGCACGGCAACGGGATTGCCTGGCAGTCCAAAGAAAGCCGTTTTTTTTATATGCCCGAAAGCGAGTGGCCGACCTGGTTTAATCGCGATTTTCCAGAATTGAATGTTGCCGTTAGACTGGAGAACCGATTTAGTAAAATCGGCTTCGCCAACGGAGACTCCGCCTGATGTAATAATGACATCGGCAATATCCGCATTGTTATTTAGTTGTTGCGCTAGGATTTCGGGGTTATCGGGGATAATGCCTAAATTAATGATTTCTATATCCGGCCGATCTAAGGCGGCCATTAAACTGTAGCGGTTGCTATCGTACAGCCCTCCCGCTGATGGAGTAGAGGAAATTGGATAGATTTCATTGCCTGTTGAGGCAATCGCCACCCGCAGTTTACGTTTGACTTTAATTTCACTGAGACCCAGCGAGGCCAGTAAACCGATATCCGCAGGACTGAGAAATTTCCCTTTAGAGAGGATACTTTGCCCTGTTTGTATGTCTTCGCCCGCTTGGCGTACATTTTGGCCTGCTGTATGCTGACCATCAATGCTAACGCTGTTTTTATGACGCTGGCAATGCTCTTGCATAATAACCGTATCTAAATCTTTAGGCAGGGCTGCGCCCGTCATAATACGAATGCAATGCTGAGGCTTACAGGCTTCAGTGTAGATTTCTCCCGCTAATACTGTGGCTTGGATGGTTAGGCTTATTTCAGAATTGTCTTTAGGTAAATCATTCGAGTGTATGGCATAGCCATCGACTGCTGAATTGGTATGAGCAGGGACATTGAGAGGGCTGATAATAGTTTCAGCAAGGCAGCGGCCTTTGGCGCGCTCAATGGGAATAACTTGTATGGATTCTAAAGGGCTAAGGTTATTGAGGATGTTATCACGGGCTTGTTGGTAAGAAATAAGCCCAGATTCAGTAAGGTCGGAACAGTTCGGTTGTTTATCTATCATTTGCGTAGTGAGGGGCCGTTAAGTGGCAAGCCATTGGCCATATAACTTAAAAAGAATTCCAATTGGCGTAGGGATTGGCTTTGGGCTGGGTCAATTTTTGCGCGTATCAGTTGGTTACAGACTTTAAAGCGGCTGTGTAAAGTATTAACCGTCCCTGTATTTAGGCGGTAAGCAGGCCAGTGGGTCGTATGTCCCAAGGCTGGGCTAAGTAATTCAGAGCGCAGAAATTTCCCTGCATTATCTACATGACAGCTGGCGCAGGAAAAATTCAGTTGTCCACGCCGTTGATAGAAATAGGCTTTACCTGCTTGATAAGCCGCGAGAGCAGAAGCGGGAATATGCGTTTGTATGGTTTTTCCGCGCGAGCTATCAGCCATATAACTCTGTAATGCCACGATATCAGCAGTCCCGTAAGCGAAAGGTGTTAATTGATTTGTAATGCGGCAGTCGTTAATTGCACTGGGTAAAGTGATAACCTGCTGTTTTTGGGTATCCCAATAAGGAAAATTTTGTGCAATCGCAATGCCTTTGTTGTTAAAACAATCTCCATAATAGCGGCCATTGGAAAAAGGCGTAGTAAATAATTTCTCTCCTTGTTCGAGGACAAAAGCATAAGGCGGAAATTCTTTAATGGCTTCCCATGAATCGCGGGCATCGCTATCAAAGGCATAGACCCCATCAGCATAATCCGAAAAAGGAACCGTAGGAAAATTTTTTTGGTAAATGGCGCGTATTGCCTGCCTATCTTGCTCAGGGCTTGCCATGCTGTTATGACTGATAAATAGTAATAAAGAGACTGTCAGCCATTTCATTGGATAATATGCTCAAGTTGGTCTTTAAATCCCAAATTATCTTCCCAATGGATACTGACGGTATCGCCTGCTTTGGCAGTGGTTATTTTAAAGGAAAAGAAGGGGTTTTTAGACACACCAAAGCCCATTTGGCATTCACTTAATAATTCATTATTGTGTCGGAATTGCAGTGTTTGAATAAAATTGGCAGGAATAACCTCGCCTGAACTTTTATCTACCCGCATACCCGTTTCCATTGGATGGGCAATTAGGGTGCGTATTAAAGTATGCTCTGCAAAGCGTTTACTACGAATTTTGATGGTTGACATATTAGCCTCCACAGCCGCCTAAAGTAACTTTAACGAATTGGCGCGTTTGATAGTATTGGTCACCCGATTTGACCACCACAATCACATCACAGCTTTCTTGCATTTTAAAACGTGCGCCAATGTAAGGTTCAAGTCTAGGGTCGATAGTGAACTTGGCAATTAAAGGCACAGGATTTTTTTCAGATAAAATATAAACGTGACTTATATTCGGCAGTGAACTGGTAATGGTAATGGGAACCACCGAGCCATTTTCCGCTGTTTTTGGTAGTTTTAACTTGATTTTATGTGTCTTGTGTAAGGTTTCCACAGGAAAGACTTTGCTTAGGGCATCATCTAAAGTCGCTGGACTAAATTCATCGAGCAGCCATTGACCAAAACTGACTTTAGAAAACCCAAGCACTATCAGCGAGACACTGCGGGTCAGTAGTTTTTTAATAAAGTGTCGGCGCGTTACTGGCATGGGATTACTGCTCTATTTATCTGAGGTATGAAGTGTATGTGTCGAGCGCAGTTGATCCGATGCACTGACCTCTGCATCCAGTGGAGTCAATAAGCCTGTCTCTATGGAATAGACCACACCATGAACAGTTAAATCTTTTTTATTTTTCCATGCTTTTTGTACAATGGATGTATGGCAGACATTAGCGACTTGCTCAATAATATTTTTTTCACATAACAGATTGAGTTTACTTTTATCATCCGGCTGCGCATCAATTTCTTTTTTATGCCAGCGATACACATCTTTAATATGCCGTAGCCAGTTATCAATCAGTCCAAACTCGCTGCCTTCAAAAGCCGCTTGAATACCGCCACAGCCATAATGTCCACAAACGATAATATGGTGGACATTCAGGACTTCAACGGCATATTGGATGACTGATAAACAGTTAAGGTCGGTATGAACGACTACATTGGCAATATTACGGTGCACAAAGACTTCACCAGGTTCTAAATCGATCAATTGATTGGCTGAAACACGACTATCGGAACAACCTATCCATAAATAATTTGGATTCTGTTGTGTGGCTAGGCGAGTGAAAAATTCGGGATTTTTATCCGTCATCTTTTTTGCCCAGACTTTATTTCTATCAAACAGGTGTTCTATATTTTCACGCACTGGCTTATGACCTATGAATCGCTATTGGAGATAATTAGCTGGAATTAGGGGGAGCGATAGTGGGACTTTAGCCCATCGATGAGAGAGTAGGCTAAAATCCGTATTCCAGTCGGTGGCTTATTCTACTAAACCGTCTAAATATTTTTCGGCATCTAAAGCAGCCATACAACCCGCTCCTGCGGAAGTAATAGCTTGTTTATAGATAGAATCCATAACATCACCTGCAGCAAATACACCTGAAATATTAGTGGCGGTAGCATTGCCAGCAATACCACTGTTTACTTGTAAGTAACCGTGGTCATCCATATTAATTTGGCCTTTAAAAAGCTCTGTATTGGGGCGATGACCAATAGCAATAAAGACACCGTGTACGTCTAATTCTTTGGTGCTGGCATCTTGAGTGTTTTTAATGCGTAAGCCTGTTACGCCCATATCATCACCTAAGACTTCATCTAAAGTGCTATTCCATTCGATTTCAACATTGCCATTTTTTGCTTTTTCAATAAGCTTATCGGCTAATATTTTCTCGGAACGAAAGGCATCACGACGATGAATAATAGTTACCTTCGAAGCAATATTAGAAAGATATAAAGCTTCCTCAACGGCAGTATTTCCTCCACCGATAACCGCAACGGGTTTATTTCTATAAAAGAATCCATCACAGGTGGCACAAGCAGAAACGCCTTTGCCTTGAAAAGCTTCTTCAGAATCTAAGCCTAAGTACATAGCAGAAGCTCCAGTAGCGATAATTAAAGCATCGCAAGTATAGCTGCCAGCATCACCGATTAATTTAAACGGCTTTTCTGATAAATCGGCGGTATGAATGTGGTCGAAAATAATTTCGGTATCAAAACGCTCCGCATGTTGGCGCATCCGTTCCATTAGTTCAGGGCCTTGTACGCCCTCAAAATCACCCGGCCAGTTATCCACGTCAGTGGTCGTGGTTAGCTGTCCACCTTGTTGCAGACCTGTAACCATAACAGGATTTAGGTTAGCGCGAGCAGCATAAACAGCCGCAGTATAGCCCGCAGGGCCAGACCCTAAAATTAATAAACGGCAATGTTTGGTATCACTCATGACTTTTCCTAATGATAATGGTGTTAAAAGAATTAACGAAGAATGGGCAGTATTATGATAGGGATTGCTGAGGGCGTAAAGCTGATTTACTGATGTTATCTGTGAAATATAGGAGTTAAAGTCATGAAAAAGGGTTGTTGGGCGACGTTGTTATCGTTTTTATTGTTGTTTTGTTTGGTAAAACCAACGTATGGGATCTTTAATTTGTATGATTTTAAAGGACAAATGAGTCGGAAACCTGAGATATTCGGTGGTGTTGGCTTACTCTATAACGGCGATAGGGCGGTTTGTACTGCACAGGCTATCAGCAGTAGAACTTTGATTACGGCCGCTCATTGTGTGAGTGAAAGAATGACGTATACGGGATATTTTTTGTATGATTTACAGGATGATGGGAATACACGGAGTATTCAGATTGAGTCTTATACTGTTCATCCCGATTGGATTGCTGAAGAGCTAAAGCATGGGAATATACCCGTTAATATGGCACAGCACGATTTGGCAATTATTACGTTAGTCCAAGATTTGCCATATGATGTGCCTATTTATAAATTGATGCGTTTTAATGAGCAGCCAATAGGAGCCGCCTTTGCTATTGCGGGTTATGGTAAGCAGGGATTAAAGGAAAAGGAAGATATTCACGATAATGCCAAGGATGGAAAGTTAGATAAGTGGATTACCAGTAATGTTATTTATGCCTCTGCTGGAAATAAGGATGGAGTGCTTATTACACAGCTTAATTCTTGGGAAGGTAAGCAGTGCCAAGTAGATTGTATGGATGGAACACAATCGATTGCAGAAATATATAACGAAGGCACAGGTTTACCAGGAGATTCAGGTGCCGCTGTGTTTTATTCTCAAAATATGGATTACGACTATTATAGGAAGCGTGATGAAAGTCCTTTAACAAGGGGGGATGAGCTGTATATCATTGGCATCCATTCTTTTGGGCATGGGGTGAATAATGTACGACGAGGCTATCAATCAGGATTTGTGAATATTTCAGAGCATATTGATTGGATTGAAAAAATGAGTACAGGTCATGGTTTTTCTTATGAATATGGAGGTCAGATAGCTAATCCAGCTGAAGACAAACATATTAATGTTGGTCAGGTAGAAATGCCAACCCAAAGAATTAGTGAGGGATGGGCTGAATGGTATTTTAAAAGGGAGTCGAGGGAGTCGGAAAAATTGGAGCGAGAAAGGGTATTGGCTGAGTTGGAGCATGAAACATATACTCCTGATGAGACGTTGATTATAAAAGTAAAAAAAATTACTTTAGATAATCCGAAAGATATGGATGCATCATGGTTTAGCGAGATAAATATTTTTTATTTATTGATATTACTTGGTATATTATTATTTCATTCAAAAATGAAAAAATAATTAAAAAATATCTTAGTGGTCACGGGCAATTTTCCTTGGTAATGCAATGAATTATCAAGGAAAAATATCCATTTTAGATTTTAGCCTGCTTTCCTTCGCAGATATTTCCAGCCGCGTTTGCAATCATCGACCACTAAATAAAGCGCAGGGATAAGTACCAGTGTAATCAAGGAGGCAAATAAAATACCAAAGCCAATAGAGACAGCCATAGGAATGAGAATCCGCGCTTGGCGCGAGGTTTCTAGTATCATCGGCGCGAGGCCAAAAAAGGTGGTGAGGGTGGTGAGGATGATGGGGCGGAAGCGTTGAATACCTGCGGCTTTAATAATTTGCATCGGTGATAGGTCGCCTTTTTTTTCTAAATCAACCGCATGACTGACCAGCACTAAAGCATCATTAACCACGATGCCCGATAAGGCCACAATGCCGAGCATACTTAAAATACTTAGGCTTAACCCCATCACAATATGCCCGAGTAAAGCGCCAATGATTCCAAAAGGAATACTGACAATCACAATCAGTGGCAGTGTATAGCTTCTAAAGGGAATCGCCAACATGGCATAAATGGCTAAAACGGCAAATACAAAACTGAGTTTCAGGCTACCTAAACTTTCACTAATATGCGCTTGTTTACCTTCAAAACTGTACTGTAAATTGGGGTATTTTTCGCTTAATTGCGGCAGTGTATTGGTTTTTAACGCGTTGATGATCGCAATAGATTGGCTTTTGGGTTCTACATTGGCGGTCACTTGCACATTACGTCTGCCATTGCGCCGTTTAATCTCAGTAAAGGAACGGCTGGGCGTAACTTGCACAATTTCATAAAGCGGAACAAAGGTATTGTTAGGCGTTCTGACTAAGAAGTCACGCATTGCTTGAGCGGAACTGCGTTCACTTTCAGGTAGGCGGAGCATGACCTTTATTTCATTGCGCCCCCGTTGTTGGCGTAAAACTTCGGCACCATAAAAGGCATTCCGCACTTGTCTAGCAACTTCCAAAGAATTTAAGCCAATATTTTCACCTGCGGGTAACAGTTTAAAATCTAATTGTCGCTTGCCTAAATTCATGCCATTACTAATGTCTTTAGCCTCTGGATAGTCTTGTAACGCATTGTAAAGCTCTTGGCTGGCTTGTTCTAATATCCTAATATTACGGTGGGTTAATTCAATAGTAATGGCGGAACCCGAACCCGGTCCACCTGAATCAGATTCAAAAATAAGACTATCAACGCCCGCTATTTCACCACTGGTAGTACGCCATAAATCATTAAAATCATCGGTACTCATAATATTGGCGCGAATTTCAGAAGGAGCAAGGTAGGCGCGCACGGTGGCTTTATGGCTGCTTTTTTCTGCGGTAATCGAAAAAATACCGCGTATAAGTTGCTCTCCGTTAGGAATTTGGCTGGCTGTTTGTTTAGCGGATTGAATTAAGCGGTCAACCACCGCTTGGGTTTTTTCGACAGGGGTGCCAAAGGGTAAGGTAATGCTGGCTTGTGCAAAATCAGATTCTGTTTTAGGAAACAAAGACAATCCCATTCTGCCACTGCCTGCATAGGCTAAGATGATAATTAAGAAAGAGAACGCCAGACTAATGGTAAAGTATCGATACTTTAGGCATATATCTAATAAGCCACCATACCGGTGCGCCACCCAGAGTCGAAATGAATGGCTAAAGCGTTGCTGTTTTTCATGCAGCCAGCCCTGTAAACCTGTACTGGGTTTATTATCTAAATGAGCCAAATGGTTAGGCAGAATAAAGAGACTTTCAATTAAAGAGAGAATAAAGACTAATATCACCACAGTAGGAATCATGACAAAAATTTTGCCCATTTGCCCGGGCATAAAAAACAGCGGCATAAAAGTGGCAATATTGGTTAGAATGCTAAAAGTAACCGGGGTGGCCATGTCTTTTACCCCCTGAATAGCGGAATTCATAGGGCTATAGCCTTCTTGGCGATAATGGTAAACATGTTCACCAATAATAATCGCATCATCGACCACAATACCAAGGGCAATAATAAAGGCGAATAGAGAAATCATATTCAATGAAACGCCCAGCATGGGTAAAAAGAGAAAGGAACCTAAAAAGGCAATAGGAATGCCCATCATTACCCAGAAAGCGAGGCGTATTTCTAAAAATAAGGCAAGAGTAATAAGAACTAAGGTTAGACCTAAAGCACTGTTGCGTAATAAAAGATCAACCCGTTCAACGTAGTCTTTTGAAGCATCATAACGAATTTCAATATATATGCCTTTGGGTAATTGGGCTTGGCTTTGTTGTATTTGCGCTTTAACAGTATCCAGAATACCTGTGGGGGTTTGATTGCCTACACGAAACACATTAATCATAATCGCGGGGTCGCCATTGTAATGAGTGGTATAGTCGGTGTCTTCGTAGCCATCGTTAATTTGCGCTATGTCGCCTAATAGCACTTGGCTACCTGATTTTGTGGTCAGAATAGGTAATTTTGCAAAATCATGGCCTGTGTTTTTACGGGCATCCATGCGAATAAGAATTTCACCCGATTCGGTTTTAATATTTCCACCGGGTAAATCCATACTGGCGGCGCGTATGCGTTGTGCCAATTCATTAAAGGTAAGCTGATAGCGGCGGAGATTTTCTTGGGAAATGGCAATACTGATTTCTAAAGGGCGTACGCCATCAAGTTCTACTTGGCTAATATTGGGAGCTTGTAACAGTTGTTCACGAAAATTTTCCGCGAGTTCATGTAAAACCGAGGCTTCAGTTTGACCGTATAACACCAATGCGGCGGTTTTACGTTTACTGGCCATCACTTTTACGCTGGGTTCTTCAGCTTCTTCTGGAAAGGTGGTAATGCGGTCGATTTCTTGTTGTATATCTTGAGCGAGTAAATAAATATCGGTATCGGTTAGCGCATCGACAATCACAGTACCAAAGCCTTCTTGTGCGCTGGAGCTGATTTCATCAATGCCTTCTATACCAGAAAGGCTGTCTTCAATGACCAGTAAAATACTGCGCTCTATTTCTTCAGGGTCTGCGCCTGCATAAGTCATAGAAATACTGACACTGTCAGTTAAGAAGTCGGGAAAGACTTCTTGTTTCATGGTATTGAGAAATAAAAACCCACCTAAAATAAAGGTGAGCATTACTAAGTTAGCGGCAACGGGATGACGTGTCATCCATGTTAAGGAGCCTTTTTGCGAGGTTAAATCGGGCATATTAATTTAGAGGGGCAGACGTGCGTAAAGACATACCGATAACAGGGGTATTAATGGGGCTGTGAATGATATGGGTGTGCTTGGGTAGGCTATTGGCGGCAATGAAAACCTGTCCTTTTTCTTTCCATAGTGGGGTGATTGATTGAATGGCAAGTGTGTTTTCGGGTGTGAGCAACCAAAGAGTATTATTTTTATGCAGTATAGATTCAGGGAAGGCAATGACTTGCTTAAGGATTTTTCCTTGAATATCGATATTCACAAAAGCGCCCAATACCATCTGCGGAACTTGTTGGTTTTTTGTTTTCAGGCTGAAAGGGTCTTCAATTTCAATAATGACTTCTGCCATGCGTCCTGTGGTTTCTAAATCGGCTTTGAGGCGTTTAATATAAGCCGTGCGATAGCTTGTATCTCCCCATGCAGCCTTGTAGTAAATTTTAACAGGCGAGCCTTTTTCTTTAGGTTTGGTGGGTATATGCAATTGATGAATGTATTTTACGGGGAGGGTTGCCAGTATCCAAAAGTGGTCGGTGCCTGCTAATTGAATTAGTGGAGTTCCTGTGGAAAAGGTAGAAACCCATGAGCCAATATGCGCATTGGTTGACAGCACGACCGCATTAAATGGGCTTTTGGTTTCTGTGCGTTGTAAGTTTAATTGGGCTTGTCGTAAATTGGCTTTCGCGGCTTGCAGATTACTGCGCGCAATTTTAAGATGCGGTTTGCGCAGTACTAGTGCTTGGCTTTGTGCATCTAAATCGGTATTGAGCAAACTAAATTCCCGTGCCGCAATGGCTTGTTGTCCTTGCTCTAAAGTCAGTTGGAATTGCGCTTGGTCACGGGAATTTTTGGCTTGTGTTAGGGCTAATTGATAATCTATCTTTTCTAACTGAACAATCATTTCCCCTTTTTTAAAAAAACTACCGGGAATAAAGTTAGGGCTTACTTTAGTGACCATGCCATTGATGCGTGAAGTTAAGTTTATTTGTTTGGCGGCTTGAACGGTTCCTAGAGTTTGTAGGGTCGCTGTATGTTGAATAATAAGGGGTTGCAAGATTTGCACTAAGGGTATTTTTTTCTGGCTGGGTTTTGGTTCAGTGGTAGGTTTGTGATTGATAAAGTAGTAGGCAATCCCTAGGGCGCTGATTATTATAATAAGAGCAGGAATCCATTGCTTAAGATAGGACATTAAAGAATACTTATTCATGAGTGTCATTTTGGGGGGTAAGGTAAGGGGTTAAATTCCAGCCGCCAGCCAAGGCTCGGTATAGTTTAAGGCGGTATTCAATCAGTTGACGTTTTGCCGTGATTTGTTTGCGTTCAAGGGCTTGTTGGCTGAGTTGTATTGAGAGTACTCGCAAAAAATCGACTGAACCATAGATATAGCGCGTATGAATTTGTTTACTGGCTTGTTGTGAAAACTGCAGTTGTGTATTCAGACTGGTGAGGTATTTTTTTTGTTGCTGTTCTTGAATAAGTGCATCTTCTACTTCTTTGATAGCAATTTGTAAGGCATAGGCGTATTGATTTAAGGCTTCTTTGGCCTTGGCTTTATTTTTATCAACGATGGCAACACGTTGTCCTCCATCAATAATAGGTAGAATTAAATTTCCCGCTAAGGTGGCAATCCAGTTATTAAATAAGGACTGTAGATTGGGCGAATTGGTATTAATGTTAGCGGATAAGCTGAGTTTTGGGAAGCGGTCGGCAATGGCGGAGGCGATGCGTTGATTGGCCGCTTGTACTTGGTAATAGGCGGCGCGTAAATCGGGTCGTCTTTGGATTAAATCACTGGTTAATCCCGTGAGAGGTTGTTGGCTTAAATCAGGTAACTGCGCTGTTGATGAGAAAGTCTGCGCTTTAGGCATAACTCCTACTAAGATAGCCAATTGATGTTCTTGGGTTTGTATGGCGGCAATAAGGCTATGTTTTTCGCCTTGGCTGGCTTCTAAAATTTGTTGTTGTTGGTATAAGTCGGCGGCGGTGGATTTTGCGCCTGCAAAGCGTGAGTACAGTAAGCTGACATTATCTTGATGGGTTTGGATTTGTTGGTTTAATAGCTGTAATTGGCTGCGCTGTTCAATAAGGCGATACCAGTTAATGGCAAGTTCATAGCTAAGAGAGAGCGCGGCTGTTTTTAGCTCTTCTTCCGTGGCTTTGGCCGATAATTCAGCGGCCTGTTGATTGGCGCGAATACGTCCCCATAAATCAACTTCATAGCTTGCCGTTAAACCCAGAGAAAAAGGGTGAGAATCTCCGGTATTACTGTATTGTTGTTGGCCAGTAAAGGCGGCATTGAGGCTAGGAAATAGTTCTGAACCACTTTGATTGCTTTCAATTTTAGCTTGCTCTAAGCGTTGATACATCGCCTTTAGAGTAAAGTTTCCATGTAAGGCTTGTTCAATAAGTGCAGTGAGTGGTTTGTCTTCTAATGCCAGCCACCATTGCATTGGAATCGCTTGGCTACCTGAGATTGAAAAGCCTTTCTTAATAGGAATAGGTGCGGTAATATCACTTATTGTCGGCGCGCAGGCAGAAAGGCAGAGTGTACTGATAAGAATACAATGCGGTTTTAACATTAAATTTAGGATGTTTGTTGTTCTATGTTATTTATATTTAATATTTTAATTATAGGAGATAGTTTAATATTAGGTAAAGCTAATATTAAACTATTTTTTTCGTAGTTAAAGATTGAGTGTGTTAATTTATATTTCATGTAAAAAAATAAGGTATATAAAATTGATGAATACAGGTTGCGCTAATATATTAATCGTTGATGATACGTTGGCAAATTTACAGTTATTGGCTGGCATATTAAAAGAAGCAGGCTATAAAGTACGTCCGGCTTTGAGTGGTAAACAGGCTTTGGAAGCGATTAAAAATCAGCCGCCTGATCTCATTTTATTAGATATAAAGATGCCTGATATGGATGGTTATGAAGTCTGTCGTACTTTAAAAAGTCAGCCTGAAACAAAAGCCATTCCTATTATTTTTATTAGTGCCTTAACCGATATTGAAGATAAATTAAAAGCGTTTCAAGCAGGTGGTTTGGATTATATTTCTAAGCCTTTTCAATTTGAAGAGGTGAAGGCACGAGTTTGGACGCATTTACAGCTAAAATCCTATCAGAATGAGATGGAAGAAAAAGTGATGGCAGGGGTGCGCAATGTACAACTTCTCACTGAAGAAGTGATTGATACACAACGAGAGATTATTTTTACCATGGGTGAGATTTGTGAAACCCGCTCTCATGAGACGGGTTCGCATATTAAGCGGGTAGCCGAGTATTGTTATTTATTAGCGCATTTAGCTGGCAGTGATGACGCGTGGCAAATCAAGCAAGCATCGCCGATGCATGATATAGGGAAAGTAGCTATTCCTGATGCTGTTTTACATAAACCCGGCAAGCTGAATGAGTCTGAGTGGAAGGTGATGCGCAGTCATGCTGAGTTAGGTTATAAAATGCTATCGGTTTCACGTCGGCCATTATTGCAGATGGCCGCAACCATTGCCCATGAGCATCATGAAAAGTGGGATGGTTCAGGCTACCCACGAGGCTTAAAAGGGACGGAAATTAGTTTTGCAGGACGCGTGACCGCGATAGCGGATGTGTTTGATGCTTTGAACCATAAACGCTGTTATAAAGACGCTTGGACATTAGAACAAGTATGGGCGTTTTTAAGAGAGCAGCGTGGTAAACATTTTGACCCTGAGTTAATTGATTTATTTTTTGAGTTTCAAGCTGATTTTTTAAAAATAAATGAGAAATATCAGTAAGAAATTCAGTGTTAATAGACGATTCAGTTGTTTTGCAAGATTGAGAGGTGAGTATGAAAGTAAGGTCTTTAATTTTTATTACATTCAGTGTGTTTTATAGTTCGCTTACTTTAAGTGTTGAAGTGGTTGAGCCTGAAAGCGTTGGCTTGTCGAGTGAACGACTGAAACGCATTGATACGGTTTTAAATCAGCACATTCAAACGCGTAAGATTGCAGGCGCGGTGATGCTGATAGCACGAAAAGGAAAAGTTGCTTATTTGCAGCCTTCGGGGTTAGCGGATACCGGTAAGCCGATGCAGGCGGATACCATTTTTAGAATTGTGTCGATGACTAAACCTCTGACCAGTACGGCTATTATGTTGCTGTATGAGCAAGGTAAATTATTATTATCAGATCCTGTTGCAAAATATATTCCTGAATTTCGGGGTCAGAAAGTGCTTGAAATGCAGCCTAAAGGCAGTGCTTCTGCTTATAAGTTAGTGCCTGTAAAGCGTGATGTTACCATCCATGATTTATTAACGCATACCTCGGGTATTTTATACATGGCCTCAACAGACTGGTTTCCCAGTGAGAAACGCGAGCAAGTGATTAGCTTTTATCGAGATGCAGGCATTACTGATGGATTCTGTCGCCCTGATGAAACCATCGGCGATATGGTTAAGCGCTTAGCCAAATTACCCTTATATGCTCAACCGGGTGAAACGTGGGAATATGGCTTATCATCTGATGTGTTAGGGTATTTGATTGAAGTAGTCTCAGGACAGCGTTTTGATACTTTTGTACAGGAGCATATTTTTGACCCTTTAAAAATGCAAGACAGTCATTTTTATATTCCTAAAGAGAAGCTTGCTCGTTTATCGGCGGATTGGGAATCGGATTGGAAAGGCGGACTTTCACGTGTGACAGGGCCATTAATTGATGGTGATTTAGCTTTATGTCCTAATGATGCGTATGCCACTTCAGGGAAATATTTATCAGGTGGCGCGAGTGTGCTATCAACCGCCTATGATTATTATCGTTTTGCGCAAATGTTATTAAATAAAGGGCAGTTAGACGGTGTGCGAGTATTAAGTCGTAAAACGGTCGAGTTAATGACAGCCACCAATCATATTGGTCAGAAAGATGCGACGTTACTGCACAGTCATGGTTGGAAATTTGGTTTAGGCTTTGCTATTCAAGAAGACAGGGCGCACAGCGTGGACAGTGGTGATGTGGGGGTATTTGAATGGGCGGGCTATTATTCAACGCGTTTTAGTGTTAATCCTAGGGAAGAAACAGTGACTATTTTTCTTTCGCAAACCTCGCCTTTTGGGGCGCATTTTAGCTTATGGGATACTTTAACGGTTCTTTCAAGTTCAGCAATTGCTGATTAGGAGTAAAATAATGAAATATATAACCCGCTTACTGGTGGTTTGCAGCTGTGCTTTTTCTATTTTAAGTTTATATGCTCCAATAAGCTTAGCAACAGGCCCTAGGGTCTCTGCGAGTTTATTTGTTGCGCCTAAAAATGTGGTGAATACTTTAGATTTTCACCCTTTTATTGATTCCAATCAATTAGGCCAAGGAGTTGTAGTTGAGTTGCTAAATAGCATTTTTAAAGAAGCGGGTATTGAGGCTGTGGTGAATATCTTACCTTCGCATAATATGGTGAAGTATTACTTTTCTGAGGAAAAATCGTTAGCGATGCTCAGTTATGAAAATAACCTAAGTGAGCAAGAACGCTCCGCATCAATCTTTATTCCTTTGTTGTCCTTTGATGAATATTATTTTTATTATAAGCCTGCCTTTAATCAGGGATTTATAGGGACACAGGATTTATCTGATTTGCAAGGTAAGGTGTATGGCGCGCATAAAGGCGATAATATTAATGCCTATCGAAAGGCTGGGGTTAATATTTATTATGCACGACTACACAGTTTACTAAAAAAAATGCGCACAAAAGAGGTTGATTTTATTCGTCAGCCCGCCTTAACCTTGGATTTTTTAATTAAGGAAGATGCTGCTGCCTATCAGGCTGATGACTTTATCAGAATGACTGAACCTGCGGGGAAAAATATATTAGGCATTGCCTTTAATAAACGCCATGCTCAAGGGGCCGTCTTTGCTAAAAAGTTTCAACAAGCGATGGATGTTCTATGGAATAAAGGGGAGTTGAAATCTATTTTTCAGTATTATTTAGGCTCAGAAGTGAATGCGGATGCCTATTTTCTGTATAAGCCTTAATGGGTTATTTCTATTATGATTAAGGGATTGGTCGGAATTTTGTTAGCTTTGTGCTGGCATTCAGTCTCGGCTGAAAGGGTTGATTTTGAGGTAAATAAAATTCCTCCTTGTTGGTCGGAAGAGATGAAGTATCAAGGGATGTGTGGCGAACTGTTGCAGGCTTTATCCGCTGAGGCTGGGATAGAGGCGAGGATTCACTTTAAACCCTTAAAGCGTTTGATTGAAGATGAGCATAATAATGATATTGGTAATCCCGATTTGTATATGTATCAGCAAGACTTCACAAGTATTATTCCTATTCTTAGTTATCGTAGTGCTTTTTATGCTTACCAGCCCGTGCAGAGTAAAAAAAAGTCATTACAGTTAAGCCGTTTTGAGGATTTAGCACGCTATAAGGTGGGTATTTTAAAGGGGACATTAATTGATGAGGGATATTTTACGCATTTAGGCATTTATTTTGAGCGCAGTTATAAACAAACGTCTATATTTAAGAAGTTAAAAGTAGGGCGGATTGATTTGGCTTTAGAAATAGATTTTGCAGCAGAGTATGTAATCAATCAGTTATACCCTGAATTGGTGGATAATTTTATTAAAATCGAAGTGCCTAATTCAAAAGCGGTGATTGCTATTATGTTATCTGAAGAGTTACCTAATGCAAAAGCGATCGGTGAAAAATATCGTAAGGCACTGGAGACGATGATTAGCAATGGGCAATATCAGGGCATTTTGCGTCACTATAATAGAGGCAGTAAGCTGGATTCTGGAAAATTATTATCCGAGCTACAGTATTTTAATCGGCTGTATAATTTTTCAGCGGTTGATTAGTTTTGTTAAAATATACTATGTCTTTGATAGTATGAGAAATAGGTCAAATCATTGAAAATAAAAACTAAAATTATCATTAACTTGTTATTGGTTGTGATTGCTATTTTAAGTTTGTACGCTTGGAAAGAGTATCAAGAAATTAAACACGTTGCTTATTTGAAGTTAGAGGATAAGCGGGTGCGTACCTTGAATCGTTTGGCTGAAAATTTAGAGTTACCTTTATGGGAAATGGATGAAGTGTGGGTGGAGAAGGTTTTGCGCACTGAAATGCCAGATTTATTTGTGTCTGCGATTATCGTACAAGGTGAAGAAGGGATGCTCGTGAGTGTCTTGCGCGATCAAGGGAAGGGTGATGTTTTAAATAAGCTGTTACTGAATGATAATAATGATTTATTTTATTCTCAATCCATTGTAAGAGAGGGGGATATAATTGGGGTTGTTAAGCTGTATTTAACGGATAGGCAAATAGTATTACAGTTACGCCAGCATTTATATCAAACAATGGTTAATATGTTGGTGTTGGGGGGCGTGATTATTATTGTTTTGGGTATGGTATTGACCCGTATGATTAATCGGCCTCTGGCAAGGCTATTGAAAGCAGTTCAGTCTTTAGCAAAGGGTTTGGACGGTGTTGCATTGGATATTAATAGGAAGGATGAGCTAGGTTTGCTGGTAAAAGGATTTAATACTATGCGAATGAATATTAAGCAACGGGAAGCTGATTGGCATCATGCCTTAAATGATTTGAGTATTGCGCAACAGGAATTATTAACTTTAAATGAAAATTTAGAGCTTCATGTTTTAAAGCGTACAGAAGAGTTAGAGTTAATTAACGAACATTTACAAATTATGGGGCATGAATTAGAGATAGAGAAGAATAAAGCAGAGTCGGCTAATTTAGCCAAAAGTATCTTTTTAGCCAATATGAGTCATGAATTAAGAACTCCTATGAATGCCGTATTGGGTTTTTCCCGTTTATTACAAAACGATACCAATCTAACAGAGCAGCAGCAAGAAGGTTTAGCGATTATCAATCGCAGTGGTGGGCATTTATTAAATTTAATCAATGATATTTTAGATATGGCTAAAATTGAATCAGGGCGTATTGAGTTGGAGAAAATTCCCTTTGATTTAGCTATTTTAATTCGGGATATGATTGATATGATGCAGGAGCGTGCCGATAAAAGAGGCCTTAGCTTGATGTTAGACCAATCTAGTGCTTTTCCTCGATTTATTAATGCAGATGAGGGGAAAATACGTCAAGTATTGGTTAATTTATTAAGTAATGCATTGAAATGTACCGATAGAGGCGGGGTGGTTTTACGTTTACAGGCAAAAGAACAGCAGGATGAATGCATTACTTTGGTCATTGAAGTTGAAGATACGGGGAGAGGGATTGCTCCGGAAGATATAGAGCAAATTTTCTTAGCGTTTGTACAAGTAGGTGACCAGCAGGACATACAAAAGGGAACTGGATTAGGCTTAGCGATTACACAGCAATACATCGAATTAATGGGGGGTACTATTTCTGTGACCAGCAAAGTAAAGCAGGGAAGTTGTTTTAAAGTGATATTGCCTGTGGAAAAAACGAAGTTGCAGGAAATTGAAAGTCTTCCGATGCATTTAGTCCATAATGTATTGCATTTAAAAGCAGACCAGCCCAAGTACAAAGTGTTAATTATTGAAGATCATCCAGAAAATCGCTTGTTATTAAAGCGTTTACTTGAATTTGTAGGTTATCAAGTAAAAGAAGCGAATAACGGTGAAGAGGGGGTGCGTTTATTTCAGGAATGGTCGCCTGATTTTATTTGGATGGATAGACGTATGCCTGTCATGGATGGTATTGCGGCTACTCGTATGATTCGTGCTTTACCGGAAGGGAAAAAGGTAAAAATTGTTGCTGTAACTGCCTCAGTATTTGACCAAGAACGACAAATATTACTGGATGCAGGCGTGAATGATATTGTGACAAAACCCTATCAAGATACTGATATTTTTGAATGTATGGCGCGTTATTTAGGGGCTGAATACGATTATACCGATAAGCCTATTGCCAATAGAAGAGTCGCTAAGGTCGAGAGTAAACATTCGATAGAAATTCAAACATCAGAGACGCGTATTATTCCTGAAGATTTACGAGAGGAATTAATGGCGGCGGTGGTCAGTCTGGATGTAGAACAGAGTTTAGAGGTTATTTTAAAAATAGAGCGGCTGGATAAGGAATTAGCTCAAAATTTTAGAGCAATGGTGGATCAGTTTGATTTTCAGGCGGTGATGGATTATTTAAATAAGGAAAAGGAGGAATAAGTTGGGAGTTTGCTCTTTAATGAAAGCGTCGTAGGGCGTGGTAGTGTTTTGGAGAAAAGTAGGCGCGTAGTTTTTCCATCAATATTATTGAGAAAATTCCTATAAGAAGGTAAGAAAATAACTGGGTAAAAAAACTCAGGATAGGAGATAAAGAAGATAAAAGTTCGAATAAAAAGTTCATGATGAGCGTCCCTTTGTTTACATCTAAAGCGTTTAAAGAGAGTTTAGGGAAATTATCGAGGAGGTTTTGTTGATTTGTTCACATTTTTACTGATTGAGTAATTAAAATGTGTTGCTTGGCAATAAATCTGAGGATTTGGTACGAAATTACTTTTTGATAGGCAAAAAAAAAGGTTAGTAACGAAAATCGTTACAAACCCTTGATTTATTAATGGTGCCTCGGGCCAGAATCGAACTGGCACGCCCAGAAGGCGAGGGATTTTAAGTCCCTTGCGTCTACCAATTTCGCCACCGAGGCAACATATCTCCTAAAAGATGTGACCATTATAGCGTTTATTTTAGGCTTGGCTAGTTTTTTGTATAAAGAGAATGAGGGGTTTTAATTATCTTGTTGATTATTAAAAATAATATTTATATAGCTGTGGCTATTAGTGCGCTATTAGTGCTCAAAGAGTTCCCAAATAAGCTTTATATTTTTAGGGGCAGGGGATAATCGCCCTAATTCTATCCATTTATTTTGTGGACTGTGAAAGTCTGAGCCCATTGAGGCGTAAAGATCAAACTGTTGAGCAAAATGCAGCGCGCGTCGAGTTTCATCCGGATTTGGTCGGCCTGTAATCACTTCTATACCCAATCCCCCTTCGGCTTTAAAGGCGGTCAGAAATCGGCGCATCCAACTGGCGGTCATTTTATAGCGCATGGGATGGGCTAAAACAGCCACACCTCCTGCGGCGTGTATCCAGTGCAAGGTATCTTCGAGTGAAGCCCATTCGGTACTGACAAAGGCCGATTTCCCTTGGCCTAGATACAGGTCAAATGCTTCTTGGAGTTTGGAAATATGCCCTTCTTGTAGCAGAAAATGGGCAAAATGACTGCGGGTAATCATTTTGGATTCAATGGTCGGCATGATTTTTTCATAGGACGAGTAAATATTACTTTTTTCCAGTTTTTTAGATATTTTTTGTGCTCGGGTGGTGCGAATGGCTTGTAATTTCTGAGTACCCGCGAGTAATTCGGCATTATTAGGGTCAATGTTTAGCCCAACAATATGGAAGGTTTTTTTATTCCATGTACAAGAAAATTCAATGCCGTTAATGAGTCGCAGGTCAACTTTTTGAGCTTCGGCTTGAGCGGCTTTTAGACCTGCGATCGTATCATGGTCGGTTAGAGCTAAACAGGTCACGCCTTTTTCTTTGGCGCGGCGTATTAAATCTTCAGGAGAGAGGGCCCCATCCGATGCGGTGGAGTGGCTGTGTAAATCGTAGATAGCGGTCATGGTTATTGGTGTTTATTATAAAGTTTGGCATAAAGACCGTCTTGTTTAATCAGATGTTGATGGCTGCCTTGTTGGCAGATTTTTCCTTCTTCAAAGACATAAACATGGTCGGCTTGTTTAATGGCGCTAAGTCGGTGAGCAATAATTAAGGTGGTGCGTTTCTTAAGAAAATTGGCTAAAGCGAGATGCAGTTGGTATTCTGTTTCGGTATCTAAAGCTGAGGTGGCTTCATCTAATATCACAATACTGGGTTTGGCTACAATCATTCGTGCAATGGCAATGCGTTGGCGTTGTCCGCCTGATAAGCGCATTCCTTGTCGCCCGATAATGGTATCAAGGCCATTATTCAATGCTTGAATAGTCGGTTTTAATTGCGCTATTTCTAAGGCGTTCCAGAGTTCTTTATCAGTAACGAGCTTTCCTAGGCTTAAATTTTCACGAATGCTATCGTTAAATAGAGTCGGGTGCTGTAAGACAGTAACCACATGTTCACGAATCACATCAAGGCCAATTTCATTCATAGGAACATTATCATAATAAATCATGCCTTCTGTGCTAGGGTAAATTCCTGTGAGCGTTTGAATTAGAGTGGATTTACCGCCCCCACTGGCTCCCACAAAGGCAATTTTATCACCGGCTTTAATACTTAGATTTATCCCTGATAAAATATCCTGTTTCGAACTATGATAACGAAAATGTAAGTTTTCTATGCGCAAGCTAACGGTATTTTTATTTTTAAAAGGATTGTGCAGTGAAGGATATTTCGGCTCTTGTTGTAAATCCTGTAGACGATTAATGCGTGTGAGTGCGGCTTTTGCTGCAAAAAAGGCATATTGAATGCCTAATATTTCTTGGATGGGAGCCATCATAAACCAGAGGTAGCCAAAGACTGCGAGCATTTGTCCTATGGTTAAATCTGAGTACAGAACCATCAGCATGGCCGAGGCTCGGAAAATATCGAAACCCAGTAGGAAAATTAAAAAACTGAAGCGGGTGGCGGCATCACTTTTCCAAGCAAAAGCAGTGGTATGTTCTTTAACATGAGCCGCTGATTGGATGAGTTTTTTATAATAATGTTGCTCACGATTACTGATGCGTATTTGTTGAATGGCATCCAGTGTTTCAGCAAGGGCTTGTTGAAATAATTCATAGGCTGAATTTTCATGAGCTTTCAGGTGTTTGACTTTTTTTCCTAGGCTGCGGGTAAAAAAGATAACTAGTGGATTAAGCAGTAAGATAAATAAGCCTAATTGCCAGTGCATCCATAAGAGAATGATGGCGGTTCCTAGAATGGTTAGACTCGCAACAAGCAGTTTACTGGTGGTGCTGCCAATAAAGGTATCTAAGGTATCTAAATCGGTAACTAAATGAGAAATAACCTGCCCACTGCCAATATTTTCGTATTCCGCCATGGAAATATGCTTTAAGTGATTAATTTGGCGGCTACGAATGTGGAAAATAATGTTTTTAGAGATATGGGTAAATTGCCGCGCTTGAATAATATTAAAAATAATACCCAGAATGCGTAATACAAGACTGACTAATAAAATAACGCCTATATAAAGTATAGGGGAATGCCACTGATGAGGTGTAAATTGGTTAATGGTTTGTATGGTGATACCCGTATGATGCAGTAAGACTTCATCGACCAGTAAAGGCATTAACAAGGGTACAGGAACCGTGACCAGTGTGGCTAAAATGGCGAGTATATTTGCTTTAATCAGTTCTTTTCGGTGCTGTTTAATTAAACCGAAAATATAAGACCATGTGTAGTGGTTAGGATTTGTTTTATAGGTTTGTTTTTTGGACACAATGTACAATGGGGTCTTGCTAGAAGAGAATGATATTATAATCTTTTTGTTGAAATTTATCTTAGCAGGCGAAAAATAACTGGGAGACTTTAACATCCTCTCCGCCCTAAAGGACGGAGATTCCTACTGCTAAACGTTTATGCCCAAGCGCGAGAATATTCTTTGCTGTATTAATATCTCTATCATGCGTAGTAGCACACTCGGTACAAGTTCATTCTCTTATTCCAAGTCCTGTTCTACCTTTCGGACTGTTTTGGCTGATTAAGCCGAAACACGAACAGGATTGGGTGGTGTACTATTCATTTAAGTAGCTCAGCGATAAATTTAATTTGAGGAGCAAATTGAGGAGTGTCAGGAATTTTCCATTTTTTGGCGGTAATACGAGAGAGTATATTATTAAGCCATAAGCGATTTGATGTGGCCTGCTCAATGATAAACTGATATGAGCCATCATCAGCAATAATAGCAAACCCATCAATAGAAACTTCAATATTTTCAGGTTCACCTGCTAATTGTACTTTTATAAGGGCTGTTCGAGCCTCAAGATCAAAATCTAACTGGGATAACTCCGCAATATCTTTAAGTACTATATTCGCGACCCAGGAGATTAGTTTTCTAGGAGTCCATTTGATGACTAACTTGGTTAAATTGATTGCTATCTTCATTTTTACTTCTTAGAGGTTAGGTGTATGTTTGTAATGTTAGTGGGGTTGAATTAGCCGTTCTGAATGGCTAGACATAATATAGCTTATTTTATCTTAGCGTGTGAAGTTAGAATTCATACCCTCATAATAAATATCTCCTCACCCCAGAGCTATCTAACAGTATAGGGGGTGATACTGCGTAACTTCTTTTGCTGGATTTTATCAGAAACTGACAGGAAGGAATTTTAAGCAAAAAAAAACCCTGAAAAGATAAATCTTATCAGGGTTTCATTTTATTTGGCTTTAGCGTGGTGCCCAGGGGCGGAATCGAACCGTCGACACGAGGATTTTCAGTCCTCTGCTCTACCGACTGAGCTACCTGGGCTTTTCTTGCTAAAGAAACTGTATTATGTCAGTGAACCTTGTTTTCGTCAATAAATAGGGTGAAATAATATTTATTTTTTTGTTAAAATTATGAAATATAAGGATATTATTTTTTTTGTTTCTGGCAGTGATGGATATTGGTTTTAGTGGATTTTTTATCCCTTGCTAGGTATCATAGTCTTTATTCAATAGTTTATGCCTTATTTTTTTGGTATAGACTTTTTAGCGACCATCACTTTCTTATTTATGACCACCATTTATTATAAAATTTTAGCGGATATTAATGCGCCTGAGAACTCTTTAACCTTTGCTCAGATTCGTTCCATTATTGACCCGCATGCTGAGGATATTGTGCATAAATTTTATCGGGAAATGTTGGGTAATAGTGAGGCTGTAACATTCCTTAATAATGATATGGTGAAACATCGCTTAAGAAAGGCTATGGTCCATTGGATTAATATTGCTTTTTTATACCGAGATTCAGAGGAAGAAAGGGAAGAATATATTAATTATCAGGTGAGTATTGGGCATATTCATGCACGAATTGATATTCCTGTTGGTTTGGTCAATTATGGGATGTTCTTTTTTAAGAAGCATATAGTTGCTTTGCTGTTAGATTCTAAATTAGATAGGGAGGAGCTGAATAAAGCGACTTTATTGACCAGTCAGGTATTGGATTGTGCTTTGGGGATAATGAACCAAAGTTTTCAAGGAGATTTAATGGTTAATGAAAAAGATTCGGAATCCTTTAAACTTCAATTTACCACGCATAATTTGGCCTTTGATTGCGAGCGTTTACGCACCTCTTTATCGGATTGGATGCGTGATTTATTACTGACGATTCAACAGGAACGATTTGAGCCAGCTCATTTTCCTACGATTCGCTCATCAAATTTTGGTTTATGGGTAACCCATAAGGCAAAACTTTTTTTATCCAACCGGTCAGAGTATACAAATTTAATTCAATTACTGGATGACAGTGATGAAGCATTAATGATGTTAATTAAAGAGTACGAGGATGGAGGGCGGCGTAAAGAAATTTTAAAAAACTTAAATGGCTATATTTCGAATGCCATTTGGTTGTTGGGCGATATAGCAAAAGAGATTATTGAAAAAGATAATGGGCGAGACAGTTTAACGCGCTTATTTAATAGGCGTTATTTAGATACTGTTTTGCGTCATGAAACAGAATGCAGTTTACAGAATGACTTATTGTATGGCTTATTAACCATTGATATTGATTTCTTTAAAAAGGTTAATGATACCCACGGTCATGATGCGGGGGATAAAGTTTTAGTGCAGTTAGCGGATATTTTAACGCGGCATGTGCGCGCAGGAGATTTTGTATTTCGTTTGGGTGGTGAAGAATTTTTAATTGTTCTTGGTGGTATTAGTTTGCCTATTATTTCAGGAGTGAGTGAGAAAATTCGTAACGCAGTTGAAATGCATGATTTTATTGTAAATGAAAGCCAATCGATTAAGGTAACAGTCAGTATAGGGACAGCGATTCATGATGGACATCCTGATTTTAATCGCACGATAAAGCATTCGGATTTGGCTTTATATGAGGCTAAAAATACAGGGCGTAATCGGATATGTGCGGCAAAGGTGAATCCACTGACGTATGTGGAACTGGCTTCTGATTAGTTATTTTGTAGTATAATTAAACGATTTGAAATCTTTAAGAGTTGGGCATTATGTCAGATACTAAAAAAGTTGTTTTAGCTTATTCGGGCGGTTTAGATACTTCTGTAATTTTAAAATGGTTACAGGACGAATATTCATGTGAAGTTGTGACCTTTACTGCGGATTTAGGGCAGGGCGAAGAAGTAGAGCCTGCGCGAGTTAAGGCAGAGGCTTTAGGCATTAAAGAAATTTATATTGATGATTTGCGTGAAGAGTTTGTGCGTGATTTTGTTTTCCCTATGTTTCGTGCCAATGCTATTTATGAAGGCGAGTATTTATTAGGCACTTCGATTGCTCGTCCTTTAATTTCTAAACGCTTAATTGAAATTGCTAAAGAAACAGGGGCTGATGCTATTTCGCATGGCGCAACGGGTAAAGGTAATGACCAAGTTCGATTTGAACTGGGTGCTTACGCATTAAACCCTGATATTCAAATTATTGCACCTTGGCGTGAATGGGATTTGAATTCTCGTCAAAAATTATTAGCCTATGCTGATACACACGGTATCGCTGTTGAGAAGAAAAAAGGTAAGGCTTCACCTTATTCTATGGATGCTAATTTACTGCATATTTCTTATGAAGGTGGGATTTTAGAAAATCCATGGTCTGAACCTGAGGAAGATATGTGGCTTTGGAGTGTTTCGCCTGAAAATGCCCCTGACCAAGCAACGTATATGGAATTGACCTATGTTAAAGGTGATATTACGGAAATTGATGGGGTAGCACACTCACCTGCTGAAGTTTTGGCTAAATTAAATGCAGTCGGTGGTGCAAATGGTATTGGTCGTTTAGATATTGTTGAAAATCGTTATGTCGGTATGAAGTCTCGTGGCTGTTATGAAACACCGGGTGGCACGATTATGATGCGTGCGCATCGTGCGATTGAGTCTTTGACTTTAGATAGAGAAGTGGCGCATTTAAAAGATGAGCTAATGCCACGTTACGCGACCTTAGTTTATAACGGATATTGGTGGAGCCCAGAGCGTTTATTGCTACAGACTATGATTGATGATTCTCAATTAAGAGTGAACGGTAAGGTTCGTCTTAAGCTGTATAAAGGTAATGTTGATGTCGTAGGGCGTGAATCAGCAGGTGATAGTTTGTTTGATGAAGCGATTGCTACTTTTGAGGAAGATGATGGTGCTTATAATCAGCAGGATGCAGAAGGCTTTATTAAGTTGAATGCGTTAAGAATGCGTATCGCTGCTAAGCGAATGAGATAACGGTTATTTAGAATCCTGTTTACTTTAATGAAGCGTGAGTAAAGTGAACAGGATTTTTTTTGTCAAACTTGTATAATGCCATCAGTGCAATTTCTTTTTAGGGGTAGAAGGTGAATGAGTAAGTTACGCAAAAAAAATGAGAATAATAAAGTTGTGCGTAATACCAATAGCTTAGCAGTCATACCGCAAGTGAAGCTATTAAAAATAAATCGCTGGTTTTTTGCTACCATTACGGGTTTGATGGCGACGGTTGTTGTTATGGGTATTTTTTTAATTCCCGATAATCAAGCGGTATTCGAACAGGCTCAAGAACAAAAAAATATAGCATTATATGAAAGACAGATGAATCCTGTTTTATCTGCTGAGGTGGACGCACTCAAGTCACAGTTGGTTGGGGTTGTCAGTGGATCTATTGAAACAAAATTAAAAAATCTGGAAGAAAGCTTACGTGTTGGTTCGATTGGATTAACAGGAATGGAGACCATCCATTCTTTACAGAATGATTTACAGGTGCTAAAAACGTATTCTGAAACAGGCGCGGGTCGGTTGATTGCAACTCAATATCGTACGCCTGATACAGCGGTTTCTGATGTTCAATCGGTTGCATTAGTTCATGAAATTAATCAACTAAAAGGGTTGGTAAGTTTATTGTTAGGTTCTTGTGCTTTGATGTTTGCTGCTGTAGCTGGTATTTGGGTGCGTAAACGATACGCATTAAGCTATGATTCTCCAGAGCAACGAAAAATATTATAGTGTGATTATTTTATGAGTTGATACAAAAAAGCCGCTGTTATTGAATAATAACAGCGGCTTTTTTTATGGTGTACGCTTAAGCTTTTAGTGGCTTAAGAATTTCCATACCGCTTCAATCGCTTCATCTTCAGAGTAGCCAGCTTTTTTAACGGGACCAATGTCCATGATAGAGGCCATTGCTTTAGGCATCCCGTTTTTACCTTCTTTTAAGGTTTTAGCGAAGCTAGATTTCGTTAAATCACCTGATTTAATTAATTCAGCTAATTGTGGGTTCGATGAAATATCATGACATGCACCACAACCACGACCGAAAGCACGGTCATAGATTTTTTTACCTACTTTCATTTCGTTAGCAGCAGATGCTTGTGCACTTAAACCAAGTAGAGCAACTGTAGCCATAGATAGTAATAATTTTTTCATATTAACCTCGTTAGTATTGATAAATAGAGCCCTCATCTTATATAAGGAAGATTTGGGATTAAAAACATAAGCTTTAAACAGTGTAAAATTTAAAATTTACTTGTCGACTATTTTATGCGATTTTACAGTATTTTTCCAGAATTGCAGGTAGCCATTAGATGCCACACTAATGATTTCCTTATTATTGTTAGTAAAATGAACCGATAAAATAGAGGCGGCCGAAGGTTTCCAGTTATCTTTCTTTTTAGGACGCCAGTATTCTACGCGTTTTCCTTTTTTTATATCCCATAAATCAATTCGGCTGGCAACATGACCTGTTGCAAGAAAGAGACTGTCATCTGAAAAAGCGGAATCGGTTAAGGTGACTAAATTATTGCCAAGCTGTTTATAAAGTTTCCCAGACTGTACTCGCCATAAACGCGCGGTTCCTAAGCCTTCATTGGTTAATGCGTATTTATCATCAGGCGAGATAGCGACATTAGATAGGGTGCTTTGATGCTGCCAAATATAAAGCAGCTTGCCATCTTTTAGATTCCATAACTTGGCTGTGTAATCCATAGAGCCAGTGATGGCAAGCTGGTTACTTTGAGAGATATCTACTTGAGTAACAGCTTGTTTATGTGGAAAAGCAAAACGCGTTTTTCCATGAAATAGAGAATAGTAAATCGCTTTATCAGCTAGGCCGATTAAGGCGAATTTACCATCAGCGGATAAAGAAACAGAGTGAATACCAGGTAAATACCAAACATTCATTAAAATCCCATCAGAAATACGCCACCAAGCTAAGGATTCTTTTTCGGCTGTAATCGCATATTTTTCATTATCTGAGATAGCTGAATATAAAACACCATTTCTCTCATCGGTATGCTGCCAAGTATGAATCAGTTGCTTGGGTTTTAATTGCCAAAATTCTGCATAGCCTTTGAAATTACCCAGTAAAGCAAAGTTTTTAGACAGGCTTGCGGAAAGGAAACCATCAGGTGATAGTGGGTAAGTTCGCTTTGCTTCGGGTGTGTTTTCACACGCACTGAGCAGTAATAGGCAGAGAAGAGGGGCTAACAATGATAATTTCATAGGCTGATAAACTAAATGAGTAAATTGAGCATACTTATCTTATGTTTGAAACCATTTTAATGATTGATGTAATGTAACCACCGTACCAATAATAAATAGCGTAGGAGGCTGTATGTTTTCATCTTTAATGGTGTCGTAGATAGTACTTAATGTGGCAGTAATAACGCGTTGTGTATGGGTTGTTCCTTGCTGAATGAGGGCAATAGGTAAATCAGGCGAGGCTCCGTGTTTGATTAAAGACTGGCAAATGGTTTCTAAGCCAACAAGCCCCATATAAATAACAATGGTTTGATTAGGTGCGGCTAATTGTTTCCAGTTGAGGTTAACACTATTATCTTTTAAATGTCCGGTCACAAAGGTGCACGATTGCGCATGATCTCTATGCGTAAGCGGAATACCTGCATACGTGGCACAGCCAGAAGCAGCGGTAATACCAGGTACTACTTGGAAATTAATATTTTCTTTGACCAGTGTTTCAATTTCTTCAGCCCCTCGACCAAAAATAAACGGATCTCCGCCTTTTAAGCGCACCACTCGTTTTCCTGATTTAGCCAATCGAGCCAGCAATTCATTAATGGATTCTTGAGCTAAGCTGTGATTATCTCGTTGTTTGCCCACATAGATTTTTTCTGCATCACGGCGTACCAGTTCTAAAATTTCATCAGAAACTAATCGGTCATAAACCACCACATCCGCTTGCTGCATAAGGCGTAATGCTCGAAAGGTTAATAAATCAGGGTCGCCTGGACCTGCGCCTACGAGATAGACTTCACCAGTTACTGTTGAGCTGTCTGTTTTAGTAATTGCAGCTTGTAACCTTGTTTCCGCTTCTTGTTTTTTACCTGAATAAAACAGTTCGGCAATAGAGCCTTGCAATACGTTTTCCCAAAAAATTCGGCGTTGAGAAGGGGGATGTATATGTGTTTTAACGGATTCTCGGTACTTTTCTGCTAATTCGGCTAATTGTCCAAATGCAGGCGGAATCAGACTTTCCAGTTTTGATCGGAGTAAACGGGCTAAAACAGGGGAGCTTCCTCCCGAAGAAACCGCGGCGATAACAGGCGAACGGTCAATAATCGCAGGCACAATAAAGCGGCAGAGTTTTGGATTATCCACTACATTGACAGGAATATTATGTTGCTCTGCTAGTTCAGCGACTTGTTCATTCACAACAGCTTGATTGGTAGCAGAAATAATAAGCCGTTGTTGTTGAATATCATTTGGAGAAAATTCTTTTTTCTCTATTTTTATAGCAGGGTTATTGTCTGCTAATGTCTGCATATTAGAACAAATATGAGGCGCAATGACATAAACGTGTGCGCCTGCTTTGGCCAAGAGTTCAACTTTTCTACAAGCAATTTCGCCTGCACCGACGACAAGGCAGTTTTGTTCTTTTAGGTTAATAAAAAGGGGGAAATAATCCATGTTAGAGCGTGTTAATTATTATAGGAAATCGTGTAGTGCTATTATAGGCACTCTTTGAATCGATAATGGATAAAATTTAAAATTAGTATGATTGACTTTAATAGAGAGATAGATGCCACGGGATTGCATTGCCCTTTACCTTTATTACGTTTAAAAAAAGCCTTAAAAGAAATGCAATCAGAAGAAATTGTACAGGTTATCGTGACCGACCCTGCCGCCCATTTGGATTTTGGTGTCTATGCTGAGCAAACGGGGCATATTATCTTAGATTACCTGCGTGAGGATGCAGGGCGGCAAATTTTTTATATACAAAAAAAATAAGGTTTTATGTTTTTATCTGTGGGGGTGTCTGTAATAAACTGATTTATAACGCTAGATGAAATTGGTATGGCTGATGAATAATAAAATCCTAAATTAATAGAGAGCTTGAAATAATTACCTAGTAAAATACTTGGTTATTTTTAATATTTTTCAAATGGTTACATAAGTATAGTACATAAAAAATTAACGTGATTTTCATTTTTCAAGGGAGTAGTATTAAGTCATAAATTAAATTTATGACGGAGAAAATTGTAATGGCTGATATTGAAAAATGGGATGTCGAAGATGAACAATTTTGGGAATCTGAAGGCAAAAAAATAGCAAATCGAAATTTATGGATTTCGATTCCAAGTTTATTGGGAGGATTTGCGGTTTGGTTATATTGGGGAATTATTACTGTTCAAATGTTGAATTTAGGTTTTCCCTTTGAAAAATCGGAATTATTCACCTTAATGGCGATTGCTGGATTAACAGGAGCAACGCTTAGAATTCCCAGTAGTTTTTTTATCCGTTTATGTGGCGGACGTAATACCATTTTCTTTACCACCGCCTTATTAATGTTACCTGCATTAGGGACAGGCATGGCATTACAAGATAAAGACACACCGTTTTGGGTGTTTCAAGTACTGGCTTTATTATCAGGATTTGGTGGTGGAAATTTTGCCTCATCAATGTCTAATATTAGCTTTTTCTTCCCTAAAAAAGTGCAAGGTTTTGCATTAGGCATGAATGCGGGTTTAGGTAATTTTGGTGTGACCACTATGCAAATGTTAATTCCACTATCTATGACGGTGGGAATGTTTGGTGCAATGGGTGGCGATTCAATGACCTTGATTTCAGCATCAGGCTCATTAATTGGTAAGATTCCAGCAGGCACAGAAAGTTATATTCAAAATGCAGGCTTTATCTGGTTATTATTATTAGTACCCTTAGCTTTTGCAGGCTGGTTTGGTATGAATAATATTCGTACTGAACAAGTCTCGCCGGGGTTAGGTAATCCTGTTACCAGTATCGCAATGATTACCGGTATGCTGGCGATTGGTTTTATTTCCGCTGTTTTTGGTTTATGGTTAATGTTACCTGAAGCGGTTAATGGATCAGGCTTTAAAGTGCCTAAAGAAATTGCACTCTTTATTGTGATTGCTTTAACGGTTTCATTATTAAAAATTATTCCAGGAAAGATTGGCACGAGTTTAGAGCGTCAATATAAAATTTTTGATAATAAACATACTTGGGTTATGAGTATTATTTACACCATGACCTTTGGTTCATTTATTGGTTTTGCAGCTTGTTTTCCATTAGCAATTAAAGTGATTTTTGGTTATCAACATATTCTTGTTGATGGTGTTATGACGCATGACTTAGCTAACCCTAATGGACCAAGCGCCTTAATGTATGCATGGTTAGGGCCTTTTATCGGTGCGTTAATTCGCCCTGTCGGTGGCATGATTGCTGATAAATTTGGTGGATCATGGGTAACGCATATCGTGTCTGCTATTATGGTTGGAAGTGCAATGGGTGTGGCTTACTATATGAAAGCCGCTTATAACTCAGCAACACCTGAAGAGTATTTTGTAGAGTTCTTTCTTTTGTTTTTAGTTTTATTTGCAGCAACCGGTATTGGTAATGGTTCAACATTCCGATCTATTGCAATGATATTTCCTAAAGAGCAAGTGGGTCCGGTTCTTGGTTGGACTTCAGCGGTTGCAGCTTACGGGGCATTTTATATTCCTAAAGTATTTGGGGAGCAAATTAAAGCGACTACGCCTGAAATTGCCTTATATGGTTTTGCAGCCTTTTATGTTGTCTGCATTATGATTAACTGGTGGTTTTATTTGCGTAAGGATGGTGAATTTTACAATCCATAAAGATAGCTAAATATTTCCACCTGCTTATTGCTGAATAAGCAGGTGGAATTTTGTATGACCGCTACAGCAGTTAATGGTTTTAGCTGATTGAATATAAATAATAAAAAATTAGGAGAAAAACACGATGAGTCATTTTTTAGACCGTCTTAAATTTTTCAAGAAAGTACAAAGTAAATTTTCAGGTGATCATGGTGTGGTCACTAATGAAGACCGCCAATGGGAAGATGGATACCGTAATCGCTGGCGTTTTGATAAAGTAGTACGTTCTACGCATGGCGTAAACTGTACGGGTAGTTGTTCGTGGAATATTCACGTTAAAAATGGTTTGGTTGCGTTTGAAATGCAAGCGACGGATTATCCGCGTACACGCCCTGATCTGCCAAATCATGAGCCGCGTGGCTGTCCACGTGGTGCAAGCTTTTCATGGTATTTATACAGTCCTTTGCGTGTTAAACATCCGTTAATTCGTGAGCGTTTAGTGACCATGTACCGTGATGAACGTGCAACGGGTAAAGATGCGGTTGAAGCGTGGGCTGCGATTCAAGAAGATCCTAAAAAACGTGAAAAATACACAGCTGTGCGTGGTTTAGGGGGATTTGTTCGCGTTGACTGGGATGAAGTCTCAGAAATCATTGCAGCATCGAATGTGTATACTGCTAAAACCCACGGTCCTGATAGAATTGCTGGATTTTCACCGATTCCTGCCATGTCGATGATTAGTTATGCGGCAGGAAGTCGTTATCTATCATTAATTGGTGGCGCGTGTTTATCATTTTACGATTGGTATTGTGATTTACCGCCTGCTTCGCCACAAACATGGGGTGAACAAACGGATGTACCTGAATCAGCAGATTGGTATAACTCCACCTATTTAGTCGTTGCTGGTGCTAATTTACCGATGACGCGTACCCCTGATGCACATTTCTATTCAGAAGTGCGTTATAAAGGGGCAAAAGTTGTTGTTTTATCACCTGATTATGCTGAAAATGTAAAATTTGCCGATTTATGGATGCCTGCGAAACAAGGTACCGATGCCGCCGTTTTCTTGGCGATGGGTCATGTCGCCTTAAAAGAATTCTACATTGATAACCAAGATACGTATTTTGAAGAATACACGCGCACGTATACTGATTTACCGATGTTGGTTATTTTAGATGAGTTTGAAGGTAGTTATGTATCAGGGCGTTTTGTGCGTGCTTCAGATTTTGATGATGGTTTAGCCGAAGAAAATAATCCTGATTGGAAAACAGTGGTTATTGACGAAAAATCAGGCGATGTTTATGCACCGAATGGCTCAATCGGTTTTCGCTGGGGCGAAGAAGGACAATGGAATTTAGTTTCTAAGAAAGGCGCAAAAACCACTAAACCTCGTTTAAGTTTGATTTTTGATAAAGAAGATACGGTGGATGTGCTTTTTCCTGATTTTGACTCGGGTAAAGATACGGGAATGCATCGTAATGTCCCCGTTAAAATATTAGAAATTAAGGGTAAAAAAGTAAAAGTCGCCACGGTATTTGATTTACAACTTGCACAATACGGTCTTGATCGTGGTTTAGGCGGCATTGCCGCAACGGGCTATGATGATGCCAGTGTACCGAATACGCCTGCATGGGCTGAAGCGATTACTGGTGTAAAACAAGCGGATATTATTCGTACCGGTCGTGAATTTGCCTATAATGCGTCTAAAACCATGGGTAAATCGATGGTTATTTTAGGCGCGGGTATCAATCATTGGTATCACAATGATATGAACTACCGTGCGATTATGAATCTGTTGCATATGTGTGGTTGTGTCGGTCAAAGTGGTGGCGGTTGGGCTCATTATGTAGGCCAAGAAAAATTGCGTCCACAAGCAGGTTGGGCACCGGTTGCCTTTGCCTTAGATTGGCAAAAACCTCCGCGTCACATGAACGGAACCACTTATTTTTACTTCCATACCGATCAGTGGCGCTATGAAAAATTAGAGGCTGATGCGATGTTAGCGACCTCTGCACAAGGAAATTATAAAGGCCATAATTTATCCGATTATAATGTGGTTTCACAGCGTTTAGGTTGGTTGCCATCGGCTCCGCATTTTAATAAAAATCCAATGGATATTGTTAAAGATGCAGAAGCGGCGGGAGCAACAGACGAGAAAGGCGTATCGGATTATATTGTTAAGCAATTAAAATCAGGTGATATTAAATTTGCGGCTGAAGATATTGATGCACCGGAAAATCATCCGCGTAATTTATTTGTCTGGCGTGCGAATCTCATTGGTTGTAGTGCCAAAGGGCATGAGTATTTCCTTAAGCATTTATTAGGGGCTCAAAATGGCGTAATGCAAGATGTATTACCCGAAGCTGAAGGCCAAGAAATTAAATGGCATAAAGATGCACCGATTGCGAAATTGGATTTAATGGTCGATATTAACTTCCGTCTTAATTCAACGGGTGCTTTTTCGGATATCGTTTTACCAACGGCGACATGGTATGAGAAGAATGATCTTAATACCACTGATATGCACCCGTTTATTCATCCACTGACCCAAGCGGTTGATCCGGGTTGGGAATCACGTTCGGATTGGCAAATTTTTAAAACTATTTCTAAAAGTTTTTCTATCTTAGCTGAGAAGCATTTAGGCTCACAAAAAGATGTGGTTGCTCTACCTATTTTGCATGATACGCCTGCAGAATTAGCTCAAGCAATGGATGTAAAAGATTGGAAGCGTGGTGAATGTGAACCGATTCCTGGTAAAACATTACCATTATTAAAACTGGTTACACGTGATTTCGCAGATACTTATAAGAAATTTACTGCGTTGGGGCCGTTATTGCCTAAACAAGGTAATAATATTAAAGGCATCGATTGGGATACCAAAAAAGAATACGAGCATCTAAAAGAAATTAACTACACTATTAAAGAAGAGGGCGTTTCATTTGGTATGCCTTCTTTAGAAGATGATATTAGTGTGTGTGAAACGATTTTAGCACTCGCACCAGAAACTAATGGTGAGGTGGCGGTTAGATCGTGGAAAGCCTTGAGTGGCAAAACGGGTGTTGACCATACGCATCTTGCGTTACCACGTGAAGATGACAAAATTACTTTCCGTGATATTAAAGCCCAGCCACGTAAGATTATTACTGCCCCGACGTGGAGTGGTATTGAATCTGAAAAGGTCAGTTATAACGCCTGTTATACCAATATTCATGAGCGCATTCCTTTTAGAACTTTAACAGGGCGAGCACAATTTTATCAGGATCATCAATGGATGCGTGATTTCGGTGAGGGGTTTTGTACCTATAAACCTGCGGTCGATATGTTATCCACCAAGGAAATGATGGAAAAAGTGGGTGATAAACCGCATTTGAAATTGAACTGGATTACACCGCATAGTAAATGGGGGATACACAGTACCTATCAGGATAATCAGCGTATGTTGACTTTATCGCGTGGTGGCCCGCATGTATGGATTTCAGAAACCGATGCTGAAAAAGCAGGCATTGAGGATAACGATTGGGTTGAAGCATTAAATATTAATGGCGCAACAATGGCACGTGCCGTTGTCAGTCAGCGTATTCCTGATGGCATGGCGATGATGTATCACGCTCAAGAGAAAAACGTCAATGTTCCAGGTTCTAATACCACGGGAAAACGAGGCGGTATCTTAAATAGTGTCACGCGTATTACGGTAAAACCGACGCATATGATTGGGGGTTATGCTCAATTAAGTTATGGCTTTAACTATTACGGTACCATTGGTTCGCAACGTGATGAATATGTGATTTTACATAAAGTAGAAGATCAAGATATTAAGTGGTTAGAAGAACCGCTAACTGAAACCCAAGAGAAAACCTTAAATCCAAAAGGTGTTCCGCAAGCGGCTTACACTTGTACAGACGAGTCGGAGAAATAATATGAAAGTAAGAGCGAATTTTTCACTGGTCTTTAATTTAGATAAATGTATCGGTTGTCATACCTGTTCAGTGACGTGTAAAAATGTGTGGACCAGTCGAAAAGGGGTGGAGTACGCATGGTTTAACAATGTCGAGTCTAAACCAGGTATTGGTTACCCTAAAAATTGGGAAGACCAAGAGCAATGGAATGGCGGCTGGGAATTAGTGAAGGGCAAGTTGCAATTAAAATCGGGTAACCGTCGTAATGTGCTGAAAAATATTTTCATGAATCCGAATATGCCGACGATTGATGATTATTACGAGCCATTTACCTATGATTATGCAGTATTGCAAACCAGCCCTTTATTAGAAGCCACACCGACAGCACGTCCGCGATCATTGATTGATGGGCGACGCATGGAAAAAATCGAATGGGGGCCGAATTGGGAGGATGATTTAGGCGGTAAATTTAAAATGCGCGGTGAAGACTCGAATTTTAAAGATATGGAAAAACAAGTGTATGCTGAATTTGAGCAGACCTTCCATATGTATTTACCACGTATGTGTAACCATTGTGTTAATCCTGCCTGTGTTGCGGCGTGTCCATCGGGTTCAATTTATAAACGTGAAGAAGATGGTATTGTCTTAGTAGATCAAGACAAATGCCGTAGCTGGCGCATGTGTATCAGTGCTTGCCCGTATAAAAAAATGTTTTATAACTGGGAATCAGGTAAAGCTGAAAAATGTACCGGTTGTTATCCACGTGTAGAATCAGGCTTACCAACAGTATGTTCTGAATCTTGTGTGGGGCGTATTCGTTATAACGGCGTGATGCTTTATGATGCAGATCGTATTGAAGAACTCGCGTCAGTTGAAGACGACAAAGATATGTATCAAGCTCAGTTGGATTTATTTTTAGATCCAAACGATCCTGAAGTGATTAAACAAGCGAAGGAAGATGGTATTCCTGAATCGTGGATGGAGGCGGCGCGTCAATCACCGATTTATAAATTAATCGTTGATTGGAAAGTGGCTTTTCCATTGCATCCAGAATATCGTACCTTACCGATGGTATGGTATGTGCCGCCACTTTCGCCAGTGCAATCACAAATAGACCAAGGTAATATTGAATCTTCACCAGATGGTGCGATTCCTAAAGTTGAAAACCTACGTTTACCGGTTCAATACTTAGCGAATATGCTTACTGCCGGTAAAGAAGAGCCGATTGTATTAGCCTTAAAGCGTATGATTGCGATGCGTAGTTTTTATCGTTCACTTAATGTGGAAGGTAAAACCGATTTAGCGGTACTTGAAGAAGTCGGTCTCAACGAAGACCAAGTGCGCGATATGTATCGTTATATGGCGATTGCCAATTATGAAGATCGTTTTGTGATTCCAACCAGTCATGAAGAGTTACATCAAGAAGATTTTCACAGTTTTCAGGGGCAAAATGGTTTTAGCTTTGGTAATGACGGTTGTAGTATTAGTCCAGAAGCGTCTTTATTTCCAGAGAAACGTAAATCAAGTGGTGATAAATTAGAATTTGTACGTTATCATCCTGCGGCAAAACGTTCAGATGGGGAAAAATCATGACCCAACTGTATAAAATTTTATCGGTGTTATTAGAATATCCGCGTAAAGATTTAGTGGATAACTGGGATGAACTAAAGCAACTTATTGGCGATATTCCAAGCTTAAATACCGATGATAAAGCAAAATTAGTGGATTTCATTGATTGGGCATCGACATTATCATTAACCGCTTTTCAGGCGAAATATGTCGATGATTTTGATATGACCGCTGAAAACTCGTTGTATATTACGTATCATTTATTTGATGAGCAAGATCGCGATAGAGGCCCTGCTTTAATTGAACTTGCGGAGCTTTATAAATCGACTGGTTTTGAAATTAATGATGGGGAATTGCCGGATTATTTACCGTTAGTTTTAGAGTATGTATCAACGATGGATGATGCGGACAGTGCCAGTGCGTTTTTAAAACAAACCACGCAGGCAATGGATATTATTGCCGGTAATCTTGAGAAAAATGCCAGCCCCTATGCACCACTGTTAAGAATTGTGGAGCATCAGGGTCAATTAGCCGATATAGCAGCATAAAGGTGAAATTATGAATTTAACAAACTTAATTTTTGGAATTTATCCGTATATCGCATTGACCACGTTTTTAGTGGGCAGCGTGATTCGTTTTGATCGCGAGCAATATACGTGGAAAGCCGACTCTAGCCAACTGTTTGAAAAAGAACTGTTGCGTAAAGGCAGTATTTTATTTCATGTCGGCGTACTGGCTTTATTTATGGGGCATTTCGCAGGGCTTGTCACACCGCATAGCTGGTTTGTCGCCATGGGTGTATCCGATATGATGCATCAAGTGGTTGCAATTTCAGCAGGTGCAGGTTTTGGTTCTTTATGTATGATGGGCGGTGTGATTTTATGGAAACGCCGTATGTACAACACTCGCGTGCGTGCTAATAGCCGTTTTATGGATATTTTTATCCTTGATTGGATATTAGTGACTTTAGGTATTGGTTTATTAACTATTCCTGTGTCGATTTATCATGCTTTCGGTGGTGATGCGTCAGTAATGATTGCCTTAGCGGAATGGGTGCAGGGTATGTTATTACTCAATGCCAACCCTGAAATTTTAGCTGAAGTGGATTTTATTTATAAATTACATTTATTCTTAGGCATGAGTGTATTTTTATTATTCCCGTTTACACGTTTAGTACATGTCTGGAGTGTGCCGTTAGGTTATATCTGGCGACCGTATCAGTTGGTACGGACTAAGTATGTGAAGTCTCGGTAGATAGTTTTATTTGGGGCGTAGCTTTAGTCTATTTTTAATAGTATGTAGGCTGAAGCTTACGCCCCAATTATCTAGCAGATAAATTTTTTGACAAAAGCATAAAAAATAAATAGCATACAATGTATGGTATATAAAAATAAACAAATTCGTTTTTCACCCGAAAAAAATAACTTACTTAAACTGGAAAGAGGCGTTGGTTTTGAAGAGGTATTATTAGCGATAGAAATGGGTGATGTGTTGGACGACTTAGCACATTCTAATCAAGATAAATATTCTCATCAGAATATTTTGGTGCTATTACTGAGGATTAAAGATTATGTTTATATTGTGCCTTATGTTGAAGAGGACGATTTCATTTTTTTAAAAACGATTATTCCTTCTCGAAAAATGAATAAACGCTATAACAAAGGTCGTTAATAATGAATATTAAATTAGATGTTGAGGAACAAGCATTACTTGATAGTGTTGATGCTGGAGAATGGCAGAGTAAAGGGCTAATTGATGAGCGGATTATTGAGTTACAGACTTATTTGAAACAAGAAAAGAAAAAAGCAGTTTCTATTCGTTTGCCTGAAAATGATTTATATGAATTAAAGCGAAAAAGCCTTGAAAATGGGATTCCCTATCAAAATGTTATTCAAATGTTAGTGCATCAATATACAAACAATAAGATTAATTTAGAAATGTAATAAGGAATAAAGTTAATATTATGGAATTTAGATATAAAGAACCTGTAACCGATTTTAGCGATGGTTTAGTCGCGTTAAAAGCCTACCATGAAGATTTTTTAGGGCGCGGAGAACAGTTATTGCAACTGGCTTTTGAGTTAAAAGCCAAGGGCATGAATGAAGCTTATGCAAATCAATGTATGGCGATGTTTTGTCATTATGAGCATGCGAATCATTTACATCATCAAGATGAAGAGCAGGCTTTATTTCCGTTATTGGTCGGTAAGTCAGCGTTATTTGATGGCATGATTGAGCGTTTAATGTTGGATCATGAAGAAATTGAAGCCGCATGGTTGGCGTTAGCACAGCAATTAAAACAACCTGGTGCGATTACAGATTTTGAAAATTTACAACGATTAGCGATAGACTTTGAAAAAATTCAGCGTGAACATTTAACCCGTGAGGATGAAGATTTTTCACCACTGGTTAAAGCCGAATTAACAGATGATCAACGTAAAGCCGTTGGAACAAAAATGGCAGAGTTAAGGCATTTAGCCGTTTAGAAATAAATATAAAATAACTTCGATAATTTGGGGCGTAATTTAGCCTGCATGATTAAAATCAGATTAAAGTCTGAACCCCAAAAAAAGTATTGAATGCACAAAAGATTTTTTAATATTTAGAGAGATAGAACATTGGAACTACAACATAAAGCCACCAACCTTTGGGGAAATTTCTTCAAGGTGAATATGGTACAAATTCGAACTTTTCACATGACATGGTTCGCCTTCTTTTCTGCTTTCTTTGCATGGTTTGGAATTGCACCCTTAATGGTGGTTATTCGAGAAGAAATGCACTTAACTAAAGACCAAGTGGGTTGGGCGATTATTGCTTCCGTTGCCGCAACGGTGTTTGCCCGATTTTTTATTGGCTGGCTTTGTGACCGTATTGGACCAAGGTTAGCTTATACCTATCTATTAATTCTGGGTTCATTGCCTGTTGCCGGGATTGCGTTTGCAGATAGCTTTGAAAGCTTTATTGTTTTTAGATTATTAATTGGCATCATCGGGGCATCATTTGTTATTACGCAATACCATACCTCTGTTATGTTTGCGCCTAATGTTGTAGGGCAAGCCAATGCGACCAGTGCGGGTTGGGGTAATTTAGGCGGTGGTGTGACGCAATTAGTTATGCCATTAATGTTCTCTGCTTTTGTTATTGGCTTTGGCTTTACCGATGCTGAAGCTTGGCGTGCTTCTATGATGGTAGTGGGAACTGTTATCTTTTTTACCGGTATTGCTTATTACTTTTTAACCCAAGATGCACCTGATGGAAACTTTGCTGACCTTCGTGAAAAAGGCATGTTACCTGAAAAGAAAGAAGTAACGGGTGCTTATTTTAATGCGATGAAAGACTATAGAATCTGGATTTTATTTATTATCTATGGGTCTTGTTTTGGAATTGAATTAACGGTTAATAATGTTGCCGCACTTTATTTCTTTGATTATTTTAAAGTCGATATGGTAACAGCAGGTATGATTGCCGCCTGTTTTGGTTTGATGAATATTTTTGCACGTACTTTAGGCGGTATATTTGCCGATAACTGTGCGTCTTTATGGGGCTTAAAAGGTCGTAGTTACTGGTTATTTATTGTCTTACTAGCTGAAGGGTTCGCCTTAATGCTATTTTCACAAATGAGTGTGTTATTTTTAGCGATTCCAACGTTAATTATGTTTTCTTTATGTACCCAAATGGCAGAAGGCGCAACGTATTCTGTTGTACCTTTTATGAATAAAAAAGCATTAGGAGCGGTATCGGGTATTGTCGGTGCCGGTGGTAATGCTGGTGCTGTTGCAGCGGGTTTCTTATTCAAAGGCTCCATGGAATGGAATGATGTATTTTTTACCATTGGTGTAGTGGTTGCGATTGCTTCATTTTTAACCTTTTTCCTTAAATTTACTGATGAACAAGAAAGAGAAGAAAAAGTAGCTTTTGAAAAAGCTCATATGGAGGTTTTACAGCATAAAGCAGATGAGGCAAATGCGGCGTTAGAGCGTTCATTAGGTATTATTAGAGAAGCTGAGAAAGGCTAATTGAACTGTTTACCTATGAGCTGTGATGTTTCATCATGGCTTATGGGTATTATTAATGCTTTTATAGAGTGAGTGGACTGAACTAAAAATATAAATAAGGATTGAGTATGAATAAATTAATTTTAGGTGTAATAGTCGCTTCATTGCTGAATACTGCTGTTTATGCGAGTGAAAAAGATAAGCATCATGATAAAAAAAATGATAAATATATGAATTTTGGGCCAGGTGATTCGTATCGACATACGATGAAAATTAAGCCTGCCGATTTTGAAAAAGTAAAAAATATTGCTAAAGCGGCGGATGATTTGCCGAAGCCATTAACGAGAGATACCGTTAGAAAGGTAAGTGTTGATTTAAACGCTGTTGAAGTGATTTCAGATATTGCCAAAGGTATTTCTTATCATTATTGGACCTTTAATAAAACAGTTCCGGGGCCTTTTTTAAGAGTGCGTGAAGGCGATACCGTTGAATTAAATTTACATAATGATAAAAGCAGTAGTCACAGTCATTCGATTGATTTACACGCAGTAACAGGGCCGGGCGGTGGTGCAGCAGTGACTGAAGTGGAAGCTGGAGAAACCAAAACGCTTACGTTTAAGGCAAAAACCGCAGGCTTATATGTATATCATTGTGCATCAGGTAATGCCGCCACGCATATAGCCAATGGCATGTATGGCTTAATTTTAGTTGAGCCGCCTAAAGGCTTATCTAAAGTCGATCATGAATATTATGTGATGCAGGGTGAGTTATATACGCATAAACATATCGGTAAAACCGGTTTTCAACGCTTTGATAGTAAAAAAATGCTCAAGGAAAAGCCTGAGTATATTGTCTTTAATGGCAAAACAGGCGCGTTAATTGATAAGGGCGCATTAACGGCAAAAGTGGGCGATAAAGTTAGAATCTTTATGGGCAATGCAGGCGTGAGTAAAATTTCTTCTTTTCATCTGATTGGTGAGATTTTTGACCGTGTTTACCCTGAAGCCGCATTAAGTAATGCTGTTAAAAATATTCAAACCACTTTAGTACCTGCGGGTGGTGCGACTATGGTGGAATTTAAAGTAGATTATCCAGGAAGTTATGTGCTGGTTGACCATGCTTTAGCTCGTGTAGATCGAGGGGCGTGGGGTATATTGAGTGTGACAGGACATAAGGATGATAGCTTGTATGCAGGAGAATCTGAGGGGAAATCGGCTCATAAAAATGAGCATCATAAGTAGCTGGCGGATAGCTAAATCTTAAACAAGACGTTATTGGCAAGATTCCTCTGTTAGGCCTTATTTTTATGATTGATTAGCAGAAATATAAAAAGCACTTTCGCTAAGAATGCAGGTGCTTTGTTTGCCTGTATTAAAAAATTCTTATATTATCTCTTTTGAATGATTGTTTTTTAGGAGAGATAAAATGAGAATATCCTTATTATTCGTAATGTTTAGCTGGCTTGCAATGAGTCAGGTTTATGCTAAGTCCCCTGCGCCTTTAACGGTAAAAGGGGCGCAAACAATTAGTACCATACAAGCGAAAGCCTTAAAAAATCAGGGGGTCGTCTTTATTGATGTACGCCGTGCATTGGATTTTCAAAGTAGCCATATTCCTTGGGCCATTCACTTAGATTTAAAACTGAATTTAACCGAGTCGAGTTTATTAAATGTAGTGAGAAAAGATCAGTCAGTGGTTTTTTATTGTAATGGGAATCAATGCCAGCGCAGTGCTATTGCCAGTAAGAAGGCTGTGGGGTGGGGCTGGAAAAAGGTGCTATATTATCGCGACGGCTTTCCTGGATGGAAAGACGCGGGTTTATTGGTAAATTAAACAATAAGGGATGAGCCGTACTGAGATTTCTGGCTCATCCTAAAAAGTTTCTGTTATCTTATTTTAAGATTGAGAGAGCTTTTTGAATATGTTCGGCTGTTTCGATGCCAAGGTCGGTTAAATACCCTCCATCTTCTTGACTGATAATTCCTTTTTCATGCAATCGTTTGATAGCGGAAATAAGTTCTGGCTCTGCTGTATTATGAACTTTTATTCCTTCTTGAACCGAAGCGAGATTATATCGTGATAGAATATTGAGTTCTTCGGCGAGTGCTGATGAAATAGGCATAATAAATCCTTCTGTTGTTTAATAAAATGGTAATCTTATTGGGTAAGGATACCTAAAAAACACGCATAATAAAAGTATATTTTATACGGTTTTTAGGGGATTTTATTTATTTGTGCTGGCCGATAAAGCAATTTAACAAGCTATCCGATGTTCCATATTATATGGAAGTCTATTTAGCTATAAAAAAAGAGAAGTTACATGATGAAAAGTCTTTCAAGAATAGCAATGTTTGCTGTAATTGCTAGTTTATTTTTTAGTTTTATGGGGTCGATGCGCCCGAGTTATGAGCAAAACTATACAATTCTCTATTCGGATTTCATTGAAGATATTAGAAGCGGTGCGGTTGCTGAAGTAACCATTACGGGGGATACGGTTAAAGGAAAACTGCGGAGCGGTGAGCGGTTTATGACATATAATCCCGATGATACGCATATGATTGATGATTTAATTCAATACGGTGTAAAAATTCGAGTAGCTACGCCTGAAAAAGAATCTATGCTGATGCAGATTTTTATTTCTTGGGCTCCTATGTTGTTATTAATTGGGGTGTGGGTGTATTTTTTCCGCAAACAGCAGGGCGGCGGCGCTGGTGGCCAAATGGGCATGGGAAAAAGTCGTGCAAAACTTTTAGAAGAAGACCAAGTTAAAGTTAATTTTTCGGATGTGGCGGGTGTTGAAGAAGCCAAAGAAGACGTGGTTGAAATCGTTGATTTCTTAAAGAATCCGAGTAAATACGAATTAGTGGGCGGTAAAATTCCTCATGGGGTTTTATTGGTCGGCCCTCCGGGAACGGGTAAAACGTTATTAGCGCGTGCGATTGCAGGTGAATCGGGTGTGCCATTCTTTTCAATTTCAGGGTCTGATTTTGTTGAAATGTTTGTTGGGGTTGGGGCATCACGAGTTCGTGATATGTTTGAACAAGCGAAAAAACGTGCACCGTGTATTATTTTTATTGATGAGATTGATGCGGTAGGTCGCCAAAGGGGCGGTGCAGGCACAGGCGGTGGCGGTAATGATGAGCGTGAGCAAACATTAAACCAGCTATTAGTTGAAATGGATGGCTTTAGTGGTAATGAAGGCATTATTGTTATTGCGGCAACCAACCGTTCGGACGTGTTGGATAAGGCGTTACTAAGACCAGGGCGTTTTGATAGAGAAATTCATGTTGGTTTACCTGATATTAAAGGACGTGAGAAAATTTTAAGTGTCCATTTAGGTAAAATTCCTCAAGAGAAAGATGTCAACGTAAGAGATTTAGCGCGTGGAACACCTGGATTTTCAGGGGCTGAATTGGCAAATTTAGCCAATGAAGGCGCTTTAGCCGCTGCACGTGAAAATAAAAAATTAGTCTCAATGAAGCATTTAGATGGCGCGCGTGATAAGTTGCTAATGGGGGCTGAAAAACGCTCTATGGTCATGCGTAAAGAAGACTTATTAATGACTGCCTACCATGAAGCAGGTCATGCGATTGTTGGGCAAAATGTTGTGGATCACGACCCTGTTTATAAAGTGAGTATTATGCCGCGGGGCGGAGCGTTGGGTATTACCATGTTCTTACCTGAACGTGACCAATACAGTGCCAGTAAAGATAAGTTAGAAAGCCAAATTGCGGGATTATTTGGTGGACGTATCGCAGAAGCTTTAATTTATGGTAATAATAAAGTCACTACTGGGGCATCGAATGATATTGAACGTGCCACACAAATAGCACGTAGTATGGTGACTAAATGGGGATTATCTGAGAAGCTAGGCCCTATGGATTACGGTGATAATGAGGGTGGTTATATGGGCTCTCAGGCAAAACCGATGTCTGAAAAAATGGCAGTCACGATTGATGAGGAAGTACGCGAGTTAATTGATAAAAATTACCAGCATGCGGAAGATATTTTAAAAGATAATATGGATATCTTACATAATATGGCGCAGGCTTTAATGGACTGGGAAACGATTGATAAACATCAAATCAATGCTTTATTGAAAGGTGAGAAGATTGCAGCCCCTGAAGATGATAAGCCTAATAAATCAGATATTGATATGACTAAAAAATCTTCAAAAGAGTCTAGCCCAGAAAAAGAAGAGCTTAAAACGTCTAAGATTGATATGACCCGTAAGGATAATACCCCGAAGAATGATTAGCAACGGTTCTATAAAAATAGAAGACTCATGGCTGCCATTATTGCAGGATGAGTTTTCTAAACCTTATATGACTGAATTGTGTGATTTTTTACAGGTGCAATCTACAGCAGGAAAAGTGATTTTTCCTGCTGAAAAGGACTATTTTAAAGCCTTAAATTTAACGCCTTTTGATGCTGTAAAGGTGGTTATTTTAGGGCAAGACCCTTATCATGGTGAGGGTCAGGCAAATGGTTTATGTTTTTCCGTCCCTTCTGGAGTGAAAATCCCCCCTTCTTTGGCTAATATTTATAAGGAATTAAATGGGGATTTAGGTCTGTCTATTCCACAGTCAGGGAATTTAACGACTTGGGCAGAACAGGGAGTATTATTGCTGAACAGTGTGTTGACGGTTGAGCAGTCTAAAGCGAACTCACACCAGAACCACGGTTGGGAGTTGTTTACTGATAAAATTATTCAGGTGTTAAACCAGCAAAAAAAAGGGGTGGTCTTTATTTTATGGGGGGCATACGCACAAAAGAAAGGTGCTTTGATTGATACTAAAAAACACTGTGTTTTAAAGTCGCCTCACCCATCACCACTTTCATCGTATCGCGGATTTTTTGGCTCTAAGCCTTTTTCTCAGGCTAATCAGTATTTAGTTACCCAAGGAAAAAGTGCAATTGTGTGGGAGCATATTTTAGAATAGCTCGATATCATCGACGATCGCTCCAGTCGCCTCTTTAGAAACAAGCCCTTGTTGAAGTAGTTCTGCATACATAGAGGTTTTATTGCGTCCATGTTCTTTTGCGTAATATAGTGCAATATCGGCCTCACCAATGATTTCGGAGGTGCTTGCTTGAGTATTGATTTCCGTTACGCCTATACTAACCGTTAAATTATCCATTTTAGGAAAGCTATAGTTTTCAATGTAGCGGCGAATGCGCTCAAATGCCCCGTTGGCCTCTTGTACGCCAGAAGCATTAAGGAGAATAACAAACTCTTCTCCACCAAAGCGAAATACAGAGTCGTGGTCACGTAATAATTTTTCCATAGTTCGAGCCACTAAAATAAGGACTTCATCCCCAAAGAGGTGGCCAAATTGATCGTTAACCGACTTGAAATGGTCAATATCTAATAAACCAAGCCAATAGCTATCAGCATCTTCTTTACGTTTGTGTGTATGTACCCCCATTTGTTGGTTGACTGTATTTTTAACTAAGACGCTGGTGATTTCTGTATCCAAAGTCTCCCTATTGAGTACTCCGGTTAATTTGTCGGTTTGTGTTATCCTCAAAAGATCAAGATAATTACTGTAAATCTTTAATAGTCCATAGGTATATCTAGGGGCATCTATGCTATGAATAATATCGTATTCTTGGAGTAGTAATGCAAATACTTGGTTATCTTTATTGGAAACAGGGTAGGCGATAAAGTGTTGCTTGTGATCACTGACTTGTTGTAAGTCTTCTTGTAGTATGGCTTCAGTAATTCCTATTTGTAAGGCTTGCGGCATCATTTTGAAATCTACCTTCATATCCATAATATTGATATTATTTCCTACTGCATAGGATAATAAATGCAATGAAAATTCACTTGTATCTGGATTTTTTTTTACCTTGAATAAACGTAATTCTAAGGAAGGCATTAATTCATTAATGGTTTTTAATAAACTTTTCTCGATAATCTCACGGTCTTGGTGTCGAGTCATCTCGGCTAAACTATCAATGATTTGAGTAGATTTTATTTTCTTCTGCATTTTTTGTATAGAGCCAAATAGGGAGAGGTAGGATAAGGTGTCTTATGTGCCAATAAGCAGGTTACTCTAATTATTTATTTAGAGTAAAAACAGTTACATATATTTTTCCAGTTTAGTAGAGGAAAAAAGAGAAAAATAAGTGTTAATAACGCGCACGCAGCTTATATTGAGTGCGCGCTAATAGATCTTTATTGCTCTTCTTTTTTCTTTTTTGCTTTAGCCGCTTGGCGATTGACAAAGATAATCATACAAATACCTAAGATAACAGGCAGTATTAGTTTCCATAGGCTAATAGTAGTATCTTCTTCTACGCCAACAGCAAAGGCAAGGTGAGTATCTAATTCTTCCCCATTATGCATGATAGTAATATGAGCTAAATAATCGCCTGCTCCAAAATCGCTAAAGTCTACGACAGCATTAATAGTGCCGGTTTTTATTTTTTTCGCTTCTTGGTGGTAGATGCGGCGGCCATCGGATTCTCGTGTGATTTCAAGTTCTAAACTGGTATTACGTAATTTAGGCCCTTCATAATCAAAAACTAGGTTGGTGGGACCAATATTAGGAATGGCTTGGCAAAAGCTCACGCTTTGAGTGAAGGTTGGTGTATAGGCGGTAAAATGAATGACTTCAGGACCGACACTAATACGGCAATTATCGGGTTCATTCGCAGCACCTTTATGAGCAAAAATAGGGTTGCTGAAGAAGCTAAAGAGTAAGAAAGATAAAATAGACAGCTGTTTCATAGTGATAACCTAATTGTATGTTAATGCAGATTTAATATCGAGTACTGCTTGATGATTAAGGGTTGCTGTGCGCTGATGGTTCTGACATAAAGCCCCCCTAAACCCAAGGTAATCGGCAGAAAGAGGAAGCAGTGTTGCAATATCTTTCTCTCTTAAAGAGCCGGCTAATCCGCAGAGAAGTTGGTGTTTTTTGGCAGAATCAACAAAGTTTTTAATGTGGGAGAGGGACATGACTTCCACTAAGGAGCCTTGTTGTTTTTGCATGGTATCTAACATAATACCTGTAAAACCTGCTTCTGAAAAATATTTTATGCTGCTAATATCTGGATTTTGGTCTGCAAACAAGACGGCAATCAGTTGAATACCATTTTGTGTTAGTTGACTTAATTTCTGAATCACAGGCTGCCAATCGCTGTCTGGAAAAAAGCCAATTTTCACGTAATCTACCCCAGTAGCCGCCATGGCTTCTACCGCCTTAAAAATAATATCGGCCTGCATGGGTAAATCACCCACGGTAGCACTGATGGGTTTATTTATTGCCGAACTATGGACAATACTTTGCACAAGACTGACATCTAAAGCGCCTAAAGCGCCTAAAGCAGGTTGTTTTAAGTCAATAATATCCACACCTTCAGCTTGAACGATAAGAGCTTCATTTAAGCTATTTACACTGGCTAGCATCTTATTCATGCGTTGAACCTTGTGTTAAATGTGCTTGAATCGCCGACATAACCCAGTCCCAAGCTTCTTGTTCCCGTTCGCCTGCTGTTTTATCAAAGCCAATGCGTAAATATTCCAATTCGGTTTGAATTTTTTCAGGCAATAGACGTGTCACACGGCTGAGTAAAATCGTGGCTTCTAACACAGAAAATTGCGCGCGATTAAATCCTGTAAAGGCTTTGTGCTGCTCATGATGTATGGCTTTACAGATAATTTTAGGGCGAATCGCATCTTCTTCTATATGTGTAATTTCCACTTCACAATGAGCTAAGGCATTGTCTAATACAGAGCCTTGTATTTTTGTGGCGGAGTGTAAAGGCCAATCGCGATGCCCTGTTAAACAGCCTGCAAAGACTCGTACATCGTCACAGTAATTAATAACTGCTTTCCGTGTGGATAGTAAATTATCCAGAGTGGTCGAGGGGCGAAAGGGCAAAATAATAAATTCATCTTTTTCAATATGAATGCCCATGGGAGCAAGATGTGTTTTGCCTTCTAAATTTTGAGTGGTAACGATGGTTTCTTGAATCATATTATTTAAAAGTACTGCCTGCTGGCTTAAAGCTGTGTAAATCAATGTGTTGTTTTGTCGTTTTTGCGGCACAACCCCAATCAAGTGATTGGTCTTGATTGAAGCGTTTTCCGAGTTGCCATGCAATTTCGGCACGCGCTAATTCAACGCCCAAATAAAAAGCATGTCCCGCGTCGTTTTCGACATTTAATTTTGGGTACAGATCAAAGGGATCAATAGCGGAGTATAGTCCATCACGATTATAGATATGTATGCCTTCTGAACTGATTTGGATACGAAAACTGGGATCTTTTACTTGTGCGGCAAAGTCTTTTATTTCAGAAAGTTGATAGGGAAAAGGGCTAGGTTCATGAAGTGCCATTAAGTCGGAATTAATATGCTTGGGTAAGGTGTTATGTTCCTTTGCGGCATACATAATACGGCGTGCAATATCGGCTTCTTTAATGGCACGCGTTGTATGCTGGCTGACTTCGGTGGCTAAGATATTATTAATATTCAATTCGGAACACATACCCAGTAATAAGGTATTCATACCAGCGGTATCGGCATGGGTTAGCTCGGTAATATTACCTACGCCCAGCATCATATCAACGTCGGGAAATTGTTGGCGTACCTGATGATATCGTACGATAGAATCGGTAAAGCCAAAGTGAATCGGGTCGAGAATCGGGTCAACAATAAAGGGCTTATTTTTAGCCTGTAATGTTTGAATAACGCGCTCAAGGCAACTTATATCGGTATGGTGCTCAGGAATAATAATAGGAATGGCATCGACTTCATCGGCAACCCATAAGGTGCTTTCATGGAGGCTAAGCATATAATCCGCTCCTGCATTGGCTCCGCGAATTAAATCCTCTGTTTCTAAAGAATCAATGCTGACTTGAAATCCTGCTTGTTTTAGCCCTTGAATAATGACTTCCATATTATCGAAAGGGGTATCAGGTAAGCAGCCTATATCAATAACATTGGCTCCATTCTCTTGGTAATATTGGGCGCGTTGAATGACTTGTTCAACGCTTAAATTGGGTGCATCGACAATTTCTGCAAATATTTTGACATCATAATGGCTTAAATCCAGTTTATAGGCTTTTTTTCCAAAGAATAGAGGTAAATCTTTGAGCTCATCAGGACCGCGTTCAACAGGAACGTTTAAGTTTTCTGATAAGCGGTCTAAATCCCCGCGGCATCGTCCTGGAACAATAATTCGGTCAGCATTAAAGGTGTTTTTGAGGCGGCGGCCAATCATGTCAGCGGTCATTAACGCCGCCACTTTAACGCCGATTTGGTGAACGGTGTAAGTGAAATCCGGTTGTATTTTTTCTAAAACCTGATGCAGTTGTTTTTCTGCCAGCTTCCCAGTTAAAAATAGAATATGTTCACTCATAATTGACTGAGCCGTTGTTGAATGGCGTGTTCCAGCTCGCTTACACTCTCTACGACAGTGGTGTATTCAAAGTGACGTAAGGCTTCAGTGGCTTGGAGATCTATTTTTCGAGGGTAAACCATTACTTTACCGCCGGGAGCTGTGGTTTCCATTTCAGGGGCAATATCACAGGGGTAGACAATATTAGGTATACGACATTTTCCTGCTTGAGAATAGAGGTTGGTCACTAAAGAATCTGCAATACCAAGCACACATTTTGCGACGGTATTAGAGGTTGTGGGGGCAAGAACTAAAGTATGGTAATAATTTTTATAAAATAAGCCGACAGGGGGCGCAGAGGCGGTTTTATCACGATATACGCGCACTTTATCACGTAAGTCATTTATGGAAATGCCATACATTTTTAAAACTTCTTCGCCCGCTTGGCTCAGGTATAAATCCACGCGCTCTAAACGGAGCATTAAGGCGATAGATTCTTCAATATAATGCCCCGACCCTGTGACGGCCCATGCAATACGAGGTTGGTCCATAAGGTTAACCGCTAATAATTAAGATACCATTATTATATACGCTGACTTATCATAGCGGCGTATTTCTTGTTGACAACTCCCCTCCCTAAAGAGGAGGGGATTCTTGCTTCAACATGGTTTCACTCGGTTTTAAATACTTCAAAACCTCCGATCCTTCCACTCCACAAGCGTTTATTTCCGCAAGCCCTGCGGTATTGATATTAATCGCGGCATTAATGTCCCGATCTAATATTGAATGACACTCTGCACATTTCCATCGTCTAACATCAAGGGGTTTCTTGCTTCCACGATGCCCGCACTCCGAACATATTTGAGAAGAAGGAAACCATCTTGATATTTTACTAATCGTCCTGCCATACATTTCAGCCTTATAGTTAAGCTGATTAACAAATGTATTCCATCCTGAATCAGAAATTGATTTAGATAGCTTGCGATTCTTTACTAAATTGGATAGTGCAATATCCTCAATACTGATGACTTGGTTTTCGCGTATCAGTTTTGTGCTTAATTTATGTAAAAAATCATGCCTACTATCGGCGATTTTTGCATGCACTTTGGCCACTTTTAAGCGTGCTTTATTTCTATTATGACTTCCTTTTACTTTTTTAGCTAAATGACGTTGTGTTTTAGCTAATTTTTTTGCGTATTTTTTGGTCGATTTTAACGGTTTGTATTTGTAGCCGTCTGAAGTTGTAATGAAGTCAGTTAAGCCCCAATCAATCCCTATCGCTTTATCAATCACTGGCAATTTTTCGGGTTCAAAATCACTCAGCATAGAAACAAAATACCGACCTGAACAATCTTTTGAAATAGTAATTGAGGAAATTTTACCTTTCAGCTCTCTCGACCACTTAATATTAAGTGGCTCTTTAGATTTTGCAATATATAGCTTACCGTCCACAAGACGAAACCCACTGGAAACTAATCTAATGGATTGCTTTTGATGCTTACTTTTAAAGTTTGGATATTTAGCACGTTTAGCAAAGAAGTTAGCAAAGGCTGCATCTTGATTGCGCAATGCTTGCTGTAATACAACAGAGCTAACCTCTTTTAGCCATTCTGTTTCTTTTTTTAACTCGGTGAGTCTTTTAGACGATGCTGAATAGTTGATTTTATTGCCGTTCTGGGTGTATTCCTTAGAACGCCAATCAAGAATTGAATTGTAAACATATCTTACACAGCCAAACGACTTAGCCAAAAGCTCGGCTTGTTCGGTGGTCGGGAAAAATCTGTACTTATAGGCTTTCATGAGTTACAAAGTACACTATATTTTGTAATAAGCAAAGTATTGTGTTTAATTTTGGCTATGTACTAATTAAGTGTTGGTAATAATCTAAGTTTTTGTTTTTAAAAAGGACATAGCAATCGTTAAATGCCCGTAATCATTGACGCTTAAGTCTAACCAACAGCTAATGCAGACATAGCCTTAATTTTCGCTTACATCCCCGCCGTAAACATACGGTTTTTTTTCGCTTAGTTTGATAAAAATGGAGCTTATATGAGCTTATTAACTGATTTATCTCATCCAATGATGATGGGGATTTTAAATGTAACACCTGATAGTTTTTCAGATGGGGGGCAATATGCTGCCGTTGAGGCGGCAGTAGAACAGGCGCGAAAGATGCTTGATGAAGGTGCGACTATTATTGATATAGGGGGAGAGTCTACTCGCCCAGGTTCTGATGCCGTGTCAGCTCAAGAACAGATTGCTCGCGTGGTTCCTGTGATTCAAGCATTGTGTGCTGAGGTGCCTAAAGGGCTATGTATAAGTATTGACACTACTTTAAGTATTGTTGCTAAGGCGGCATTAGAGGCAGGAGCCAGTTTAATTAATGATATTTCGGGAGGGCTGCATGACCCTGATATATTGCAAGTCGCTGTGGACTATCAAGTGCCTATTATTCTAATGCACCGTCAGGGAGCATCTAAAACTATGCAAGATGCCCCACGTTATGAAAATGTGGTGGATGAGGTATTGCAGCAGCTTCATGCCTGTGTGGAAAAAGCCCTCGCGGCGGGGATTAAACGTGAAAATATTGGCATTGACCCAGGTATTGGCTTTGGTAAGCGTAAGCAAGATAATTTAGATTTATTGGCACATTTAGACCTGTTTGCGGCAACAGGCTATCCTGTGCTGCTAGGAACCAGTCGCAAGCGGTTTATGGGGAATATCTGTGCCGTTAGTGAGCCGGTTGAATTGGTAACGGCGACTGCGACTACCACGGCATTGGCTGTAATGCACGGAGTACAAATATTTAGAGTGCATGATGTAAAAGAAAACAAACAGGCGGCAGACGTGGCGTGGGCGATTAAACAGGCTTTGACTAAGGGGGGCATTTAAGTTTTTATTGCTTTTGAATAATATTTTTGGCATAAGAAATGCTTTATTTTCTGATATAGATAAGTCAAAAATTGGAGTAAATTGTGACTGAAAGAGCATTGTGGGTAGCAAAAACAGGGTTAGATGCACAGCAAACACGTATGGCAGTCATTTCGAATAACTTAGCCAATGTAAATACCACTGGATTTAAGAAAGCACGGCCAATTTTTGAAGATTTGTTATATCAGAATATACGTCAAGTGGGTGCAAACTCTTCTCAGGATACTCAACTGCCAACAGGTTTGCAGCTTGGCTCTGGGGTGCGGGTAGTTGCCACTGAAAAGTTGCATACTCAAGGGAATATTATTCAAACAGAAAATTCTTTAGATGTCGCGGTCAATGGTCGAGGTTTCATGCAAATTTTGATGCCAAATGGAGACATTAATTATACGCGTGATGGCTCATTCAAATTAAGCTCGACTGGGCAAATGGTGACTTCGAATGGTATGCCTTTAGAGCCTGCTATTACGATTCCTGAAGATGCCTTAAGCATTACGATTGGGCAAGATGGTACGGTGAGTGTATTACAGCCAGGGGTGGCAGCGCCGGCGCAGGTAGGGCAAATTCAAGCGGTAAGTTTTGTTAATGCGGCTGGTTTAGATCCTATCGGTGAAAATCTATTTAGAGAGTCGGTTGCCAGTGGTGCGCCAACAGTAGGTATTCCTGGTGAAAATGAACTGGGTACTTTATTACAAGGCTCATTGGAATCTTCAAATGTTAATGTGGTGGAAGAACTGGTGAATATGATTGAAACGCAACGTGCGTATGAAATTAATTCTAAAGCCATTTCCACGACAGATCAGATGCTGTCGTTTATTACTCAGCAACTTTAAGCTTTATTAAAATGTTAAAAATAGCGTCTGCTTTTATATTGTGCGGTTTAGTTTTAACCGGTTGCGAAACCATGCCTGATCGCGACCCTGAGTTTGCACCTGCTCGCCCTAAGGCATTGAAACCTCAAGCGAATACATCTGGCTCTATTTATCAGTCCAGTAGTAATATTAACTTATTTGAAGACCAAATTGCGCATCGAGTGGGTGATATTGTCATTATCATCTTTGATGAGCAGATTAAAGCCAAAAAAGATGCGGATATTAAGGTCAGTAAGGATACCGATATATCAATTACAGCCCCTAAAATATATGGAATGGACCCGAGTGCTTTTTTAGGAGGGGCTTTAGAAAATGAAATTCAGGCGTCAAGGTCGATGGAAGGTAAGGGTAATACTAACCAAAGCAATAGTTTAACGGGGAGTATTTCTGTCAGTGTTGTGGAGGTTTTTCCTAATGGTAATCTCAGCGTACGAGGTGAGAAACGAGTCTCCTTAAATCAAGGTAATGAATATATTCGGGTTTCAGGAATTATTCGCCGAGTTGATATTACGCCTTCGAATGAAGTTTTTTCCAGCCAGTTAGCAGATGCCACGATTATGTACACAGGGGATGGTGCTGTTGCTGATGCAAGCCGTTTAGGTTGGCTTTCGCGTACATTTATGAGCTGGTTATTTCCTTTTTAAGGGTAAAAAAATGAGCAAGATAAGCATTAAAGTCGTATTGTTTTCTATTTGGGCTATGTTCTCGCCTATAGAGTGGGCGAATGCAGAGCGTATTAAAGATTTGGCGGATATACAAGGCATTCGAACTAACCAATTAGTGGGATACGGTTTGGTGGTTGGCTTGAATAAATCAGGGGATAAAACTAAATTCACCGGACAATCTTTACGTTCGATGATGGCCGAACTCGGCATTAATTTGCCGGCGGGTATTGACCCTAAAGCAAAAAATATTGCGGCTGTGGCGATTAGCGCCCAATTACCTGCTTTTTCAAAACCCGGTAAAACCATTGATGTTACGGTTTCTTCGATTGGTGATGCAAAAAGTTTACGCGGTGGTACTTTATTAATGGCGCCATTAAAAGGGGCTGATGGGCAGGTATATGCCGTTGCTCAAGGAAATTTAGTGGTAGGAGGCTTGGCCGCCGCAGGACAAGATGGAACCAATATTACTGTTAATAATCCGACCGTTGGACGAATAGCCAATGGGGCGACAGTGGAGCGTAGTGTCCCAAGTCCTTTTGCTGAAGGTAAAGAAATTGTCTTTAACCTGCATAATTCAGACTTTACCACTGCACATCGTATGGTGGAATCCATTAATGAATTATTTGGTGTCGGCACAGCAAGAGCGATAGATGCCAGTTCGGTTCGAGTGAGTGCGCCGCTTAAAATAAATCAGCGGGTCACATTTGCATCGATGATAGAAAATATTATGGTAAGCCCCGATGATGCGCCAGCACGAATTATTATCAATTCGCGCACAGGCACGGTGGTTATTAATAATAAAGTACGTGTACAGCCCGTTGCTGTTTCTCATGGTAGTTTAACGGTGACTGTGACTGAAAATCCTCAAGTAAGTCAGCCGAATATGCTGGCAAATGGCGAAACGGTCGTGACACCGCAAACCGATGTGGCGATAGAAGAAGAAAATAATCGTATGTTTGTGTTTAATCCAGGCGTTTCATTAAATGACATTGTTAAAGCAGTTAATGATGTCGGTGCGTCGCCGAGTGATTTGGTCGCTATATTAGAAGCGTTAAAGTCTGCAGGTGCATTACGCGCTGAATTAATTATTATTTAAGGAAAGAACAATGTTAGCGAATGTACAGCATGCGGATGTGTATACCGATTTCAATGGATTGGCTAAACTTAGAACAGAAGCCAAGCAAAAAACGCCTGAAGCGATTAAAGAAGTGGCGGAGCAATTTGAGTCTATTTTTGTCGGTATGATGTTGAAAAGTATGCGTGCAGCTAAGTTAACCGAAGGTGGGTTGATGGATAACGACCAAAGCAAGATGTTTCAAGATATGTACGATCAGCAATTGTCATTAGAGTTGTCGGGTGATTCAGGGATTGGTTTGGCTGATGTGATTGCGAAACAACTGAGTCCGAAGGTCCATCAGCCTTCTGATATATTAAACCTAGAAAGTTATCAGTCTCGTCCCGTTAGAATGAAGGATTCAATCATTCATAGTTTTGACAATGAGGGAATTACTTCGAAACAAGAGTTTGTCCAGAAACTACAGTTTTCTGCTAAGAAAGCCGCCAAAGAATTGGGTGTGGATGCTCAAGTTTTATTAGCTCAAGCCGCTTTGGAAACTGGATGGGGTAAAAATATTAATCAACTAGACGGCGGAAAAAGTAGCTTTAACTTGTTTAATATTAAAGCAAACAGTGGCTGGAAGGGTAAGCAGGCTGTGGTCAATACTTTGGAATTTAATCATGGCGTTGCTCGACAAGAAAAAGCAAAATTTCGAGCCTATGATAATTACGAAGCCAGTTTTGCGGATTACGTACAATTTATTAAACAAACACCGCGTTATCATAAAGCTTTAGAGCAAGGGCATGATGCGGCGCAATATATGCATGAATTACAAGCAGCAGGGTATGCAACAGACCCGAAATATGCAGATAAAGTCATGCGTGTTTATCAAGATAAGGCTTTGTCTATGGATAAAAATTCTGTAGCAAGTATAAGTAATAATGGGGAATTGTAATGGCGGGTATATTAGATACAGCGGTTTCAGGACTTAATGTTTTTAAGCGTGCGATGGATGTAACAAGCCATAATATCGCAAATGTAAATACAGAAGGTTATAGTAAACAACGGGTTGAAGTTGCCACGAATATACCTAATTTTGTTGGAGGTGAATACGTTGGATCAGGCGCTCATGTTGACAGTATCGCACGTAGTTATGATCAGTTTGTTACCGGACAATTACGTTCTAGCACCACAGCGTTAGGTGAAGCGAATACCTATAAGGAATATGCAGGGCGGGTAGATAGCTTATTGGCTGACACAAGTACCAGTCTTAGTACCTCGGCGCAGAGCTTTTTTGATTCAGTCAGTGATGTTGCCAATGAACCCGCTTCTCTTGCCAATAGAGATATTATGCTGCAAGAAGCCAATGGCTTAACAGCGCGTTTCGCGATGTTGGATGGGCAGTTTGGAGCAATACGACAGCAAGTGAATGAAGATATTGAGGGCATGACTAACTCTGCCAATTTGTATCTAAAATCCATTGCAGAATTGAATGTGGAAATTAATTCAGCCCAAGGAAGTCTCGGGGGGTTGCAGAAATCGAATGATTTATTAGATGAGCGCGATCAATCCTTAAAAAAACTGTCTGAACTGATGGATATTTCAGTGATTTCTTCACAAGATTCTGCGATGGTTACCGTGATTGTTAAAAATGGTGTGCCTTTAGTGATGGGGGATAAAGCAGGCACTTTATCCACTGCGATAAGTGAAACGGATTCTGAAAATTTATTGGTGATGTTAACATCTGCAAATGGACAAACACAGGATATTGGTCGACAAATAACCAGCGGTGAAATAGCAGGTGCCTTGCGTTTTAGAGATGAAATACTCGACCCAGCCCAGCAAGAATTAGGGGTTATTGCGGCTGGAATTGCAATGGAATTCAATGCGCAACACAAGGTAAGTACGGATGCAGGGGGTAATCTTGTGGGTGGTGGTTACGATATAGAAGGGAATGCAGGGCTCGCGTTATTTTCTTTTCAAGGTACAACTGAAGTCTCTTCCATGGCCTTAACCAGTAATACCGGAACTGCGGCTTTAACCGTCAGTTATAACGATATTAATGCAGATGCCACAGGGGCGAGTAGTGCGGATTTGCAGGCTAACGATTATATGCTTGAGTACGATGGCATAGATTTCTCTTTGAGAAATGTTAAGGATGACACCTCGATTATTTTACAAAGAACAGTAACCGCTGGAAGTGATATTTTAGAACCGGCTGTTGCAGGCGAAAAATTACCGGGTATTCGGATTGAAATCAGTGGGGCGGCAGGTAATGTTAATGCAGATGACGAATTTTTTATTCGTCCTGCGTATGATGCCGCGCGACTGTTAACGGTTAATATTACCGAAGGTAAACACGTTGCGGCTGCAAGTAATATTGATCCAGTCACCGGTAATATAGTGAACAGTGCGCTACCCGGTGATAATACCAATGCGCTTAAATTAGCGGATTTAGCCAATAATAAAGGCTTATTCGGTGGCTCGATGAGTTATCAGGATGTGTATTCGGGTTTGGTATCGGAAGTAGGCGGGAAAACCCGAATTGCTAATGTGAGTGCCGCCAGTCAAGAAACTTTATGGGTCAATGCGAATAGTGCGCGTGAAAGTCTAAGTGGAGTGAATTTAGATGAAGAAGCGGCGAACTTAATTAAATATCAACAGTCGTATCAAGCCGCTGCTCAAGCTATTTCAACCGCAAGTAATATGTTTAATGCCATATTAGGGGCTTTGCGCTAGATTTTATTTAATCACTTCTTTGCCAGTGTCCCGATTTTCCCCCTGCTTTTTCAAGCAATTTGACATCCTGAATGCACATACCGCGGTCAACGGCTTTACACATATCATAAATGGTCAGTAGGGCGATTTGTGTTGCGGTCAGTGCCTCCATTTCCACCCCCGTTTGCCCATTGGTTTTTACCGTTACTGCACAATAAACACGGTTATTTTTTGCATCTGTAGTGAGTTTTACCTCAACGTGGGTAATGGGCAGAGGGTGGCATAATGGAATTAAATCTGCGGTACGCTTACTGGCCATAATGCCTGCAATACGCGCAATCGAGAGCACATCTCCTTTTTTATGTTCACCACTTTCAATCAGTGCTAAGGTGCTGGCTTGCATTTCAATATAACCTGAAGTAATCGCTGTGCGTTGTGTCGTTTCTTTTTGTCCGACATCGACCATGTGAGCTTCGCCTGATTGATTGAAATGAGTAAGTTTTGTCATAGGTAGTATCTTTTATGAATAAGGAAAGATACTATTATCTATTTTTTAGCGCGAGAGTGAAGAGCCGTGTCGATAAAAGTACGTTATTTTGCAAGTTTAAAAGAATTGATTGGGCGGGAACAGGATGAATGTGAATATCAGCCCAATATGACGGCCATGAGTGTTTGGGAAAAGTCTGTTAAGACGCAATCCATGCCCAATAATATTTTAGCCGCCATTAATATGGAATATGTTGATTTACAGGCGTTAGTTGTTGATGGCGATGAAGTGGCTTTTTTTCCCCCTGTCACAGGCGGTTTACAGTGATTAAAATTACTACCTCAGCCTTTAATCCTTACGAAGAATGTCAGAAGTATCAAATAGAGCAAAGCCATTTACAGGGTAAGCAGGGAGCTGCGAGTGTGTTTATTGGCACTATGCGCGATTTTAATGAGGGCGTAGAAGTCAAAGGAATGACCCTAGAGCATTATCCTGAGATGACAGAAAAACAATTAACGGATGTTGTTCAAGAAGCGGTAGAAAAATGGACTTTATTGGATGCTTTGGTGATTCATCGTGTCGGGGATGTATATCCTGATGACAGTTTGGTATTAGTGGCTGTGTGGAGTGTGCATCGTGGCGCGGCATTTGATGCCAGTCGTTTTATTATGGAAGCTTTGAAATCTCGTGTGCCTTTTTGGAAGCAAGAAATATTAGCCGATAATAGTAAACGTTGGGTGAATAAAAATACCGATGGATATCAGGCAAATCAAAAAAAATAACTCACTCCTAGCACTGTAAGCTAGGAGTGAAGCGTTAAGCAAGAAAATGCTTAGAATGCAGGTTTTTCATCCGTGTTGTGGTAACGCTCGATACTTTCTGTGATTTCTTTTGCTGCTTCTTCAATGCCGTACCAGCCATCTACTTTTACCCATTTTCCTTTTTCTAAATCTTTGTAATGCTCAAAGAAATGCGAGATTTTATTTAAATCGGCTTCAGGGAAATCTAGGTAAGTCTCAATTTTATTGTAATACTGTGTTAATTTTTGTACAGGCACGGCAAGAATTTTTGCATCTTCGCCTGCTTCATCTGACATTTTTAAAACACCAATTGGACGACAACGAATTACACTGCCATTCAGAACAGGGTGTGGAGTAATCACTAAAACATCGACCGGATCGCCATCATCCGATAAAGTATGCGGCACATAACCGTAGTTAGCAGGGTATTGCATCGCTGTACCCATAAAACGGTCTACCGTTAATGCGCCCGTGTCTTTATCCACTTCATATTTAACAGGATCGCTGTAGGCTGGGATTTCAATAATAACATTGATGTCGTGAGGCACATCTTTACCTGTTTTGACGTTTTCAAATGACATAGTCTTTCTCTATATAAGTTTAAAAAATAGGGCTTCATTATACGCAATTTGCTAAGGGGCTGTTGCCGTTTGAATATCCTTCCTTAAAATTTAACCGCAGGCGCTTGGTAATTTGTTATTTCCTCTCAAAATAAGCTAGAAAAATAACCAATGGGGTCATACTCGAATGAAAGAACATGTTATAAATAATTAGGTGTAGATGAAGTAACTTGTCGAACCCAGTATCTTCCTTAAGCTGATATGGAATTTATTAGAACAGCAAAAAACACGCGGAGGTGATAGGCGATCTGAAATATATAAGATTAAATAGGGTATCAATCGAGTCTGCCCCCATTGGTTTGTGGTTTTGGATTGGAAATCATGGGGAATATGATAAAGTTTTGGGCTAATAAAAAACGTAATTCGGGTCTGCTCCTAATCTTTTAATATGGCTCTGTCACCGTTAAGTATGGAATTTTAAAAAGCTCTAATTTTCATTAACTTAAGAAATGATGAAATATAGCTCAAAGCTAGGAAAATAAGGCCTTCAAAAGGCAGTCGCTATATTTTCAACACTTAGAAGCTGTTTGGTTAAACTTTAAAAACACTTTGCAACCGTTAATTTTATCATGGCAATTCTTATCATATTTTCGGCAGTTGCAGGTAAAATTTCAAAGTCTTTAGCGAGTCGTCGAAAATTATTTAACCAAGAAAATGTACGCTCAACAACCCAACGCTTAGGGAGTACAGCCCATCCATCTTTAATCTTCATTGAAATATGTAGTGTCATATTTAATT